>Ga0209578_10000095_pt1 | contig 195021 bp, 183 predicted proteins | sample tdAd472_FD_187127 | JGI IMG/M metagenome (GOLD analysis project Ga0209578, IMG submission 187127) | Marine sediment microbial communities from the Atlantic coast under amendment with organic carbon and nitrate - tdAd47.2 (SPAdes)... | ecosystem: Environmental > Aquatic > Marine > Coastal >... | reverse complement strand
GTGCCCGTTGAGTTGAACGAGCCACCCACAAGCTCAACATAAGGCGTGTCCTGGCCATCGGCCCCGGCAACATCAACGCCGTTGCCATTATCACTCAGCACATTGCCCGTCACATTGGCGTCTTCAGCGCCTTGCGTGAAGGCATCGTCTTCAGCTTCAGGCACATCGTCATAGATCGTCACATCGACCGTGCCCGAGATGGTGTCGGTGTCGCTATCGGTTGCCGTGTAGCTGATGCCGTTGAGAACAATTGAGTCCTCTTGGTCATTGAGCGGTTGATCAACTTCTTCAGACAGCGTCACCGTGTAAGTGTAGGTGTAGCTGCCGCCGCCATTATCAGCAGGCGTTGCATCGATCGAGATGCGGATCACTTCGCCCAGGCTTGCCGTCGACCCCACAAGATCGCCGCCAACAAGCGCAAAGGTTACAGGCTCGCCGCCAGAGGTCAGCTCAAGGTCGTAGGCCGCAAGGTCATTCAGCACCAAGGCCGCATCAAGATCGGCCGGCACGTCATTGTCATAATCAATGGTGATGGTGCCGGTGTTTTGTGCCAAACCACCGTGATTGAACTCCGTCGTCAGGCCGTCATCCGCATTGGCATCGCCAAGGCCGTCTTCATCGACGGACGTGTTGGTGTCTTGGGCCGTGGGCGTTGAGTCCGCCAGAAGGTTGATCGTCACCGTGGCGGTTGATTCGTCGCCATCTCCATCGGTGATGGTGTAATCAAACGTCACCGTGCCCGTCTCGCCCGGCAGGGGATCGTAGACAAACGAGCCATCGGCATTGAGCGTTAAGTTGCCCACAACACCGGTGCCCGTTGAGTTGAACGAGCCACCCACAAGCTCAACATAAGGCGTGTCCTGGCCATCGGCCCCGGCAACATCAACGCCGTTGCCATTATCACTCAGCACATTGCCCGTCACATTGGCGTCTTCAGAGGCTTGCGTGAAGGCATCGTCCTGCGCTTCGGGCACATCGTCCACGATGGTCACATCGAAGGTGCCTGAAGTGGTGTCGGTGTCGCTATCCGTCGCCGTGTAGCTGATGCCGTTGAGAACAATTGAGTCCTCATTGTCATTGGAAAGTTGATCAACTTCTTCGCTGAGCGTCACCGTGTAGGTATAGGTGTAGGTGTCGTCGCCGTTGTCCACAGGTGTGGCATTGATCGAGATCCGGATCACTTCGCCCAGGCTCGCCGTCGACCCCACAAGATCGCCGCCAACAAGCGCAAAGGTTACCGCTTCGCCGCCAGAGGTCAGTTCCGTGTCGTAGCCCGCAAGGTCATTCAGAACCAAGGCCGCATCAAGATCGGCCGGGGCATCATTGCCATAATCAATGGTGATGGTGCCGGTGTTCACTGCAAGCTCGTTGGAGTCCGTCTCTGTTGTCAGAAGCGGGTTCTCATCCAAGTTCGCATCGCCCAGACCGTCTTCATCAACCGTGGTGTTGGTGTCTTGCGCGGAAGGTGTTGAGTCCGCCAGAAGGGTGATCGTCACCGTGGCCGTTGATTCGTCGCCATCCCCATCGGTGATGGTGTAATCGAACGTCACCGTGCCCGTCTCACCCGGCAGGGGATCATAGACAAACGAGCCATCAGCGTTGAGCGTTAAGTTGCCCACAACACCGGTGCCCGTCGAGTTGAACGTACCGTTCACAAGCTCAACATAAGGCGTGTCCTGGCCATCGGCCCCGGCAACATCAACGCCGCTGCCATTATTGCTCAGCACATTGCCCGTCACATTGGCGTCTTCAGAGGCTTGCGTGAAGGCATCGTCCTGCGCTTCGGGCACATCGTCCACGATGGTCACATCGAAGGTGCCTGAAGTGGTGTCGGTGTCGCTATCCGTCGCCGTGTAGCTGATGCCGTTGAGAACAATTGAGTCCTCATTGTCATTGGAAAGTTGATCAACTTCTTCGCTGAGCGTCACCGTGTAGGTATAGGTGTAGGTGTCGTCGCCGTTGTCCACAGGTGTGGCATTGATCGAGATCCGGATCACTTCGCCCAGGCTCGCCGTCGACCCCACAAGATCGCCGCCAACAAGCGCAAAGGTTACCGCTTCGCCGCCAGAGGTCAGTTCCGTGTCGTAGCCCGCAAGGTCATTCAGAACCAAGGCCGCATCAAGATCGGCCGGGGCATCATTGCCATAATCAATGGTGATGGTGCCGGTGTTCACTGCAAGCTCGTTGGAGTCCGTCTCTGTTGTCAGAAGCGGGTTCTCATCCAAGTTCGCATCGCCCAGACCGTCTTCATCAACCGTGGTGTTGGTGTCTTCGGCCGTGGGCGTTGAATCGCGAACAGTAACTGTGAAGCTGGCCGTGCTCTCGTCACCGTCATCGTCTTCGATGGTGTAATTCACTGTCGCCGTACCTGAGAAGCCGGCTGCTGCGGTGAAGGTCACTTCACCCGTGCCCGGGTTGATCGACACAGACCCCGTTGACGCGCCGCCAACGACAGACGCTCCTGTCAACGTGATCGGATCGTCAGCGCTTTCAACATCATTTTCCAAGACCTGAACATCGATCGGAACATTGTCGTCAGTAACGTGATTACCGTCATTAATAGCTTCTGGCACATCATCAAGAATGCCCGTATCGAACGTACCGGAGACCGGATCACCATCACTATCTGTCGCAGTGAATTGCACACCGAGGAGGCTCACCACATCTTCATTGTCATTGCTCGGATGATCGAGTGGCTGGCTGAGCGTCACCGTGTATTCGTAATCAACGATAGCGCCGCCCTGGTCGGTCACATTGGTGATCGAAATGCGGATGACTTCCGTCGCGCCGCCATCAACGGTCCCGACGAGATCGCCGCCGTCCAGCGCAAAAACAACGCTTTGGCCATCCGAGGTCAGTTGGCCGTCGTAGGAATCCAGGTCATCAAGCACCAATGCGGCGTTAAGGTCCGCAGGCTGATCTTCATTGTAGTTGATCGTGATGATGCCGGTGTCGACAAGATTTTCTTCGCCGTTAGTTTCTGTCGGCAGACCGTTATCCACATTCGCAAACTGAAAGCCGTCTTCATCAACCATTGTGTTTTCTGCAGAAACAACTTCAGGCTCGGTATCTTCCAGCAGGAAGATTTCTTCCTGTTCTGGAAAACCAAAGGCCAATTCCGTAGGCGGAAGAAGCGGTGTGATGGGCAGGCCAGGGTCAATCTCGCCAGGGTCGGTTTCAAAATTGCCGCCCGAACTGCCGGTGGCGGTGTCCGCAGCGGGTTCAACCGGATCAAACAGAAGCGGGAAAACAAGGCCGTCAATCTCGACAGAGTTGAACTGGTCGGCGGCATCCTCGATCCGGATCACATCGCCAGAGGGCAGCGTTACCACAAGGTCGCGCCCGTCCGTATCGACGTTCTCAAGGATTACACCAGCCGGGGCGTCGTAGATACCGTTTACCGCGCCGGTGGGATCCACCGCGGCGGTATCCGCCTGCGCCATAAGGACCGGTTGTTCGCCACCGTTCACTGCATCTGCGTTCGATTGCGTGGATTGATCCACACCATTACCGCGTGTGCCCGTTGCGTCACCATCAAGACTAGCCATGCCCAACTCCTACAGGGGTTTCGAAATTCGCAAGAGAATCAGTTTCGTTTGCTCCGCAACATCCCGAAAATCGTTAATAGATTCCTAACTATATTCACTCTCACCAGCCAAAATCGCAAGAGCACTCGTTAACGTGTCCCAATATGCAACCGGCCTGCCCCTGCCTTCGCAAGGATCGTGCAAGTTGTTGATTTACATGAGAAAACGCGTACAGATCGCTGCTGGTCCCATCCCAGAACACCGTCAGCGGCATTTAGAAAATTGTCATAGTTAGTTAACTGGTCACTTCAAGTTGGAACTGTCTCATGGCGAGGGCGTCCCGGCAAGGAACACTTGGGTCTTTCTTGCTCGCTCCAACGTCTAAGAATTACCTAAAATCCGAGCAAAACCCTTAGCGCGATCTTGTTTTCGCTCCCCTAGACCTGTGCACGAACCGAAACCAATTAGGTAAGGCGAGTGCAATGAAAGGCCCCTGGCTGCGTAATAGCCAAGCGAACGTTCTGACCGCGGCGATGATGACGACCGCCCTGCTCGTTTGGCCGCTCCCCGCGAACACCAGCGTCTACAGCCCCAATCCGATTTTGGAGAGCGTAGAGCGGGTGCAGAGCCAGCCTAGCGCCGTGGAAATCCCCACCGAGGTCGCCCCTGCACCGTCCGAAACTACATTGGACCAGCCCCAATCAGACAAATTGACCGCTCAGCCCGAAGTTCAGCTCGCCTCAGCGCCTGGATTTCTGGCGATTGCCCCGCGTATACCCACGCCCCGCACCGTGCCTGAGCCGTCACGCCCCCGGCGTGAGCCGCTTTTGCCCAATCTTTTTGGAACCGTAGCGGTGGCCACCAGTCAGACCCCGGCCAATTGGGTGGACCATGTATCCATGAACACTCATACGTTTGAGGCTTGCATGGAAACGAACAGCGCATGTGGCGGCAACGCGGCATCATGGCGGCGCACGGTCGCAAATCTGGCCGACGATCCGTTGCGCCATCGCCTGGAGCGCGCCAATGTCTTCGTCAATAACCAGATCCGCTTCCGCTCTGACGTTGCCGTCACCGGCCAACGCGACAGCTGGATTTCCCCGGATCAATTGTTCCGCACCAGCACTGGCGATTGCGAAGACTATGCCCTGGCCAAATATTGGCTGTTGAGCGCCGCCGGCGTTCCCGAAGAAGACATGTTTGTAATGGTGGTTTCTGACCTGATCGCCCGGGCGGACCACGCCTATTTGGCGGTTCGCGTGGGCGAGGACTTTGTCCTACTTGATAGCCGGACCAACACGATCCTTTCGCCCGAGGCCGTGGATGACATTGTCCCGCTGATCACCATCGGCGCATCAGGGGCCTATTTGCACGGTCGCCCCGCTTAAAGGCCGCAACCTTTCTTGACCGTCTGGCGCTAAACGGCGCATCCTTTCCCCATGACACAGACGCGCACTTGGGTGATTGCCCTTACCGTGTTCGTGGCGGCGTTAGCTGCCGGAGACGGTCTTGATTTTTCTCGTCAGGCCTTTGCCCAGGACAAAGTACCGAAAACTCCGGTCGCGATTGAAGAGCCCGCACTGCCAGAACCGGTCACGCCTGAACCGATCACGCCCGAGCCAGTTATGCCAGAGCCGGCTGCTAAAACACCCAGCAGCGAACCTGTAGCAACGCCCCCACACGAAGAACCATCCCGGCCGGAAAACTTTGTAGAGCTGCGTGACGAGCCTGAAATGGTGGAACCCGTGGCCGCTATGCCAGAGCCTGTGACTGCTACGCCGGAGCCCGCAACAATCCCCCTCGCAGATGCTCCCTATCAAGGCGATCTGATGGGCCGTATCGCGGCAGCCCAGGCTGAACTCGCTGCCGGCTTCGAGCCCGGAGAGGCCGAGGCCTTCCGTGAAATGTTGGCATCGGGGCCCGATGACGATGGCGCCGCCTTTATCGGACAAATGCTTTACATGCGCCGCCACTTCGATCGTGCCGCGTGGTTTTTTGCCGAAGCCGTGCGTAACGATCCCAACGATGCAGCGGCGCTCAATAATTTCGGCGTCATGCTTGACGAAACCTATGTTGCCGATCCGGACAACCGACCTGCCTCTTGGGTCAGCGTTGGTGCCGACGCCATAACGCGCGCTGGTGCCTTGCGTCCCGATGACGTGGCCATCGGTAACAACTTCGCACGCGGGCAGTTACACCTCGCCCAAATTGATCCGGATGCGGCAGATCTTGAAGCCGCCGCCGCGGCGCTCACGCGCGCGACCGATGCTGAACAAGACAACATCATATTTCTGACCAACCAGGCTTTGGTGCTTGATGCGATGGGCGAGGTGGAAGCTGCTGCCCGCGCCCTGGCCGAGGCGCACGAATTAAGCCCGCACCACCCGTCATTCCTCACCGCTTCAAGTCAGGTGAGCCCGGCGACATCAGGCGCCTATAGCGGGGCACCGCGCAATTATTGCTCGGTGAATTATTACTGCGGGGAACGTTGCCCGCCCAGCATCATTGGCCAGATCAATCGTGTGACTTGCGAGATGGAACAATCGAGCGCGCAAATGGCTTGCGGCGCGGGCGAGCCATACGCCCTCAATTTTAATTGCGCGGAACAGATCCCTGAGTTTGGTATCCTGATCCCCGGGCTTAATGCTGGCTTCACCGTGGCCTCCCCTTGGGGGTCCATTGCCGCGGTCGTGGACGGCCAAGGCAATGTGCAATGGCGCGTAGAAGCCGGGCCGAACCTCGGCCCGATCAACCCCTATATTCGCGTTGACGGGGGCTATCAGCCGGAAGGCGGCTGGAGCGTTTCCGACACCCGCGCAGGGGTCAAAGTCAACTTGGTCAATGGCAGTCCCGCTGGGCGAACAGCTGGGGAATGGGGATACCAACCGCTTTATGTTCAGGCTGAAGGCAGCGCGGCAAATCAATCCGCGGAAGTTTCCGCTGGCGCATATGGGAACGCCACCATCCTGCATTAGGGGTGTGTCTGCTTGAGTTTCTGACGCGCCGTTCGCGCCACTACACGTCTCGCCACATATTTTGGCGCGACGAATAATTTCGTTGCAACAAAGCCCCCGCCGTTCGAACATGAAGCAATGCTTCCTTCAGGTGCGCGGGGACGAACCAGACCACGTCACGCGCCTGCCATCCACATAGCGCCGAGGACCCGATGCCCGAAATTCATTTCGACCGTTTTTATCGTCATGCCGAAATCACCGCTTTTTTGAAGGCTTTTGCGGCCGAACACCCCGATCTCGTCACCCTCGAATGTATCGGCAAATCCTTTGAAGGCCGCGAGATTTGGGTCGCTTCGATTACTAACCGCAAAACCGGGGAAGCCGATCAAAAACCCGCCATGTGGCTTGATGGGAATATTCATTCGGTGGAACTGACCGCGTCGGCCGCGTGTCTTTATTTTCTCAAGCAGCTTGTAAACGACTATGGCAAGGACAAACGCCTCACCCATTGTCTTGATACGCGCGCTTTCTATATCTGCCCGCGCGTGAACCCCGACGGGGCCGAGGCAGCATTGCGCGACGCCCCCCACCGTGTGCGGTCTTCCATGCGGCCTTTTCCGCATACGGATGAACAAGTGTCCGGTGTGCGCCCCAATGACGTGGACGGCGATGGGCGCGTTCTTTATATGCGCGTAGAAGATCCCGCCGGCCCATGGAAACCCCACGCGGACGAGCCCAAACTATTGGTCGCACGTGAGCCGGATGAATTCGAGGGCACGTTTTATCGTCTATATAAGGAAGGTGAGATCCTTGAAGATGATGGCTCGCTCGCCAAACATTTAATGCCGCGCGAAGGGCTTGACCTCAATCGTAACTTCCCCGCTGATTTTGCCCCTGAGGGCAAACAACGCGGCGCGGGACTTGCGCCTTTCTCTGAACCTGAAACCCGCGCCCTTGGTGATTTCTTCATTACACGGAAGAATATCTTTATGGCGATCGCAGGCCATACTTTCTCAGGTGTGCTTCTGCGCCCCGGCTCCACCATGCCAGACGAAGATTTGCCGGTGAACGATCTCATCGCCTACAAAGCAATGGGCAATAAGGGAGAGGAGCTGACGGGCTACCCTTCCATCAGCGTTTATCACGACTTCCGCTATCACCCGAAGGACGACATCAAAGGCACCTTCGACTGGGTTTATGATCACTTGGGCATTTTCACCTGGACCATCGAATATTGGGCACCGCACCGTGCTGCCGGCCTGAAGGTCGAGAATTATACGCAATGGCTTTTCGGTCATTCCAATGCCGACATCCTTCAGATCTTCCGCTTTTTTGAAAAGGAAGTTCCTGGACAAGGCTATGTGGATTGGTATGAGTTCGACCATCCCAAGCTGGGCAAAGTTGAACTTGGCGGATGGGACATTCAGAACACCTTCCACAATCCACCGTTTCATTTGCTGGAAAAAGAACTTTCCCTTTTCCCCGATTGGTTCGTTTACTTGGCATTGCTTTCCCCCAAGCTGGAATTGCACAACGCCGAGGTCAAATCCCTGGGCGGGGACAGCTATCTTGTCAGCCTGACGGTGGAGAATTCAGGCTACTTGCCGACCTATGGCAGCGCGCTGGCTAAGGATCACATGATCACCCGCGACATGGTGGTGGAGATCGACTTGCCGGAAGGCGCGAAACTGGTCCGCGGCAAACCCTGGCAAGAGGTCGGCCATTTGGATGGACGCGTGGGGATGATGTCTTCGCCGGTCTTTGTGGGCACCGGGTTTGACCCCAAGGATGGGTCCGCAAGTCGGGCCCGCGCCGAATGGCTGATCGAAGCGCCCAAAGGCGCAGCCGTCACCGTCAGTGCTCGACAGGAAAGATCTGGCAAGGTCAGCGCCAAACTTATTTGCAAATAGGCTTGCCCCCCGCGCCCCTAGAGCAATAATAAATCAACAAAAAAATCCCTGTGGGAGAGGATGGGTTAGATGGAAGTCAGTCTCGGGCAGGTGCTCGCCAAGCGCGCGCACCTCAATCCTGATCTTGAAGCAATTGTCGACACCGCAGCAAACAGCCGATGCACCTTTGCCGAGCTTAATGCCCGCGCCAATCAAACGGCCAATGCCCTTGCCAGCCTGGGAGTTGTGAAAGGCACCCGCGTCGGCATTTTGGCGATGAACGGGGTGGAATATGTCGAAAGCTTTTTCGCGATCGCCAAGGCGGGCGGGGTTTGCGTGCCGCTCAATTGGCGGCTTGTGGCGAGCGAGTTGTCTTTTATCCTAAAGGACAGCGGCACCACCCATCTCATCTATTCCGCAGAATTTGAAAACATCGTCACCGAGCTCCACGAGATGGGAGCGGACGGCACGCAGATTTCCGAATGGATCGCTATCGGCGAACCTGCGCCCTTTGCCCATCGCTATGACACACTTCAAAGCAAGGCCAGCGACGCGGAACCAGAAGTTATCGCCAAGGACGATGATCATCTATTCATTATGTACACGTCCGGCACGACGGGCCTGCCCAAGGGTGTGATCCAAACCCACAACACGATGATGTGGGCGCTCATCACCATGGCCCCTTGCATCGAGACCCGTGCCGGTGATCGGTACTACCTATTGCTGCCGTTGTTTCACGTGGGCGCATTGGCGCCGGCGGTCAGTCTTGTCTATGTCGGGGCGACCGGCGTGATCGCGCGCGCGTTCGACCCGGTTGAAACCTGGAAGATTATCGAGCGCGAGAAGATCACGAACATGCTGGCGGTGCCAGCGATGCTCAATTTTATGTACCAAGTCCCGACGCGCAATGAGGTCGACTATTCCTCCATCCGTTGGATTTTATCCGGAGCGGCGCCGGTTCCCAAAAGCCTGATCGAGGCCTATCGCGATATCGATATTGAAATCCATCAGGTCTATGGCCTGACGGAAACCTGCGGGCCGGCTTGCGTGATCGTCGCCGAAGATGCAGTGAAATATGCGGGGTCCACCGGCAAAGCCTTCTTCCATACCGACGTCAAGATCGTCGATGACAAAGGCATCGAGCTTCCACGCGCTGAGATCGGCGAAGTGATCGTCCGTGGGCGGCACATTATGGAAGGTTATTGGAATCGCCCCGACGCAACGGCTGAAACTCTTAAAGACGGCTGGCTTTATACCGGCGATCTTGCCTCCATGGACGAACATGGCTTTGTCACCATCCAGGACCGCAAGAAAGACATGATCATCTCAGGCGGGGAAAACATCTATCCCGCCGAGATCGAAAACGTGATCCTGTCCCACCCCGGCGTCAAAGACGTGGCGGTCATTGGTCAGCCTTCGGATAAATGGGGCGAATCGCCATTTGCCGTCGTGGTCAAGGCGAGCGACGATCTCACCGACATGGACGTTCTCAAACATTGCGATGGCAAGCTCGGCAAATTCAAAATGCCAAAGGGCGCTGCCTTCATCGAGGAAATTCCGCGCAACCCTTCGGGCAAGGCTTTGAAGCGAATCCTGCGGGACCAGTTCCCCGGCCCCGCGCCGGAATAATTTTACTCAGCGAGCCGGACCCAGCGGGCCTGAAAGTTATTGTTGGCGGTGATCGGTGCCGACACCCGATCCCGCATGGCCCAGACCAATGACTGGTGATGGAGCGGTAGGTAGGCAACATCCTCGGTCACCAGTGACCAGGCGGTGCGTATCATTTCATCTCGCACTTCTGCATCGAACTCGGTGGTGATGCGCGCGATGAGATCATCCACTTCTTCATTAGAATAGTGGCCTTTGTTCCAAATCGCACTGCTTTCATAAAGGTAAGCAAAAACATCAGTGCTATCGAGGGTTCCCGGCGTCCAACCCAGCATATAAAAATCGGATTGCCCGTTCTCAAGTTTTGGGAAATGTAATGTTTTGGGCAGGGCATCTAGGCTCACGTCAATGCCAATGCGGGCCAGCATGGCGACAGTGGCCTGGCACACAGCTTCATCATTGATGTAGCGGTTGTTGGGGCAGTCAAGGCGAACAGAAAATCCGTCCTCATAGCCTGCATCCGCCATCAATCCGCGCGCCGCATCAGGGTCAAAGGGAAGGCGGGTGTCAAATTCCTGATCCCATCCGTCGATCCCGGGCGCAACCAGCATGCCGGCGGGCGCCGAATGATCGCGCATGATGCGCGATTGCACCGCGTTCATATCAAGCGCCATATACATGGCGCGGCGGACCCGTTCGTCAGCAAACGGATTTGCGCCACTGATGTTAGAAGTCTGCAATTCCTCCGCGCTCTGTTCCATCCCTAGAAAAATCGTTCGCACTTGCGGCACTTCTTCAAGATGAAAACCAGGCGTGCGCTCGATGCGCCTTAAATCCTGAAGCGGCGGATCGGTTACAAGGTCGATCTCACCCGACAGCAAGGCGGCAATGCGCGTCGCATCATTGCTGATCGCCAAATAGGTGAGTCGGTCCACATTGTGCGTATCGCCTTCCACAATGCCCCACCAGTTGGGATTACGGGTCATGACCGTTTGTATGTCTTGCTCGCGCGTTTCAAGAATGAACGCGCCGGTGCCATTTGTGTGGCGTACGGCATAGTTTTCATCACCCGCCGAAAAATCCTGCACCTGCGTGGCGTTATTTTCTTCGGCCCAGGCGCGCGACATGATCAGAATATTTGTAATATCGCGCGGCAATAGCGGCATGGGCTGGTCGGTCACCATATCCACGGTGAACTCATCCACTGCCGATACCTCAAGGATATGGGCCACATAGGGGCGGTAGTCCGAACTCTGCTGTTGAGCACGTTCGATACTGAAGACCACATCATCGGCGGTGAACGGGGTACCGTCGTGAAAGACCACGCCTTCCCGCAGGTGGAACCGCCAATGGGTGGGCTCCACAACCTCCCACGAGGTGGCGAGCATCGGCGTCAATTGAAGATCGACGTCAAAGGCAATGAGGGTGTCATACATCTGACTGAGCAGATTGAAGGTGGGCCCTTCGGCCTGGGCATAGGGGTCAAGGGTGAGCGCGTCCCCTCGAGAGGCCACACGCAGCTCGTTTTCGGCCAGAGCCGCCCCGGGCATTGCCATGAGGAGCACGCCCCCCAGCAAGAGCGCCATCAACTTTTTCATAAAAAACTCCCGGTTTTCCGCCCCTGCCCGCAATGAGGCTACACCATTTGGGCCGCTCAGGAAAGCCGCGTGCAAGGGGCGGCTCGCGAGGCGTGCATAACTGCCATGTGTAATCCCCCGCACAAAATACTACGGTAATTACCACGCTGACCCCGACTTTGCCTTGCGGATACAAACGCTCCCTACCACGTGGCCTTCCTAAATATGCGTCATCCCGAAACCGCATGAGGTGGTTTTGAGGGGTTGGCAAAAAAAGTCGAGGAGACGCAAGTCATGTTAGCCGAAGTTCAAACCACAGAGACCGATCGCTTCGCCCGCTGCATCGAGATCTCCAAGCGCGTGCGCTGGGATATCGAACGCGACGTTATCAAGGGCCGCCGGTTCGACGTTACTCAAAAATTCCTGCCCGACGGCCTTTCGTTGGTGGAGGAGTTGGAATTTCTAAGCGAGCCCGAGAAGCTCTTCTTAAGTCAGATTCAGGGTCGCACCTACGCCAACATCTTTGGCCTGGTGGAACGCTTCATCAACGCCAAAGTGCTTGAGGTTAGCCGCGATTACTGGCTTGGAGATCAAGTGGCGTTGGAAGCCCTGATCCGCTTCAGTGATGAAGAGTTAAAACATCAGGAACTTTTCCGCCGGGTCGAACGTCTCGCCGGGGCGGACATGCCGACCGGCTACACCTTCGCACCGGACCCGGACGAAGTGGCACGGATCGTCCTCACCAAAAGCACTTGGTCGGTCCTGGCATTGACGCTGGATATCGAATTGTTCACGCAGCTGCATTACCGCGAGAGCATCGAGTCCGCTGATAATCTTTCCGATCTTTGGAAAGACGTCTTCTTGTTCCATTGGAAGGAAGAATGCCAGCACGCCGTGGTGGACGAACTTGAACTGATCCGCTGCGACGAGAAACTGACCGAGGCCGAACGGGACAGCGCCGTGAGCGACCTGATCGACTTGGTGGTTGCGGTCGATGGCATCCTTCAAATGCAGGCCAAAGTCGATGCTGATTACTTTGCCGGAAACTGTGGGCGCAAATTGTCGGATGAAGAGATTGCAGCAAGCCACGCCGGTATCCTGAAAGCCTATCGCTGGCAATACATCCTGTCGGGCGTTCAGCATCCGCACTTCGCGGAAGTTCTGTTCAGCCTACTCAACAAAGAACAAGCCGCCCGCATTGAAGCCGCTCTCGCGACTTTGATGTGAGAGAGGAAAAGGAGAGGAACAATGAATACCAAGCACCATGCAAATATGACAGGCCTTGAGGTCGCGCACGGCGCGGCGGCGGCTCTGTTCATCTTAACAGGCATGCTGAGCATCTTGGTTGCGACCGTTTTGTTGCAATCGATTGTCTAAAATCCGTGCCAGAATTCCGGGGCCGCTGCTAAATCGTAGCGGTCCTGGGCATTACATTCTGGGTCGGATAGGGCAAACTGAGCCCTGCAACATATGAGGTCTCGCTATGCATGATCGTTCACTTGGCTGGTATTATTGGCTAGCGACGGTTCCCCTGTTGATCATCGGGATATTTTTCACGAGTTTGGGCATCTGGGCGGCCATCGGGCTAACGGCCCTCCAAGCTTTGCATTTTTTCGCCCGCGAGAAATCCATTAGCGCCTTCCCGGTCCAGGTCCGTCTTGCCTATATTCTGTTGCTGGTGCTGGGGCTTTGGGCGCCGCTGGTCTTCCTCCATTGGATCCAGCTGGTCGGCACAATTGCTTTGGTGACCGTTGGATACTGCCCTCTGGCGCGGTTCTTATCGCTGATGCCTTGGAACCGGCAAGCGCCTGCAACCTGGGCTGCGATCAAGGAAACCATCCTCACCCCGCCGGTGAAAGGATCGATCAAGACCCATTTTGCGCAAGCCGCGACTGAAAAACCCCTTGAGTGAATGGCCAAGGCCCTTTAAACGGCTGAGACCCTTTGTTTTTGAATCGGGAATATCATGGCCCTGCCCCTTCGACTTGCATTCCTTGCTCTCTTTTTTGGACTGACCCTTACCGCCTGCGGCCGGACAGTCCAGGAAGATGCCCCTGAATCGGTTACTTCCGCGGTGGAAGAAGAGCGCGCAGAAGGCGAAGAGGCCATCGAAGATGAAGATGGCGAGTTTAGCCACCTCGTCGATCTTATGCGGACCTTCCGCAGATCCAGCAGTCAAACGGAAATGGATGCCGCCGTTGCCCAGGGACGCGCTGACGGTTATTCGGACGAGGATATTGCCAGCGCCATGGGCCTTGCCCATCTTTGGACCCCTGCCCGGCGCGTTTTGGTTTCTGTGAGCTATATCCGGTTCAAAAGCCAAAGCGCCATATCTTCCGATGTCCTCAACGCAAACTATGAATACGCCAGCACGCCGCCGTGGTTGCGCAACGTCGAGGAAGAAGCCGAAGAGGAAGTTGCCGAGGAAACCTCCTCCATTGCGGAAAGCGATGAGGAGAGCGATGAAGAGGCCGCCGAAGAAGAAGAACCGCGCCGCCGCGGCTGGTTCAGCTGGGTTCCTGGACTTTAAGCTTCATCTTCCTCAATTCAGCTAGGCGAGGTCACATAGAGCCCGCGCCTTTCTGCGCTACTCAAAGCTTAATCCTACAAGTAACCACGAGGTTTTTGGTCCGTTAGGGATGGCGTTCCGGCGCGACCACGCCGCAAACCGACGTGGGCCACTGATGCCTGAAACCATTTGGAAATACCTATTAGCAGGGGGTTAATCCGTACTCGGATTATCAACTGGTCGGTTTAACTGAATCGTAGAAGTCTTTTGGCATAAAGAGATCAGAGTAACCGATCGACGGCCCCAACCTGGGGACAGATGATCACTTTTACACCCCGCCTGCGTATCGGCGGGGTTCTTTTTTGGCTAATTGACCAGCCGTATCCGCGCGCGGTCAACACGGCCCTCTGCATCAATAACAGTAACGTCACTAAAGCCGGGATCAGCGCTCCGCCATAAGGCGGGCTGATAGATATCCACCGCCGGTACCAATGCGCCATCCACCATCCAGCGCAAGGGCGGCGTTCCGCCAAGCGCGCGAAACGCCAGTTCAGTACCGCCAACCCCCATCAGATTGATGCGCGCCCCATCCGGCGGAAAGGCGATGCGGGGCGGCGGTGTCACCTCGCGGCCCGATGCATTGGCCCAAAGTTGCGGCGCGCGATAGCGCTGCATGGCGGGCGGCAAGTCGTGCCGCCGGGCGACGCGAAGCACATCCTCTGGCACCGGGTGCGGGACCATGCTGAAGGGTAATTGATCAAAGACCTGGAAAAGCACCGGCGCGGCGGTATTACGGCCATAGGACCCGGGCCGGGGCGAACCATCCGGCCGTCCCACCCAAATGCCAACGGTGTATTGGCCCGCGTACCCCACAGCCCAGGCATCGCGATAGCCATAAGACGTCCCGGTCTTATAAGCGATGGCCCCTTGCTGCACATGGCCGCGGCCTTGTCCGCGTCCTTCGGGAAGGGGCGCGCCTTCCAAAATATCGGTGACATACCAGGCCGACGCCTCGCCCATCAGATGCCGCGGCGCGGCGGGAGCGTCTTGGTCTGAAAATATGAGCGGGCGCACCGATCCGCCATCGGCCAGCCCGGTATAGAGCATCGTAAGATCGGAAAGGCTGATCCCCACACCGCCTAGGGCCAGCGGCAATGAGGGTTGGCCGCCCAGGCTGCCGAACTGAAGATCGGCGCCAACTTGCCGAAGCCGCGAGGCAAAGCGCATGGGTCCGACCCCGTCGAGAACCATGACGGCGGGCACGTTGAGAGATTGTTGCAGCGCTGTCCGTACCGTGACCTCCCCCAGAAACTCTCGGTCGAAATTTTGCGGCGCGTAAGTGCCAAAGATGCTCGCTTGATCGGTAATCAGGGTTTCGGGGTGAAGCGCCAGATCATCAAAGGCCATGCCATAGATAAAAGGCTTTAAAGCCGAACCCGGTGACCGCGTGGCACGAGCAAGATCCACCTGCCCGCCGGGCCCCCAAAAATCAGACCCCCCTGAATAGGCCACAACATGGCGGCCTGCGTTTTCAACCACGATAATGGCGAGGCTTGCTTCAGCTTCAAGGCTCGCTGCCACGTCCCCGCTGATGCGTTCGACCTGGGCCTGAATGCGCGGGTCAATGTAAGTGCGGACGATGCCGTTATCATCCGCCATTCTGCGCAAAGCCCGCGCCAGGCGGGGCGCGCGAAATGGCAAGGCGGCTCTGGCGCTGGGAAGGGGGTCTTCGTTCGCCTCATTTGCATCAGCGCCGGCGAGGGCACCGCGGTCAGCAAGAAGTGCCAACACCCGTGCGCGCGCCACCGTTGCCGCGCCGGGGTTTCGATCAGGCCGCAAGCGTTCGGGCGATTGCGGTATGGCCACCAGCAACGCCGCTTGCGAAACCGTAAGCTCCGCCGGTTCCTTGCCGAAGTAAGCAAGCGATGCCGCGCGCACCCCTTCAAGGTTTCCCCCAAACGGCGCAAGCGTGAGGTAGATCGAAAGAATCTCGTCCTTTGTGTAGCGCCGCTCAAGTTGCAGCGCGCGAAGCGCTTCGATGGCCTTGGCGCCCAAGTTGCGCGAACGAGGCTCAAGCAATCGCACGGTCTGCATGGTCAGTGTCGATGCGCCTGAAACAATCCGTCCATGCCGCACCCATTGCCCCGCAGCGCGCACAATGGCCAAAGGGTCAACGCCCGGATGGCTGTAGAAGCGCTGATCCTCATAGGCGATGAGGGCATCAATATAGTTTTCATCAACCTGCCCGGCCTCTACGGGAAGTCGCCACATGCCATCGGATGTTGTAAAGGCGCGCAAGATGCCACCCTCCGCATCCAGCACGAGGGTAGATCGTTCCTGATAGCGCGACAGATCAGGCGGGAAGAAAAAATCAAGGCTGACCGCAATCACAACCAGAAAAGTCGCGGCAGTAATTGCCGCAAGCCATGTGCTGCGCCCTTTGACCAGCTTCCGAAACATTGGCCTAGTTACCTGCCGTTACGGTGAGCGTTCCCATTTCCGTACGCGCCGCGACGCGTGGGTTGTACATGTCTTCGACATAGGCGGGCGGGCGGACAAATTCGCCCGGCGTTATGGCGCGCGCCTGATAAGCAACGGCAAAGGTGGGCTGAATGAGATTGCCATCACTGTCGGGAGCAAGCGGCCGGTAGCGGTTGCCAAGGTTGAACGCCGCCACATAGCGGTCATCGCGCGCTTCTTGCGTCTGTGCGTGGGTCAGGCCTGGAAGCCAATTGTGGCTGCCACTGTGAAGAACGGATTCGATTTCAAACCCCGCGGGGAGAAGATCAAGCGCCACCATCTCGCGATAATAGTTGTCCTCCATCTGCCCAAGGATCAAAACAATAATGCGGTCGTTTTGCATCACATTGTCAAGATCAGCGGGGCTGCCATCGAGATTGAAATAGCTGCGACGAATCCCCAGGCCATTGGCCATTGCTTCTTGCGGTTCTATCGGCACACCCACCACCGAAGTCGCGCGCCAGATATCACCGCCCTGGTTGACTGCTTGCACGCCAGTGGCAATTTCATCCGCTGTCGGAAGAACAGTGGTGGGATCACCATCTGAAACAGAGGCAGCGCCTTGGGCGGTGATATCAATTTCCCCACCCGAACGGGCAAGCGCTTCGGCGGCAAACAAGAGCCAGGCTTTTTCCTGCGTCGTCGTATAACGCAGGCGCGGCGCAAGTTCGCTGATGCGGTCAAACAGCCCAGGCAAGAGCCCCAGCCGCTGGCCCCGCGCCACCATGGTGATCAGCCCCGCCACATCTCGCGTCAGCGAGCCGTAACGATAGCCTTCGTAGCTGCGGGGATCAGCCTCATTTGTCAGACGGATGCCCCTATCGAAGCTGGATGCGGCCCGCGCCCTATCGCCCATGGCATCTAATGCGCCGCCCATGTGCGCCAGTGCCATCACATCGTTGATCTGCGCCCGCGCGGTGTCGTGGAAATATCTTAAATCGCCCGGTACCACGCGGCCTTCCCGCGCAAGCACATAAAAGGCAAAGGCGCGAATTTCATTGTCACGCCAGGATTGGGAGGCAAGGTTTGATGCCCAAGTCATGCCGCGACGAAGCGCATCATCAGGTACAATGAACCCGCGCCGGTCCGCTTCGGCCAGAAAGTCGATGGCATAAAGCGAGAGCCAGGCTTCGGTTTCCGGCCCTTGATAGCCCCACATGCCAAACGCGCCATTGGAACGCTGCATATCGAGCACGCGATTAACCGCGTTTTGAAGTCGCACATCGATGCTTTCATCCGCATCAAGACCTGCCTCCGCCGCCAGCTCACCAAAGTAAAGCAAGGGATAGGCGCGGCTCACGGTTTGCTCAAGACAGCCAAAAGGATAACGGCTAAGGCCCCGCAAGAGCCCGCCGGTATCAAGCCCTCGCGTGGTCGATAGCGTTAAGGTGACGCCAACGGTTTCGGGGATCAGCCCAGCGGCGATATCACTCGGGATGGCATAGCTTTCACCGCTGGCGAAAACAGCAATATCTTCCAGCGTCTCGGGCCGTTGGCTGGCACGCACTTCGATGGGCCAACTGCGCGAGCGTTCAAAGCCATCGGGACCCGCCAGATGAAGCTCAACAGATGCGACGCCAATGACAGTGGCATTGAGCGGCACATAGGTTTCCTCACGCTCGCCCCCACCAAGGGTAAAACTGTAGCTCGCCTGGTCCGTCTCCAGCCCGCCCGCTAAGATTACAGTGGCGGTATAGGTGCCCGCCGCGCCATCCACATTATGAAGCGACAAGGTGGCGCGTGCTCGGTCCCCCGGCGCAAGGAAACGCGGCAGAGACAATTCGCCCACCAAGGCATCACGCACCGTGAGGCGCGCATCAGCCTGGCCCACTTTTGTTTGCGAAACCGCAACGGCCATCAAGCGCAACTCACCCGCAAAGTCAGGGATATCAAGGGTAATCACGGCACGGCCTTGATCATCTAGCGCCACAAGACCTGAGAACAGCGCCACCGTCCGTGTGGGAACCACTGTCAGGCCCGCGCCGCCAAGGGCGCCATCGCCGCCCGAGCGGATGGGACCAACGGCGCCCGCTTGGGCTTGGATCAAGCGTCCATAATCGTCGCGCATGTCGACGCCAAGTCTACGCTTGCCGAAGTAATGATCTTCCGGGTTGGGCGGCACAAACTGCGTCAGTTGCAAGATGCCTTGATCTACGGCGGCGAGCGTCAAATAGGCCTGTTCCCCTGCAAGGTTGGCAACCTGGATCGGGATCTCTACCTGCTGTTGGGGCGCTACAACATCTGGCACATCCATGGTCACTTCAAGCACCCGCGCGGCGTGGTTCACGTTCAGATAAGAAACCCCCACGGCCCGCACCGGCGCACGAGGCTGGCCTTCATCCAAGGGCCGGTAATGCGTGACAAGCGCATAGGCGCCCGCGCCCCATTCTTCGGTCACATCAAAGCTGACCTCCATGCCTTCTTCAGGCACGTCCACTTGCCGCGTTTCAATGACCCGGTCATTGGCGATGACAATCAGTGCGGGTCCCGCCTGTTCAGGGCGGATGGTAATCGCTGCCTGACCGCCCCGCGCATAGCTGTCAGCGTTGGCCGTCACCACCAATTGATCCGGCCGATCTGGAGAGGCCGCGCCCCACCAGCCCGCATAAAAGCGCACAGAGGATGACGCTTCGCCAGCGGCATCTGTCACCATCAAACGATAGGTGCCCCAGGGCAGGGCCTCGGCTATTTGCGCCGGGCTTTCCGCACCAATGCCAATTGTTCCGCCGCGCATGGGATTGTCCCGCACCACGCGCTCAAATCGCCACTCGCCGTTCACTTCGTACCATTGGTAATTCGTCACCTCACGGACGATTTCCCAGGTGGCACCTTCCGCCGCGATGCGATTGCCTTCGCGATCCATGGCGATCAGATCAAACGCGGCCGTCGCGCCTTCCCGCACATAGCGGCCCTCGAACGCCGAGCGGATACCGATGTAAGATCCACTTGTGCGAATGGCGATTTCCGTCACGGTTTGCGACGCGCGCCCGCCCGGCTCATAAATTGCAATTCGTGCCCGTCCTAACAACGGCCAAGTCGTCGGCGGCAATCCCATAAGGGTGCCCATTGCAACGCTTTCACCGGCCCCATCCGTGGGCGCCATATCAAGCGCGCGGAAGCTTGCATCAAGCGCTTCTTCCACGCGCCCAAAGTGATAATCTTCATATCCTTCAAAGGGTTCGCGATCATGCTGGAGGCGCAATTCGGCCTCACCGTTCATGTTCGCAGCAGGCGCGCCATAGAGAAAACGGGCGCGCACATCGATGGCAATTTCTTCGCCCGCGTTTAAAACCACATCGCGCGGGGTGGCGGTAACTTCAAGCCGTTCGGGAACAAAGTCCTGCACTTCAAAGCGCACGGTTCCCACGGGGGACGCGTCCGTATCCACAAAGGCCGCGGCGCGCCAAAGCCCGTGCCGCGCGGTGCGAGACAAATTCACTGGCAAGTGCACAGCGCCCACTTGTTGCTGGGTGATTGTTTCACGGAGGAATTCCACCCCGTCGGGCCGCGTGATCACCAGCGTGAGCGGCACATCCTCAAGCGCATCGGCTGATCGATTACGCAAAAGCGTCGCCAGTTGGACCGTTTCACCGGGGCGATAAATGCCGCGATCCGTATAGAGAAAAGCATCGATGGGACCAGGTGTTACGCGCCCCGAAACGCCACGATCTGAAAAATCAAAGGCCGCACGGCGCAGATCGAGAAAAGCGAAATCACCTCGTGGCCCATAAGCCATTACCGCGACAGGTTCCATGCCGCCTGTGCCGCGGGTGAGCCCCGCTTCAAAACGCACAGTGCCGTTCATGCCGGTTTCGCGGGTGGCCAAAATTTCGTTGTTCCGGGCAATAAGGGCCAATTCCACATTGCGCAGGCTTTCCGCATTATTCAGGGAACGGACAAAGACATTGAGCCCGTCTTCGCCCATGAACGTGGTCAGACCCAGATCGGTTTCGACCACCCATTGCGCTGCCGTGCCGCGCCAATAATCGTCCGACGCTTCGCTTTCGGTAGCATCTTCAGCGAGCACCAAGTACGCGCCGGCCCCCGCATCGCCCAAAACCTCAGCTATTGGAAAGTTTGTGACCACTGCCTCGTTTGAGATAGCGGCGATGTCCATCTCGCCTTGCCAGATCAGCGTGCCCTGTTCGTTTTCTATGGTGTTTGCGTCATAGCGATAAAGCTCTGTCTCATCCAGCATGCCCTGGCGTAGTTGCGACAAAAGCCGGTCCCCAACACGCAGCACGCGGATGGACAGCGTTTCGATGTTTACCGTGGTGACCGGGATTTCCCCGCCTGCATCGCGGGGCAAAATCACGCCGCCGCTGAACGCCGCTGCCGGGGGGCGATCGCGCAATTCCACCGGCACAATTTCATCGAACCCTGTGGCGGCGCCGCTTGCTGCGGGCAGGCCCTCGCGGATTGTCACCTGATAGGTCTGATTAAACGCAAGCCCGCCAAGGCACAAAAGCGGCCCTGCAATCCGCACTGATGGTTTTGTTGTGGGGTTGATCTGCAGATAATCGCCGTAGGTCGTAGTGCCGCTTTCATCAAGAGGCGCTGAAAATACCAAGCAGGCTTCGGGTGCATCGCTGGCGGTATCGATCTGAAGCCGCGTAAAGGCAAAGGATTGGGGAAGGGCTTCTAAGGTTTGATCCTGCGCCTCTTCTGTCGCGGTGGGGGCGGCGGCACTGCGGATTTCGCCGGGCGTTTCGCGCAAGAGGAAGAACCAAAGAGCGGCGATTGCCGCGACCCCAACTAGAACTGCAATGCCAATCCGCACTCGCATGATTTTCCCTCCCGTGAAAACGCTGCCGGTTTGGGCACCATGATGCCCTATTTTAGCGGCTTTGTGACGGCTTTCAGGCGGGAGTGTGCGGAATTAAAAGAGAGCCAAGCAGGTCAGGCGCCTGGCGCCACACCTCATTCGCCTCTCCGCAATCGGGGCAAATGGCGATGGGAATACCGGGCAGAAAACGCGATATGGCCTCAACCGTCTCAATAGCTGGCACAGGAAGCTCCCCCCGCGCGGAAATTACAATCCCCGCAAGGGAAAGCCCCGCACCCTTGATGGCGTGAGCGGCGGTCAAAGTGTGCGAGATGGTGCCAAGATACCCCCCCACCACCAGAAGTGCCGGCACATTGGCGGCCTTAATCCAGTCGAGCACCGTATGGCCCGGCCCGATGGGTGCCATGACGCCGCCAACCCCTTCCATCAAGATCACATCCTCAGGACCTGCGAATGCCTCTGCGGTAAATTGTTTGACCGCAGCAAATTCAATGTCGCGCCCTTCCCGTGCCGCCGCCATGTCAGGTGAAAGCGCGGCAGCAAAGCGCCACGGCGTCATGGCAGCAATATTTTCCGTCGTTATCTCTCGCTCCAGCGCGGTGAGGAGCACACCCGTGTCCGTTTTCTGTGGGGCATTTTGAGTAAACCCACTAAGAATGGGCTTATAGACCGCAACCCTGTGACCGGCCTCTCTCAACTGGTGGATTAGTGCGGCAGTAATGAAGGTCTTGCCGATCTCCGTTCCCGAAGAGGTGATAAAAAGTCTCTGTGCCATATTACTCAGCCGCCACGGGCATCATCAACTTGCGAACATGTTCTGCAAGGCCCGCAATATCCGCATCGTCATGTTCCGCGGTAAAGGTAAAGCGCAGGCGCGAGGTTCCCTGCGGCACGGTGGGGGGGCGAATAGCAGTGACAAGAAACCCGGCGGCTTCAAGCGCCTGAGACGCAATCAGCGCCGCTTTCTCATCACCAATGATTAAAGGCACAATCGGACTTTCAGGTTGAGGCAGCCCAAGCGCGGCACAAAACGTTTGCGCTTTGACTAGAGGTTGCTCGCAAAACGCATGGTCCTCACGGATGATTGCCAGCGCCTCAAGCGCTGCGGCGGCTGAGGCCGGAGGCAAGCCGGTTGAATAAACCAGTGACCGCGCCCGCGTTTTAATAAGGTCACATACGGCTTTGTCCGCACACAGATAACCACCATAGGACCCAAGCGCTTTCGACAACGTTCCCATTTGAAGCGCAACAGCGGGGCGAGGCTCGAAGGCAAAGCGTGATCCGCGCCCGCCGCCCACCACGCCAACCCCGTGGGCATCGTCTGTCATCAGCCAGGAATCAAACTCACCCGCCAGCTGCGCCATTTCCGGCAGCCGCGCAAGATCCCCATCCATGCTGAAGACCCCATCGGTCACAATCAGACAATTTTGGTAATCCCCGCGTTCGCATTCCAGGTATTGCGCAAGGGCCGCCATATCATTATGAGCAAAGCGGATGACCGTCGCGCCGGAAAGTTTGGCCCCGGCATTAAGGCAGGCGTGGCTAAGTTCATCCGCAAGGATAAGATCGCCGGGCCCCGTGAAGGTCGGAATGATGCCGATGTTGGCGAGATAGCCCGAACCAAACACAACCGCATCTTCCGTCCCTTTAAGGTCCGCGAGAGCGCCTTCGAGTTGTTGTAACAGGGGATGGTTGCCGGTGATCAGCCGTGATGCACCCGCCCCGGCGCCATAGCGATCAATAGCCACCTTGGCGGCTTCTTTCACCCGAGGGCGCACGGACAAATTGAGATAATCGTTGCAGCAGAACGAAATCATCTCGCGCCCATCCCGCCGGACGCGCACAGAGCCATGCCGGTCAGTTTGCCGAAGCGTGCGCTTCTGCGCCTGCGCTTCAAGAGCGTTAAGTTTTTCTTGGGCGAATTCGGTTGGGGTCTTGACCATAAGAAAGGTTTTACCCGAGCCCCGCCATTCAGCCAAGTGCTATGGGCCAAGCATGGATTACATCACCAAAAAAACGCCCGCCACGAGGTCCGTAGCGGGCGCTTGATAAGTTCTTGGCAGGCAGCTAGCCCTACATATGTTGATCGAGGAAACGCGCCACCCGCTCGTAGGCATCAATCCGGTTTGGACGGTAGTCAAGCGAGTGGTTTCCGTACTCATAGATATGCGAGTCCAAATCCACATTTGCACGGCGCATGGCCGCGATCACGCGCACGCTATCCTCATACGGCGCGATTTGGTCTTCTTGGCTTGCAAGGATGAGGATGGGAATGCGGATTTCATCTACCCGGCGGGTTGGCGAAACCTGGGCCAGCATTCGCTCATCACTACCCATGGTATTTTGCCAGAACTGTAGCGACGTCCAAGCCCGGCTAGTGATCAGATCCCCCTGCAATTCGGGCAGGTCATAAACGCCGTTGATCCCCGCCGCGCAATTATAAAGGTCCGGTGTTTTCACCGCGGCCATAACTGCAGCATACGCCGAGTAACTCCAACCGAAAATGCACATATGGTCGGGATCGGCGATGCCCTGCTCCACTAAGTAATTTGTGGCGTCAGTCAAATCATCCTGCATGGCGCCGCCCCACTCCTCGAAACCGGCACGCAGAAATTCATTGCCAAACCCGCGTGAGCCGCGGAATTGCGGCGCGAAGACCGCATAGCCGCGCGTTGCGAGGAACTGGCGAATGCCATCAAACGTCATCGAATCGCGAGCGTTCGGACCGCCATGGGGAAACATGACAAAGGGAAAAGGACCATCTTCCGCTGTTGTTCCCGGCGGCAGCACGAGATAGCCACTGATTTCGAGCCCGTCACGCGCCTGGTATGTTACGAGACTAACAGGGCCAAGATTGCCCGGGTGGAGTTGTGGATGGCGTTGACCCAGCTCACTGATGGTTTGAGCGTTATCATCCATCAAGTAATATATCGTCGGATCGCTTAGCCCATATCCTGCGAGGATGCGTAAGTTCTCGTCATCATTTTCTTCGATCAGGCTAACAAAGTCCCCTGGGATCAAACGATTGTAGCGCTCGTAGTCTGCTTCCAGTTCCTCGTCGAAGAAAACGCGCTCTGTAATGTGACCCAAGTAGCTCAACATTCGGATCGAATCGGTTTCTGTGTCGACATCCAAACTGCCCATGTCATAGGTGTCATGGAGGTAGAAACGCTCCATGCCCCCGCCATCCAAGCTCATGCGGTAAAACCCATCCCGACCTTCGTGGTCAGACTGTAAATAGATGTAATCGCCGACAACAGAATCCGGTGCAAGGGTCGTTTCATTCCCCACATCGTCAAACCGAGGGCGCGACATAATTTGGCGCCAGCTCGCACTTCCCGGTTCCCGGGTGTAAAGTTTGTAGACCCCTTCGTCTATATCCAGTCTGACACGAACATGTCCATTTGAATCCGTCGCCCAGCCAAACGTATTATCACCGCCCCGGGCAACGATAACCGAACGACCGGTATTGATGTCCACCTTATGTACGGCACCAACACAAAGAACAGAGCCGCACTCTTGAAGGGCAACCAGGATGTGGTCATCATCTTGGGTCAAAGTATCGACAATATTTGTCTGCCGAACGACATCGGTCATGCTGTCTTGACGGGTTTCAAACAATACCGTTGCATCGCGCCCATCGGGGCGGATCGATAACATTCTGGTTTGTTCGGTCCGAAAATTGGCGCGGGTGGATTGATAGTGATAATTCCAATTCACTTCCACCAGGATGCGGTCATTGCCTGACCAAAAGTGGTTGCTCACTTCTAGATTTTCGTCTTGATCGCGCTGACCCGGTTCGATCAAAGTGGGTTCACCCCCACCCAAAGGATAAATCACCAGTGCCGTCCGCCCCTCATAGGGCTGGATCATGCTGAGATAGCGCCCGTCGGGCGACAGCTCCAAATCGCGCATTTCCCAAAGAAATGCGCTTGCTGGCGGCGGCGTTTGCGCCTGCGCCGCGGCGGCGATTAGCGATATCAATAAAATGGACAACCCCGCCAAAAGGCGTGGAAAAAGACGAGCCATGACTGTACTCCCCCAAGAAGTTTGTCGTCGTTGGACCCCAATTGCGCACGGGCTTCCGTCTCCCGGCGCGGCCTAGAGGCCAACCTTCCAACGCGGGAAGGATTAGGTCAAGGCAGATGCCGGCGCAGGCACATTTGCCGCGCATTTTGCCCCGGCCCCTTGACCCACGCGGCCCACCCGAAGACACTCGCGCCTCGCAGAAAGAATAAGGTTTTCCCCATGTCTCACCTCCCCGATTCGATCCTCGACGGCACCGTGCGTCACAATTGGACCCGCGAAGAAATTGAGGCGCTGTTCGACGCGCCATTCGCTGACTTGATGTTCGCCGCGCAAACCGTGCACCGCCGCATTTTTGATGCCAATGAAGTGCAGTTCAGCCAGCTATTGTCTATTAAGACCGGCGGCTGCCCCGAAGATTGCGGCTATTGCAACCAGTCCGCCAAATTCGATACCGGGCTGAAAGCATCCAAGCTGATGGAGACCGAAGAGGTCGTGTCCGAAGCCCGAGCGGCCAAGGAAGGCGGCGCAACAAGGTTTTGCATGGGGGCGGCATGGCGCGAGCCCAAATCCCGCGATATGCCCGCACTGACCCATATGGTCCGCGAGGTCAAAGCTTTGGGGCTAGAGACCTGCATGACGCTGGGGATGTTGTCAGACGAACAAACGGCGGAACTGGCAAATGCCGGTCTTGATTATTACAACCACAATATCGATACCTCGCCTGAATATTATGACAAGATCATCACCACACGGACGTTCCAGGATCGGCTTGATACATTGGAACGCGTGCGCAATGCCGGCATCAATGTTTGCTGCGGCGGTATTGTGGGCATGGGCGAAGATGACGGCGACCGCGCCGGGTTTTTGCTCGCCCTTGCGAACCTGCCTGCTCATCCCGAAAGCGTGCCCATCAATGCGCTGATGCCGACCAAAGGCACGCCCTTGGGACAATCCTCAGCGCTCGATCCCCTTGATTTCGTGCGCATGATCGCGGCGGCGCGCCTGACCATGCCGAAGTCTATGGTGCGCCTTTCTGCGGGTCGCGAAAATATGAGCGATGAAACCCAAGCACTTTGTTTCCTTGCCGGTGCTAATTCCATCTTCGTGGGCGACAAATTGCTCACCACTGCCAACCCCGGTCAGGACCATGATGAAAATCTGTTCGACCGGCTCGGCATAAGGTCCATGCCCGTGGAACAAAAGACCGCGCCAGGCCAAGCGGCGGAATGACAAAAAATTCGGACTGGTTGGCGGAAGGCCTCGGTCATATCTGGCTTCCTTATACCCAGATGAAGACAGTGCCTGCGCCGCTGCCTGTGGCAAGCGCAAAGGGCGTCCGCCTGACCCTTTCCGATGGGCGGGAATTGATCGACGGCATTTCGAGCTGGTGGACGAGCGTGCATGGTTACTGCCACCCGCACATTGAAGCCGCGATAAGGGATCAGGTTGAACGCCTGCCGCATGTCATGTTGGGCGGTTTGGCGCACGAGCCTGCCTACACTCTTGCCACGCGTCTTGCAGCCCTATTGCCCGGCGATCTCAATCGCGTTTTTTATTCCGAAAGCGGCTCGGTCTCTGTTGAGATCGCCATGAAGATGGCGGTGCAATACTGGCTCAATAAGGGGCAGCGGCGCACGCGGTTCCTTTCTTTTACCGGCGGCTATCACGGCGACACGTTCATGACCATGTCGGTCTGCGACCCGGACGAAGGTATGCATTCGCTGTTTACGGGCGTGGTGCCGGACCAGATCGTGGTACCGCTGCCCCAAGATGAAAACTCCATTTCCGCTTTCGAGACAGCGCTCGATCAGCACGGGGCTAAGATCGCGGCCATTGTCACCGAACCATTGGTTCAGGGGGCGGGCGGTATGGTGTTTTACGACGCCGAAATCCTGCGCCGTATTCGCAAAGCCTGCGACGAATTTGGGATCCTTTTGATCGTCGATGAAATTTTCACGGGCTTCGGGCGGCTTGGCAAAATGTTCGCCAGCGAAGAAGCGGGCATCGTTCCCGACATGGTCACCGTTTCCAAAGCGCTCACCGGGGGCACCCTGCCGCTGGCGGCCACCATCGCGCGCGATCATGTGTTTGATGCATTTTATACAGACAATGAGGGCGACGCGCTGATGCATGGGCCCACCTATATGGGCAATGCGCTTGCCTGCGCTGCCGCCAATGCGTCGCTGGATTTGTTTGAGCGCGAGCCGCGGCTTAAGCAAGTGCGCGCTATCGAAACAGGGCTGGCAGAAGGCCTAGCCCCCGCGCGCGATATCCCAGGGGTGCGCGACGTGCGCGTGCGCGGCGCCATCGGCGTCATCCAAGTTGATGAAATGCGTAGCCTGGACGATCTTAAGCGCCGCTTCGTTGAGGCCGGAATTTGGATCCGCCCCTTCCGCGATATTATTTACACCACACCGCCCTATGTCATCAGCGCGGCAGACCTTGATATTCTCACACGCACCATGGTGGAGGTTACCGCCGCGTGGTCCAAGGACGTGGGCTTTGCCTAAACGAGGCCGGCGGTTTTACCCCATTCGGTATAAGTGTATTTTCGGCGGTCCTTGAGCGCTTCATCAGAGACTTCAAAATAGTCTTGACCCGGAATAACGCCCGTCCCTTCCACAACGCGGTTCATGAAATTGAAAAGGGCGCAAACCACCACCGCGTCATAGAGCGCCGCTTCAGACCAGCCTGCGTCATAGACGGCTTGCGCATCGGCTGAAACAAGCTTGATCGGAACCTGGGTAAGCTTTTTCACATAGGCCAGGATGGGTTTTAGTTTTTTGTCCACGGGCGCGCCGTCCAAGTCGTCATGGAGCGCGACCAACACCTCTTCCTTGATGCCATAGCTGCGTGCGATTAGATCGTGCGAGGCAGTGCAAAATTTGCATTGATTGAGCCCAGAAACAAAGGCTGCGATCAATTCCCGTTCCGCAACTGAAAGCTCGCTCTCCTCGCGCAGAAAAACGTCGTGAAGTTGAAACAGGGGCGATAAGCCTTTTGGGAACTGCTTGAAGACGTCCGACAAGTGGGGGATTTCAGGCAGCGACGGAAAAAGCGCCATTGAGGTTCTCCTTGACGAAGTGGGTTTGGTATTAGAGACCAAACGGAACAAGATCGTTACAGCGAAAACAGCCAGAAACGTACGCGATAAGGAACGCACATGACAATTGAAGCCATCATCTGGGATTTTGGCGGGGTGTTCACCACCTCGCCGTTTGAAGCTTTTGCTCGATATGAGATGCAGCACGGACTTCCCGAGGGCCTTATCCGCAGCGTCAACACTGCCAACCCCGATGAAAATGCCTGGGCGAAGTTTGAACGCTCCGAAATTGGCATTGCTGAATTTGATCGCCTTTTCGCTGCTGAGGCGGGCGCGCTGGGTCATGAGGTGTCGGGGCGCGACGTAATCGCCTTATTGCAAGGGGACCTGCGGCCCGAAATGGTGCACGCGCTTGAATTATGCAAGACCAAATTCAGGGTCGGGTGCATCACCAACAATGTAAAGCCCCATGACGGCAAAACAATGTGGGAAGAGGGCAGCCGGGCAGCGCAGATTTATGGCGTGATGGAAAAGTTTGACCACATGATTGAAAGCGCGCTTGTCGGCATTCGCAAACCGGACCCGCGCATCTACGAGATGATGTGCGAAGCCCTGAATGTGGCCCCCGCCGCCTGCGTGTACCTCGACGATCTTGGGGTCAACTGCAAGCCCGCGCGCGCCATGGGTATGGCCACGATCAAAGTGCTAAATGCAGATCAGGCGATTGCTGAACTGGAAGAACTGACCGGGCTAACGCTCAAATAAGCGCCCGGTCGTCCAGATTAGTTCTTGGTGGGGTCTTCCATCCCAAGACGCTTGAGAGCGGAGAGGCGCTGTTTTTCAAGAGCCTTTTTGTTGACCCCTAGTTCGTCAGCGACACGGTGGATCATGTGCGCTTCAAAGCGGTGAAGGGTGCCATCGGAATAGGCGACCTCCCACAGCATGCCCACAATATCTTCGCGCTCATTCAGCGAGAATTCTTTCCGCACGGTCTCGGTAAAAACCCAGTCGGAATAAACTTCGCCCTGACGTTTGGCCGCGTAGTCGAGCAATTTGTGGGCTTCATCTTGGTTCAGCCCAAATTTTTCCTGGACCAATCGTTCGATGGTCCTTTTTTCGACCTCGTCGAAGTCAGTGTCGAGCCGGGATGATTCGACCAGCAACGCGGCAGCCGAAATTTCTTTTTTCGAATAATCGATATCCGGGGTCGGCGGCGCCGCAGGTTCTGCGTTTTTGAGCCATCCGAAGAGTTTGCCGAGCATTTGCGCCCCTCCAGGCATATTGAATCAACCGGGCCGAAGATTGACATGGTCCGGCTCATTTGAAAAGCGCCCACCCCAGATCCCCCGGGATGGGTCGCCAGATTAGTGTCCGCCCGCGGGCGCGCGAACCGGTTTAGTCCGCTTGAATAAGAGGTCCAGAACCACCGCGATCGCCGGCAGAACCGTCACCGCCATAATCATATTGGTCATGAACATGAAGCTGAGCAGAAGACCCATATCGGCCTGGAATTTCAGGGCCGAGAAGACCCAGGTCGAAACACCCGCCGCCATGGTCAGGGCCACAAACACCACGGCCATGCCGGTTTCATACATGGTCTGTTGATAGGACTGCGTGATATTGAGCCCTTCGGAAAGGTGGAATTGCAGGCGGTTATATATATAGAACGCATAATCCACCCCGAGCCCCACAGCGAGCACAATCACCGGCAGGGTCGCCACCTTAAGCCCGATCCCTAGGTCCTTCATGAACCAGTACCCGACAAAAGTAGCGATGGTCAGCGGCACGCAGCACGCAATTGTCGCGCGCCAATCTCGATAGGTCACAACCACCATCAAGATGATCACCGCATAGACGGCTAGGATCATCGGCAATTCGGCACGTTCCACGGTTTCGTTGGTGGCGGCGGCCACACCCACATTGCCTGATGCCAAACGAATGTTCACGTCCGGATGCAAGTTTGCTTCGCGCCATTCTTCCACCGCATGCACCACGGTGGAGATGGTGGTGGCCGTGCTGTCTTCGGTGAAGATCTGCACCGGCAACAGGCTACAATTCGCATTCAAAAGGCCGGTCGAGGTTGGAATTGGAGATGTGGCCTGGACCAGCGCAAAACGGTTGCGCGGCAAGGCGGTCCATTTGAGGTTTCCTTCGTTCCAGCCCGCGTTAGACCGCTTGGCCGCAAACGGCAGCGACGCCACCGACAAAACCCCGTCGATGTTTGTCATCGCCCACGAAAATTCATTCAGATAGTTCATGTATTCGTGGTTGATGCAGGCCTCGGTTGGCGTTTCAACGATCACCGTCAGCAGATTTAGCCCGATGGAATAATCAGCAGCGATCTGACGGCTGTCCACATTGTAGCGCGCCTCGGGACGCAACTCCGGCGAGCCCGCATGCAGATCGCCCACGTGGCGGCCCTGGCTTTGAATCACCGCATTGCCAAAGACGAACATGGCGCCAACGAAAAGCAGGATGGCGATGGGCGGATAGGCCGCATACCCAAACACCCGCATGACTTTGCGGCGGACATCGCGTGCCCGCGTGATGCGCGCCACATAGGCTTCGTTGAAGGTGAAGTACGACACCACGAGCGGTAGCATGACAAGGTTGGTGAAGATCTTGAACATCACCCCGATGGTCGCGGTAATCGCAAGCTCGCGGATCATGGTGATCGGGATTAGGTAAAGCGTGATGAAGCCCACAAGGTCGGTGACCAGTGCCATCGTTCCCGGCACCAGAAGACCACTGAATGAGGCCCGCGCGGCATCGTAAGCATTTTTGCCGTTTTGAATTTCCCGACTAATAAGATTGACTTGTTGCACCCCGTGGCTGACCCCGATGGCGAACACCAAGAAAGGCACAAGTATCGCCAACGGATCGAGACCCAACCCCATCAGGTGCAGAACGCCAAACTGCCAAACCAATGACGTCAACGAACAAAATAGCGGCACAAGTGTTAGGATAAGTGATTGGGAATACCAAAACACCAACGCGGCGGTGATCACAAAGGCAAGGGCGAAGAACACAATTACACCGCCGGCGCCATCTGCGATGTCGCCAATTACTTTTGCAAATCCGATGATGTGAATATCGATGGGCGCGCGATGCACCGTCACATCAAAGCTTTCGCCTTGCACGAACGGATCTTCGTCTTCGTGGGCAACAACAAAAACACCCACCGGAAGGTCATCGGCGCCGTATGTGATGCCTTGTTGCTGGGTTAGCGCTTGACGCCCGCGTTCGTTTAGGACCTGAACGCCGCCCGACTGGACGGTGTACCAACCATCTTCGAGCTCAGTATCGTTTGAAATGTAGATCGGGCTGAATGTGCCAACGACCTCGCCGCCCGCGTCGCCACGGTGAATTTCAAACACCGCGTCCTGCAAGCCCCCTTGGGCAACCACAACGGTGAAGTTTTGATCGGGAAGGTCGAGCGCAGGTTCGCAATCGCCCGATTGCAAACCGGCAAAGCGGTCCACCGGCAGTTCGCCGCTCATGATCGCCGAGAACCGCGCCGGATGATAGATATAGGGCGTGTTGGCTGCGCCGATGCGGCGTTCCATTTGCCGGTCAGCGGCATCAAGGTTCACAGTAAAGAAGTTGCGACAGCGAATGTCCCGCTCAAGACGCGAGGCGAGATCGAAGTAATTAAGCGGTTCGCCAGTTGAGGGATCGTTTTCAACAAGTTCCGCCACGATCAGCGATGAATTAAAATCGTTGGAGACCAGCCGGCCGACATAGCCGCCCCGGATAACGTTATTACGAATTTGATCGAGATTTTGCGCATTCAGCGTGCTGGGCGTCACCGTGCCGGGGATCACGTCGTCGGCCCGGAAACCTTCTTCGGTGATTTCAAAATAGCGTGTGTTTGGGGTCCATAGGGATGTCACCGTGCGGCGGTCAACACCGGGAAGGAAGAAGACATCGTCAGTCACTTCCTTAAGCCGGGTCATGAAGTCCTGCGTGAAGACCCCGCCTTCTTCGCGCGAACGAACGTCAACTATGATGCGGTTCGAGCCGAATAGCCGGTCGCGATATTCTTGGAAGGTTTGAATATATTCGTGGCCCTGCGGCAGTTGCTTGTCAAAGCCTGCATCCAGACCAAGGTGGCGAGCCTGAAGCGCGAAAAAGATCGTAATAACCGCAAAAGCCGCCAAAATCGGAACGCGTAGCGTGAAGACTACGTTCTCGAGAAACTTGACCATATTCAATGTCCGTCCTTGTACGGAGCGTTGAAGCCGCTCCAGAAGACCTCCCCGTGGACACGAGCCGGGCCCCCTCGCCCACGCGCGTCAACGAAACTCACTCACATCTAAGAAATGCACCCGCACAGGGCTCAGGCGGTGCCATCCGGCACGCGCCCTTCCATATCGATGCCTCCCCTTGATGGGGCACGCTCCGGCCCCTCAGCCGCAACACACCCTTGGCCGGATCCCGACCGGCAAAGAATGATATTCTGTCAGAACAATCACCCTCGCAACCCCAAACCTCCGGCGCCGACCCGGCCTCCCATGACCGCTCCAGCCTCGAAACCATACCTGTCTTTACCGCGCAATCTAGTAGAATTATTGCGATTTCCCCGGTTTACCTAACGGTTGAGACCCTAATATTTCCTGAGGCCGCACGAAAATTGCGTCGATAGGCCTCATGTGGCAGCTGATCACAAAATTGACGCCTGCGTCATTTTTCTCTTGAGAGTCCCTCTCCAGTCCCTATATTTACTTTTAAGGAAAACTGACGTCGCCGTCATGCTGGTGCATGAAAGGCGGCCGCGGGTTCGTTTGAACCACTTGTTGTCGAGGAGAAAAACTTATGGTTCGCCAGATCACCAAAGATTCTATGTATGACGCCGTTGCGCCTGATGACTTCGCTTCCATGATCGAAGCGCACCGGTATGGGGAACGCGCCTCCGCATTCGACAAGATCATCTCTGCGACCCACGATCACTTCTGGGATCCGCTCGACAAAAAATATATCGACTTCGACGTGAGCTTCGACATTGAGAACGAGCCGCTCATTCCTGAAGATCTGGTCCCCGCATTGCAAACCAAATTGGTGGATGAGCACCTCAAAGGCAAAGAGCGCACGCGCTTCATTAACGAAGTCGCGCGTTGGCAGCTTTCCGCGATCCTTCATGGTGAAGCCGGCGCCCTCGCCCTTTCCGCATCGCTTGTTCACATCCTCAAAGACCAAGGCGCGCAAGAATACGCGGCCAACCAGGCGCGCGAAGAAGCCCGCCATGTGACGGCGTTCTCGGGCTACATCCACAGCCGCTGGGGCGGGCCTTTGCCCTGTGGCCCGACGCTCAAGAACCTGTTGACCGAAATGGTCAATGCGCCGGAAGTTTATAAAAAGATCGTGGGCATGCAGATGCTGGTGGAAGGGCTTGCCATGGGCGCCTTTGCCACCTTCTTCAAAGAATCCAATGATCCGGTGATGCGCCACCTGATGCAGCTCGTGATGACCGACGAGGCGTTCCACCACAAATTCGGCAAGATCTGGGCCGACCGTACGATCCCGCACCTCACCGAAGAGGAACACAACATTGTCGAAGACTGGGCGGCGGAATGTTTCCAAACCCTTCTCTTCAACCTTGTGAACCCTGAGCAAATGAAAGAGCTTTATGCTGACTTCGGCCTCGCATGGGAAGATGTCATGGCGGCCTTTTTGGAAGTCGCCACCGATGACGAACGCCGCAAACGCATGGAAGAAAGCACCGATATTTTCCGGGTGCTGATCAAGACACTGCTGAATGCTGGCATCATCACCGATCGTACTCGTGATCTTTACGCGACCTACGTCAATATGGACGAGTTGAAGGCTGAGGGCGATGTGATGGTGGGCGACGCCATCGCCGAAGAAGGCATTACCTTCCTGCAGAAGGTGAACTTCGGCAAGGAAGAAGGCTATGACCTTGCTGAGGCCGCCAGCGCCGCTGAGTAAGTTTTACAGACCAGATAATTAGGAAAGGGGCCCCTCCAAATCGGATGGGCCCCTTTTTCTTGCTCGGCGCGTTATTGCTGACGTAGCCTCCTGTTATGGCGATCAAGTTCATCAACACCGGCGAGCCGGAGCTGACAGAGGAAGAAGAAAGCCGCACGGCGGAAATTACCCGCGGCGTGCGGCGGCTTTTTCTTGATCTTGGCTTTGCCCCCCTGTGCGAGCTCACGCTGATCACCGGGCGCCGGGTTGATGTGGCGGGGCTGAATAAACAAGGCGAGCTCATCGTCGCGGAGGTCAAATCCTCCATTCCCGACTTTAAATCCGACCGCAAATGGACGGAGTATCTTGATCACTGCGACCGTTTTTTCTTTGCCGTGAACCGGGATTTTCCCGTCGAGCTAATCCCCGAGGACGTGGGGCTTATCATCGCCGATGGATATGGCGGCACCATTATGCGCGAAAGCCCGACGCTGAAGCTCTCCCCCGCGCGGCGCAAAAACCTTACGCTTAAATTCGCGCGCGTTGCTGCGGAACGGCTGACCGGCCACTTGGATGATTGAGGGCGCTTAGCGCGGGGCGCGTTTTGCCAATATGCGCTGCAAGGTGCGCCGGTGCATGTTGAGCCGCCGGGCGGTCTCGGACACGTTTTTCCCGCAAAGTTCATAGACCCGCTGAATGTGTTCCCAGCGCACACGGTCAGCGGACATGGGATTTTCAGGCGGCGGAGGCAGATCCCCTGTGGCCGATAAAAGCGCACGTTCTACATCGTCTGCGTCGGCGGGTTTGGCCAGATAATCGATGGCGCCCCGTTTTACCGCCGCCACCGCCGTTGTGATATTGCCATATCCGGTGAGCACAATGACCCGTGCATCGGCGCGTTGATCTTGAATGCGCTGAACTACATCAAGGCCGTTGCCGTCTTCCAGCCGCAGATCGACCACGGCAAATGCAGGAGCGGCACGCGATATTTCAGACTTCGCTTCGGCGACTGATTCCGCCAGCACCACGTCAAAGCCGCGGCCTTCCATGGCGCGGCCAAGCCGCGTACGGAACGGAGCATCATCATCGACAATAAGAAGGCTTCGATCCTCGAGAGATTCGAGGGCGATTAGATCCTCGGCCATCGGGGTTCTCCGATTTTGTTCTTGTTATCTCGGCGCGAGGGAAAACATGCCGCCGTGCCCATACAGAGATATATGACGCGGCGCACAAATTCCAGTCTTCGGACCAACTTAACCCATCGGCCCTTCCGCCGAAGATTCCGGCATGAGGCGGGCCTCGACCCGTTGCCGCGGCCAGGAAACCTCTATCTCGGCGCCCCCGCCAGGCCGGTTATGGGGCCGAACATCAGCGCCCGACCGTTCCAATAATGTCTTGGCAATGAAAAATCCCAACCCCATGCCGACAGCTTCTTCAGGATCGCTTCCCACTTCTTCCATAAGGCGGGTCGAGACGTAGGGTTCGCCAAGTCGGCTCAAAATCTCGGCCGCGATACCGGGCCCATCGTCACAAATGCGCACGGTGATGGTCTCCGCCGTCCATTCGGCGCTGACCATCACCCGGACCTTTGCAAAATCAACGGCGTTTTCCACCAAATTATGAAGCCCGTGAATGATCTCGGGCTGACGCCGGATCACCGGCTCTTGGGCTTGGTTTGGATCCTCTGGAGGCCGCAACTGCGTTTCCACCTCCACACCAAATCCAAGGCTGGCGGTCGCCAGCTCATCCAATAATGCGCCGAGGGGCGCTCTGGTCAGGTGCGCATCGCCTTCGCCGGGTTGGCGCGAGAGGCGCGTAAGGATTTCGCGGCACCGTGCCGCCTGACTACTCAGAAGCGCCACATCCTCTGCCATCGGACTATCAGGCTCGGTCTCGCGTTCAAGTTCTCTGGAAACAAGTGCGATCGTGGCAAGGGGCGTGCCCAACTCATGGGCTGCGGCGGCCGCAAGCCCGCCCAAGGATGCCAAGTGCTGTTCCCGCGCCAGTGCGGCACGTGTCGCTTCAAGCGCCATGGACATGCGCGCGGATTCTGATGAAATGCGCCAGGCGTAAACTGCGGTGAAGCCCAACCCCAACACCAGCGCCACCCAAATGCCGCCCACATAAAGCGGCGGTAGGTCCAAGCGCGGCGCCTCATGCCAGGGCAACGGCAAATGATTAAACGCCAGCACGCTGACACAGATAAAGGCGAGCGCGCCTAGCGCCATGGTCGATTTGAGATCAAGGCTGGTTGCAGAAATTGCTACGGGCGCGAGAAATAAAATCGCAAAGGGATTTTCGAGCCCTCCCGTAAGCAGCAAGAGCGCGAAGAGCTGAACCAGATCAAAGCCAAGATACCAAGCTGCCTCACGATTGGAGAGGCGTTTGGCAAATGGAAAGCGCACCGAGATAATCAAATTCAACGCCGCGCTGGCCCCGATCACAATAAGGCAGGCGATCAATGGCAACGAAAAACCAGCAACGAAATGAATGCCAAGCACCGCCGCCGTCTGCCCCCCAACGGCAAGCCAGCGCAAAAGGATCAGGGTGCGCAGACGCACGCGCCCTGACGCCGGCGAAAAGCGCGGGGATTTAGGGATGGCCGGGGTGTCCAGTTCGCTCATGTGCTCTATATTGTCGCCTTGCTGCCGAAAAGGCGAGCGGACTTCATCGAGATTTCATCACAGTCTGAAAAAGGCGCTGGCCATTTATGAACACCCTGCCCGACCAAAGCACTGCCGCTGTTTCCATTTCGGGCCTGACCAAAGTTTTTGGTGCTGTGGCGGCGGTCGATGGGATCAGCTTTACCGTTCCGCGCGGGTCGACGACCGCCTTGCTGGGCGGGAACGGCGCGGGCAAGACCACGACCATTTCAATGTTGCTGGGTTTAATCAAACCGACCGCCGGGCGCATCGAGGCTTTGGGCATCGACATGAGCGGCGCGCGGCACAAGGCTCTGGCGCGCATGAATTTCGAAAGCCCCTATGTGGATCTTCCCAAGCGCTTGACCGTGCGTGAAAACCTGCGTGTTTATGGCCGCCTCTATGGCGTTAGAAACATCCGTGCAAGGATCGCTGAGTTAGCTGAAGAATTGGCGCTCAATGAATTTCTCGATCGCCCCGCGGGCACGCTGTCGGCGGGACAGAAAACCCGCGTGGGGCTTGCCAAAGCGTTCATCAACCAGCCCGAACTTCTTCTGCTTGATGAACCAACCGCCTCACTTGACCCAGATACGGCGGATTGGGTGCGCCAACACTTTTCCAATTACAAGAAACAATCCGGCGCGACGATCGTACTTGCCTCGCACAACATGACCGAAGTTGAGCGCCTGGCCGACAACGTCATTATGATGAACAAAGGCCGCATTGTTGATGAGGGCGCCCCGCGCGAACTTATTTCCCGATACGGCCGTGAAAATATGGAAGAGGTTTTCATCGACATCGCACGCAATCGCCGCAGCCCGAGCCGCGAGGAAGAAGGCGCGGCTGTTGATGAGCTATTGACCATCAACCCCGAAGAAAACGAAGCGGAGGCCCGCCCATGAGCGAGCACAGGCAACCCACCCCGATAGCGTTTTCTTTTTCATTCGGCCGAGTGGGCGCGATGATCATGCGCTATCTGTTCCTGATCCGCTCGAGCTGGCCCCGCATGGTATCCATGTTTTATTGGCCGACGCTGCAAATCCTCATCTGGGGTTTTATCCAGATGTTCCTGATTGAGCATTCGAGTTTCTTTGCACAAGCCGCCGGGGTTTTGGTCGGCGCCGTATTATTGTGGGACGTCATGTTTCGCGGCCAGCTCGGCTTTTCGCTTTCTTTCTTTGAAGAGATTTGGTCGCGAAACATGGGCCATCTATTGGTAAGCCCCCTGCGGCTGTCGGAATTCATCATTGCGCTAATGGTTATGAGCACGATCCGTACCCTGATCGCCGTCATCCCCGCCGCCATCATTGCCAACCTACTTTTCGAGTTTTCTATTCTAAGCCTGGGCGTAATGCTGGCGGCGTTTTTGTTCTCGCTATTGATGTTCGGATGGGCCGTAGGGCTAATCGTTTCCGGCCTGGCGCTACGTTATGGCCAAAGTGCTGAGGAACTGGCGTGGGCGCTTTTGTTCCTGCTCGCGCCCATTGCGGCGGTCTATTATCCGGTTTCGATCTTGCCCAATTGGCTCGAGCCCGTCGCCTTTGCCTTCCCGCTTGCCCATGTTTTCGAAGGCTTGCGCGCCATCATCATCGACGGCCAGGTCCGCCTTGACCATCTTCTCTACAGTCTTGGCTTGAACATGATTTATATCGCCATTGGCGTAAGCATCTTCTTGTACTTTTTTGAGCAGGCCCGCGAGCGGGGCATGCTACTGCAGCTGGGCGAATAATAAGTGGTCAGTATGCCCCTGCATCGCGCAAAATATCGGCGATGCGCATATGACGGGCTTGTTCGGCGACTTCCACAGCGGTCGCGCCGGAAAGGTCAGTGACCTCCAAATCCGCACCGCCATCAATAAGCACCTGAATGACATTAGGGTGGCCGTTTCGCGCAGCTTTGATCAATGCGGGTTCACCGCCGGCGCCTGTTTCATCCGGATCAGCACCGCTTTCCAACAAAGCGCGCGCGACAGACGCATCGCCAATTTCCGCAGCCACGGTTAGCGCCGTTGCATTGGTGCGGCGGTTTTCGTTGTCCAGCCGTGCGCCCGCTTCGGCAAGGATGCGGACAGCGTTGGCGTTCCGGCTTTCCGCCGCTACGACGATCGCAGGCGAGCCTGAGCCCGAACGGTCGTTCAAATTTGCTTCGGTCAGGATAGCCGCGCGTAAGGCATCGTCATCGCCTGCGCGGATTGCCTTGATAAGGTCGCTGTCAAACATCGTGTCGTCAAAAAGGGTCTGAGCCGCTGCAGGCGCAGTAAGGCCAGCAAGCAACATCATCGCCCCGCCGACCAATGCAGCGATCCATTTCATGTTCATATGCGCGATCCCCATGGGGTTGGCTCCTTGCCTTAAACGTACTTATCGAGCCCAGCCGTCGCTCTAAATACAACTGGCGTGCGCCAAACACCAGTGAGAACCACGTGATCCGCCCCAATCCCGGCCATTTAGTGCCATGCGGCAATTTGAAAGCTTGCCTCGCAGCCTCAAAAATCCGAAGGGAGGCGCCATGGTAAATCAACTCAAGCCCAACAAAGACGTTAGCGAAAGCGCACCCGAGCTCCGCTGGATCCCGATCCTGGCGGGGGCCTTTGCCGTGCTTGTGGCCGTGGCGGCAATGTACGCCCTAACAGCAGAACGCAGCGCCGCGCCATCAAACCGGGCGGAAATCTTTTCTGGTCTAGGCGGGGACTTTACCCTGACCGGCCACAGCGGCGCGCCCATAAGCCTTTCTGATTTCCAGGGAAAGGTCGTACTTCTTTATTTTGGCTACACCTATTGCCCCGATGTGTGCCCCATTCACCTGACGCTGATGTCCGCCGCCCTTGACCGGCTGGGGGGCCGCGCAATCCGCATCCAACCCCTGTTGGTTACTGTGGATCCGGCGCGGGACACACCTGAGGCGATGGCGCTTTATGTCAGCCATTTTGGTTCCACGCTCATTGGCCTCACGGGCAGCGAAGCCGAGATTTCAGGCGTTGCTGCCCAATATGCAGCAGCGCGAGAAATCGTCGGTGATTTGAGCGATCCCTACTACACGGTCAATCATGCCTCGGTCATCTATGTAATCGGCGAAGGGGGCGAAATTATCGATCTTCTAAACACCGACATAACCCCCGACCAGCTTGCTGAACAGCTCCGCCGTTACCTCTGAGCCCTTGCACTTGGCCGAAGAATCTACGGTTAACGGCACCAAATTCTATGGCTTTTCCTTTTGCTGCGGTGCAGTAAGCTAGTCCTTCGAGACGATTCGAGGGGCCGTCCCACTATTGTTTGGGACCGAAGGGTAAAATCGGACATGTTGTATCATGCGTATGAGCTAACCCACGCCGCCGTCACGCCATGGCGCACCGCCGCGGGCGCCGTAAAGGCGAGCCTTTCCAACCCCTTCAATCCTTGGGCTTATACGGAATTGGGCCGCAACATGGTTGCCGCTGCCGATGTGTTCGAGCTGACCACCCGCCGCTACGCCAAACCTGAATTCGGCCTCAACGAAACCGTTGTTGATGGCGAGCCGGTGCCTCTCAACGAACGTACCGTCTGGGAAGACACTTTCTGCGACTTACTGCATTTCGAAAAACAATGGCCGGAAGAAGCCATCGCCCAGCCCAAGGTTCTAATCGTTGCGCCCATGTCCGGGCATTACGCGACCTTGTTGCGCGGCACCGCCGAAGCGATGCTGGAAGCCCATGACGTCTACATCACCGATTGGCAAGATGCGCGCGAAGTGCCGATCATCAAAGGCCCCTTCGATCTCGACGATTACATCGACTATGTGATGGCCATGATCCGGCACCTGGGGCCGGATACCCATGTGGTGGCTGTGTGCCAGCCCGGTCCTGCCGTTTTGGCCGCTACCGCCTTGATGGCAAAAGCAAAAGACAAAGCCACACCCGCCTCCATGATCATTATGGGAAGCCCCATCGATGCGCGCCAAAGCCCCACCGTGCCCAACCAACTGGCCGAAGAACGCGGGCTTTCCTGGTTCAACGCCAATATGGTCTCTTCCGTGCCGCTGCCCCATGCGGGTGCTTTCCGGCGGGTATATCCGGGTTTCTTGCAACTGAGCAGTTTCATTGCCATGAACCGCGACAAGCATATGGAAGCGCACAGGAATTTCTTTAACCACCTCGTCGAAGGTGACGGCGAACCCGCCGATAAACATCGCGGCTTTTATGATGAATATCTCGCGGTTATGGACCTGACCGAAGAATTTTATCTGCAGACCGTGGACCGCATCTTTCAACGCCACCTTCTGGCCAAGGGCACCTTTGAGCATCGCGGCGAATTAGTTGACCCTAGTGCCATCACAGACACAGGGCTTATGACCATTGAAGGCGAACTCGACGATATCTCCGGTATCGGCCAGACCCAGGCAGCGCATGATTTGTGCACAGGTATTCCCGCAGAGATGCAGGAAGACTATGTACAAGAAGGGGTTGGCCACTATGGTGTTTTTAACGGTCGGCGCTGGAAAAGCGAGATTTGCCCGCGCGTGACCCAGTTTATCGCGAGTGTGGAAGCGCGCCGTAACGCTTAACTTGCGAAAATCTGATCTTCGTTTCGAAAGGCTTTAAACTCGAGCGCGTTGCCCGCGGGGTCGGTCACAAAGAACGTTCCTTGTTCTCCAGCCTCGCCGTTAAACCTTATGTAAGGTTCAACAGTGAATTCTACACCCGCGTCACGCAGTTGAGTCGCCAGCCGTTCCCATTCATCAAATGGCACGATCAGACCGAAATGACGCACGGGGATCATTTTTCCATCGACAGGATTTTTAATCGGCGTATCTTTATTCCTGTCCACGAGGTGTGCCACGATTTGGTGTCCATAAAAATCGAAGTCGACCCAATGGTCGTTCGACCTGCCTTCTCGGCAGCCCAATAACCCCTTGTAAAAGGAGCGGGCCGCCACTAGGTCATCGACCGGAAAAGCAAGGTGGAATCGCGTGGACGGTAAAGGGGAATTGTTTTGCATTGTATTTGCTTCTTGCGAGTTGAACGTCCATGAGTAAAAGACGTCGCGTTACCGAGATCGCCCTGATGGGGCCTCAAACGATAAACATTGCAGGCGAAGCTGTGCCTGTCACCATTCGAATTAATCCGCGGGCCCAGCGACATCTGATCAAGGTGGAACCGTCCAACCGGTCGGTGGTTCTTGTGACGCCGTCGAAATACACGGTGGACAGCGCGCTGAAGTTTGCCCTGAAAAACAAGGACTGGATTGCCGAGGAAGTAGCGGCGGTGCCCAAGGGCAAGCCGTTTAAACCGGGCCGTACCATTCCCTACCTTGGTGAAAAGCTGAAAATCGTTCACCGGCCTTATGCGCGCCGGGGGGTTTGGATTGATGAGGGCAAGTTAAACGTCTCGGGCACGCTCGAACACGTGGACCGCCGCGTCAAAGATTTCCTCAAAGCGCGCGCCCGCGAAGAACTCGCCGAATGCGCTTATGAGCATGCGCGGCGGGCCCGTGTGAAGATCGAGCGGCTTTGTGTGCGCGACACCACCACGCGCTGGGGATCGTGCAGTTGTTCCGGCACGCTATCGTTCAGCTGGCGGCTGGTGCTGGCGCCCTATTGGGTGCTCGACTATGTGGCCGCCCACGAGGTCGCCCACTTGCGTCACCTGGACCATTCTGACCGGTTCTGGAACCTTGTTGATCGCCTGGTAAGCTGCGCTGAAGAAGGCGAAGAATGGCTCGAGGATAACGGCGCGCTTCTTTACGCCTATGGCCGCGAAGGCTAATTGCCCTCGGATAAATCGAGGTCATAATCGAGGAACGCTTCAGTTAGCGTTCCTCTTTCTATTTCAGGCGTGGCCACGGGCAACCGCCCGGCCAGCGCGCGCGGCGGTAGCCCGCGATGGGCATCACGCATCAGCAAATTCCATGTTTGCGCTGGCAATGACCCTCCAGTGACGCGGTTGGTCGGGGTGTTGTCATCATTGCCCATCCAAACCCCCGCCACATAATCGCCGGTAAAGCCAACGAACCAGGCGTCACGAAAATCTTGACTGGTGCCGGTCTTGCCCGCACTGGGCCTGTCGCTGAGATAGGCGCGGCGCCCCGTGCCTTCGGCAATGGCAACAGACATCATGGACACAAGATCCGCCGTGGGGCGCGCGGGGATAACCCGGCCCGGCCCCGAACCGGTGCGTTCAAACAGCACGCGGTCATCGGCCGTCCGAATGCGCGTGATCGCATGGGGGATGACGCCAGCCCCGCCATTGGCAAGCGGCACATAGGCGCTCGTCAACTCAAACGGACTTACATCGACGGCACCAAGCGCCAGCGAGGGCACCGGATCAAGCGGCGTCACAATCCCCATGCGCCGCGCGGTGCGAGCAACGTTAGCGGGGCCAACACTTTGAATTAGTCGCACGGCCACAGTGTTTACAGAATCGGCAAGGCCCTGACGCATTTGCATATAGCCGTCATATTCCCCTGAGAAGTTTTCCGGCTGCCAGCCGTCCACTTCAATCGCGCCGTCGAGCACAATGGAATCGGGGCGATAACCAGCTTCCAGCGCCGTGAGATAGACGAAAGGCTTGAACGCCGAACCGGGCTGGCGGCGCGCTTGCGTGGCGCGATTAAATTGGCTGTCCACATAAGAATGCCCGCCCACCATGGCGACAACGCCGCCCCAAAGATCGAACACCACCACCGCGCCCTGATCCACATTGCGCGCGGCGCCTTCACGATCAAGGGTATCGGCCAGCGCATGTTCGGCGGCAAATTGCACGTCAAGATCAAGCGAGGTTTCCACTACCAGATTGCCATCTGTGCCCCCGATATAGGCAGGCAACCGGTCCATGAGCCAATCAACCACATAGCCTGAACCATCCGTCGCGGTGGCAAGGGCAAAGGCCACAGGCGCACTTGCGCTGAGCGCTTGGGCATCGGGATCAAGAAAATCCGCATCCACCATAGCGCGCAGCACCACCTGCATGCGTTCGGCAGCAGCTTCAGGGTGGGAGGCGGGCGAATACCGCGACGGCGCTTTTAAGAGCCCGGCCAGCATCGCCGCCTGATTTAAAGTGAGGTCAGCAGGGTCCACAGCGAAATAACGTTGCGAAGCAGCTTCAATACCGTAGGCCCCGCCGCCGAAATAAACCCGGTTCAAGTAAAGCGAAAGAATTTCATTTTTGGAAAAGCGCGCTTCGAGCCAAAGAGCGAGCATGGTTTCCTGAACCTTGCGGCGAAAGGTGCGTTCCGAGGTAAGAAACAGGTTCTTGGCAAGCTGCTGCGTTAATGTACTGCCGCCTTGCACCACCCGACCCGCTTGAATGTTTGCGAGGGTCGCACGGGCCAGACCCCAAAAATCGATGCCCCAATGTTTGTAGAAGCGCCGGTCTTCGATTGCGAGTACAGCGGCGGTAACGTGCGGCGGCAATTCCTCCACCTGCACAAAGGGACCGGCGGATGCCCCCCGCGTTGCCACAACGCGGCCGCGCACATCAAGAATGGTAATGCCCTGCCCGCGCGTTTCAGCCATTAGCCCCGAGGTGTCGGGCAAGGTGCTGGCATAATAAAGCATCAGCACCGAGAACCCGATCCCGACCCAAAGCACTGCAACAGCCATGAATTTAAACGCACCGGACAAATAGGGCCTGATCGGGTCCAAAAACCTGAAGTGCTTGTTGAACCAAACCACGATCTTGTTCTTTGACCGGGACCTGCGTCTGGGCCGCCCACGAGCTCCGGGGCGGTACCCCGTTCCGATACGCCTGCCTGCGCCTGATCTGGTTCGCGCCCGGCCCCTGCCGGTGCCGCGCCGCCGCGGTGTCCGCGCCATGGCTAATTCTCTCTCGCTCGTGCCTTGCCCCGTGTCGTCCCGGACAGATAACCTGATAATGGGTTAATGGCCTGTTTACCCAAGCGCGAGGAGCGGCTGTTTCATGGTGCTGGACTTATCTTTATTGCCGGCTTTTCTTGTTGCCGCGCTGGCGCTCAACTTCACGCCCGGTGCGGACATGATGTTTGTCACCGCGCAATCGCTTTCCGGTGGGCGCGGGGCGGGGGTTGCCGCCTCGCTGGGGGTTGGTACCGGTGCGGTTGTTCATTCCGCCCTGGCGGCCTTGGGGTTTGCGGCGCTGGTTGCCGCCCAGCCCATCGCCTTCGATATCATCCGCTATGCCGGTGCCGCCTATCTCATCTGGATCGCCTATCAGATGATCCGCACACCGCCCAGTTTGGATGCAGATCCGGCGGCGGGCCGCTCGAACTGGCGGCGCGCCTTTGTTCAAGGGTTCACCACAAACTTGCTCAACCCCAAGGTGATTGTCTTTGTCCTGGCGTTCCTGCCCCAGTTCGCCAATCCCGAGCGTGGCGCCTTGGGACTTCAGATTTTTGTTCTGGGTATCATTTTCGGTACCACCGGAACATTGGTGCTAATCGCTGTCGCCTTCGCGGGCGGTAACTTGAAGCGCACCCTTGCCCGTCATCCGCTTGCCGGACGCATGGTGGGCTGGGTCTCGGGCACGCTGATCGGCGGACTTGCCATTGGGCTTTTGTTGACTAGTCGCCGCGCGGGTTAGTGCGATAATCGCCGCCTGAAGAAATCTTCCGTCAAAGCCCAGCTCGCTGCGGTCGCAGGCTCGTCGAAATTATCGCCGCCGTTGAAAAGTGGCTGCGCGAAGGCGTGCCCCACACCAGGATAGACAAGCGTCTCCGCTTCACCTCCGTCGGCACTGATGCCAGCTTCCAGTGCCGCGGCTTGTTCTGCGGCATTGCCGTCAAGTTCGCCGTAGATGCCGAGGATCGGTACACCGAGGGTTCCGGCATCGCCATACGCTTCGTCCGTATCGCCGTACCAAACTGCCACCGCAGAAACGCGGTCACTGTTTCGGCGCGCGGCGGCAATGGCGTGAGGGACGCCCATGGAAAAACCCATGATGGCCACGTTCCCATCGCCTTGACTGATGAAATCGATTGCCCCGTCAATCGCGCTTGCCGCCGCATCATTATCAAGCGCCTGCATCAACGCCCAAGCCTCTGCATGGGTTTCTACCCCTTCCCCGCTGTAAAGATTTACCGCAGCGGCGCGAAACCCAAGATCCGCCAAATGGTCCACCGCGGCTTGGGTTTGTACGGTTAAGCCGAACCAGTCATGCACCAGCACCACAGTACGGTCCGCATCCACCGGGCCCGCCGCGTAGATGACAACTTGTTCGCCTTGATAAGAAATGAATTGCCAGAACCCAGCATGTGCGCCGCTGGTGCCAAGAAGAACTGCCGCGAATGTAATCGCCGCCCGTATCAAGTTCATGTTTGCCTCCCCTGATTGGTGAGACATAGGATGCCGCAAAGCCAATTGGAGATGCGCACCTTCACGCGAGCGTGAAAACACAAAGCTGCGAGATCAGATGTCGAGATTGGCAACCGCGAGAGCGTTTTCCTGAATAAACTCGCGGCGAGGTTCCACCACATCGCCCATGAGCTTTGAGAAAATCTCGTCGGCGGTATCCACTTGTGCCACTTTCACCTGCAAGAGCGAGCGGGCGTTGGGGTCCAGCGTTGTTTCCCAAAGTTGATCGGGGTTCATTTCGCCAAGGCCCTTATAACGCTGCAGGGAAATGCCTTTCTGCCCTTCGCTGAGCACTACGGCAAGAAGCTCGGTTGGAGAGCGCACAACGTGCTCGTTAGATTTGATGCTGAATGTGGCGGCACGGGCGTAGGCGTCCTTTAATTCCTCCGCCCAAGCACTGAGCCGTCGCGCCTCGGCGGAATGGATCAGCGCATCGTCGATACGCCCCACTTCGCGTACGCCGCGGACGGTTCGCTCAAAAACAATATCGCCGTCTTCTTCGCGGCTGCCGGTCCAGCCTCGCTCCATTTCAGGTGCCATGCGATCAAGCCGTTCGGCAATGCGGTCGATGATCGCCTGCGCCGCTTCGGCGTTGCCAAGCTTGTCAGGATTGAGCGCGCCCGCGATGGCGGCCTGTTCCACAATCACCCGAGGGTAGCTGAGCGGAATAGCATCAAGCACCAGCCCCACTTGCCGGGCACGGTCCAGCAAGGCTTTCAGATCAGAGCCTGTACGCACTTCGCCCGTATGAAGCTCAATTCCTGCGCCCTCAAGCCCTTCAGATACGAGATAGTCATACATCTCCGCGTCGTTCTTGAGATACCGGCTCGATTTACCGCGCGTTACCTTATAGAGCGGCGGTTGGGCAATGTAGAGATAACCGCGATCAATCAGCTCAGGCATTTGCCGATAAAAGAAGGTCAGCAAAAGTGTGCGAATGTGCGCACCATCCACGTCAGCATCGGTCATGATGATGACTTTGTGATAGCGCAGCTTTGCGATGTTGAAATCATCGCGGCCGATGCCCGTGCCCAGCGCGGTGATCAGTGTACCGATTTGTTCGGACGACAGCATCTTGTCAAAGCGCGCCCGTTCCACATTCAAGATTTTACCGCGCAAGGGCAGCACCGCCTGATTGGAACGATCACGCGCCTGTTTGGCCGAGCCCCCGGCGCTATCGCCTTCCACGATAAAGATCTCGGCCTTGGCCGGGTCCCGTTCCTGACAATCGGCGAGCTTGCCGGGCAGACTGGAAATTTCCAACGCCCCTTTGCGCCGTGTCAGCTCGCGTGCTTTGCGCGCCGCTTCCCGCGCGGCGGCCGCTTCAATCACTTTGGCAACAATGGCTTTGGCCTCGGCAGGGTGTTCTTCAAACCAGGCCCCGAGGTTTTCGTTCAAAAGGTTTTCCACCACCGGGCGCACTTCAGAGGAAACGAGCTTGTCCTTGGTTTGGGAGGAAAACTTCGGGTCAGGCACTTTTACCGACAGAACGCAGGTCAAGCCTTCGCGCGCATCATCACCGGTAAGAGATACTTTTTCCCTTTTCGCCATGCCGCTTGAGTTGGCATAGCCGTTTACCACCCGCGTCATGGCGGCGCGGAAACCGGCAAGGTGCGTGCCCCCATCCCGCTGCGGAATGTTGTTGGTAAAGCAAAGAACATTTTCGTGGTAGCTGTCGTTCCACCACAGCGCAGCTTCGACGGTGATGCCGTCTTTTTCGGCGCGAACGGAAACTGGCGCTTCCACCAGCGCGGTCTTAGTGCGGTCGAGATAACGCACAAATTCCTCAAGCCCGCCTTCGTAGTGCATTTCTTCCTTGCGCTCGTCCACATGGCGCTTGTCTTCAAGCGTGATGGTCACGCCAGAATTAAGGAAGGCAAGTTCGCGCAAGCGGTGTTCCAGCGTGGCAAAATCAAACTCCGTCATGGTGAAGGTGCCCGTGGACGGCAGGAAGGTGACGCGCGTGCCCGTGCGCCCGTCCGCGTCGCCTTTGACTTCAAGGGGCGCTGCGGCATCGCCATGACGGAAGCGCATGTAATGTTCCTTGCCCCCACGCCAGATCGTGAGGTCGAGCCATTCGGAAAGCGCATTGACCACCGACACGCCCACACCATGAAGACCGCCCGAAACCTTGTAGGAATTTTGATCAAACTTACCCCCGGCATGAAGCTGGGTCATGATCACTTCAGCAGCGGAAATTCCTTCGCCCTTGTGAACTTCCGTGGGGATGCCGCGACCGTTGTCGGTAATGGAGGCCGACCCATCGGCGTTCAAAGTCACTTCAACAAGGTCGCAATAACCACCAAGGGCTTCGTCGATGGCGTTGTCCACCACCTCATAGACCATGTGGTGAAGTCCCGAGCCATCATCGGTGTCGCCGATGTACATGCCGGGGCGCTTGCGCACCGCCTCAAGCCCTTTCAGTACCTTGATCGATTCTGCGCCGTAATCTTCGTTCTTGTCTTCGGCATTCGCCATTTTGTCTTCCTGACTTCTCTCGGAATTATCCATCCGCAAGGCGGATGGTTCCGTTCTTCACCTCAAAATGCTGGGCGCGGGAGCCAAGAGCGCTAAAGAGCGCCGCATCGGTTCCCGTCATCCAGGCTTGTGCGCCAAGCGCGCAAATTTCATCAAACAAAGAGCCGCGCCGGTCTTCATCCAAATGCGCCGCCACTTCGTCCAGCAACAACAAGGGCGCCGCGCCCCCGTGCGCCACGGCCTGCAATCGCGCATTGGCAAGCACAAGGCCGATCAGCAGCGCCTTTTGTTCGCCTGTCGAACAATCCGCCGCCGGCATGTCCTTTTCCCTGTGCCGCGCTTTCAGGTCCGCCCTATGGGGACCAACCGTGGCGCGACCGGCGGCTTGATCCCGGCGCCGCGCATCAAAAAGCGCGCGCGTTAAAGCTTCTTTGTCCGCCGCTTCAAAACCGTCATCGAGCTCGAGCCCCGCGCGCGGAAACGCGCTTTCAGTTTCCTCGATGGCCGCACAAAGCCGCGTCAGTAGATGGCGCCGCCCTTCGGCCAGGGCAAGACCCGTTTCGGCCATGGTCTGCTCTAAGCTTTCCATCCAGGCGGGCTCCATGCGGTCTTCGCTCAAAAGCCGTTGCCGCTCGCGCATTGCCTTTTCATAAGCTGCCGCAAAGCGCCCGTGTTCCGCACTAAGCCCCAGCACCATACGATCAAGAAAGCGCCGCCGTGCGCCCGGACTGTCCGTAAACAGACGATCCATTGTGGGGGTTAGCCACAAGAGCCGAATATGATCTCCCAGATCACCCGGCACCGCCTTTTCCCCATCGACGCGCACTTCGCGCCGCTCGGCCGCGTCAAGCCCAGTGCGCAGAGCAACTTCATCAGTCCCGTGGCGGATGCGCCCCGCAACCGCCCAGGCACGGGCTTGCTTGCCCGCCACCCGCCGCATGGCATCGCCCAGCTTTGCCCCGCGCAGCCCACGCCCCGGTGCAAGCATGGAAAGCGCTTCCAAAATATTGGTCTTGCCCGCGCCGTTGGGCCCCCAAAACGCCAAGGGCCGACCATCGCTAACCACTTCTGCTGCGTCATAAGAGCGGAAAGAAGTCATGGCGAGACGATTGACGAAAAACGCCACATTCGCGCCATCAGGGGCGTTCTGTGCCATGGCGGCGGCGGTCATGGTGCTCCGTCCTTTTCTCACACCCGCATGGGCATGAGTACATAAAGCGCGCGCTCGTCTTCCATATCGCGGACGATTGTCGGCGAACCGGGATCGGCCAGCAGGAACTGGGCCTGCTCTCCATCAAGTTGGCGCGTAATATCGAGCAGGTAATTTGCATTAAAGCCTACTTCGATGGGACCTGAACTGTATTCCACCGCAAGCTCTTCGGTGGCGTTCCCGCTTTCAGGGTTCACCACGGTCAGGGTCATGCGGTCTTCATCGAGATTGAGTTTCACCGCGCGGGACTTGCGCTCATCAGAAATCGTCGCCACCCGGTCCACTGCATGGGCAAAGTCGGACCCATGCAGGATCAGTGATTTGTCATTGCCTTGCGGGATCACGCGGTTGTAGTCAGGGAAAGTGCCGTCGATCAGTTTCGAGGTCAGCACAATACCGTCAAACTCAAAACGGATCTTGGTATCGGACAAGGCAATTTCGACCGCGCCGGTGCCATCATCAATCAACTTACGAATTTCATTTACGGCCTTGCGCGGCACAATCACGCCCGGCATTTTTTCCGCGCCTGCAGGCAGAGGAAGCTCATAGCGCGCAAGACGGTGGCCATCGGTCGCCACGGCGCGCAACACTTTGCCATCTTCCGTGGCGGCGTGAACATAGATGCCGTTGAGGTAATACCGCGTTTCTTCGTTTGAGATGGCAAAGCGGGTCTTATCAATCACTCGCGCAAGATCCGCCGCATCAATTGGGAACTGAACCGGTAAATCCCCCGCCGACATTTCAGGAAAATCGTCGCGCGGTAAACATGCCAAGGTAAAACGCGAGCGGCCACCCTTTACGTGCAAGCGCTGGTCATCTTGAGAATATTCAATGTCGACCTGGGCGCCGTCAGGCAGCTTGCGCACAATTTCATAAAGCAGGTGCGCCGGGGCGGTGGTGCCCCCTTCGGCAACCACGTCCGCATCAACGCTTTCGATAATCTCCGTATCGAGATCCGTGGCCGTGAGCGTCAGACGCCCCCCTGCGGCCTGCAAAAGAACGTTTGAGAGAATGGGAATGGTATTGCGCCGTTCAACAACATTTTGAACATGGCTCAAGGACTTCATTAGTCCGTTACGCTCGATTGTGAACCTCATAGCCTTCGGTCTTTCGTGTGCCGTTTCATCTCAATCCCAATCGTCCGCCGACGGAAGTTTGGCCAGGAAAAGGGCGGAGGAAGCGTGTTGCGGGGGCGCCGCAGCCAGGCTTCTGAAAGGGTCGCACCCCCTTTGAAGCCTGCCTAACACGCCGTTAGCGGCGCGCGATCACGCACATAATTGGCTGTCCGCCCCGCTTGGCCAGCAGGCGTCCGAATCTCTGTCTGAGAATAGCCCAAATCAGGGCGAAAAGGCCAATTATTTCCGCCAATTAGCCGTGGGCAGGCCCCTGGCAACTCGTTGAGTTAAAAGCGCTTTTCAGCTCACGCTTCGAGCATGCGTTTGAGCAGGTCGATATCCTCATCAAGAACCGTATCACCGGCGCGAAGCTCTTCGATTTTCCGCACCGCGTACATCACTGTGGTGTGGTCCCGACCGCCGAATTTGCGGCCAATTTCGGGGAGCGAGCGTGGGGTCATTTGCTTGGCCAAGTACATGGCGATCTGCCGGGGCCGGGCAACCGCACGCGCGCGGCGGGCCGAATGCATATCTGCAAGGCGAATATTGAAATACTCGGCCACTTTGCGCTGGATCTCCTCAATGGAGATTTTGCGCTCAGACGCCCTGAGCAAGTCCTGCAACACTTCCTGGGTCATTTCCAGGGTAATGGGACGGCCGACCAGAGTGGCGAATGCCACCACGCGATTGAGCGAACCTTCCAATTCCCGAACGTTGGACATGACCTTGTGGGCCAGAAACTCCAGGATCTTGGGTTCCACCTGAATGCCGTCACGGGCGTAAATGTGTTCCGCCTTGGACTGAAGGATGCCGAGGCGCAGCTCATAGTCCGTGGGGTGGATGTCGGCAACCAGACCCCAGCCAAGGCGCGAGCGGATACGTTCTTCAATCCCCTCAAGGTCCGTCGGCGAGCGGTCGGCGGAAATAATCACCTGCCGGTTATGGTCAATCAGAGCATTGAAGGTGTGGAAGAACTCTTCCTGGGTCGAGTTCTTGCCGGAAATAAACTGGACATCGTCGATCATCAGAACGTCCACGGCGCGGAACTTCTGTTTGAACGCCATCGTATCTTTGTAGCGAAGGGCGCGGACAAATTGGAACATGAACTTTTCCGCCGAAAGATAGAGCACCTTGCGTGAGGGGTCGCGGCGGCGGATCTCATGACCGATGGCGTGCATCAAGTGCGTTTTGCCAAGCCCCACAGACGAATAAAGAAACAGCGGGTTAAATGGCACCGTGGGGCTTTCCGCCACACGGCGGGCGGCGGCATGGGCAAATTCATTGGACTTGCCCACAACGAAATCATCAAAAGTGTAGCGCGCATCAAGCGGCGCATCAAAATCAAGCGAGGGGGCGCCTTCACGCGCGCGGCCATTGCTGTAAGCCGTCGATCGCGCCGCCGGTTTGGCAGCACTCGCAGCCCGCGGCATCGTAGCTTGCGCCCCATTTGCGCCATTACCGACGACTACTGGGGCGCTGTCATCACGGGGCGGGGCGTCGACTTTAATTTCAATTTCGGCAATGTCGGGGTCTTCATCGCGCCAATAGCTGACAATGCGAGTGCCATAACGGGCAAGGATGGAATCTCGCATGAAGGGCGTGGTGACGCCGAAAGTAACTTTGCCGCCGCGCTTACCTTTAAGCGCCAGGGGCTTGACCCAGGAACTGAACGTGCCGTCGCCAAGGTCGCGCCGCAAGCGGTGGCGCACACGTTGCCAGACCGCCTGGCCTTCACCGCTCGCCGTGCCCGAGAGTTCCTCAATACGTATTTCTTTATTTTGTTCTGACATGACCCCGTATGACCCAATTTAGATTGTTTCAGGCGCCGCCTCCTACGTTATTCGCAGGTTCCCGTGGCGGGCCTATTCGTTTTTAACTCCCGAATACGCTTTCCCCGTAATTCTTTGCCCGCGCCCCCTACGTCTGCGCCCAGGGCAGGCCGGCAGCCTTCCAACCGCTCTGGCGCCCACGGTGGCGATCACTATCGAGCGCGCCTTCAAAGCCGCCCTCAACATTGTAGGCGCGCGCAAAACCCTGCGCGGTCGCTGCAATGGCGGCGTTTCGCGAACGCTGCCCCGAACGACAGATAAAAAAGACCGCCCGCTGTTCATTGCCTTCCGCGAAACGTTCAAGCTCCGTTAGGAACGCTGGATTCAGCGCCATCGTCGGATAAGTCAGCCACTCGATAAAGCCGGCCATTTTGGAAACGTCCGAAAGATCGGGTATGCCCACAAAACCCCATTCGGCTTTCGTGCGCACGTCTACAAGAACTGCATCCGCTTCCGCTTTTAGTATGTCATAGGCATAAGCTGGCGTTACGTCGCCCGCATAATCACCTTGTGTCGTGGGCATGAGCCGCGCTGGGCGCGCGAGAACAGAAACGTCTTCTTGATCTTTGTGCGGATGGAAAACTTGCGCTTCGCGATAAGTGGTCGAAAGACCATTATGTGAACTCGCGAAGAATTCCACTGTCATACCCCCGAAAGCAAATGGCGCGAGGCAATTTCGCGCGCGTTCAGACAAAATAGGGCTCTACCGCCCGGCCGCCTAAACGCCGCGGTCTTACGCTTCAACTCAAGTGTGTACGTGTTTTTCCCGGCGACTGATCTGGCTTAAAACTTTTAGCCCTACGCCTCTTTTTGAAAGAGCTCACCGGCGCCTCCTACGAGGCAGGAATAGTTAATCGCATCGCTTCCGATGATGCAATGGATTTGATGCATGAAGTTGAAAAAAATTTTCACACTTTGCGTGTGTGCTCCAAATGTCGCGATGGGTGTTGCAAATTCATCAGGATACCAACTATCTGGCTTGGGCTTCAAAACTATCGAGCTTGATAAACTTCAACAAAAAAACGGCCGCGCATTCGCACGGCCGCATTGCAGCACATAAATATTGTATATAAGCGCGTACTTATGCGCTCATCTTGGCGACGCGTGCCGCAAGCCGCGAGACTTTCCGCGAGCCCGTGTTCTTGTGCATGATGCCCTTGGAAACAGCGCGCATGATTTCCGGCTCGGCCGCGCTAAAGGCTTCCTTCGCAAGTGTTTGATCGCCCGACGCAATTGCTTCTTCCAATTTGCGCACGAAGGTCCGCATGCGGGTCCGGCGGTTCTTGTTCACGGCGGTGCGGCGTTCAATCTTACGCACCATCTTCTTTGCCGAGGATGTATTAGGCATTCATAACTTCCCGAAATTCCTATGGGTCAAGGCGGCGGGTTATAGCTCCCGGTCCGCGCGGGGTCAAGCGGCTGTCTAAAGGGGCACAAAAGCCCTGAAATCCGAGGCCTAGCGGTGCTTGAAATGGGGGTTCCGCTTTTCAACAAAAGCGGTCATCCCTTCCTTCTGGTCCTCGGTGGCAAACATGGAATGGAACAACCGCCGTTCGAACCGCACGCCCTCTGTCAGGGTCATTTCATAGGACCGGTTGATGCTCTCTTTGGTCATCATGACGATGGGGTGCGACTGCTCAGCGATTTTGGTCGCCATACGCATAACCTCGTCTTTGAGCTCATCCAGGGGGACAACCTTGGTCACAAGACCTGACCGTTCGGCTTCTTCGGCATCCATCATGCGGCCTGTCAGGCACATATCCATGGCTTTCGCTTTACCGATAAAACGGGTCAGGCGCTGGGTTCCGCCCACGCCGGGCATTACGCCCAGGTTAATCTCGGGCTGGCCAAATTTCGCATTGTCCGCGGCAACAATGGTGTCGCACATCATGGCAAGCTCGCAGCCGCCGCCCAGGGCATAGCCCGCAACGCCTGCGATCACGGGTTTGCGGCACTGCGTCACCCGCTCCCAATTCCGCGTGATGAAGTCTTCCTTGTAGACGTCCATATAGGTCTTGGGCTGCATTTCCTTGATGTCTGCGCCCGCTGCAAATGCCTTGTTAGAGCCCAAAATTACAATGCAGCCGATGGTGTCGTCCGCTTCAAAATCGTCGAGCGCGTGGCCAAGTTCGTCGATCAGTTGCGAGTTGAGCGCGTTGAGCGCGTCCGGCCGGTTGAGCGTAATACTGCCCACGCCGTTTTCGTGATCCACGATGATGGTCTCGTAAGCCATATGTTTCCCCTCGGTCCCCTAATGACCATGGTTATCTATCAGCAGGTTTTGACCCTACGATTTGCAAGGGCGCTTCCAATACTCCTTTGCGCCGCGAAGCGAAACCCCCCAATTGATCACGTCTGCGGTGTTGTTAAGCAGGCAGGAACCCTTCTCAACGCTGGCAATGGGGGCAGAAGTAGGTGGACCGCCCCGCCTGGATAAGACGCCGGATCCTGCCAGTTTCGCAGGAATTACAAGCACTTCCTTCCCGGTCATAGACGTCAAAGCGGTGCTGAAAATATCCCAACTCGCCATCGGTGCGCGCAAAATCCCGTAACGTGGACCCGCCAGCGGCGATCGCCTCATTGAGGATATCCTTAATTACAGGAACCAATCGTTCGGCGCGCGCACCGGCAACGCTGCTCGCTAGCCGCCTGGGCGAGATACGCGCCCGCCACAGGGCCTCGCAGACATAGATATTGCCAAGCCCCGCGACCACGCGCTGATCCAGCAGGGCGGCCTTGATGGGCGCCTTCTTGCCTTTGAGGGCCGCTGACAGCACCGGGCCCGAAAATTCATTGCCCAATGGCTCTGGCCCCATCTTGGCAAAATAGGAATGCGCTTCGATGTCCGATTGTTTCACGAGTGTCATAAGGCCAAAGCGCCGGTGATCGGAGTAGACCAGCCGGGTCCCCTTATCGGTGGTGATCACCACATGGTCGTGCTTGGCCGGTTCGAATGTTTCGGCTTTCTCATAAATCGTGAACTTGCCCGACATGCCCAGATGCACAATCACTGCGTCCCCGGTGGACAGGTGCCACAACATATACTTCGCGCGGCGCTGAAGCCGTTCCGCTTCTGCCCCTTCCAGTTTCTTGGCAAAGCCGCGCGGAAAGGGCACGCGCAGGTCCTTTCGGTTCAATTGAACCTCGGCGATGCGGCGCGCTTCCAGGTGCGGCTGAAGGCCACGCATCACAGTTTCGACTTCAGGAAGCTCAGGCATATGGTCAATTCTTGGATCGGCGGCGATGGGCCGCGCTAGCGTGAACGGGTTCTTGGCACTATGTTCGCCGCCATATGACTGAAAAAACAACTCATTTCGGATTCAAAGACATCCCCGACGGCGATAAGGCGGGGATGGTGCGCGGTGTCTTTGACAGCGTGGCGGATCGCTATGACTTGATGAACGACGTCATGTCCGGCGGTGTGCACCGGCTTTGGAAAGACGCCATGGTATCTTGGCTTGCCCCCCGCCCGGGATCAACGATCCTGGATGTGGCCGGCGGCACCGGCGATATCGCATTCCGCATGCTTGACCGCTCGGCCCGCAAAGGCCCGCCCGCAAACGTTATTGTCGCCGATATCAACGAAGAAATGTTACGCGTGGGCGCAGGGCGCAGCCAAACCACCCGCAAAGACAAGCCGCAACCCATCGCCTGGGTCACGGCGGATGCCGAAACGCTGCCCTTCGAAGATAGCTCGGTGGACGCCTATACGATTGCTTTTGGGATTCGGAATGTGACCCACATCGACAAGGCCTTGGCCGAAGCTCACCGCGTGCTCAGGCGCGGCGGGCGCTTCTTGTGCCTTGAATTTTCCGAAGTCCAGGTGCCGCTGCTCGATAAATTTTATGATGAGTTTTCTTTCCGCGCGATCCCGCGTTTTGGCAAATGGATCACGGGAGACGCCGAAAGCTATCAATATCTTGTGGAAAGCATTCGCCAGTTCCCGAACCAAAAGAAATTTGCCGGCATGGTGGGAACAGCAGGCTTTGCCAAAATCAAAGTTCGCAACTTAACGGGCGGCGTTGCCGCCATGCATTCGGGGTGGAAGATCTGATGTTCCGCGCCCTTTCCAACACTGGAAGGTTGCTTAAGGCCGCACGCAAACTTGCTGCCTACGAAGCCTTGATCCCCATCGAGTTTGAACGCGAGATGCCGGGATGGGCCAAATTTGGCGCCCGTGTTTTGCGCATCGGCGCAAAGCGGCAAGGCGAAGATGGCGATACGCCGGAAGCGCAGGCCACACGGTTGGCCCAGGCGCTGCAGGAACTTGGTCCCACTTACATCAAACTTGGGCAGTTTCTCGCAACTCGCCCTGACCTTGTGGGCGACGGCATTGCGAACGGTCTCAATGTCTTGCAAGACCGCTTGCCGCCCTTTGGCAGTGCCGAGGCGGAATTCAGGATTGCACGCGATCTGGGCAAGCCGGTCAAAGACTTGTTCTCCGCCTTTGGCGATCCAATAGCCGCTGCATCCATCGCACAGGTCCATCAGGCAACAACCACCGAAGGCAAGATCGTGGCGGTAAAAGTGCTACGGCCCGATATTGAATACCGCTTTCGCAAGGATCTCGAAGCGTTCTTCTTTGCGGCCAGATTGGCGGAAGAGTTCAAGCCTTCCCTCAAACGGCTTGAGCCGGTTAAGGCCATCGAGACGCTGAAGGCCTCGGTTGATCAGGAAATGGACTTGCGTCTTGAGGCCGCCGCCGCAACCCAAATGGCGGAAAACACGGTTCAGGATGAAGAGTTCGTCGTTCCCGAAGTGGATTGGACGCGCACCGGCCATTCTGTTTTGACCACTGATTGGGTTAGCGGCAGCTCTTTGCGCAACGCCGATGAGCTCAAAGAAGCGGGGCACGACCCCAAAAAAATTGCCAACCTCGTGATCCAGAGTTTTCTGACGCACGCCCTGCGCGATGGGTTCTTCCATGCGGATATGCACCCGGGGAACTTGTTTGTTGATGAGGAAGGCCGGCTGGTGGCCGTCGACTTCGGCATCATGGGCCGCCTTTCCAAGGCCGAACGCCGCTTTATGGCTGAAACGCTCTACGGGTTCCTTTGCCGCGATTACACCCGCGTTGCCCAGGTCCATTTCGACATCGGTTATGTGCCGCCGTCGAAATCACGCGAAGACTTTGCCCTTGCCCTGCGCTCTGTGGGCGAGCGCATTCATGGCCGTGAGGTTTCGGAAATTTCTATGGCGGGATTGCTCGGGCAACTGTTTGAGATCACCCGCAGTTTCGACATGCACATGCAGCCCTCGCTGTTGCTTTTGCAAAAGACCATGGTGGTGGTAGAAGGGGTCGCGCGCACCCTCGATCCTGAACATAATATTTGGGAAGCTTCCCGCCCCGTGGTGGAACGCTTCATGACCGACTACATGGGGCCCGAAGCACGGTTGCGTGAAGCCACCGATGCAGCGGGGCATTTGGCCCGCATTGCCACGCGCCTACCCGACATGATCGAAAAGCTGGAAGAAGCCGCCGTGGTGGTCACCGATATGGTGGATGACGACGGTGTGCGCCTGCATCCCGATACGGCTCGCGACATTGGCGAGGCGGAAGCGCGCCGCACCCGGTCGGGCCGCATCGCCATGTGGGTAGGGGCCAGCGCGCTCGCGGTAATGGCCTTGGCCGCGGTATTTGGCGGATAATAACCCTCACGGGAATTTATCTACACAAGCACCCCGTAAATCCCTATATTCCCCATCCTTCGTATTGGGAAAGGGCTGAGCCCCATGTCGCTTAACGGCAAACGCATTCTTCTGATCATTGGCGGCGGTATTGCCGCCTATAAAACTCTTGAGCTTATCCGCGGCCTTCGGAAAGAGGGCGCGGGCGTGCGGGCGGTGCTGACAAATGGCGGCGCGGAATTTGTAACGCCGCTTTCGCTGGGCGCCCTGACCGAAGACAAGGTCTATCAAAACCTTTTCGACCTCACCGACGAAGCCGAAATGGGCCACATAGAACTTTCCCGCCAAGCCGATTTGGTTGTCGTCGCCCCCGCCACTGCCGATCTGATGGCAAAAATGGCGAGCGGCATTGCTTCGGACCTGGCCTCAACAGTTTTGATGGCGACGGACAAGCCGGTGCTGATCGCGCCTGCCATGAACGTGCGCATGTGGGAACACCCCGCAACACAGCGCAACCTCGCCACCCTTGCTCGCGACGGCGTGCGTACCATCGGCCCCAACGAGGGCGACATGGCCTGCGGCGAATTTGGCTTTGGCCGCATGGCGGAGCCGGAGGAAATTCTGGGCGCCATCAAAACCACATTAGGTGATGCAGGCATCTTGAAAGGTGCACGCGCGCTGGTGACCTCTGGTCCCACTCATGAACCCATCGATCCCGTGCGCTATCTCGCAAACCGGTCGTCGGGCAAACAAGGCCACGCCATTGCCGCCGCTCTTGCCGGGCTTGGCGCGGAAACAACCCTGGTCGCCGGACCTAACGCGCAAGCTGACCCCTTTGGTGTGAACGTTATTCACGTGCAGACGGCGCAGGAAATGCTGGCTGCTTGCGAAAGTGCGCTGCCCGCCGATGTGGCTGTCTTTGCCGCCGCCGTGGCGGATTGGCGCGCCGACGCCCCCGCAAATGCCAAATTAAAAAAGAACGGCGATCCAAGTGCCGACCTCAAGCTGGTTCAAAACCCCGACATCCTTGCCACCATCGCGCAACTTGGCCAAGCCAAGCGCCCGCGCCTTGTGATTGGTTTTGCCGCCGAGACGGACAACGTTTTGGAAAACGCAAAAGCTAAGCGCGAGCGGAAAGGCTGCGACTGGCTCATCGCCAATGATGTTTCTGCTTCCACCGGCATCATGGGTGGTGACGAGAACGAGATTCATTTCATCACGGAAACAGGCGTTGAAGATTGGCCGCGCCTTGCCAAGCGCGAAGTTGCCGCAAAGCTTGCCGCGCGCATTGCAAGCCACCTCAAAGGAGCCGCCGCGTGAGCGTCAACGTTCAGATCAAGCAACTACCGCACGGCAAGGGGCTATCGCTACCAGCTTATAAATCTGAAAACGCAGCAGGCGCAGACGTTGTTGCAGCGGTGACCAAAGGCAGTCCCATCAAAATTTATACTGGCGAACGCGCTGCGGTGCCCACAGGGCTTACTGTTGCGATCCCCGAAGGCTATGAGATTCAAGTGCGGCCCCGGTCCGGTCTTGCCAAGGCCCACGGCATTCAGGTGGTGAACGCCCCCGGCACGGTGGATGCGGATTTTCGCGGCGAGATCCACGTATTGCTGATCAACATGGGCGTCGAACCCTTTGTCATTGAACGGGGCGACCGGATTGCGCAATTGGTGCTTGCCAAGGCGCCGCAAATTTCATGGCAAGAAGTGGACGAATTACCTGCCTCCGATCGCGGTACGGGCGGGTTTGGGTCCACCGGGAAATCATAAACACGAAAAATGTTGAAGCTCTCCAAAAAAACTGTGCTTGCCCTCGAAGCCGTTGTGGACATTGCCTACAACGCCCGGCCCGAACCCGTGCAGGCCAAAGAGATTACCGAGCGCCAGGGCATCCCCCAGCGTTATCTCGAACAAGTCATGCAGCATCTTGTTCATGAGGGCGTCCTAAAAGGCGTGCGGGGCCCGCGCGGAGGTTATCGCCTGGCGCGCGAACGCCGCCGCATCACGGTAGGCGAGATCGTGCGGCTCATCAGTAAATTGGAAGCCCACCAAGATGACGAGAACGGCGCCTCGGAACTGGGTGAAAAAATCGTCCGCCCGATGATCAACAGCGCCATGACCAAAATGCTCACTGAGCTTGACCACATCACCATTGAAGATCTTTGTCGCCAGGCCGGGGAAGCCAATGTCGCCGGCCGCCACACCGAAAAACTCGACTTTACCATTTAGGGAGCACCCCATGCCTGATACTTCCGCCCGCGATGGCGCCCGCAAGCCTGGCCGCGGCCGCGTCTATAACTCCATTACCGATACCATCGGTGACACGCCGCTTGTGCGTATGCAGCGCATGCCCGAAGCGGCCGGGGCAAAGGCGGACATCCTTTTAAAGCTTGAGTTTTTCAATCCCATCGCCTCGGTGAAAGACCGCATTGGCGTTTCCATGATTGAAGCCCTTGAGCGCGATGGTGTCCTGACAAATGACAGCGTTATTGTTGAGCCTACGTCTGGGAATACCGGGATTGCGCTGGCTTTTGTCGCCGCCGCAAAAGGGTATCGCCTCATCCTGGTCATGCCCGAGAGCATGAGCCTTGAGCGCCGCAAGATGCTGATCCTTCTTGGCGCGGAACTGGAACTTACCCCCGCCGAACAAGGCATGAAGGGGGCGCTCGCTCGCGGACAAGAGTTGCTGCAGGAAATTCCAAACGCGGTAATGCCCGCGCAATTTGAAAATCCTGCCAACCCTGAAATTCACCGTCGCACCACAGCGGAAGAAATTTGGAATGACACAGGCGGCAAGGTCGATGTGATCATTTCTGGCGTGGGCACTGGCGGCACTCTGACCGGGGTCGGCCAGGTGCTTAAAGAAAAGAACCCGAACTTGACAATGATCGCGGTGGAACCTGAAGACAGCCCGATCCTTTCGGGCGGGCAGCCTGGCCCCCATAAAATCCAAGGTATCGGCGCGGGGTTTGTGCCAACCATCCTCGACACGAGCCAGATTGATGAGGTCGTGACAATTTGTAATGAGACCGCCTTTGAGACCGCGCGTAAAGTCGCCCGCGAAGAAGGGATCCCGGTGGGCATTTCTTCGGGCGCGGCCATCGCGGCGGCGCTGGAAGTCGCCAGCCGCCCAGAGATGGAAGGCAAAACAGTTGTCGCCATCATTCCCTCCTTCGCGGAACGTTATCTTTCCACCGCGCTTTTTGAGGGGATATGAGCACACTTGAAACCGACCGCCTGATCCTTCGCCCGCTTAGCCAAACTGATCTACCCGCCTATCGCGACATCTGGGGCAACGCACGCGTCACGAAGTGGCTGTCGTCTTCCGAGAAATTGGGCCGCGAAGTTGCAGACCGTGCTGTGACCTCATGGGCCAAGCACGATCGGGAAAGGGGCTATTCGCCCTGGGCCGTCGTGCACAAGGACACGGACAAATTGATGGGCCATTGCGGACTTCAGTTTCTCAAGGACTGGGGTCATCCCGAAGTGCTTTACATGTTTGATGAGCGCTGGTGGGGTCAAGGCTACGCCACCGAAAGTGCCATGGCATCTGTCGCTTACGGCCTTGGGGCACTGCGGCTCGACAAAATCGGCGGCATGGCATTTGAAAACAATGTTGCATCTTGCCGAGTTCTGGAAAAATGCGGCCTCACGCGGCGGGGCCCCATAACTTTCCATGGCGACGACCTCATTTATTTTGAGCGCATTGGCACATAGGCGCATTGGCACTTAGGTGAAATGCCACGTAAGCTTACGCCATGAGCCTTACACCGGAACAGATCGACCGTTACGCGCGCCACCTTGTGCTCAAGGAAGTGGGCGGGCCCGGTCAGCAAAAACTTCTCAATGCCAAAGTGCTGATCATCGGCGCGGGTGGATTGGGTTCGCCCTTGGCGCTTTATCTCGCGGCCGCTGGCGTAGGCACTCTAGGGATCGTTGATGATGATGAGGTGTCGCTTTCCAATCTTCAACGCCAGATCATTCATCGCGGCAAAGACATTGGCCGTGCAAAAACAAAAAGCGCGAAGGACGCCATCAATGCTCTGACGCCGGACGTCACTGTTGTTCCCCATACCGAGCGATTAATAGCTGAAAACGCAGGCGCGCTTATTCGCGGATACGACATTGTGGCGGACGGTTGCGACAATTTCGAAACGCGGTTCCTGGTGAACGATACTTGTTTTGCAGAAAAAAAGACGCTTGTGTCCGCCGCCATTGGCGAGTTTGACGGGCAGATTGCAACGTTCAAAGCGCACGCGGGCGATTACCCTTGTTACCGCTGCCTATATCCCGAACCGCCCCCGCCCGGCACCATCCCGCCTTGCAGTGAGGCAGGTATCATGGGGGCGGTGGCTGGCATCGTCGGTGCGTGGCAGGCCCTTGAAGTGATCCGCGAAACAGTCGGCTTTGGCGAAAGCCTCGCCGGCAAGCTCTTGCTTTTCGATGGGCTTGACGCGCGGACACGGCTGATCACTCTGCCGCGAGACCCTGCATGCGCCCTTTGCAGAGATTGACCATTGATTAGTTGAAGCCACCGGTGAGAGACGCATAGGTCATCATCGTCATGAATGGTTTAGTCCTCACATAGGTCTCGCCAAGTGACTCTGCGAGTTCGCCAAGCGGATCACGCTCAACAGTTTCATTCAACGTTAAGCCTTCATCGATGGCGGCCTGAACCAACGCTCGGGCTTCGGCCAAAACATCGCGCGATGCCTGCATATCCGCCTTAGTCGCCAGGGCCCCGTGGCCGGGGATGATTTGGGTTTCTTCATCTGCCAGGGAAAGACCCATCTCAAGACCCGCAATTGTGCCGTCGATTGTTCCCCCGCTGAAGAAATCGATAAATGGAAACCGCCCATTGAAATAAACGTCGCCCATGTGAAGCACGTTGGCCTCTTTGAAATGTACAATCGTGTCGCCGTCGGTGTGCGCACCTGGTACGTGGATCAATTGAATTGTCTGGCCGTTGATATGAAACGCGCCGCCGTCACTTAACGTCATATCCGGCAAGGCATCAGCCGCAGCAGGCGGTACTGGTGTTCCTGGGCTTGGATATTCCAACCCGCTGATCATCCGTACCCTGACATTCTCGTGCGCGATAACAAACGCACCATCTCCGGAGAAGGCTTCATTGCCGCCGGTGTGATCGCCATGCCAATGAGTATTGAGAATAAGATCAACGGGCGCATCAGACAACTCGCCAATCGCCGCCGTCAGAGGCTCGGCCATCGGTGCGAACTGATCATCAATCATGAGCACGGCATCGTCGCCGACCGAGAGGCCAATATTCCCGCCCCGGCCGTAGATCGCGTAGATGCCCGCCCCCAAGTCAAATGTTTCGATTTCAACTTCTTCATCGTTCTGTGCGATCGCTGCGCCGTTCAAAAGCGCGCTGAGCGCAATGATTGAAGCTATTCTTTTCATGATAAAATCCTCCCGTTCCGCAGCACTATAGAGAGAGAAACTGAGTCACGGGGTCACGAAAAAGAGAGGGGGATTATAGAGCGCTTGGCAATACTCTGTCCGGCGGGCGGTGCCCATCGCAGAAGGTTTTGATATTCACGAGCACCTTTTCGCCCATTTCAAGCCGGCCTTCGAGCGTGTTGGACGCCATATGCGGCAACAGCACCACGTTTTCCCGGTCCAGAAGACGCGGGTTCACCGTGGGTTCGTGCTCAAAGACATCAAGCCCCGCCCCCGCAATCTCGCCCGCTTCCAGCATGCGAATGAGGGCGTTTTCATCCACCACCTCGCCGCGCGCGGTGTTCACCATATAGGCCGTCGGCTTCATCAATTTGAGCCGCCGCGCCGAAAGTAGATGGAAGGTCGCGGGTGTGTGCGGCGTGTGCACCGAAACAATATCCATACGCGGCAACATGCGGTCGAGGCTCTCCCAATAGGTTGCCTCCAAATCATCTTCCGTAAGCGGATCAAGCTGTCGGCGGCTGTGATAATGGATTTCCAGCCCAAAGGCTTTCGCCCGCCGCGCAGCCGCCTGGCCAATACGGCCCATGCCTATGATGCCCAGCCGCTTACCTGTAATGCGCTGACCCAGCATCCACGTCGGTGACCAACCGGCCCATTCGCCTTTTACCTCACGTAAATAACGCGCGCCCTCGGCAAGCCGCCGCGGCACCGCCAGGATCAGCGCCATGGTCATGTCGGCGGTGTCGTCGGTTAACACCCCCGGCGTATTGGTGACGGTGATGCCGCGCTGCCAAGCGGTTTTAAGGTCGATATTATCAACGCCGTTGCCGAAGTTCGCGATTAGGCGGCACTGCGGTCCGGCGTGGGACAGCACGGCCCGGTCAATCGCGTCGGTGATGGTGGGAACCAGTACATCGGCCTCTTCCACAGCTTTCATCAGCGCCGCCCGGTCCATGGGCTTATCGCTTTCGTTCAGGCTCACGCGGAAAAGCTCGCTCATGCGGCGTTCCACCGCCTCGGGCAATTTCCGGGTGACGATCACAAGGGGGGCGTCGGTGGTGGCGGCGGCCATCAATACTTCCTTTGTGGCAATTCCTCTTTGTGCCGGAGCGCGGGGGCCCCTGCAAATCTCCTCTCTATCCCTAGCAAAGCCAAGGCCCGACGCCAAAGGTAAAGATGAGCCCCTTTGGAGTCGTGACGCCGCAGGCCACTTGTGGCTATAGTCCGAAAATGCCCCGGGGGGCCGCGTAAAAGGAGACGTGTATGAGCCGTTCGCTCGCCTGTATTATTTGTGCCGCCGCAATGGCGATCGCTTCTTTCGCCCCGGCCTCAATTGTTCCCGTCATTTCCCCTGCCGCCGCGCAGGATGCCTCAACCCCGTCCAGCTTGCCGGTGCCGCGGTTTGCCACCATTGGCTCAAGCCGCGTGCATTTGCGCCAGGGGCCCAGCCAGGATCATCGCATCCTTTGGGTCTTTGAGGGCCAACAGGGCCTGCCGGTTGAGGTGGTTGCGGAAACCGAAACCTGGCGCCAGATCCGTGACCCGGACGGCGATTTGGGCTGGGTGCATCGCTCGCTTCTGTCCCGATCCCGCAGCGTGATCGTCTCGGGCCAGATGCGGCCCATGCGCCGCCGCCCGGCCAATGATGCGCAGATCCTTGCCTATCTGGAACCGCGCGTGGTGGCGCGGCTCAACGAATGCGACCCCGAATGGTGTGAGATTTCTATCGAAAGCTACACCGGCTGGATCCGCCATGACGAGGTTTGGGGCGTCTATCCCCGGGAAGTCGTGGAGTGATCGCCCAAAAGCGCCAAACACCTTAGCTCACAACACCTTGAATTCGGGCCCGCTTGGGTCCACCATCGCATTAATAATTCCAAGGGGTGCTGCATAAAGCGGCTGAGATGAGCTTTTGCTCGAACCCTAAGAACCTGATCCGGGTCATGCCGGCGGAGGGAACGGAAGCCCTGCAAAGCGTCACTTACGTTTCGAAGTGAGGCACCGCCACCTAACGCCATGATTACGGGTCTTCAAATCGACGTCGAGGAAGACCAATGAACAAGCCCCTGCCATCTGATCTTTTTGCGGTAACCACCGGACCGCTGCCCGCTTCCACAAAGGTCTATGTGAACGGCGTGCAGCACAAAGATCTGCGCGTTCCCGTGCGCGAGATTGCCCTGCACCCCACGGCCAATGAGCCGCCGGTGCGGGTCTATGACACTTCAGGTCCTTATTCTGATCCCGACGCCCAAATCGATATTGAAAAAGGCCTGGCGCCTTTGCGCGCGAAATGGATTGAAGCCCGTGGCGACGTGGAAAGCTATGACGGCCGCGAGGTAATGCCCGAAGACAACGGCAACGTGGGGGAGAAAAATCTTGTCCGCGCCTTTGACATTCAGCGCAAACCCCTTCGTGCGAAAGACGGCAAGGCGGTAACGCAGATTGCTTACGCTCGCGCAGGCATCATAACGCCGGAAATGGAATACATCGCCATTCGCGAAAATCTGGGCCGGGCGAAGTTGAAAGAAGAATTGGTTCGCGACGGCGAACCTTTTGGCGCGGAAATTCCCGACCAGATCACGCCAGAGTTTGTGCGCGACGAAGTGGCGCGCGGCAGGGCCATTATCCCCGTCAATATCAATCACCCTGAAACCGAACCCATGATTATCGGGCGCAACTTCCTGGTAAAGATCAACGCCAACATCGGCAACTCGGCCGTGACCTCCTCCATGGGCGAGGAAGTGGACAAGATGGTATGGGCGACACGCTGGGGCGCGGACACGGTGATGGACCTTTCCACCGGCCGTAACATCCACAACATTCGCGAATGGATCATCCGCAACTCTTCTGTGCCCATCGGCACGGTGCCGATCTATCAGGCGCTTGAGAAAGTGAACGGGGTTGCCGAGGACCTGACGTGGGAGGTTTTCCGCGACACATTGATAGAACAAGCCGAACAGGGCGTTGATTATTTTACAATTCACGCTGGCGTGCGCTTGTCGTTTATTCATTTAACCGCCGACCGCGTGACGGGGATCGTTTCCCGCGGCGGCTCGATCATGGCGAAGTGGTGCCTTGCTCATCATACGGAGAGTTTTCTTTACACACACTTCGAAGAGATTTGCGAGATCTGCCGCGCCTATGATGTCGCCTTCTCACTGGGCGATGGCTTGCGCCCGGGCTCCATTGCCGACGCCAACGACGAAGCCCAATTCGCCGAGTTGCGCACCTTGGGCGAGCTGACCAAGATCGCCTGGGAGCATGATTGCCAGGTGATGATTGAAGGCCCCGGGCACGTTCCCATGCACAAGATCAAAGAAAACATGGAAGAGCAGCTCAAGCACTGCGACGAGGCGCCTTTCTATACGCTCGGCCCCCTTACCACCGATATCGCGCCGGGCTATGACCACATCACATCCGGCATTGGCGCTGCCATGATCGGTTGGTTTGGCTGCGCCATGCTTTGTTATGTCACGCCGAAAGAACACTTGGGCCTGCCCGACCGCGACGATGTGAAAGTGGGGGTTGTGACCTACAGAATCGCGGCGCATGCGGCGGACCTTGCCAAGGGTCACCCGGCGGCGAAACTGCGCGACGATGCTCTCTCCCGCGCGCGGTTTGAGTTCCGCTGGGAAGATCAGTTCAATATCTCCCTCGACCCCGAAACCGCCAAGGACTTTCACGACCAGACCTTGCCCAAGGACGCGCACAAGGTGGCGCATTTCTGTTCCATGTGCGGACCCAAGTTCTGTTCCATGAAGATCAGCCAGGACGTGCGGGATTACGCGGAGGACCTTTCAGACAATGAGAAAGCGAACCTTGAAACCATGGCCGCCGAGGCCCGCAAAGGCATGGCGGACAAATCGAAAGAGTTCCTCGACAAGGGCGCGGAGATTTATCAGCCTACGGAAAGTAGTAAGTCAGCGGCGGAGTGATGTAAATTGAACCAATCCCCACCCCGCTATTTCAATCTGATCTTTTTCGCCATGGTCGCGGCATTGATGTCGGGCGCGGTGAGCTTTGCCGTAACCGTGGTCAACCTTGGCGGCACGCTGGGGTTTTCCGGGGCACTGATAATTGCATGGCTGAAAGCATGGGCCTTTGCTTTTCCTGTCGCATACCCCGTGGCAATGGTGGTCTCGCCCGCCTGTCGCAAGTTGACGCTAAAATTGCTGGGCGGATCTGCACGGCCTACTGAATAACCGGACAGGTTTGACCATCGCCTGGTTTGGGCCGGTAGCGCGGGTCCATGCTGCATACGGTTGGGCCGGGGCCAAAGGCATCAACTTCAACGCTATCATCGCCTTCCTCGCCGCCCACATAGAGGGGCAGCTCAGACGCCGCTTCTTCCGTGTCGCTGGGCCAAAGAATTGCCGCACCCAGCATAAGTCCCGCAACCGCAATCAGCGCCGCAATGATGATGAGCACAAAGCGCATCGTCCCTTCCCTCTCTCAGAGGCGAAGGATCGCGCGGGGCCCGCGTGAAGGCAAGTGTCAGGCAAAATCTTTTGCGAGTTCAGCCCGGCTTTCGATGGGTAACTTGGTCATGTGGGCATAGCTTTGATGTTCAATGCCCAAGATCACATGGGTATTTTTATCCGCGAACATTGTCATTTGCGCGTCTGACAGTGGGAAGTGCAGGAACTGCACCGAAGACGCCTTGCCCGCCGCATTGGTGCGGTCGATATCTTCTTCGGCCTGGGCCATGATTTTATCATCACCCACTTGCAGAAAGACGGTTTCTTCAACGCCGCCAAGGGCGCCAAGCACACGGGCACGCCGCGCTTCGTCGTTAATCTCAAACATCAGCGTTGCCACAAGTTCATTGCCTTGAGGGATAAGCGGATTATAGGCGCTGAGCTCATCTTCGATCTGCGCATCCCCGCCCTTTTCGATGTAGAGCATTTCATGCACCTGCATCCACATGGTGTCATAGCTTTCAAAGTAAAACGTCGCGTCAGGCCCCACAGAAATGCGGCGCAGCGTTTTTGCCGGAAGCATTGCTTGGCGCCGCTCTTTTCGCTGTTTGCCAAACTCGTCCATGTCCATGATGTCGGCGTGAGTGATGTTGTGCGTTTCTTTTGGCATTCTTTATTTCCTCACACCAATCCATAAGCCATGGCGAAGATTTGCACCGGGTGCATTGGTTCTGCTGGAGTGGGCTGGTTTTCCTGGGCCAGTTCCTTTGCCCCCTGCACCAAATGCTTCGCCGCCAGCGGGCAGTCGGAGACGAGATATTTATTCTCGAACTTCACCACGTTGCGCATGGCGGTCTTGCCCACTTTCATGGCCACTTCGTGAGTGGGTTTGACCACACCAAAAGTGCCGCCGTGGCCAGAACAACGCTCCAGCACATCGACTTTCATATGGGGGATCATGCGCAACAGTTCCGCCGCCTTGGGGCCTTTGTTCTGGGCCCGCGCATGACAAGCAAGATGCACAGTAACGCCGCCATCGACGGACTTGAGCCCATCGGCCAGACCTTCAGCCTTCGCAATGTCGACAAGGTATTCATCAATATCCATTGCCGCTTCGGACAGGGCTTTAACATCTTCGTTGCCCGGCAGGATGAGCGGCCATTCAAATTTCATCATCAGTCCGCAGGACGCCGTCAGCGCGATGACTTTTTTGCCGTCGTCAACATATGGGCGGAAGGCTTTCGCTACTTTTTCAGCCGCCTTAGCGACTTTGTCTAAGTGCCCGGCTTCCAATTGGGGCATGCCGCAACAGCCGGGATATACCACTTCTGTCGCAACGCCGTTTAAGGCGAGCACCGACCGCGCGGCGGCGCCGATGTCCGGCCCGTTGTAGTTCACAAAACAGGTGGGGAAGATGACCGCCTCGCGCCCAAAGGCGGGCGCATGCGGGTTTGGCGTTACATCATCGCGACGCGCCTGAGAGGCAAATGTGCGGGCATGGAATTTCGGTAGTTCCGCATGGGCATCAATACCCATGGTCTTGTCGATCAGATTCCGCGTCACCTTGTTCTTCTTGTCCGAGCCCCAGTTAACGAGCGGCGCCACCGGCGCGGCCAGGCGACCATTGCGGTCCATCTGCGCAAGCTGGTCTTGGGTGAAATTTTTCTTGCCCGCTTTGGCTTCGGCGGCGCGGGCGCGCAACATCAGGTGGGGGAAATCAAGATCAAATTCATGAGGCGGCACATAGGGGCACTTGGTCATGAAGCACATGTCGCACAATGTGCAGGCCTCGATAACGGGCGTGAAATCCTTTGAATCGACTGTGTCGAGTTCGCCCGACGCGCTGTCGTCGATCAGATCGAACAGGCGCGGAAAGCTGTCGCACAGGTTGAAACAGCGCCGACAGCCATGGCAGATGTCAAACACACGCCGCAATTCTTCGTCGATCTTTGCGGGATCATAGAAATCATCCGAATGCCAGTCCAGCGGGTGCCGGGTGGGGGCGTTCAGGCCGCCTTCACTCATCGGGTAGTCCTCTTTATACGGAGTAATTGGCGAGGTACGAAAAAGGGGCTGTGGCGGCGTAGCGCCCAGCCCCTCTTCCGGAATGATCAGGCGTCGAGGGTGTCGAGCGCTTTTTGGAAACGGCCCGCGTGAGATTTTTCCGCCTTGGCCAGGGTTTCAAACCAATCGGCAATCTCTTCAAAGCCTTCTTCCCGGGCGGTTTTGGCCATGCCCGGATACATGTCGGTGTATTCGTGCGTTTCGCCAGCGATCGCCGCCTTCAGGTTTTTGTCCGTGGGGCCAATAGGTTCCCCCGTCGCCGGGTCGCCAACCGATTCCATGAATTCCAGGTGCCCGTGGGCGTGGCCGGTTTCACCTTCCGCAGTAGAACGGAACACGGTCGCTACGTCGTTGTAGCCTTCGACGTCTGCTTTTTGCGCGAAGTAAAGATAGCGGCGGTTGGCCTGGCTTTCGCCGGCAAAGGCTGCTTTCAGGTTGTCCAGGGTTTTGCTGGTAGCAAGATCTGCCATGGGGTGACCCTCCCGTTGGAGTTGGTGTAAAAAATCTATCTGCCCAAGGATAAAACGCCCCCAGGCTCGGTAGGAAAGATACTCCGCCCCACACGCATGTCAATAGCTTAGAACATTTCTAAGCTACTTTTTATCGTATTGTTTTTGCAAGACATTCGCAACTAGATCAGTTGCCACAACCCTTCACGCGCACCACCACATCGACGCGGGAAATATCAGTGCCATCAGGCGCATCAGGCAGGCCCTGTACCACGACACTGTCGCCGCAAATGTCCATCAGGCGCGCTTCGTCTTCTAAATAGAAGTGATGGTGATTAGACGTGTTGGTGTCGAAATAGGTCTTACCGCTTTCCACCACAACTTCGCGCAACAGCCCCGCCTCGGTGAATTGATGAAGCGTATTGTAGATCGTCGCAAGCGAGACCCGCACATCAGCCGCCAGCGCATCGGAGTGAAGCGCTTCTGCCGTCACATGGCGATCACCAGCATCAAACAGCAATTTGCAAAGGGCCAAACGTTGGCGCGTCGGGCGCAGCTCAGCCGAGCGGAGACGCGTTAGGGCTTCGGCATAAGGGCGTTCGCTGTGCATTCTCTTCAAACCTAGTGTTCGCGGCGCTTGCTCTTCGTGCCTTGCGAGGCATGAGGCTAAGCCGCTGATTTTACTCAGATGTTTTGGACCTTTCTCCCATTCCTTCGCAGATGCAATAGAATCAGGGGCTAAGGGCCAACATTCGAGCGATTACAAACTGGTCATAAGATTGGCCCCCGGCCCCGGAAAGTCAAGCGCAAGGCGCACAAATGGCCGCGCGTGAAGTGCTAGTCACCCCCGCCCCTCTCGCGTATGATCCCGCGCGAAACCGAGACATTGGAGCGATTCGCCGCTTTGCCAGGTGGCCCCTCCCGCCATCAAAATCGCCCGCAAACACCCAAGAGGCAGACCGAATTTATGACGGACCGCAAGTCGAGCTTTGAGTTTGAAGAACTGATCGAACACGGCCATGGCCGCCTGATGGGCGCAGATTCACCGCGCCTGCCATTGCCACCCATGTTGATGATCGACCGTGTCACTTCGATCGGCGAAGAGGGCGGCACCTATGGCAAGGGCCATGTCCACGCCGAATACGCCATTACGCCAGAGCGCTGGTTCTTTGATTGCCACTTTGAAGGCGATCCGGTGATGCCGGGCTGCCTGGGTCTTGATGGCATGTGGCAGCTCACGGGCTTTTATCTCGGCTGGCTCGGATGCAAAGGTAAAGGCCGCGCCATCGGCGTGGGCGAAGTAAAGCTCACGTCCATGGTCACGCCCGCGGTAAAAAACATCACCTATCAAATCAGCATGCGCCGCGTGATTACCCGCAAGCTGGTCCTGGCGATCGCGGACGGCATTATGCTGGCCGATGGGGAGCCGGCGTACGAAGTGTCGAGTATGAAGGTTGGGCTTTTTACTGATTAAGCCACTTTGAGCACGGACATGAAATGTCCGCAGACTGACGAACTGAGTTCAAAAGGAAATATGATATGCGACGCGTCGTTGTGACCGGCATGGGGATCGTCTCGAGCATTGGCAATAACGCGGCCGAGGTGCGAGCCTCCTTGGAAAAGGGTGCGTCAGGCATCGTCGCGGCGCCAAGCTATGCCGAGCTGGGCTTTCGCAGCCAAGTCGAAGGGGCAATCAAACTCGATATTGAAGAGACCCTCGACCGCAAGACGCGGCGCTTCATGGGGGACGGCGCGGCCTACGCCTATATCGCCATGGAAGAAGCCATCAAAGATGCCGGGCTTGATGAGGCGCTGATCAAGCATGAACGCACCGGATTAATCGTGGGTTCCGGCGGACCGTCCACCAAAGCCATCGTGCGCGCGGCAGCGATCACAGAGGAAAAGGGGCCCAAGCGCATCGGCCCGACAGAAGTTCCCAAAGCCATGTCGAGCGGTTGTTCGGCGGTGCTTGGCACAGAGTTTGGCATTCGCGGCTGGAGTTATTCGATCAGTTCAGCCTGCGCCACGTCTGCTCATTGCATTGGCAATGCAGCGGAGATGATCCAGTGGGGCAAGCAAGACGTTATGTTCGCAGGGGGTGCCGAAGAGCTTGATTGGTCGCTTTCATGCCTGTTCGATGCCATGGGCGCCATGAGTTCCAAATACAATGATGCGCCCGCAATCGCGTCGCGTGCCTATGACGCGGACCGCGACGGTTTTATTATTTCCGGCGGCGGCGGAATTTTGGTGCTTGAAGAATACGAACATGCAAAAGCGCGCGGCGCCAAAATCTACGCCGAGATAAAAGGCTACGGCGTCGCATCGGACGGGGCGAGCATGGTTGCGCCATCAGGGGAAGGTTCGGCCCGCTGTATGCGCATGGCACTGGAAACCGTTGACGCGCCGGTGGATTATATCAATCCGCATGCCACCTCCACCCCCGTGGGTGACGTCAAAGAGATCGAAGCCATCCGCGAAGTCTTCGGCGACAAAGTGCCGCTGATCTCCGCCACAAAATCTTTAACCGGACACGCCCAAGGCGCCGCAGGTGTTCATGAGGCGATCTACTCGCTGCTTATGATGGACGGTAGCTTCATTTGCGAAAGCGCAAATATCGAAACGCTGGACCCCGAAATGGAAGGCATGCCCATTGTTCGCAAACGGGTTGATGGTGCTGAGCTTAACTGTGTTCTGTCGAACAGTTTCGGCTTTGGCGGGACCAATGCGACGCTGGTTTTTCAGCGCGTTTAAGCTAAGAGCGGCAATCAAGCTGCCGGTTTATTTGAGGAAGTGAAAATGTCTGAGCGCTTATTGAGCGGCAAGCTGATGGCGGGGAAACGCGGCCTTATTATGGGCGTCGCGAATGATCATTCCATTGCCTGGGGCATCGCGCAGCTTTTGCATGAACACGGTGCCGAATTGGCCTTTACGTTCCAAGGCGATCCGCTTGAGCGCCGAGTGCGGCCGCTGGCAGAATCCGTTGGTGCAGATCTTATATTGCCGTGCGACGTCACCGACGACGCGTCTCTCGACACGCTTTTTGCGGCCTTGAAAGAAAAATGGGGCGGGATTGATTTTCTGGTTCACTCCCTCGCCTTTTCCGATAAGTCCGAACTTACCGGGCGCTTCATCAACACGAGCCGCGATAACTTCAAAAACTCACTCGATATTTCCGCCTTTAGCTTTATTGATACGGCGCGCCGCGCATCTGAACTTATGAATGAAGGCGGGTCAATCATTACACTGACATTTGAAGGCGCGACCCGCGTTGTGCCGAGCTATAATGTCATGGGCGTTGCTAAGGCAGCGCTTGAAGCTTCTACGCGCTATCTTGCTGCCGATCTGGGTCGTGACGGCATTCGCGTAAACGCACTTTCCGCCGGTCCCATGCGGACCCTGGCCGGGGCCGCCATCGGCAGCGCACGAGCAATGTTTAAATGGACGGCCAAACACGCACCGCTTCAACGCAATGTGGATATGGAAGAGGTCGCGGGCGCGGGGCTTTACCTGCTGTCTGATCTGTCCGGTGCCGTTACCGGCGAAGTGCACTTCGTCGATAGCGGCTATCACATCGTTTCCATTCCGCGCATGGAAGATTTGGGGGACTAACCCTCACACGGCACCTCATGGGCCTCGAGCTTGAACTGGGGCAGGCGCGTTCCATCTTCCAGCACTTGCCCATCGATGCGCGCCCAATGCGTGTCTGAGTAGATCTCGAAGTAGATAAAGCGTTCCGTTGCGGGCTCGGGATAGACCTGCCACATACGCAACACATCGTCTTCGCCCTGTTCTGCTTCAAAGATCATCGCCGCGCCCGACGTTGCCTGCCACACCATGGACCAGCGCCCATTTTCCGGATTGAAATAGCGCACGTTGACACCAAAGCTGCGCGGCCTGTCAGGCGAGACCTGCGGACCAAACCACTCATCAATCACCGCGCGACCGTCAATCCCCCAATAGCCATTCCATTGAGCTTCAAGATAACCTTCGCTGAAGGCCTCCCCCGTCCATTGCCGCGCTTCGATGCGAAAATTGCCAATTAAGAATTCAAATTGAGAAATTTCAGGTGGCGCATCTGCTGCGGGCGCCCCGAAACTACATACGCCGGTAGTTTGCGCCGTCGCCGGCATCGCCAAAAGAGCCGATGCCGCAAGCACGCCTGCCGCGATCACAGTTTTAATGGTCATTGTTTTTCCCCAAGTGAATTAAATCCTCACTCAGGCTGGCAGGACAACCTTCTCGCGTCCAATCGAAATTGGTTTACCCAATCCCCATTTTCATCGCGAATACGTTGGATGCGGATCCAGGTGTTATCCCCCGTAACCTCAAACCAGGCGTCAGTTTCCTGGGTTTCCGGGGGGTTGGTTTGCCACATATGCATGAAGCCATCATCACGAACTTCTGATTCGTAAATTGCCGCCGTAGCGCCGCGCGTTTGCTGCCACGTCATGCGCCAGCGAGACACGCTTTCGTCCCAGACGCGGACATTGACGCCCAAAACAGGTTCCCCACCCGGGGGTGTAGGGCCAAACCATTCGTCAATCAGCACCGCCCCTTCAAGGCCCCACCACCCGTTCCAGCGGGCGATCGCAAGGGGCTCGGACCAAGCGCCATCCTGCCACAGCCGGAAGTCCACCTCATGATTGCCAATGAGGAAATCCCATGGCGCCATGGTTTCGGCAACGCCCTCGGTCGGGGTTCCGAAATCGCACGTCTCTTGAGCCGCCGCGCCGTGAGCGACAAGCGACATTCCCGCCCCCACAAGCAGCGTAGTGAGTTTCTTGGTCAACATTGGATCCTCCCGTTTATCTGAGGTGCATCCTAAAACAAAGAAAGCCCGGAGACATGGCCTCCGGGCTCTCAAACGCTTCAAGATCGCGGGACGGACCCAAGGGCCTCACTCACGCGTCTGTGAATTTTACTCGGCGTCTGCTTTTTCAAGCTCCTTGCCGGTTTCCTGGTCCACGACTTTCATGGAAAGGCGAACCTTGCCGCGATCGTCAAAGCCCATGAGCTTGACCCAGACCTTGTCACCTTCGTTCACGACATCGGAGGTTTGCGCCACGCGCTGCGGGGCGAGCTGGCTGATGTGCACCAGGCCATCCTTGGGGCCAAAGAAGTTCACGAAAGCGCCGAAGTCGACAACCTTCACAACCGTGCCCTGATAGATCACACCTTCTTCAGGCTCAGCCGTCAGAGAGTGGATCCACTTGCGCGCAGCTTCAATGGCTTCCAGATCCGCAGACGCCAGCTTGATGGTGCCGTCATCAGAGACGTCCACCTTTGCGCCGGTTTCAGCAACGATCTCACGGATCACTTTGCCGCCCGTGCCAATCACGTCACGGATTTTGTCGACGGGAATGGTCATCACTTCGATGCGCGGGGCATGTGCGCCCAGATCATCGCGGGACTTGGTCAGCGCTTTGGCCATCTCACCAAGGATGTGCTCGCGCCCACCCTTCGCTTGATCCAAGGCCTGCTGCATAATGTCCTTCGTGATACCCGTGATCTTGATGTCCATCTGAAGAGAGGTAATCCCTTCGGACGTCCCGGCCACTTTAAAGTCCATGTCGCCCAGGTGATCTTCATCACCCAGAATATCGGAAAGAACCGCGAAGCGATCGCCTTCCTTGATCAGGCCCATGGCAATACCCGCCACTGGACGCTTAAGCGGAACACCCGCATCCATCATTGACAAAGAGCCACCGCAAACAGTCGCCATGGAAGACGAGCCATTTGATTCAGTGATCTCCGAAACAATCCGGATGGTATAGGGAAAATCAAGCGGGCCAGGCAAAACAGCACGCAGGGCACGCCAAGCAAGCTTACCGTGGCCAGTTTCCCGGCGGCTGGTAAAGCCTGTCCGGCCCGTCTCACCCACCGAATAAGGCGGGAAGTTGTAGTGCAGCATGAAGTTCTCTTTGTAGGTCCCTTCAAGTGCGTCGATGAACTGTTCATCGTCGCCGGTGCCGAGCGTGGTGACCACGATGGACTGGGTCTCGCCGCGGGTGAAGAGCGCCGCGCCGTGCGCCCGAGGAAGAATGCCGACCTGACATTCAATGGGGCGAACCGTTGTAGTGTCGCGGCCATCGATGCGAGTGCCCGTATCCAGAATATCGTTGCGCACGATATTGCTTTCGAGCTGCTTGAACACGGTGCCAAGCACCTTGCCGTCGATCTTGCCTTCGGCATCGTCTTCGGTCGCAGCAAACTCGTCCATAACTTTGGCTTTTGCTTCGCCAAGGGCTGCATAGCGAATGGCTTTTTCCTTGTTGCCATAGGCGGCGCGAACTTCATCTTCGATAAAGCCTGCAACCTTTTCATACTCAGCTGAGTAATCCGGCGAGACAAAGTCCCAAGGCTCTTTGGCGCATTCTTCAGCCATCTCAATGATCATATCGATCACCGGCTGCATTTGTTCGTGGCCATACATGACCGCACCCAACATGACTTCTTCGGAAAGCTCTTCGGCTTCCGATTCCACCATAAGAACGGCATCGCTGGTGCCCGCGACAATAAGGTTGAGCGAGGATTCCTGAAGCTCGTCAATTTGCGGGTTCAGTACATACTCGCCTTCGATGAAACCAACGCGCGCACCACCAATGGGTCCCCGGAACGGCACACCGGAAATGGTCAGTGCCGCAGAGGCGGCAACCATGGCCAGAATGTCGGGATCATTTTCCAAATCGTGGCTCATCACCGTGGTGATGACTTGCGTTTCATTTTTAAAGCCTTCCGCAAACAGCGGGCGGATCGGCCGGTCAATCAAGCGGCAGGTCAGGGTCTCTTTTTCGCCCGGACGCCCTTCGCGCTTGAAAAAGCCGCCAGGGATCTTACCGGCGGCGTATGTCTTTTCCTGGTAGTTCACAGTCAGCGGGAAAAAGTCGAGCCCCGGTTTGGGCTGCTTGTCCGCGACCACAGTGGCCAGTACGGCGGTTTCGCCGTAAGTCGCCATCACTGCGCCGCCGGCTTGGCGGGCAATACGGCCTGTTTCGAGGGTCAGCGTGCGGCCGCCCCATTCGATTGTTTTTTTCGTAATATTGAACATCTAACGTTCATTCCTTCATACGTTCATGCCGCGTCCGCCCCATGCGGATCGCAGCGTCCTGCCTCATCTTTAGTAAATTTTGACCGGACAGGCGGCCTCGTACAATGGTGTACTGCTCTGGCTCTATTGGCCAAATGTGCAAAAGGCCGGGATGTGCCCGGACCTTGGCATTTCTTACCGCTTAGCGGCGCAATCCAAGTTTTTGGATCAAGGCTTCGTAACGCGATTGATCTTTCTTCTTGAGATAATCAAGAAGACGACGACGCGTGGAAACCATTTTCAAAAGACCACGACGGGAATGGTTATCCTTTTTGTGCTCTTTGAAATGTTCGGTGAGATTAGAAATCCGTTCACTGAGGATTGCGACTTGCACTTCCGGTGAACCGGTATCTTTATCGGCACGGGCGTTATCTTGAATCACCTCGGCCTTACGGTCTTGCGTAATCGACATCGGGTCCCCTTTCTGGGTTCAGGTTAAATACTTTGACGGGTTGAAACTCCCCGTGCCGGAAACGGCAAATAGCGACCGGGTCTCCCTTGTGGGAGCAATACACGGTCTCATCCGCACCAGCGCCTAGGGAAAGTTCGCTCCCGTCAAGCACCTGGATGGTTCCGGGCCGCGCAAGGACAGCTTGTCCATGCCGGAGTCGGATCGCATCTTTGCCCGTCACTGCCACCGCCGGGATGTCGTCCAGCGCGGTATCAATGGGCATCAGGTGCTCTAACGCGGGCGGAATATGGCTCAACTCGATCCATTTATCTAGGCCCAGCGCGCAACTTTCATCAAAGGGGCCTACGGCAAGGCGCCGCAGGGCTGAAACATGGCCAAAAGTCCCCAATTTCTCCGCCAAATCACGGACCAAGGACCTCACATAAGTGCCTTTGGCGCACTCAATTTCAAAGATGGCGTGGTCCGTATCGGGGATTTCGACGAGTTGAAAGTCGAATATTTCCACCTCGCGGGATTTGAGCTCTACTTCCTCGCCGCTGCGGGCAAGGTCATAGGCCCGCTCGCCATTGATTTTGATGGCCGAGAATTTAGGGGGCACCTGACAGATGACGCCGGTAAAGCCCGGTAGCGCCGCCAGGATCTGTTCTTGCGTGGGGCGCGCGTCCGAGGTTGCGATCACATCGCCTTCGGCATCGTCCGTGTCCCGCGCTTCCCCCCAATGAGCGGTAAAGCGGTACACTTTTTCTGCGTCCATAATAAAGGGAATGGTTTTGGTGGCTTCGCCAAACGCGATGGGCAGGATGCCGGTCGCCAGCGGGTCAAGCGTTCCGGCATGCCCGGCTTTTTGCGCATCAAAGGTCCAACGCATCTTGCCCACCACTTGCGTGGAGGTCATGCCTTCAGGCTTATCAACAATGGCCCAGCCCGAGACGGGCAGGCCTTTTTTGCGGCGGCGACCCATGGCTTAGTCCTCGCCGCCTTCGTTGTCGTCGTGATGGATCACATCGCGCGCAGCGCGGTTTGCGCGCAGAAGCGCTTCCATCTTTTCAGCTTCGTCAAACAACGTATCAGCGACGAATTTCAAGTCGGGCACAAACTTGGCTTCAATACGGCGGCCCACTTCACCGCGCAAATATTTGCGGCAGCGCATGAGCCCCTTTACCACATCGGCTGTGTGTTCACCGCCCAAGTCCAATACATAGACCGTGGCATGACGCAGATCAGGGCTGACCCGCACTTCCGAACAAGTAATGATGCGGCCCGCAAGATCGGGGTCGCGCAACTCGCCTCGCGAAAAGATGTCTGCAAGATCGTGGCGGATAAGTTCACCCACACGCAATTGGCGTTGGGACGGCCCTTTTTTCGAGTGGGAGCTCGATTTTGTACGTGACATTTTTATGTCTCTCTCTTCACCCGACATTTTAGTATCGAGGGCGGGGACTGGGACCCCGCAACATTAAAGTTTGCGCTTATTCGCTTTCGGCATTGTCGTCCAAGACGGCTTGGCCGTCGTGGCAACGATATAGTTCGCGTCCAATTGCACTCGCCGCATTTCGGGGCGCAGCGCCGTCCACAACCGAGCCTTGGAAGATCAAGGTATTTTCACCTTGCGGTTCAAACGTCAGCGAGACGCTGCGCGTGACCGTTTCTGCTTCGTCTTCCGTTTCGACGCTATAGGTCGCCGTGACCCAGCTTGCGCCGCTTTCCCCGGTTGTGCGGTAGGAAACATTCTGACCATAGACAAAGACCGCGCCATCACGGCGATGATAAAACGTTTCGCCATCAAATTCGATGGTATCGCGATCACCTTCGCAGGCCGCCGGATCAAACCACGCCCACTTACCTTCGATACTGGGGCCCTTTGCGCCGCAAGACACGAGGGTCAATGTCATCAGAAGAATTGCCGCGGTGCGAAACATGTGCCCCTCCCAAAATTCGTGGTCTGCCTAGAGCGACCGCTCAATGATCTCGACTTCAAAACATTCGATCTGATCGCCGACTTGAAGATCGTGATAGTTCTCGAATGCCATGCCGCATTCCTGACCCGACACGACTTCCTTCACCTCATCCTTGAAGCGTTTGAGGGTCGAAAGCGTGCCTTCATGGATCACCACATCATCGCGCAACAAGCGCACCTTGTTGCCGCGTTTGACGATCCCATCGGTAACCCGGCAGCCACCGATTTTGCCCACTTTCGAGATATTGAAAACCTCGAGGATTTCCGCATAACCCACGAAGTTTTCCTTCCGCGTAGGCTCCAGCATCCCCGACATGGCGCCTTTAACTTCGTCGAGCAGGTCATAGATCACCGAGTAATAGCGGATCTCAACCCCGTCACGCTCTGCCGCTTCACGCGCTTGCTTGTTCGCCCGCACGTTAAACGCCAGGATCGGTGCGCCCGAAGCCTGCGCCAAAATAACGTCGCTTTCCGAGATGCCGCCAACGGCGCCGTGGATGATCCGCGCCACCACTTCGTCGGTGGAAAGTTGATCCAGTGCCCCAATGATCGCTTCGACCGAGCCTTGCACGTCGCCTTTGATCAGCACCGGCACGTCTTTGGCTTCGCCATCCTTGATCTGCGCGAGCATTTGTTCAAGCGAGCCGCGCCCACCCGCACCGGCAACCCGCGCATCCTTGCGCTTACGCTGACGATATTCGGTAACCTCGCGCGCACGCGCTTCATTTTCAATTGCAGAAACACTGTCGCCAGCTTCAGGCGTTCCATTGAGGCCCAGTACCTCAACCGGAACTGATGGCCCTGCATGTTCAACTTGTTCGCCGCGATCGTTGATCAGGGCACGGACCTTGCCCCACTCGGCACCCGCAACAAGGATGTCACCCACATTGAGCGTGCCGCGCTGGACAAGAACTGTCGCCACGGCGCCGCGGCCCTTATCAAGCCGTGCTTCCACCACAATGCCCTGGGCTTCGCGGTCCGGGTTGGCCTTAAGTTCAAGAATTTCGGATTGCAGAACAATTGCTTCCTGCAACCCATCAAGATTTGTTTTCTTCAGCGCCGACACTTCAAGGTCTTGAATGTCACCGCCCATGGATTCGACCACGATTTCATGTTGCAGAAGTTCCTGCCGCACTCGGTCGGGATTGGCATCCGGTTTGTCGCACTTGTTAATGGCAACAATGATCGGCACTTCGGCAGCCTTGGCGTGATTGATAGCTTCAATCGTTTGCGGCATGACGCCATCATCCGCGGCAACCACCAGGATAACAATGTCCGTCGCTTTGGCGCCGCGCGCCCGCATCTGGGTAAAGGCGGCGTGACCAGGCGTGTCGAGGAAGGTGATCTTGTGCCCACCATCAAGCTCAACTTGATAGGCCCCGATGTGCTGGGTAATGCCGCCAGCTTCGCCAGCCACGACATCCGATTGACGCATAGCATCGAGCAACGAGGTTTTACCGTGATCGACATGGCCCATGACGGTCACCACCGGCGAACGGGGCTCGAGAGCTGTATCGTCATCGTCGCTCCCGATCATGCCTTCTTCCACATCGGCTTCGGAAACACGTTTTACCACGTGACCAAACTCAGCAACGATCAGCTCTGCCATATCGGCATCAAGAAGATCGTTATGTTTGGCCATTGACCCTTCGGCCATCAGAAACTTGATGACATCCACCACCCGCACAGCCATGCGGTTAGCAAGTTCTTGCACTGTAATAGCTTCAGGGATCACCACTTCACGGGTGACGTGTTGCGGGGCTTCCGCGCCGCCACCCTTGGCCTTCAATTTTTGCTTTTGCAGACGGCGCCGCCGCGCGGCAATGGACGGCCCGCGATCAACATCGTCATCACTAAGGGCACGTGTAATTGTCAGCTTGCCAGAGCGCCGACGTTGATCGCCACCTTTACTGCGCGTGGGTCGGTCTGTGTCGCTCTTACCCCGGCGCTTGGCTTTTTCTTTTTCTTTTTCTTCTTCTTCGGCTTTGTCTTTTGCGGCGCGCGCGCCAGCGTCCGTCAGATCAGCCTTGGCCCGGCGGGCTTCGTCTTCCTCAAGCTTGCGCGCGGCTTCTTCCTCGTCGCGCTGCTTTTGTTCTTCTTCTTGGGATTGAAGCGCTTCAAGCTCGGCCTTTTTCTTTTCCTGTTCGTCGCGTTCAACGCGGAGGCGGGCATCTTCTTCGGCCCGGCGCTGAGCAACTACTTCTGCATTGGCGGCCTCTTCGACCGCGCGCACTTTTGCTTCTTCAAGCGCTATGAGACGTTTTTCCTGTTCTTCCTTGGTCAACGTCTGAAGCACGGCGCCCTGGCGTTCGGTATCGCTGACCGGCGCTGGCGCCGCTGGCGCAGCCTGTTTCACCTCAACCTTTTCTTCTTTGGCCTTGGCTTTTTCTTCGGCTTCTTTGGCCTTTTGCGCAGCCGTTTTGGGCGCAACGATACGCTTGCGCTTCTTCTCAACCACGACGGCTTTTGTTCGCCCATGGGAGAAACTCTGGCGCACGGTCCCCGATCCCCCGCCCGTCTTCAATTTAATCGGGCGGCGGCCCTCGGTCTTATCGTCCGTATCGTTGCTGTCGCTCATGCGAACCTTTCACGTCTTTCAAAACTCATTCTTACCGCCGGACCTTTCCGGTGGCCTTCGAAACTTTACGCCGCACCCGATTGCAGCTCAGCGCCCGGGGCGACCTCTTTATTGGTCCCTGGCAGACGCCATTCCTGGGGCGCGAGCGGGCGGAACCCTTCGAGGCGGCCCATGTCGGACCCCAGCTTTTTCGCCAGGGATCCGGGGCGGACCGCTGCATGTATCACATTTGACCGCCCCAATGCCAAATCCAAATCTTGCCCGGGGAAAACCCCCAAAACGAGCACCTGTGCCTCTAGCCCGTGGGCCAGGGCAAAAATCTTATCCCGGCCATCGGCCGCACCGTCCAAAGCCTCGATCAGGATCCGCACCGCACCACCCCGTAAGGCCTGGCGCGCCGTGTCAAACCCGGTGACCAGCGCCCCCGCGCGGGCCGCAAGACCAAGGGTCCCTTTGATCCGCGTTAAAAGCGCGGTCTCGACAATTGCGCCCAAACCTGCGGGCGCCTTGACCCCTGCCTTGGCGGCGCGGGCGAAATGCCCTTTTAAGGCAGCACGCTCAACCGCCTCGCGGGTCGCACAGACCCACATGCCCCGGCCTGGCAGCTTTGCCGCCAAATCCGGCACCACCACACCGTTTGGGTCCACCACAAAACGGATCAATTCCGCCTCGGGCAAAACCTCTCGCGTGACAATGCACTGCCGGGTCCGTGGGTCGCTTGCTTTAGGCGTCTTCGCCTCCCTCTTCGCTTTCGGCTTCACCCTCTTCGATTTCTTCCTCAGCAGGATCTTCGATCCAACCTTCGGTCACCCGCGCCCACATGATGAGGTCGTTGGCTTCTTCAGGAGTAATGCCAAACTCTTCGAGAATGCCGGGCTCGCGCTTGCGCTCGCCATCAATGGTTTCCCAATAGCCGCAAAGATCGTCCGTGGCGCAACCAGCAAGGTCGTCGATGGTTTTCACTTCGCCTTCGCCCATGGCCACCAGCATTTGCGGAGAGATGCCTTCGATCGCCGCAAGATCATCACTAACGCCGAGTTCCTGGCGCCGCGCTTCGAGCTTGGCATTGATCGCTTCAATATGTTCCCGCGCACGGGTTTGCAGCTCTTGCGCGGTATCGTCATCAAAGCCTTCGATGGTGGCTAACTCATCAATTTCCACATAGGCGACTTCTTCAAGATCGGTGAAGCCTTCGGACACCAAAAGCTGGGCCACAACTTCATCAACGTCGAGGGTGGCCATGAAGAGCTCCGTGCGCTGACGGAATTCTTCCTGGCGGCGTTCAGATTCCTGCTCTTCGGTCAGGATATCGATTTGCCAACCCGTAAGTTGCGAGCCAAGGCGTACGTTTTGCCCGCGGCGCCCAATGGCCAGCGAAAGCTGTTCGTCCGGCACCACAACTTCGATGCGCTGTGCATCTTCGTCGAGCACCACCTTGGCAACTTCTGCCGGCGCCAATGCGTTGACGATGAAGGTCGCGGGGTCCGGGTTCCACGGGATAATGTCGATGCGTTCGCCCTGAAGTTCTTGCACCACCGCTTGCACGCGACTGCCGCGCATACCGACACAGGCCCCGACGGGATCAATGGAATTGTCATTCGAGATTACCGCGATCTTGGCGCGGCTGCCCGGGTCGCGCGCCACGGCACGAATTTCAATTATTCCGTCATAGATTTCCGGCACTTCCTGGGCGAACAATTTCGCCATGAATTGCGGGTGGGTGCGGCTGAGGAAAATCTGCGGCCCGCGCGCTTCCCGGCGCACGTCATAGATATATGCCCGCACCCGATCGCCGGTGCGGAAGGTTTCCCGCGGCAGGGTTTCGTCGCGGCGGATAATCGCTTCAGCGCGGTTCATATCAACGATGACATTGCCGTATTCCACGCGCTTAACGATGCCGTGCGCAATTTCGCCGGCACGATCTTTGTATTCTTCGAACTGACGATCACGTTCTGCATCGCGCACTTTTTGAACAATGACTTGTTTCGCCGATTGTGCGGCGATGCGGCCAAAGTCCATGGGCGGCAGGGGCTCGGCGATAATGTCGCCAACCTGCGCTGCTGCATTGCGGCTTTGCGCTTCTCTGAGAGTGATATCAGTGGCATCGTTTTCCACTTCTTCCACAACATGCAAGTGGCGTTCGAGATGGATCTCGCCAGTTTGAAGGTCAATCTTCGCCGAGATGTCGTTTTCCGCGCCATAGCGGGAACGCGCAGCCTTTTGAATTGCGTCTTCCAAGGCGGCAACGACGATCTGTTTGTCGATGGATTTTTCCCGCGCGACCGCGTCAGCGATCTGCAGAAGTTCCAGTCTATTGGCGCTAACGGCTGGCGTGGCCATTTCCATACTCCATAAAATTTCCCTCAGTTAAGTTTGGTTTTGTCCAAAGTGACTTCGGCTTCGTCATCACCCTGGGGGTTTGCATGAAGGTCCTGACGAATAAGATCATTCGTCATCACCAATTTTGCGTCACTCAAAAGGCCAAACGCGAACCCCAAAACTTGAGGCTCTGATCGCGCTTCCACTTGGGTCCGCAGTAAAATTTCTTCGCCCCCGATGCCTTCCAGCTTCCCGCGAAAGCGGCGGCGGCCATCAATAGGCGCGGCCATTTCAAGCTTTGCCTCATGTCCGACCCAGCGTTCAAAATCTTTGATCCGCGTCAGGGGCCGGTCGATGCCGGGCGAGGAAACCTCAAGGTCATAGGCAGCGCTAATGGGATCTTCCACATCCAAAAGGGCTGAGAACGCGCGGCTAAGTTCCATACAACCGCCAACATCCATGGTCCCATCGGGCCGTTCGGCCATCACTTGCAGCGTGCGGCGACCTTCGCCGCCCAAAAAGCGCACGCGCACGATATCAAAGCCCATATCCTCAGCCGTAGGGCTGAGAAGGGTTCGGATGCGTCCTGCCTCGGGGGCTTCGCCAATAATGATGTCAGCTGTATCAGCCGTCATTTCTCATTCCATCGTCGATCCAAATAGCGCGCAAACGGTCTCGCCTTGCCCGCCGGCCTCAGGATTTCAACAATGTCAGGAGGTCGGCGGATCCGGGAGAACAAGCTCTCTACCGAAAACGCCTTCGATCAAGGTGACCGAACCAGACCGGTAACTCGATCTGATGGCGGGGAATATAGGCAAAGCGCCCTGATAATCCAAGACTTATTATTTCACGGCGGAACCGGCTGTTTCCCGCAGAATTCTGCGGAATTTTAGATAGGCGGGTCGCCGCCCGGCCTTAACCGCCTTGGCCTCGTAGCGGGTTTGAGGCCAATCGGCGGGTCGGTTTCGCCAATCCCCAGGCCCCTCGGCCGTCCATTCAAAGGCCGGATGCGGCATCATTCGCTCAAGGGTCCAGGCCACATAACCCGGAATATCGGACGCGACCCTGAATTCCGCCCCATCTTTGAGCACGCGCGCAAGCTCATCCAGCACCCATGTTTGTACAAAGCGCCGCTTGTGATGTCGCAACTTGGGCCAGGGATCAGGAAACAGAAGAAACGCGCGCGCAATAGAGGCTTCGGGCAGGCGCTCCAGCAAGGGCCGCGCATCACCGGGCAGAATGCGGATATTTGTGGGCGCCTGATCGTCGATTTTCGAAAGCAGCTTGGCAACCCCGTTGATGAAAGGCTCGCAACCAATGTGCCCTACGCGCGGATTGTGTTCTGCTTGCCAGACGAGATGTTCGCCGCCGCCAAAACCGATTTCCAGCCATACTTCGTCTTTGCCAGGAAACAACGTGTGCGGATCAAGCGGGCCTTCCTCAGGCAACTTGATTTCAAGTTTTGGCAGAAGGTCTTTAACAAGCCGATCTTGCCGGTCGCGCAGCCGGAAGGCTTGCCGGCGGCCATAGAGCCGCCGCAGGCCTTCACCTGGTGCGTCCTTAGGAGACTTGGGATTTGAGGGCGTCGACAATGTCCCGCTTTTCCCACGAGAACCCGCCGTCCGCTTCGGGCGCGCGGCCAAAATGACCATAGGCCGCCGTGCGGGCATAAATGGGCCGGTTAAGGTGCAAGTGTTCGCGAATGCCGCGTGGTGAAAGATCCATTACCTGCGGCAATGCCTGTTCGATGCGCGCGATATCTACTTGTTCCGTACCATGACAGTCGGCGTAGATCGAAAGCGGCTTGGATACGCCGATGGCATAGGCAAGCTGGATCGTGCACCGGGAGGCAAGCCCGGCGGCGACCACATTCTTTGCAAGATAGCGCGCGGCATATGCAGCGGAACGGTCAACTTTTGTGGGATCCTTGCCGGAAAAGGCCCCGCCGCCATGAGGCGCCGCACCGCCATAGGTGTCGACGATGATCTTGCGGCCGGTAAGCCCCGCGTCCCCATCCGGGCCGCCAATGACGAACTTGCCGGTGGGGTTCACATAGAATTCTTCTTCGGGGCACATCCAACCTTGGGGAAGGACGTCTTCCACATAGGGCCGAACGATGGCGCGAACTTCATCCTGGCTCAGCGGTTCGGCGTGCTGCGTTGAAACAACCACTGAGGTTGCGCCAACCGGTTTGCCGTTTTCATAGCGCAGCGTGACCTGGCTTTTGGAATCCGGGCCCAAATCTGGCTGGGCGCCTGAATGGCGGGCCTCGGCCAGTGATTGAAGGATGCGGTGCGAATAGTGGATCGCCGCCGGCATCAATTCTTCGGTTTCATCGCAGGCATAGCCAAACATGATGCCTTGATCGCCCGCGCCTTCGTCCTTGTTCCCCGCCGCATCGACGCCTTGCGCAATATCAGCCGATTGCGAGTGAACATAGACGGAAACATCAGCGGTCTTCCAATGGAACCCGGCTTGCTCGTAGCCAATGTCCCGCACAGCTTGGCGCGCAACGTCTTCAAGGTGACTGTGAGTAATGCTATCGGGGCCGCGCACTTCGCCCGCAAGAACGATCCGGTTCGTCGTAACCAGAGTTTCTACCGCAACGCGCGACAAAGGCTCTGCCGCCAGATAAGTATCGACAACAGCATCAGAAATGCGGTCGCATACCTTGTCCGGATGGCCTTCCGAAACGCTTTCGCTGGTGAACAAGTAAGTGGATCGCTCCATTGGGACTTCGCCTCCGTTCATCTGCCGCGCGCAACACGCTAGGCGCGCGCCGCGAGAGGCGTTGTTGCAATCTCTTATGGTGCGGTCAAGAGAGAACCGCCGGATTGACCCCGGCGGTTCTGTTGAATTCTTCTAATTTGTGTCGCTTATTCTTCGCTGGCCAGGGTCTTGATGAGATCAAGGACCCGCTTGCGCAGAGTTGGATTTTCTATTTCCGCGTAATAGCGATTGAGCTGCAGGCCTTCTGAGCTCGAAACGAAATCCATCACGAAGGGTGCCGCATCCGCATCGCCAAACCCGCCTTCAGGCTGGGTTGGGAGCGATTTCAAAACTTCACCGGGCATGTCTTCAAAGAAGAACTGAACCTCGACCCCAAGGATATTGGCAATCTGATAAAGGCGGCTCGCCCCGATCCGGTTGGTCCCTTTTTCGTATTTTTGCACCTGCTGGAAGGTCAGCCCCAATTTCTCGCCCAGTTTTTCCTGGCTCATGCCAACAAGCATGCGACGCAACCGAACGCGGCTGCCCACATGGATGTCGATGGGGTTCGGTTTCTTCTTAATCACTAAAGGCTCCCGTTTGTAGGGCTTACCGGCCAACCTGCATTAGGATTTGCCGGGCAAGCGACACAACTTATAGATGAAACTCCTGGGTCACTCCGGATACCGCTGCGCATTTGCGCACTCCAGGACGGCAATTTTCAGCCGACATTCAGTGCACTGATGCAACACTATCCGACGGCACCACAACTACGCGAGTCACATGGTGACAAATTTCGTTGGGCAGCACTTAAGTAGGGCCAACATTGGGGCTGGTCAATTGCAAGGACCCTTTGATTCAGCACATTACACCCGAATTGCAACCCCAAAGCGATCAGGCTGTATATCAATTACCTCTAATACTCGTAGGCATCAATGGTTACGTTACGGCACCTCTGCGAACCCACCCAAAAGCCAATATCAATAAAGTCACAACGATGAATGGCCAATCCTGCAGCACCGCATAAATGGTCGGACGAAGCGCATTAGGAAGCGGCGCATCGATATTGCCGCGCGTGTTGAGATCAAGTTGCGAGAGGATGCGGCCATAGGGGTCAATGACGGCAGAGATGCCCGTATTCGCGGCCCGGATCAGCGGCAGCCCTTCTTCAATGGCACGCGCTTGGGCGAGGCCCAAATGCTGGCGGGGGCCTGCGGAATCGCCGAACCAACTATCGTCCGTAACATTGACCAGCCACCCGGGACGCCGCCGCGGGTCGACTGTTTCGCCGGGGAAGATCGCCTCATAACAAATCAGCGGCCCCATTTCTGGCGCGCCGGGAATTGTAAGCGTTCTTGGGCCGGGCCCCTCGAGATAGTCAAACCGCTGGGCCACTAGACTGCGAAACCCAAGCGCCCCAAGCAAAGGACGAAACGGAAGGTATTCCCCAAACGGCACCAAATGATGCTTGTCGTACGTGCCGGTGATGACGCCGGCGCTGTCAATTACATGGAGCGAATTATAAAAATGCACCACATCGCCGGGCTCACGTTCAATACGCAGCGCTCCGGTGATAAGAGTTACGCCCTCCCCCATTGCCGCGCCCGCTTCAATGCGGCCAGTGGGATTATTTGCCAGCACAAAGGGCACGGCGCTTTCCGGCCAGATCACGTGAGTGATGGGGGCGCTCGCCGGGGCTCTTGTTTGTTCGAGCAACAAATCCCAAATCGCTTGCCGGTTTTCCGGTACCCATTTTTCCGCCTGCGGAATATTGGGCTGCACAATCCGGAGGTTGACCCCCGCGACATAAGGTTCTGCGTTGATCGGTCCCAGATAAAGCCGCACCGCCCCCGACGCCCACAAGAGGCCGATGGTCAGCACTGCGAAGAAAGGCCAGCGCCAGTTGCCGCGTTCTTGCGGGCGCCCAAACAAAGCTGCGGGACTGACAGCGACCAGCACCGTGAAAAAGCTGAGCCCATAGATGCCGATGACCGACACCGATTGCATAACATTGAGCGTTCCGCCCCAGGCATAACCGGACAAGTTCCAGGGAAAGCCCGTAAGGATGTGCCCGCGCAGCCACTCAAACCCAACAAAGGCCGCTGCGAAAATCAAAATGCGGGACGGCCCCTCGCGCCATAAAATTTTGGCAACAACAAGCGCGCCGCCGGTAAACAGACCAAGCCCCACAGGCATCGCCGCCATGGCGAAAGGCATCATCCAGCCATAGGTCTCGACATCCACCAGGAAGGAGTAACCGATCCAATAAACCGTGCTGAAAAAGAATGTAAGCCCGAACGCCCAACCAATGGCGAATGCCTGCCACAGGCCTTTGCGTCCTCGTTCGGTTCCATCAAGCAACCAAACCAGGGTGACGAAAGCTATGGGCAGAAGCGGTAAAAAATAAAACGGCGCCATCATCGCACCGCCGGAAAGCCCCACCAGCGCGGCAAGCCCATAGCGCGCAATTCCAGAAAGCGCGCTGATGGACAATCGAAAGCGTCGTCCCGACAAGTGAAGCCCGGCGGCAAGGCCCATTCCCCCGCCCCCTGAATGTGACGCGGTTGATCCGCCCTTGGGATGTGGTTTGGTTGATAGGATTAGCGGCGGCGTACCGACGGCTCCGAAAATACCGCCCAACTCCCCCGGCCGCACGTGCGGCGGTTCGGGTGCGGGCGCATCAGATGGTGTGGATTTGGACGCCTTGGCCTTCTCCGCATTAGCTGGCGATGGATCGTCAGGCTTGCCCGTCTTGTCCTTGCTCATCCGCCCCCCCTTTGCCGCCATCGCCGCTAGCGCTTTCTGCAGCGCCCTCTTTCCCCGTTGACAGAGGGCACACACGAAGCCGCTTTACCCGGCGCGGATCGGCATCAACAACCTGCAATTCAACACCGGCCGGGTGGCGCACCACCTCGCCCCTTTGCGGCACACGACCGAGCAATGAAAACACTAGACCCCCCAGCGTGTCCACGTCCTCGTCCCAATCATCGGGCGTCAAATCGAGCCCCGTTTTTTCTTCAAACTCAGGGATCTCAAGTCGCGCATCCGCAAGGAAAGTACCATCGGCAACGCGGATTAACCGCGGCGAGGTGTCGATGTCATGTTCATCCTCAATATCGCCGACGATTTCTTCCACAAGGTCTTCAATCGTCAACAAGCCGTCGGTACCGCCATATTCGTCGATCACAAGCGCCATGTGAATATGCGTGGTCTGCATGCGCACCAAAAGCTCGGCAAGCGGCATGGACGGCGGCACGCACAATACTTCGCGCTCAAGCCGATCAAGCGAGGGGTAATCTATTGCGGGCGCATCATCGCCCGGGCGGTCCGCAAGAACCGCCATCAAGTCCTTGATGTGCACCATGCCCACGGGGTCATCCAACGTGCCGCGATAAACCGGCAAACGCGAATGAGACGCGTCTTTAAAAACGGCCATAGCCTCATCAAAGGGCGTTTCGATGTCGATCGCGATGATATCGGCGCGTGGGACCATCACGTCATCCACACGCAGGCGTCCAAATTCGACAAGCTTGGAGAGAATGTCCCGCTGGGTTGCGCTGAACGCCGCCGAAGAGCCCTCGTGTTCAACGATGACTTCTTCTAGATCTTTTTGAAGCGACGCCTCGGCGGCTTCGGGAAGGGGTACCGGCTTGGGGCCGAACAGCCGCAAAAGCGGCGCCAGCAGCCCGCGCGCCCGGTCGTTTTCGTGACCGTCATTACCGTTGGAGCTAAGCGCCATGACGGGCCTCCTCCGCACTTATCTCCGCATAAGGATCGGCGATCTCCAACTGGCTTAAAACTTGACGTTCGATTGATTCCATTTTCTCCGCTTTTTCATCTGTATCATGATCATATTCGAGAAGGTGCAGCATACCGTGAAGGATCAGGTGGGCGGTGTGATCTGCCACCTGTTTGCCTTGCTCCGCGGCTTCGCGCACCACGGTTGCCCGCGCCAGGATAATGTCGCCCAAGGCGCCTTCGCCCTGCCCCGGCAATTGCTCGCTCGGGAAGGACAAAACATTGGTGGGCGTATCTTTTTCCCGAAACTGCGCATTGAGCGCGCGCACTTCTTCGTCGGACGCAAAGCGCACCGTCAACTCGCGGTTTTTCAAAGGATTTCCCAAAACCTGATTGAGCGCGCCAGCAACCCGGCGCGTCATACTTTGGGGGTCTTCGCTATCGTCGTGCCAGGCGCGATCTGCGATCTGGACATCTATATCAGGCATCGCCTTCGTCTTTCGTGACCTGGTCACCGCCAGGAGCACCGCTTTCAGCTTTGTTATAGGCCCTAACAATACGCGTTACCAAAGGATGGCGCACAACATCCGCGTCCGTAAAGCGGACAACGCTAACGCCCTTAACATTCCCCAAAATCCGCTCGGCTTCAACAAGGCCCGATTGGGCGCCGCGCGGCAAGTCAACTTGGCTGGGATCGCCGGTCACAACCATGCGAGAGTTTTCACCAAGGCGCGTCAAAAACATTTTCATTTGGGTCGAGGTTGCGTTTTGCGCTTCGTCCAGAATAACAAAGGCGTTTGCCAACGTCCGGCCCCGCATAAACGCCAGCGGCGCCACTTCGATCTCACCCGATTCCAACTTCTTCACAACATGTTCGCCAATCATCGTGTCGTACAGCGCGTCATAGAGCGGGCGCAGATAAGGATCGACTTTTTCGCGCAAATCGCCGGGCAAAAATCCCAATCGCTCCCCCGCTTCCACGGCTGGGCGCGACAAGATGATGCGGTCCACCTTACCTTCCAACATCAAGGCTACACCCATGGCGGCGGCAAGGTATGTCTTCCCGGTTCCCGCAGGGCCCAGCCCAAACACAAGTTCGTTTTCCCGCATGGCCTTGATGTAATCGGCCTGCCGGGGTGAGCGCGGTGAGATAGATCGCTTTTGCGTTTGAATACGCATGTGACGATCCATTTCGTGTTCCCCTAAGGAAACACCGCCAAGGGCAAGACGCAGGGCGCCATCCACATCACCGGGGGTCACTTCTTGGCCCGTGGTAAGCCTTACATGCAACGCCTCAAGCACAAGTTCCGCCACATTGACGCTTTCGTCGTCACCTTCCATGGCAACCACGGTGCCGCGCGGTGATAGGTGCACGTCGAGGGCTTGCTCAATCTGCGCCAGATGACGATCATTTTGCCCGAAAAGTTCTGCGAGATGATGGCTCGTCTCAAATGTATGGGTACGCCGTGTTTCGCTCATGCGACCTCGCGTACGGACGAGTGCACAAGTTCGCCTTCAAGAGAATTTGGCTTTGCTTTTATAATCCGTACCCGGCCGATCTTACCGATCATGCTTGTCGGCGCCACTACATGGGTCGCTTGCAAATAGGGGCTGCGGCCAATGATCTGGCCTTCATGGCGTCCCGGCTTTTCAAATAACACGTCGAGCTCGCGCCCCACCATGGACGCGTCAAAGGCTTTCGCTTGCTGGTTTAAAAGCGCTTGCAGTTGTGCAAGGCGTTCGGTCTTTACCGCCTCGGGGACTTGATCTTTCATATCCGCGCCGGGAGTGCCGGGGCGCGGCGAATATTTAAACGAGAAGCACTGGCCATAACCGATGTCGCGCACAAGCTGCAGCGTATCTTCAAAGTCTTCGTCGGTTTCGCCGGGGAAACCGACAATAAAGTCCGATGACAAGGCAAGGTCGGGACGCACAGCGCGCATGCGGACAATTATCGCGCGATACTCATCTGCCGTATGCTGACGGTTCATGGCATTGAGGACGCGGTCAGAGCCTGATTGAACGGGCAAGTGTAAATATGGCATGAGCTTTTCCACATCGCCATGCGCGCGGATTAGGGCGTCATCCATATCGCGCGGATGCGAGGTCATGTAGCGAATGCGGTCAAGGCCCTCAATCGCGGCAAGCTCAACTATCAATTGGGCCAAGCCCCATGGGCGGCCATCGGCGCCTTCGCCGTGATAGGCATTGACGTTCTGACCCAGCAGCGTGATTTCGCGGGTGCCAATGGCGGCCAATGCTTGGGCCTCGGCAAAAATCTTGGCGACGGGACGTGAAAATTCTGCTCCGCGTGTATAGGGCACGACACAGAAGGTGCAGAATTTATCGCACCCTTCTTGAACGGTCAGGAAAGCGGCGGGGGCGCCCTTCCCTTTGCCCGTGCCGCCGACCTTTGGAAGCGCATCAAATTTATCTTCAACAGGAAAGTCCGTGTCGAGAACATTTGCCGCCCCGCCTTCGAGGCGCTTTAGCATGTCCGGCAGACGGTGATAGGACTGGGGTCCGAAGACCATATCCACCGTAGGCGCGCGGGTAAGGATCTCTTCGCCTTCGGCCTGAGCAACACACCCGGCGACAGCAATGACCATATCGCCCTTGGCATCCTTTAACCGTCTGAGGCGCCCCAGTTCGGAATAGACCTTTTCGGCCGCCTTCTCGCGGATGTGGCAGGTGTTGAGGATCACCATGTCCGCGCCTTCGGGGGCGGGGACGCTTTCATATCCTAGCGGCGCCAAGACATCGGCCATGCGGCCTGAGTCATAGACGTTCATCTGACAACCATAGGATTTGATAAAAAGCTTCTTCACCATTTTCGCCGTCACGGCGCTCCGGTTAACTCGTTCAAGGGGCCCCTGTCCCTTGCCCATTATAGCGGATTTTGGCCCGTGGGGCCGGGATATATGCGCGAAAAGCCCTTGATAATCAAGGCAGTGACGGGCGCCCTATTCCGCCGCCACGGCATCTGGCGCGTTCACTTGCGCTAGCGGCGGCTTTTCGGGCAATTGCGGCGCGCCTGTTCGGCCCGCAAGGTCATGCTCCAACCCTTCGCGGATCACCGCCTCGCACCATCCGGTCAGCGCCTTGCGCGAGGCAAATTCACTCCGCCGTATGGGCGGGTGAAACCGCACCACAATCTCAAAGGGTCCTTGGACATAAGCGCCCCATTTGTGGGGCACAAAATCCATGTCACCATACCAGGCATAGGCTGGCCTGGTCCGCCGATTAAGCGGCAAGCCCCAGCATGCCTTGTAGGTCAGGGTGACCGGCTGAACCCAAATATCCCCATCTTCGTCCCCGTTTTGATCGACCGCCCCCAAAAGCGAGCTTTTGAACGGCAGGACCCGCAGGCCGTCGGAGGAGGTTCCTTCGGGGAAAAGAACGATCGCATCGCCCTGATCCAGGCGCGCGCGAATGGCGCGCTTGTCTTTGGCCGAGGCGATGCGGCTTTTGCGATTGACGAAAATTGTCCCCCCAACGTTTGCGACCCAGCCAATGACGGGCCAGCCTGCAACCTCGCTTTTGGCAACAAAGGCCAAGGGATGCAGGGGCGCCAACGCGGCGGCGTCAAAATAGGAAATATGGTTGGAAACCATGAGATAGCCGCCCTCTTTGCGACTATCGAGAGGCGTGCCTTCCTGCCGAATGGTAATTCCGGCCAAGAAGCGAAAGACCTTGAAGAAGATTTGCCCGGGGACGCGCGCGCGCGCGGGCAAAACAACTGCCACCACCATTTGCACGGGCACATAGATCAGAAGCGCGCCTGTAAAGCCCACAAAGATCAACGCCGCCCTTAAGTGTCCCATGAGATACGCCTAGTCCCTCGCCTATGGCAAAAAGTCTAGCACGAGGCGCAAGCTGCGTCAGAGGCCCAAAATCGGCCCTGATCAGCCCTTTTTATCGTCTTTGAGCGGCACCCCATAGAGTTCAAGGCGGTGGTCCACCAGCTTGTAGCCCAATTCCTTGGCAATTTCCGCCTGCAGTTTCTCAACCGCTTCATTGTGAAATTCCACCACTTTGCCGGTCTTCATATCAATCAAGTGGTCGTGGTGTTCTTCGGGAACCTCTTCATAGCGGGACCGCCCGTCGCGGAAATCGTGGCGTTCGAGAATGCCCGCATCCTCAAACAGACGAACGGTGCGATAGACCGTAGCGATGGAAATATTCGGGTCAGCAGCGCTCGCCCGCCGATAGAGCTCCTCGACATCGGGGTGGTCATCGGCCTGTGACAGGACTTGCGCAATGGTCCGGCGCTGATCCGTCATGCGCATCCCTTGGCTCTGACAAAGGTCTTCGATGCGGTTCGGCATGGGGCTTCCTTGGGGTTTTGGAACCGGATTGTTCTTTCTTACTTAGTCTGGGGCGCGCTCTCAACAAGATTGAGACGCAAAAGCAACCCATCTACTTTTCCGCTCGCCCTGACGTAATATTGGCGGCGGCGGCCAACCTCGAAAAAGCCGAGCCCCTCATAGAGCGCCCGCGCCGGGGCGTTATCTTCTGCAACATCCAGAAATAGCGCCAAAACCCCGCCCACACTCATTTGTTTCGATATCGTAACGAGTAGATTTCGAGCGATTCCGCGGCGCTGGACCTTTGGATGGGTGGCGATTTGAAGGACTTCCGCCTCGTCGGCGGCCCTTTGAACCAGCACAAATCCCACGGGAACGCCGCCTTCCACAGCCAAAAGTCCTAAAACGCTGGGCTTTTTCAGAAAGTCCCCGACAAAGGCTGTGGGCCAAGGCTCATCGGCAGCTGAAGCGTGAATTAGCGCTACCACCTCCGCATGTGCCGGTGTTGCCTGTAAAACCTCGATCATTTCGGTTCCGGAAGCTTTGCATCAGGGGCTCGGAGGTAAAGCGGCGCGGGCGGTAGGGCCGGTATGGCCAGGCTTGCGGCGATCCTTGCCACCACAGCCGCATCCGGGTGGGGCTTTGCCTCCGGAACCTCGGCGCGCACGCCCTGCCCGACTAAGGCGTCGTTCAAAAGCTCTGCGCCGGTGCCAACAATCTCAATCGGGCGCCCCTCTGCCGCGGCAATGACGGCCGTGGCGGCCGCATCGACTTTAAAGACCCCAGGATCGGAAAGAGCCCTAAGCCCTGCCCCGTCAAACGCCTGAACGTATAATTCGCCCCTGCGGGCATCGAAGGCCGCGATCCGCGCCCGGCCATTGCCCAAGGGCAGCCCAGCGGCCACCGCCTCAAGCGTTGTTATGCCAATGAGAGGGATATCAAGGGCCAGCGCCATGCCCCGCGCCGCCGCCAGGGCCACACGCGTGCCCGTAAAAGAGCCTGGGCCAATGGTGGAAGCCAGACGGTCGAGATCGGCCATTTCAAGCCCTCCCTCGGCCATCACCTCCATAACTTGAGGCAAAAGCCGCTCGGCATGGCCGGTGCGCATAAGTTCAAACCGGCGCGCAAGCACATGGCCTTCGCGGCCCGCTTCGCCCTGCCAAAGGGCGGCGGAACAAGCCCCCTGCGCGGTATCAAGCCCGAGAATGATCATGGCCGCTCTTTTAGAGGAGCTGGCACGCCTCGTCGAATGAAAGTCGTGGGCCCCGGTCGTGCAACTTGTCGCGCTTGCCATGGCCCAATGCGCAGATGAAGTTTGAGCGCGAAGTGGTCCCGGCAAAAAATTCCTCGTCCACGCCCTGATTGTTGAAGCCGGACATGGGCCCGCAATCTAGCCCCAGCGAACGGGCGGCAAGCATCAGATAGGCCCCTTGCAGGGATCCGTTGCGAAACGCATTTAGTTCGGCGTGCTCAGCGCTCCCGCTGTACCAATCCCGCGCGCCGGGGTTATGGGGAAAGAGCTGCGGGATCTTTTCAAAAAACTCCACGTCGTGGGCGATAATCACCGTCGCCGCCGAGGTCATGACCTTGTCCACATTGGATTCAATGAGGTGGGGCTTAAGGCGTTCCTTGGCCTCATCAGATTTCAGAAATACAAATCGCGCGGGCGATCCATTGGCGGCGGTCGGGCCCATGCGCGCAAGTTCATAGACTGCTTTGAAGGTCACATCGCTTACGGGCTCATCGGTCCAATGACTAAACGAGCGCGCGTCGCGGAAAAGTTGATCAAGGGCTGCGTCAGCCAATGGACTGGATGGGGAATTGGTCATGAGCGGTCTCCGTCGGTAGTCGGATTGATGGGGGCCGGAAGAATTTGCCAGAACAGGCAGGCGGCCTGCGCAGACGCGCTGCGCAGGTAGATGGGGTAGGGCGGTTAGACCGCTTCAACAAGTTCTACTTCGGGAATGTAGTGGCGCAAGAGGTTCTCGATGCCGTTCTTCAGCGTCATGGTGGAGGAGGGACACCCCGCACAGGCCCCCCGCATATGAAGAAAGACCGTGCCTTCTTTGTAGCCGTGAAAGACAATGTCGCCGCCGTCCTGGGCCACGGCGGGGCGAACGCGGGTGTCGAGCAAGTCTTTGATCTGCACCACAATCTCTTCATCTTCGCCGTCATAGTCCGCATGAGCACTGACGCTGCTTGCCCCTTCTTCGGCGATCATCGGTGCGCCGGAGGTAAAGTGTTCCATGATCGCGCCCAGCAACATGGGCTTGAGGTGTTGCCACTCGCCCGCGCCCTTGGTCACGGTGACAAAGTCCGCGCCCAAAAAGACGCCCTCAACGCCGCCAACAGCAAAAAGCCTTTGGGCGAGGGGGGAGGCATTGGCGGTTTCGGCATTGGGGAAATCCATGGCACCGTCCGGCAGGACGTCGCGCCCCGGCAAAAACTTAAGCGTTGCCGGATTTGGTGTCGATTCCGTCTGAATAAACATGCTCTAAACTCACCTTCCTGCTGTCCATGGGGCGTAAGCCCTCTTTAAGCGCCGCGTTTGAAGGTATAGATGGACGGGAAACCATATCCGTCAAGTCAGGAATTCGATAATGGCCGCCATAGACCTGCCAAAACCTAAGGAAGAAAGCGGCTCGCACACCTGGGCGCGGCGACCAATCGCTGCCTGGCTCGCCGATCACCGGGGTGGGTCCATTGGCGCGCAAGAGATGTTTTCAGGGTTCTGCGAGCGCCTGGTGGCAGAGGGGATCCGGCTGCACCGAGTGTCGCTGAACCTTCAGGACTCTCATCCGCAGATCTCTGGGCGCGGTTTTTTTTGGGTGCGGGAAAAAGGTCTCGACACCGCCTCCTATGACTTTCAGGGCGAAGAGACGCCGGGCTATCTTGAAAGCCCCATCCGGGTCATCCGCGAAGGCGGGGAGGGGCTACGCCGCCGTTTGGCCGGGGAGGGCGCACACGTCGATTTCCCCGTGCTCAATGACCTCAAAGAAGCGGGCGCGACCGATTTTGTTGCTATGCCTTTGGTCTTTGCAGACGGCTCGCGGCAATACATTTCCTTTACCACCGACCAGCCAGAGGGCTTTACCACCGAAGAACTCACACAGCTCTATGATTTGATCCCGCTATTTGGCCTGCGCGTTGAGCTTGAACACGCGCGCTATACCTCGCAGACATTGATGGAAACCTATCTGGGGCGGCAGGCGGCGCGGCGCGTTCTTGCGGGCGCCATCCGCCGCGGCGAAGGCGAAAGCATCAAGGCGATTGTCCTGTTTGCCGACTTGCGCAACTTCACCCGTCTGGTGAGCCAACACACCCCCGCCGATGTGGTCGATACCTTGAGCCTTTATTACGAAGCGTTGGCCGGGCCCGTCGAGCAGTTTGGCGGCGATATCGTCAAGATGATGGGCGATGGGCTTTTGGCGATCTTCCCCGTGGACGCAGCTGTGGCGGGCGACGATTTGGACCGCACCGCCTGCGGCGCGATGGCGGCGGTCAAACTTGCTGCGAAAAACCTGGGTGCCATTCCCTCGGGCAAACTCCCCGAGGGGGTTGATCATTTGCGCGCGGGCTTTGCGCTTCATTACGGCGAGATTACCTTTGGCAATATCGGTAGCCTCGATCGGCTCGATTTCACGGTGATCGGCCCGGCCGTCAACGAAGCGGTGCGCGCCGAACAACTTACCAAGAAACTGGAACTGCCGCTGGTGGCGACCGATTCATTTGCAAATCTTGATTGCGATATTACGCTTCGGTCCTTGGGATTTCACGTCTTGCGCGGGGTGCCGCAACCGGTTGAGATTTTCACGCCGATAGAAAACGTCGTCGGGGATTAATCGTCCTGACCGGGATCATCGGCCCAATCGAAAATGCCTTCGCGGCGACGTAGCTTCACAACAAAGAAAATGGCTGCCGCAACCAGCGACGAAAACACAAGCGACGTCAGAACACGGATCAGTGTCTCCGTATCTTCAAAGGCATGCATCATTCCGCGTGGGAATAGAAATAAAACCTGAGTTCGAAAGATCCAGTTTACCAGATCAGCGGTCAATTGCATGAAGAACGCAAAGGCAAAGATCAGCAAGAACCCGAATAACAGCGAGCCCACAATATGTCGTATCATTGACGTCTTCATGGTGGCCTATTGAGAGATCTCGTCGATTTCATCTTCGCTCATGTCGCCGGGCACGACGGTTACCGGAATTGAAAAGCCCAGGCCCGTCTTGCCTGCAATCATATTAACCAGCGGGCCCGCCCCGTCCTTGCCCGTCCCCGCGCCAATCACCAGCACATGGATGGCCGCGTCATTTTTGATTGCGCCCAGGACTTCCTCTGCCTTGACACCTTCGCGGATCAACAATTCTGGCATCAGGTCCACAAGCTCGTTCATTTCACCGGCAAGGGTGTGCAACACGCTTTCTGCTTCTTCTCTTGCTTCGGCACGCATGCGATCTTCGACCGCGCGCCAATGCTGAAAATCAGCCGGCTCAATAATATAGAGAAGCGAAACACAGCTATTGGTCAGGGCCGCCCGCAAGGCCGCATAGCGCAATGCGACGCGGCATTCCTTGCTTCCGTCAGCCACAACTAGAAACTTGCGCCGCGTGGTTTCTGCCGCGCGCGCGGGCTTCAATTCAGAGCTGTGCTCAATAGTCTCGGTCATCGGCGCCGAGCATGCCCCGGCACCGCCAGGACGCGCAAGTGGGCAATCAAAAAGGGGACTAAAGCTCGGTTAATCGTAACCAAAGTGCTTGACCCACTTATCCAGGGTGTCTTGCACGGGCGCCAGCTGGGCTTCGTAATTTCGCCAGCGCGTTCCCGTGCCTTTCCTCGTTGGGGGCGGGCTTAACCCGCGTAGAATGTCATCGCCGCAAGGCAGCCCCATGCGCTCAAACAATCCCATCACCGTGCCGTTTAGATCCGTTGTGAAGTCATCATAGGCGACGTCGATGACATCAAGATCCAAGGACTCGCGCGACACTTTCGCAGCTTCCATCACAAGATCATAATATCGCGCGGCGCTGCTAATCTCCAAAAACTCATGCATAGAGCGAAGTCCCGCTTGGTAGGACTGGAAACACGACAGGATAATGTCGCGTGGATCGCGGTGAACAAAAAGCCACTTGGCATCGGGATAAACCTGACCGAACGCCGTCATATGCTGTGAATAGAAAGGCTTCAGCTCGATGGTTCGCCCACCTTCGGGGACCACAAGCCCCGCGGCCGCTACATTTTCCCAATACCCCTTTCGGAAGGCGTAAACGTCTTCTTCGGTAAACGCGGCAACACGCGCAGGTCCATCATCGGCGCGGATGGCGTCTTCCATGGCCTTAACCGGTCTGCGTTTTTCCGCACCAACCAGCAAAGGGTGCTCATCCAATTTTTCATAGAGCAGTTTGGTGCCGCAGCGCGGGAACCCGATTACAAAAATCGGACCGGGCCGATCGAACGACAAAGACCACTTGGCCACTTTCTTCCCAGCCGCCGGGGTCATCTCAATCTTCTCGGTCAAAAGCTCAAGGCCCACCGTGGCAACCGCCTTGTCCATACTGTCTTTATAGGTATCAGCCATCAACTTGTTCATGGCGGTGTGATGCGCAAACGCTTCATCAAAACGCCCGAGCCCTTCGGCTGCTTGGCCGGCAATGGAAAATGCAGACACTTTGTTTTTTACTCGCGCCTTGGGTTCGCGCGTAATAGTGAGCGCCCCGGCAAGCGCCTGCTCAAACTGATCAAGCTCGAGGTTGGCTTCCGCCGCCACCTCACGGCTTTGCAGATGATCGGGCACGCGCGTCAAAATGCCCGACGCCAATTCAAGGGCCCGTTCTGGATTACCTGCCCTTAATTCCAGGCGGGACAGACCCGAGGCTGCTTCCAAATTATTGGGATCGATCTCATGGCAGCGCTGAAACGCCGTGCGTGCCTCGTCCCACTTTCTGAGTTTAAACGCGGCCTTGCCTAAGTTTTCCCACGGCATGGGATGATCAGGCGCGCCCTCGGTTGCCATTTGGAAATACCCAATTGCAATATCAAATTTGGCTTTTCCCGCATAAGCCGTCCCGATTAGGTTGGCGAGCACCGGGCTTTCAGGCGCGCCTTTAAAGCCGGCTTCCAAATATTCTATCGCCTCATTAAAACGGCGTTCGTTCAGGCGCACGCGCCCCAAAATTTCGGATGATTGGGGCTCGCCAGGCTGGGCTCGAAGCGCTTGCATGGCATAGGATTCAGCTTCTTCAAGCCGCTCTGCCTGAAAGGCCCGCGTGGCTGCTTCCGCAAGTTGTCTTATGTCAGCTTGTGCCATTTACTCTGTATACCCCCAATATTTTACCCACGGCGCCAGAATATCTTCCACCGCCTCTATGTGCGTTTCATAATTGCGCCACTTCGGTCGCACATCCGTTTCTATCTTTGCAGCGGCATGCTTCTCTTTGCGAGTTGGCATCAATGAAGGGTCCCACTCAAGCCCCGCAAACTCGACCATGCGGCGTGTTTCATTTTCCATATTCGCGAGAAATGTCTCGAACCCGACCAACGTTTGATTGAGCCCGAATGCCTCACGAGCAACACGGGCGGCGCCCGTAGCAAGATCATAGAACCGGGCAGTCCGTCGTAGGTCGATAAATTCGTACATCGAACGATTGACGGGGGAACGTTTCTTAAAACAAGACAGCACTACGTCACGAGGATCTCGGTAGGTGACAACGTATTTGGCATCAGGAAAGACCATTGCGAAGAGCGCCAGGTGCTGTGAAAAGAACGGCGTGAATTCCATCACCAGGCTGCCTTCGGGAACTTCGATGCCGCCTTGTTCAATCGCGCGCCAATATTCTCTGCGCAATTCCTGGATGTCATCATACGTCAACGACGCAATCCGGCCCGGAGAATCTTGGTCCCACAGAATGTCCTTCCACATTTCAGAATCAATGCGCCCCTGGGCATTCACGATTTTGGGGTGCAGGCCCAAGGCTTGCTCAAGCAGCGAAATACCGGAGCCCGCAAATCCGATGCAGAAAATTGGAGCGGGAGTGTCAAACTGATTGGGCCACGCGGCGGCCTTTTCGGCGACTTCCGGTGTTATCCGCGCAAGCTCGACAAGTTTGTCGAAGCTTGCAACCTCGTCCACTTCCTTCAGTCCTTTCCAGTGGAATTCCGCAACGGCATTGTTCATTTCCGTGAAATAGGAAAAGGCGTCGTCATATCGGCCAAGGGCCTCGGCGGCTTCTGCGGCGATGCCATAAGCAAGGTCCTTTAGCCGTGGCCAAGCCTGCGGATACTCGGCGGCTTTGACGGCGGCAGCCAATGCTTCCTCAAAGCTACCAAGCTTTAATGCGGCTTCGGCGGTTGTTTGCAATGCCACCAAATGATGGGGCTCTTCGGCCGCAACCTGAGATGCAAACTCATAGGCGCGTGCGAACTCACCATCTCTCAGCGCAAGACGGGCAAGCCCCAGGCGCGCCTCTAGATTTTTCGCATCAAGTTCATGACAGTGCGTAAATGCATCCTGCGCGACGGCCCAATCGCGAAGTTCGTAAGCCGATTTGCCAAGGTTTTCCCAGGGCGAAGGATCGCTCGGCGCAACCTGCGTTGCCAGCTGGAAATATTCCATGGCAGTTGCAAGGTGCCCCCTTTTTTGGGCATAGGCCACACCGATGAGATTGGGTAATGCAATCCGCGAAGCGTCAGCTTCAAAGCCGGTCTTAAAATGTCCTATTGCCTCATCGAAGCGATTTTCGTTCAGGCGGATGAGCCCCATAATTTCCGACGCCAACGGATGTTTCGCGTCATCGGAAAGCGCGTGTTGCGCGCAAATTTCAGCCTCGGCAAATTGCTGGCCGTGAAACGCGCGCTTGGCGGCGGCGGCATATTGTTCCGGACCCGACAGATTGATCAATTTTCGTCCCCATATCCCCAATGACTTACCCAAGGGGCCAACTGGGCCAGCACCGGAGCAAGTTGAGCTTCGTAATTTTTCCATTTACCCAAAGAACGCCGGTAAATGGGTTCAACAACCTGGCCCGCAGATGGCGTTACAACCGCTCGCGACTTGATGCTATCGCGATAATCAAGCACCTGCGGGTCCCATTCAAGACCCAGAAACTCAATGGCCTGCCGGGCCTGACCTTCCAGATCATCGACTATATCATCATATCGTAGGTCGCAAATTTGAAGCTCAAAAAGCTCCCGCGCCTTCACCCCCAAGGCCATAACCTGATCATAGTACTTGGCCGCTTTACCCAGCGAAAGCAGCTGATACATGGCCTGGTTAAAGGTGAACCGTTGTTGGAAACAAGACAAAACCACGTCCCGCGGGTCACGCACCGCAAACAGGATTTTTGCAGTCGGGAAGACCTTGGCAATGACCGGCAGGAACACCGTGTTTACCGGCATTTTATCAAGGTATATGTCGCCCTTGGCGGGCAATGGCCCTAGTTTCGCAATTTCCTGCCAATAGGTGGTGCGGTAATAAGCGGCCTGGACTTCATTGAGATGGCCCAGCTTGTTCAATCCATCTTCACTCAACAGAAGATCGCCGCAGGCGTCCGACAAGGCCGTCCGCTCCCCATGGCTGGTCACCTGCGGATGCGCCGCCAAAACTTGCTCAAGCAATGTTGTCCCCGATCGCGGAAACCCGATGAGGAACGCCACTTGATGGTCTGCGCACGGGGGCGGAGCATCCCCAGCCACATCCTTTAGATGATCCATCAGCTTACGGATTGTAAGTGGATTATAAGGCGAAGGAGGTTCTGACATGACATGACGGCTGAGGAACGCAAACGCGTTGTTTGATTCCGTATAATTGTTGAATGCCTCGTCATAGAGCCCAAGGCGGTCTGCCGCATCGGCGGCAAGGCCAAAGGCGTTCGCACGATCCGAAGGTGCGATATCCTTTCGCGCCACCACCTGCAAGGCAATTTGCCGCCCCAGTTCAGCTTCGCCGTTTCGCAGTTTAGCCTCCGCAAGCGTCAAACTTGCAGATACATTTGTTTCATCAATTTTGAGCCCCTGCTCGGCATCCTCAATCGCATCACCGATGTCGTGCAACAACAATGAGGCTTTTGCCCTGCCCGCCAGAGCTTCTGCATTCAGCGGCTGAGCAGCCAAAATGTCGTTGTACTCAGTTAGGGCTTGTGAAAACTGGTTCTCATCAATTTCTAGTTGGGCGAGATTAAACCGCGCATCGAGATAATCCGGTGCCAGGCCTTTGACTTTGACAAACTCTTTACGCGCCGCCGCGCGATTGCCGGTTGGCCCCAATGCCACACCAAGCATATTTAGGACCGGCGGATGATCGGGCATGGATTGATTTGCGTTACGCAGATGGGTAACTGCGGCCTGGGCGTTATCCTCGCGCATCAGCACCAGAGCCATTATCTGACTTGCGTTAGGTTCGCCCGGTGCCGCGGCAAGAACGGTTTCGGATTGGGCCTTTGCTGAGGCCAATTGACCCTGCTCCAATGCGGCGGCGGCGGCCTGCACTGCTTGCATCAACTGCTGCTGCGTCAACACGCAAAGCCCCTCCTTGGTTTTTCTGAGCATGTCCGCCTTGGGTGCCAAAAGCGCAAGGGAAGCCCCGTGGAATTATCAATCATAGTTGAACCGCGATACCCAAGGGGCAAGCGTAGGGAGAACGCATCCCAATTGGTCTTTGTAATTGCGCCATTTGCCTTGTGATCTGGTGTAGATCGGTTCCACCACTTGAGCGACCGACGGCGTATTAATCGCCCGCACGCGCGCGCCTTCGCGGTAATTTAGGACGCGCTCGTCCCATTCCAACCCCAAGAATTCGATTGCCTGCCGCGTTTCGCCTTCCAGATCCGCCACAACACTTTCGTAACGGACCTCGCGTAGATCGAAATCCACCATTGCGCGCGCTTTCGCGCCGAGCGACATAACTTCGTCATAATACCGAGCCGCGCTTTTTAAAGACAGCAATTGATACATGGCGAGGTTCATTCCAAAGCGCTGCTGAAAACAGGAAAGAACAACGTCGCGGGGGTCACGCAATGCAAAAAGTATTTTCGCACGCGGAAACACCTTCGCTATTACCGGCAAGAATACTGTGTTTAGCGGCAATTTGTCGAGAAGAAGCTGATCATTCGAGAGGCTGCCTAACTCGCTGATCTCTTTCCAGTACCGGCCCCGGCGGGCGGCAGCATCCTGTTCATCCATTTCGCCGAGCTGTGACAAGCCACCGTCGGTCAAATAGAGATCGCCGCACGCGTTCATAAAGGCGGAATGTTCTCCAAAGCTTTCAATTTTCGAATGGCTCATCAGCACTTGCTCAAGAAGGGTCGTACCAGAGCGCGGGAACCCAACAAGAAACGCGGGCGCGCGTTCATTTTCAGGACACACCGGCGAGGGCCCAAAGTCATGGCTGTCAATATGCTCCTGCACCTTTCGGATGGTGACCGGACTAAAGGGCGAGGCCGTAACATCCTTGAGATGCGCAAAAGCATCCGCCTGCAGATCATTAGCTTGGCTGTAAAACTTAAACGCCTCGTCAAACTTGCCCAGGCGGTCGTTTGCATCAGCGGCAAAACCCGCAGCATAAGCACGATTGATGGCGCCAATATCCTCGCGCGCCGCCATGCTTGCTGCCACCTTCAATGCGCCTGAGAAATCTCCCAAACGCAGGCGCGCGACGGCAAGTGTCAGTCCTGCCAAGGTATGGCCGGGCTGCACAGCAAGGGCCTTTTCGGCATAATCCCGCGCCACATTGTTGTCGTGCTGTAGCAAGGCCGCGCGCGCGCGCCCCGCAAGGGCCGTGCCATTACTGGGCTGCAGCGTGAGCGCCATCTCAAAGTTTTTCTGCGCATCAGCAAGGCGTATTTCATCAAGTTCGAGTTGCGCCAAATTAAGCCGCGCATCGATGAACTGCTCATCTAATGCGCAAGCTCGTTCGAAGAAATCACGCGCCTCACCGAACTGTTCTTGCTGTTTTCGCGCAATGCCCAACATATTTAGAATTGGCGGGTGGTTGGGAGCAGCTCCATCAGCTGCCAACAAATGTGGAAGTGCCTCTGCCGCCATATTGTTTTGCAGTAAGTCCATCGCCAGCACTTGGCTAGCATTGGGTTCGCCAGGCATGGCGTTCAAGATGGCTTCGGCCTGCATCCGCGCATCATTGCCATCTCCAGATTGGAGCGCCTGGAGCATGGATTGAACCGCTTGCTGAAGTTCGCCCGGCGTCATAGCCCTTACACAAAACCAACGATGCGCCGCACCTCGGCCATAATGGGATCAGCAATTTCGCGGGCACGCTGGGCGCCATCTTCCAGCACCTTATCGATCTCACCTGGATCCTTCATCAGCCGCGTGACCTCGTCGGTGATCGGCGAAAGCTTGGCAATGGTCAGCTCCGTTAACTCGTTCTTGAGCTGCGAGAACTGCGCGCCTGCAAACTTGTCCAGCACACTGATGAATTCTTCGTCCGTGAATGCAGCATAGATACCAAGAAGGTTCCGCGCCTCGGGCCGGTCTTTCAGCTCGTCCACATGGCCGGGCAGGGGATGGGGGTCGGTTTTGGCTTTACGAAACTTATTGGCAATAGCGTCGTGATCATCGGTCAGATTGATGCGGGCTAAGTCTGATGGGTCCGATTTGGACATTTTCTTTGAGCCGTCACGCAACGACATGACCCGCGTCGCCACCCCTTGGATTACCGGTTCGGGTAACGGGAAAAAACCCGGGCAGTTGTAATCGTTATTGAACTTCTGCGCGATGTCGCGGGCAAGCTCCACATGCTGTTTCTGGTCTTCGCCCACGGGCACGTGCGTTGCCTTGTAGGCAAGAATGTCCGCTGCCATCAGCGCGGGATAAGCAAAGAGCCCCAGAGATGCGCGTTCTTTGTGCTTGCCGGACTTTTCCTTGAACTGGGTCATGCGTTCCATCCAACCCATCCGTGCAACGCAATTGAAAATCCAGGCAAGTTCTGCATGCGCCAGGACCTTGGATTGGTTGAACAGGATCGAGCGCTTAGGATCGACCCCTGCAGCCATATAGGCCGCCGCAACCTCGCGGGTCGCGCGGGCGAGATCTTCTGGGTCCTGCCACACGGTGATGGCGTGCATATCGACCACGCAATAAATGCAGTCGTGACGGTCCTGCATCTCGACAAAGCGCTTGATGGCGCCGAGATAGTTGCCAAGGGTCAAATTGCCGGACGGCTGTACACCGGAAAAAACCCGTTCGGGACCGCTATAGGTTTGTTCAACGTCGGACATGAAAAACTCCGCAAGAGGGCGAGGGGCTGCCTCCGCCTTCATAAATCAGAAATGCCGGATGAAAGAAAGGGTTAGCGCCCCAAAAGACCCAAGTGAAACAATCCACAAATTGCTGTTAACGAGCAAGTGCGGCTCGAATTTCCGATAACCGCGCCGCGCCCAGAGCCAGCACCAGAACCGCATAAATTGAGAGCCCGATGGCTACCAATGCGGCGAGACCTGCGATCCCCTGCCAGAAGCCGCTTTCAAGGTAAGGCAGAATATAAATCTGAGCGGCCCAGACGCCCGCCCCCATGCCAAGGCTGGCAATGAGTATCCGCGGCAGACGGGTCTTGAGTCGCGCGTCGAACCGCAAAAACCCTTCGCGTCGCAAACGGTTTCCAAGCAACATCGTATTGACCCAAGCCCCCAGGCTTGTCGCAATGGCGATGCCCACAAAGCCAATCTCGCGGAAGAGCACGATGCTAAGCGCCACATTCACCACTGTCTGCGCAGCGGCATAGAACATGGGGGTCCTGGTATCTTCTCGCGCAAAGAAGCCCGGTTGGAAAACCTTGATCATGACGAACGCCGGCAGGCCAAAGGCAAAGGCCGTCACCGCCAGAGCGGCACCTTCCGCATCGGCGCGCACGAAAGCGCCGTGCTCAAACAATACAATGATCAACGATAGTGGAATGATGGCAAGCGCCACCGCCGCGGGGATGGTCAAGAGCATGGACAATTCCATGGCGCGATTTTGGCTTTGCCGCGCCCCCGCTTCATCTCCCGACCGCAGGCGGCGCGAAAGATCGGGCAAGAGCACTACCCCCATGGCGACGCCGATAATGCCCAAGGGAAGTTGATAGATACGATCGGCATAATAAAGAAGCGACGCCGCACCCGATTCCAAAGTCGCAATCATGGTACCAATGACGATGTTGATCTGGGTAATCCCTGCGGCGATGATCCCCGGCACGCCCAGCACGACGAGTCTTCTGACTCGCGGCGTCCATAGGGGCACGCGGGGACGGGGCATAACGCCGGCCCGGCGACAGCCCCAGATAAGAGCGGCCAATTGCGCTGCGCCCGCCACAAAGACCCCCCACACAAGGGCATGGCCGGGACTTGGCAGGTACGGGGTGAGAAACAACAGCGCGGCGATCAAAATCACATTGAGCAATACCGGCGCGGCAGCGGCCAGGAAAAAGCGCCCGATGGAATTCAATATCCCTGAGAGAAGTGCCACAAGCGACACAAAGAAAAGATAGGGCAGGGTAATCCGTGTGAAGAGCACCGTAAGGGCGTATTTATCCGGCACCTCGCCACTGGCGATGCGGCCTAGCGCAAGGCTCAAATCGAATTGCTCGCCTTCGCCAAACAAAAATCCCGGCGCCAGCGCGATCATCGCCCAGGGCATGAAGATCATCAGTATAACGCTGAAGACAAGGAGCACCGAGCCCAGGCCCGCTTGCGCTTCTTCGGCAAAGGCTTTTGCGGCGGCGGGGCCCTCCCCTTCGAGCCGCTTGGAATAGAGCGGCACAAAGGCAGAATTAAATGCTCCTTCGGCAAAGAACCGCCGAAACAGATTTGGAAACCGGAAGGCCACAACCCAAGCATCGGCAACGGGACCGGTCCCGAGAAAGGTCGCGATTAGGATATCGCGCACAAACCCCAGTACCCGGCTGATCATGGTCATGCCGCCAACGGTGGCGGCACCTTTGAGAAGGTTCATTGCACCCCTCGCTCTTCGACGATCAAGGGCTACCGGGGAAATGGGGCCTGCGCAAGGCGTTAGTCTGGATCTTGCAGCGCCGCGACCACTTCTTTCATAAAGGCGACGCGCGCCTCGTTGGTCATCACAGCGCCAAGGGCCCCAAGCCGACCAAGCGGGGAGAGTTCATTTCGCCGCCCGTCAATTTGATCCCGCGACAACATGAGAAAGCTTTCCAATGCGGTGAGCATGTTGGCGGCTACCCGGGCCCGTTCCTTTGGCGTTAGAGCGTCCATGAAAAAGACCCGTGTCCGCACGGGATCAAAAACCTGGGCGATGATGTCGGGCTCGGCTCCTCCTTTGACCCAGGCTTTAAGTGCCTTGCGGCCCTCTTTGGTGACGCTTAGAAGCCGGCGCGCGCGGCCATCATGGGGGTCTTCACGCGCTTCGATAAGAGCGAGCGCTTCAAGCCGTTCCAGCAAAGGGTAGATGGATCCCGCCGAGCCGCGCCAGTGTGACGATGGTGAGTTCTTAAGAAGCTGACGCACCGTGTAGGCCGTGCACGGACCACTTTTAAAAACAATCCCCAGCGCTAAGCCTTCCAATTCCTTCAGCATGAGTTTCGCTCGTCCCTTTGGGTTTATTCGATGACAATTGAATGGAGTATGCCGTTGCGGTCTATTTCAAAACGGAGCGGATCATGACCACCTAAAAGTTCGCCAAGTTCACTCATGTCATATTCGCTCATCGCCCGATCATTCAGGCTCACGATCCGGTCGGCGGCTTGAAGACCCGCCTGTTCGGCAAGAGACCCCGGAACAACGCCGCCGATGGTATCTAGATCACGAGCCGCTATCCCGCCAAATTGAATGCCGACCCGGCGACGGCTGGCTTCTTCGCGGTGCTGGGTAATTGCACGCGCTTCCAGCGGTTCGAAGCGAACCAGCCGGTTGGCCTGATCCACGGTCATGAGAAATTGCCCGGACACTTGATTGCCGAGATTACCGGAACTCGGCGCGGGATCGAGAAAACTGATGGGAGGGTTTTCAAACGCACGCCCTGCCAGAGTTATGGTGCCGTCGAGCTGCGCCAGCCATGTATTGCGCGAGCCGCCCACCATGCGCGCCGCCTCGCCCTCGCGCAAATCGCTCATCAATGGAAGCTCATCTGCGAGCGCCAGCGGAAAGGTAAACCCGCCTGGTGCGCCGGTGTCGATGTGCATGTTCACCGGCGTTCCGGCAACATCGATGGTGATGTCAACAAACTGACCTTCGCTGACCATGGCATAAGTGCCAGGCACATCAGGATAAAGCGTACCGGTCGACACAATCACTTGGTTTTCTTGTTGATTAAAGGCAATCAGATGATCGCTAAACAGGTTCATTCCCAAAACACCAAGCGCACTTCCGCCAGTCATACGGCTCAGCGGCGCGGTGAGAATTTCCGCATCGCGCACTTCCATTTCGCCAACTTGGATAAATGGAACGCGAACAACGTCGAGCATGATGGGGTCAACGCCGCCGGACAAAACCTCGCGTTGATCTACAACTTCAAATCCCAGCGCCTCCGCAAGTTCAGTATCGATGAGGCTGCTGCCGGACCCCGTATCGATGATCAGTTTGTAATCCTCGCTGTCTCCAAAATTGACCGTCACAAGAGAGTGGCGGCCCGTATTTTCAACATCGAAGACGACCTGGTCGCCTTCAAAATGTATCTCGCCCGCGAGTGGTTCCATCTCATCCGGCGATTCTTGCGCAACACCGACTTGGCTCCCACATGCGGCAAGCGCAAACCCCAAAAGTCCAACGCCCCAATTTCTTAGCAATTTCATCTGACCGTTCCCTTATCTCGACCTGGATCTTTAGTCCGTTTCGGACTATATAAAGAGAAGCCTCACCCAACAAGAAAAGATAAATTAAAAGATGGTAAGGGAAGCGCTGCCTACCCAGCCGCAGCGATGAGGGCATCCGAGATTTTTGAAAGATGCTTGCCGGGCTTGAGCTTCAAACCAAAACGGTCACGCACGTAGAAAACGTCAACCGCTGCCTCACCAAAGGTAGAGATGTGCGCCGAGCCCACCGAAAGCCGCTGATCGGAAAAACCCTGTGCGATGTCGTGCAATAGCCCCACGCGGTCACGGCTATTGACCTCAACAACCGTGAATGTGTCAGAAGCATCGTGATCGTAGCTAACGGTGGTTTCCACCTCAAAGACCCGCTCGCGACTTTTTAGTTCTAATCGTGGCAGATCCGGTGCGGCCACGGCATCTTCAAGCACTGCAGTTTGAATTGCGTCCCGAAGACGACCCAGCCCCCGTTTGTCCTCAATGGGCAAGCCGGTGGGGCCTTGGATCAGGAACGTATCAAGGGCAAGTCCATCGTTGGTGGTAAAGATCTTGGCCTCAAGCACATTGCCGCCCGAAGCTGCAATTGCGCCCGTAAGCGCCGCAAAAAGCCCGGCCCGGTCCGCTGTGATGACAGTAACTTCCGTCGCCCCTTGATCGGGAACGGTGTTGGTGTCGTAGGCGAAGGCAGGCTCGCCCGCATCGCGCCTGCCATCTGCATCACGCAGCAAATGAGCCTGACGCACTTGCGTGTCTCCATCCAGCGCCAGCCAATAGGCATCGGAATGCCGCTCTAGGGCGCGCTCGATTAGGTCTTCCTTCCAATGGCGCAGGCTCGCCCGCAAGCCTTTGCGCGCAGCGTTCATACGCGCCCGATGCCCCGCCTTACCTGTACCCCCCGGCAGTACGCCAAGCGTTTCCTCGTAAAGGCTTTGCAGCAATTGCCCCTTCCATGCGTTCCACGTTCCCGGGCCCACGGCGCGGATGTCGGCAATGGTGAGGAGATAGAGCAATCGCAAACGCTCCGGACTCTGAACAAATTTGGCAAAATCGCTGATCGTCTTGGGGTCTGAGATGTCACGCTTTTGCGCCACCATGCTCATAACCAGATGACAACGCACGAGCCAGGAAATCGTGGCTGTCTCAGCTTTGGTAAAACCAAAGCGAGGCCCAAGTTCCAACGCCAGGTCTGCGCCAGCTTCGGAATGATCTTCCGGCCGGCCCTTGGCAATATCGTGCAGCAGGACGGCCATATAAAGCTGCTGCCGATTGGCCACCTTCCCCATCATGGATTTGGTGCCGGGGATTTCGCTCTCGCGGTCTCCCCGTTCCAGCGCTGCCAGTTCAGCGACCGCGCGGATCAGATGTTCGTCCACCGTGAAGTGGTGGTACATGTTGAATTGCATGCGCGCGACGATGCGCCCAAAATCTGGGAGAAAGACGCCCAGCAAGCCAGCCTCATTCATGCGTTGCAAAATGCGTTCGGGATCGCGCTTGGACGCCAGCATCTCCACAAACAGCACATTGGCTTCATCATTGTTGCGCAAATCATCATCCACCAGATGCAATGACTGAGTGACAAGGCGCAAGGCATGGGGGTGAATAAGAAGGCCCTTTTCATCGGCAATGTGGAAGATCCGCAAAAGATGAACCGGATCCTTGGCAAACACATCGTCATTGGCAACGTTGATCCGGCCATTTTCGAGTTTGAAATCTGAGGTGCCAAAATGGGGACCGAAGGCAGAAAGAAACTTAGGCAGCGTTGGGCCTTGCTTTTGTTCACGCAGCTCCAGTGCAGAACAAATAATGCGCGTAAGCCCGCCCACGTCCTTTGCCACCAGGAAATAATTTTTCATGAAGGCTTCAACTGCGGGCAATCCGGGTTGATCTGTATACCCCATTTTTTCAGCCAGTGCCGGTTGCCGGTCAAACGATAGTTTTTCCTCACCCCGGCCTGCAATAAAGTGCAAGTGACAGCGTACATCCCAAAGGAATGCTCCGGCGCGCTTAAAGGTGTTGTATTCGGTCGGCGTCAAAAGCCCCGCGTCCACCAAGTCGGTGGTCTCATCCACCTGATAAAGATATTTGGCGATCCAATAAAGCGTGTGCAGATCGCGCAGGCCCCCTTTGCCGTCCTTCAGGTTTGGTTCGACCATGTAGCGGGAATTGCCGATGCGTTCGTGCCGCGCGTCGCGTTCTTTCAACTTGGCGGTCACAAATTCAGCGCCGGTGCCGTCCGCGATCTCGGCCCAAAAACGTTCTTTCAGCTCATCCACCAACGCGCGGCTGCCCGAGACATACCGCGCCTCAAGAAGCGCCGTGCGAATGGTAATATCCTGGCGCGCAAGGCGAACGCAGTCGTCAATGGAACGGGTGGCATGGCCGACCTTTAGGCCCATGTCCCAAAGCATGTACATCATGTATTCGGCGATACTTTCGGCCCAGGGCGTGCGCTTGTAGGGATGAATGATCAGAAGATCGATGTCGGAAAACGGCGCCAGCGTGTCGCGGCCATAACCGCCCACCGCGGCAATGCCCAAGGCCTCGGCATCAGTCGCACTTTCAGGATGCACGCCGTAAGCCCGCGTAAAGCGATAGACCATGTCAACAATCACGTCCCGCGCCGCAGAAAGCCCGCGGGCCACATTCATTCCCGGCGTACCGGCCTCGAGCCGTTTGCGCGCTTGGGCAATGGCAGCCTTGTCCGCGTCCTTGAAAATAGCGAGTGCGGCAGCGCGCCTTTCGGTGGCGCTCAAATTCTTGTCGCGGCCCACTTGATCGAGCTGTTCGCCCAGCATTGACGGGTCGAGCCCGGCCCCGTGATCGGCACCCGTAAAGCGCGCCGCATCGCGCGTTGCCTTGCCGATATCGGTCAGCGGCGGGGTATCGCCTTGGGAAAATGGAACAGCCTGATTGCTCATACCCTAATGGTGGGGCGCGGACTTCAGTTCGTAAAGCAGTTCGAGGGCTTCTTTTGGGGTTAATTCGTCTGGATTGATGGCTTCGAGCCGCTTTTCAAGCTCCGAAGGCCCATCTTGCTTGGGCGCCACGGTTGGTTTAGCCGAGAACAGGGGCAAATCATCCACAAGCGCGCGGGGCGCCCCGCCCGCCTGGCTCGCCTCTAATTGCTGCAAAACCTCATGGGCCCGGGCTGTCACCGCATCGGGAAGCCCGGCGAGCTTTGCCACCTGAATGCCATACGACCGGTCCGCCGTGCCGGGCACCACTTCATGCAGGAAGACCACGTCGCCTTTCCATTCCCGGACCTTCATGGTCGCGGTGGCAAGGGAGGGAAGCGTTTCGGTTAGCGCGGTCAGCTCATGATAATGGGTAGCAAAAAGCCCGCGGCATTTGTTTGCCTCATGCAGGTGCTCAAGCGTCGCCCAGGCGATGGAGAGCCCATCGAAGGTCGCCGTGCCCCGCCCAATCTCATCCAAAATAACCAAAGACCGCTTTGTTGCCTGGTTCAAAATGGCGGCGGTCTCAACCATTTCCACCATGAAAGTGGAACGCCCCCGCGCCAAATCATCCGCCGCGCCGACGCGGGAAAATAGCCGGTCGACCACGCCGAGCCGCGCTTCATCCGCCGGGATGTAGGCCCCCATCTGGGCAAGAATAGCGATAAGGGCATTCTGCCTGAGGTACGTCGACTTACCGGCCATGTTGGGACCGGTCACCAGCCAAAGACGTTGCGCGCCGGTCGCTGATAGATCGCAATCGTTGGCAACAAAGGGTTCATCCCCGGCGCGGCGAAGGGCTGCTTCCACCACCGGGTGCCGCCCGCCTTTGATCGTGAAATCAAAGGCGTCATCTACCAGGGGCCGGCAAAAGTTTTCGCGATCCGCGAGTTCGGCAAGGCTGCTCGCCACATCAAGCCCCGCAAGCGCACTGGCAAGCCGGGCAATTTCTTCTGCCTTCGTTAAAACCTCCGCACACAAATCATCAAAGACTTGAAGTTCCAGTGCGAGGGCCTTGCCCGCCGCCTGGGCGATCTTGCTTTCAAGCTCTGATAGTTCCGCCGTCGTAAAGCGCATGGCGTTGGCCATGGATTGGCGGTGAATAAAAAGATCGATGTGTTCGGTGCGCAGGCGTTCCCCATGTGCGGCGGGCACTTCGATGTAATAGCCAAGCATATTGTTGTGGCGGATCTTAAGGTTCTTGACCGCCACCACCTCGGCATATTTTTTCTGCAATCCAGCGATTACTTTCCGCGCGTCATCGCGCAGGGCGCGTAAATCGTCAAGATCCTGCACAGCCTCTTGGCGGACAAAGCCGCCATCGCGAGCCATCAGCGGCAATTCATCAGCCAAATAAAAACTAAGCGATTGCACCAGGTCCTCCGTCCACGGACCAACGGCCTCAAGAGCAGAAGAGACTTCTGTTGGTGGCGCCTCAAAGGTTTCATCAAGGCGGTGTAGTTCGCCAAGCGCCTTGGCGGCCAAAAGTCCGCCCTTGATGGCGGCAAGATCACGAGGCCCGCCGCGGGCAAGAGAAACCCGCGTTAAGGCGCGCAACAAATCCGGCGCTTGCTTAAGCGCCATGCGCGCATCTTCCCGCAGATGACTGTATTCCAAATAAAACGCCACCGCGTCCTGCCGCGCAGAAATACGTGCCGGATCAGTCAGAGGGGCTGCCAATCGCGCGGCAAGTTCGCGCGCGCCCGCCGCCGTCACCGTGCGGTCAATCACCGACAAAAGACTGCCCTCGCGCGACCCCGCCAAGGTGCGGGTAAGTTCCAAGTTGGCGCGAGTTGCCGCGTCAATTGCCATTACCTCGTCAATGCCAACGTGGCTGAGCCGCGAGAGTGCGGGCATTTTACCCACTTGGGTGAGTTCCAAATAATCGGCAAGCGCGCCCGCCGCGGCAACTTCGGCGCGGGCAAAAGTGCCCAGCCCGTCGAGGGTCTTAACCTGGTAAAGCGCTTTAAGGCGCCCCTCCCCCGCGCTTGAATCAAACCGCGTGGGCGGCAGTGTCGTTACTTTCGCGCCATAGTCAGACCACAGATCAAAAAACGCGCCGTCATCGAATAGGGGCTGGGGGACCAATACTTCGCGGGGATCAAGCCGCGACAATTCCGCCGCCAACGCCAGCTGCGAAACAAGGCTGACGCGAAATTCGCCGGTGGACATGTCGGCCCAGGCAAGGCCCAGTTCTTCGCCTTCGCCTTTTACCCGCGCGATGGCGCAAAGAAAATTGTTGCGCCCCGCATCCAACAAAGCGTCTTCGGTAAGCGTCCCCGCCGTTACCAGCCGGGTCACCCCGCGTTTTACAACGGACTTGGCGCCGCGCTTTTTCGCTTCCGTGGGGTCTTCCAATTGCTCGCAAACCGCAACCTTGAAACCGGCGCGGATCAGGTTCTGCAAATACTGTTCGTGGGAATGCACCGGCACCCCGCACATGGGGATGTCATCGCCCCCGTGTTTGCCGCGTTTGGTGAGCGCAATTTGCAGGGCTTCGGCGGCATGAACCGCATCATCAAAGAAAAGCTCGTAGAAATCGCCCATGCGATAGAACAAAAGATAGTCCGGGTGGGCCGCCTTAATCTCAAGGTATTGTACCATCATGGGCGTGACCTTGGCGCGGTCGAGCGATGCTGGGATGGACTTCAAGGCCTCGCGAGTCATGACGTTTTGTCGGATTTCCTAAGTTGCGCTTGCTTGAGCATGTGGCCCATAACCCTATAGAACAGGCACGAGACTGGGCAAGCATCTGCGGCCACGAAGTTATCCACAGCCCCGAGGCCGCCCAAACCACATACACGAAAGATCACTGAGCCCCGAACATGGCGAATGACAACAAGAAAACCACCGACGACGAAGCCCTGAAATTCCATTCCCGCGGCAAGCCCGGGAAGATCGAAATTACCGCGACCAAGCCCATGTCGAGCCAGCGCGACCTTAGCCTTGCCTATTCGCCAGGTGTCGCCGCCCCCGTCCTGGCCATCGCCGAGGACCCCGACAAGGTCTATGATTACACCGCCCGCGGCAATTTCGTGGCGGTGATCTCCAACGGTACGGCCATCCTGGGGCTTGGAAATCTGGGGCCGCTGGCCTCTAAACCGGTGATGGAAGGCAAAGCGGTGCTGTTCAAACGCTTTGCGGATGTGGACGCCATCGATCTTGAGCTCGCGACCGAGGATGTGGACGAGTTTGTGAACGCAGTGCGGCTGCTGGAGCCAAGTTTCGGCGGCATCAACCTGGAAGACATCAAGGCCCCGGAAAGCTTTCTTATCGAAAGCCGCCTCAAAGAAGAAATGAACATCCCGGTCTTTCATGATGACCAACACGGCACGGCTATCATCACCACGGCAGGGATTATCAACGCGCTGGATCTCACGGGCCGGAAGATCGAAGACGCCAAGCTGGTCATGAACGGGGCGGGCGCGGCGGGCATCGCCTGTCTGGAGCTGCTGAAAGCCATGGGGCTGAGGTCCGACAACGCCATCCTTTGTGACACCAAGGGCGTGATCTATCAGGGCCGCGAAAAAGGTATGAACCAGTGGAAGGCCGCCCATGCCGCCCCCACCAAGGCGCGCACTCTGGAAGGCGCCATGAAAGGTGCGGATATCTTCATCGGCCTTTCCGCAAAAGGCGCGGTCACCAAAAAGATGGTGGCGGACATGGCTGACAAGCCCATCATCTTTGCCTGCGCCAACCCGGACCCGGAAATCACGCCGGAAGAGGTCAAAGAAGTTCGCGACGATGCCATCATGGCAACGGGTCGGTCCGATTATCCCAACCAGGTGAACAACGTGCTTGGGTTTCCCTATATCTTTCGCGGTGCGCTTGATGCCCGTGCCACCACCATCAACGAGGATATGAAAATCGCCGCCGCCGAAGCCTTGGCGCGGTTGGCGCGGGAGGACGTGCCGGACGAAGTGGCCGCAGCTTATGGCGGCTCGCGGCTTAGATATGGGCCCGAATACATCATTCCGGTGCCGTTTGATCCCCGCCTTATTACGCATATTCCGCCCGCCGTTGCCCAAGCGGCAATGGATTCAGGTGTTGCGCAAAAACCGATCCGCGCCATGCGCGGTTATCGTCATGAGCTGGAGCGACGGCTCGACCCGCGCGCGACATTGCTTCAACGCATAACGGATACAGTGCGAGCAAATCCCACGCGCGTTGTTTTTGCGGAAGGCGAAGAAGAAACCGTCATCCGCGCGGCCATCCAGTTCAAAGTCGATGGATTGGGGGAACCCATCTTGATCGGTCGCGAAGCGCAAGTGCGCGAGACCATGGCGCGCGCTGGCCTCGGCCAATCGGGCAAAGATATCGAGATCGTCAATGCCGCTCTTTCCTCGCACAATGAGCGGTACACGGATCATGTTTATTCGCGGATGCAGCGGCGCGGGTTTTTGTTCCGCGATGCGCAACGGCTGGTGAACCAGGACCGCAACGTGTTTGGCGCTTCCATGGTCGCCATGGGCCAGGCGGACGCGATGATCACCGGCTCAACACGGCATTTCAACATCGCCCTGCGCAATATTGGCTGGGCCGTGGACCCGGTGCGCGGGCAACGCGTCATTGGCGTGACTACTGTCCTGGCCCGGGGGCGGACGCTTTTCATCGCCGACACAGCCGTAACCGAATTCCCCACGGGCACGGAACTTGCCGACATTGCCGAAGAAGCGGCAAACTTTGCGCGCCGGCTGAGCTTTGAACCACGGGTCGCGTTCACCGCATCATCAAACTTTGGCCAGCCCATTACCGAACGTTCCGACAAAGTGCGCGAAGCCATTGCCACGCTGGACCGGCGTAAAGTGGATTTTGAATACGAAGGGGAAATGTCCCCCTCCGTCGCCTTAAGCCCCGATGCGCGCGCGATCTATCCCTTTATGCGCCTCACCGGTCCTGCCAATGTTTTGGTGATGCCCGCGCTACATTCCGCAGCAATCTCGACCTCGCTGCTGGACGAGCTTGGCGGCGCCACCGTGGTGGGCCCAGTTCTTGTGGGACTAGAACATTCAATCCAGATCGCGCATCTGGGCGCATCGGTCACGGAACTTGTAAACCTTGCCGCCTTTGCTGCCTATCAGGCGCTGGGGCAGGGAACGCTCAGGGTCTAAAGGTTAGCTTTTGTCCGCACCCCAGATACCGACACCCAATCGCGCGGCATAACGGGCGCTGATCTGCGCGCGGGGCAAGATGAGCATCACATCGGTGGTGCCAAAATCATGATCCGTATACGCCCCATCGGAGAACCACGCGCCCGCGCGAATGTAACCCTTGACCAGTGGCGGCAGGGCCATGAACGCCGCCTTTTCATCATAACTTCCCGCTTCAAGCCGATTGGTTTCAACGCGCACACGCTCGTGCGGCCGCACCCGCCAGGCGTGAGGGGCAAGGGCATTTTGATGCAAGAATGAAAATTGTTCGGCCAATTTATCTGGATCGGTTCCGGGAAAAGACGCGCAGCCGAATAAGACATTGGCGCCCGCGCGGTTTGCCAGCGCCAGGATACCCTTCCAAAGAAGCTCAATCGTCGGCCGATTGCGATAGGCGGGGTGCACGCACGACCGGCCCATCTCAAGGAACCTCGACCCCTTGGGCACGCGGTTGAGCAAAGGTTCGATGTCAAATTCCTGACCTGTGTAAAAGCCCCCGTTTGAGAGCGCCACTTCATGGCGCAGCAGACGGTAGGTGCCGATCACATGGACTTGCCCGCCATCGGAATTAGCGTCAGCGGTCATGTCCGTAACAATCAGATGATCACAAAGATCGTCAAAGCGGTCCACATCGCGCCCGGCAAGGCAGGCATTGTTTCCCGCGCGCGCGCCAAGCTCGTCAAAGAAAACCTCAAATCGCAATGTCTGTGCGGCATGAAGGTCCTCGGCGCTTTGCGCAAGGCGCACTTCCATGGTTTTGGTCCGGCCAAAGCAATCTGCCTCAGCTGTGTCCTGCACCGGTAATGTGACCGTAATCCCCATGCGCTCCCGCGTCCGCCCGTTGGTTTTTTCCAGTTTAGCCGATCCCCCGGCAACATGCGCGAAGGAAATTTGGGCCTCTTTAAGGGGCGCTACTCCTGATCTTTTCGTGGATGGCGCCGCGCGTGCCGAGCCACCATAAAAGCGCAATGCCCGGCAAGGCCGCAATGGCGGATAAAACAAAGAACGTCGGCCAGCCCACCGCTTCGGCAACCATCCCAGCGGGCGAAATGAGCAACGTGCGCGGCACGGCTGAGAGAGCAGTTAACAGCGCGAATTGCGACGCGGTAAAGCGCTTGTTCAGGCACAAAGCCGAAATAAGCGCGATGAAGATCGTCGTCCCAATTCCGCCCATTATATTTTCGGTAAGCACTGCGGCGAGCAGTGCTGTCTCATTAGGGCCGATCAACGCCAGGGCAAAATAGCCAAAGTTCGATACAAGCTGCACGATCCCGGCGATCCACATGGCGATTAAAAGCCCCTGCCACTTAAGGATATAGGCGCCCAGAAACCCGCCGAAGATTGTCGCAATGATGCCCCAGCCAAGAGCGAAACCGATGGCCTGGTCACTAAAGCCGAGCCGCTGGCCAAAGGGCGTGAACAATGACCCCGCAAAGGTATCGCCAAACTTAAACAGCACCACGAGCAATAAGAGCCCGAGCCAGTATTTGTGATCCTGCGCAAAGCTGGCAAAGGGCGCGATCACCGCATCTTGAATCTGCTGACCAAGGGCAGAGGTTTGACCTGATCGCCGCCTGCGCTGCCGCCAAATCATCAAAGTGACGGCAACGCCGGAAAGAACCGCGAGCACGAAGAGGCTGAAATACCGCCCCTGATCGGCGAACACCGTCCCCCTCAGATAGAAGAGCCCCCAAATGGCAAGAACAAGCCCGGCCAGAAACAAAATCGCCGCGCGCCCCGAAAGGACAGGAGCATCGTCAGGGGTTTCCGGTTCCGGCATCAACATCGCGCCCAGCATCCCGATGCCGACCATGACCGCAGCCACAATGTAAACCGTGCCCCAGCTGGCGTTCACGCTCCAGCCTGCTTCGGCAAGGGTGCCAGCAAGAATGAGCGCGCCAGCAGTGGTGGCCAACATGGCGACGCGGTAAGCCGCTACATAATTGGCGACCCCTGCCGCTTGTTGCCGATCATCAAGAGCTTCCACGCGCAAAGTATCCACCAAGATGTCCTGCGTCGCCGAAATGAACGCCACCGCCAGCGCCACCAGGGCCAACATGACAGGCGCCGCAGCGGGATTAATCCGCCCAAGGAGCAATAGAGCCAGCGCAAGGGCCACTTGGCTTGCCACCAGCCAGCTGCGTCGTCGTCCCAATAGCCGCGAGAGGAATGGAAGGCGCACCGAATCTACAAAGGGCGCCCAGATGAATTTGAGAGAATAGGGAAGGCCGACGAGGGCGAAAAAGCCGATGGTGGTCAGATCCACCCCGGCCCGGTTCATCCACGCTTGCAGTGTCGAATGGGTCAGCGCCAATGGCAATCCGGAGGAAAACCCCAGAAGCGCAACGTAAAGAACCTTGGGTTCGAAATAGACGAGCGCTGCGCGCGCCCAGCCTTTCAGCCGCACTTGTGCCGGATTTACATCGCTCATGAAGTCCCCTTTCGGGGTTCGCGTCAGCTGGCCTTGGCGATCTTGCGGGAATGCTTGGGACCGCCCCTCGCCCAATCATGTAGCACGGCGTCGAGTTCTTCGGCCACAAGCGGTTTGGGTAGGAAAGCATCCATGCCAGCGCGGAAGCATTTTTCCTTGTCTTCCGACATCACATTGGCGGTAAGCGCCATAATGGGCACATCGCCATTCGCCCCTTCAAGACGGCGGATCTGCCGCGTGGCGTTCAGGCCATCGACTTCGGGCATGTGCACATCCATCAAGATCACGTCATAAGCTACTTGAATTGCGGCTTCCACGGCTTCGCGCCCGTTTTTGGCGTGATCGACACGGTGACCTTGTTTCTTTAGAAGCGAGGTCGCCAAAAGTGCATTGATGTCATTGTCTTCGGCCAAGAGCACCCGCAACGAGCGCGGTTCATGCGGGGCGTCGGTAGCCGCGGTATCGAAGTCATCAGCGGACGACTGACTGGCAAGGCGCAACATATTTTCAAGCGAGGCCTGGCGGACGGGTTTGATCAGATAGCCATCAAAACCTGAGGCAAGGTACTGTTCCAACTGTTTGCGCTGTTCCGGCACGATCACAATGATCCGGCGCGCATCTTCCACTGGCGGAAACTCTGTCAAAGCGTCGATCGGCACGTCAGGTTGGCTGGCACCCAGCGGCATGTCATAGAGTATTGTGCTGAACTTCGAGCTTGGATGGCGTTCTAGTTCAGCGAGCGTTGCGCCCAATGTGTCAAAGGTATACGGCCGGTAATTGGCAGCTTCCACTTGTTCGGCGAGTGACGGTCCCACGATGCGCGAATCTGACACAACAAGGATATCGGATGCCGCCAGCGGCGGCAGCGGCTTGGGTGTAACGGGGCTGACGGTTTCAAGCTGAACCGTAAACCAAAAAATTGAACCGGCCTTCTGGCTATCGACACCAATTTCGCCATTCATGGCGTTGACGATGCGTTTGGAGATCGCAAGACCAAGACCCGTGCCACCATATTTGCGCGACGTGGTGTCATCGGCCTGGCTGAACTCATCAAAGATATGCGCTTTGGCGTCTTCGGGAACACCGACGCCAGTATCGATAACTTCAAAGCAAAGACGTACCGGGTTAAGCCCCCCTGAAAGAGACACCCGAATGGCAACGCCGCCGTCCTCGGTAAACTTCACCGCGTTCCCAACAAGATTTAGAACCACCTGACGCAAACGGCCTTCGTCGCCTTTGAGTGCCAGTGGCACGTCCTGCGCCACAATTGCGGCAATTTGCACGCCCTTTTCGTGGGCCCGCGGAGAAAGCAGTTCAGCAACGCTTTCAACCGTCTGGCGCACATCAAAGGTTTTATGTTGCAGGCTGATTTGACCCGCTTCGATTTTGGAAAAATCAAGAATGTCGTTGATGAGAGCAAGCAATGCCTGCCCCGAATCCCGCACGGCTTTGGCGTAAGTGCCTTGTTCGTCGGAAAGTTTCGTGTCGAGCATAAGGTTCGCCATGCCCAGAATACCGTTCATGGGCGTTCTAATCTCGTGGCTCATGGTGGCGAGGAAAGCTGATTTGGACCGGTTGGCGCGTTCCGCCATATCGCGGGCTGACTTCAAGTCTTTTTCGACTTTTTTCTGGTCACTGATGTTGCGACCAACGCTCTGAATTTCTTTGAGCTCACCAAATTCGTCCCGGATGGGATAATCATCAAGCAGGAACCAGCACCAGTCATTGACCGTTTGCAGACGCTGTTCATAGCGTACGCGGAATGAGCGGGTTTCAGCGCCAGCAAATGTGCCAATGATACCCTCCGCCGACGCCGTATCGACGGGCGGGTGAAAAGTTGTGCCGATCACTTCTTCCGGTGAAACACCAAACAAGCGGCAATAGGCGTCGTTCACAAAGGTAATGCGACCTTCGGCATCCTTTCGAACAACAATATCGCCCTGGCTGTCCACAAGACCTTTGAGGCGCGTTTCCTGTTGCCGCATTTCCTGCGCAAGCTGGCGTTCGCGCCACCAACCAAAGGCAAGCCCAATGGCGAGTGCTGAATTGAATACAAGCAGCCAATAGGCAAAACTCTCATATGGCGTCGTTGAATAGGAAAAAAGCGTGGCCAGCGGTCCGCTCTGCGCCCAAACCGGCGCAGGCAGCGCGGCCAATCCCAAAACGATAAAAATACCTATGCGAATGCGCACTAGATTATGCTCCCGAGCCGTGACGGTCCGACCATAGCCTCTAGAGTTTTAAATACTTTTTGACGCGGGCCCGGTTTTTACTTCGTGGTTAATGAGTGGTTAATCCCAAACGCCTGCGCTTATGTTGTTAGGGCAGTCTTCGCAGTGGCGGCGGGCGGGCCAATCACCACTTGATCTAAAGCGCGGCGGCGCGCTGGCGATAAGAAAGTGCTTCGGCCACATGGGGCCGGGCGATATGTTCCGCACCCTGAAGATCAGCAAGGGTGCGCGCGACTTTGAGCACCCGGTGATAGCCCCGCGCCGTAAGCCGCAAGGTTTCGGCTGCGTCCCGCAACAGGTCTTGCCCTGCTGCATCCAGAGGGGCGATGGCGCTCAGCGCTTCGCCTTCGGCTTCTGCATTTGTGCGCAAGGAAAGTCCCAGCTTGGCATATCGGTCCCTTTGCACCTGCCGCGCCCGGGCCACACGCGCGCCCACTTCCGCCGTTCCTTCGCGGGGGGGGCGGCAGGGATAGATCGCTTGCCGCAACCGGCGGCACATCGATGTGGATATCGATGCGGTCGAGCAAAGGCCCGGAGATTTTGGCTTGATAATCAGTGACGCACCTGGGCGCGCGGGAACACATGCGAGGCGGATCACCAAAGTGACCACAGCGGCAGGGGTTCATGGCGGCAATCAGTTGCACCCGAGAAGGATAGCTCACATGGGCATGAACACGCGCAACCATGGTCTCGCCGGTCTCAAGCGGTTGGCGCAAGCTGTCGAGCACTTGCCGTGAAAATTCCGGTAACTCATCAAGAAACAAGACGCCCAAATGGGCAAGGGACACTTCCCCCGGTTTTGCCATGCGGCCCCCGCCCACCATCGCCGCCATGGATGCGGAATGATGCGGATCGCGGAACGGGCGCCGACGCGAAATGCGTCCCCCAGAAAGTTGCCCGGCGATGGAAGCAATCATGGATGTTTCCAGAGCTTCTTCAGGTGAAAGCGGCGGCAGGATGCCTGGCAGCCGTGCCGCCAGCATGGATTTGCCCGCCCCGGGCGGCCCCACCATGATGAGGTTATGCCCGCCCGCGGCAGCAACTTCGAGCGCGCGCTTGGCGCTTTCCTGCCCTTTGATATCGGAAAGGTCGCGGATCGCTTTTTCATCCTCCGCAAGACGGGGTTCAGGCTTGGGGAGCGTTTGTGTGCCCTTCAAATGATTGATCAGGGCAAGGAGGGTTGGCGCGGCGAGCACTTCCACGTCGCCGACCCAAGCCGCTTCCGCACCGCAACCTTCGGGGCAGATGAGCCCACGCCCTTCACCGCTTGCGCCAATGGCAGCAGGAAGCGCGCCCGCAACGGCGGCAAGCCGGCCATCAAGGCCCAATTCTCCGAAGGCAGAATAATTTGCAAGGTCTTCAAGGTCCACCGCACCCATGGAACCCAAAATGCCCAGCGCAATGGGCAGATCATAATGGCTGCCTTCCTTGGGCAGATCAGCAGGGGCCAGGTTCACGGTGATACGCTGAGGCGGCAATGCCAGCCCGACCGCGGAAAGCGCGGCGCGCACGCGTTCCTTGGATTCGGCTACTGCCTTGTCGGGAAGCCCCACAATGTTAAAGGCAGGCACCCCGTTTGCCAGTTGCACCTGCACCTCGACCGTCCGGGGTTCCACCCCCACAAAAGCGACCGTGTGACAAAGCGCAACAACCATGAGCGGCAGGTTAGCTGCGGCACTCGTGGTTGGCTAGCCCTCCGCCATCCGTGAGAAATAGCGACCGGCGCCCGCGTTAAAATGCGCAGCTCTCGAGTCAAATCCGAGCCGTTGGGAACGCGATCCGTTAAGACTTTGGAAATACAATTGGACCCACGTGACAAGGTGTGGCCCCCAAGCTGAAGTACTGGCCCTCGCTCACGGTTTTGGTTAACATGCCAACCAACTCATACAGGGAGACGAATGAATGACCCCCACCATTCGGTTCACCAAAGCAATCACTGCAATCCTTGCTCTATCGATCCTTGCCTGGCCCGTTCTGGCGGGACCTTTCAGCCCAAATTCAGGCAATCGAGACACAACGGTTTTTACAGACGTGCCAAGCGTCGTTGCCTTCATCAACACCTATGATGGGCGCAACGAACAGCTTCGCATCGCCATTTCCGATGGCCTGCAAGACCCTGAGGGGGTCAATATGGCAATGGTGACCGATGCCGTCCTGGCCAGCGGGTATTGGCCCGGCGGTTTCGCCCAATTTGACGGCTACCGGGTTTATATCTATCGCGATTTCGGCGGCTAGGTCCTAGCTGCCAAGCCGCTTTAGCCCCAAGCGTTTGCCGATGACCTTGTCCAGCGTGCGCTTGGGCAGGTTTCGCGGGATCAGCCAATCTTCAAGGTAGTTCGGCACCGCCACATAGCGGACCTTACGTTTGGGATTGGTGATCGCTTCATGGACCAGCTTGCCGATGGCTTCCGGCGGCAGGCCCTTGGGGCCATTATCGATCATGTATTTGCGCACGTTATCCAAAGCACTGGCGAAATCCGTGTCCTTATAGGGCGTGACATCAACTTCTTCGGCCTTGTCCCAAATCGGCGTCGCCACAGCACCAGGGCCGATGCAGACACTATCGATGCCATAGATCATCAACTCGCGCCGCAGAGATTCCGATAAAGCCTCAAGCCCGTGTTTGGACGCGGCATAGGGGCCGAGAAACGGCGCGGCATTCTTGCCCGCGACAGATGAGATATTGACGATTGTGCCAGGATCTTTTGGCGGCGGGTTGGTGGCTCCCAGAAGCGGCAAAAAAGCTTGCGTGACGATGATCGGCGCGACTGTGTTGACCTCAAGCTGATAACGCAAATCCGCGATGGGAATGTGCATGAGTGGGCCGGCCACTGCGATGCCGGCATTGTTTACGAGCCCCGAAAGGGTCGCATCGCCAATCGCCTCCTTCACTTTCGCCGCGCCCGCGTGCACAGCCGCTTCATCAGTGACGTCAAAGATCAGCGGGGTAACTTTGTCCCCGAACTCTTCTTTGAGGCTTTGGGCGTCAGCTTCTTTGCGCACAGAACCAAAGACATGAAAGCCCTTTTCCACCAGCACGCGCGTTGTGCCGCGCCCGATGCCGGTCGATGCACCGGTAACGACGACGTATTTCATTTTGGGGGACCCTTCCTCAAGGTGTTGTTAGCTAGAGTATATCCCATAGAGTGACCAAGTATTCCAAGCCCCATGAAATAGAACCGCCGGCCAAAGATTGCCCCGCGCCAGAAACACCACCATGGCCCCCAACAAGGCCGTAACGAATGTAAAGACCATGCCCGGCGGCCCCGCCCAAAGGTGGGCCATGCCAAAGAAGAACGCTTGGACAATTGCGGCGATGGCCCAAGCGATCCAACCGCGATCGCCTTCCGCCCCAAATGCCCGTGCCACGCGCGTGAGGATAAAGCCTCGGCTGACAACCTCTTCACCGAATGCCGCCATTACCCACATCAGCGGAATGATGAGCAAAAAGAGCGATAAGTTCCCCACCAAGGGCGCCAAACGCTCCGAAGGCGGCGGTATTTCAATGCCGAATGTTTCAACCAGAAATGTAACCCCCGCCGGAATTGCGTGAGGCACAATTAAATAGAACGTGGCAGCAAAGCCTGCTGCGGCAAGAACAAGCCACCATAAAACTGCCATGCCGCCCCTTGGGCGCCGCACACCGATACCCCCCAGCCCGCTTTCCCGCACATACAGATAGGCAATGACCAGAAGCGCCAAAGTGACGTTGGGCAAGGCGCGGCCCAAGATTGGTAGAAAATCAAAAACTTCGAACCATGTGGTGAAGTTCATCATGGCCGTATTTGCCATGAAGAGACCGATGACGATAAAGGCCTCGAGCGCCGCGCGCATGCGACTGATATCAGGTGTTTGCATTGCTTCCCCCGCCGTAGAATTACGAACGAAAGTCTATCTCAAATGCGCCGCCTGACCGGTCACGATCCTTCACTAGCGCGTGACGGGGGCGCAAAGTCAAAGCCACATCTATTTACTTCAATTGTTGATTTTTTTCTCTATCGCGTCCCAGATCAGCGCCGCGATGTCGGCGCCGCCAAACCGTTTGATCTCTTGAATGCCGGTGGGCGAGGTCACGTTGATCTCGGTGAGATAATCCCCAATCACGTCAATGCCAGTAAATATAAGCCCACGCTTTTTAAGCTCGGGGCCGAGCGCGTCACAGATCTCGCGTTCGCGCGGCGTCAGATCGGTAGCTTCCGCCTTGCCGCCCACGTGAAGGTTCGAGCGCGCTTCCCCCTCGGCGGGAATGCGGTTCAGCGCCCCCACAGGTTCCCCGTCTACCAAGATGATGCGTTTATCGCCCTGCCTGATTTCCGGAAGGTAGGCTTGCGCGATGACGGGTTCGCGATAATTTTCAGAAAACATCTCCAACAGCGCGTTGAAGTTTTCATCCTCTGGCGTTACGCGGAAAATACCAGCACCGCCGTTACCGTAAAGCGGCTTTAAGATGATGTCCTTGTGCTCAGCTCGGAACTTTCGAATTTCATCCGCATGGGACGTGATGAGCGTGGGCGGCATTAACCCTTCAAAGTGGGTCACGAACAATTTTTCCGGCGCATTGCGCACATGAAATGGGTCGTTCACAACAAGCGTTTTAGGATGGATGTGCTCAAGTATGTGCGTCGCCGTGATATATGACATGTCAAAGGGTGGGTCCTGGCGCATCAGCACCACATCGAAACTCGTCAGATCAATGATTGCGCCTTCTTCGACACTTGCGTGGGCGCCCACTTCCCGGCGAACCGTCACCGGATAGGCGAGCGCGGTTACTTTGCCATCACGAAAACTGAGGTGCTGGGGCAGGTAAAAGGAAAGCGAGTGGCCGCGTGATTGCGCTTCTTCCATCAGAGCGAACGTTGAATCCCCATCGATATCGATAGCAGCGATGGGATCCATTTGTACGGCGACGTTCAGCGTCATAGGCGCTCCTTTTAGGTCCGGCGCGGGCAGCCACTCAGTTCAGCTTAGCATTGATGCCAGCGAGTTCTTCAAAGGAACGTTCGGCAAAAGGGCTCTTGGGGTCAAGCGCAATTACCGCTTCATATTTTCCCTTGGCTGCCGTGGGGTGGCCGTCGTGATTGAGCAGTCTTGCCTGTTCAAACAAAAAGGCAGCTTCGCCCGGCGCGATGACAAGCATGCGGTCAAGCAATTCAAGCGCACGGGAGTAATTTTTGTCGCGCATGGCAATGGCTTTTATATTGCTCAGAACACGGATTAAGACGGATTCGTCCGCAACGGATTCGAGATGGTTTTCTTCCAGCCGCGCCATGCGCCCCATCATACGGTGAAGTAGAGAGTAAAGATCGGCGGTTTGCATTTCCCGCCCCTCATCAAAGGGATCAATAATGGAGGTGCCGTCTTCCCCTTCCACGCTGACCAGAAACTGCCCCGGGAAGGCAACACCCCAAGCGCGCCATCCGGCGGCGCGCGCCAAATGCAAGTAAAGAATGCCAAGCGTTACCGGCACCCCCGCACGACGGTCGATCACGCCAAGCAGGTTGGAGTTATGGGGGTTGTCGAACATGTCCCCATCGCCTTCGTAGCCAAAATCCCGGCTCATGATGTCAGCAAGGATTTGTCCGCGCGCGGCAGCTTCTTCCACGTCACGATGCTTTTGCACAAGCCCCGCCAGTTCCGCCAGATGGGCGCGGTAGGGGCCAAGATCATCCCCCCGCCGGTCAAGCGCACCCATCAACAGCGCCGCTTCGCCAATGTCATGAATGCGCTCGCCTGAACAGGCGGCGCGAAAGGCTTCGGTGAGAGGATCGGTCGGGCCCGCGGTCATGCCAATTCAATAGCACGCGGCGGGCCCAGGTTCGAGCGCCGTTAAACCCCGCGGGCTGGCGGCGGAAGACGGTCATCTTTCAGGCGCATGTGCGAGACCACCCGGTCGACCCCGCGAATGGTGCGGGCGTGTTCGGTTGCCCGTTCCAATTCGGCTTCGTTTTGCGCAATGCCGAAGAGATAAATCGTGCCGCGCAGCGTTTCGATATGATAGTTCACCACCCGAACGTCGCTGTCGCCAATAAGGCGCGCACGCAATTGGGTCGTAATCCAGGCATCGCGCGGGCGAATATATCCAAGCGGCTGCTCGTTAATCTCCGCTTCATTGATGACATCTTCAATGCCCGGTGTGGTCCAGGCAATGCGGCTGGCTTCGATGCGCGTTTCCTGGCTGTCGACGCGGCCGGTCATGAGCACGCGGCCTTCCACAACTTCCAGATCAATGCCGGAAAAATCCTCATGGGAGGAATCATAAAGCCGTTGACGCAGATTAAACTGCAGCGTGGCATCATCGATGGCGTTCCCGACCGATCGGTCCTGCGCCAGGACGATGCCGCTAGTGGCGACGCCCGCCATCAGCATGGGTCCGCAACCGGCAAGGCCAACGGCGCCCAAAAGGGTCATGGCAAAGGCCACGCGAATAGGCAATTTCATGGTGCGATCTCCCGCTCCCGAGTAAGGTTTCCACTTTTCCCCAAGGCTTAAGAGAACGGTAATTGTAGTTAAGGACGCCTTAACGAACGGTGCCGCCGGTGCGTTATTCGCCACTTCGCCATAAATTGGGCAAGTGTTTGGGCAGGCGCTTTGGTGTGATAAAAACAGCATCAAACCGGCAGGCGGCCTGGGCCAACTGCGGGTGGGCCCCCTGAAAGCCAATTGCGCCCGCTTCAATCCGGCGGCGCTGTTGAGGCGATATGGCCTCGACAAAGGCCACTTCATCGCGGCGCAATTTGACCTCAACAAAGGCGATCAGGCGGGGTCTGCCCCAAAACGGCCAAGCGGCGATGAGATCGATCTCCCCCCCTGGCGCGCGGTAGCGGGTTTTGAGGATGCGGTAGCCCTTAAGCCGCAGCCAAAGCGCAGCAAGGGTTTCGGCCCGGCGCCCGGCCGCTTCACGGGCCTGCCGGGCCTCGCTCATTCAGCGTCCTTTGTCAGTTCCAAGGCCCGGGCATAGACCTCGCGCCGCGGGCGCCCCGTCAGCTCCGAGACCTCTGTCGCCGCGTCTTTGACGGAACCCAGCCGAAGCGCCGCGCGCAGCGCTTTGTCCATGTCGATTGCGCTGCCCGGTTCATCCGTAGGCGGACCGATAACCACAACAATCTCGCCCTTGGGGGGCCCGGATTCTTCGTAGTGCGCTACAAGCTCAATAAGTGAACCGCGCCGCACGTCTTCGTGGATTTTGGTGAGCTCCCGCGCCACCGCGGCCTCGCGTGGGCCCAGCGCAGCGTCCGCATCACGGAGTAACTTGGCAAGCCGCGATGGCCCCTCAAGCAGCACCAGACTGGCTTTTACGTCTTTAACGTCTTGAAGCGCTTTGGTCCGCGCACCTGATTTGGGCGGCAAAAATCCCAGAAACATAAACCGGTCCGTGGGCAACCCTGCCACGCTAAGGGCGGCTGAAACAGATGACGGCCCGGGCACAGCATGGATAGCAAGCCCCGCGTCGCGGGCTTCGGCGATCAGTTTATAACCCGGATCAGAGATCAGCGGCGTGCCTGCGTCCGAGACCAGCGCGATGCAAGCGCCCTTGCTGAGACGGTCCAAAATGCGCGGGCGCGCGCGCGCCGCATTATGGTCGTGATAGGCGATGAGGTTTGCTTTGATGCCATAGGCGTTGAGCAGCTTGCCGGTCACGCGGGTGTCCTCGCAGGCGACGGCGTCCGCCCCTTCCAGCACCCTGAGGGCCCGCAAGGTGATGTCTTCCAGATTGCCGATGGGGGTGGCGGTCACATAAAGCCCGGGTGCCAGCGGTTTTGCAGACCCTCGCCCCTCTTGCCATTTACTCGCCATAGTCCCCGCGTTAATCTTTGCGCCCTTCCCCTCGCTCACGACAGGAGCTTTTTGTGCGCTGGATTTTTTCGGGTTTGACACGGGCTTTCTCCGCCAGGAAGCAAGGCCCCAGTGTGCTGGCTTTGGCCGCGCGCGCAAGTCTTGTGCTTCTGAGTGCAGCTTTGCTCGCATCCTGCACCACGACGGGGACATCTTCCCCCTCGCCGCAGCGGGTAACAAGCCTGCCAACCCCCAGCAATGAAGCCCCTATCATTGAACAGGCCTATAGAGCCGACCGGAGTAATTTCATTCGCCCCATCCACATGGGCGGACAAGAACCCGTGCGCGTGGCGCTTCTTTTGCCTTTGGGCGACGCTAACCCGCAGGCGCGCGCCATTGCGGCATCCATGCGCAATGCTGCCGAGCTTGCTGTCTTCCGTTCTGGCCGCACAGACTTGTTGCTGCTAGCCAAGGACACCCGGGGCACCGTCCCCGGCGCGCAGGAAGCCGCGCGTGAAGCCCTTTCCGAAGGCGCTGAAATCATTATGGGACCCTTGTTTGCCGGCAACGTGGAAGCGGTGACGCCAATGGCGCGAAGGGCCGGCGTTTCGATCATCGCCTTTTCAAGCGATAGCCAAGTTGCCGACCTGGACGTCTATCTTCTGGGCTTTACACCGGAACAAGAGGTGACCCGCGTCACGGAATACGCCATGAGCCAGGGTTATTTCGATTTTGCTGCCATGGTGCCCTACGGTGATTATGGCAGCCGCGTTGATACGACGTTCCAAAATACCGTGTCCCGCTATGGCGGTCTTGTGGTGCAAACTGTGCCCTATGACAGCAATGCCGATGACTTCCGCGATCAAGCCGCCCTTCTCGCCTACACTTATGGCGTCGGATCGGTAAGCCGCCGTGATGAAACCGGCGAAGAGTTGGGGGCTGAATTTTTGGTCCCTGAAGACCCCGGTTTTACCGCCGTCTTATTGCCAGAAGGCGGAACAGCCCTGCGCTTGCTTGCGCCGTCGCTGCCCTACAATGACATCGACAATCGCGTCGTGCGCTTTCTTGGCACCGGCCTTTGGGATGATCAACGCTTGTGGCGCGAACCTTCCTTGAACGAAGGTTGGTTTGCGGCTCCGGACCCCGCACGCCGGGCCCGCTTTCGTACAGCTTACAATGACGTATTTGGCCATGAACCGCATCGGCTTAGCTCTCTTGCCTATGACGCGGTAACGCTTTCCGCTTCGCTGGCCGATGCGCCTCCGGGCCAACGCTATGGCCGCGCGCGATTGACCAACCCTTCAGGGTTTGCAGGTGTGGACGGTATTTTCCGCTTCCGCCAAACCGGCAGCACGGACCGAGGCCTTGCGGTTTTGGAAGTGGACAACGGCGAAGTAAATATCGTTAGCCCGGCCCCCGACCGGTTCGGCGCACTTGACGAAGACCGCCAGATCATCAAACCCGCAGACGACGGCGCAACGCGCATCCCTTACGATCCTGGCAGTTAGACCAGCAATTCCGCTATTACCGCATTGAGAACCGGGCGGCCCGTTGCGCTGACGCGTAAGGTGTCGCCGTCCAGCGCCAGCATACCGCTCTCCAAAAGCTGTGCCGCGCGGGCAAGGTCAAAACAATGTCCGCTAAGCGCCTCAAACCGTTTCAGCGACATGCCTTCGGTAAGACGCAACGACATCAAAAGGTATTCTTCACCGCAGGAGCCAGGAGATACCTCCGCCTGCTGAGCAATGCCGTGGCCGCGCTCCTGAACTGCCACGATCCAACCTTCTGGGGAAAGCATGGTTTCGGTGGCAAGGCGCGCGCCATCTACCGTCAGCCGTCCGTGTGCCCCCGGGCCTATGCCCAGGTAATCCCCCAAACGCCAATAGGTCAGGTTGTGGCGGCTCTCCGCGCCAGGGACCGCGTGGTTTGAAACCTCATAGGCGGGAAGCCCGGCTTGGGCGCAGAGCGTTTGCGTTGTTTCAAACATGTCGGCGGCGGCGTCTTCGTCGGGCACGATCAAGGCGCCTTTTTTATGCAACGCATAAAACGGCGTGCCGGGTTCCAGGGTAAGTTGATAGAGCGATAGGTGATCAGCTGCGAGGGTCAGCGCTTGCGTCAACTCGCGTTCCCACATATCCGGGGTTTGCCCTTGCCGCGCGTAAATAAGATCAAAGCTCACACGGTCAAAAGTGGTGCGCGCCAACTCATAAGCGGCCATGGCTTCGGCCACTGAATGAAGCCGCCCTAATCTTTTTAGATCCGCATCATTTAGCGCCTGGATGCCGATGGAAAGCCGGTTTACCCCCGCGCTGCGAAAGCCTTTGAATTTTTCTGCTTCAACGCTTGTAGGATTGGCTTCAAGCGTGATCTCCACATCATCCGTACACCCCCAAAGGTGGTCTGCGGTGTTGATTATCATATCAACGGTGCGGGGATCCATTAGCGATGGCGTGCCGCCCCCGAAAAAGATCGACGTCAATGGCCCACCGCCGCGCAGCTCAGCCACATGTTCCATTTCACGGCAAAGCGACCGCGCCCACACGGCATGGTCCACGCCGCCGCGCACATGGGAATTGAAATCGCAGTAGGGGCATTTGGCAGCGCAAAACGGCCAGTGGACATAAAGCCCAAAGCCGGGCGCTTTCGCATCACTATTTGACATCGCTCAAGGCCCAATGGAAAAGAGTCAGACAAGATGATGAATTGTCCGGCTTGAGGGGAGACACCATGGAAAACACTGTCGTTGCCACCTTTCTTTATATTGCGGCCGTCGCCGTCGCCGCCTCTGGCGTCATCATCATAGCTTTGCGCAAATATATGGACCGGGTCGTGCGCCACGTCTATGGCGGCGAGCATTTCCCATTCTGGTTCTGGCCCGCCTATCTGGGGCTGATCGTCATCTTTGCCTATATCGTTTACGCCCACTTCGTCGGGCCCCACACCTGGGCTGGGTGGATTACAGCCGCCATGATCGGCATCGGCATGCCCCTGCAATGGGTTGCCGTTATTTTCCGCCGCGAAGGGCGCGAGTTCCTCGCCAACTTGAGCGGGGACTGGACCTTCATTTGGGTCGGGCTGGTGCGGATTTTCTTCGGCGGCTTTTTATGGTGGCTCGCCATCAACGCATGACGGCAATCAACCTTTAAAGCACGCGCTGATCAACTGCCGAAACGCATCGGCCCGGTGGCTCATGGCGTGTTTTTTCTCAGGTTCCATTTCGCCGAACGTTATGTCCAACCCCTCTGGCACGAACACTGGATCATAGCCAAAGCCATTATCACCGCGCGGCGGCCAGGCAAGTGATCCGTGTACAAACCCTTCAAAGGTTTCTACGTGGCCATCAGGCCAGGCAAGCGTTAAGGCACAAGTGAAATGCGCGGCGCGGGTTTTAGCGTCGCGCGCGGCAAGTTCAGCCTCGACTTTTTCCATGGCTTTGCCAAAGTCCTTTGCCGGACCTGCCCAGCGCGCAGAATAAATCCCGGGTTCGCCGCCAAGGCCCGCAACACAAAGCCCTGAATCATCGGCCAGCGCAGGAGACCCGCTCGCTTTAGTTGCCGCAAGCGCTTTTAGTTCCGCATTGGCCTTGAACGTTGCGCCGGTTTCTTCGGGCTCATCAAGATTTAGCTCACGCGCCGAAACGGTCTCAACCCCATAGGGCGCCAGCAGATCGCGAATTTCGCGCACCTTGCCTTCGTTGTGCGAGGCCACGACAAGCTTGCCGCCTTTGAACTGCCGATGCGTCATGGCGTTACCCGAGATTAAGCGCCTCGCGCTGCAACCCGTGAAGCTCCGTGATGCCTGATTTCGCAAGACCCATTAAGGCGCCAAACTCTTCCTCCGTAAACGGAGCACCTTCAGCAGTCCCTTGAATTTCGACGATACCGCCTGATCCGGTCATGACGAAATTTGCGTCGGTGTCAGCGTCGGAATCTTCCATGTAGTCGAGATCGAGCACAGGCGCCCCTGAATAGATGCCGCAAGAAATCGCAGCCACCTGATCGCTTAGGGGGATCGACATGATCATTTGCCGGTCATACATCCAGCCCAGCGCCTGGCGCAGAGCAACCCAGGCCCCGGTGATCGCCGCAGTGCGGGTGCCGCCATCCGCCTGCAACACGTCGCAGTCGATCTGAATTTGTTTTTCGCCAAGGCCCTTAAGGTCTGTCACCGCGCGCATGGAGCGCCCGATCAGGCGCTGAATTTCCTGGGTGCGGCCTGATTGTTTGCCGCTGGCCGCCTCCCGCCGCATGCGCTCGCCCGTGGAGCGCGGCAGCATGCCGTATTCCGCCGTCACCCAGCCTTTGCCAGAATTTCGAAGCCATGGCGGCACGGAGGTATCGACGCTGGCGGTGACCAGCACATGGGTGTCGCCAAATCTGACAAGGCAGGAGCCTTCGGCATGTTTGGCAAAACCGGGCTCGAGGCTGACAGAACGCATTTGGTCGGGCGTGCGGCCGGATGGGCGCATGGGAAACTCCGTCTTTGGGTCAAAAGGCCCGCGATACCTAAGGGGCTTGATCCAAAAGGTCCAGAGGACCAGGCCGCAAAGGCCTGTTGCCAGCGATCAATTGACCTTGGCGCCCGTGGTTCCTACATTCCGCCGGATATAAAACCCCAACGAAACCAACGGACTTTATGGCCGATACCCGCCCGCTTCCCTTGTTGAACGAGCGTTCGACGCAAGTTTTCCGCCAGATCGTCGATAGCTATCTGGAAGGCGGCGACCCCGTGGGCTCGCGCACGTTGGCGCAGCGCCTGCCCGGGCTGAACCTATCGCCCGCCTCGATCCGCAATGTCATGTCGGATTTGGAACACGCGGGGCTGCTTTTTTCGCCGCACACCAGCGCGGGCCGCATGCCCACGCAAGCCGGCCTGCGCATGTTCGTGGACGGGCTTTTGGAGGTTGGCGATCTTAGCGAAGACGAGCGCAAGTCGATTGAAACACGGCTCGCCGGTCAGCCCCAATCCCTGGAAGACATGCTGACCCAGGCAACCGAAGCCTTATCAGGCCTTTCGCACTGCGCCGGGCTGGTGATGGCGCCAAAGTCCGAAGCGCCGCTGAAACACGTTGAGTTTGTTCAGGTCAGTCCCGGCAAAGGCTTGGTTATTCTGGTGGCCGAAGATGGCGCGGTGGAAAACCGGGTCATCGACCTGCCGCAAGGGCTGCCCATGTCGGCCCTGGTGGAAGCGACCAATTTCATCAACGCTCATTTAGGCGGGCAGACATTGGCCGGGGCCCGCGAGGCCATTCTCGAAGAGATTCAAGCCAATAAAACCCAGCTCGATGAGCTTGCCACAAAGATCGTCCAGGCTGGCCTTGCCACCTGGGCAGGGGGCGAAGGGCCAGAGCCGAAATCGCTTATCGTGCGCGGCCAATCGCAGCTTCTAAATGACCTTTCAGCTCAGGAAGATCTCGAGCTCGTACGCCGGCTTTTCGATGATCTGGAAACCAAGCGGGATCTGGCAAAACTGCTTGATCTGGCCAAGGGCGGGGACAGCGTGCGGGTCTTTATTGGCTCGGAAACACAACTTTTTTCACTCTCGGGTTCAAGTGTGATTGTTGCTCCCTATATGAACGGGGCACAGAAGATCGTGGGCGTGATCGGGATTATCGGGCCACAGCGGCTCAACTACGCCCGGATCATCCCCATGGTGGATTACACAGCGCAGGTGGTCGGGCGTCTTCTTTCATGATAGGCAGCGCCCCCAATGACAAACCAGTACACGAGTAACGGGACAAAAATGAGCGACGAGCATACCCCGCACGAAGAAGAAGAAACCCTTGAAACCGAGGCCCAAGAACCTGATGGGGCCGTTTCGGAGGAGGCTGGCGAGCTTACGGTTGACCCGCTGGTCGAGGAAATGCGCGACCGGCTGATGCGCGCCTTGGCGGATGCGGAAAACACGCGCCGCCGCGCCGAGCGCGACAAGGAAGATGCCTTAAAATACGCGATCACCCGTTTCGCACGAGACATTCTTTCGGTTTCTGACAATATGCGCCGCGCCCTTGATAGCGTCGATGACGCCGCCAAGGCCGAAGGGGGCGAAGCTCTGGCCGCGCTGCTCTCGGGGGTTTCCATGACCGAGCGCGAGCTGATGAATGTTTTTTCAAAACACGGCATCAAACAGGTCAATCCCAAAGCTGGCGACAGGTTCGACCCCAATGTCCATCAAGCTATTGCCGAAGTGCCGGGCACGGGCCAGCCCAACGGCGCCGTGGTGCAGGTGACCCAAACCGGCTTTACCATCGGCGGCCGTCTTTTGCGCCCTGCCATGGTTTTGGTGGCACGGGACGCGGGCGGCAAAGGCGGCCCGCAAGAGCCCACGCCGGACACCGAAGCCTAAGCTTCCGTGCCTGCGGCAAAGCAGCTAGCCTAAGCGTTCCTTTCAACGGACCCATCAAGGGATCCCTCAGTAGGCAAAGGGGCGCGCCATGACGCATCTGATCGCCGCAAGTTTTCTATTCTTCGCAATTCACATCTTTGTTTCGGGAACCCCTTTGCGCGACCGCATCGTCGGCGCCATCGGCGCAGGACCCTATAGCGGTATTTTTTCGCTTACCTCGCTTGGTGCCATCGTTTGGATGAGCTTTGCCTTTGCTGGCGCAAAAAATATGGACCCCCTTTGGGCCGCGCCCACTTGGCTGCCCCATGCGGGCGGCGGCGTCATGCTGATCGCCGTCCTGTTTGCCATTATTGGCCTTGCCACGCCCAATCCCACTTCTGTCCAGCAAGAAGGGTTGCTTAGAAAAGGCGAGGGCGCCATCCAGGGCATGGTGCGCATTACCCGGCACCCGTTCCTTTGGGGCGCGACCATCTGGGCGGCATTTCACATCGTCGCCAATGGTGACCGGGCAAGCCTTATTTTCTTTGGCACGTTTTTGATCGTGGCTTTGGCTGGCATGGTTTCCATCGACAAAAAACGCAAACGCACCATGGGGGTGGATTGGGATGCCTTCGCCGCCAAGACATCGTTGATCCCCTTTGGCGCGATCGTTACGGGGCGGAACAAATTTAGTTTCAAAGAAATCGGCGTCGTTCGCGTGATCGTCGCAATTATCGTCTTTGGGCTGATCTTTTACGGCCACGCTTGGCTGTTTGGCGCGGTGCCTTACTAAGGCCCCCGCACCAACAAATATTGCGTCCCAGTTTGATAGGGGCTGGCACCGTGACATGCCACGGTGCCGCCTGGAGATGTATTGACTGAATTGGCGGGGACCCCATGTCAGCAATTGAAATTCTTACCGTTGCGCAGGCTGGTGCATTTGATGCCGCCCAGGCAACGCGCGCTTATCTTGATGCCATGCCGACGGATCAGGCGGCGCAAACCGCCGCTTATCACGAAGGTCAGATCTGGTTGATCTTGTGGAACGCTCTCGTCGGCATTGCCGTTCTGTGGATTTTGTTGGCGACGCGATTTGCCGCCGGGCTTCGCAATTGGGTCGAGGCGCGGATGCCCAAGTGGCTCGCCCCGCTGCCCTTTGCCATTGTTTTTCTTGCCGTCAGCACTTTGCTGGCGTGGCCGCTTACTTACTACGAGGGTTTTGTTCGTGAGCACCAATACGGCTTGGCAACACAAAAATTCAGCGAGTGGTTTATCGAATGGGCCATGCAGTTCGGCATAGGGACCCTTATGTTCGGGATTTTTCTGTGGGTGCTTTACCTTGCGATTAAAGCCTTCAAGCGCACATGGTGGATTATTGGCACTGCAATTTCGGCGGGCTTTATCTACACCGTAATGTTGCTTGGGCCGATCTATATCGCACCCCTGTTCAACGACTACACGTCGCTGGAAGAAGGTGAAGTACGGGATAATATCCTGGCGCTGGCCGTTGATAACAACATCCCCGCCGATGATGTGTTCGTTTACACCTCGTCCGATCAATCCAATCGCATTACAGCGAATGTTGCCGGCGTCGGCGATTCAATTCGCATTGCCCTTGGCGACACGATGATCGAGCAGGCCGAGCTTGACGAAATTCGCTACGTCATGGCGCACGAAATGGGCCACTACGCGCTTGGGCACACAACCCGCGGAATGTACTTTTTTATTACTGTCTTCTTTGTGGGGTTTGCTTTCGTTCATTTCACCTTTGGCTGGGCAAACAAACGCTTTGGTAACCGCTGGGATATTCAGAACATCGGTGACATTGCCGGGATGCCCTTGTTTTTTATTCTCTTCACCATTTATCAAACCGCGCTTGTGCCCATTCAATATAATTTCGTTCGCATCGGCGAACTAGAAGCAGATCGTTATGCAATGGAGGCCGCCCGCGAGCCCGACGGCGCTGCGACTGCTGCTTTGCGTCTTTCCACCTATCGCGAGCTTGAGCCCGGACGGTTAGAAGAACTTTTGTTCCGTCATCACCCTTCAGGTGCAACACGGGTAGGTAATGCAATGGAGTGGAAGGCCGAGCAATTGGCGGCAGGCGCGGAAGATCAGACGACGGAGCTTGAGCTTGAAAGAGCTCGATCCATCTTTGCCACGGACGAGTGATTGCTCGCGTATTCGTGGGTTGGTGCTAGTGCGAGCGGACCATAGGGTTTGGACATGTGGGAGCTGATTGAGCCAACGTGGGCGGTTGCGCAAGGGATTGACGCCGCAGCGCTATTGGACTCGCTGACGCCGGACAAATTCGAAGAGTGGATTGACAACTATCCCGCATGGGCGCCGCTGATCGCCATCGCCTTTGCCATCTTTGTGTCAATGACGCCGCTGCCAATGGAGACTCTGGCAATCGTCAATGGCATGTGGTTTGGGCCGGTGCTGGGCGGCTTCCTCACCTGGCTCGGCGCTCTAATTGCGGCGATGCTGGCGTTTTTCATTGCCAAGTTGATTGGGTTTCCCCTGGTTTCAAAGCTCTTACCGCAAGCCGCCTTTCAGCGCATGAAGGACGCCGTGGACGATCACGCCCCCTCCACATTGGTCATGGTGCGGATGATACCTTTGATCCCTTTTACCGTAATCAACTACGGCGCGGGGGTGACAACCGTCAGTTGGCAGACGTTTTTTTGGACGTCCGCCGTTGGCATGATCCCGCCCACAATTTTGTGGGTCAGCCTTGGCGATATGATGCGCACAAACCCCTTAATGGCATTCGCCATCTTAATCGGGTTGGCGCTTGTTTCATTCCTTGTGGTCAAACGCTTGCGCCATCGCTGGGACGCGTCACACGCCGCATCGTCAGATTGATGCGGCCGCCCTCGGGAAACAACTCGGACTTGAGCAGCTTTGACGTGCCGGGATAGATGCGGTCAATACCATGATAGTACATGCGCGCTTTGCCCGCTAACACCACCACATCGCCGGAGTTAAGTTTCACTGACCAGCTGGTGGGGCCAGAGCGCGCTGGCCCTTTGACCTTGAACATGGCCCTATCACCAAGCGACACGGAAACCACCGGTGCGTCCAACGCGATTTCGTCCTTGTCCTGATGAAGTCCCATCTTGGCGCCCGGTCCATAGTAATTGACAAGGCAGCATTCCGGCGGCGCGGCGTAGCCCGACACAAATTGCCAGAGCCCCATTAGGCTTTGCGGAATTGTCGGCCAAGGTGCGCCGCTGGCCGGGTGGGTTTTTTGGTAGCGATAGCCGCCCGCCCGGTCTGAGACCCACCCCAAGGGCCCGGCATTGGTCATTTCCACAGACAAAGGCTTGCCGGTTTTTGGCATCTCGGGCCGGTAGAACGGCGCAGTGGCGATCACTTCGCATATCTCGGTGAGCATTTGGGCCTGCGCCAGCGGCGATAAAAGCCCCGGATAAAGCCGCGCGCCATCAACGCCTAGTGAAGCCACCCCCAGAGCACCCGCGCCCGAAACCTCAGCGCCCTTTTCAGCCATTTAACCCTCTGATAGTCTCAAAATAATCGATGTAATTAAATTACGCCCGCGCGCAGGAGAGTATGCCATGGCCCTTGTGGAGCCTACAGTGCCTGAAAGCACCACAGACATTCTGGCAGATGCCCCCTTTGGGATCGAGCCTGCGACGCCAACTATTGGCGCATTTCTGACGGGGCTGGATCTTACAAAAGAGCTGCCTGACCATGTGATCGCCGGGATCCGCGCGGCGCTCTTGGAATGGAAGGTGATTTTCCTCCGCGATCAGCACCTGACCCAGGAACAGCACATCGCCTTTGGCAAACGCTTTGGCGCGCTTGAAATTCACCCGGTCACGCCAAAGGACCAAGAGCATCAGGAAATCCTGCGCCTCGTCCACGATGAAAACAGCAGGGGCATCGAGAACGCCTGGCATTCGGATGTCACTTGGCGGCCAACACCGTCTTTGGGCTCGATCTTGCGCGCACTCGAATTGCCTGCGGTTGGCGGTGATACTCTGTGGGCCAATATGGAAGCGGGTTATGAAGCCTTGCCCAATGAGATCAAAGAACGCGTTACCGGGCTGACCGCGTCCCACGATTTCATGCGCGCCTTTGCCCGCCGCATTCCCGAAGAAAGGCACGAAGAATTTCGCGCCAAAACACCGATCCAGCATCACCCGGTGATCCGCACCCACCCTGAAACCGGGCGCCGTTCCATTTATGTGAACATAGGTTTTGTCACCCATATCGACGGTGTGGACGAGGCAGAAAGCAATGCCCTGCTTGAGCTTTTGCAGCGCCAAGCCTGGACCCCCGAACATCAGGTCCGCCTGAAATGGCAGCCGGGCACCATCGCCTTTTGGGACAACCGCTCCAGTCAGCATTATGCGGCCTCGGACTATTGGCCCCACAGGCGCGTAATGGAGCGGGTGACAGTGGCAGGGGACAAACCCTTTTTTGACCCCAAGGCCTAACTTTGCGCAAAAGTGTGAGCCGCGCTAAACTTGCCCCCATGCGAGAGTTCGTAGCCAAGCACCCTGCCTTTACCCAATTCCTGGTGTTACTGGGAGTGGTGGTCTTGTGCATCCCCTCGTGGGGGGTGGCGTGGTACGCGCTGGCCGAGATCGGCCGCCTTACGATTGATGAAGGCTGCCGGGCGCGGAATTATTCCTGCGAATACGAAGGCGCAACGCTGATTATCGCGACGCTCGTCATCTTACCGTTTTTCATCTATTTCTTTATCTTCATTGCCACAAAGATCAGTGGACTGATTACCACGCGCCTACTCAAATGGGCCGGGCTGAACCCCAACATCGCCTTGCTGTAAGCGCAGAGCCTGGGCGTTCAGCTCAAAAAATTATTCGGAAAAGATAATAGTTTCAGCGGCGACGGTAACATCGCCAAGCGCCATTTCGGCCCAGGCGCGGCACGCTTGTTTGACTTCCTCCGGATCGGCTGAAAGATCAAACAGCCCTTCGCGTTCAAAATAAATCTTGCGTCGCCCGCTTTCGAGCTTGTCTTCGGCCATGCCGCCTTCTTCCGCTGCCATGCGCGCTGCAAGCGCTGCAAAGCCCGCATCCACATGGGCTTTGATTTCCAAGGGCGTGGGGTAATCGAGCCAAAGCTGGCAGGCAAAGGTAAAGGCCACATAATCGGCAGCGCGCGCGGAGGTCGGCTTCCAATCGCCGTTGCCCGCGTCGCGGCCAAAATCGAGGATGAGGTTTGAATTGATCACCTCACCTGCGGCGGGCACTTTATAGCGCACCCACACATCGTCGCGGTCGAGATCTTCCATCTCAAAAGGTTGACCCAGCACATCTGAAAAGCACTGGATTAAAAGCTCATGGTCCCAGCCGCCTTTGGTGGCGGGCTGACCCTCTTCCCAGATGTCCGTGAAAATAACCATGTCCCCAACCCTCACCCGTTTGCCCATATCCCAGCGGGGCCGCATTTCGCGGGCCCCAGTTCCCGCGGGCCAACAATCCCGCGGGTCCAAATTCGAAGGGGGCGAGGCTTTTTAGCCTTCTTCCCCCGATACGTTTGGGCGCACATCCCACGGGTGCCATACGCGAAACCCCACGCCCGAACGTGAGCACAAGGTAAAGGTGAGGCCTCAAAGCCGTCTTAAAGCGGGACGGGATTTTGCGGCTGTGGTTAAGAGGTGGTGAACGTGGTCTTTGCTCTCACAGCCGACGCGGTGTCACAGGTTGCCATTTCCTGGGGATGCCTGGGTTGCGGATAGGGAATTTCCACCCTATATCCCGCCTGTACTTGCGCGTAAGGCACCTCATTAAAGGGCGCCTTCCCCGCGCGGGATGGTTTGAACAATGACAATCTCAGGGGATCAGCGGGGTCGCTGCACGTCAGGACCCGCAGAATTCCGCCGTTAATGGGAGCTTTTAATGGCTAAAGTAATCGGTATTGACCTCGGCACGACCAACTCATGCGTCGCCGTGATGGATGGCGCCACGCCTAAAGTGATCGAAAACGCCGAAGGGGCGCGCACGACCCCTTCCATGGTGGCCTTCACCGAGGACGGCGAGCGCCTGATGGGCATGCCCGCCAAGCGCCAGGCCGTCACCAACCCGGAACACACGTTTTTCGCCATCAAGCGCCTGATCGGGCGCCCGTATGACGACCCCACCACGCAAAAAGACAAAGCGATGGTCCCCTACAATATTATCAAGGCGGACAATGGCGATGCGTGGGTCGAGGGGCGCGGCGATGAAAAGCTTTCCCCGTCACAAATTTCCGCTTTCATCCTGCAAAAGATGAAAGAAACCGCCGAGGCCTATCTTGGCCACGACGTGACCCAAGCCGTGATCACGGTCCCTGCATATTTCAACGATGCCCAACGCCAGGCGACCAAAGACGCCGGCAAAATCTCGGGCCTTGAAGTTTTGCGCATTATCAACGAGCCCACGGCGGCGGCGCTCGCCTATGGCTTGGATAAGAAACAAACCGGCACCATTGTCGTTTACGACCTTGGCGGCGGCACCTTCGATGTTTCTGTCCTTGAGATTGGCGACGGCGTCTTTGAAGTGAAATCCACCAACGGCGACACGTTCTTGGGCGGTGAAGACTTTGACATGGCGATCGTTGAATACCTCGCCAAGGAATTTAAAAAAGAACAAGCCATCGATCTAACGCAAGATCGCCTTGCCCTTCAGCGCTTAAAAGAAGCTGCGGAAAAGGCAAAGATCGAGCTGAGCTCCGCGTCGCAAACCGAAGTGAACCTGCCGTTCATTACCGCTGATGCAAGCGGGCCTAAGCACATGACCATGAAGCTTTCCCGCTCCAAGTTGGAAAGCCTTGTGGGCGATTTGATCAAACGCACCGAAGGCCCGTGTAAAGCGGCACTGAAAGATGCAGGGCTTACGGCAGCTGACATCGACGATGTTATTTTGGTGGGCGGCATGACCCGCATGCCGAAAGTCCAAGAAACGGTGCAAAATCTTTTCGGTAAAGAGCCGCATAAGGGCGTGAACCCGGACGAAGTGGTGGCCATGGGCGCCGCCATTCAAGCGGGCGTTTTGCAAGGCGACGTCAAAGACGTATTACTTCTGGATGTGACACCGCTTTCGCTTGGCATTGAAACGCTTGGCGGTGTCTTTACGCGCCTCATTGATCGCAACACCACGATCCCCACAAAGAAAAGCCAGATCTTCTCAACCGCGGAAGACAATCAGAACGCGGTCACCATCCGCGTCTTCCAAGGCGAAAGGGAAATGGCGGCCGACAACAAGATGCTTGGTCAATTTGACCTTGTGGGCCTTCCGCCTGCGCCGCGCGGTATTCCGCAAGTCGAAGTAACCTTCGACATCGACGCCAATGGCATCGTCAACGTGGGTGCCAAGGATAAGGCCACGAACAAGGAACAGGCGATCCGCATTCAGGCCTCTGGTGGTCTTACGGACGACGAGATTCAGAATATGGTCAAGGACGCCGAAGAGCACAAAGCCGAAGACGCCGAGCGCAAGGAATTGGTGGAAGCACGCAACAAGGGCGAAGCCCTGGTGCATTCTACCGAAGCGGCATTGACCGAACACGGCGAAGCCTTAGCGGCCGAGGACAAGGAAACCATCGAGGCCGATATGCAGGCCCTTCGTGATGCCCTGGCCCAGGAAGATGTAACCAAGGAAGACCTGGAAGCAAAAGTCACGGCGCTTGCGCAAAGTTCTATGAAGCTGGGCGAAGCCATGTACAAGGCCCAACAAGCCGAAGGCGAAGCGGCAGCCGCCGCCGATGCCGCCCGTGATGAGAGCTCTGGCGATGATGACGGCGACGTGGTCGATGCCGACTTCGAAGACGTCAGCGATGACGACGAGAAAAAGTCGTCGGCCAGCTAAGGCGCAGAGGGAGCGCATTGATATGAACGCGCTCCCCCGTCCACTTCCTACACACAAGCGAGCCGCCCGTTCATGAGCAAGCGCGACTATTATGAAGTGCTTGGCGTTTCCAAAAACGCCACCGATGCGGAACTCAAGGCCGCGTTCCGCAAGCTTGCTATGAAGTTTCACCCGGACCAGAACCAGGATGATCCGAAGGCGGAACAAAAGTTCAAAGAAATTGGCGAAGCCTACGAAGCCCTGAAAGACAAGGATAAGCGCGCGGCCTATGACCGCATGGGCCACGCAGCCTTTGAAGGCGGCCGCAGGCCCGGTGGGCCGGGCGGCTTTGGTCCTGATTTTGGCAATGCTTTTTCCGATATTTTCGATGATTTATTCGGCGACGCTATGGGCGGCCGCGGCGGACGACGCGGTGGCGGCGGCGGTGGGCGCACCCGGGGCGCGGACTTGCGCTACAATATGGAAATCACGCTTGGCGAAGCCTTTGCCGGTAAGGACGCGGAAATCCGTGTGCCGACGACTGTTTCCTGCGATCGCTGCACCGGCTCAGGCGCGGAACCGGGCACGGCGCCGGAAACCTGCGGCACCTGCGCGGGCGCGGGCCGCGTGCGCGCAAGCCAAGGTTTCTTCACTGTCGAGCGCACCTGCCCCACTTGCGGCGGCAGCGGCCAACAGGTCAAAAGCCCTTGCCGCGATTGCGGCGGTGCAGGCCGCAAGGAAAAAGAACAAACACTGGCGGTGAACATTCCCGCCGGGGTCGAAGATGGCACCCGCATCCGGCTTAGCGGAAAAGGCCAGGCCGGTTTGCGCGGCGGGCCGTCCGGTGATCTCTATCTTTTCATCTCCATTCGCAATCACGAGGTTTTCCACCGCGAAGGCCCGCACTTGTTCATCGATGTGCCAGTGCCGTTTACGACGGCTGCCTTAAGCGGCCATGTGGAAGTGCCCACCATCGGCGGCGGCAAGGCCAAGGTGACAATTCCTGAGGGCACCCAATCGGGTCGCCAATTCCGCCTGCGCGGCAAGGGCATGCCGGTGCTGCGCCAAAATCGTTCCGGCGACATGATCGTTGAGGTGCATGTGGAAACGCCCACCAAATTGAGCGCCAAGCAAAAACAGCTCCTCAAAGAGTTCGAGGACGCAGACGGCGATAGCGTCTTTCCAGAGTTTGGCAAATTCAAAAAACGCCTCGAAGGCTTTTTGAAACGCGCGGCGGAGTAGCTTCCCGCAATCAACCCGACCTATAGGCTTGAGATTTCGCGTGCCCCCCTTATGCTTGATGCCCAAGCCGCACGGAGGCCGGGTCTCATGCCCTCAAAAACCGAATGGATTGAACGCCGCTCATTGGAAGCTTTGCACGAAGGCGCCAGCGCGGCCGTGCAAGCGCAGACGGGCCTCGCGCTTCATCAGGTCGACGGCGCATCGGTTTCGGTCTGTGCGGCGGGGGGCGGCATCTTGCTGAACCGCGTCATCGGTCTGGGGCTCAACGGCCCGGCGACGGAAGGCGGTATCGCGCGCATCAAAGAGATTTATGTGGATGCGGGTGTGCCTCGCTATTTCATTCACATCGCGCCCGAAGCCGAACCGAAAGACACAATCCGCAATTTGCTGGCCGACGCGGGGCTGGAAAAGGCGCGCCGCTGGATGAAGTTTTCCCGCGACAATGCGCCAGCAACGCCTGCGAAGTCCGACCTTTCGTTGCGTGAGATAGATGCTTCCCATAAGGATGATTTCGTCCGAATCTGCGGTCCGGCGTTTGGCATTGGTAAGGCAGCCTGGCCCGCGCTTGAAGGCCTTGTAAACCATCCACACTGGCACATCTTCATGAGCTTTGACGGTGATACCCTTGCGGGGGTGGGTGGGCTTTTTGTGGAAGACGGGGCAGCGGTAACGGACTATGGCGCCACCGACCCTGCGTTCCGCCAACGTGGCAGCCAGAGCGTCGTGCTTGCCGCGCGCATCGAGAAAGCGCGAGAGCTTGGTGTCACCCTGATCACCACCGAAACCGGCGAAGCGGTGGAAGGCGATGCGCAGCATTCCTATGGCAACATTTTGAAACGCGGGTTTAAAGAAGATTACCTGCGGGAAAATTGGGCGCCATCTCAATAGCACTGACCGAACCGTTCTGGACACCGCGCGCGCACCCCGCGTAAGCTCCCCCAAAAATCGCTCGGGGAGGGCGCGCCCATGCCAATTGACCAACTTGCCAATTATGCGGAAGTGTTCGGCGGCCTAGCCGTTATTGTTTCGCTGCTATATTTGGCGATCCAAGTGCGTGCCCACAATCGAGATCAACGACAGCACCGCCGTATCGAAACCTTTGAAATTATGAACACGATTCACGATTTCATGTCGGGGCCATCCAATGTTTCTGAAATTTTTGCCAAAGCGGCTACGGATTACAACAGTTTGACCTATGCCGAGCGCATCCGGTTTTCAAACATGTACAGTAAATCCTTCAATGCCCTTGAGTTGCTGATGGGTATGCGTGAGGACGGCGCAATTTCGAAAGAGGAACTGGCCCGCTTTGAGTTTTTTCTGAAAACCAGTTTCAACCCCCCGATGATACGCCACTGGTGGAGAACGGCAGCCGTCCGCGATTCCCTAACCAACAGAGTTCGCGAGCGCGTTGACAATTGGGTAGCCGACGCCGAGACCGGAAGCGCAAACACAATCGCTGTGGAGCCGTTTGATGCTTGAAGTCGTTTCAAATTACGCCGAGGTTTTTGGGGCAGGGGCGGTTATCGTCTCTCTTATCTATCTCTCGTTTCAGATACGTGCCAATACGCGCGAGCAGCGCCATCGTGCGCGCTATGACCAATTTGAGATCCAAAAGTCCGTATACGATTCAATGATCGCGGACCAGGAAACAACAAAAGTCTTCCTCAAAGGAAATCGGGATTATGAGTCCCTAAGCGATGAAGAGCGCATTCGTTTCGGCGCCGCGAACCTAAAAGCGCTTCACGCATTTTATTTGATTATGGAAATGCGTGATGACGGGTTGATTGACGACGATGTCTTTCTGGGCTTTGAGCAGTTTCTTCTTGGGTCCCTGTCGGCGCCGGGAAGTCGATACTGGTGGAAAAACATGCAGTTCCCCAAACACGTCGCCCCGCGCGTGCAGGATCATTTCAATCGGTTGCTAGCCGAACAGGACCGCGCCCATGACACTTGAGAACTGGTATTTCATCGCGCAAATCCTTGCTGGTTTTGGCATTATCGCTTCATTGATATTTGCGGGCCTTCAGGTGCGCGACAACACACGCCAGCAGCGCCATCGCGGCACACTTGAGCGCGCCTCTTATTCACTGCAGGTCCATGAGCAGATTATGTCTAACCCAGAAGTTCGGCGTGTACTTTCGCTGGCCGATGGCGGGTTTCATTCTTTGGATCGTGATTCCAAACTGATTTACGGGTCCTACGCGCGCAGCGTTTTGCAATTCCTTGCCATCCTAATCGCTCAGAACCAGGACGCGCGCCTCGATGCGGAAACGCGCGCCGCCTATGACCGGACCCTGGCGCAACGGTTGGGAAACCGGGCCTTTATCGAATGGTGGGAGGTGGAGAAGATCTATTACGCCCCCGATGTGCGGCGCAATGTCATTGCCGCAATAGAAAGAGCCGCCGTAGAGGACCTTCCACCTTTTGTCCCTTCAAATGGAGGAAGTGGAAACGCCCATGACGCTTGAGGCCTTTTACTTCATTGCGCAGATCGTTGCGGCGCTTACCGCAGAGGGAGTGCCGTCGTGAGTGAAACTCAGCCGCCTAAGATCTTGACGCCACTGGTGGTGATCACCGCGCTTGTCGTCACTGCATTGGGCATCGCCGACTTGATAATCCTGCCAGACCTAAAGTGGCGCGGGATACTTGGTATTTTGTTTCTTCCCGTCACCATAACCGCGCTGTATGTGCTGACACGCGGGGAGGACCGCATACGCCGTGCCATTGGCAGGGGCGGCGGCGTGCGTGCGGGACTTGTGGGCGCGGGGGTCGCCCTGGCAACGGCCTTTGGATTTACCTTCACCGATCACATGGGTTGGACCGGCGCCGAGGGGCAGCTTTCCAGCAGTCCCATCTGGCTCATCCTTCTGCCCTTGATCGCTGTCTTTATTGAGCTTTCTAGCAGCCGATTGGAAGCGCGCGCGGGAAAAGACCCCGATAAAGATTGATTTTATTCCGCCGCTAGGCTGGCGAAGACCGGTTCGATATCGCCGAAATATTCAAAGGCAATATCTTCCTTGATGGCACGGCGCAGGTCCGCGTCTTCTTCGAAGTGCACGCAGATGTGGCTGCCCTTATCTGAGAAGATGGCTTGCGTGGAAGTGTCTTTCACATCCTCGCCGCCGATGTTGGCGGTCGCATGGATCGAGATCACCTCAAAGGCACGCGGCGCAATCTCGGATAGAAGAATATAGATGGCGCCGCCCTTAAGAAGCGTCGTGGTGATGGGAAAGCGGGTGAAGGGAACCATTTTCCCCGACCTGCCTTTGAAGTGAACCACATCGTGCTGCATTGCCCTTAACCCCGTATTCCCGTGCGGCGCGCCTGTTATCCACAGGCCTTGCCACCCCATTGAGTCCAATCACAAGGCCCCAGCTGAGTCGAATCGCCAGTCCCCGCCCCGTGCTAAGCCCTTGATTTCGCGCGAATTTCCTGCGCATCGCCAAAGGCCACTTAAATCCTCACGCCCGCCGATTCTGTGCGAATCAGGCCGAATCGCTCCAACCCCTTCCCCCAAAAGGGCCAAGCGACGACCATGGGCCCAAGACACATCTATCCGGTGCGGCGGAACCATCCCCTTTCGGCCCCCCGCGCCTTCACCTACGATCACGCCAACCGATTCTGAAGGAAACGTTACCGTTGGCTAATCCGCCCCCTGCCCAATCCCAAGTTTTTGAGTTGAGCCTCTATCGCAGATCGCCCCTTGGCCCCGTCGTCACAACAATTGTGATTGGCGTCATAGTGTTTGGGCTGTTCCTTGTGAACGTCTGGGCGGTTGAAGATTTCGCTGCATTTGTTGCCGACCCTCAAGGCCAAAGCACGTTGCGCGCTGCATTCCTGCTAACCCTGATTTTATGCGCGGCCTTGGGGGTGAACATTTTCGATGATCGTGCATATCAAATTGATGCCGCAGTCCTACGCGAGGATTTTGGTCTTGCCCTTCCGGCACGCCGGCAGAATAGCCGGGGCTTGTTATGGGCAAGCATTGCAGGAGCGGTCGTGGGTCTTGGATTTTTGGCGTTTATCATCTGGTCAAACACCGGTGCTGACATACGGGCCTTTGCGACATCGCTTGGTCTTTGGTTCATGCCCATGACCCCATTGCTTTGGGTCTTGTTGGCGCGGGGGGCATTTGGATCCTTTGTCGCCGGGCGGTCTATGACCAAGTTCATCGAGAATGATTTGACCATCGATCTTTACCGTCATCATGAACTTTCCGTTTTTGGCCGCATCGCAATGCGGGGCGCCTTTATATGGTTGATTTTCGTCGGGATCGTATTGTTGGGGTTCGCCGACGGTGGTGGGGCGTTGTTCGCGCAAGTCACAATGTACATCACCATTATCGTTGCCATCTTCAACTTCGTTTCGACGATGCAGCCGATCCGCCAAAAAATTCGCGCCGCCAAGCGCGCAGAACTTAAGCTCATTCGGGAGCGGCTCGCCAAGGCGCGGCTTGAATTGGGAATAGGTGCGGCGGGCGCTGATATCCCGGCGCTCATTGCCCTTGAAGATCATATCGAGAAGGTCCGCGAGTGGCCACTTGACCTTCCCACCGCTGCGCGTTTGCCCCTATACATTCTTGTTCTGGTGGTTCCCTGGGCAATTGGCGTGTATGCCGAAACCATAGTCCAGGGATTTTTGGGAGGAGGCTAAATGGCCAAGCCGTTAAAACTTGCCGTTGCGGGAGCGGGGGGCCGTATGGGCCGCATGCTGATGCGGGCCGTGCTAGCACACCCCGAATGCCAGCTTGTCGCCGCGATCGACCAGCCAGGATCCGACGTGCAGGGCGCAGACGCAGGGATGTTGGCCGGGGTGGCCTCTGTGGGCTTGGCCGTGGATAGCAACCCGGCCAAGGCAATAGACCTTGCCGATGGGCTTTTGGATTTTACCGTGCCTGAGGGAAGTGTTGCCCTTGCCAAGGAAACAGCCAAACGCGGCGCGGTGCATATTGTTGGGACAACGGGCTTTTCATCCGAACAGGAACGAAGGTTTGAAAAGGTCGCCACAGGTGCGCGCATCGTAAAAGAGGGTAATTTCTCATTGGGCATCAATTTACTCTGTGCCCTGACGACGGCCGTTGCCGAGCGCCTGGGTCCGGACTATGACATTGAAGTTATTGAAACCCATCATCGGCACAAGATCGATGCGCCCTCTGGCACGGCCTTAATGCTCGGCGAAGCCGCGGCGTCTGGGCGCGGTATTGATTTCAGCAAATATTCGGTGCGCGAACGTAGCGGCTTTACCGGCCCGCGGACCGAAGGCGCCATCGGATTTTCCTCAATTCGCGCAGGCGAAGTGATCGGCGAACATCGGGTGATGTTTGGCGGGGCTACCGAACTGCTTGAACTAAAACACGTGGTGTCTGACCGCTCGCTTTATGCCGATGGGGCATTGCGCGCGGCGCTTTGGGCAAGGGATCAAGCCCCCGGGCTTTATACCATGTCGGATGTGCTGGGGCTTTAAGCTTCGGCGCCGCGTCTCGCCGCTTCCCAAGTGAGCAATGCCTTCTTGCGCGTGAGGCCCCAGTGATAACCGCCCAGCGCCTTTGTTTGCCGCAGCACCCGGTGGCAGGGAATAAGAAATGAAACCGGGTTCCGCCCGACCGCACTGCCGACGGCACGCACAGCCTTTTCGGTGCAGACTTTCTTGGCAATATCCGTATACGACGCGGTTTCACCGAAGGGGATTTCCAAAAGCGCGCGCCAGACCTGCAATTGGAACGGTGTGCCGCCCAGATGTAGCTTGAGCGGTTCATCGCGCGTGCCCGTTGAAAACGCCCGCGCGGCGAAGGGCGCAGTGGCGGCCGGTTCCTGCACAAATTCCGCATTCGGCCATCTTGCCTTCATGTCTTCAAGGGCCGTGCCTTCTGTCCCCGGATCAGCAAACGCAAGTCCGCAAAGCCCGCGCGGCGTTACCATATAAAGCCCCGCGCCAAAGGGTGTGTCGTGCCAGCCGTAACGAATTTCAAGTCCTTCGCCCTTGCGCTTTACCTCGCCCGGTGTCATCGCCTCCACCGTCACAAATAAATCATGCAAGCGGCCAGGCCCCGAGAGCCCCACCTCAAAGGCCGCATCAAGAAGCGGCGCACCACGCTCAAGCGCCGCGCGCGCGTCCGCATGGGTCAGGATGGCCAATAAGCGTTTGGGGCTAACCCCCGCCCAGCGGGAGAAAATGCGCTGCGCGTGAAAGGGCGATAGGCCCATGGCATCGGCCACGTCTTCAAGGCGCGGTTGGGCCTGTTGGTGTTCTTCAACGAAAGAAATGGCTTCAGCCATGCGCTCATAATCTCGCGCTTGCGGGCCAAAGGGGTCTTCGTGGGTTTGGGGCTCAGTTGTGTTCATGACCCAAACTTAAGGGAGCGCTGCTTCCGCCGCCACCCGGTTCTTGCGGAGGCTGACGGGTGCTTGCACGGCAGCGCCGGTATCGCTAGCGTCCGCCGCCATGACTGCCGAAAAATCCACTAAAAACGCGGCCAAGCCAAAAACAGTGGCTCGCCGCCCGCGCAAGATGCCGAAAAACTGGGTCGCGCCCTTTTTTGAAATCCTTGCCGCAGCCGACCCGGAACCCAAAACGGAACTCAATTACACCAACCCTTACACGCTGGTGGTGGCGGTGGCGCTTTCGGCGCAGGCAACGGATAAGGGCGTCAATCTTGCCACCGAAAAATTATTCAAGCTTGCCGACACGCCGGAGAAGATGGTGGCTTTGGGCGAGGCACGCGTCCGCGATTTGATCAAAACCATCGGCCTGTTTCGCAACAAGGCGAAGAACGTGGTCGCGCTTTCACAAAAACTCATTGATGAATTTGGCAGCGAAGTTCCGCGCACCCGCGAGGAATTGGAAAGCTTGCCAGGGGTGGGGCGCAAAACCGCCAATGTTGTGCTGAATGTCGCCTTTGGCGACGCCACCATCGCCGTGGACACCCACATCTTCCGGGTTTCAAACCGCACGCGGCTTGCGCCGGGCAAAGACCCGCTGGCGGTAGAGCTGGCGCTGGAAAAAGCCGTACCCAATGAATTCAAGCTGCACGCGCATCATTGGTTGATCCTGCATGGGCGTTACATCTGCAAAGCACGCAAGCCCGAATGTGGAAAATGTTCTGTCTACAAATATTGTCTTTGGCCGGAAAAAGCGCCGCTTACGCCGAAAGATATTTAGCTGGTTCCTGGTGCCGCATTTGCCGCAGCGCGCGTTACCGCATCCACGCAAGCCTGATCACCTGGACTGTCTTCGCCATTATGGGCGCCGGTGGAGGTGACATAAGAAACGCGCGGCGTCTCGCTTTCGTCAGGATAGAAAAACAAAAACAGCACACAAGAATCCGTTTGGAACTGCCAGACCTGCGCGCCTTGATCGATGCGGCGCAATGATGGCACTCCGAAAAACTCTTCCGCCTCCGCCTCGCCCAATCCCAAAAGGTCTTCGGCGCGCGGAATAAAGGCGGGTTCAATGATGCGCCGCATGGGGCGTGGTTCGTTGGTTCTAACCTCGACCTCTGAACCCACGCGGTTTTCCGGCGAAGGGCTGATCACGTTGACGGATTCGCACGCGGCAAGGCCCAACACGGCGGCGGCGACTATCACCAATGCCTTAGTGATGCCGTTTGTGCTTTTTGCCATGAGCCGTCACCTCCTTATAGACATGGACCATCAACGCCGCTCCAAAGACCGGAGCAAAGAAATTAGCGATTGGGATAGAGAGAGCAAGGGTAGTGATCACACCTGCAAGGAATATTCTGAACCCATTGGCGCGCCTGAGACGCTTTACCTCGGGCGGGGGCATGTGCCTGAGCGCCACCATTTCAAAATATTCGCGCCCAACCAGAGATCCGTTCAAGACATAGAAGACGGCGATATTGATCCCCGGTACAAAATAGAAGGGCAGGAATAGAAGATTGAGCAAAATGACGCTGGTGAAAAACCGCGCCATCACCACGATCATTTCACCGATGCCCGGTTCGCGCAGCGCGCCGGTGCCCCCGTACCATTTATTTTCCACACGGGCTGCGAGCTCTTCCACAAAGAACCCCAGCGCCACAGCGGAAACCGGGATCACCAGAAAAACCAGCCCAAGCGCAAGCGTAACACTCGTCAGGATACGGACAGCATCATTGACCCAGGCCCAGCCGAACTCGGGGATCTGGGCAAGGCCCCATTGCGCGCCCCAATAAAGGCCCACAAAAAGAAGAATTGTCACGGCGATCGCCTTGACGATGACGCCCCAGGTGCCAAAGTCGCCGAACTGCGCAAGCGCGCGGGCAATATGTTGCGGCATGATATCCCCCTCATGCGGCGGGCCGTTGCCCACCTGTACCGAACCATTATACTCACCCAGCGAAAAAAGTGATCCTTGTTTCATCGCCCCTACAATCTTCCCTCAAAAAGGAGCCCTTATGAGCGACGCGCGTTTTGACGTTCTTGGCATCGGCAATGCCCTGGTGGACGTGCTGGCCCATTCCAGCGACGATTTTCTGACCGAAAATGGCATCGCCAAGGGCACCATGAACCTGGTTGATGCTGAACGCGCCACCGCGCTTTACGGCAAAATGGAACCGGCGGTGGAAATTTCTGGCGGCTCGGCGGCAAATACCATGGTGGGCATTGCCGAACTGGGCGGGCGCGCGGCCTATGTGGGCAAGGTAAAGGCCGATCAGTTGGGCGAGGTCTTCGCTCACGATATTCGCGCGGCGGGGGTTAGTTACACCGTAGATATGGCGCCGGAAGGGGAGCCTTCGGGACGTTGCCTCATTATGGTGACCCCCGACGCCCAGCGCAGCATGAATACTTTCCTTGGCGCTTCTTCGACCCTTTCGCCCGCGGACGTGCGCGCCGACGACGTTGCGGCCAGTGAAGTGACTTATCTTGAAGGCTATCTGTTTGATCCGGCGCCCGCGAAAGAAGCGTTTTACAAGGCCGCGAATATTGCGCACCAGGCCGACCGCAAAGTTTCGCTGACCCTGTCGGATCCGTTTTGCGTTGACCGGTACCGCGACGAGTTTTTACATCTGATCGAAACCGAAGTAGATATTTTGTTTGCCAACGAAGCCGAGCTCAAATCGCTTTACCAAACAAGTTCCTTTGACGATGGATTGCAGGCCTTGATGCACCATTGCCCGATGGCGGGCCTCACGCGGTCCGAACATGGCTCGGTGGTGCTGTGGAACGATGAGGTTCACGTGATTGCCGCCAAGCCCGTTGGCAAAGTTGTCGATACCACCGGAGCGGGCGACGCCTATGCCGCCGGTTTCTTGTTCGGCCTTGCCAAAGGCAAAGACGCAAAGACATGCGGGCAACTTGGCTCAATGGCAGCGGCGGAAATTATCAGTCACTTCGGCGCGCGCCCGGAAGCGGATTTGAAAGCGCTCGCAAAAGAGGCGGGGTTGATGGAGTAGGTAGATGACCTGGTTCTTTGTTCTTACACCGCTGATTGTCTGCGTCATTCTTGCGGCGGTTATTGGGCTGCCGCCGGTCACCGGCGTGAATGCCGATCTGCCTTACGCCTTTGAAGAACACGAGATGGTGGACGCGGAAAAGCGGCGCGCCTGGCGCCCCAACATGCCTGGTCTGATCATTGGATTTGGTGCGGGCATCAGCCTGGTGCTGGCCTTGGCGCGTTTAGCAGGCGTGGCTTAGCACTATCGCGAGGCTTTCTCCGCAAGGCCGCTAACGCCTTCGCGTTTTTCAAGTTCGTCCCACAGGGCAGATGCGGGAACATTCCGCGCCGCCATGGCAACCAGCATGTGATAGATGACATCCGCAGCTTCGGCGGTAACGCGCTCGGGTTCTTCGTCTGACACGGCGCGGATGAACTCCGTTGCTTCTTCTTTAAACTTCGCCGCCGCGCCTTCGGGTCCGCGCGACAGCACGCTGGCCGTATAACTTTCCTCGGGGTCTGCGCCTTTGCGCGCTTCGATGGTGGTGGTCAGGCGATCAAGAATGTGCGTCATGGAAATCTCCTAGAGCCGCACGGAAAGCCCCGCATCGGCGAGATGCTGTTTGGCCTCCGCAATGGTGTAGTCACCGAAGTGAAAGATAGAGGCTGCGAGCAATCCCGTCGCGTGGCCTTTCGCCGCGCCTTCGGCCAAATGATCAAGGCTGCCGACGCCGCCGCTCGCAATGATAGGCACTGATACGGCATCGGCAATGGCGCGGGTCAGCTCAAGATCATAGCCTGCCTTGGTGCCGTCGCGGTCCATGGAAGTGACAAGCAACTCCCCCGCGCCGAGGCTTACCACGCGCTTTGCAAATTCAACCGCATCAATGCCGGTTTTTGTGCGACCGCCGTGGGTGAAAATCTCGTATCGATTTTCGCTTGAAGCGCCCTGCCCTGTCTTTTTGGCGTCGATGGCAACGACAATGCATTGGCCGCCGAATTTTTCCGCAGCGCGGCGCACAAAGTCCGGGTCCTTCACCGCGGCTGTGTTGATCGCCACCTTGTCCGCGCCAGCAAGAAGAAGAGCGCGAATATCTTCCAGCTCACGCACCCCGCCGCCCACGGTAAGGGGCATGAAACATTCCTCGGCCGTGTGGCGCACCGCATCGAGCAAAATGCCGCGATTGTCCGAACTTGCGGTGATGTCGAGAAAGCAAAGCTCGTCCGCCCCCGCCGCATCATAGAGCCGCGCTTGTTCAACGGGGTCGCCCGCATCGCGCAGGGAAACAAAGTTCACGCCCTTGACGACGCGCCCGTCTTTCACATCAAGGCAAGGAATGATGCGCAGCTTTAAAGTCATGCGCTTGCGGCGGCGATGGCGTCTTTCGGGTCAAGCGTGCCGTCATAAAGGGCGCGGCCGACCACGGCGCCGCCAATTGTGGGATAAGCTTTCAAAGCCTTGATGTCATCGGTGCTGTTAAGACCGCCCGAGGCGAGCACCGGAATGGTCACCGCCTTGGCCATCTCGGCGGTGGATTCCACATTGACGCCTTTGAGCATGCCGTCACGGCGAATGTCGGTGTAAATAATGGCCGCAACCCCTGCCCCTTCGAAGCGTTGGGCCAGCTCCACCGCCGGCATGTCGCTATCGGTGGCCCAGCCTTCCACGGCCACCATGCCGTCGCGCGCGTCCACGCCCACGACGATGCGCCCCGGCAATTCCTTTGCCGCGTCCATGACAAGCCAGGGGTCGCGCAAGGCTGCGGTGCCCAGGATCACACGCTCAACCCCCATTTCGAGCCACATTTCGATGGTGGCGCGGTTGCGGACGCCGCCCCCTAATTGCGCTTTCAGCGTGGTCGATTTGAGGATGGCTTCAACGCAACTGCCGCTAACCGGTTCGCCCTTGAAGGCGCCGTTGAGATCCACGAGGTGGAGCCATTCAAATCCTGCGTCCTCAAAGATCTTGGCCTGGGCCACTGGATCGGCATTAAAGACGCGGGCGCGGCTGAGATCGCCTTCTTCAAGCCGCACGGCCTCGCCGTCTTTTAGGTCAATCGCGGGGTAGATGATCATGGGGCCCACCTCAGGAAGTTTTGGAGAAGCCGGAGGCCGACGGCCTGGCTTTTTTCGGGGTGAAATTGAGTGCCAAAAATATTGTCGCGGGCGACGGCGGCGGTGATGGGTCCACCATAACCCACATTGGCCGCAACCTGCGAAGGGTCTTTGGGGTAGAGGCCATACGAATGAACGAAATAGGCATGGTCCCCTGAGTTGATTCCCGCCAAAACAGGATGTTTCGGTTGTGTAATGATCAATGCATTCCAACCCATATGGGGGATTTTGAGGTTTTGGTCCTCTGGCACTACTTTTGCGACTTCGCCGGGGATCCAGCCCATGCCTTGGGTCTCTCCATGCTCAAAACCGCAGGTTCCCAAAAGCTGCATGCCGACGCAGATGCCCAGGAACGGCTTGGCCTTGCTGATCACCGCCTCTTCCAGCGCCGCTCGCATGCCCGAAAGCCCGGAAAGCCCAGCCATACAGTCCGCAAAAGCCCCTACGCCGGGCAAGACGATACGGTCGGCCTTCGCGACGGTCTCAGCCTCTGAGGTCACAAGGATGCGGGTGCCTGCCATGGCGCCTTCATAGGCCGCGCGCTCAAGGGCTTTCTGGGCGGAGCGCAGATTGCCGGAGCCATAATCGATGATCACTGTCGAGGGCATAAGGTATTGAACCCGTTGATGATTTAGAGCTTGCCTTTGGTCGAAGGCACACCCGTCTGACGCGGGTCAGGCTCCACCGCGGCACGCAAGGCGCGGGCAAAGGATTTAAAGCAGCTTTCGATGATGTGGTGATTGTTGGCGCCGTAGAGGTTTTCAACGTGGCAAGTCAGTCCCGCGCTGCCTGCCAGCCCCGCGAACCATTCCTTGAACAGCTCGGTATCCATATCGCCCAGCTTTTGCTGAGAAAAGCTGACGCGCCACTCAAGATGGGCCCGGCCGGAGATATCCACCACGGCGCGGGAGAGCGCTTCATCAAGCGGGATTGTTGCGTCTCCGAAACGAGTGATGCCTGCCTTGTCCCCCAGGGCCTCGGCCAAAGCCTCGCCCATGGTGATCCCCACATCCTCGGTGGTGTGGTGCCCGTCGATATGAAGGTCGCCCTTGGCGGAAACCGCCAGATCGATCATGGAATGTTTGGAAAAGCTCTCCAGCATATGGTCGAGAAAGCCTAGCCCCGTGGAAATATCCGACTGCCCGGACCCATCCAGATCGAGGGTCACGGTAATGTCGGTCTCTTTGGTCTTGCGCTTGACCGTCGCTGTACGGGGCATGGATGATCTCCTTACCCTCAAGTCTTAGCGGAATTTTGCGCTGCGGCAAATGCGGCGCTTGCGACACTTATGGTGCCCCTCTTGACCTCGCGCCCCTTGACCCGAGAGGGCGGGTGGCCACATGGAAGGGGCACAATTTCCCCCTAGCCCCCCACGAGGCACTTCCATGAGTGATGAGGTATTCCACGGCACCACCATCCTGACAGTCCGCAAGGGCGGCGAGGTGGTGGTGGTTGGCGATGGGCAGGTGACCTTGGGCCAGACGGTTATCAAGGCCTCTGCCAAAAAAGTCCGTCCGCTGGGCAGCGGCGGAAAGGTCATTGGCGGCTTTGCCGGGGCGACGGCGGATGCCTTTACGCTTTTTGAGCGGCTGGAAGCCAAACTCGAGCAATACCCCGATCAACTGCTGCGGGCCTCCGTGGAGCTGGCCAAGGACTGGCGCACCGATCGTTACTTGCGCCGCCTAGAAGCCATGATGATCGTGGCCGACGCAAAAACCAGCCTCGTGCTCACCGGCACCGGCGACGTGCTCGAGCCGGAAAACGGCGTCGCCGGTATCGGTTCGGGCGGCACCTATGCCCTGGCCGCCGCGCGCGCGCTAATCGACACCGACATGGATGCCGATGCCATCGCCCGCAAGGCCATGGCCATCGCGGCAGAGATTTGTGTCTATACGAATGAAAACCTCACATTAGAAAAATTGAGTGCGTAAATCCTGATGACTACTTTTTCCCCCCGCGAGATTGTTTCCGAACTTGACCGGTTCATCGTTGGCCAGCAGGACGCCAAGCGCGCCGTCGCCATTGCCCTTCGTAACAGATGGCGTCGTCAGCAACTGCCCGAGGACTTGCGCGAGGAAGTGCTGCCCAAAAACATTTTGATGATTGGCCCCACCGGGGTTGGCAAGACCGAGATCTCCCGCCGCCTGGCAAAACTTGCCGGCGCGCCGTTTTTAAAAGTCGAAGCGACCAAATTTACCGAAGTGGGCTATGTGGGCCGCGACGTGGAACAAATCATCCGCGACCTTGTTGAAATTTCCATCGGCCTTTGCCGCGATAAAAAACGCAAAGAGGTAGAGGCCCATGCCTTTGCCGCAGCAGAGGGCAGGGTGCTCGACGCGCTGGTGGGCAAAGACGCAGGCGAAGCGACCCGCGAAAGCTTCCGCGTGAAACTGCGCGCAGGCGATCTTAATGACAAAGAGATTGAACTTGAGGTTGCCGACACCTCAAACCCTATGGGCAATTTTGAAGTTCCCGGCATGCCCGGCGCGCAAGTGGGCATGCTTAATCTGGGCGAATTGTTCGGCAAGGGCATGGGCCGCACCAAAACGCGGCGCGTTTCCGTTGAAGACGCCTTTGAGCCTTTGATTGCGGAAGAAAGCGACAAGTTGCTGGATGAAGAAACGCTGATGCGTGAAGCCATCTTTGCTGTTGAAAACCACGGCATCGTTTTCCTGGATGAAATTGACAAGATCACCGCGCGGTCCGACGCACGGGGAGGGGATGTTTCCCGCGAAGGGGTGCAGCGCGATTTGCTGCCGCTTATCGAAGGCACCACCGTTGCCACCAAGCACGGTGCGGTGAAGACCGACCATATTTTGTTTATTGCCTCGGGCGCCTTTCATGCGGCCAAGCCTTCGGATCTTTTGCCTGAGCTTCAAGGGCGGCTGCCCATCCGTGTGGAATTATCCGCCCTGACCCGTGATGATTTAGTCCGTATCCTGACCGAACCAGAAGCCAGCCTCATCACTCAATATGTAGCATTGATGGGCACAGAAGGTTTCACGCTTGAATTTACCCAAGACGGCGTAGAAGCGCTGGCCGATATTGCGGCGGAGGTCAATTCGACCGTGGAAAACATCGGCGCGCGGCGATTGCATACAATTTTGGAACGTGTGCTGGATGAAGTGAGTTTCACGGCCACCGATCGCTCCGGCGAAAGCCTGATCATCGATGCGGCTTACGTGAACGAACATTTGAGCGAATTGGCAAAAAACGCCGATCTTTCAAAGTTCGTGCTCTAACTCTTCCTCCGTATAAAGACGTAAAACGCGCCGGAGCCGCCATGGCGGGGGTGCGCTTCCTCAACCCCAAAGACAATACCGCGCAAAGGTTCCTGGGCGAGCCATTGCCTGAGCCGCGTGCGTAAAATGCCCGGGCCTGGCGATTCATACGGGTTACTGGTGCGTTCTGCCTTTGAGCCCTTACCGGTGATCACCAGAATGCAGCGGTGCCCGCGATCCTTGGCCCCCAAGACAAACGAGATTAGCGCCGTGTGGGCTTCGGCCTGGCGCATGCCGTGAAGATCGATGGTCGCATCGATTTCGGCCCGGCCCCGTCGCAACTTTCGTTGGGTTGATCCATCAAGGCTTGATTGATCCGTTACCCGCGTTTTTGTCTTGGGTAAGGGCGGTGCAATAGGCCGCGTTGTGGACTTGAGCGCGCCTTTTGTTTTTGGTCGGGCCGTCAGCGGGACAGGTTCAGGACTTTCCACAATGTCATGGCGCAGCGGATTGACCTCGCGTGTGTAATGCCGCCACAAATCGCGTTCTTCCGGCTTTAAGGGCCGCGCCTTTTTTGGCTCAAAAGGGCGGCGCATTATTCCGTGCTCGCCGCGATTCGTTCAGCGACCTCATTCGGCACCAGCACCCACATTTCTCCTTGCCCGCGCATGGCCCCGGCAATGGCGCCGGCGTCTTCGCCAAAGCCAAAGAAGATATCGCCCCTTATGGGCCCGCGGATGGCGCCGCCTGTATCTTGCGCCACCATTAGGCGTTGAAAACTTGTACCGTCTGGAAGTTCTGTCGCCACAAAGACCGGCGCGCCAAGCGCATGAAGGTTCAAATCCACCGCCAGGCTGTAGCCCGGTGTCAGCGGCACACCCGCCGCACCGATGGGGCCCAGGTTTGGCCCGCGCACGTCAATCTCATGAAAGAAAACATAAGACGCGTTTGCGCGCATCAGATCCACAGCATCAATGGGATGGCTTGCCAACCAATCGCGGATCGATTGCATAGAGGCTTCTTCCACCGTCATCTCGCCGCGCTCTACGAGCACACGCCCAATCGCCGTATAGGGATGACCGTTTTGTCCAGCATAACCAACGCGCATCACCGCCCCATCGGGCAGTACCACGCGGCCCGAACCCTGAATGTGAAGAAAGAACGCATCCACCGGATCATTGATCCAGACGATGGGGCGAGCACCCGCCAGCTCACCTTCTTCGATTGCGGTGCGGTCTTCGAAAGGTTTCAAGTTTCCGCCCTCAACGCGGCCCGCAATGCGGCCCGTGTAATCGCCAGGAAATTCGGAAAGGTTGACCATGACCAGGTCCGCAGGCCGGGCGAGGAGGGGGGTGGCAAATTCGTCCGTCGGCGTCAGGCTGCCCTGCAGCTCGGGTTCATAATACCCGGTAAAGAGCCCGCTCCCTTCGGTATTGTTCCGTATGCGGAGGGGCGTGAATCCAGTAGAGAAGAAACTACGGGCGATCAGCTCAATGTCCATGGCCGCGACCATGGCGCTGTCTGCGGCGGCACAAGCCACAATCCAGGCTTCGCCATTGGCGTCCCCCGCTTCAAGCGTCCTGCGACGGAACAACGGGCAAGAGCGCTGGAACGCCGTAAGCGCCGGTTCAAGATCCGCGTCCGCCCATCCGGGCACTTCATCGAAACTGCTTACTTTGAAGACCAGCTGGTCGGGCAGCGCAGGTGCCTCAGGCCGCGGTGAAAACCAGATGGCAAAAATAAGAAGCGCAAGGGCCCCGGCGGTAACAATCGCAAAACCGGCGGCGCGCATCTTGGGCTTAGCCTTCGTCGGTGGCAATCAGCAGCCAGTTGGGATCGGTTGAAGACGTGTCGCGCGCAAAGGTCCAGATGTCGGTTACTTTGCGTTGAGTGGAGGGGTCGCCCTCAATGACAATGCCGTCACTGTTCTTTGTCAGCGAAATAATCTCGCTAATAAATTTCAGTGTAATTTCCGCCGTGCGGTCGCGCATGGCAGCACCGGTAATTCTTGCGTCATCAACACCAATGAATGTCATTTCAACGATTTGACCTTCGCTTTCGCGGCCATGCAAGGCGGCGTCAAAGTCATCATAGACTTCATCGGAAAGCAGGGGCCGCAGCTCACGACGATCACCAGCGGCAAAGGCCGTGACAATCATCTCATAGGCTTGTCGCGCACCCCCAATAAAGGTGGCGGGATCAAAATTCCTGTCCGCCAACTGCACTTCGGTGAGGCCTTGCGCAAGATCAGACCCTTCCGGGGCGATGGAGCCAAAATCGGTCGGGCTAGCGCCATCACCGGCGCCGGGCATGCGCACCACATTATCATTTCCGCTGCGTTGACCTGTCGGTGCGCCGCGCGCCCCAAAAACATCGGTTGGGTTTTCGTGGCCTTCGCGGCGGCCAAGCACGCCCCAAAGGCGCCAGATGATAAATGCCGCTAGACCCGCCAGAAGGATGATGTCGATATATGCCAAGTTGTCGCCCAATTCTTTCGCCTGTTTTTTGCCTGTTTCGGTGGACCGTTCAATAGAGGCTGAAATTCGATGTTCTTGCCCCTATATGGGGATAAGCGGTCTGTCCACCGGCCTAAGCGGACTTTGGTTCCCGGCTTAGATCGGAACCTTACTCTTCCGCTGGGGCCCCGGTCCAGCGAAGCGGCGAAAAAGCCTTAAGCCAAGGGCCGCTAATTAGGGAAATAGGGCCGAACGGCCTGGGAAGCAAATCACTCGGAAATAATCTGGAAATCAATATGGCGCTGATCCTTTTTCTTCTGTTTCTTCTGACCCCGATTATCGAGATCGCGATTTTCATCAAGGTCGGCAGCCTTTTCGGCCTCTGGCCTACGCTTGCGATCGTCATTATCACGGCCGTTCTGGGCGCGGCATTGTGGCGCGCACAGGGCCTTTCCACCTTGGCGCGGGCACAGGATGCGCTTAATCGTGGTGAATTGCCCCTTCGCGAAGTGACCGACGGGGCCTTCCTTCTGGTCGCTGGCGCGCTTTTGCTGACGCCGGGATTTTTCACCGACACCGTCGGCTTCCTGTTGCTTGTGCCGCCCTTCCGCCACTGGCTTGCCGGGATGATCTATCGGCACTTGCGCGCAAACATGGACATCCATGTGGTTAACGCTGACGGCCCAGACTTTGGCCCTGGTCGCAATCCAGGGAGCGGACCAAGCGGTGGCCGCCACGGTGGGACCACCATCGAAGGCGAAGTGCGAGAGCAAGACGAATAGGGGAATTCTTGTCTGGTCATGCGAGACATGCTAGACGCGCGGCAATTCCTCAAAATCAATAAGGAAAGAGCGGGGGCAATGAGCGATACAGACGGCGCCACAGGCACAAGTGGACAAGGCGGTAATCAAGGGCAATCAGGGCCAAGCGGGTCATTCCGCATTGTCACTCAATACATAAAGGACATGTCGTTCGAAAGTCCGAACGCACCCCATTCGCTGGGCTCCGGTCTGCCGCAGCCCGCGATCGACATTGCGGTCGATGTGTTGCCGACCCGCGTGGGTAAAGAACAATTCGAAGTTGCCATCCAACTTACAGCCAAAGCCACGCGCGGCGAAAAAGTGGTTTTCATTGCCGAGCTTCTTTATGGCGGCCTTTTCACCGTGTCTGGTGTTCCTGATGAACATCTTCAGCCGCTGCTTCTGATCGAAGCGCCGCGTTTCCTTTTCCCGTTTGCGCGCCGCATCATGGCGGATGCAACCCAGGACGGCGGCTTCCCGCCCCTGGCGCTCGATTATATGGACTTTGATCGGATTTATCGTCAGCAGCTCGCCCAACGCGCGCAAGCCGGTGAAAGCCCGACAGGTGCAATTCAGGGCAGCGAATCTGAGAGCGAAGCTGCGGCGCACGCTGAAGACGAAGACGCCTAAGACTTAGAATTCCAAAGTGCGGTATCGCCCAGGTGCGCCACAAAGGCGGCGTGGGCGGACCGTTCTTCATCGCTCACCCGCGATGCAAGCGGACGGGACCGCGGCGCACGGCGCGAGGTCTCGCTCCCTTGAGCGGTCGGTCCTTGATCATCTTCGATCAAGGTAAGGCCGGGTTCGCGCCCGCCCACAAGCTCAAGATAAACTTCAGCCAAAAGCTGCGCATCCAAAAGCGCGCCATGCAACGTGCGCTCACCTAAATCAACACCGAAACGGCGGCACAACGCATCAAGGCTTGCCGGGGCGCCGGGATATTTGCGCCGCGCGATTAAAAGCGTATCGATGGCCCGCCCCATGGGAAGTTTTTCGCGGCCGGTCCAACCGAGCTCCGCATTCAGGAACTTCATATCGAACGCGGCGTTGTGGATCACCAACGGCGCGTCCCCTGCAAATTCCAAGAACGCATCCGCTACTGTGGCAAAAAGCGGTTTGTCGGAAAGAAACTCTTGGGAAAGCCCATGCACTTCAAACGCACTTTGCGGCATATCCCTTTCGGGATTGATGTATTGATGAAAGCTTTTGCCGGTGGGGAGGTGGTGAAAAAGTTCAAGCGCGCCGATCTCCACAATGCGGTCGCCCTTATCAGGGTCGAACCCGGTGGTTTCCGTATCAAGTACGATTTCGCGCATGTGTTTGCCGCCCCTTTGACCCAAGCGGCATCATGGCAAATGCTTCGGCTGCGGAGCAAGGGCAAAGAGTGTTAGCAAGTAAGCCATCTTCATGTGCAACGAGCTGGCAAGTGACCTATGAATGATAGTCCTCGCGATTCGGAGCCCCCGTTGAATCTGTCTGATTTCAACCCTGACGATCACAATGCCAAAACTTATCAAGTTGGCGGCGTTACCGTGTCGGAACTTCAAACCAGCGATCCGTGTCCTATTTTTTATTTGCGACCGGAGAAACTGATTGAGGATGATCACTGGATCGAGTTTTGCAAAAATTTCTCCGCCGCCAGTCGCTTGACCCATGTGCGCATTATCATCGAAGGGCGCAGCGGGCGGCTTGCAACAACGCTTGAAAGTATCAAGGCTGGAATGAAGATGGCCAAGAACACAGGCATCAAGACGGTTACCTGGGCCTATCTTACAGAAGATGAAGCCTATGGGTCTTTGGCGCGCCTCATTGAGTCAGCCTATGAAGAATTTAACATCAAGGCCAAGAGCAAGACCTTCGCGGAATTTGATGCGGCACTCGCCTGGACCAATACATTGATCAACAAAAGCGGATATTAGTGCGCGCTGGAAACTGACCCGCGCAGATGTTTGACAATCTCACTGACTTGCGCGCGCGCATCAGCAAGCCCGCGTGATGTGTCCACCACATAATCGGCCTTCTCGCGCTTTTCCGCGTCGGGTACTTGCTTGGCAAGGATGGCATCAAGCTTTTCTTCGGTCATGCCGCTGCGCGCAAGAACGCGAGTGCGCTGCACATGAGCGGGGGCACTGACCACAACAGTCTTATCGACGCGGGCTTCACCGCCTGTTTCAAATAGAAGCGGAATATCGAGCACCACCAGATCCGCGCCAGATTTTTTTTGCAGGTCCAACCAATCAAGCTGCACCTTCGCGACAAGCGGATGAATGATGCTTTCCAGTTGTTTGAAAGCTTCGGGGTTCCCCAGAACCGCTTTGGAAAGGGCTGCTCGGTCCACTGCGCCATCTTTGATTGCATTGGGAAAGGCCGCGCCGATGGGTCCCACCGCATCGCCGCCTTTGGCGTAAAGCGCATGCACCGCGGCGTCGGCGTCATAAACCGGCACCCCGAGCGCTGCGAACATTTTCGCGGTTTCTGTTTTACCCATGCCGATGGATCCGGTCAGGCCGACGAGCATCATGACAACATCTCCGCGTCCGCATTGATGAGATGATCCCGCAGGGCGGGCGTTATTTCTGGATCAATGCCGAACCAGGCCTGAAATGCCGGGCGTGCCTGATGGATCAACATACCAAGCCCATCAACGGCGATGAAGCCTGCGGCCTTGGCTTCTCTCAGCAATTCAGTTTCAAGCGGTGCATAGACGCAATCGGCCACCGCCGCATCAGGGGCAAGCCCTGCAATATCCAATTCCAATGGCGGTTGGTCTTTCATGCCCAGGGTTGTTGTATTGACCAGTAGGCTTGCACCCACAAGTGCCCTCGTTCGTTCCGCCCACGGAACAATATCTATCCCGCCAAGGTCTTCAGCAATGGCGTGCGCTTTTTCTTCGGTGCGGTTTGTGATCAAAACCCTGGCGCCATGGCAAGCAAGCGCGTGAGCCACTGCCTTGGCGGTGCCGCCCGCACCCAGGATCACGGCGCGGGCATTTTTCAGCGCCAAATCAGAAGTGGCGGCTTTGAGGTTCTCGATAAAGCCGAAGCCATCGGTATTGCGGCCCTCCAACGCGCCATCGTCCTGCACGACAATCAGATTTACCGCCCTAAGCTTTGCTGCCACATCATCAAGGCGGGTCATGTATTTTGCAGCTGCTTCCTTGTGGGGGAGGGTGACATTTGCGCCGGCAAATCCCTTTGCGGCGAGCGCTTTGACTTCCGTTTCAAGGTCTTCCGGCTTTACCGGCAGCAACTCATATGTGCCGTCGATACCATATTGTTTGAGCCAGAACCCGTGCAGCGCCGGGGAAAGGGAATGGGCAACTGGCCATCCAAAAACACCTGCCTTCAAAACGCGCGCGGTCATGATGGGATGACCCCCGCTTCGCGCAGAACGCCGAGCAACATCAAAAGGGGAAGGCCCAGTATGGTGAAATAATCCCCTTCGATTTTTGAAAAGAGCTGCGCACCCGGGCCTTCAAGGCGGTAAGCACCAACGCTGGTAAGGAGTGCATCACCTTCTTGATTCAAATAATCTTCCAAAAACTCATTTGAGAAATCCCGCATTGTGAGCCGCGCAGCGTCGCTGCCGCCCCAAAGGCAATCCCCCCCCCGTACCAGCGCGACAGCTGAGATGAGCTCGTGGGTTTGCCCGCGCAGCCGTTGCAAAGTTTTTCGCGCCTCTGAGGTGTTGCCGGGCTTTGCAAAAATCTCATGGTCCCAGACGAGGATTTGATCGGCCCCGATCACCAGCGCATCAGGATCTGTCCGTGCGGCGCTTTTTGCTTTGACCTCGGCCAGCAGTACCGCAATCTCTGAAAGACTTGCACCTTCGCCGATTAGATGATCGCGCAGGGCGGCCTCATCAACGCTTGCTTGTACAACGTCAAATTCAAGTCCGGCATCCATTAGCATTGCCGCACGGGCGGGGCTTGCCGACGCAAGAATGAGTTTCAGCTCGCTCATTTTGACGCCCTCACTTCTTGCAAAAGATTGAACGCGGCCGCCGCGGTTTCCTCAATTGATCGGCGAGAGACGTCAATGACCGCCCAGCCCGCTCGGGTGAATGTGCGGCGGGCCTCCACCACTTCGCGCTTAACAACGTCGGGGTCGGTGTAATCAGTTTCGGCAGCTTCCTTGAGCGCCAACAAACGGTTGCGGCGCACTTGGATCAACCGCTCTGCATTTACCGTAAGCCCCACAACAAGGGGCCGTTTTGCTTGATAAAGATCATCGGGCAACGGCACTCCAGGAACCAGAGGCACGTTCGCGGCCTTCACGCCGCGATTGGCAAGATAGATGCACGTGGGTGTTTTTGATGTGCGGCTCACCCCCACAAGAATGATGTCGGCATCATTGAGCCCGCTCGTGTTCTGACCGTCATCATGGGTCATGGTGTAATTTAAAGCATCGATGCGATCGAAATAGGCTTCATTCATTTGATGCTGACCGGCGGTGCGGTGGGTTTGTTCCCGGCCAAGGAACCGCGATAACTCATTTAGAGTTGGATCGAGCACCGCAACGCAAGGCGTGCTAAGCTCGCGGCAACGGCTTTCCAATCGCTCCCGCAATTCCTCATTCATCAGGGTGAACATGACAATCCCCGGGGTGGCTTCAATCTCGGCCAGCGCGCGATCTAATTGCCGCCCGGTTCTCACCAGCGCATATATATGTTCAACGGGTTCGGCGTCTTCAAACTGAACGCAGGCTGCCTTGGCAATCGAAGCCAGGGTCTCGCCCGTGGCGTCGGAGATAAGGTGCACATGGAATGGCGCGCGCGGTTCAACAGTCATGAATAACTTTGTGGATAAGCAGGCGGGAAAAGTCCAGTTCTTCCCGAGCGGAATGGGCCGGAACCAGCGTTTGGGACGCTGAGGGGGGTATTATGCAGGTGTCTCACTTCCCCCCAGCACAAAATTGGGACTTATTCGGCAGCCAAACTCGTGAGGAGAAAAATGGAACTTTTGAAACTCAGGGGGTTTTCTCACAGCCCGGTTTTTCGTGCGAACCATCTCGTTTCCTATCTGCAAAGGCCATTATATCAGCACACGGCAAGTTCTCCACAATTGCGGAAAAATCCAATCGGTCTTCACAAACCAATTGCCATGACGAATAAAGAGGCTGAAAAGATTTGATCCCCGTTATCCCGCGACCTACTACAACTACCTTGAATCTTTATAGATAAGAGAGAGTACTTTGAGCCTAGAGCCAACCAACAAAGACAAACGTCTTTTAAGAGCCCTGAGAGGGGAAACCCTTGATCGTCCACCTATCTGGCTCATGCGTCAGGCAGGACGATATTTGCCTGAGTATCGGCAGGTGAGATCTAAATCAAAAGATTTTCTCGATTTGTGTTATTCGCCAGAGCTTGCGAGCGAAGTCACGCACCAACCCTTGCGTCGGTTCGATCTCGATGCAGCGATCCTCTTTGCTGATATTCTTTTGATCCCCGATGCCCTTGGCCAAGGGGTGGCGTTTAAAGAAGGCGAGGGCCCGGTCCTTGACGCGATTTCTGATGAAGCGGGGCTTGGCCAGCTGAGCCTTGATGGGGTTGAGAAACATCTCGCCCCGGTCTTTGAAACGGTGGCTAATCTATCAACCTCGCTTGCGGATAATGTTGCGCTGATCGGGTTTGCGGGAAGCCCTTGGACGGTAGCGAGTTATATGGTCGGGGGCCGAGGCAGTCCGGACCAGCGCTCAGTGCGGATTTGGGCGTTTCGGGAACCGGACGTGTTTGCCAAGCTGATTGATCTCATCACTGAAGCAACGGTGATTTATCTCCGCCGCCAGATTGATGCCGGCGCCGAGGTCATCCAACTATTTGACAGTTGGGCCGCTCATTTGCCGGACCATGAGTTCGATCGTTGGGTCATCGCGCCCACCGCAAAGATCGTAAGTGCTTTGAACGAGAGTCATCCGGATGTGCCCGTTGTTGGTTTCCCGCGCGGGGCAGGGGCAGCCATGGTGCGCTATGCGGCAGAAACAGGAATTACCGCCATCAGTTTGGATACAGGGGTGCCTATCGCTTGGGCGCGGGAGAATTTGCAATCGCGCCTGCCGGTCCAGGGGAATTTGGACCCTTTTACTTTGGTTGCCGGTGGGAAGGCGCTGGAGGATGAGGCAACACGCATCCTTAGGGGCTTTGGTACTGGTCCCCATGTCTTTAATCTGGGCCATGGGATCGTACCAGAAACGCCGCCAGAGCATGTGGGCCGGCTTGTCGATATTGTCACCGGCTGGAAGACGTAATGGAAAAACGTCTTGCGTTGGTGCTGTTCAACCTCGGGGGGCCTGACGGCCCTGACGCGGTCCAACCCTTTTTGTTCAACCTCTTCAATGATCCGGCGATTATCGGTGTGCCAGGCCCCTTGCGCTGGGCCCTAGCGAAATTAATCTCCGCAAGGCGCGCGCCGGTGGCAAAAGCTATCTATGAGGAGATCGGCGGGGCCTCACCAATCGTTCCGCTTACAAAACAACAGGCAGTGGCGCTCGAAAAATACCTCACTCGCGAGAACGACTGGGATGAGGTGAAAAGCTTTGTGGCCATGCGCTATTGGCACCCTCGGGCCGCCGATGTGGCGCGGGAGGTTGCTGATTTCGGCCCAACCCAAGTGGTTTTGCTGCCGCTTTACCCGCAGTTTTCAACGACCACCTCGGGCTCCTCGCTCAAAGAATGGGAAGGGGCCGCCAAGGCAGCGGGCCTCAGCGCACAGACCGCGACTGTGTGTTGTCATCCCTTGGCGGAGGACTTTGTACGGGCCCACAAAGGCCTAATCCAGGCGGCAATCGAAAGAGCTGGTGGGCCGGAAGGCGCGCGCATTTTGTTTTCCGCCCACGGGCTGCCCAAAAAAATCGTCGCAAGCGGCGATCCCTATCAGTGGCAGGTGGAACAAACCACCGCGGCGGTGGTCAGGGCCCTGGGCATCCCCGGTCTTGATTGGGTCAATTGCTATCAAAGCCGGGTGGGGCCGCTGGAATGGATTGGTCCGGCAACGGACGAGGAAATTGGCCGGGCAGCGGCAGACGGCAAAAAGATCATCTTGGTGCCCATCGCCTTTGTTTCAGAGCATTCCGAGACCCTCGTTGAACTTGATATTGAGTACCGCAAACTGGCGGAGCAGTTAGGGGCGCTAAGCTATATTCGTGTGCCGGCGCTTGGGGTGACGGAAGGCTATATAAAAGCACTGGCCAATGTGACCATGGCCGCAGCAAAGCGCGGGCAGGGGACCTGCCCCGGCGCTGCCGAGGGGCGCATCTGCCCATCTGAATTTGGGCGCTGCCCATTGGCGGCCAGGGGCTAAATCAGGCTAAGGAGGGGAAAATATGTACCTTTGGATCAAGGCCTTACACGTTATTGCCGTGATTTCATGGATGGCGGGCATGTTCTATTTGCCCCGGCTTTTCGTCTATCACGCGGAATGTGGCGTGGGCTCCCCACAAGCGGAAACCTTCAAAGTGATGGAGCGCAAACTCATGCGTTTCATTATCAACCCGGCGATGGGGGCGGCCTGGATTTTCGGCCTCATTATGATTTTCATGCCCGGCGGGGTGGGGCTTGATGCGGGACCCTGGCTTTGGGCCAAGCTGGCGCTGGTCTTTTTCGGAATGTCGGGCTTTCACGGCTGGCTCTCAGCCGAGCGCAAGCGCCTGGAACGGGACGAAATCCGCCATAATCCCAAGTTTTACCGGCTTTTCAACGAGGTTCCGACCGTGATCATGATCTTTGTGGTGATCCTGGTGATCGTGAAGCCGTTTTCCGGGTGGGCCATTTAACCCCTTGCGTCTATAGGGCTTTTGCCCCATATAGCGCTTAGCAACGGCCCTGGGGCCGGGGCTGTCTTTGCCCGCCTCTCTGTCGGGTCCAATGGAAAAATCCAGAAATTTGGACTTTGTGAGAAGGTGGGCGCCCTACTGCGATAAGCGGTTACGTTTTGGTAAGCCTCTTCTGTCCAATCTGGCGCGGAGGCGGCCCGGCACGAAGTCCCGCCCCTCGCGTAAGGCGGCAGCAAGCCACGTATCCTTTCCTTCCCGCCAATCGATCTCTCTCACATGAAACTCTTGATCGACCGGCTGGACCTCCAAAAAAGAATTTGAAAAACGAATGACCATTCAAGAACTCAATCTCAAAGACCTGAAGCTTCAAGAGCTCAAGGCAAAATCACCCACCGATCTTCTGGAATTCGCAGAAGCGCTCGAAGTCGAGAACGCCTCTACCCTGCGCAAGCAGGACATGATGTTCGCGATTTTGAAGCAGCTCGCAGACCGCAATGTTGAAATCGTCGGCGCCGGTGTTTTGGAAGTGCTGCAAGACGGCTTCGGCTTTTTGCGCTCCCCCGAAGCTAACTACCTTCCGGGTCCGGATGATATTTATGTCAGCCCCAGTCAAATCCGGCGCTTTTCCTTGCGCACCGGTGACACTGTCGAAGGACAGATCCGGGGCCCGAAGGAAGGCGAGCGGTACTTCGCGCTTCTAAAGGTTGGCACCATCAATTTTGAAGACCCAGAAAAAATGCGCCACAAGGTGCACTTCGATAACTTGACACCGCTTTATCCCGACGAACGCTTCAAGATGGAAATCGAAGATCCCACTATCAAGGATCTTAGCGCGCGGGTGATCGATTTGATCGCACCCTTGGGCAAAGGCCAGCGCGGCCTGATCGTCGCGCCGCCGCGCACCGGTAAAACCGTGTTCTTGCAGAACATCGCCAAGTCCATCGCCGCCAATCACCCCGAGTGTTATTTGATCGTTCTTCTGATCGATGAACGCCCGGAAGAAGTGACCGACATGCAGCGCACGGTGCAGGGCGAAGTTGTATCCTCTACCTTTGACGAACCGGCGACCCGCCACGTGGCGGTTGCGGAAATGGTGATTGAAAAAGCCAAGCGTCTGGTCGAACACGGACGCGACGTGGTTATCCTGCTCGATTCAATCACGCGCCTTGGCCGCGCTTATAACACTGTGGTGCCAAGCTCGGGCAAAGTTTTGACCGGCGGTGTGGACGCCAATGCCTTGCAACGGCCCAAGCGGTTCTTTGGCGCGGCACGGAATATTGAAGAAGGTGGTTCACTGACGATTATTTCAACAGCGCTGATCGATACCGGTTCGCGCATGGACGAAGTGATTTTTGAAGAATTTAAAGGCACCGGTAACTCGGAAATTGTGCTCGACCGTAAGGCGTCGGACAAGCGCGTTTATCCGGCCATGGACATTATGAAGTCCGGCACCCGGAAAGAAGAGTTGATCGTGCCCAAGGACGAATTGCAGAAGGTCTTTGTCTTGCGCCGCATCCTCAATCCTATGGGGAATGTGGATGCCATCGAGTTCCTCATCGACAAGCTCAAGCAGACCAAGTCGAACGCCGAATTTTTCGACAATATGAATACGTAAAATTTGGTACGTATAAAGATGATGGGGCGGTCTTTACGGGCCGCCCTTTTTTGTTCCAATCCGCTAGAGAGCCATTAGTGCATCGGCAAACCGCTCAGCCGTACCAGGCACATAAAGGCAAAAAAGCTCGGGCTCGATCACTTCCAGCTCCATAAGTTGGAGGTTATCGCCCACTTCCACCACATCGACGCGGGCGTAAGCGGGCATCTCAGAAAGCGCGGTGAGGAAGTGCGCAGCCTGATCGATGAGCGCCGATGGCGGCTGGATCACCTCCACCGTGCCGCCCCAATCCACCTGCACCCTGATATCGCCGGGTTGCCCGCGCTTGCGAACGGCGTGGCTATAGATCCCGCCAAAGAAGACGAAGGTCAGCTCTCCGCCTGTTTCAATTTCCGGCAAAAAGCGCTGCAACAACTGCGGCAAGGCGAAATCCACCCCGGCCCAACTTGCGGGATCCTTGGCGCGCACCCGGCGCAAGCCCACAGCTCCGCCCCCCACCACAGGCTTGAGCACCGCATCTGCGAAGGCCGGGTCCTTGAACGCTGCTTCAAGTTCCGCCAGCGTGGTGCAGGCGATGGTCTCGGGCACCGCAAAGCCCCGTGCCCGAAAATCCACCAAATAGCGCTTGTCGATGGTCCCCAAAAGTAGGGCCTTAGGGTTAATGAGGCTGCCGCCAGCCCTCTCAACGCCCTCTAACCATTTGATAAATTGGGGGAAATGCTCTTGGTAGTTCCAAGTAGTACGGATCACTACTTTAGTTCCCGTAAGCGCGCTTGGGGCGGTCTCGTCCCACACGATGGTCCGCGCTTCTGCCCCCCGTTCCCGGAGCGCGGCAAGGATTAGGGCGTCTTCTTTAGGCCCATTGGGGTGGATATCGCGAGCTGTGGCGAGCGCAAACGTCGCTGTCATGGAAGGACCTAAGGAATAAGGACCGAGCTGCCGGTGGTTTTGCGACCCTCAAGATCCTTGTGGGCCTCGACAACATCGTCCAGGGCATAGGTCTGGTTGACCTCGATCTTTACCGCGCCTTCTGCCACTACATCCATTAAATCGCTGGCCGTGGTCAGCAGGGCTTCGGGCGTCATGGTGTAGTGAAAAAGCGTTGGCCGGGTCAGGTAAAATGAACCGGGCATGAGCGAGAGCAGATCGATCTTGCCTACGGGGCCCGACGCATTGCCGTATGAAACCATGAGCCCGCGAGGGCTGAGACATTTGAGCGAAACTTCCCAGGTGTCTTTACCCACTGCGTCATAGACCACGGGCACGCCGGCGCCATTGGTAATGTCTTTGACGCGCGCCGCCACATCTTCGTTTCTGTATAAAATGACATGATCCGCACCGTGAGCTTTTGCGAGCGCGGCCTTTTCTTCCGATCCTGCGGTGCCGATGACGGTTGCGCCTAAATGCTTTGCCCACTGACAAACAATTAGGCCAACGCCCCCTGCAGCAGCGTGGATTAAAATCGTATCCCCGCGCTTGACCTTATAGGTTTGCCGCAAGAGATATTGCGCAGTCATGCCTTTAAGCATCATCGCCGCTGCGGTTTGATCGTCGATCGCCTTTGGCAGTTTTACGACCCGCGCGGAATGAACATTGTGTGCTTCCGCATAGGCGCCTTGCGGACCTGTGCCATAGGCAATGCGGTCACCGGGTTTGAGGTTCATAACCCCTTCGCCCAATTCTTCGACAACACCGGCAGCTTCAAGTCCAAGGCCGCAAGGAAGCTGCACCGGATAAAGACCCGAGCGTTGATAGGTATCAATGAAATTAAGCCCAATGGCTTTGTGACGTACACGGACTTCCCCCGGAGCGGGATTGGGAAGGTCGAATTGTTCGACCTTCATGACATCCGGCCCACCGGTCTCGTGTATGCGTATAGCTTTGATGGCTGTCATGATTGCCTCAGAGGTTCGCTTTGAAAAAATCAACGGTGCGGGAGTTGGCAAGGTCCGCTGCGGCTTTGTCATAATGCGCCCCGCCAACCCGGGCAAAGGCGTGATCGTTACCTTGATAATCGTGCAGCGTGATCAGGGGATTGCCGCCTAGAGCTTTATGCATTTGCGCCTGCGCTTCGGGCGGCACGAATTCATCGTTAGTGGCGACGTGCAGCATCAGCGGGTTTGTAATCTTCGCGGCCTCGTTTAAACATTCTGGAATGCGCACACCGTAATAACCTACGGAAGCATCGCTGTCGGTGCGCGTGGCGGCGAGGTACGCAAGAAACCCGCCCAGGCAATATCCGACGGCGCCGACTTTGCCCGTGCAAGCGTCAAGCCCACGCAGGTGCGTAATGGTGGTTTGGACATCTTCCATGCTTTTGTCGGGATCAAATTGGCCAAAAAGCTCAAATGCTTTTTTCCATTCCTCGTCGGATTTGTCCGTGATCTGAATACCTGGCTCAATACGCCAGAATAGATCAGGGACCAGAGCGACGAAGCCTTCGGAAGCAATCCAATTTGCGACATCGCGCATCACTTGATTGACGCCGAATATTTCCTGCGCAACCACAATGCCGGGGCCTGACCCGCTGGCCGGAATGGCAAGATAGGCAGAGAAGGAACCTTCAGCGCCCTCAATGGTGATGTCTTGTCCGCTCATGGGGGACGCTCCTCGAACTCTTGAATGGGATGCCGCCAGCGAGATACGGGTGCCGGAGAAAGCTGGAACTGGTGCGGAGTTTAGACCGCCAAGGCGGGCGCCGCCAGAAGGTGGCCCAGGCTTTTACGGGAAGTGACGGGCTTTGAGCAGGTGGTCCCGATGCAGACATAGGCAGTTGGTTTGTGTCCGTCTTGTTTTTTGCCAAAGGCGGGATGGTGCTCGGGTAGTTTCTCGCCCGGTTCAATGACTTGAAGAATGCGCGTTGCCGCTGGCGCGCGGAAGGATTCGTGAACCAGCTCTTGTGTGCCGGCCTGACTTTGGCGACCGATGACTGCGATTTGCACAGGCGTGAAATAAAGTTCGGCACTGCCAAGATAAGCGCCAAAATTCAAAGGCTCTTCCGCGGCTTCGGTTCCAAAGGCGCGCAATAAGGCGTCTGCCCGGCCGCGATAGACCTCTTCACCGGTAAGAAGCCATAGCCGCGTAAGATGGGTCAGCATGGTGCCATTTGCCGAAGGGGTGGAATCGTCAATGGCGCCGCGTATGCGGACGGCAAGTTGTTCCCCGTCATCGGCGGTGTAGTAATAGCTGCCTCGCTCTTGATCGAGAAAATGATCGGCAAGCACTTTTTCCCAGGCACGCGCCTGGTCGAGATAAGCTTGTTCGGCGGTCGCCTCATAAAGGGTCAGGGCCGCGCCAATCATATTGGCAAAGTCGGTCGCCACAGCTGCGTGTATGCCCACATGACGCAGCCGGTCACCATCGTTCATTGTCTCGGTGATGAACCGATAGGCCGAACGGGCGGCATCAAGCCACTCTGGCCGTTCAAAGGTCATTGCCGCTTCCGCCAGCGCCGCGATCATCAGACCGTTCCAGTCAGCCAAAACCTTGTCGTCCCGGGTCGGGCGCACGCGTTTTTCGCGCGCCTGAAAAAGCAGCGCGCGGTTCGCGGCAAGGGAGGCCAAGTTTTGCGGTGACATCTCGGGCTGGGGTCCGAGTTGATTGAGAATGGTTTTGCCTTCGAAATTTCCACCCGGTCCAACGGCGTAAGTTGCCTTAAAGATTTTGGTGTCATCGCTTTCGCCGAGAACTTCGGTGACCTCGGCGTCGTCCCAAACATAGAACTTGCCTTCTTCACCTTCGCTGTCGGCATCGAGTGAGGCGGCAAAGCCCCCTTCGTTGTGCTGCATCTCGCGCAAGGCCCATCCGATGGTTTCTTCAACCCGTTGGGCGAAAACGCGGTCTTCGGTTTTCTTCCAAACCTCAGTTAGCGTCGCGATAATGAGCGCATTGTCATAGAGCATCTTTTCGAAGTGGGGCACCATCCAATTGGAATCGATAGTGTAGCGCGCATATCCACCGCCCAAATGGTCGTAAATTCCGCCGCGCGACATCTGCTTTAGCGAGCGGATAACAAATTGCTGGCGGGTGGTATCTCCGGTGCGCAATCCGTTCCGCCACAGGAAATTGAGCAACATGGTTTGCGGGAATTTTTGCCCGCCACCAAAGCCGCCCTGCACCCGGTCGGCCATGGGGCCGATTTTGACCATGATCTCTTCAATAATATCGAGAGACATTTCGCCCGAGCCGTCATGGGCGGTTGCCGCGTTCAGTGCCGCGGTAACGGCCTCGGCGTGATTGGTAATCTCTTGTGGTTGTTCTTTGAACACGGTGGCGACGCGCGCCAGGATATCTTTAAAGGCGGGCATGCCGTGCCGGGGTGCGTCGGGAAAATAAGTGCCGCCGAAAAACGGAACGCCGTCGGGGGACATAAACAAAGTAATCGGCCACCCCTGTGGCTGGCCCATGACGCGCAAAGCGTCAAGGCACATGGCGTCCACGTCGGGGCGTTCTTCCCGATCAACTTTGATGGCGATAAAATCGGAATTGATCAGCTTAGCAGTGTCGTCGTCTTCAAAACTTTCATGCGCCATAACATGGCACCAATGACAGGCGGCATAGCCCACCGAAATCAGGATCGGCTTGTTCTGGTCCTTGGCCGCGGCCAAGGCCTCCGGTCCCCATGGCCACCAGTCCACGGGATTTTCTTTATGCTGACGAAGGTAAAGGCTGGTTTCCTGCGCGAGGCGATTTTCGGACATTGAAGACTTGCTTGTTGTTGTCAAAGGAGGCGCAAGTGTCACGAACAGAGCCCTACTGTCAACGGGGTGGTGCGGCACTGGTTAAATGGGGCTGGCGATGGGCCGCGCGGGGCACTAACCTCGTCCCGGAAGCCGACCCAAGAGGCCCCAGATGAAGATCAAAATTGAAATCGATTGCACACCACAAGAGGCACGGACCTTTTTCGGCCTGCCGGATCTCGAACCGATCCACGAAGCCGTGGGCGAGCATATGAAAGAACGTATGGAGGCCGCGGCCAAGGCGATGGACCCTGAAAGTTTCATGCGCGCGTGGATGCCCGGCGGGGCAGGGCTTGAAAAGATGCAGGAGATGTTTTCTTCCGCCATGTCGCAGTCCGCTGGCCGGACCTCGCGCGATGAGGACTAGGGGCGCGCGGAATTGAGCAGCAACACCATATTTGCGCTCTCTACGGCGCCAGGGCGTGCTGGTGTGGCGATTGTGAGGGTTTCCGGGCCGTTGGCACCGATGGCGCTTGAGCGCCTTGCCGGGGCACTGCCGGCCCCAAGAACGTTACATCTTAAGGACCTTTTCGATCCCGAAACGAATGAGGCGTTGGATCAAGGCCTGGTTTTGTGGTTCCCGGGGCCCAAAAGCTTTACCGGCGAAGATGTGGCTGAATTTCACATCCATGGCGGGCGGGCAACCGTGGCATCCGTGCTCGAGGCACTTGGGAAAATTGATGGTCTCCGGCCTGCCGAGCCAGGGGAGTTCACCCGCCGCGCCTTTGAGAACGGCCGCATGGACCTGGCGCAAGTGGAAGGTCTCGCCGATCTAATCGATGCGGAAACCACCCTCCAGCGCAAACAGGCGCTGCGGCAGATGGAAGGCGGCCTATCGGACCTTGTCCGTGCCTGGCGCAAGAAGCTGATCGGCCTTGCAGCTCTGGTTGCCGCCGATATCGACTTTCCCGATGAAGACGATGTGCCTGGGGGTCTCACGGCGAAGGCGCGGCCAGGGATTGCCGAACTCAAGACCGAACTGAAAGCCCAGCTTGAAACGGGTGAGAAAGCCCGGCGCCTGCGGCTTGGTCTTGAGGTTGCGATCCTAGGGGCGCCAAATGTGGGAAAGTCCAGTCTTCTCAATGCGTTAGTAGGGCGGGAAGCGGCCATTGTATCCTCGCAGGCGGGCACTACGCGGGATATTGTGGAGGTTCATATGGACCTTTCTGGTTATCCGGTGACCCTGGCTGATACGGCGGGCTTGCGCGAAACAGTCGAAGAAATTGAAAGCGAAGGTATTCGCCGGGCCCTGGCCCGGGCGGAGCAGGCTGATTTGCGCCTTATGGTTTTTGACGCGGGAACTTGGCCGAAAACTGACCCCGCCACCAAAGCGGCGGCGCAGGAAGGCGATATCATCCTGCTCAATAAGGCCGAGGACCTGCAGGGGAAAAGTTTCCCCAAGAGCGAATGGGGGGCGCCTCTGCCGGTCAGCGCCAAGACCGGGCTGGGGCTGGGTGAATTGGAACAGCGCCTGGCGTCCGAGGTTGTGGAAAGAGCGGGGATAAGTGAGACCCCGGCAATTACGCGGATGCGCCACCGTAAGGCCCTCGAAGATGCCATCAAGGCCTTGCAAAGGGCGGAAAACAGCCAAGAAGCTGAACTGTGCGGCGAGGATCTGCGCCTGGCCGCGCGGGCGCTTGAGCGCCTTTTGGGCAAGGTGGATGTGGAGGATCTGCTGGACGTGATTTTCTCGGAATTCTGCATCGGGAAATGAGCCTTGCCCCTGCGCTGAATGTTTCACGTGAAACAGTGCCAATGATTGGCCTTGGATTAGGCGCCCACCCGCGCTACATACGCCGCCCATAGGAGACAGGTATTGAGCGCGGATTTCGACGTCATTGTTATCGGGGGCGGCCACGCTGGCTGTGAAGCAGCCGCGGCGGCGGCGCGCCTTGGGGCCAAGACTGCGTTGATCACCCATAAATTGGCGACGATCGGCGAGATGTCCTGCAACCCGGCAATCGGCGGTTTGGGCAAAGGCCATCTGGTACGAGAAATCGATGCCCTTGATGGGGTCATGGGCCGCATCGCGGATGCGTCCGGTATCCAGTTTCGCATGCTCAACAAGCGTAAGGGTCCGGCGGTGCGGGGCCCACGCTGCCAATCCGATCGCAAGCTCTATCGTGAAGCCATGCAGGCCGAGATGGCCGGAACGCCCAACTTGACGCTAATTGCCGGGGCGGTGGAAGACGTGATCCTTGAAGACGGCCGGGTCACAGGCGTTCTGACAGGCGAGGGGACGGCCTATCGCGCTGGCGCCGTGGTGCTTACCACCGGCACCTTCTTGAAGGGCCTGATCCACATTGGCGAGAAGCGCATCCCGGCGGGCCGCGTTGATGAAGCACCTGCCATCGGCCTATCGGACCGGCTTTACGGGCTCGGCCTCAAGATGGGGCGGATGAAGACCGGAACCCCGGCGCGGCTTGATGGACGCACCATCGATTGGGACCGCCTTGAAGTGCAGCCTGGCGATAATCCACCGGTGCCGTTCTCGTTCCTGACCGACAAGATCAAGGTCCGCCAAGTGCCCTGCCATATTACGCGGACAACCGCGGAAACCCATAGAATCATTGAAGAAAACATTGGGAAATCAGCAGTTTATTCCGGTCAGATCGAAGGCGTTGGCCCGCGCTATTGCCCCTCCATCGAGGACAAGGTGGTGCGCTTTGCCGACCGCACCAGCCATCAAATCTTCCTGGAGCCCGAGGGCCTGGATGACATGACGGTCTATCCCAATGGGATCTCCACTTCGCTGCCGGAGGAGGTTCAGAAGGCTTTCATCGCCACCATTCCCGGCCTTGAAGCCGCCACGATCATCCGCCCTGGCTATGCCATAGAATACGACTTTGTGGACCCGCGCGAACTCAGCCCCACGCTGGAAGTAAATGCCGCGCCCGGGCTTTATCTGGCAGGGCAAATCAATGGCACCACGGGGTATGAGGAAGCCGGCGCCCAGGGGCTGATGGCCGGGCTCAACGCGGCGCTGAAAGTTGCGGGGTCCGATGGGGGTTATGAGCCCTTCATTCTTGATCGCGCCGACGCCTACATCGGGGTGATGGTTGATGATCTGGTGACACGCGGGGTTTCCGAGCCCTATCGCATGTTCACCTCCCGCGCTGAATACCGCCTGACTTTGCGCGCAGACAATGCCGATCAGCGCCTGACCCCCCTTGGGATTGCCCTGGGATGTGTGGGCGAGGCCCGCGCCAAAGCCTTTGCCGTCAAGGCCGATGGCCTGTTCGCGGCGCGGCGCCTGATGGCGGAAAAGTCCCTGACCCCCAATGAAGCGCAAAAACACGGCCTTGCGGTCAATCAGGACGGCCGTCGCCGCTCGGCGCTGGATCTCTTGGCCTATGAAAGCATCGGTCTTTCCGATCTGGCGCGTATCTGGCCGGAAGTAGGCGGCTTTGCGCCGGACGTGGCAGAGCAGGTGGAAATCGACGCCCAATACGCCGGCTATCTGGACCGCCAGGAGGCGGATATTCTTGCGTTTCGCAAGGATGAGGCGCTGTTGCTGCCCAAGGGCATCGACTATAGCGCCATCATCGGGCTCTCCAATGAAGCACGCAACAAGCTGGAAGCGGCAAAGCCTGCGACCCTTGGCCAGGCAGCGCGCCTCGACGGTATGACGCCTGCGGCCTTGACCCTTCTTCTCAAAGTGGTGCGCAAGGGCAATGTCCGACGTACCGCCTAATGCGCTTCGCGCCCTTGAGGAGCTCGCCGATGTTTCACGTGAAACATTGCCAGAGGTAATCGAAGCGCTTTCGCACTACTTGGCCCTACTTTCAAAATGGCAACCCAAGATAAACCTTGTTAGCTCGGCATCACTGGCCGAGGTGTGGACGCGCCATGTGGTTGATTCCGCTCAACTCTGGCCGCTTCTGCCAGCAGGAACCAAGACCATCACCGACCTGGGCTCAGGCGCAGGGTTCCCCGGGCTGGTGCTCGCAATTTTGGGCAAGGGGCAAGAGGGTTTCAAAGTCCACCTGGTGGAAAGTGATGGCAGGAAATGTGCGTTTCTGCGCGAAGTGATCCGCGCCACCGGCGCCCCAGCAGAAGTTCACAACAAACGCATCGAAGCGCTTGCGCCTTGGCCTTCGGACGTGGTGACAGCCAGAGCCTTGGCATCATTGGGCAAATTGCTGCCCCTGGCGGCGCCGTTTTTGAGTGACGGTGGAATCGCCCTATTTTTAAAGGGAAAGAGCGCCAAATCCGAATTGACGGCAGCCCGCGACTGGGGGACATTCGAGGTTGAAGTCACCCCCAGTCGTACCGACCCGGAGGCGGCGGTGATCAAGCTCAGCCGCCTTTCCCCCGCGCCGTGACGATTTCAGGATCCATTGCCCCATGAGTGCCACCCAAACCCCTGCCGCACACCCCAAAAAGCCCAGAATTCTGTCAGTCGCGAACCAAAAGGGCGGCGTCGGTAAAACTACCACCGCTATCAATCTGGGTACCGGTCTCGCCGCCGTGGGTGAAAAAGTGCTGATTATCGATCTCGACCCCCAAGGCAATGCCTCCACAGGATTTGGCATCCCGCGCAATGAGCGCGAAGTTTCCACTTACGAGATCCTTATCGATGAGGCGCCGCTTAAAAGCGCCATCATGCCTACCAAAATCCCTGATCTTCACATTGTGCCCTCCACGGTGGATCTGGCAGGGGCGGAGCTTGAGCTCGTCAACATCCCGCGCCGGTCATTTCGTCTGCGCGATTGCCTGGCGCAGTATTTCGAGAACTTGCCTGCGGGGATGCCGGACTTTGATTATGTGCTGATCGATTGCCCGCCCTCGCTCAACCTGCTCACGGTCAATGCCATGACCGCATCGAACGCGGTTTTGGTGCCGCTACAGTGTGAGTTTTTTGCACTCGAAGGGCTCAGCCAATTGTTGCGCACCATTGAACTGGTCAAAAGCTCGCTCAATCCGGATCTTGAAATTCAAGGTGTCGTGCTCACCATGTTCGACCGGCGGAACAATCTTTCCGATCAGGTCGCCAAGGATGTACGCGAGTTCATGGGCGACAAAGTTTACAAGACAGTGATCCCTCGCAACGTGCGTGTTTCAGAAGCGCCAAGTCACGGCCAACCGGCGCTCGTCTATGATCATCGTTGCGCGGGGAGTAAGGCCTACATGCGTTTGGCAAGCGAACTTATTCAACGCGAGCGGCAATTGCGCGCCGCGTAAAAGGAAACGACATGGCTGATAAACGAGGATTGGGGCGCGGGCTTTCCGCGTTGATGGGCGAAGAAGACGCCCCCGCAAGGTCAAAACCAAGCGAGGCATCCGCAGCGCCGCAAGACAATCGTCCGCATACGGATCAATTGGAAATTCCGGTTGAGTATATGGAACCCAATCCGTTCCAACCGCGCCGCACCTTTGCCGAAGAAGATCTCAAAGACCTTACTGTGTCTATCAAAGAGCGCGGCATCATTCAGCCCATCATCGTGCGGCCCAAGCCGGACACGGAAGGGCGCTTTCAGATTATTGCCGGTGAACGGCGTTGGCGCGCGGCGCAACGGGCACAGCTTCACGAAGTGCCGGTGCGGGTTATAGATTTCGATGACGCCCAGGCCCTTGAGATCGCCATTGTTGAAAACGTGCAGCGCGCAGATCTTAATCCGGTGGAAGAAGCGCGCGGCTATCGCCAGTTGATGGATGACTTTGCTTATACCCAAGACGCGCTTGGCAAGTTCATTGGCAAGTCGCGTAGTCACATTGCCAATACACTTCGTCTTTTAAGTTTGCCAGAAGGCGTGCAAGTGATGCTTGCCGATGGGCGGCTTTCCGCAGGGCACGGCCGCGCCTTGGTGGGGCACGACAATATTGTGGCGCTTGCAAACGAGATTGTTAAAAAAGGCCTGTCGGTGCGCGAAGCTGAAGCGCTCACCAAAAAAGGCGCTCCCGCAAAAGGCAAAGCCGCCGCACCTGCGCAAAGAGATGCCGACACGCGCGCCTTGGAAGCTCGCATGTCAAACGCCATCGGCATGAAGGTGGGCATCGACCATCAGGGGGAGAAGGGGAAGGTGACGATTCACTACCGCACCCTCGAACAGCTCGACGATATTTTCAGGCGGTTGGCGAAGTAGTCAGCGAACCGATGATGCAGCGACGCCTTGAAGCGATGCGACTTTTGCCAAAAGTTTCCGCCCGGCCACAGTGGCGCGATATTCCGCATATGGCGGGGCGCCGTTAGCGCTGTGCGTTTGATGCCGAGCGCGTGAGCGAGAGAATCAACCGCCCGCAAATGGCTTCATCAGGCATGCCGGTAGTTTTGCATTCGGTCTCGGCCATCTCAAGCAATTGCAACGCTCGTTCACAGGCTGGTCGGCTCCAAAGGTTCGCCTGGCGGATCATGATCTTGTCGCGGGGATAACGCACCGGCGGGCGCAGCGCGCGCACAGCTTCTTGCGCATTGCCGGTTTCCGCCACCAGTCCCGCCAGCATGTGCAATGTTTTCATTTTATTGGTCAGCATACGAATAATGCCCACAGGCGCCTGACCGGTGGTGAGGGCCCTTTCATATTCCCGGTCTGCGTTTTTTAAATCCCCCGCCGCCACCGCATCCACAAGCCCGTCGAAGGTCGCTTCCCCATCACCGACCACAACGGCGCGCACGTCGACCTCGGTAATCTCACCTGTCCCCACATAAAGACAAAGCTTTTCAAGCTCGTTCCGGGTTAGCGCCCGGTCCGCGCCCAACCGATCGGTCAAAATTGCAATTGCTTCCCGCGACAGCGTGAGTCCGTGGGTCTTTGCGGTTTCCCGGATCAAATCTTCCACGCCGCGTGCGTCATCCCCATAACAAGGCAGCGCCACATGGACCTTGGAGGTTTCAAATAATTTGCGCAGCGATGAGGTTGGCTTGAGGTTGCCCGCTTCGATGATCAGCCATACGTCGGTAAGATCGCCACCCGCTAGATCGACGATCGTCGCTTTGACGCTTTCTGAGCAAGCGTCTGTGCCGGGCCGCAAGCGCACTAGGCGGTCTCCGCCCGTGAGCGAGAGCGCGCCCACGGCATTGGCGAGCGATGCGGGGTCTTCTTTCACGTCCGAGTCAGAAAGCGATGTCACTTGGAAGGGATCGCCCAAATCGGCGACGATCCTTTTTCCCAACGCTTCGCCGCGCTCGCGCACGAGCCCTTCATCCGGACCATAAATTAGCACGGCAGATGCGGGGGGTTTTGCCGCGCGGAGGAAGCCAAGAATTTCGTTGGTTTTAAGGCGCATGGGGGCTTGTCCTTTAGATGGACCCCTTACGTGTCATTGCCGCTTGAAAGCTGACGGTCAAAGAAAATTGCAAGTCGTAACTTGATGTCTTCAGAAAGTTCCGTTGCCGCGCGCTCTTCTGCATCACGTCTGGCCATCAATGTGGAGAATTGAGAATCCACAACGTTGTAAGACGCGATTGAGCGGCTTTCGCCTTCGTGCACCACATTGCCCGTGCGCGTATCCACCAGGCGATAGCGCGCAAGCAATAGGTAATTGTAACGCGTGATCGAGGCATCACGTTCAATGGCGACGCCTTCACGCTCCTCGTTTAACGTGACGTTGAGTTGATAATCGGGATTGACCGGCTCGCCATTGGGCGAGAGCCGATTGATAAGAGCGTTGTAGACATCCTGTCCGGTGCGACCACTGTCCAGCGGCACCACCAGAACGCGCGCAAGTTCCGCATCGGTGCGGACACCACCCGCGTGCTCGCCATAGAGCGGTTGAAACCCGCAACCGGCCAGCGCACTTGCCAGCACCACCGCAACTCCAACCTTGATCAGCCCCCGGAACATATCCGCCCTCATCCTACTGCCTCAAACCACGATACTGACGATGCGCTTTGGCACAACAATAACCTTTTTCGGGGTCTTGCCGTCTAAGGCGCGCTGGACACCTTCATTTTCAAGCGCCAGCCGCTCAATGGTAGCGTTGTCGGCGTCTGGCGCAATCTCAATCTCGCCCCGGCGTTTGCCATTTACCTGGATCGGCATGATGAGCGTATCATCCACCGTCAGGGCATCATCAAAGGAGGGCCAGGGCGTATCGACGAGAAGCGTGTCATGCCCCAGTTTCTCCCAGATTTCTTCGGCCAGATGCGGCATGAAGGGGTTTAAGAGGCCGCTAAGCATTTCCAACGCCTCGCGCACGGCAAATCCTGAGCCGGCATCATCCATGCCCTTTTGAAGCAAGGTCCCGGTCTCTGAGGCGAGCTCATAGAGCCGTGCGATGGCCCGGTTAAAGCGGAAGTTTTCAATATCTGATGTCACGGCTTTCACCGTTTTATGGGCGGCTTTGCGTAAAGCGCGCGCCTCGTCGGACAGATCATTGGGCGCTGCTGCATCATATGCGGGCAAGTGGGGCAGGGCATCGCCAACGGTCCGCCAAACCCGTTGCACATAGCGCCAGGCCCCTTCGATACCGCTTTGGGTCCATTCAATATCTCGCTCGGGCGGGGTGTCGGACATCATAAACCAACGCGCGGTATCGACCCCGAATTGATGGATGATCTCTTCGGGGTCAATGACGTTGCGCTTGGACTTGGACATCTTTTCCACTGCGCCAACGGTAACCGGGCGGCCATTTATCCGCTCGACCACTTTTTCGTCTTTCACCTCTACTTCGTCCGGGTACAGCCATTCACCGTCCACGGACTTGTAGGTTTCGTGGCAAACCATGCCTTGGGTGAAAAGCCCGGCAAAGGGCTCGGCCGTATTAAGGTGCCCAGTCTTGGTCATGCCGCGGGCAAAGAAGCGGGCGTATAAAAGGTGCAAGATCGCGTGTTCGATGCCGCCGATATATTGGTCCACCGGCAACCAATAATCGGTTGCTTCGCGATTGGTGGGGGTTGCCGCCTTATTGTCGCAATAGCGCGTGAAATACCACGAGCTATCCACGAAAGTATCCATGGTGTCGGTTTCGCGGCGCGCGGGCTTACCGCATTTAGGGCAATCCACATTCTTCCAGGTGGGATGATGGTCCAAGGGATTGCCCGCCTTAGAAAATGAAACATCTTCGGGCAACGTCACCGGCAACTGATCCTTGGGCACCGGCACCACGCCGCAGCCCTCGCAATGAACAATCGGGATCGGACATCCCCAATAGCGTTGACGCGAGATCAACCAATCGCGCAGGCGATAAACGGTTTGCCGCGCCCCAAGTCCGCGATCTTCAAATGCTTTGGCCGCAGCTTCAATGCCTTCATCTGTCCCCAGACCATCTAAGAAGCCTGAATTGATCAGCCTGCCGGGACCTACGTAAGCCTCACCGTTTTCGGCGGCGTCAAAGGTTGGATCACCATCGGGGCTCACCACCGTGGGAATTTTGAGGCCATATTTCTGGGCAAATTCAAAGTCGCGCTCGTCATGCGCTGGACAGCCGAAGATGGCGCCGGTGCCGTAATCCATCAGCACATAATTGGCCACATAGACCGGAACGGTTTGATCCGGATTAAAGGGGTTCTTCGCGCGCAGACCGGTATCAAAGCCTGTCTTTTCTGCGGTGTCGAGATCGGCCTGCATGGTGGAGCTGCGCGCCACTTCCGCACAATAGTCCGCCAGCTGAGGATTACTCGCGGCCAATGCTTGGGCCAAGGGGTGATCAGCGGCGAGGGCACAAAAGCTCATGCCGAAGATCGTATCGGGCCGCGTTGAATAAACTTCCAGGCCTTGGCTGACCTCAGGCAGATCCGCGCCCTCAAGTTCAAACACCCATTGCGCGCCATAGGATTTGCCGATCCAGTTTTCCTGCATCACCCGCACATTGTCGGGCCAACGCTCCAGCGTCTTCAGGCTTTCCAGCAGATCTTCTGCATAGGCGGTGATACTAAAGAACCATTGTGTCAGCTTGCGCTTCTCAACAGCTGCGCCAGATCGCCAACCCTTGCCATCCACGACTTGTTCGTTGGCGAGCACGGAATTTTCAACCGGGTCCCAGTTGACGGTCGCTTCATTTCGGTACGCAAGACCGGCTTCCAAAAAGTCCAAAAATAACGCTTGCTGGTGTTGGTAGTATTCCGGTTCGCAAGTGGCGACTTCGCGCGACCAATCAAGGCTCAGGCCCATGACCTTGAGCTGCGTCTTCATGGTTTCAATATTTTGGCGAGTCCAATTGCCCGGGTGTTCGCCCCGTTCGCGCGCGGCGTTTTCAGCAGGCAAACCAAACGCGTCCCAGCCCATGGGATGCAAAACAGAGAACCCTTGCGCGCGTTTGTAGCGCGCGACCACGTCTCCCATGGCATAATTGCGCGTGTGACCAATATGAATGCGGCCCGAAGGATAAGGAAACATCTCAAGGACAAAGGCTTTGGGCTTTTCTTCATCCATCCGCGCACGGAAGACATCTTTGTCTTCCCAGATTTTTTGCCACTTTTGTTCGGTGGCCTTAGCGTTGTAGCGCTCTGGTTCCTGGCTCATCGGTCGATCTTTTCTTCTCTCAAAGTGCCCGCGGGCTGGGCCGAATTCAAACTAGCGTAATGCATAACTGTCCTCTCGCGCCTCGGCAAAGCGCGGCGCGGGAATTCAAAAGCCCATCAGGTTCGGAAAAACGGCCTGGTTAGTTGCCGAAGGATTGCACCCGAAGCTGGCGGGCGCGGGTAAGGATGGCGTTTTCGATCTGAACCGGCACGTCAGGGTCAATAGCCGCATCAGCCCAACTACCAAACTCATCGCGTTCCTGGCGGAACGCATTGACCCGCACGCCGTCGGCGCGCAATTCACGGTCGAGAATAAAGACCGTGAGCTTGAAGCGCTCATTCGGGCTTTCAGGGGTCTGATACCAGTCGGTAATGATCACACCGCCAAAGGGGTCGGTGGTATTGAGCGGCATGAAAGAGACCGTATCGAGTGACGCGCGCCACAAAAAGCTGTTTACGCCGATGCCCGCCTGGCCGCCTGAACCGCCGCCGCCAAAGGAAAAGTCAAGACCGTTAGGACCAAAGAGGCCGGGCTCGCTGCCCGCATCGCCTTGACGTCCAAAGGGGTCACTGCGGTCACTTCCGCCATAAGTCTCTGGATAGGAGCTTTCATCGCCCGAACCACCAGCGCAACCTGCCAGCGAAAGGCCGGCCACTGCAATGAGGGCCAAGAAAAGCGACGCGCGGCGCACGATCGGGGCAAACGCCATGGGGGAGACTCCTTCGAAACGGTCAAAATTGTAGAAATTCCGGGCCGCTGGTATAACGCGCGTGCCGGATGCGCGCTAGGGGGAAAATCCACGCAGCGGCACGGGGGGAAAATTCAGCACCGTCTCCCATTTAGGGTGTGGTCAATGCTCCGAATCTTTGCCTATTTCGCGTTTTCGGGCTCACATCAAATACGCCTTGGTGGGCGAGTGTCAGGGGATCTATGAGAAAAGTACTTTTGGGCACGTCGGCGATCATCGCCGCGGCGACCTTTACCGCTCCCGCCTTGTCGGCGGAACGGCTCCAGCTGCAACTCCGCGGCTACCATGTCGGCGCCATTGCTTTTATCGACGTTGACGGTGCCAGCGATGCCAATGAGATCAATTTCGGCTCGGATTCAGAGGTTCATTTCCGCGGGGCCATAACCCTTGATAATGGGCTTGAAGTCTCGTTCCGGGCAGAGCTTGAACTTGAAGACGATGGCGATGTCGATGGCGATCCAGATAATATCGATGAGGTCTATGTTCAGTTCGACGGCGGTTTCGGACGCCTTCAGTTTGGTCAAAACGATGGCGTGATGGATCAGATGCATATCGCCGCGCCGCGGATTTTTCAGCGCCACTATGCCAACGACACGAGCATGGACCCTTTCCGCCCCTATGGCCTGCGCAACCGGATCAACACCTTTGGCGAGTTTTCGGGCGATGACATCAAGCTCAACTACTTCACGCCTCAAATGAACGGCTTGCAGGTCGGGGTGAGCTATACGCCCAATCCCTGCAAAAACGACACAGGATATGCCGGATGTGTCTTTGAAGAGTTTGCGCGGAATTATTGGGAAGTGGCGGCCACTTGGGAGGTTGATGTCAATAACGTCGAAATTGGGCTTTCCGTTGGGTATGGCCAGGGCGAATCAGACGTCTCGTCAGTGGATGAACCCACGGAATTGACCTTTGGCGGTGAAATAGGATTTGGCGAGTTCACCTTTGGCGGTTCATACGCCATCAAAGAAACCGGCAAGTTCAATACCGAGCAAGATCATTGGGAAGTGGGCGGTATTTATGCCACAGGCCCTTGGACCTTTGGCTTGAGCTATGCCACAGCCGACGGCGACATGAACTTCAATGGCGTTTCCAACCAGGAATACGCAAGCGTATTGGGCGGTATTCGCTACACCTATGGCCCCGGTCTTGCCATCGGTATCGGGGCGCAAACTCTCGATTATGACGAAGGCAGCACCGAAGAAGACGGTTTCGCCATCTTCATTGAGCACAGCATCGCCTTTTAAGATTTTTTCTATGAAGCGGCAAAGGATGGCCGAGTAGTGCTTGGCCATCCCTGGGAAACCGGTATAAATCACAAGCCACGGATTTAACTATTCCAGGCTTTCAATCTACAGTTGCAGCCATCGGTTAATTACGGTTAACCCCTGTGGTAACCAAGCCACACCGCGGAATTTCACGCCGTAAAGAGCGCAATAATGCTTGCGGTAACCATAAGTCACGGGATTAAATCCCCTCAAGTTTTCACGGGCGGAGGTGACTCGACCTCTGACTACCGGATTCATGCATGGGCACCAGCCCAATGAAGGGGTTTTTATGAATAAGTTTCTTTTGAGCACGACGGCGCTGGTTGCCGCTTCGGCCTTTGTTGCGCCGGCGCTCTCAGCCGAACGTATTCAGCTGCAATTGCGCGGCTATAATACGTCGGGCATTTCCTATACCGATGCCGACAGCACTGAGAGCTACACCTCTTTTAACGAAGACGGTACGGTCGCTTACTCAAACACGTACAGCATCGGCGGCGACGCCAACGAGATTAATTTCGGCTCAAGCTCCGAAATTCATTTCATTGGTTCGACCACGCTGGATAACGGCCTTGAAGTTTCGTTCCATGCGGAACTGGAACTGGAAGCCGACGTTGACGGGTTTGATTATTTCTATCAGCCGGCAGATTTGATCGACGAAGTCTATGTCCAATTCGACGGTGGTTTCGGCCGCGTCCAATTTGGTCAGCAAGACGGCGCCATGGACCAAATGGCGGTCACTGCACCGCTGACCTTTATGGGTCATGCTCACAGCGATCTTGAAGATCGCTCCATGGACCCGTTTGCGCCGCAGGGCGAACGCAACCGGATCAACACGGTTGGCGATCTTTCCGGCGACCACATCAAATTGATTTACTTCACGCCTTCCATGAACGGTCTGCAACTTGGCTTCAGCTACACGCCGAACCCATGCAAAAACGACACCGGTTATGCGGGCTGTGCATATGAAGAATATGCGCGCAACTACTGGGAAGTCAGTGGTACGTGGGAAGCGTCCTACAACAACGTGGCGTTCGCGTTCTCAGGCGGTTATGGCCAAGGCGAAGGCGCCTACCACTACGATGATCCGTCGGAATGGACGGTCGGCGCTAATGTTGGCTTTGGCGGTTTCACCCTTGGTGGCTCTTACAAAGAAGCCAATGCCTCTAGAGAATGGTGGGGCGTATGGCCCGGCCAGGGTGAAGACAATGACACCACGGCATGGGACGCGGGCATCACCTACGAGACCGGCCCGTGGGGCTTCAACCTCGCTTATGGCACTCAAGACTCTGACAGCTCCTTAGATTGCACGAGCTGTTTCCGCGCTGCGAATGATAGCTGGAGCGATGCTGCCTATCATTACGATTCAGAACAAGAAAGCTGGATCGCAGGTGTGACCTACAAGTATGGTCCGGGCATGCAAATCGGTTTTGGCGTTCAGTACTTCAGCTACGACTACGAAACAGTTGGCGTTGGTATGTCGGGCGGCGTACCGACCGGCTTCGTCGAAAGAGCAACCGGTGATTTCGATGGCACCGCGGTGTTTGTAGAAAATACAATTACGTTCTAGGCATTTGCCTGGACATCTGACTAAAGGGGTTTCTTATGAATAAGTTTCTTTTGAGCACGACGGCACTGGTTGCCGCCTCGGCCTTTGTCGCGCCGGCGCTCTCGGCCGAACGTATTCAGCTGCAATTGCGCGGCTATAATACGTCGGGCATTTCCTATACGGATGCCGATTTCGGTTACAGCTATGCAAATAGCGAAGACGGTTCTGTCTACAGCTCCGGCTCGGGCAGCTGGGACTCTGATAACAACGAGATTAATTTCGGCTCAAGTTCCGAAATTCATTTCATTGGTTCGACCACGCTCGATAACGGCCTTGAAGTTTCGTTCCACGCGGAACTGGAACTGGAAGCCGACGTTGACGGTTTTGATTATTTCTATCAGCCGGCAGATTTGATCGACGAAGTCTATGTCCAATTCGACGGTGGTTTCGGCCGCGTCCAGTTTGGTCAGCAAGACGGCGCCATGGACCAAATGGCAGTTACGGCTCCGTTGACCTTTATGGGTCATGCGCACAATGACATCGAAGATCGTTCGATGGATCCGTTCTCACCGCAGGGCTCACGCAACCAGATCAACACGGTTGGCGATCTTTCCGGCGACCACATCAAATTGGTTTACTTCACGCCTTCCATGAACGGCCTGCAACTGGGCTTCAGCTACACGCCGAACCCATGCAAAAACGACACCGGTTATGCGGGCTGTGCATTTGAAGAATATGCGCGCAACTACTGGGAAGTCAGTGGTACGTGGGAAGCGTCCTACAACAACGTGGCGTTCGCGTTCTCAGGCGGTTACGGCCAAGGCGAAGGCGTCTACCACTATGACGATCCGTCGGAATGGACCGTTGGCGCAAATGTTGGCTTTGGCGGCTTCACCCTTGGTGGATCGTACAAAGAAGCCAATGCCACGAGAGAATGGTGGGGCGTATATCCCGGCCACGGTCCTAGTGCCGGTTCGGACAGCGACACGGAAGTCACCGCTTGGGACATTGGCATCACCTATGAAACCGGCCCCTGGGGCTTTAATCTCGCCTATGGCCAGCAAGAAAACGACAGCTATACCAATGATCCGTACAGCTGCTGTGAGGACATGTACATCTACGAGACAGAGCAAGAAAGCTGGATTGCTGGCGTGACCTACAAGTATGGTCCGGGCATGCAAATTGGCTTTGGTGTTCAGCTCTTCGATTATGAAGGGACGGAAATCGCAGTCGATGGTCCTT
>Ga0209578_10000094_pt1 | contig 195739 bp, 163 predicted proteins | sample tdAd472_FD_187127 | JGI IMG/M metagenome (GOLD analysis project Ga0209578, IMG submission 187127) | Marine sediment microbial communities from the Atlantic coast under amendment with organic carbon and nitrate - tdAd47.2 (SPAdes)... | ecosystem: Environmental > Aquatic > Marine > Coastal >... | reverse complement strand
AATCCACCTTCTGCATCGATAATCGTGGCGTGGACGCCCCGACGCCGCGCCTCATCGATAACAATGCGCGCATAGGGGTTCAACGCCTGTTCCGGCGTCGGTCCGACGAAGAGCTTCTCGTTACGGGAGTTCTTTCGCTTAACTGTGAAGAAGGGCACCCTTTGGAACCCGACTTTCTCATAAAGCGCAATCGCTTGGCGATTGTCATGCATCACTGACAGATCGAGCGTCTGCCGGCCGCGCGCGATGAACAATTCCGCCACCCGACGGACCAGGTCTTCGCCGATCCCAGCCTGTTTCGCATCGGGCGCGACGACGAGAGACCACAACGACGTCGCCTGGTTCGGATCACCGAATGCTTCCACGTGATCAAGGCCGGTAACCGCGCCGATCACATTTCCCGCATCATCAATCGCGACAAAAATCGGCATTGAGCGGGGATCCCGCTCCTCAATCATAAAGCGCGTCGGCGTTGGCGCCATGTCACGGGCCAGGTACAGACGATTGACTTCCTGCGCTGTCGCCGCGTCGCTAAGCCGGCGCACGGTAAAGCCTCGCCGCCGATCCCTTGCCGGGCGGTAGGTTGCAAGATCGAGGCGGTAGGAATCGGACGGGTCTAGAAACAACTCCTGCGGGGCATGGGCAAGAAGCACATGCGGCTCATGCACGTAGAACGCGATGTCGCGTTGATCAGCCTGCTCCGCCCGTAGAGAATTCGCGAGGCTGGCAACATCATCAAACGTGTGCGCCATGATCAGACGCCCCCATCCGAAGTTGACGGCGACTTTCTTCGGGGATGTCGCCGCCCCTACGGGCGGCGTCGGCGCACGCGCGCGAAGTCTATCGAGCCGATGTTGCTGTGCGCGCCTTCTACGGCTTTCTTCGGCCATGTCGCCTAAATCCCATGGCTCTGCAGCCAAAGCTCCAGCGAGGCTGCTTGCCATAACTCGGAGCCCCGAAGCTTCGTAACGTGCTCCTCAGGCGCCTCAAACAGCTTTTCCAGATACTCCGGCCTGAAAACCCCGCGATGCCGCGCTGCTTCCGATTCGAGCGCGTCACGAACCATGTCCAGATACGGCCCCGAAATGTACTTCAGCGCCGGAACGGGAAAATAGCCCTTCGGCCGGTCAATGACATCGTTCGGAATAACGCGGCGAGCCGCATCTTTCAGCACGCCCTTGCCGCCCTGCGCGAGCTTGTGCTCGGGCGGAATACGGCCGGCGAGCTCGACGACATCATGGTCCAGGAATGGCACGCGAGCCTCCAGGCCCCAGGCCATCGAATGACAATCGACCCGCTTCACCGGATCGTCAACGAGCATAATATTGGTGTCAATCGACAACGCCTGATCGACTGGATGCAAACAATCGCCGCCAGCGAACCGATCTTTCACGAATTGAAGGCTGACGTCATCCTCAAGCATGAACTCCGGGGTCAATTGGCCAGACAATGCGGCGTGCGATCGATCAAAGAAAGCTTCGGCATAGGCTGAGGTGGGGTCGGTCGCATTCGCCATCGCAGGATACCAATGATAGCCGGCAAATACCTCATCGGCGCCTTGACCCGATTGAACGACCTTAATGCTTTTGGAAACTTCCCGAGACAAGAGATAGAAGCCGATGTTGTCATATGAAACCATCGGCTCCGACATTGCATGGATCGCGTCCGGCAAATGTTCCAATAGTTCCGAGGACGGGACCACGATTTTGTGATGGTCCGTAGCGTATCGTTCCGCGATCAAGTCTGAGTATTTGAATTCGTCGCCGGATTCGCCATAGGCCGCCTCAAAACCGATAGAGAACGTCGCAAGGTCTCGCTGGCCCTCATCCGCAAGCAAACCGACGATCAGACTCGAATCGACGCCGCCTGAGAGCAGCACCCCAACAGGCACATCCGCGACCATCCGCCGTCTGACCGCGGCTCGCAGCGTTTCCAAGGTTAGATCGCGCCAGTCCTGCGGCGATCGTCTCAAATCTTCCTCATCGCGCGCAAACGACGGTCGCCAATAGGTTTCGTCGGTAATGGATCCGTCCGCTTCAATCGTCCGCACTGTCGCCGCCGGCAGTTTGCGCACGCCTTTCAGGATGGTGCGCGGCGCCGGCACGACCGCGTGCCAGGTCATGTAGTGATGCAGCGCAGACAGATCGATCGAGCAGTCGACCTCGCCGCCAGCTAACAGAGCGGGCAACGTCGACGCGAAGCGCATCCGTCCGGGAAAGTCTGCGTAGTAGAGCGGCTTGATCCCGAAACGGTCTCGCGCCAGGAAAATACGACCCGAAGTCAGATCGTGAATGACAAATGCAAACATGCCATAAAAGCGCCGGACCGCGTTCGGCCCCCATTCTTTCCATGCGGCAAGCACGACTTCGGTGTCGCTCGTCGAATGAAAGGCGTGCCCAAGTTCAATAAGCTCTTGGCGCAACTCCTTATAATTATAAATGCACCCGTTAAAAACTATGGTCTGCTGGTTCTGGCGATCCAGCATCGGCTGCGCGCCGCGGTCCGAAAGATCGATGATTTTCAGTCTGCAGTGGCCGAGAGCGACGCGAGCGCCGGAGTGGACGCCAGCGCCGTCTGGACCGCGCGCCTCCATCGCTCGCGTCATCCGAGCGACGCGCTCAGGTTCTACGACCGAACCGTCGAAAGTGACTTCACCACAAATTCCGCACATATCTCGCTTCCATCATCCCAAAGCTACCGGCAAGCCATTCATTCATTTTCGAGGGCGCCCACCGCGAAACCGCCGGACACCCTCCGAAAAGCAACGCTCTGCGCGATTCGCGCACGCCAAACGGCCGCCTTGCCGCGATCGCGTCGATACATCAAATATGCGAACCTAAACCACAGGCAAAAAAAACCGCGCACCCCATGGACTTTCAAAAATTAACACCGACAAAGAGACATGTCAAAACAGTATGTGGCTTAGATAGCAGTATATTTCTTTATTTTATGATCAATTATTATTTTTTGAACCATATTGTTGTGCATTTTTAAATATACTTATATTTCCTATTTTTACTGTTCGCGCAGTAAAGTTGTACATTATATAACTCGCTGACTTTTCTCTTTTAATGGTATTTTTACATTCGTGTAGTGCTCTTTTTTTATAGAATTTCTCCAAGAAACTCTAAATATTAGAAGTTTTTATAGGCTATATATTATTCCAAAGCAGGCATGAAATTCAAAATATATTTTGGGTTGTCTAATCCTATCCTGCGCCCAAGTGAGGGGTACTGCGCATTTTCGTGCAGGAAAGGAGGCACAATGTCTGAAAAGGACATTCTTATTAGAAAGATGGAAGCGAAAATCGATGAAGCGAACGCGGAAATCGAAAAGCTGAAGGCGGAGGCGACGTCCGCCAGCGCGGACATGGAACTGCGCCTCAAGAGGAAGGCGGACGATCTGCGCGGTCAACGCGACAAGGCGGTCGCCAAGCTGGAAGAAGCGCGAACCGCCGGCGACGACGCCCTCGCGGATATCCGCAACGCGATGGAAGAAACTTGGAGCAATTTCGGCGCAGACGCGCGCTCGCCTTAGGCGATTTTGATCGCTGGCGCAGGCGACGACTGTCATCGCACGGAAGATCGTTAAGGAGGTAACATTGTCGTTGCCAAATATCCTTGTCCATATCCACAAGGAAACCGGCGGCCAGGCCATGAGCCTGGCCGCTCATGTCAGCCGACTGCTTGATGCGTCGACCACTGCTCTGGTCGTTCGGCCGACGGCGGAAAGCGTTGCCGCAGCGGATGCCATGGCGCCCGTTGCGACGACGCAAATCGTACTGGCCAACGACGAAGCCGATGCGGAAGCCGCCCTCAAGATCGCGCAGAACGAGTTGGCGGATTGGAGAGGCGTCGGCGAAGCGACCTTGGTCGCCGAAACGGGCGAGGTCACCGAAACAGTCGCGAAGCATGCGCGTGTGCACGGGCTGACCGTGATTGGAGCAAAAGAAGATGGCGTCGAGGATGTAGCAGGCCTCGAAGCATGCTTGTTCGGATCCGGCCGACCGGTCCTGGTCGCTCCGCCAAAGGCGCCCGATCGGATTGGAGAGCGCATTGCCATTCTATGGAATGACAGCCCGGAATCGGCCAATGCGGTCTGGGCGGCTTTCCCGCTACTGGCGCACGCCGACGCCGTCACCGCTTTCGCCGTAGATGGCGCGCTTGATGCGCATGCGGCTTTGGCGCGTCTTCAAAAAAGCATGCATCGCGCAGGCGTCAGCATCGACGCCCGGGCGCTCCCGGAAGCAGACGACAGCACCGAGGAACGCCTTCTGCGGGCTGTAAAAGCCTTCAAGGCGGACCTGATCGTGATGGGCGCATATGGCCACAGCCAGCTGCGAGAGCTTCTATTTGGCGGCGTGACCAAAACCATGTTGGACAACACCGATCGACCGACTGTGTTCATGGCTCATTGAGCCTTCACATCGGGCGCATTCCTCGAACGAGACGGGCAAGCGGTTGGGCCGCCTGGTCGGCCCGGCCGCTTACTCGAAAAATTCAGCCATGATCGAATCATACTGCTCGCCCGTCAGGTAATCGAGTTCGATCGCCGCGTCGCGGGGGCCGATGTCGTCTGCGACCGCTTTGTTCACCACTTGAGCGACCTTGTCGTAGCCGATGTGTGGGTTTAGCGCGGTCGCCGCCATCAAGTTCCGTTCGACATATCCTTGGATCTTCCCGCGGTCCGCCTCTATTCCCGCGACGAGGCGGTCCGCGAATGCATTGATCGCACCGGCTAGCAGTGAGGTCGACTGCAACGCCGCATCGACCAGCACCGGCTTCGCGACATTCAATTCGAAATGGCCCGCCGCGCCGGCATGCGTGACGGTAACGTGATTTCCCATGACGCGATAGCAGACCTGAACCAGCACTTCGGCCAATGTCGGGTTTCGTTTGCCGGGCATGATCGAAGACGTGAGCCCATCATGCGGCAAACGCAGTTCAGCAAGTCCAGCCCTGGGACCGGCGCCGAGGAAACGGAGGTCGTTGGCGATCCGGGTAAGCGATACCGCGGCGACGTTCAGTGCGCCGCTCGCCTCAACCAGGGCATCGTGTGCGCCCATGCCTTCGAACTTGTTGATATTCGCCACGAACGGCAAGCCAGTCAGCGCGGCGATCTCGGCGGCGAAGACTGTGTCGAATCCCGGCGCTGCGTTAAGGCCCGTTCCGGCGGCCGTCCCCCCTTGCGCTAGGGGCATAAGGCTTTCGACAGCCCGTGCGACCCGTGCGTCGGCCAGCTCAACCTGCCGCGCATAACCGCCGAACGCCTGACCCAACCTCATCGGGACGGCGTCTTGCAGATGCGTCCGCGCGACACGGACAATTCCTCGAAATTCGTGCTCCTTCGCCCGCAATCTGGCGAGCAGATTCGTCAGCGCCGGTCTGAGGCGATCTTCCACCGCACGCACGACAGCGATATGCATGACCGTCGGAAAGCTGTCATTCGAAGACTGGCCGAAATTTACATGGTCATTCGGGTGCACGGGATTCTTCGATCCGAGCGGCGCTCCCAAGATCTCATTTGCGCGATTGGCGATCACCTCATTGGCGTTCATATTCGTCGCGGTGCCAGACCCTACTTGCCATACGGGCAATGGGAAATGATCGTGAAAGCGACCGTCAGCCACTTCCTGCGCAGCATCCGCAATCGCCCCGAACAGTCGGTCATCCAGGGCTCCAAGTTTATGGTTCGCCCGGGCGGCGGCGAGCTTCTGAAGTCCGAAGGCTTCGATGAATTCCGGCGGAAATCGTTCGCGGCCAAAATCGTAAACACGACGAGCCCGCTCCGTCTGCGCGCCCCAATAACGATCAGCCGCAACCTCAATTTCTCCGAATGCATCCCGCTCGACGCGGCTATTTCCTGGCACGTTTTCCTCCCGAAGAATTCCTTATCCATCCAAAGCGGATCGACGAAACTGGTATTTCGCAGTGTTGGTCGTCGTCACCCGGAAGCCAAAGCAACATTCCGCTTGAAACTACAGTTCTTATAGCAGCTACGTCGTCGTATAACCGGGGCAAGCTGGGAAGCTGGAAGCGCGCGACCGCCCAGCCCGCGGCGAGAATGTCTAGTCTTTTCCTGCGACAACTGGCGGACGACGCCCCCGGCCGGTCAACGCACAACTAGACGCGAGCGGGACTCCCACGCGGGCAGTGTCAGACCAATCTGGCTTGAGGCGATCCGGGGCGCCCGAAAACCTCGGCGAATGAGGAACCCAATTCGCTACTTCAACAGTTCGCCCGAGGTGATCCGCCTCGCGGTGATGAAGTACGTCCGCTACCCGCTCTCGCCGCGCCAGGTCGAAGATCTGCTGTTCGAACGCCGGATAGACGTCAGTTACGAGACCATCCGCTTCTGGCAGATCAGGTTCGGCCCGATGTTCGCCGCCGAACTCCGCAAGCGGCGCATCCGTCAAAGATCGTTCACGTTATGGCGCTGGCACGCCGACGAGGTCTTCGTGCGCATCAATGGCGTCCGCCATTACCTTTGGCGTGCTGTCTATCACGAGGGCGAAGTCGTGGAGGCCTATGCCTCGATAACCAGGAATCGCAAGGCCGCCCTCTCCTATCTGCGCCGCGCGATAAAACGATATGGCAGCCCGAACATCATCGTGACCGACCGCCTCGCCTCCTATGGCGCGACGCTCAGATCCCTCGGGGCCAAGGCGCGCCAGCGCCGGGGACAATGGCTAAACAATGAAGCTGAAATTTCGCACCAGGTCTTTCAGCGACGCGAAGGCGCCATGGTCCTATCCTGTGACATCAAGGTCCTACAGCGTTTTGCCGTAGTTCAATCCACCTTTCAAAATCACTTCAACCTCGAACATCATCCAGTCAGCCGAATCCTCATCAAGCAGCGCCGCGAGTCAGCATCGCCGAATGCCGGCAACTCGCCGCCTGAAGACCGGTCTGCCCCTCAATCGCGAACCTTTTGCGATTGATCTGTCAGGACCGGCGTCGGCGCTACGCGCAAACCCACAGTGATCCATTGTCCAAGAAAGCGCGTAAACGACCCAAAAGGTTTTGACCAACGTAAAGCAAATGACAGAGCCATCAGTTGCTTGAGCCTACAAGTTTCAATCAGGAATTCGGAATGCCAGAACCTTGCCAAGCCATTGTATTCGGTGCCAAAGGCGGAATTGGCGCAGCGATCATGCGGGCGCTGGTCGCTCGGGCGGAAATATCTCAGTCGATTGGGTTCGGCCGTTCGGAACTGGAAACGACGAGCGAAGCCAGCATCGAAGCTGCAGTCACCAAGATAAAGGCTACTGGCATCGCAACGCGTTTGATTGTCGTCGCGACCGGCTTCCTGCACGACCAGACGCATATGCCCGAAAAGAGCCTGAAGGAGCTATCTTCCGAAGCGCTCGTTCGCTCTTTTGAAATGAATACAGTCGGCCCTGCTCTCCTCATGAAGTACTTCCTGCCGCTCCTTCCGCGACACGGCCGAGCGGTGTTTGCCACGCTATCCGCGCGGGTCGGCAGCATCGCCGACAACGATCTTGGCGGTTGGTACAGCTACCGCGCCTCGAAGGCCGCCTTAAATCAAACGATCCGGACTGCGGCTATTGAGCTTAGGCGTTCACGCCCGCAGGCGATCTGCGTCGCTCTGCATCCTGGGACCGTCGCCACGCCTCTGTCCGCGCCGTTCGCCAAATCGGGCCTCGATGTTCGCTCGCCTGAAACCGCAGCAAATGACCTCCTTAATGTCATTGCCCGGCTGACGCCCGAGGCGAACGGGGGCTTCTTCGATCATCGCGGCGAAGCAATACCCTGGTAGGCGTATTGTGTCTGTCGCGCCGACACTTCGTCTCGTTCTTGGCGATCAATTGAGCCGGTCTCTTGCGAGCCTGCGTGGCCTCGACCCGCTGCATGATGTCGTACTGATGGCGGAAGTTGACGACGAGGCGACCTATGTTCAGCACCACAAACAAAAGATCGCCCTGGTGCTGGCTGCGATGCGCGCGTTCGCGGAGGAACTGCGGTCCGACCGCATCCAGATCGACTATGTGAAGCTCGACGGCGCGGGCAACAGCGGCTCAATCGTCGGCGAGTTGGGGCGGGCGGCGGAGCGCCATCGACCGGGCCGAATTATTCTGACGGCGCCCGGGGAGCATCGTCTGCTTGAAGCCCTGAAGGCCTTTGCGGAAGGCAGCCACGTCCCAGTCGAAATCCTGGACGACGACCGTTTCTTCACCTCGCCTGCCGCGTTCGCCGCGTGGGCCGGCGGGCGGAAGATGCTCAGGATGGAGCATTTTTACCGGCACATGCGTCGCGAGACCGGGATACTCATGGACGGCGACGCGCCAGCCGGCGGCGCATGGAATTTCGATGCGGACAACCGCAAGCGCTTGCCGAAGCGCCATGCGCCGGCGCGCCCGCCGCGTTTCGACCCGACGGCGGAGACCCGCGCGGTGCTCGACATGGTCGAAACCCGGTTTTCGGATCATTTCGGCGAGACGGACGCGTTCGGTTGGGCCGTCTCCAGAACTCAGGCGCTGGAGGCGCTGGATTTCTTTCTCCGGAATCACCTGCGGACGTTCGGCGACTATCAGGATGCGATGGCGTCCAACGACCCGTTCGTCTTCCACAGCCTGCTCTCGCCCTATCTCAACATCGGCCTGCTCGATCCGAAGGAGGTCTGCGAGGCTGCCGAAACCGCTTTCAGGGACGGCCTGGTCCCCATAAACGCCGCAGAGGGTTTCATTCGCCAGATATTGGGCTGGCGGGAATATGTCCGCGGCGTCTACTGGCTGCACATGCCGGAATACGGATCCCGGAACGCGCTGAACGCGAAACGCCCGTTGCCGGATTTCTACTGGACGGGCGAGACCCGCATGAACTGCATCGCCCATGCGGTGAAAGCAGCCTCGAAGTTCGCATATGGCCACCACATTCAGCGATTGATGGTTACCGGCAACTTCGCGCTCCTCGCCGGCCTCGACCCGGCGGAGGTCTCCGACTGGTATATGACCGTATATGCCGACGCTTTCGAATGGGTCGAGCATCCAAACACGCTGGGGATGGCGCTGTTCGCGGATGGCGGCCTGCTCGCATCGAAGCCCTACGCTGCATCCGGGGCGTATATCAACCGGATGTCGGACTATTGCGGGACCTGCGCTTACAGCCAGCGAGAGAAGCTTGGCGAAGACGCCTGCCCTTTCAACTATCTCTATTGGGACTTTCTGATGCGCAATCGCTCCGCCTTGGAATCTAACCCGCGCCTGCGAATGCTGTTGAGGACGCTGTCCGGGTTCCCTGACGAAAGACGAAAAGCGATCGGCGCCGCCGCGAAGACATTCCTCGACGACCTTTAGAACGCCGAATATACAGGCTTCGCGGCGTTGGTCCGGGGCCAGTGATCCATTCCGTCCATTCTCGCGTATCATGGTCATGGATGGAGGACTGGACCTACGACATTCGCCGCGAGGGCGCGCCGGCCACGGCGCCGTGGAAGCGATCAATGCTGGCAGGCTCCTTGGCAGGCGGCCTTCTTTTGGACGAAGAAGGCCAAACGCCGCGGCTGGCGAAGCCATGACCGAAGATCTCACCGAATGGATGCGGCGCGTCGCGAAGGATCGTGATCGGGAGGCGTTCAGCAATCTGTTCGCCCACTTTGCGCCACGTCTGAAATCCTACCTTCAGCGAAGCGGTTCGGAGCCGCTGGAAGCAGAAGAAGTCGTGCAGGAAACGATGATCAACGTTTGGCGAAAGGCGGCGCTTTTCGATCCGTCCAAAGCCGCAGTGTCCACTTGGGTGTTCACCGTGGCGCGCAACGCCCGAATCTCACACTTCCGGAAGCAGAACCGCCCCGAACCCGACCCGACCGACCCCGCCTTCGCGCCCGATCCGACGCCAGGACCGTTGGAAGCAGTCACGCGAGAGCAAGAAGCGGCGCGCCTTCGGAGCGCAGTCGACGCCCTTCCCGAGGAACAGCAATTGGTCGTGAAGCTCGCCTTCTTCGAGGAGAAGTCGCATGCGGCGGTGGCCGCTGAATTGAAATTGCCGCTTGGAACGGTGAAATCGCGCATTCGATTGGCGGTGCAGCGCGTACGCGCCGCGATTGGAGAACCCGCATGACGATAATGCATCACCCTTCGGAAGAGATGATCTTCGACTATGCGACGGGCGCGCTCGACGAAGCCTGGGCGCTCGCCATCGCCACTCACCTTAGCCTGTGCCCGGCCTGCCGTGCGGCCGCCCGCGAGGTCGAAGCGATCGGCGGATCCTTATTGGAAGCCGCCGTGCCGACGGAAATGGCGGATGGCAGCTACGAGGCTGTGATGGCGCGCCTCGATTTCGTGGACGCCATGCCCCCTGCCGAAGTTCGGTCCATTACGGAACCCAAACCGTCTTACGTCCTGCCTGAACCCCTAAGGCAGTATGCCGGCGGCGATGTCAGCGAGATTCGCTGGCGCGCTCTCGGCGGCGGCGCCGCGCAATGTATTCTGTCGCCGCCATCGTCGAAGACCGTGGCGCGCCTCCTGCGAATTCCCGCCGGCCGCCCGGTGCCGGAGCATAGCCATCGCGGTACGGAGTTGACGCTTGTTCTCGCCGGGGCATTTGCAGACTCGACCGGACACTATGCGCGCGGCGATCTGCAGGAGGCCGACGCAGACCTTCTCCACCAGCCGCGTGCAGCCGAGGGCGAAGACTGCATATGTCTCGCCGTCACCGATGCGCCTCTGTCTTTTCGGGCGTTGTTGCCGCGTCTGGCGCAGCGGTATCTGCGCATCTGACTCGATAACGCGGAAAGATTTCGGTCATCCGCGTAATCCAATCCGCATTCAGCCGCGTAAAAAGTACATAACGATCCTGGCGGAGCGCTGAATGCCGTTCGAAACCACCTTAAGCCTTGCCCGCAAGAGAATTGCCGTCATAGGCGGCGGCATCTCTGGTTTAGGCGCCGCTTACGCGCTGGCCGACGACCACGACGTCACGCTTTTCGAAGCCGAAGGACGCCTTGGCGGCCACGCGCGGACAGTCATGGCCGGCCCCAATCGCGATATCGCGGTGGATACAGGCTTCATCGTCTACAACGAACGCAACTACCCCCATTTAACGGCGCTTTTTCGGGACCTGGAAGTGCCGACGAAAGCTTCCGACATGTCCTTCGGCGCGACGTTTGACGACGGCGCCCTGGAATACGGGTTGCGCGGCCTGAAGGCGCTGTTCGCCCAAAAGCGCAATCTGTTGCGTCCAGCCTATTTCGCCATGCTTCGGGACATCATGCGCTTCAATGCGCGAGCCGAAGAGGCGCTGGATCGGCCGGAGGCCAGCCTCGGCGCGTTCCTGGACGAGTTGGGCATGGGCGACGCTTTTCGCCGCTGGTATCTGCTGCCGTTCTCCGGCGCGATCTGGAGCGCCACGCCGGACGAAATGCTGACCTTCCCGGCCGCGACGTTCGTACGCTTCTTCAAGAACCATGGCCTGCTCTCGGCGCATGGCCAGCCGTTGTGGCGGACCGTCGAGGGCGGCAGCGCCGAATATGTGCGTCGGCTGGAGACGGCCCTCGTAAGAAAGGGCGTCGCGGTCCGCACAGGAACGCCAATCGTCGCCGTCACCCAGGATCCGTCGCCGCATGTGAAGGTTCGGGGCCAAGACCTGGAAGCGTTCGACGCCATCGTGCTTGCATGCCACGCCGATCAATCGCTCGCGCTGCTGGACGGCGCTGACACAGACCAAACGACCATTCTCGGCGCGCTGCGCTATAAGGCGAACCGCGCGGTCTTGCATGACGATCCGCGCCTGATGCCGCGGCGCGGCGCCTGTTGGTCCAGCTGGAACTATCTCGGTTCAGGCGAACGGGACGTCATTGGCGTCACCTATTGGATGAACCGTCTGCAGGGTCTTCCGTTCGACCAGCCATTGTTCGTGTCGCTCAATCCGCCCGTCGATATTCATGATGAGCGCGTATTCGACGAGCACGCGTTCGCTCATCCTCAATTCGACCTTGCAGCCACCGCCGCACAGGCCAGGCTGCCGTCGATCCAAGGACGCGGCGGGCTCTATTTCGCCGGCGCCTATACGCGCTACGGCTTTCACGAAGATGGCCTGACGAGCGGCCTGGAAGCGGCCCGCCTGATCGCCTCCGTTCCTACTGAAGCCTGATTCCGTGAGCGATCGGCAATCCGCTTGGCCGGCAGACGGCGCTGCCTTGCTCGCAGGGCGCACGTGGCATGGACGACGCTCCGGGCCCGCGAACGCGTTCGCCTACAACGTCGATCTCATTCTGGCGCGCATGGCGCCTGCTCCGACATCAGCCTTCCTTAGCCGTCGGAGCTTCTCGCCCTTTTCGATATGCGACCGGGACCATGGCATCGGCGAAGGGGCTGCTGTTGATTGGGCGCGCCGTTGCGCCGCCGCCTTCGGCTTGCCGGATGAAGCGATGGCGGAGGTCTGGCTGCTGACCCAGCCGAGGAGGTTCGGATACGTTTTCAATCCGGTCAGCTTCTGGTTCTTCCGGGACGCCGCGGGCGAGGTACGCGCGGCGCTCGCGGAAGTGAACAACACTTATGGCGACCGGCATGCCTATTTCTGCGCGACGGACGGCTTCGCGCCAATCGACGGCGGTGAAATTGTCCGTCCAAAACGCATGCACGTCTCTCCGTTCCAAAAGCTGTCAGGCGAATACAGGTTCACATTCGCCTTCAAGCCGGGGCGTATCGCGATCGCCATCGATCATCGCGCCGACGACGGCGGGATGCGGGCGACGCTCGCGGGCGACCTGACGCCTTTCAACGTCCGCGCGGCGATGCGGCTGATGATCCGCCCATTCAGCGCGGTTCGCGTAATTCTGCTGATCCACTGGCAGGCCCTGAAGCTTGTCAGCAAGGGGACGGCCTTCATGCGCCGCCCGCTTCCACCGAAAAAGGAACTGACCGGATGACCGATGCGGCCATACTTGTTTGCGGCGCGCCGACCCGACTGCCGAAACCCGCGGCCAGCATGGCGGAACGCCTGAAACGGAGCGTATACGCAATCGGCGAACGCTTGGAACATTGCGCGCTGGACGTGACCTTGCCCGCGGGGTCCAAAGTCCGGCTCGGCAATGGCCCGCCGGTCGCCGCCGTCGAACTGCACGATTGGGGCGCGGCATCCGCCCTCGCGTCCAAAGGGGATATCGGCTGGGGCGAAGCCTATGTCGCCGGTCTTTGGGACTGCGCGGACATCGAAGCGCTGGCGGCGTTCGCCATTCGCAACGAAAACGCTTTCAGCAATGGGTTTCGCCCAAGCGCCTTGCGTCGCGCCGCCTTCCTGTTGACCGATAGGCTTTTGCGGCGAAACAGCCGCGCAGGCAGCGCGCGCAATATCCAGGCGCACTACGACGTCGGCGACGATTTTTACCGCCTCTGGCTCGATGAAAGCATGACCTACTCGAGCGCGCTGTTCGACGCGCCAGGCGAACGCCTGGAGGTCGGACAGGCGCGAAAGTATCGTCGATTGCTCGACGCGACCGCAGACGCCGGGCCGCGCACATTGGAGATCGGCTGCGGATGGGGGGGGTTCGCCGAAGCCGCGGCGGACGACGGCCGGGACGTGACCGCGATCACGATCTCGCACCGCCAACACCGCTATGCCCGGGAACGGCTAGGCGCTCGCGCCGACATTCGGCTCTGCGATTACCGGGACATCGACGGTCAGTATGACAGCATCGTCTCCATCGAGATGATCGAGGCCGTCGGCGAACGCTACTGGCCGAAGTTCTTCCAAACGGTGCGGGATCGCCTGGCGCCGGGAGGCGTCGCCGCAATTCAGGCGATCGTCGTGGAGGACGACTATCTGCCGACCTATCGGCGCCGGTCCGACTTCATCCGCCAGCACATCTTTCCCGGCGGCATGCTGCCATCACCCGGCGCCATCGCCGCCACGGCCCACGACGCCGGCCTGAAGACGCGCAATCTGTTCCGTTTCGGCCAGGACTATGCCCAAACCCTGCGCATGTGGACCGAATGTTTCGAAGCCGCGGTTCCAGAGATCCGCGCGCTCGGATACGACGAGAGCTTCATTCGCGGCTGGCGCTACTATCTCGCCATCTGCGCCGCCTGCTTCGCCGTCGGCCGCACGGATGTCGTGCACATCGAGCTTTCTCATGCCTAACCGGCCGACCGCCTTCGTGTTCGCTTGCCTCACGCTGGCGGCCGCGTCCGGCGCTCAGGCGCGGGAGAAGCCGCCAGAACTCGCGGGCGCGGTGGAAGCGACGCGCGCCGTCGGGGCCGCAGACTTCAGGGTGCTGTTTTGGCCGGTTTTCCGCGCGACGCTCTGGAGCGGCGACGGCGCTTTCGATTGGGCCGCCCCCTTTGCGTTGTCCCTGACCTACGCGCGAACCTTCACGGCGGACCAGCTCACGGACAAGACGGTAGAGGAAATGGCCCGCCTAACGGGCCGAGGGGCGAATGAGTTCACGGCCTTCGGCCGCGAGTTTGGCGCCTGCATAGATGACGTGGGCCCGGGAGACCGCATCACCGCAATCAGCGTCGACGATGAAAAGGCGCGTCTTTTCCTGAACGGGCGTCAGAAATGCACCCTTGAGCGGCCGGCGCTCCGGCGGGAATTCTTCGGCATCTGGCTGAGCCGAGATAGCCTGTTCCCGGAGGCCACGGAACGCCTGATTGGATCTGGCGAATGACAGGCGTCCTTCCGCGATATGCCGGGTTCGGGGCCGCGCTCGCCTTTGCCGGTCCCCCGATCTACATCCACGCCCCCAACCTCTATGCCGCCGAGTACGGCCTGGGACTCGCGGCGATGGGCGCCCTGCTGCTTGGCCTCCGGATGTTGGACTTCATTCAGGATCCCTTGCTCGGCTGGTGGCTCGCGCGAAGCCGAGCGCCCCGCGCCAACGTCGTCGCGGCCTTCGCCGTCATCCTAGGGCTCGGCGCGCTGGCGCTTTTCTGGCCGACGTCGGCGGTGGCCCCTGGAATCCGTTTCGTATTGGCGCTCGCCGTCGTCTTCACGGCGTTCAGCGCCCTGCAGATCATATTCTATGAAAGCGGCCTCGATCTCGCGGGACGCGCCGGCGTCAGCCACAGCAAGGTTGCGGGCTGGCGGGAGGCCGGCGTTCTGGCGGGCGTTACGGCCGCTTGCATTCTGCCCGAGATCGCCAAGCCTGTGGTCGGCCCCTCCGCCGCGTACGGCCTGTTCGCCGTCGCTTTCTGCGGCGTGCTTGGCCTCGCGGCTTTTTCGATGGCGGGCGCCTGGCCTCGTCGCGACAAGGTCCGCCGGCAGTCTGGTTTCGCAGCCTGTTGGCGGGACGCGACGCTGCGCCGCCTCCTGCTGATCGGCTTGCTGAACGCCTTGCCGGTCGGCCTGACGGCGACACTGTTTCTGTTCTTCGTGCAGGATCGCTTGTCGGCGCCGGAGCATACGGGACCGGCGCTGGTCGCATTCTTTCTGGCCGCGGCCGCAGCCGCCCCCTTATGGGCGCGGCTCGCCGACCAGATCGGGGCGAAACGCGCGCTTCTGAGCGGCATGGCCGGGGCCATCGCCGTCTTCGCGACCGCCACGACGCTCGGTCCAGGGGACTGGCCACTGTTCTATGTGATCGCCATAGGATCCGGCGCCGCGATGGGCGCGGACATGACGCTGCTGCCAGCGATGCTGTCGAAGCGTCTGTCAAGGCTCGGCGGCGGCGGAGAAATCGCATTCGGCGCATGGGGTTTCGTCAACAAGGCGTCCTTCGCCCTCGCCGCGGGCCTGGCGCTGCCTGCGCTCGATTATTTTGGCTATGCGCCGGGCGGCGCCAATCCGCCTGAAGCGCTTGCCGCCCTCACATTCGCCTACGCCGCAGCCCCCTGCGGGCTGAAGGCGCTCGCGCTCGCGGCGTTGGCGATCTCCCCCAATCTGGAAGGAGAAGCGTCAGAATGAGCAGTATCCTGTTCCTGGTTCTAGGCATCGTCATCGCCATTGGCGGCCTGAAGCTATGGGATTCCTTTTGGAGCTTCCGGGCGCAAAAGCTTGAGACCTATACCCAAGCTGACGCCGGAAACACTGCGAGCCTCGCCGAGTGGTTCAATGGCGCGTTCAGCGCGCATGGCGTGATCTACGACTACTCGGGCCACGTTCGCGCGCGCTTTTCCGCCGAGATCGAAGGCGAAATCGGCGAGAATAGCGGCCGGCTGCGAGAGACCTTCGCCTATAGCAGCGGTCGGGTCGACCGCCGGGAGTGGACGATCCGCCACAAGAACGGCGACCGTCGGTTTACCGCGACGGCGCCTGACATTATCGGCGAAGCGAGCGGCGAGATTTCGGGCGACGCCATCCGAATAACCTACCGCCTTCGGCTTCCGGAACAGGCGGGCGGCCATGTGCTGGACGTCGTCGACTGGCTCTATCGGCTGGACGACGGCGCTATCGTGAACCGCTCGGAGATGCGCAAGTTCGGCTTCAAGGCCGCCGAACTGGTCGCAGTTTTTCGGCCGTCGTCGAGCGCAGCCACGCTGGCGCCGGGCGTGGCGGCGGAATGAGCAAGACAGCGCCTTCCTTTTGGCGGGGAAAAACGTACTGGCTGGTCGGCGCCTCCGAGGGCCTGGGACGGTCCCTGGCGTTCGAACTGTCCCGCTCCGGCGCCACGCTCTATCTATCCGCGCGCAGTAAAGAGCGGCTGGAAGAGTTAGCGGAAGCACTGCCGGGCGCGGCGACCGCGGCCCCGATGGACGTACGCGACAGGGAAAGCGTCGAAGCGGCGTTCGACGCAATCCCGGAACTTGACGGCGTCATTTACTGCGCCGGCGTTTACGAACCGATGGCCGCCCAGGATTGGGACAAAGAGGCGGTCGAGACTATGTTCGACGTCAATCTGATCGGAGCCGCCCGCGTCCTCGGCGCCGTACTGCCGAATATGGTCGCGCGCGGACATGGACACATCGTACTTATCGGTTCGCTCGCAGGCTTGTCGGGGCTGCCGAACGCGATCGGCTATGGGGCGTCCAAGGCTGGACTTATTCATCTGGCAGAGAGCTTGCGCGCCGATCTGCTGCCGACCTCTTTCAATGTCCAGGTCGTCAATCCCGGCTTCATCGAAACGCGCCTGACCGCGAAGAACGATTTTCGCATGCCAGGCCTGACGACCGCCGATGATGCGGCTCGGCGTACGCGGAAGTGTATCGAAACGGGAAGATTCCGGACCTATTTTCCCTACTGGTTCGCCGCCCTGTTTCGGCTGGCGCGGTTCATCCCGGACTGGCTCTATTTCGGCGCGCTCGGAGCGACCAAGACCAAGACGCCTCGTTCGTGAGACGCCAAGCCTATGCAAATCGATAGGCGCTCCACGCCGCCACCCTCAGCCTGTGCGCTCATCGGTCAGGATCGACCGCCAAGACGTCATCTTCGAGTTCAGGAAATGAAATTAGCGGGTATTGTCATTGCAATCCGGCTTGAGGGTCTGTCGGCCGGCTCGTAACCTTCGCAGATGAAAAAACCGGTCTGTTGCTTCAACAGTTAACCTTAGGTCATCCGTCTCGCGGCGCTAATGTACGTCTGCTATCCGCTTTCGCTCCGCCGGTTCGAGGACCAGCTACTTAAATGCATTATCGTCATCAGCCATGAGACCGTGCGCTTCTGGCAAATACGCTTCGGCCCCATGTTCGCCGCCCAACTGCGGAAGCGCCGTATCCGTCAAAGATCGTTCTCGCTCTGGTGTTGGCATGCCGACGAGGTCTTTGTGCGCGTCAATGGCGTCCGCAACTATCTCTGGCGCGCCCTAGACATCAAGGGCGCGGCGCTGGAGGCCTTTGCTTCAGAAGGGCAGGATCGCAAGGCTGCCCTCGCCTGTCTGCGCCGCGCGATAAGACGATATGGCGGCCCGAAGATCATCGTGACCAACCGCCTCGCCTCCTATGGCGCGGCGCTCAAATCGCTTGGGATCAAGGCGCGTCAACGCTGGGGCCGATGGCCCAATAACCGCGCCGAAAGCTCATGTCAGGTCAGCCGAAGACGCGAAGGCGTCATGGTCCGCTTCCACAACATCAAAACACTCCAACGCTTCGCCGACGTCCAGCCCGCCTTCCACAACCACTTCAACCTAGAACGTCATCTCGTCAGCCGAAGCATCTTCTAACAGCGTCGCGCGGCAGCACTCGCCGAGTGGCGGCAACTCGCCGCCTGACGACCGCCCTTTCCCTTCAATCAGAGACCTTTTGAGATTCGTCTGACAGCACCGCCAGATTCTTTACGTTTGCGCTTCGCCGCCCGCCAACCCAAGGCGTGGGCTCCGGGTTCGAACTTCATCCCGAAACGTCCGCTGCCGACCTCCCGGTCACGCCCTGTGACGGCGCCGAGGCGGGCCACATCGGACCGCAAATTCATCAAGGCGGCGGGCGCCGCCGCTCCTGCTCCAGTACAGGCATCCCCTCGCCTCGGGCGTTCTCGCCTTCGCAGCAGACAGATATGCCGCTAGACTTGCCGCCTGCGCGCACGTGGTTCGGCGCGCAAGCGCTTTCGACATGAAACGTCGAAAGGCGGCTCGATGAACGACAAACCCGAAAATGCGCCAGCGACACCGGAAACGCTTTCCGAAGAGCAGCTCGAGTCGGTTTCGGCGGCAGGCGACGACGCCCAGTTGAGCAACCTGAATCTTCAGTAAAGTCTCGCCGACGCGCAGAAACTGCTCCAGATGATGTCGAACACCACCAAGCTCAACCACGACGCCGCGACGAGCATCATCAAAAAGATCGGCTAGACCGCCTGCCGCAGCGGCCCGTATCGCCGGGGCGTCGCGGCCGCTAGCCCGTCAATCGAACAGGTTCGCGAGGCGCTGCTTCATGCTGTCGGCGATGTAGAGGGCCAGGGCCTGGATGGTCGAGGTTGGGTTGACCCCGCCCGACGTGACCCAGATCGACCCGTCGATGATGAAAAGGTTCTTCACGTCGTGGCTCCGGCCCCATTCGTTCACGACCGAGCGGGCGGGATCAGTTCCCATGCGCGCCGTGCCGAGCAGGTGGCCCGGATAGTTCAGCGTCGTGCGGGACGTGTAGATATTCTTGGCGCCGGCCGCTTCCAGAATCTCCGTCGCGCGGGCGATGCCGTGCTCCATCATCGCAGCGGTGTTTTCGCTGATCGTGTAGGAAATCTTCGGCGCCGGGATGCCGTGCGAATCCTTCAAGAGGGGATCGAGCGTCACGCGATTGCGCTCCTCCGGCAGATCCTCGCAGGCGATCCCGACCTGGAGCCGGCGATAGAGAAGCGTGCGGTAGACCCGGTGATGATCGACGCCCCAAGGCAGCCGGCCCGCCTCCATGCTCATGACGGCCTCGTTCACCGGGCCCGTGCCGCGCGAGTATTGCAGGGTATAGCCCCGCACGAAGCCGCGCGCCTTGTCCGTCTCGTAGAACTCCTTGCCCCACATGACCGTCTGCGGCGCGCGGTCGCCGTCAACCTCCTCCTCCACATAGCCGCGGACCTGGGGCCAGGGGTGCATCATCAGGTTCTTGCCGACAAGGCCGGAGGAATTGGCGAGACCGGTTGGGAAGCGCGAGGAAACCGAGTTCAACAGCAGCCTCGGCGTGCCGACGCCGTTCGCCGCCAGGATGACCACCTCCGCCGGCTGAAAGCGCTCCCGCCCGGTCGGGTCGTAATAGACGACGCCCGAGGCCATGCCCTGCGCATTGGTCGTGATTTCCCGCACACGACAGCGGCTGCGCAGCTCGACGCCGGCCCTGAGCGCCTGCGGCCAATAGGTGATGTCGACGCTCGCCTTGGCGCCCTGGGCGCAGCCGGGCGTGCAATTGCCAAGATTGATGCAGGGCGCCCTGCCGTCATACTCCCGCGTCGCGACGGCGATGTCCGACGGCCACCAGTGCCAGCCGAGCCGGTTGGTCGCCGCCGCCATGCGGGCGCCGCTCTTGCCGAGAGGCACCGGCGGCATGGTCGGCTGATGGGCCGGATAGGCAGGATCGCCGGCCAGGCCGGCCACGCCCATCATCCGGTCGTTCTCGGCGAAAAAGCGCTCCAGAGTCCAGTAATCGACCGGCCAGTCGTCCGCGACGCCGTCAAGCGTGCGGACCCGAAAATCCGAGGGATGCATTCTCGGGAAATGCGCCGTGTAGAGCACCGTGCCGCCGCCGACCCCGTTGAAATTGGCGACCTTCATCACCGAGGCGTCGTCGTTGACGGGATAGTCCGTCTCCCGCCCGCGCCGATTGGGCGTGATGGCGAAATCCGTATAGCGCCGCGCCTCCCAGTCGCGCCCATTGGTCGGAAAGTCCGTCGGCGCGATCCAGTCGCCTTGCTCCAGGCAAAGAATGCGCATGCGCGTGTCGGCGAGGCTCCAGGCGGCCGCGGCGCCCGACGCGCCGGAGCCGATGATGAGGACATCGACGATCTCGTCGGTCGGCCGGGGCTTGGTCGTCTCCGCAGGCGTCATCATCGCCGCTGCGCCTCGGCCCGATCGACGTCGCGCCACATCCGGGGCCGTCCGCGAACGGCGTCGAGCAGGCCGAAGTCGCCGTCTTCCAATGTGTGGCCTAATGGATATGGCGGACGCGGCGTCAGCCCAAGCGCGCGCATCACCCGGTCGTCGCGGTAGTAGCATTGCAGCACGGAACGGCCGAGCGTCATCGCGTCGGCCCCGCCCGTCTCCATAAAGCCCAAGCCCATCACTTCGGCGGCCGCGTCGTCGAGGCCGGCGAAGGCGCCGCCGGCTCGGGCCGCAAGCGACGCCAAAGCGCGGCGGACGGCGTCCAGATCCTGGCCGAGGGATCGGAGAATATCGTCGAAGATCGCCGGGTCGGCGGCGCCCGGCGTGTCATACTCGGACGACGCCGGCAAAATTATGCCGGCAAGACGCCGAAAGTCCCGCACCTCGCCTTCAGTCAATTCCAACTGCATCAAAGACCTCGCCGCAAACACTTCTCGATCGCCCGTTGCGGCGAGTGTGCCGCCGCGGATTCGCCCGTTCAAGCGGCTCCGATCAGAGGCTGATGCTGCTTCGAGGCCTGACGGTCAGGAACGGTCACGCCGTCTCCGCTCATTCGTTCCCGCCCGACCGTCTTTGCGGGACTGACCGGCGCACGCGTCGTCGCCCCCGCATTCGCGCTCGCGCCGGTCTTCGCCTGGCTCGCGGCCGCCCCGACGACGACGACCGTGCCGCCGCCCCTCGCCGTCCGGTTTGACGTCGCTGCGCCAGTCTTCGTCATCGCGGCGACGATCCTTACGGCCGCGGTCATCATGCTTGTCGCGACGGTCGCCGCGTCGCCGGTCATCGTCTCTGTGGCGGCGGCTCTTGTGATCGTCTTTGTCGTGACGCCGGTCTTCGCGCCGATGATCGTCGCGTTCATGGACATGGCGCACGCGCCGGCGCGGCCATGCGCTCCAATGGGGTTCCGGATGGCGATAATGCGTCGGCGGCCCGCGGCGTCCATGGCTGTGTTGATTGCAGGCGCCGAGCGCCAACGTCGCGGCCAATGCAACAAGGACATTGCGACGGCTGCGGGCGGTTATGGAGTTCTGCATAGGACGCTGCTCCCAGATCTGGCGGCAATAGAACGCAGACAGCCCAGGATTCCGTCGCTCTATCTTCGAACTATGGAGGATGGCCAGAGTACTGCGCGCCCGGATATGAGCGCGAAACCCGCCTCACTCTTTTCATATTGCTGGTCTTTTCTTTCTGACATTCTCATCCGGACCCAACTCCCGTCGCTTGGGGACTTGCGGCGGCTCCGCGACCATGTTCTCCGGCAGCTGGAGAATGTCATCACCCTCGACCTGCATGGCGCCATGGACTTTCAACAGAGGCGCCAGCCGGCGACGGCGGACGCCCGGAGACCATGCAGATGCGGTCTCGCCTATGCCTTCGGCGCATTGTGGCAACGCACAAATTTCTACCGCACCGCGACATAATCGACTAAGCTTGGGCCTATGGATCGGGTCGCGGCGAATTTGCCATAGGCAGTCGCCTGGCCAAGATTGGGGAGCGGGCAGATCGAAGTTTCAGTCGACTTCATGAACGCCTCACAATGCGGACGCCTTCGCCGAGGGGCGCCCGCCCGTTGACGAGCGTCGGCGTATCCTTCGACGGCCGGGACACGCCATCGTCGCTGTTCGCCAAGGCTGACGCCGCCGCCGCCGGCGGCGCGGACGCGATCTGGCTGGCCACTCATCTTTTCCAGCGGGAAACGGTCGCCACGGCGGCGACCTTGCTCGCCCGTCAGCCAACGCTCAAGGTCGTGCTGGTGGCGCTCAGCCCGTTCGTGATCCATCCCGTTTACATCGCCATGGCGGCGGCGACGCTTGCGGAGTTCCATCCTGGACGCGTCGCGCTCTGTTTGGGCGTCGGCGCGCCGCTCGACCTCGCCAGCGCCGGCGTCGCCGCCCCGCGGCCGCTAGAGGCCATGCGCGAGGCGTTGCAGCTTTCGCGGTCGCTGCTGGCGGGCGAGGCCACGGTCTTCAAGGGTCACCGCTTCCAGGCGGCGGAGCGGGCGCTCGCCTCTGGCGCCCAAGACGTTCCAATCCTCCTGGCGGCGTCGGGCCCGAAGATGCTGCGGCTCGCGGGCGACGCCTCCGACGGGGTCGTGCTCTCCGCCGGCGCCTCGGTCGAGTATCTTCGCTGGTGCGTCGAGACGGCTACGGGCGGCGACGCCGGGCCGCCCGCCCGTGCGCGAATTCACGCCTTCGTCTACGCCGCTGTCGACGCCGATCCGGCGAAGGCGCGCGATCTGGCGCGGGCGCCGCTCACAGTCGTGCTGCGGGGCGCCCATCATGGCCGCAATCTCGAGATGGCGGGCAGCCGCCTCGACCAGGGCGCGCTCGCCGCCGCCGACCCTGCGTCGGCGGTGCGCCTGATCACCGACGAAATCGTGGACCGCCATGCCGCCGCCGGCGAACCGGAGACCTTCCGGCGCCGCATCGCGGCCTATCGCGCCGCGGGCGCGGACAGCATCGTGCTCGCGGGCGCGCGATCGGCCGCCGAGATCGAGGCGGCGCTCGCCGCTCTTGCGCCGCAAGCATAGGGAGGGTTTCGCCGATGGACTTCAGCATCTGTCTCGCCACCGGTTTCGAGGGCGTAATGTACCCGATCCCCTTCGTGGAGCCTGAGCATTTCGTCGCCCAGTCCCAGCTTTGCGAGCGGCTCGGCTACCACTCCGTCTGGGGCAACGATCACATCACGACCCAGGCCTATGTCCGGGAGAAGCATGGCGGGAAAACGCCGAATTTCTACGAACCCCTGATCACGCTCGCCATGTGCGCCCAGGCGACGACGCGTCTCAAGATCGGGACAGCGCTCCTGGTGCTGCCGATGCGGGAGCCCGTCTATCTCGCCAAGCAAACGGCGACCCTCGACCGGCTTTCCGGCGGGCGTCTGATTTTGGGGCTCGGCCTCGGCGCCTATCGGGAGGAGTTTCTGGCGATGTCGCCCCGGCTGCGCAGGTCCAGGCGCGGCGACATGATGGACGAAGGCGTCGAGGCGCTCTTGAAGCTGCTCCGCGATCCGGTCGCCAGCTATGACGGCAAGCACTACGCGTTCCAAAATATCGAGATGTTGCCGAAGCCGCTGCAGGACCCTTTCCCTCTCTATATTGGCGGCCACAACATGGCGATGGTCGAGCGTGCGGCGCGCCATGGCGAGGGCTGGCTGCCCGGATGGCGCCCCTTCGATGAGATCGCCGAGCGCGTGCAGACCCTGAAGGACCTATCGGAGGCGAACGGCCGGCCCAGGGACGCCGTCGCCGTGGCGCCCCAGTTTTCGATGCTCCTGGCGAAGACCGACGCAGAGGCGGAGGCGCAGTACATGGCGAGCGGCCTCGTCGCCCACCGCATCTCCCTCAACTACACCGGCCGCGATCTCAGCCAGCAGGTGACGGCGAACCTGGTGGGGTCGCCGGCGACGGTGATCGAGAAGATCGGCGCGTTCAAGGAGATCGGCGTCGACCATTGCTGCGCCCTGATGATCCCGGTGGACGACGTATCGGCGATGAACGACCAGATCGCGTGGTTCGCGGCCGATGTCATGCCCCATTTCGCCTGAACGGCATGGCGCCTTTCAGCCCTATAGGGTTTGAAGGCCGCGCGGCAGGCGGTTGATCGCCTGGGCGCCGGTTTCGGTCACCAGCACCTGATCCTCGATCATCATGGCGCCGAGCCCATGGATATAGGCCGGCGTTTCGAAGGCGAGCATCATGCCGGCCTGCATCGGCTCCGCATTCCCGTCGGAGATGAAGGGCCACTCCTCGCTGCCGCAGCTCGCGCCGATCGAGTGGCCGAAATGCCCCCGGTAATAGTCCTCCAGCCCGAGCCGGCGCGTCGTCGCCAGCACCGCCGCATGGACCCCGCCCAGGGGCCGGCCAGGGCCGATCTGCTCCAAGCCGGCTTGGAAGGCTTCTTCCAACACGGCGAAGACTTGGAGCGCGGCCTCGGGCGGCGCGCCGAGAGCGTAGGTGCGCGTGCCGTCGGAAAGGTAGCCGGCGACGGCGACGCCCATGTCCGCCTTGACGAGGTCTCCCGGCCTGGTCGTCGGATCGGGCGCAACCAGGTCCGGCCCGACGGAAATGCCCGCCCGGTCGCCGGAAACATGGATGCCCGCCTTGGCTGCGGCCGCCGCCACGCCTTCGCGCCAGAGGGCGTCAAGCTCGCTCCGTTTCAATCCTGGCCGCAGGCGCTCCGCCATATGATGGAGGCCCGCTTCGGAAAGGTTCGACGCGTCGATCAGATGCTCGATCTCAAGCGGCGACTTGATGCAGCGGAGCCGCCGCAACACCTCCGAGCCGTCCTGCCAGGCGACGGCCGGCAACGTTTTCTGCAACAGCGCCAGATCCGCCGCCGGCAGGAACTCGAAATCGGCGCCGACGGCCGCCCGGCCGAGACCGCCGCTCGCCAAGGCCTCGCCGAGAAGACCGAAGACCTTGGCCGCGTCGAAGCTTTCCGGGCGCGCGCCGCCAAGCCCCTGGGTGCGATAGGCCGCCGTGAGGCCCGCCATGGGATCGTTCGCCCCCGGACGCCAGTCGACGAAGTCGATCCAGATGCGGTGGGTCAACACTTCGACGCCCGGCCCCGGCGCGGGGCCGAAGCGGGCGGCATGGTCGCTCAGAAGCGCGATCACCGGCTGGGCCGGGTCCGACGGCACCACGGCGACGGCGCCGCCCGCCCGCCGCCACATGGCGGCGACGCCGGGATCGACGCCTGTCGCGTAGCGGAACGCCTCCGGCTGGAACAGCACGAGCGCGTCCAGGCCGGCCGCCCCCATCAGGGCGGCGGCCCGGGCGCGATCGAGCTCGCTCATGGCGCCCGCCCCCCGTCAGCCGACGACCTTGACCCGCGCCAGCGAGCCCTCGAACCCTTCGGCGTTGGTGGTGTGGTCCGTTATCCGCTTGTTGCTGATCGTCTGCCAGGCGTCCTGCGCCAGCGGGAAGTTCGGCACGTCATGCATGATCTGGCGCTGCACCTTCGCCCAGAGCTCGATGCGCTCTGCCTTGTCCGTCGAAACGGCCGCGGCTTCCAGCCACGCGTCCACCTCGGGGTTTGAGTAGGCGGTGCCGTTCGAGAAGCCGACGCCCTTGATGATATTCTTGGTCCAGTAAAGGCGCTGCACGCCCACCTGCGGGTCGAACAGGTTGGAAATGCCGGCGAGATGGAGCTGGTAGTCCTGCTCCCGATAGACCCGGGCGATCAGGGTGCCCATGTCCTGGCCGCGAAGCTCGATGGCGATGCCCGCTCGGCTCATGGCGGCGCGGAGGAACTCGCCGAGGACGCGCTGGTTGTCGCCAACATATTCCATGGTGAGCGTGATGCGCGGCCCGCCGCCGTTTCGCTTGAAGCCGGCCTCTTCCAGAAGCGCCTCCGCCTTCTCGATATTGTACTCGTAGGGCGACGGCTCCTTCAGGTGGAAATCCTTGTGATAAGGCACGATCGGCGACGCGGAGGGCACGCCGTCGCCGTAGAAAACCACCTTGTTGATGAGTTCGCGATTGAGGCAGTGGGCGATCGCCTGCCGCACTTTGAGCTGGCTCAGCAAGGGATCGCGCAGGTTCGCCTCGATAATGCGGATGTTGGGCGGATCGTAGGCGTAGCCGTCCTTGGTGAACTCCAGATGCGGCAGGTCCTTCAGTTTCTGGATGTCGCGATAGGGCACCGGCGTGCGGTAACCGAGATCGACGCCTCCCGTCTCGAAGGCGATGGTGCGCGCCGAGGGGTCGAGGACGAAGCGCGCCACCAGGCGGTCGACGATCGGCAGGTCCGGGTTCCAGTAGTTCGGGTTCTTGTCCCAGATGACGTGGCTGCCGCGCACCCATTCCTTGAAGACATAGGGGCCGGTGCCGATGGGCGCCGTGTTGTTCGGATGCTTCAGCGGCTCGGCGCCGTCGGCGTAGCGGTGGCTCGGCACCACGGGCGATTCCATGGACGACATCGCCGTCAGCAGATAGGGCGTCGGCTTGCCGAGCTTCAGGATGACGGTGTGGTCGTCCGGCGTCTCGATCGTCTCGATCTGGGCATAGGTGGTGCGGTTGCGGGGGTGATACTTCTTGGCGGTTTCGATGGAGAACTTGACGTCCGCCGACGTGAAGTCCTCGCCGTCATGCCATTTCACGCCCTGGCGAAGCTTGAAGGTGTAGGTCAGGCCGTCCGGCGAGACGTCCCACTCCGTCGCAAGCAGCGGCGTCGGGTTCATGTCGAAGTCGAATTCGAGCAGGCCCTCGGTTACATGGGCGGACCAGATCAGGCTGCTGGTGTTGACGAAGGACAGGAGCGCGGGCGCTTCCGTCGGGCCGATCATGGTGACGACGGACGCGCCTTGGGCGTTGGCGACGCCGCCGAAGGTCGTCGTGCCGAGCAGGCCCGCGAGCGCGGGCATGGCGCTCATTCCGGCCAATGCCTCCCGACGCGTAAATTTCTTGGGGGACTGTGACATAGCTTCGCTCCTTTTGATGCTGCTGGTTCAGGTCTCCCGTTTCTTCGCGCCGGATGTTTTCCGGTTCTCATTGCGCCAATGGGCTTGTGCGGCATTACTGCGCCGCCGCCGTATTCACCGGCTTATTCGATCTCGTAGCCGTAGACATCGCGGGCGGCCGTCTCGGAGATCAGGCCGTTTTCCAGGTCGCGCGCGACCAGCGCCCGGTCCCGTGTCTTCGGGTCGCCGATGCCGCCGCCGCCCGGCAGCAGCAGCACGGCCCGCTCGCCTGGCGGAATGGGATGCAGTTTCTTCTCCAGGAGCGCCTGGCCGCTGGCGAGCCCCATATGCCCGGCCGCGCCGTCCGACCCGCCGGCTGCGCCCTTCGCCGGATGCTTGATCCGCTCGAAGATGTTGGCGAACTGGAACGGCTCCGGAATGGTGTTCTCCACCTCGATCACCTGGCCGAGCCCGCCCCGGAAGGCGCCGGCGCCGCCGCTGTCCTGGCGATACTCTTTTCGCCACATCACCACGGTCGACATGCTCTCGAATATCTCGACCGGTCCGCCGCGCACGCCGCTCGGGAAGCCGGTGGCCGACAGGCCGTCCCGGTAAGGCAGCGCGCCCATTCCGCCCGTGGTGGTGAGGCCGGCCATAAAGCCCTCGCCGAAAACGGGCGGGCTCTGCCAGGGCCCGACGGCGCGAAGGTTCCAGAGGACGCCCGCGCCTTCGGCGGGAATGCGCTCCGGCAGCGCCTGTCGAAGGCAGTTGAACACCAGGTCCGGCAGCATCAGGCCCATCAGGTGGCGCGAGACGACCGCGGCCGGTTTGGTGGCGTTCAGAATGCAGCCTTCAGGCGCCGCAACGGTGCGCGGCTCCAGGGAGCCGGCATTGTTCGGAATGTCGCCGAAGAGCGCCACGCCCAGCGCATAGGACGTGTAGGCCAGCGTGTAGCAGATGGCGACGTTGAAATTGTGCTTGGTCATCGGCGCGGAGCCGGCGTAGTCGATGTGCACGCCCGAGTCGGAGATGGTGAGCGCCGCCTTGAGTTCGATCGGCTCGCTCTGGCCGTCGAGCATGATCGAGCTCCGCCAGGTCCCTTTCGGCAAGGCGCGCACCTTGGCGAGAACGCCCTCGCGCGAGGCGTCGATGATGTGGTCGGCGATCTCGTCGAGCTCGCTGACGCCGAACTCGTCCATCATGTCGAGCAGGCGCTCGCAGCCGATGGCGTTGCAGTTGATGAGCGAATAGACGTCGCCCACGGTCTGCACCGGTTGGCGGGTATTGGCCCGAATCACGGCCATCAGGGTTTCGTCGATAACCCCTGCCACCGCGATCTTCAGGATCGGCAGGTAAAGCCCTTCCATGAAGACGTCGGTCGACTGCGACATGTCGCGAAGCCCGCCGATGTCCATCAGGTGGCTGTTGCAGGCGAGGAAGCCCACCAGTTTGCCGTCCCGGAAGCAGGGCGTGGTCAATGACATGTCGTTGGTGTGGCCGGTGCCCATCCACGGGTCGTTGTGGATGAAGACATCGCCTTCGACCATGGTCTCGGGCGGATACTGGTCGACGACATGGCCGACCGCGAGCGCCATGGAGTTGATGTGGCCGGGCGTGCCGGTGACGGCCTGCGCCAGCATGCGGCCCTTAGCGTCGAAGACGCCGGCGGCGAGGTCGCCGGATTCCCGGACGATGGTCGAAAACGCCGTCCGCTGGCAGACCTGCGCCTGCTCCTCGACCACCGCCAGCAGCCGATCCCACATGATCTGTTTGTCGATAAGGCTGATATTCGAATCGTCTAGCATCTGGAGCCTTTCGGGATCTGGGCTGCTGGCCGCTCAGGCCGCCGCGTCGCCGTAATCAGCCTTGGCGGCCGCGGGCAACACGAGGCCATAGGCGACATCGCGGGCGACCAGAGCCGCGTCGCGCTTCGCCGGGGCGCCCATGCCGCCGCCGCCGGGGGACTGGATGAGGATGCGCGCGCCGGGCGGCACATGGGCCACGCCCTTGCCGGGCAGAACCTCGCCGGTCGAGAGCGTCAGACGCCCGGCCGAACCCGGCGCGCCGCCCGCGGCCCCCTTGGCGGCGAAACGCACGCGTTCATAGCCGGCATAGAGGTCAAACTGCTCAGGCAATGTGTTCTCGAGTTCGATATGCTGACCGAGGCCGCCTCGGAACGCGCCGGCGCCGCCGCTGTCCTGGCGGTATTCCTTCCGCCAGACCACGAGCGTCGACATGCTCTCGAAGATCTCGACCGGTCCGCCGCGCACGCCGCTCGGGAAACCGGTGGCCGACAGGCCGTCCCGAAAGGGCAGCGCGCCCATGCCGCCCGTCGTCATCACCTGGGTCAGATAGCGGTTCGAGATATCGGGCGGGCTCGTCCAAGGACCCGCGACCGTAATGCCCCAAAGGGCGCAGGTATTTTCGGCCGGAATCTCGTCCGGCATCGCCTGGCGAAGGCAATTGAAGACAAGGTCGGGCAGCATCAGGCCCGTCTGGCTGCGCGCCAGCACGGCGGCCGGCTTGATGGCGTTCAGGATCGAGCCCTCGGGCGCGGAGACCGTTCGCGGCGCGAGCGAGCCCGCATTGTTCGGAATGTCGCGCACGATGGCGACGCCGAGCGCATAGGACGTATAGGCTAGCGTATAGCAGATAGGCACGTTGAAGTTGTACTTCACCATCGGCGACGAACCGGAATAATCGACATGGATGCCCGTGTCGGAGATGGTGAGCGCGGCCTTCAGCTCCACCGGCTCGTCGCGGCCATCGATGGTGAGCGCGCCGTGATAGGTCCCGAACGGCAGGCGGCGGATTTTCTCAAGCACGCCTTCGCGCGAGGTGTCGACGATGTGATCGGCGAGTTCGTCGAGCTCCTCGATGCCGAACTCGTCCATCATCTCCAACAGGCGTTCGCAACCGATGGCGTTACAGTTCATCAGGGAATAGACGTCGCCGACTGTCTGCACCGGCTGGCGCGTGTTCGCCCGGATGACGGCCATGAGCGTCTCATCGACCCGGCCCGCCTTCACCAGCTTCAGGATCGGCAGGTAGAGGCCTTCCATGAAGACGTCTGTCGAGCTGTTCCGGTCGTTCAGCCCCCCGATGTCCATGATGTGGCTGTTGCAGGCCAGAAAGCCGATCAGCCGCCCCTTTCGAAAGCAGGGCGTGGTGATCGAGATGTCGTTGGTGTGGCCGGTGCCCATCCACGGGTCGTTGTGGACGAAGACGTCGCCGACCTCCATCGTTTGGGTCGGGTTCTCGCGGATGACGTGGCCCACGGCCAAAGCCATGGAATTGATGTGGCCGGGCGTGCCGGTGACAGCCTGGGCCAACATGCGGCCCTTGGCGTCGAAAACGCCCGCGGCGAGGTCGCCCGACTCCCGAACGATCGTGGAAAACGCCGTTCGCTGGCAGACCTGGGCCTGCTCCTCAACAACCGCGAGCAGCCGGTCCCACATGATCTGCTTGTCGATCAGAGAGATGCGCCCTGATGTGACCGGATGGTTCATGCGGCGGCCTCCTTGCGGTCCATGACGATCGAGCCGGCCGCGTCGATCCAGGCGTCGAAACTGCCGGTGACGTAGGTGGTGGTCTCGTCCTCGACGATGATCGCCGGGCCTTCGACCCGATCGCCCGGCTCGAGGCTGGCGCGGGCGTAGCGGTTGACGGGGACGGACGCGCCTATGCGGCCATCGAAGATATTCACGGGCTCGCCCTCGATCGCGCGGCCGCTGGCGGCGACGCCGCCGACGGTCTCGGGCCGACTCGGCGGCGTCGAGCAGGAGACGGACCAGGCCATGATTTCGATCGCCGCCTGTGGGATCGATCGGTTGAACATCTCCTGATAGGTCTTCTCGTAGGCGGCGCGGAATCCGGCGAGATCGTCCGGCGTCAGGTCTCGGAGCGGCAACTCCACCGGAATCTCATGGCCCTGCCCCATGTAGCGCATGAACGCGAGGCGGGTCTCGACGATCGGCGCCCCATAGGCCGCGGGCTCGACCCAGGCGCGGATTTCAGCCGAGGTGGCGTTGAGCATCTCGGTCGCCGCCTCGTGGTCGAAGGTGTCCAGGCGCATGTACATGGTGCGCACGATCTCGTAGGACACGGGCGCCGCCAGGAAGCCGACGGCGGAGCCGACGCCCGCGTTCGCCGGGATAATGACCCGGGGCGCCCCGATCTTCTCCGCGACGCGCGCCACATGCAGCGGGGCCGCCCCGCCGAAGGCGATCATGGTGTGATCAGCGGCCACCACGCCGCGTTCCACCGTGTGGGCGCGGGCGGCGCTCGCCATGTTCTCGCAGACCATCTCATAGACGGCGTAGGCCGCCATTTCGGCATTGAGGCCGAGCGGCGCGCCGACGGCGGTTTCCAGCGCCGTGCGGGAAAGATCGTCCCGAAGCCGCAAGGTCCCGCCGGCGAAAGCCGCCGGGTCGATCAAGCCGAGCGTCACGTCCGCATCGGTGACGGCGGGGTTCTCCCCGCCGGCGTCATAACAGGCGGGACCGGGAACGGAGGACGCGCTTTCAGGCCCGACCCGCACGCGTTTCAAGTCGTCGACGCGGGCGAGCGAACCGCCGCCCGCCCCGATCTCCACCATTTCGATGACCGGAATGCGGAGCGGCAGACCAGAGCCCTTGAGGAAGCGGGCTGCGCGATCGACTTCGAAGACGCGAGAACTCTCAGACTCGAAATCTTCAATCAGGCTGATCTTCGCCGTGGTGCCCCCCATGTCGAACGCGATCACCTGCTCTTCGCCAAGTCGGGCGGCGATCTGAGCGGCGAATACGGCGCCGCCCGCAGGGCCGGATTCGACCAGCCGCACCGGATAGGCGCTCGCGGTGGCGACGGAAGTGAGGCCGCCGCCCGACGTCATCAGGCTTAGGATGCCGGCGAAGCCCAATTCCGCCAGGCGCTTTTCCATGCGCGCCAAATACCCAGCCATCAGCGGCTGCACATAGGCGTTCGCGACGGTCGTCGACGTCCGCTCGTATTCGCGTATTTCGGGGCAGACTTCGGACGAAAGCGAGATGTAGAGCCCGGGGATCGCGGCCTTCAGGATTTCCGCCGCGCGTCGCTCATGGGCGCCGTCTACATAGGCGTGCATCAACGCAATCGCGACGCTTTCGACCCCCGCCGCCTCTATCTCCTTGGCGATCTCGCCAAGCTGCGCCTCGTCCAGCGGCAGCAGTTCGACGCCGCGGGCGTCGAAGCGTTCACGCACCGTGAAACGCAGCGGCCGCGCCACCAGTGGGGCCGGCCGTTCCAGGGCGAGTTCATACTGGTCGTAGCGGCTTTCGGTCCCGATCTCGAGCACGTCCCGAAATCCGTCGGTCGCAAGCAGCGCCGTTTTGGCGCCGCGCCGCTCGATGATGGCGTTGGTGGCGAGCGTGGTGCCGTGCACGAACGTGCGCACGTCCTCAATGCCGGCGCCGGCAAGGCCCATGATCTTCTCGATGCCGGCAAGCACGCCTTCTTCCGGCGCCGTCGTCGTCAGGACCTTCGTGGTCCATCGCCGGTCGCCGTCCTCCAACACCACATCGGTGAAAGTGCCGCCTACGTCGGCAGAGAGTTTGAGATTTGTCGTCACGACTACGCTAGCAACGTCCAACTCGATTCCTTCCGTAATACGGAACCGCGATGGAAGCGCCGGGCGCACGTGCTACTTTCGTACCGCCCGGTCACGTCCATCGCCGCGGTCATATTGCTTCGCAGCATGACGCCTCGCCGCCAGCCACGTTTAGCGAAATTTTTGAAAAAGACCATTGCGTAGATTGAAATAATATTTTTGATTTCGTTGATTGCCGGGCCCCGCAAGCCTCTGCTACAACTCATTTCATGCTGCATATGCGAATTCCCCTTTTTGCAACGCCACATAAAACAGTGACCGGCGACGACGCGCGGCGCCATCGCCAACGCGCCGCTCCGCCGAGAAACGACGATGCCCGGCGCGGACCTGGCGGCGGATCCGATGGCAGCTGAAACCAAAACCTTCAGGCCGGGGAACGCATAGGCAATGCAAGCGCTCCGCGTCGCCCGCCGCACAATCTTGCAGTCGCTCCCGACGATGATTGGCATCATCCTCGTCACGTTCTTCCTCCTGCAGATCATGCCCGGCGACGCGGTGGACGCCATCGTCGGCATGTCGGGCTCCGCCTCGCTGGAGACGGTGGCCCAGCTGCGCGAAGCCTACGGCCTCGACCAATCCCTGCTGCAACAACTGGCCCACTATGTGATGGGCGTCGCGACGCTGAACTTCGGCATTTCCATCAACTACAACGCGCCCGTGCTCGACATCATCCTGGAGCGGCTGCCGAGTTCGCTTCTGCTGATGCTGACGGCGTTCGTGCTGGCGCTGACGTCAGGCGTCATTATCGGATGGGCGATGGCGGCCTTCGCCAGCCGCTGGCCGGACCGGCTCCTGACGTCGTTCACCCTGCTGCTCTATTCGTCGCCGAACTTCTGGGTCGGCCTCATGATCATCGTGCTCTTTTCGGCGAAGCTGCAGTGGCTTCCGTCGGGCGGGGCCGAGACAATCGGCGCGAGCCTGACGGGCTGGGACTGGTTTGCCGACCGGCTGAGCCACCTCATCCTGCCGGCCTCGGCGCTGGCGGCCTTCTTCGTCGCGATCTACGCCCGCCTGACGCGCGCGGCGATGCTCGAAGTTCTGGGACAGGAATACATGCGCGCCGCCGCCGCCAAGGGCCTGCATCCGATGCTGCTGCAGTTCCGCCATGGCCTCCGCAACGCTCTGATCCCGGTGACGACGGTAGCTGGCCTGCATCTCGGCAATCTGTTTGGCGGGGCGGTCGTCGTCGAGACGGTGTTCAACTGGCCGGGCCTCGGCCGGCTGACGATGGACGCGCTCGCCGCCCGCGACACCCCGGTGCTCCTCGGCGTTCTCCTGCTCACGTCGATCGTGGTCATCGCCCTCAATATTCTGATCGACTGGATCGTCGCCTGGCTCGACCCAAGGATCGCGCGCTGATGGCGAAGGACGGCGCCGAAATCATCGAAAGCGGCCACGCCGCCATCGGACCGACCGCGCTCAAGGCGCCGACCATCCGCCTTCCGAAGATCCTCCGCGACCCCTTCTTCGTGCTGGCGTCGACGGTGCTTACGGCCGTATTCCTGATGGCCCTATTCGCGGACCTGATCTACCCGACGGACCCGCTCGACATGGTGGCGATGCCGTTTCTCTGGCCGGGCGACGAGCCCGAGTTCCCGCTCGGCAGCGACCAGCTCGGCCGCGACCTCGCCGCCGGCATCGTCCACGGCTCCCGAGCGTCGCTCCTGGTCGGCTTCGCCTCGGCGCTGATGGGGCTTCTGATCGGCACGACCGTCGGCTCCGTCGCTGGATATTTCGGCGGCAAGGTCGACCTGGCGCTCGTGCGTCTCACCGAGATTTTCCAGACCATGCCGACGATCCTTCTTATCGTGGTCATCCTGGCGATCGGCGACCCTTCCGTATGGCTGATCGCCTTGTCGATCGGCCTCGCCTCATGGCCGATGATCGCGCGGCTGTCGCGGGCGGAGTTCATGCGGCTCCGGGGCGCCGATTTCGTCGTGGCGGCCCGCGGCCTCGGCTATGGCACGCCGCGCATCATCCTTTCGGAAATCCTCCCCAACGCTCTGCCGACCATCACGGTCGCAGCCTCGGTGCTGGTCGCGAACGGCATTCTGCTGGAATCCGCGGTGTCCTTTCTGAATCTCGGCGACCCGAACGTCGTCAGTTGGGGAAGCCTGATCGGCGCCGGGCGGACCGAAATCCGGACCGAATGGTATCTCTCCGGCCTGCCCGGCCTCTGCATCGTGTTCACCGTGCTCTCGCTCAACATCATGGGCGACCGGCTGACCGACATCCTGAACCCTCGCTCGGCGTTGCGCGGATGAACAGGCAGCCCCCCGTCCTGGAGCTCATCGACCTGGAACTGGGCTTTCCGGGCGCGCCGATCGTGCGCGGCGTCGATCTGTCGATCCGGCAAGGGGAAAAGGTGGCGCTGGTCGGCGAGTCCGGCTGCGGCAAATCCCTGACCGCGTTTTCGATTTTGCGGCTGCTGCCGCCCGGCGCCGCCATCTCCGGCGGGCAAGTGATTTTCGAAGGCGTCGACCTCGCGACCCTGCCGCCGCGCGCGCTGCGCCGCATTCGGGGAAAGGGAATCGCGCTCATCCTGCAAGAGCCGATGACCTCCCTCAATCCGGTGCTGCCAATCGGCCTCCAGGTCGCGGAGAACATTCTTCAGCACGAGAACATCACCCGGAAGGCGGCGAAAGCGCGGGTGATCGAACTGCTCGATCTTGTCGGCATCCCCGAGCCCGCGCGGCGCTACGACCAGCATCCGCACCATTTTTCCGGCGGCATGCGCCAACGGGTGATGATCGCCATGGCGATCGCCTGCAACCCACGCCTCCTGATCGCCGACGAGCCGACGACCGCGCTCGACGTGACCATCCAGGCGCAGGTGATGGAACTGCTGGAAGACCTCTGCGCCAAGCTTTCGATGGCCATGCTGCTGATCACCCATGACCTCGGCGCCGTCGCGCAGTGGGCGGATCGGGTGGCCGTGATGTATGCGGGCCGCATCGTCGAGGAGGCGCCGATCCGGCCGTTCTTCTCCGTCGGGCCGACCCATCCTTACTCCCAGGGCCTGTTGAACTCTTCCGTGGGGGACAGCTGGCACTACGCGACCGACCGGCTGACGGAGATCAAGGGCTCCGTGCAGTCCGCAATGGGCGAGACCGGTTGCGCTTTCGCGCCCCGCTGCCCTTTGGCCGACCGGGACTGCCGCCAGGGACCGCCGCCGCTGGACCCTGTCCAGCCCGAGTGGCGGGCGGCCTGCTATCACAACGACGCCGCCGCGTCCGCAACCTGACCCCGTCGGAGACGCTCCCCGCAATGGCCCTTCTGGAAGTCTCGAACCTCCGCGCCGGATATACCTCCAAGGGCGAGACGTTCACCGCAGTCGACGACGTCTCGTTCGAGATCGGCGCCCAGGAGACCGTGGGCCTCGTCGGCGAATCAGGCTGCGGCAAGTCCACCCTCGGCAAGACGGTAGTGCGACTGCTGAAGCCGCTCTCCGGCCAGATCCGGCTGGAAGGCCAGGATATCGCGCCGCTCGACGACGCCGGCCTTCGGCCGATCCGACGGAAAGCGCAGATGGTCTTCCAGGATCCATATGCCTCTCTCAATCCGCGCCAGACCGTACTGCAAACCCTGGAGACGCCGCTCAAGGTGCATGGCCTGAAGGACGCGGCGGCGCGCCGAAAGAAGGTTTCGGAGATCGCCGACAGCATCGGCTTTCCGGTTTCCGCCCTGAACCGCTATCCGCACGAGTTTTCCGGCGGCCAGCGCCAGCGCATCGGCATCGCCCGCGCGCTTATCCTGGAGCCGGAGCTTGTCGTTTGCGACGAACCGGTCTCCGCGCTCGACCTTTCGATCCAGGCGCAGATCCTGAACCTTCTCGTCGACCTGAAACGTAGCTTCGGCCTCGCCTTCCTGTTCATCTCCCACGACCTTTCGGTCGTGCGCTATTTCTCCGACCGGGTGCTGGTCATGTATCTCGGCAAGATCGTTGAAACGGCGGACCACGCCACGCTCTGGCGCACCCCCCGACATCCCTACACAAGGGCGCTCCTCGCATCCGTGCCGACGACCGATCCCGAGCGGAAGATCGAGGCCAGGATCACGGGCGAGATCGGCGGAACGGCGCCCGCCGCCGGCTGCCGCTTCCGCGCCCGCTGCCCGATCGCCGAAGACCGCTGCGCCGCCGAGGAGCCGCCGCTACGCCCGACGGCAGACGGCGCCAGCGTCGCCTGTCACTTCGCTTGAGCCCGGCTGGCTTACCGGCTCCCGGATTCCAAGCTAGGGGCTCCGCGTCTCGTCGGCGAACTCGGCGCTCGCCGGGGCGGGAGACGCGCCACAGAGCGTCGCCAGGTGCTTTTCGACGTTGCGCGGCGCGGGCGGCGGCATGGTCTGGCCCACCTCCTCGCCCCACCCGGGCGCGGCCGTGATTTCCCCGTCCCGCATCACCTGCCGGCCACGGACGAAGGTGGCGACCGGCCAGCCTTTCACGCGACGCCCCTCATAGGGCGTCGCCTTGCCCTTGGACGACAGTCGGGCCGCGCTAAGCGTCTCCTCCCGGTTCATGTCGACCAGGACGAAGTCCGCGTCGGCGCCCGGCGCGATCACGCCCTTTCGGCCATAGAGGCCCCAAGCCCGAGCCGGCGCCGCCGAGGATATCTGCACGTAACGGCGAAGGTCGAAGCGGCCTTCGTTCACCGCCGTCATCATCAGCGCCAGCGAAGACTCCAACCCTGGAAAGCCGCAGGCGATATCCCATATGCGGTTTCCGCTTTTCTCGGCGGCCGTATGCGGCGCATGGTCGGTCGCCAGCATGTCGATCGGGCCGTTCTTCAGCGCGTCGAACAGCGGTTGCTGCTGCCAGCGCTCCCTGATCGGCGGGTTCATGCGCAGCACCTCGCCGCCCGGCCGATCCATATCCTCGACGGCGAGCGTCAGATATTGCGGCAGGGTCTCGACCGTGACGTCGACGCCGCGATCCTTGAAGAAGCGGATATAGGGAAGGCTCAACGCGGAGCTTTCATGCACGATGTGAATGCGGGCGCCTGTCCATTCCGCAAGAATGCAGCTCTTCGATAGCGCCTCGAGCGCGCACACGTCCGTGCGGGCGAGCAGGTGCGCCATCGGATCGTCCCGCCCGGCCGTCTTCAGGCGGTCTTCGCGCCAGAACAGGATCGGCGAGTTCTCGGCATGGATCGAACACCGCTTGCCGATCCGCGCCAGGATCTCGAAGCCTTCGAGGATGGCGCCGTCCGACGGGCACGGCAGATTGCCGGTCGTGTTGCCGAGGAAGAGCTTGAACCCGATGACGCCCGCCTCGGCCAAGGGTTCCAACTGGTCCAGATTGTCGTCGGAGAGCACGCCGTAGAGGCCGTAGTCGACGACCGACTTTGCGTCGGCGAAGGATTTCTTCAGGCGGTAGTTCTCGACGGAATTTACCGGCGGGTCCGTGTTCGGCATTTCGAACACTGTCGTGACGCCGCCCATGGCGGCGGCGCGCGATCCGGTCTCCCAGTCTTCCTTATGGTCCATTCCCGGTTCGCGAAAATGAACGTGCACGTCGATGACGCCGGGAAGCAGGTAGAGCCCTTTGGCGTCGATCTTCTCCTTCGCCGGCGGCAGGTCGGCCGGGGCGCCGATCGCGACGATCCGGCCATCGCGCACGGCGACGCTGGCTTCGGCGATCAGGCTTTCGGTCGCCAGTGTGGCGTTGTCGATCCGAAGGTCGGCTTCCATGGAATGGTCCTTTAATCAGTCAGCCGTCGACGACGCGGCCAGAAAGCGAGGCGAGCACCGTCCGGGTCGTCTCCTGCACGTGCAGCGTCAGCAAGGCTTCCGCCCGTTCCGCCTCCCGCGCGACCACGGCTTCGCCCAGCATGGTGTGACTGGCCGTGAGCCCTGTCGCCGCCGAAGCGACGGTTGCGGCGATCCGCCTGTAGCGGTCGAAATGGTCGAGAAGTCCGCCCAGGATATGCATCGTCCAGGGCGACCCGCAGGCGGCGACAAGGGCAAGGTGAAAGGCGCGGTGATGGGTCTCCCATTCCGGGTCCGGCTGAACGCCGGGCGCGGGGGGCGGCGTGCGCGCGAGACGATGCTCGGCGGCGAGCACTTGCGCTTCCCATTCGGCGTCGCCGTCGCGGATCGAACGGATAAGCGCCGACCGCTCGATTTCGATGCGGGTGCGCGCAAGATCCTCGAAGTCGGCGCGGCTGGCGGCGGCGACCCGGAACCCTGTTTGGGGCGCGAGGCTCACCAGCCGCGCGCTGGCGAGCTGCGAGAGCGCTTCGCGAACGGGGCTCATGCTGGAGCCGTAGGCGGCGCAAAGGTCTTGCAGGATGAGCTTGGCGCCTGGCTTCAACGCCCCGCTCAGAATGTCTTCCCTAAGGTCGGCGTAGACGGCTTCGGCGCGCGTCCGGCCGCTGGACGGCTTGCGGCCGGTTCGCGCGGCCCCGCCTGCGATGGAGGAAATCTCAGACAATGGAATTATGGTCCATGGCTACGGAAAACGGACGGGCCGGCCATCTTCGAAACTGCGGCGACCGGGCCATATTTTCGAAATTATGCGCTAGACGTGTCAATGACCGAAGTCCGCCTCGCGTTTCGCCCAACCGACCGCGCGTCGCTCCACGACGGCGAACGCCGCATACATGCAGATGCCCATCAACGCCAACAGAAGCAGGCCGGAAAATACCAGCGGCACATCGAAATCCGCGCTCGCCCGGACCATCATCGTGCCGATGCCCCGATTGGCCGCCACCGTTTCCGAAACCACCGTGCCGACGAAGGACAGCGTGATCGCGATCTTGAGCGAAGCGAAAAAGTAAGGCAGCGAACGCGGCACGGAGACGAACCGCAGCACGTCGAGACGGCTGGCGCCGAGCGACTTCAGCACATCCTGCAAGTCCCGTTCGGTGGTCGCGACGCCGGCGGCGACGTTCACCAGAACCGGAAAAATGCAGATCATCATGCTGGTCAGGATCGCGGGAACCGTGCCCGATCCGAACCAGATGACGAAGATCGGCACTAGCGCCACCTTCGGCACGCTGTAGAAACCGACGAGCGCGGGATAAATCGTATCGTAGACCGTCCGCGAGGCGCCGGCGGCGACGCCAAGGATCCCGCCAAGCGCGACGCCGAGGAAGAAACCGATCACGGTCGTCTTCATCGTCTGCAACGCGTGAACGGATATTCCGGCCCAGTTCTCGATCAGCGCGCCGATGAACTGGCTCGGCATCGGCAGCACGTAGACCGATACATTGAACGCCCGGCAGACTGCTTCCCAGAGAATGAAGATCGCTATGGGAAACAGGATGGGAAAGACCGATTTCGCCTTCACGCGCCCTCTCCTTCCTCGTCGTCCAGGAGCGACCTGTGATCGATCTTTTCGCGGAGCCGCTGCATCAGTTGGCCGGCTTCCGGCGAGAAGAGGTCAGCCAGGCGGCGCGGCCGGGCGAACGGCACCCGCTCCTCATGCAGGATGCGCCCCGGGCGCGGGCTCATCACCACGATCCGATCCGCCAGGAAGACCGCCTCGCGGAGATCGTGCGTCACCAGCAGCACCGTAGGCGCGCTGTCGAGCCAGAGGTTCTGGAGCACCCGCCATAGTTCTTCGCGCGTAAAGGCGTCGAGCGCGCCGAAAGGCTCGTCCAGCAACAGCAGTTGGGGCGCATGGATGAGCGCGCGGCAGAGCGACGCCCGCTGCAACATGCCGCCGGAAAGCTGCCAGGGATACTTGTCCCCCGCGTCCGCAAGGCCGACCCGTTTCAGCAAGGCGTTCGCCCGCGCCAGGTTCTCGGCGCGGTCCCGCCGAAAGCGCCTTCGGTGGGGCTCGACGATCTGCAAGGGCAGCAGAATGTTGTCGATAGTGCGCCGCCAGGGCAGCATCGTCGCGGACTGGAACGCCATGCCGACGATCTTCAGCGGCGCGGTCACTTCTTCGCCATCGACCTCCACCCGTCCGGCCGCCGCCGGCGTCAGGCCGGAGACCACCTTCAATAGGGTGGACTTGCCGCAGCCCGACGGGCCGACGATGGCCACGAACTCGCCGCTCTTGATGTTGAGCGTCGTGCGATCGACGGCATAGACGGCGCCGTCCCCCGAACCGTACGCCACCGTTAGGTCGCGAAGCCGTACGAATACGTCCTCCGCGTCGCTGGCGGCCGGCGTCGAAGTTTGAACGGTCGTCATGGGACAGCGCCGCTTCTGCGACCCGTGGCCTCTAAAGCCCAGACGCCTTTCGCTGATCGATCGGCGGCAGGAAGGACTGGTCGAACACGGCGGCCGCGGGCGGCGTCGCGCCGAGATTGTATGCCTTCACCACCAGATCGATGGAGCGGGCAAGACGTTCGGGATCGATGTCGCCGAGGCCGACCCGCTTCATCTCATCGGAATAGACCAGCAGATCGAACACGGTCTTGAACCGGTCCCGCTCAAGGTCCGGCTTGATGAGGGGTTCGCGTTCCTTCAACGCCGCGATGGCGAGTTCGGGGTCGGCGATCACCTCCATCATCCCTTTGTTGATCGCGCGAACCAGGCCAGCGACCTTATCCGGGTGGGACTTGTACATATCCTGGGAGACCACGACGGAGTTGGAGTAAATATCCATCCCGAAGTCGGCGAAGCTCATGAACTCGAGCTCGGTCGCCGGATCGACGCCCATGCCCTTCGCGCTGAACCAGACAGTGGTGTTGTAGCCGGAGACTGCATCGACCTCTCCGCGCATCAGCATCTGTTCGCGCAGATTTCCGTTCATATGGGTCCAGTTGACCTTGCTGGCGTCAATGCCAGCGACCTCCGCGAAGGCGGGGAAGAGTTTGTAGGCAGCGTCGCTCGCGGGCGCGCCCAAGGTCTTGCCCATGAGATCCGCGGGCGTCGTGATGCCGGCCCCCTTCTTCGAGACGATCACAAAGGGCGGCTGGTTGTAGATCATGTAGACGCCGACCGGAGCTTCCGCCGGCGTATTCGCCGCGATCTGAATAAGCGCGTTCAGATCCCCGAAACCGACGTCATAGGCGCCGCTGGCGACCTTCTTGATGGCGGCGCTCGACCCGTTGCCCTGGTCGATCGTGACGTCCAGACCTTCGGCGGCGAAGTAGCCTTTGTCCTTGGCCACGAAGAAACCGCCCTGAACGGACTGGAACTTCCAGTTCATGATGAACTTGACCGGCAGCATCTCGGCGGCGGCCGTGACGGCGGACAATGAAACCGCCGCGACGACGGCGGCCCCCAGCATCCCCTTAATCATAGTGCGCATCCTTCTGGCCTCCCGTTTGTTTGAACGCTGAAGCGATTGCCTCGAAAAATCGGAATGCATGCGCCGTGCCAGTCTGTTAACGCCCCATAAACCAGGGTTAAAATATCGAAATTTTGGCTATTTGCCGAAATTATGGCCACTCCGCCGCCGCCTTATTCATCATCCGCCCCACATTCGGACATCGGTCAGATGACCCATCCGCCATCGACGGCGAGGTCCTGACCGGTGATCTGGCGGGAGCGATCGCTGGCGAAAAACAAAACCGCGTTGGCGACATCCTGGTCCGTCGAAACCCGCTTCAGCGCGTAGTCCGCGGCATGTCGCGCCTTCGCCTCATCGATCGATATGCCGTCGCGTTTCGCCATGTCGGCGCACACCTTCTCGAAACGCGGGCCTTCGACCATGCCCGGGCAGACGCAATTGACGTTGATGTTGTGGGCTCCGACTTCGAGCGCGAAGCTCTTGGTCAGGCCGCGCAATCCCCATTTGGAGGCGCTGTAGCTCAGCCGACCGGCGCGGCCGCGCAGCCCGAACGTCCCGCCGACGTTCACGATCTTGCCGTACCGGCGCTCCATCATCCCCGGCAAAGCGGCGCGCATCGTAAGGAAACAGCCGCGCACGTTCAGGTCCATGATGTCATGGAACTCCTCGGGCGTCGTTTCGACGCCCGATCTGCCGATCGGCCCGGTGCCGCCGGCGACATTGGCCAGAATGTCCACCCCGTCCGGAAACTCGACCCTTGCCGTCGTGAAGGCGCGCGTCACCTGGTCCGGGTCGGTGACGTCGCATCCAACGACGACCGCCTTCCGGCCAAGCGCCTCCACTTCCGACGCCACCGCCTCGATCGGGGCGAGGTCACGGCCGGCGAGCACGAGGTCGGCGCCCTCATGCGCCAGCATGAGAGATATCGCGCGCCCCATGCCCTTCGCCGGTCCCGTTACGAACGCGGTCCTGCCCTTGAGTTCCAACTTTCCTTCTCCCTGGTCGATGCCGTCGACGATCGGTCCGGCGGATGCGCCTGATGCGACGACGCTAGCAAGCGGCGGGCCAAAATTCCGGCCGGAAGCCGAGTTCAGGCAGGAACAGGCGATTGCAGGAAGCGGCGCAGCGCCCGATCGAACGCCGACGGTTCTTCCCACATCGGGGCATGGCCGCTCTCGACGAACAGGACGAGTTCGGAATTCGTGATCCCCGCCTTCAGCCGCTCGGCGTGATCCATCGTGCGGCCGTGGTCCTTGACGCCGTGCAGGATAAGCGTCGGCGCCTGGATCGAGGGGAGTTCCGGCTCCACATCCATATCGATCAGGCTCTGTTGCGCCGAGATCATGGCGTCGAGCGGGGCCGCCATGCTGTCTTCCACATAGGCGTCGAAGGCGGCCTGGTCAGGGATTTCATGGAACCAGTGCCTGGCGATATCGGTCATGTTCTCGCGTGTCTGGCCACCCTCTACCAACTGATCCATCAGGCTGAGCGCCACCCCATGATTGCGGATGTTCGGCCCGGTGCAGACGAGGCCCAGGCGCTTCGCCACATGCCCATGTCGCGCGCCGATAAGCTGGCAGACGACGCCGCCCATGGAATGGCCGACAAACGTCGCCGGCGCGAGGCCCAACGCCTCGACGAACGCCGCCACATGCCCGGCGAAGCTCGCGACATTGTATCCGTCGGCCGGAGGGTCGGAGCGCAGGAACAGGTTGGGCGCGACGGCCTGGACGCCATCCGGCAGCGCCGCCGCCGTCCGCGCCCACAAATTGGAGGAACTGCCGAAGCCGCCATGCACGAATACGACCGTTTCAGGCCCCTCGCCCCAGGCGTCGTAGTCTATTCTGCGGCCGTCAATTGACAGTTCGGGCATTGCGTCTCACTCCCGCTAGGTAGGCGGCCTTTCCGGCGGCGGCTTCAGTCGAACAGCAGGCCCGGCATCCAGAGCGCCAGGTCGGGGATCGCGATCAACAGGGCAGCCATGACCAGCATGGCCGCGACGAACGGCAAGGCGCCGACGATCACGTCGCCGATGTCGCCGCCGGGCGGCCGCACGCCCTGGACCACATAGAGGTTCATGCCGACCGGCGGCGTCGCGAGCGCAAGCTCCGCCATGACGACCAGGTAAATTCCGAACCAGACCGGGTCGTAGCCAAGCTCGATGACCAAGGGCGTGACGATCGGGATCGTCGTCACCATCATCGAAAGCGTCTCCAGAACACACCCCAGCGCCAGATAGACGATCGACAGGATCAGGATAGTCTCCAGCGGCGTCAGCCCAAGCTCGACGATCCATCGGGCGATCGCCTGGGGCGCGCCGAGCAGGCTGACAACGAAATTCAGGAAGAAGGCGGCGACGATAATCAGCGTGACCATGCCGGTCGTGCGGATCGCCGAAAGAAAGGCGGCATGTATGATGGCGATGCTCAACCGGCGCCTGGCCGCGGCCAGCGCCAGCGCCCCGACCACGCCAAGACCGGCGGCTTCCGTCGGCGTCGCGAAACCGAAATAGATCGACCCCATCACCAGGCCGAAGATTCCGAGAGGCGGCGCCAGGTCGATCAGCGCCCACAGGCGCTCAGCCAGCGGCCGCTTCGGCTCCGGCGCGCCGGTCACCTTCGGCCAGGCCAGCGCAAAGCCGAAAATCGTAAGGCTGAAGAGCAGCGCCATAATGACGCCGGGGATCAGCCCGGCGGCGAACAGGCGGCCGATGGACGTGTCGGTCATCGCGCCATAGACGACCAGATTGATTGACGGCGGGATCAGGATGCCGAGCGTGCCGCCGGCGACCAGCGACCCAAGCGCCAGCCGCTCGTCATAGCCGCGCTCTTTGAACGTCGGCAGCGCCACGGTGCCGATCGTCGCCGCCGTCGCGATGGACGATCCCGACGTCGCGGCGAACAGCGCGCTGCTGGCGATGTTCGTATGCAGCAAGCCGCCGGGCAGCCGCGCCGTCCAGATCGCAAGCGCGCGATACATGCGGTCGCTGATGCCGCTCCGCAGCAGGATCTCGCCCATCAGGATGAAGAGCGGAGCGGCCACAAGGATGAAATCGGTCTGGACGCTCCAGGCGAGATTGCCGAGGTTGAGCGCCGCGCCCCAGCCGAGCGCCGTCCATGCCGTCGCGATCGCGATCACGACCATGATGACCGCGATATGCACGCCAAGCGCGCCGAGCGCCAACAAGGCGCCCAGGAAAAAGACGGCGAAGGCGGCGCCGTCGATCATGCGTGGCCTCCGCTGTCCGTCCGCTCCCGCGCGGCGGCGATTTCGGCGTCGATTTCAGACTGCTCAGACGCGCTGGCATAGTCCCGGGCCGCGGCGTCGAAGCGGCCGCGCGCAATATGTCCGAGAACGCCTATGACGGCGCCGACGGCGAGGCCGGCAAACACCAGAATGCCGGCCGCCCAGACCGCCTGCGGAACCGCAAGCGGCGTTCCAAGCGGCGTCTGCGCGTGCGCGTTCAGCCGGATGGATTCCAGGAAGACCGCGACCGCGCGCCAGGCCAGCAGGCCGGCGAAACCCATCAGCAACAGAAACGCGGCCGCGTTCAGCAGCGCTTGCGCGGGCGCCGGCAGCCGCTTCTGCAACAGGTCGATCCGAATATGGGCCCGATCGACCAGGGCATGGGAAAAGCCGATAGACGTCGCGAAGGCGAGCGCATACCCGCCGAGTTCGTCCGCTCCCTGGACGGAGAAACTGAAGAACTTCCGCCCGAGCACCTCCACCACGATCAGGAACGAGAGGGCGACCAGTCCCCAGCCGGCGGCGAGCGTAAACGCTCGAACCACGCGCTGCGCCGCCGTTGCTGGGGACATGTTCGCCTATCCTCGCTTTTGGTTTTCGTGAAGCGCGCCTACTTGATGGAAAGGCCGACGGCGGCGCCGACGGTTTCGTTCCAGATCTTGGTGCATTCAGGAAAAGACGCGTCGCAGCTCTCGCCCCAGGACGGCAGGACGACGTTCTCGACGGCGGCCTGCAGCTTGGCCGGATCGCCGGCCGGCACGTCGACGAGCGTCATGTTCGCCGGAACGCCATACTCGCATGCGCCGCCGGTATTGCACGTGACGCCATCGGAGAAAGTGACGTCGGCCAGCGTCCACAATTCCTCTTCCATCTTCTTCATCGCGTCGATCAAAGTTTGGCGCGCTTCCGGCGACAACGAGTCCAGATAGGACTTGCTGGCCACATGCGCCTGAATGCCCCAACCGATGGACAACGGGTAGAGGTAGTTGGTGACCTCATGCCACTTCGCGGTGTTGCCGGAAAGCGACCCTGTGATGGCGCAGTCCGCGACGCCGCGCTGGAGGCTTGGGTAGACTTCGGAAAAGGCGAGCGACACCGGCACGCCGCCAAAATGCTCAACGAGCTTGGCCATGGCCGGCGTGAACGTGCGCACCTTGCGGCCCTTCAGGTCCTCGATGCCGGTCATCGCTTCCTTGCAATAGAAGACCTGTCCCGGATAGGGCCAGAGCGCCAACGTCACGACGTCGTACTTTTCGAGCAGCCGTTTGGAGAAGGGTTCGCGATAGGCCTCGACGACCTTGCGGGCCCGCTCGACGCCCGGGGCGACGCCCGGCAGGTCCAGCCCAAGCAGGAACGGCTCGTCGCCGCTGACATAGCCCAGCTGCATGGCCATGACGTCAAAAATGCCGAGCTTGGTGAGACGAAGCGCGTCGAAGCCTTTCAGGCCGACCTCGTCCATCGTCCGGAACTTGACCTTGAAGGTCCCGTCGGTCGCTTTCTCCAGGCCCTCGAAGAAAGGACGTTCGATCTTGCTGCTCTGTAACTGGCCCTGAAAATTGCCGAGCGCGCGCAATTCGAAGGTTTCCGCTGTCGCCGTGGCGTAAGGCGCTGCGAGCGCGAGCCCCGCCGCCGCGAACATGAGGCGTTTGAACATGATCTCAATCTCCTTCTGGTGAAAGCTGGCGGGCGGGAGGGGGCGAGAGCGCGCGCCCGCCAAGCGCGCCTTCCAGCCAAAGTGCGACAGCCGCGAGCCGGTCGTCCCGGCCCGGCGGCGCAATGAGTTGGAGGCCGAGCGGCAGGCCATCGACAGCCAGAACCGGCAACGATATCGCCGGCGCCCCCATGAGCGATGCCGGGATGCACAAGCTGCGCGCGCCGGGCGGCGGGCCGTCGGTCTCCAAACCGAGCGGCGCCGGACCTGGAGCGGACAAGGAAAGGATGCCGTCGAGCTTGCCATCGAGCGCCTGCAACGCGTCGATGGCGGCCCGGCGATCCGCCAACGCATTCCGATAGAGATCCGGGGACATGGCGCGTCCTGTCTCGACCAGGCCACGCACGCGCGCCCCGAGCAGGTCAATGTCGGCATCGTAATAGGCCCCGAACGGCCACTGCATCTCCCAGGCCAAAACCGCATCGGAAGCGGCGTCGGCGCCGGCGAGCGACGTCTCCAAATCAGCGAGGCCCGGCCCGATGAGGATCTCGACGCCTTGATCGGCCAAGTCCGCCGCCGCGCGCTCCAACGCCGACCTGGCCTCCGCCGCGATATCCGCCGCAGGCAGAACAAGGCCAAGTCGGGACGGCCGCTTTGCCGCAAGTTGGCCGCGTTCGAGTCCGAGCGCCGTCGCCGCGACGTTCCAGGCAAGCTCCACCGACGGCGCGAAGACGCCAAGCGCGTCCATGGTCGGCGCCAATGGATGGACGCCGCCCAGCGGAGCGGCGCCGTGGCTCATTTTGAGGCCGACGACGCCGCAATAGGAAGCCGGCCTGAGGGTCGAGGACTGCGTCTGCGTGCCGATGGCCGCCTCCGCCATGCCGGCGGCGACCGCCGCGGCGGACCCGCTTGACGATCCGCCCGGAGACCGCGCCAGGTCGTACGGATTGCGCGTCGGGCCCGCGGCTCCGACGGCGAACTCCGTCGTAACCGTCTTTCCAAGCGGAATAGCGCCGGCGCGGAGCAAAGCCGCGACCGCTTCCGCGTTCCTGCGCGTGCGAAATCCCTCGAATAGCGGACTGCCGAATGCAGTAGGAAAATCCCGTGTTTCGAAGACGTCCTTGACGCCGAGAACCAGTCCGTCCAAAGACGACAACGGTCGGGCGTCGCCCAGTCGTGCCGTGGCGGCGTCCGCTTGCCGCCTGGCGGATGCATCGTCGCGCGCGACAAAGGCCTGGACGCGCGGCTCCCACGTCTCCAATTGTTCAAGGCGCGCCTCCAGACGCGCGCGCGGCCCGCTGAAGCCGCATTTCTGAGCAGAGTGCCCGCTCATGCGGCGTCGCCGACCAGGAAATAGGCAAGTATTCGTGAAATCATCGACATCTTCTAAAAATACTAAGCTTGTCGTCTCGCGGGTATTGATTTGTTCGCGACAATTCTCGAAAACTTGGATTCTCACTGAAAGGCGTATTTGTTTGGCGCAGCAACGCACATGACGATCGAAACGCTAGAAATCGGGCGTCGGCTTCGGGCCTACCGCATGGGCGTCGGCCTCAGCGTGGATGAGGTCGCCGATCGTCTGAACCTGTCGCGCGCCGCGGTTTATCGCTTTGAGAAAGAAGGCATCAACAAGATTGAGACGTTGGAGCGCGTCGCGCGGCTTATGGGCGTCACGGTCGCCTCGCTGCTCGGGGTCAGCGTCGAGTACAACGCCAACGCCGTCGCGTTTTTCGAGCGGCTGAGACAGATCGAAGAGACGTCCGACTGGCTGTTCGTCGCCTTCGGCCCGGCCTATTTATTGACCGGAGACGCGTGGGATGACGCCCTCCAGGATTGCCTGTTGACCGAGTTGGGCTGCGCCGAGGAGACGCGTCGCCTGCTGGGCGTGCTGAAACGCCGGAAAGAGGCGTTCCACAGACGCAAGCCCTCACTCACGAACGTGGTTACGGCCGCGGACATCGAACACTTGGCGCGCTTCGGCGTCGCGCCGGAGATCGGTTCCGCCGCCGACGACCGCCGCTGGCGCGCCGCCGCCCTGGAAGAGCTGCACAGGCTTGCGGACATGCTCGAGCGACCGCCGATGCACGTTCAGATCGGCGTCTTGTTCGACCGCCTGCCGTCGACCAGCTTCAGCCTGGCCCGCGCCGCCAAAGCGCGGACGCTGACCATCAGCCCGTTCCGCCTCGGCGCGCGCCCGAGCCTGCGCAACGGCGTATCGATGATCACCCAGGCCCCCGACGCGCTCGATCTGCATGAGAACGTCGCCCGAGACCTTTGGCGTCGCGCCGAAAGCGGCCAGCGCGCCGCGCGCTTCGTGCGCGACTGCATCGCAACATCGAGCCAACCGGTAAGCCCGCTTTTGCATGAAAGCCGCACTTTCTGAACCGAACGCTTAAGCTTTTCCAGGTCAATCCAAATCGAGGCGACGAGCGCCGTCGATCAAAAAGAGCGCGGCATTGGAAATCTTCGCCTCGATACGCAGGCGTTTCGCGGTCGGGCCTGCGGAACGGGTCAAGTTTGCGCCTCTTCCGCCGTCGCGGCGGTCGGCTCGCTGGATTCCGGTTCGGCGGGCGCATCGTCACGCTTCAGCAGCACAAGCTGGAGCAACGCCACGCCGCCGATCAACGCCGCGCCAATCAGGTCGGTCACGATGCCGGCCTTGATCAAGGTCAACGCCGCGGCGACCAGCAATAGACGTTCGACCGCATTGGCCCGACGCAGGAAGTAGCCATGCAGCCCCGCCGCCAGACAGACCACGCCGACCACGGCCGTGATGGACGACAGGACAATGAGGCTCGTCTCGCCGATGAGCAGCAGCGACGGGCTGTAGACGAACATGAAGGGAATGATGTAGCCGGTCGCCGCCAGTTTCATGGCCGCGATCCCGCCGTCCCAAAGCTTGGCCCCAGACAGGCCGTTCGCCGCATAGAGAGAGATCGCGACGGGCGGCGTGATGGCCGAAAGAATGGCGAAGTAGAAGACGAACATATGCGCCGCTTCCAGTGGCACGCCGAGCTTGATCATCGCCGGGATCAGCAGCGCGACCTGCACGATATAAGCGGGCGTCGTCGGCAGCCCCATGCCCAGGATGATGCCGGCGATGGCGGTCAGGATCAGCGCCAGCAGAAGGGTGTCGTCGGCAAGCGAAATCACGAAACTCGTGAACTCGATGCCGACGCCGCTTAGGGAGATGACCCCGATGACGATGCCGGAACAGGCGCAGGCGGCGGCCACCTGGAGCGAATTACGAATGCCTTCGACCAGCGCTCCGAGCACAAGCTTGACGGTGATGTCACGGCGCGTCGTCTTCCGCAGCAGCGCAACGGGAATGACGGACAGCAGCCCGACCGTCGCCGCATAGGGCGCGCTGTAGCCGCCGACCAGAATGCCGACGATCACGACGAGCGGCAGGAACTGGTGGCCGCGTTCCTTCAGCACCTCGCCCATTCTCGGCAGGTCGGGCTTTGGCATGCCTTTCAGGCCAACCCGTTTGGCTTCGAAGTGAACGGCGACGAACACGGCGAGGAAATAGAGCAACGCCGGCAGGATGGCGATGCCGATAACGGTCAGATAGCTGACGGCCATGAACTCCGCCATCACGAACGCGGCGGCGCCCATGATCGGCGGCATGATCTGCCCGCCGGTGGAGGCGACGGCCTCCACGGCGCCGGCGAACGCGGGCCGGTAGCCGATCCGCTTCATCAATGGAATGGTGAACGTGCCGGTCGTCATGACGTTGGCGGTCGACGAGCCGGAAATGGTTCCGAACATCGCGCTCGTCATGCAGGCGACCTTGGCCGGGCCGCCCGCGCTCGCGCCGGCGAGCGCCATGGCGAAGTCCATGAAGAGCTTGCCCGTTCCGGATTTCTCGACAAGCGCGCCGAACACGATGAACAGCACCATATAGGTCGCCGAAACGTTGAGCGGGATGCCGAGCACGCCCTCCGTCGTCAGATACATCTGATCGAGGAACGTGCCGACGTTCAAATTCGCGAAGAACAGGGCGTAGACGATAAACACCAACGCCGTAATGGAGAGCGCCATGCCTACCGTTCGGCGCGACGCCTCCAGCACGACGATCAGGAATCCGATGCCCAGCGCGAACTCGGTCGTCGTCAGATCATCGACATAGGCATAGCGGGTGAGCACATGCTCGTGCTCGACGAACAGGTAGCCGATCGAGGCGATGGCGACGGCGATGAATATGACGTCGACCGCGAGGCCAAGCAGCGCCTTGCCGAAACTGGCTTTGGCGGCGAGCGGATACCAAAGGAAAACGAGCGTCAGGGCGAACAGCAGATGCGTGCCGCGGAAGTAGAAAACCTCTGGCGCGCCGATCGCCACGACATACAGATGGAAGCCGAACATCGTGAGCGCGATGGCGCTGGACAGCCAGAGGCCGACCTTGGTCTCCGTGAACATCAGCCCGTTCCTTGAAGGCGGCGCCGCGCGCCTGCGCGGTCCCCGGTTGCGGTCGACCTGTATCGCGCGCCCCAGGCCGCCGATCACGCGCGACGGCCCGGGTCTGCGAGAAACAGCGCGCCGCCGGCGGACCGGCCGGCGGCGCGCAGAGCGTCAGAGGGCGCCGGCTTCCTTGTAAGCCTTGGCCGAACCCGGGTGGAGCGGAACGCCGATATCGACGGCCATATCCTTCGCCGTCAGGTCGGACAGCGCTTTCACCACGGTGCTGAGCTCCTGGCCACGCTTGATGAGCGCCTTGGTGACGTTGTAGGCGGTCTCTTCGGAGACGGTGGAGCAGTTGAGGATCAGATGCGCCGGGAAGCCGGCGATCTTCACATCCTCATCCTGGTTCGGATAGCTGCCCGCCTTGATCGTCAGCCGCTGCCAGCCGGGGTTCGCGTTCTTCATATTCGCGAACTGCTCGTCGGTGATCGGCAGGAAGCGGACCTTGCGAGAGTTGGTGAGGTCGAGGAGCGAGCCGTTGGGCACCGACGTGATCGTCATCATCGCGTCGACCTGGCCGTCTTTCATCATATTCACGCCGTCGGTGATCGACGCGAAGTTGACCTTGTTGAGATCGTCATAGGTCAGGCCGCCCGAAGCTCTCAGCAATGCGCGCGCGCCAAGCTCGGTCGTGTTGCCCCGCGGAAGCGTCACGAGATCCTTGCCCTTGAGGTCCGCCGCGCTCTGGACGGAATCGTCCGTCGTCGGGACCTGCAGGTAGTTGTTGTAGAACGAGCCGAGATTGCAGATGTCCTTGAGCGGCGCGTCGAACGGCTCATTGCCGGCGACCCCATCCACCGCGGACATGACCAAGCTCCAGCCCATATGGGCCTTGCCGCCGGAAACGCCCTTCAGGTTGATCAGGCCGGCGCCGGGACGGATCGTCACCGACATGCCGGGCACTTCTTCTTCGATAATGTTCTTGATGGCCCCGCCGAGCGGATACCAGCTGCCGCCAGCCGGGCCTGTCATGAAGACGAACTCTTGGGCGGCCGCCGGAGCGCTTGGCGCGCCCATCATGCCGACGACAGCCAGCGCGACCGCGCCGCGCGAAATACTCTTGAACATGGACTTTCCCTCCGTGGTTCGGAACCGCTGGCGAGCGGTCCGCAGATCGCTCCTTTTTGCTGGAGCTTTATGCGGTTGATGCGACATTCCGACGCAAACCTTTCGCGATGCTATCCTCGCTTGCGCATGCCGTCGAGAGCTTTTTCAATCCGGTCCCGGCTGGGATCGTCAGCGTCGCGGCGCGGCCGTCCGGCGCGTGAAATCCGTTCCATCGCCACATGAAATCGCCTTCGTCGCTAGCCTCTCGTTCAAGCGGCCGCCCACTGTCAGCCATTGCGTCGCCAGCTTGAGGACCGGACGTTCGAACCAGGCGTGGACCCGTTGAAAACTTCGCCGCGCCCCCTCATGGCTCTGCACGCATACCCCATGAATCCGCCAGTCAAATCCTGAACGGTCGAGGCGGGTCAGACGCCCGCGCCTGGCCTGATTGCAAGCCTGCCCTACGCGCGCCTTCTCCGGTCAGGCGCAACAGCTGGTTAATAATTAAGCCGATACGGCGGGCGGGCGCCGCAGAAATGACGCGCGGCTCTATCGACGCCCTTGAAATCAGGCAGAAATGCATGGTCGCGATAGTGGCACGCCCTTTGCTTTAACTACTCTTTGAACGGACGTGATTCGACAGGTTCGACATAGAAGCGTTCAGGGCGCATCCTTGAGCGGCATTTCCGAAAAACGGGTATGGAGGCATCTCGACCATGAAACTCTTGAAGCGAACGCTCTTTGCGGCGCTGGGCTTGGCGATGACCGCCAGTCCGGCGCTCGCCGGCAAGGACGACGATACGCTGGTGTGGATCACCACGTTCGAGCCGCCGACCTATAACTACTATGACCAGACGCTGCGCGAAGGCACGATCCTGTCGCGGCATCTCTGGGACAGCCTGTTCTGGCGCGATCTGGACACGGGCGAATACGTCCCCCACCTCGCGACCAAGATTGAGTTCGCCGATCCGAAGACGATCGACATCACGCTGCGCGAAGGCGTCACCTTCCATAACGGCGAGAAGTTCGACGCCGACGACGTCGTCTTCACGCTGACGATGGTGAACGATCCCGAGAACAAGATGGCGAACCGCAACCCGGTGCGCTGGATCTCCAAGGCGGAAAAGACGGGCGAGTATTCCGTACGTCTCACCCTCGACAAGATCTTCGCGCCGGCGATCGAGTATCTCTCCACCTCCGTGGTGATGTACCCGAACGAGTACTACCAGGAGGTCGGCAAGGACGGATACGGCCGCGCGCCGGTCGGCACCGGTCCCTACAAGGCGGCCGAAGTCGTCCCCGGCAAGCGCCTGGTGATGGAGAAGAACGAGAACTATTTCGGCGGCGGCAAGGGCCAGGCGAACATCGGCAAGGTGGTGATGCGCTTCATTCCTGAAGCCAACACCCAGATCGCCGAACTGCTCTCCGGCAACGCCGACCTGATTTGGCGGCTCTCCAAGGAGCAGGGCGAAAAGCTTTCGAGCCGTTCCGGCGTGAACGTCGTGGCCGGCGAGACCATGCGCGTCGGCTATCTCCAGTTCGACAGCGCCGGCAGCGCCGGCGAAACGCCCCTCACCAACGTCAAGGTTCGCCAGGCCATCAGCTACGCCATCGACCGGAAGGCGATCCTCGACAATCTGATGGGCGGCGGCCAGGTGATCGACCTCGCCTGCTATCCGACCCAGTTCGGCTGCGAATCCCCGGACGCGCCCAAATACGCTTACGATCCGGCGAAGGCGAAAGCCCTGCTGGCCGAGGCCGGGTATCCGAACGGGTTCGAGATCGACTTCTACGCCTATCGCAACCGGGACTTCGCGGAAGCGATGATGGGCTTCATGAACCAGGTCGGCATCAAAGCCAGCCTGCAGTGGATGAAGTACTCCGCGCTCCGCGACAAGGTGCGCGCGGACGAGGTGCCCTTCAACTTCATGACCTGGGGCTCAGGCTCGGTCAACGACATCGCCAACATCACGGCCTACTTCTTCGACGGCCGGGCGGACGATCTGGCGCTCGACGCCGAGGTCAAGGCGTTGCTCGACGCGGGCGGCGCCACGATCGATCCCGCTGAGCGGCTGAAGAACTACCGCGAAGCGCTTCGCCTCATCGCGGAACGGGCGCACTGGCTGCCCCTGTTCAGCTATGCGTACTTCTACGCCATGAGCGAAGACCTGGACTTCCAGACGACGCCGGACGAGATCGTCCATCTCTACCGCGCAAAGTGGAAGTAACGTGAACGCCTGCGGGCGGCGTCAGAGCCGCGCTCTCTCGCCGCCCGCACCGTTCGACTGTTTCGGAGCCGCCGGGAGGCCGCCATGCTGAACTTCGCCATGCGTCGGATCCTTATGTCGATCCTGGTGGCGATCACCGTGTCGATCATCGCGTTCTTCCTCGTGCGCGTTTCCGGCGACGTCGCCATTGCGCTCGCGGGCGAGGAAGCGAGCGCGGAAGACATCTCGGAAATCCGCGAGATCTACGGGCTCGACCGGCCGATCATCATCCAATACGTCGATTGGCTCGGTAAGGCGGTTCAGGGAGACTTCGGCGAAAGCCTGTTCTTCCCCGAAACGGTTTGGGAACTGGTCGCGACGCGTCTGCCGACCACGCTCCGCCTGGCCCTCGCCGGCCTGGTGATTTCCCTTCTGATCGGCATCCCGTTCGGCGTCATTGCGGCGCTCAGGCCGAATTCCTGGATCGACCGCCTGTCCATGACCATCGCCGTCGCCGGCCAGGCCATACCGACCTTCTGGATGGCCTTGATGCTCATGGTGCTGTTCGGCCTCATGCTCGGCTGGACGCCGATCTCGGGCGACGAAAGTTGGCAGCATTTCATCCTGCCGGCGGTGACGCTCGGCTACTACTCGACGCCGCCGATCATGCGACTGACCCGGTCAGGCATGCTTGAAGTGCTGTCCGCAGACTATATCCGCACCGCATACGCCAAGGGCCTGCACCCCGCGCCGGTCCTTTTTAAGCATGCGCTCCGGAACGCCGTCATTCCGGTGGTCGCGCTCGCTTCGGTGCAGTTCGGCCACATGCTCTCCGGCGCGATCGTGATCGAGTCGGTCTTCGCCATGCAGGGCATCGGCTACCTCGCCTGGGAGTCGATCCTGCGCAAGGACATCGCCGTCATCCAGACGATCCTTCTGGTCGTCTGCCTTTTCTATGTGTTCCTGACGGTTCTGTCGGACCTGCTGAACGCATGGCTCGACCCGCGCATCCGCGTAAGCTGACCAGGGAGAGCTTGAGTCATGGCTGACGTCTCCGCGACCGCCCCCGACGCCCCCGCCGAACCCGCTGTCGGCGGCGCCGCGCGCAGGCAGGCGGCGCTCGATCCCGCCCGCGCGCTCGCGCCGAGCCCGACCGCGCGCTTCTTCCGGCGCGCGCGCGGCCACACCTCCGTCACCTTTGGCGGCGGGATGTTGCTGGCGATCCTGCTGATGGCGGTCTTCGCGCCCCTCCTGGCGCCGCACGACCCCTATGCCCAGGACCTCTTCAATCGCCTTTCGCCGCCCTTCTGGATGGACGGCGCCGATCCGAACCACCTGCTCGGCACCGATAAGCTTGGCCGCGACTATCTGAGCCGCATCATCTATGGCGCTCAGATCTCGCTCCTGATCGGCGTCGCCACGGCGTTTCTATCGGGCGTGATCGGCAGCGCGCTCGGCGTCACCGCCGGTTATTTCGGCGGCCGGGTCGATACGGTCATCACCTTCATCATCACGACGCGCCTCTCCATGCCGATCGTGCTGGTCGCGCTCGCGATCGTGGCGCTTGTCGGCGGCTCGCTCGAAGCGGTCGTGCTCGTGCTCGGCTTCCTGCTTTGGGACAGGTACGCCGTCGTCATGCGCAGCGCCACGCAGCAGGCCCGCAACATGGACTACGTTTCGGCCGCGCGCGCGATCGGCTGCCCGACATGGCGGATCGTGCTTTCCGAGATCATGCCGAACGTCATCAACAACCTGATCGTCATCGCGACGTTCGAGGTGGCCCACGCCATCCTCCTGGAGGCGGCCCTGTCGTTCCTGGGGCTCGGCGTCCAGCCGCCGGCGCCGTCATGGGGCCTGATGATCGCCGAGGGCAAGGAGTTCCTTCTCTTCGATCCCTGGGTCATCGCCATACCCGGCGTCGCGCTTTCGATCCTGGTTCTCGCCGTCAACATGCTGGGCGACGGAATCCGAGACATCAGCGCGCCAGAGAACCGAAGCTGAAGGATAGGCCCGCGTGAGCGCACTTCTCGAAGTCATAGATCTGACGGTCGATATTCCTCTGACCGACGGAGTATTGCACCCGGTCCGGGGCATATCGTTTTCGATCGAGCGCGGCGAGACGCTGTGCGTCGTCGGCGAGAGCGGCTGCGGCAAGTCGCTGACCTCGCTCGCGATCATGGGGCTGCTGCCCAAGCGCGCAAAGCGCGAAGCAAGCGTGCTTCGGATCGGCGACGTCGATATCTCCAAAGCCTCCCAGCGCCAGATGGCGAACGTGCGCGGCAATCATATGGCCATGATCTTTCAGGAGCCGATGACGAGCCTGAATCCGGCCTACACGGTGGGCAATCAGTTGGAGGAAGCCTATCTCCGCCACCGCAGCGCATCCCGCCAGGAAGCCCGCGAGCGCGCGATCTATCTTTTGGAGAAGGTGGGAATCACCGGCGCGGCGGAACGGCTGAAACAATATCCGCATCAGCTCTCGGGCGGGCTTCGCCAACGCGTTATGATCGCCATGGCGCTCATGTGCGGCCCGGGGCTGATCATCGCCGACGAACCCACGACGGCGCTGGACGTCACCATCCAGGCGCAGATCCTGCTGCTGCTCGCCGAGTTGCAGCGTGAATTCGAGATGGGCCTGCTGCTCATCACCCATGACCTGGGCGTAGTCGCGCGCGTGGCAGACCGGGTGGCGGTCATGTATGCCGGGCAGATCGTCGAGCAGGGCGCCGCCAAGGAAGTTTTCGAGCGACCGCTGCATCCCTATACGCGCGGCCTGATGGGATGCATTCCCATCCCGGGCAAAACGCAACGGGGCGGCCATCTTGGCTCTATTCCGGGGCTTGTGCCCTCCCTCGTCGGCGACATGCACGGCTGCGCCTTCCGGGATCGATGCAGCCACGCCCGCGCGAGCTGCGCCGAATTCGACCAGTTGAAGGACCTTGGCGGCGGACGGGCATATCGCTGCGTCATGTCGGTGGAAGACGCGGCTGAGACCGCGCGGGAGACCGTGGCGTGAGCGCAATTCTCGAAACACGGGACGTCGAATGCGTCTTCCAGGTCGGCGGCGGGTTCCTGTCCAAGAAGCGTCCGCTCCATGCGGTGAACGGCGTTTCGCTCCAGGTGGAGAAAGGCTCCGTCCTCGGCCTGGTCGGCGAGAGCGGGTGCGGCAAGAGCACGATGGCGAAGATGTTGCTCGGCCTGCAGGAACCGACTGGCGGCGAGGTGTTGTTCGACGGCCAGCCCCTGTCCGCCATGGACCGCCTGGCGCGGGCGCGGCGGGTCCAGCCGATCTTCCAGGACCCCTACTCTTCCCTGAACCCGCGCAAGAGCATCGAAGACATCGTCACCCTGCCGCTTCGGGTGCACAAGGTCGGCGGACCGGCGGAATGGCGCGCCCGCGCGGCGGAGATGATGGACCTCGTCGGCCTTTCCCGCCGCTATCTCTCCAGCTATCCGAGCCAGCTTTCCGGCGGCCAGCGCCAACGGGTCGCGATCGCACGCGCGCTTTCGATGAAGCCCGAGGTAGTGATCTGCGACGAGCCGACCTCGGCGCTCGACGTGTCGGTCCAGTCGCAAATCCTGAACCTCCTGATCGACCTCCGGAAGGAGCTCGGCCTCACCTATGTCCTGATCAGCCACAATCTCGCGGTCGTGGAGCATATCGCGAGCCGCGTCGCGGTCATGTATCTCGGCCGGATCGTGGAGGAGAAAGAGACAGGCGCCCTCTTTGGCAATCCGGAGCATCCCTATACCCAGGCCTTGCTCGACAGCGTATTGACGCCGGAGCCGGATAAGAGCGTCCCCGACACCCAATTGGGGGCGACCTTCCCGAACCCGCTCGACCCGCCGACGGGCTGCCGGTTCCACCCCCGCTGCCCCCACGTCATGCCCGAATGCTCGACGATCCCGCCCGCGCCCGTCCCGTCGGGCGATGGGTTCGTCGAATGCCACCTGCGCGAAAAACCCGGCCAGGCGGCGGCCTGACCCCATGACGGCGCCAGCCCGACCGCGCGTCGCCCTTTTGGGGCTCATTCTGGAATCCAACCGCTTCGCCAAACCCGCCGGCTATCTCGACTTCGAGAGCAATTACTGGCTGGAAGGCGACGCGATCCTCGAGGACGCCCGGCGGGATGCGCCGAAGATCGCGCCGGAAATGGTCGCGTTCATTCGCGCGATGGATGCGACCGGCCCTTGGGAGCCCGTGCCGATCCTGCTCGCCGCAAGCCGCCCGACCGGGCCGATCGAAGAAGAGGTCTATGAGGACGCCGCCGCGAGGATCGACCGGCGCCTGGACGAGGCCGGCGGCATCGACGCGGTCTACTTCGCCCACCACGGCGCCATGGTCGCGACCCATCTGGACGACCCGGATGGCGATCTCGCGGCCCGCGTCCGCGCGAAGGTCGGCCCCGACGCTCCGGCGATCATGACCCTCGACCTGCATGCGAACATCTCCGACGCCATGGTGGATGCGACGGACGTCATCATCGGCTACCGCACGAACCCCCATGTGGACATGATCGAGCGCGGCGAAGAGGCCGCCTTCACATTGCGGCGCATTCTTGCCGGCGCCGCGCGCCCGAATGCCGCCCACGTGAAGCTGCCGCTGGTGCCGGCCTCCATCGTGCTGCTCAGCGCCAAAGCCGCCTATGGCGAACTGATCGACTATGGCCAACGCCGCCAGGCGGAGATGGCCGGCGCGATCCTGAACGTCTCCGTCTTCGGAAACTTCACGTTCGCCGACGTGCCGGAAAACGGCGTCTCCATTGTCGTGACGGCCAGGGACGATCAGGCCAAGGCGGACGTCCTCGCAAAGGAGATGGGCGCCAAGGCCTGGGCCGAACGGGAAGGTTATGTCGGGCGGCTCACCGATTTGAACGACGCCGTCGCCTTGGCGATCCAATCCGACAGGAAGCCGGTCATCTTCGCCGACTCAGGCGACAATCCCGGCGGCGGGGGCACCGGGCGGACGACGGAGTTCCTGCGGGCGCTCCATCTCGCCGGCGCCGAAAACCTGCTCTACGGCTCCTTCTTCGACCGGGCGCTCGCCGAGGAAGCCCATACGCTTGGCCCTGGAGCGAAGTTCGAGGCGCGCTTCAATCGGGACGCCGGCAATGCGACCTTCGAGCAATGGGACAGGCCGTTCGCCGCAGACGCGGAAGTCCTTGCGGTCCACGACGGCGAAATCGTGGGCCGGCTTGGCCTCCTCGAAGGGCGGAAGGTTTCGCTCGGTCTGTCGGCGGCGCTGAAGATCGGCGGCATGACCGTGATCGTCGTCTCCGCCAGGGTGCAGACGGCCGATCCGATGTTCTTCGAAATGTTCGGCCTGGATATCGCTCAAGCATCGGCGGTCGTGGTGAAGTCCCGCGGCCACTTCCGCGCGGGCTTCCTGCCCTTCTTCCCGCCGGAGCAGGTCTATGAAACGGACACGCCGGGCCTGACAAGCCCCGTGCTCGAGCGGTGGCCGTTCGAGCGCCTGCCGCGCCCCAGCTTCCCGCTCGACAGGGATATCGACTGGTCGCCCTGATCGACGAACGGCGCCGCGATGGCGATGTAAGCCTTCTTCCAAACGCCCATAATATCGCGCGCCGCCGGTGCGGCGACGCGGACGCGAGGAGATGAAGAGTGGAGAACGGGCGAATGGGGTCGGCTGTCGATGGCTATCTCGCCGAAACGCCGTATCCCCCGCATCTGCCCGCGCAGTTCGCACCCGCCTGGATGGACCACGTCTTGCGCCATGCGGGATGGCCGCCAAACCGCGTCTGGCGCGGCCCGTTTCGCTATCTCGACGTCGGCTGCGGCAACGGTCTCCACCTGATCGCGTTCGCGGCGGCTCACCCCGAAGCCGATTTCGTCGGAACCGACGCCAACGGTTCGGCGATGACCCGCGCCGCAGCGATCGCAAGCAATTTCGGCATCGACAATATCGTCTTCCGAACCGAAACCTTCGCCGAAACTTTGGCGAGCGACGACGGCCTGTTCGACTATATGGCCGCTCTTGGCGTGCTGAGCTGGGTGAGCCCCGCGAACCGCGCCAGCGTCATCGAGATCGCCGGCCGTCGCCTCAATCCGGGCGGCGTGGCGGCGTTTGGCTACAATACGCTGCCTGGCCGCGCGTCGGAGCTCCTGCCGCAGCGCATCATCCTGGAGGAAGCGCGACGCGGCGGCGACCAGCGGCAAGCAATCGGCCGGGCGCTCGATCGGCTGGCGGAACTGGCGGCGACCGGCGCGCATGGGCTGAAGGGAACCCGAGCCGAAACCATGCTGGCGAAGCGCGATCAGTTCGATCCGGACTTCCTGCCCCACGAATATCTTTCCGAGCACTGGGCGCCGCTTCACAGCGCCGATGTGATCCGCGCCGCCGAAGCCGAAGGCCTCACCTTCGCGGGCTCCCTGTCGCCAGACGAGATCCGTCTCGACTTCCGATTGCGCGCGGCGCAGCGCGAGTTGATCGACAAAGCGCCTGACGCGGCGGAACGCGCGCGCCTGATCGACCTTTGCCTGAACCAAAGCTTCCGTCGCGACCTGTTCGTAAAAGCGGCGCGGCCGCCGGAAGATCAGTCCAAGTCCCGGCTGGAGGCATGGGCGATGGCGCGAATGCCCGCGGATGCGGTCGCCTACGCGGTCGAAACGGCGGCCGGGCGCCTGCGCTTCGACAATCCGGCCGCCCGCGCAATCGTCCGCGATCTGGCGGACGGGCCAAAACCGCTTTCCGCCATCGACGCGCCCGGAACGCCTGCCGATCGCCTGAACGCGCTCGACGCCCTCCTGGCCGCCGCAATCGTCGAGCCGGTCGATAAGCCGGCCGCGGTTCGCGCCGACGCATTCAACAATTGGGTCCTCGAACGGTTCGCCGCCGGCGCCGACGTCCTGCCTGCACAGATCACGCCTTTCGGCGCGCGCCGCCTCAACCGCGGGGAGCTTTCAGAACTGGCGCGCCGAACTTCGGACGCAACGTTCTTAAAGCGACTAGGCTTGGGATCAGTGTGACCTGCGTCTCTTTTCGCAACGCCTTATGACGCCTAAATTCCATAGCAGGTTGAGCATGGAGAAATGTCATGAGCGAGAAGAAATCGGACATCACCGAGAATGGCGCGGTTGAGTTGGAAGAAAGCGCTCTCGATCAGGTGACCGGCGCGGGCGACGGAACCGCCAGCGGGTGGAAAGTCTCCGAAATGGACGGCAAGTCCAACACCATCTACAGCGACGCCACGAGGACGACGACCAAGTGGAAGGTCAACGGCTTCGACGGCAAGGGCAACGATACGATCGTCGAAAAGTAACGCCGTTCCGCGCCGTGGAAGCATTGCCAGCGACCGTATCAGCGACGCCGTCACTGAATCTTTTTGGCCGCTGCCGGGCTCGCACCCTCAACCCAAAGAGGGTTTGACGATGCGAGCCCCGCTTGCGGGCCATAATCGCTTCCCTCTCGCAGAACCAACGTCGCCCCAAAAAACATGCGCTTCGGCGTTGGCCTGCGGCAAAGCGCCCGCTTTGGCGCCGTCCGCGCTCCGTTGCGGCCGCGCCCATCAAATCACATATTCTTATAAGCGAAAGTGTATGGCTGTCCTCGATTGGGCCGCCTCGCACTGACGCGTGGGGCAATTGTCAGATGGGATTTTCGGCGATGCGCAGCACAATGGCGGCCTGCATGGTCGCATACACCAGTCTCGCGGGAGCGAGCGCCCAGGCGCAGCCGGTCGGCTCCGCCGAACTCGGCGGCGAGATCGCCACGCAATGGTGCGCCGCCTGCCACGCGATCAACGATGACCGTGCCATCGACGTCGGCCCGCCATTTCCCGCTATCGCCAATAGACGTTCGCCGGACTATCTGCGCGGGTTCCTGGCCAACCCGCACAGCCGCAACTGGATGCCGCCGTTCGACCATCTGACGCCGGAGCACATCGAGGACCTGGTGGCGTATATTCAAAGCCTGAAATGACGTCCGACAGCCGCGCGCGCTCTTAATCGGGCCGCTCCCCGGTCGCTACTCGACGAGCCGGCCGTAATCCCCCGGCTGCCGGTGCTGGGCGAAGTCGAAGACATTGGCGCGGATTTCGGCGCAGCGGTCTAAATCGATGCGCGCGGCGACCACCTCGTCGGCGGTCGTCGCCGCGCGGGCGACCACCTCGCCTGTCGGCGCGACGATGATGCTGCCGCCAATCAGTTCGCAGCCTTCCTCAAGCCCCGCCTTCGCCGTCGCGACCGCCCAGAGGCCGTTTTGATAGCAGCCGGCCTGGATCGACAGCTCGTTGTGAAAGTACTGCAAGCGGTCATGTTCCGGCGCCGGCGGATAGTGCAGCGGCGTGTTGTAGCCCAGCATCACCAGTTCCGCGCCGCCAAGCCCCAACATCCGCCAGGTCTCTGGCCAACGCCTGTCATTGCAGATGCACATGCCGAACCGGCCGCCCAGGCCCTCGAAGGTCGGGAAGCCCAGGTCGCCCTTTTCGAAATAGCGTTTCTCGAGGTGCTGGAACGGCCGCCACGGTTCGTTCTCGTAGTGGCCGGGCAGATGAATCTTTCGGTACTTCCCAATGACGGCGCCGGAGCCATCGACGGCGATCGCCGTGTTGAAGCGCCGCGTTTGGCCCGCCGCGTCAACGGCGAGCTCCCCATAGCCCAGGTGAAACGCGACGCCGAGCCGGCGCGCTTCGTCGAACAGCGGCTGCGTCGCGGGCGACGGCATGGCCTGTTCGAACCAGACGTCCCGATCCTCCTGCCGCTCGATCCACCAGCGCGGGAAGAAGGTCGTGAGCGCCAATTCCGGATAGACGACGAGGTCGGCTCCGCGCGCCTTCGCCTCCCGCATCAACGCGATCATGCGTTCGACCGCGCTTTCCCGCGTCTCGTCCTTGGCGATGGGGCCGAGCTGGGCGGCGGCGGCGACATAGGATCGTTTCATGTTTCTGCCCCGGCGAGTTGCAGGATGACGTCCAGTAGGACATTGGCGCCGGCTTCCAGTTGTTCCGGCGCGGTGAATTCCTTGATGTTGTGGCTAAGGCCATCCCGAGAGGGCACGAAGATCATCCCCGTCGGGCAGTTCGGCGCGTACATCTGCGCGTCATGGCCAGCCCCGGAGGGAAGCCGCATGACGGAATGCCCCCGCGCCTTGGCCGAGGCCTCGACGGCCGCCACGGCGTCCGGCGCGAAGGCGACAGGCGCGAAGCGGGCGAGCGATCGCGCCTCCACCGAACACCCCTCAGCCGCCGCGGCTTCCTTCGCGGCCGCAGCCACCGTGGCTTCCGCCTGCTTCAACACGTCGTCGTCCGTATTGCGCAGATCGACCGTGATCCGCGCTTTCGCCGGCACCACGTTGACGAGATCGGGCGTCAGGTCGAAGACGCCGACCGTCGCGACCTGCGGCGGCCCCAGTTCGTCCGCGACGGCCCGGGCCGCAAGGGCGATCCTGGCGGCGACGACGCCGGCGTCCCGCCGCATGGCCATCGGCGTCGTGCCGGCATGGTTGGACTGGCCCGAGACCGTGAACTCGGTCCAGGAGATGCCTTGCACGCCGCTGACGGCGCCGATTTCGATCCCGGCCCGCTCAAGAACCGGCCCCTGTTCGATATGCAGTTCGATGAAGGCCGCCGCGTCGAACGCGCCGGGCGGCGCATCGCCCGCGAAGCCGATACGCGCCAGCTCGTCGGCGACCGTCGCCCCCGCGTCGTCCTTTGATGACAACATCGCGGCCAGATCGAGGGCGCCCTGGGCGACGCCGGAACCCATCATGTCCGGCGGGAACCGGGCGCCTTCCTCATTGGTGAAGGCGGCGACCGCGAGCGGCCGGCGTGTGCGAACGCCGCATTCGTTCAACCGCTCGATCACCTCCAGGCCGGCAAGAACGCCGAGATTGCCGTCGTAGACGCCGCCAGTCGCAACCGTGTCGATGTGGGAGCCCATCATCACCGGCAGCCCGTTCTCCCGACCGGCGCGAACGCCTCGGATATTGCCGATGGCGTCGATCGCAATCTCGAGCCCGAGATCCAGCATGCGGTCGATCAGCCACTGGCGGCCGGCCTTGTCCGCATCGGTCAGCGCCAGACGGCAAACCCCGCCGCCGGGCAGCGCGCCGATAGCGCCCAGTTCCGCAAGCCGGGCCGAAAGCCGCGCCTGATTTATGGATATGCTCCCGTTCATGCGCCCTGCCTGACCATATCGGCGCTCATCCCGACAATCGCCTGATAGACCGCCGGATCGGTATCGGCTTCCGTGCCGAAAACCAGAACCCGGGACTGGCCGTCCAGCGCCAGCGCGGCCAGCATCCGAGGCGCGGCCATAGCCGCCCGGAGACCGGCAAGCCCGGCGACGGCGGACTCGCCCGCGACGATAGGCGGATCGCCCGCACTCGGCCGCGCCAGACGACGCATCTCCTCCGCCGCCGCGCTATCGGGGAGCGCAATGGCGGCGTCGCCGTGATCCCGGAGAATCTCCCAGGCGAGCAGCGAGACCTCGCCGCAGGCCAGCCCGGCCATGATCGTGTCCAGATCGCCGTCGACCGCGGTCGGCGCGTCCCGGTCGTAGCTGGCCGCCCAACAGGCCGCGTCCTCCGGCTCGGCCAGAACGATGCGCGGCCGCTCGGCGCCCCACCGACGTTTGGCGACGCTGGCGACGGCGGCCGCCATGCCGCCGACGCCCGCCTGAAGAAAGATGTGGCTCGGCGCCGCTCCGAGCGCGTCGAACGCCTCCGCCGCCATCAGCTCGTAGCCCTGCATGACGTCCTTCGGGATGTCCATATAGCCCGGATAGGAGGTGTCGGAGACGACGGTCCATCCTTCCCTCGCGGCCGTCGCCTCGGCCTCGCGCACGCTGTCGTCGTAGTTGCCGTCCGTCCGGCGCACTTCGGCTCCATAGGCTTCGATCGCCTGGGCGCGGCCTTCCGAAACGGTCGCGTGAATGAAGATGACGCAGCGGCAGCCGGCGCGCTTGGCGCCCCAGGCGACGGATCGGCCGTGATTGCCGTCGGTCGCGCAGCAGACGGTGACGCCGCCTGGCTGTTCGCCCTTGGCGCTTGCGGCCGCGACGACGCGCTCCACGGCATAAGCGCCGCCAAGCGCCTTGAAACTGCCGAGGCCGAAGCGCGGACCTTCGTCCTTATAGGCAAGCGCGGCGACGCCGATCTCGGCGGCGAGGCCCGGCAGATCGACCAGCGGGGTCGGCGCGTAACCCGGCCAGCCTTTGATCGCTCGCGCGGCGGCGGCGAGCGCTTCATCGGAAAGGATGGCGTTTTGGGCGTCCGTCCAGGGCGCGGACCGGAACGCCGCTTTGTTCAGGTGAAATGTCGGTTCGGACAAGAGTGGGGCCAGCAAATCGTGATGGATCAGGAAAGGACGCCCCCGCCGCAGCGTCGCGACAGGGGCGTCCCGCATAGAGCCGTTGGAACGGCGCGCCTTAGAAGGCGGACTTCTCTTCTTCGATGGACGCCAGCAGCGCGTCGAGCATGGCGACGCCTTCGGCGCCGTACTGCTTCTCGATCAACGCGCGGACGGCGGGCTGGGCCGAAGCGGCGAATTTCGCCTGCTCCGCCGGCGGCACGACGTTCACTTCCATCTTCGCGGCGAGCGCGGGCAGACCGTTCTCGGATGCTTCGATGACGCGGGAGACCGAGCGGCCGGCTTCGGTCGCAACGTCCGACGCCCAGTTGATCAGCGTCTTGTTGGCCGGGCTCAGGCCGTCAAAGAACTCCTTGTTCATCGTCCAGATATAGGGCGTGATGATGTGATTGGTGACCGACAGATACTTCTGCACCTCATCGAACTTGGCGAAGGCGATGATCGGCACCGGGTTCATCTGACCGTCGGCGACGCCGGTCTGAAGCGCGGTATAGACCTCTGCCCAGGGCAGCGGCGTCGGCTGGCCGCCGAGGGACGCGACGATCGCCTCATGGGTAGGCAGCGTCATCGTGCGGATGCGCAGGCCCTTCATGTCCTCGATGGAGGTGATCGGCCGCTTGGAGTTCGTGAAGGCGAAGAACCCGCCGGAATCGATGATGCCGAGCACCTTGAGTTCGGTCTTGGCTTCCAGGTCGCCGATGAACTTCTTGCCGAAGGAGCTGTCCTTCGAAATCACGCGGGAGGCGACGCCGATATTCGGGAACGCGAAGGGAATGTCGAACACGCCGACCAGATTGTAGTGCTGGGCCATGCCGCCGGAGGACGAGATCGTGCTTTCGACGAGGCCGCCGCGCACCTGCTCGATGACCTCGTTGTCCTTGCCGAGCTGGCCGTTCGGGAAGAGCTGCACCTCGATCGAGCCGTTCGAACCGCTTTCGACCAGCGACTTGAAGATCGCCGTCATGGCGCCGGAGTGGCTCTTGAAAGGGTCCTCCGGGTTCAAGTGGGCGAGGCGGATGGTGACGTCAGCCGCGAGGGCGCTCGCGGAGATCGTCGATATCGCGGCTGCCGCCGCCAGGGTCTTGATGAACTTCAAAACGCTTACTCCTTGAAGATGTTCGATCGGGTGGTTCGGAAGCGCTTCACGCGTCAGAGCCCGAACAGACGCGGGAAGAACAGGGTCATGCTCGGCCAATAGGCGATCATCAGCAGGACGACGGCTTCGGCGAGAATGAACGGCCAGAGCGACTTAGTGATCGCCTCGACCGTCTCTCCGGTGACGGACGCCAGGACGAACAGACATGCGCCCACTGGCGGCGTCATCAGCGAGATGTTGAGGCAGAGGATGATCATGATGCCGGCATGCACCGGGTCCATGCCGATCTTGAGGGTGAGCGGCGCCAGCACCGGCGCCAGGATGATCAGGGTGGCGTTGATATCCATCACGAGGCCGATCGCGAGCAGCAGCATGATGATCAAGCCGATCACGATGTCCGGATCGTTGGATACGGCGAAGATCGCTTCGGCGACCATCTGCGGAATCCGATTGAAGGTCATCCACCAGCCGAGGATCGTGGCTGAGGCGATGATCAGGAAGATCACGCCGGTGATCCGCGTCGTGCGGACGCCGATCTCGTAAAGGTCGCGCCAGGTGAGCGCCCGATAGATGACGCCCCCGACGAACAGCGCATAGGCGACGGCGATGGCGGCGGCTTCGGTCGGCGTCGCGATGCCGCCCAGAATCGAGCCCAGAATGAAGATCGGCAGCAGCGCCGCGAGGAAACCCTCGCGCAAGGCGGAGGCGACGCCGCGGAAAGACGGCCGCCCTTCCCCCTTCGGCAGATTGAGGCGCTTCGCCTGCGACGCGATGACCACCATGCAGACGACGCAGATCAAGAGCCCTGGCAGGATGCCGGCCGCGAACAGGCCCGCGATCGAGACGCCCATGATCGAGCCATAGATGATCGCGAGCGTGGATGGCGGAATGGTCGGGCCGATGATCGAGCCAGCGGCCGTAACGGCGCAGGCGTAGGAACGCGTATAGCCCGCCTTCTGCATCGCCGGCACCAGCGTATTGCCGAAGGCGGCGGCGTCCGCGGTCGCGGAGCCGGTGATGCCAGCGAACATTACAGACGCCACCATGTTGGAGTGGGCCATGCCGCCCCGCATCCAACCGACCAGCGCGTCCGCCAGTTTCACGAGCCCTTCCGTGATGCCGGAGCGGTTCATGATCTCGCCCGCCAGGATGAAGAACGGCATGGCGAGGAAGGGAAACAGGTCGAGCCCGGCGAACACCCGGTCGGGCGCCATGGTCATAAAGCGCGGCCCCATGTCCAGAATGCCGATCACGCCGGAGACGCCGATGGCGATGCCAACCGGCATGCCGAGCGCCAGGAACCCAAAGAAGGCGACAGCCACCAGGAGCATGCCCATCAGACCGGCCCTCCGCCCAGCGTCGCAGGACCGACGGTCTTCGGCGGCCGGCTATCCGTCCAGTCGATGAAGGCAGAGAGGGCAAGCTGCAACGCCGCGAGGAAGGCCGCCAGGGGCACGCCCATGAAGGGATAGCCCTTGGGCATGGCGTAGATCATCGTCATGCGCCCGAACCCCTTCTCCGCGAAGCCGATGCCGTACCAGAACAGGGCGGCGAAGAAGGCGACGCCGATCAGGTCGAACGCCAGGATCATCACGCGGCGCAGCCCGAGCGGCAGGCGTCCCAGGATGAAGGCGACGCCGATATGCTCCCGATAGACGATGGCGCTGGAGACGGCGAGCAACGCCATCCAGATCATCAGATACCGGGCCAGTTCCTCGGTGAATGTCAGCGGCAGCGGGATGACATAGCGGACAAGAACGCCAAGCCAGACATCCAGCACCAGGATCAACAGCAGAAAAACGCAGAAGCGCTCGACGAACCAGTTGATCCGAAGACTGAGCTTCCGTGCATTTTCGGCTATCGTCGGCATGCCGTCATTCCATCGCCGCAGCCCGCGCCGCAACTCGTTAACCGATAGTGAAAATGTTTTTGCATATTGTCAATTACAATGAAAAATACATTGCCAACCGGACCGTTGCAGGAGCCGCGCGATGACGAACGACGCCGCCCGCCCCAAGGGGTCGCTCACCGCACGGCTGCACGCCGTCTACGCGGACCTGCCAGCCGGAGAGCGAAAAGCGGCTGATTTCGTGCTGGATCGGCCAGGCGAACTCGCGGCGTTTACCGGCGGCGAACTCGCCGAGCAGGTCAGCGTTTCCAACGCCACGGTATCGCGGCTGTTCCGCCGTCTTGGCTACAACTCCTATGACGAGGCCCGTCAGGCCTCGCGGGCGATGCGCGCCGTCGGATCCCCCCTCTATCTCGCGGGCGGATCGCAGAACCTGGCGACGGTGAGCCGACGCTTCGCCGCGGACGCCGAGGCGGTCTCCGCCACCATGGCGATGACAAACCCCCAGGCGATCCGCGAAGCGACGTCGGCCATCGCGGCGGCGCGGCGCGTGCGGGTCGCGGGATTTCGGAACGGCTTCTTCGCAGCGGAATATGGCCGGGCGATGTTCGCCCAGATACGCCCGGACGTCGCCCTGTTAACCCGGGCGGGTCAGACCCTCGCGGAAGGCGTCGCTGAGCTCGAGGCAGGCGACGTCGCGATCGTCGTCGGCGTGCGGCGGCGCATCGCCGGCTTCGCGCGCCTGATGGAGACTCTCGGCGAAACCGGCGCGGACGTGCTCCTGATCGCCGACCGCAGCATTCGCCAGTCGCCGAGCCACGCGCGCTGGTTCCTGACCGTCGCCGTCGAAACGGCCGACACGCTCGACAGTTATGCCGGCTTGATGGCGCTGATGCGCCTGCTCGCCGCCGAGACGACCGAACATCTCGGCTCGGACGCGCGCCATGTACTCGAGCGGATCGAGCGCGCGCACGAGGCGCTGGACGAACTGGAATAGCTCTTAACGGGCGGCTGAGCCGGTCGCGGCGACGGCCTAAAGCTTAATGGTCGGGTAGCTTGGCTTGGTCTGCGCGTCCGGGCTGTCTACAGGCTGGGAATATTCATCAACCTGCTCGTCTTTAACGCCATTCACTCTCAGCCAGGACGAAGACAGCGAGGTCAAAGTTGGTGTGGTGTTGCTATACATGCCGCCGCCAACGACGCCATCGACAGCTTCGTCGTCGATTTGCTCCGGCGCCGATGAGACTTCGCGTTTATTTTCAGTCATGGAATCCTCACAACTTTGAACGCTCGGGAGGACAAGCAAAGCACAATTGAGGCTTGGCGTCCAATCGACAGAGTAGAATGGCCTATAGTATCGTGCGACGCAGACATTCGGCCTGCGCCCGGAGACGCGCGTCGCGATATTGGAAGAAGTTGGAGCGACTATGCCGACCGCTGTGGCGATGGCGCAGCTTCGGCCAACCATCCCTCCAGCTTCTGTCCTAAAGCCATTACATGCGGCGTCTTGACGACGCCGGCGTGATCGCCCGCATTCTCGATGACGTCCATGTCCTTTCCGAGCAACAGCCGCCATTCTTGAAGCGCCTCAGGCGCCGAGGGATTATCAATCCCGGAAACGACCAATGATCTCGTCAACGCCAAAGGTGACGGGCGGTATCGTTTCAGCGCCATGCGATGGGCGTCTTCGATGTCGGCGGTGTCCTCCGCCGCGCCCGTCGCGACATCCACGACGCGCCGCAAACGCTGCGCGACTCCGGCAAAATCGCCCTCGACGATCGGCTTGCCGAGCAGGCGGAGATTCCGCCGAGCGCGGTTCGCCCGCCCGGCTTTTTGACTTTCCTCCGTCCAGGGAGCGATCGGCTCAATCAAGATCAAGGCCGAAACGGCGCCGCCCCGCTGCATAAGCGCATGGGCCGTCTCGAACGCCAGGACCGTGCCGAAGCTGTACCCCAGCAAGACCGGCGGCGGATCATTGTCATGGCAGAGGATCGTGTCGGCGACATCCGCCGCGAGGTCGGCCATCGTCGACGCCGGCTTCGTCTGGCCATCGAGCCCGCGCGGGTGGACGCCATAGACGGTTCGACCGCCATCCAGAAACGGCAGCAGTTCCAGATAGTCGGAGAGATGGCCGCCGCGAACGTGCATGGCGAAGATCGCGTCCCGCTTGCCGCCTCGTTTCAGCAGGACCCGCCGTTCCAGGGGGCTTGCCGCGCCTCCATCGTCGCGGGCGGCGATGCGCCGGTCGATCCGCTCCGCGAGCGCGCGCACCGTCGCGCCGTCCAGGATAAGGCTTTCCAGGGGCGTTCGAATGCCGAACGCGCTTTCGATCTCCATGATCATCGTCATCGCCTGGAGGGAATCGCCGCCAACGTCGAAGAAGTCCTCCTCGAGCCCGAAATTCTCGTGGTCGAGCACCTCTCGCCAGATCTGCGCGATCCTGGTTTCCGTCGGCGATCCGCGCTGGGGTCCGCCTTCTGACTTCTGGGCCGCGAGGATTGGCAACGGGTCGGGCAATGCGTTCCTTTGGATCTTGCCTGTCCCGGTCATCGGCAAGGCGTCCACCGCCTGAAACATGGCCGGGATCATGTAATTCGGCACGCGCTCGGCGAGATAGCGACGCAGGTCCAGCGGGTCCGGGGCGGGCCATGCGACGGGAATGAAGAAGCAGGCGAGACGGCGAATGCCATAGGAGCCTTCGAACGGCGCCACGGCCGACATCCTGACGCCGGGGTGTTCGTCCAGGAACTGCTCCACCTCCGTCGGCCGCACGTTATAGCCGCGGATTTTGATCTGCTCATCCATCCGGCCGACAGGATGAAGGTTCCCTGCATAGTCCCGGTAGGCGAGAAACCCCGTATAGCAAAGGACGTTGTCGCTGTTCTCAGGGTCCGGCTTGAAAACCTCCGCCGAGCGCTCCGTGTCGTTGTGATAAGCGGACGGGATATAGGGGGCGGAGACGACCAATTGACCGGGCTGGCCATCCGGCGCGTCGACGCCCGCATCGTCCACGAGACGCGCCAGGTCTGGAGAGAGCAACGGCCCCATCGGCGCTGTATCGAAAGTGAACGGTTCACCGTTCAGATGTACGAAACGGGTCACGTCGCCGTGCTCGGTCGCCCCAAATCTGTTCGAGAACCGCGCGCCCCGCAGGGTATGGGCGTCGAACTGCTCAACGTCGAGACGGTTTGGCGGTTCGCCGACCAGTCCGACTTCCTCGATATCCGTGAATACGGCGTCTGTCGCGGCGACCAGTTGCCGGAACATCGCGGTGAAACAGCAGAGGCACGTGATGCGGCGCTCCAGCAGCCAATCGGCCAGCGCATGGGGACCGTGGGCTCGGAAATCGAAGCATTCGACCTGATCGCCAGAAAGGAAGGAGATCAGGTCGTCGGTGTCCGAGAAAAGGTTGAAGACAGCGTATCGATGTCGGGTCTCCGGCGGGCGCGGCCGCGGCATGAAGGTTGTTTTCTGCGCAAGGCGAAGGTCCAGCTTATGGCGCGTTTGCGGAACGCCCTTGGGCCTGCCGGTCGAACCGGAAGTGTAACGTATGCTGATCAACGCATCCGGGTCGTAGCGAATGCCCTCGGGCAGGCCCGTCCCGGCGTCGGGATCGAGGCGCTCCATCGTGACGATCGGCTCGTTCGGCAATATCGTCCGCGCGAGATCCAGGAACCGCGGCTCCGCCACGACGCGGGCGGCGCCGGCATGTTCGGACAGGCCGCGCAACGCCGTCAGCGGATCGTTCGGATCCAAGCGGAAGAGCGCCATGTTGGCTTTGATCGCGCCCAGAAAAGCGACGATGCGCCCGATGCCGACATCGCCCAAGTATCCAAGGATATCGTTGTCCGACCGGCGCGCCGCCCACAGTTTCGCCGCGAACTGGTTGGAGACGAGGTCGAGTTCCGCATAGGTCAGTTCCCGGCCCTCGAACGCGACGGCGACGGCGTCTGGAGATTGGCGCGTCCAATGTTCAAAACGTTCCATGAAATGACGCATCAAGACCGCCCGGTCACGCTTGCCGATCTAGTATTGATAAACAATGTTGGCGACCAAATCATTAAACATCGTAACGAAAGCGGCGGCGGATCGCATTCTTACGGCTAACCGTCAAATAGAAAGCCGGCGGCTAGCGTACGCCGTCCGCCTTCACGTCGACGATCGTTCGGGCGCTCCGGTACGCGTCGCCCACATGCTGCATGAACGCCCGCACCTTGGGCGATACGAACCGCGCGCTCGGCGCCACCGCATAATATGTGCGGGTCTCGCCGGTCCACTCGGGATAGACCTGGACCAGCCGACCGGCGTCCAGTTGCCCGCGCGCCAGAACGTCGAAGACGTTGATGAGCCCGATGCGATCCATCGCCGCCCGGATCAGGACCGGCGTGCTGCTGCAATTGAACTGGCCCGCCGGCGTCAGCTTCGCCACCGCCGCCCCGCGCGTGAAACGCCATTCCCGGGGGGTATATTGTCCGTTGCTCAACACGCCCAGACACAGGCCCGGGTCCAGGTCGCCCAGATTGTCCGGCAATTCGTTGCTTTCCAGAAAGGCCGGCGCGGCGCAGACGATGCTCGTCGCGTCAAAGATGGGGCGCGCCCAGTTCTGCGCGCTGTCGACATGGTCGAGGCGGATGGCGACGTCCGTGCCATGCTCGATCATGTTGCGCGGGGTATTGGTCAAGGAAAACGAGATGGACAGGTTCTGGTATTTCTCCAGGAAGCTTGCGACCAAGGGATAGATCAGCGTTTCGCCGACGGTCACCGTCGCCTCGACCCGTATCGTGCCCGAGAACGCCTCTGAATCGCTTCTGACTTCGTCGTCGGCGCTTTGGAGCTCCCGCAAGACCTCGACGCATCTCTCGTAGTAGTGCGCGCCCTCGTCCGTGAGATGGAGACGGCGGCTGCTGCGCTGAATCAGCGTGACGCCCAGATGGGCTTCCAGCGTCTTGATCCATTCGGTGACCGACGCGTTCGATACGCCAAGCTTGCTGGCCGCCTTGCGAAAGCTGCCGCTTTCCGAGACGGATACGAAGACCTCCATGGCGCGAAACCTGTCCATCTGAGCCGGCGTCCCTCCTACGTTTTCCGCCATTATCGCCGAAAATCGCGACATGGCGAACAGCGACGCGGCCACGGGACGAAGCGCTTTCGATGACAGAGCATGACGCCCGCTCGCCCGAGGACGATGACGCGTGGACCGCCATCGTTCGGAATTCCCGAACTCTGGTTTTTGCCTCACCGAATGCGAACGGACGTTTCGCGCTTGATTTCCCAACCTCGGCCGATAGCATTTTCATTCCCTCAAACCCACCCAGAAACGCCTTTTTATTTTTTTCTCAAGGCGAAAACTTCGAGCTTACTTATCTTTTTCTTTTTCATAACCAACGCCGCGAAAATCCCCAGCCATAAGGGGAGCGGAACCGACGGCGAGGAGACGCGACCATGGCCGAACTGCAAGACCGGCAGACCGAAAACAAGGACGGCTCGAAAATCACCGAAGAGGGCCTCGACAAGCTCCGACGGATGATCGGGAACAAGTTTCCCCTGCATGAGCAGTTCAACACCGTCGTCACCGAGGACGCCATCCGCCACTACGCGCTCGGGATGGGCGACGACAATCCCCGCTGGGTCGATCCGGAATACGCCAAGACGACCCGTTGGGGCGGCGTCATCGGACACCCGACATTTATCCTCACCTGCGGCTCCGCCCGCTCCCAGGGACTGCCCGGCGTCCATGCGTTGTTCGCCGGCATCGATCTGCGCTGCCATGCGCCGATCGAGGTCGGAACCCGCGTCAGCGCGACGGCGGCGTTGACCGGTCTGGTCGAAAAGCAGGGCAAATATGCCGGCCGCCAGTTCCAGCAGATCTACACGGTCGACTACAAGGACGAGAACGATAAGCAGCTCGCCACCCTCGATACCTATACCTTCCGCACCGAACGGCAGACCGCATCCTCCAAGGGCAAGTACAAGCAGGTCGAGCGGAAAACCTGGACCGATGAGGAACTGGAGGAAGTCGAGGCCGACCTCGACCGGGAGCGGGAGCTTCGACGCGGCGCGGAGACCCGCTATTTCGAATCCGTCTCGGTCGGGGACAGCGTCGGCCCCGTGGTGAAAGGCCCGCTGACGGCGACGGACTGCATCTGCTTTCTGATCGGCTTCGGCTACATCTTCGTGCGCGCCCACCGCCAGTGGCACGAATTCAGAAGCGCCCACCCGCGCGCCGGCATCAAGAACAGCTACGGGGTCTGGGACGTCCCGGAACGGGTCCACTGGGAGGAGGAGATGCCGCAGAAGATCGGCATGCCGGCCCCCTATGACTATGGCAATCAGCGCATCGCCTGGTTCGACCACGGCATTCACGACTGGATGGGCGACGACGGCTGGCTGCGGCGCCTGAAGGTCCGCATCAGCGCGCCGAATTTCTTCGGCGACGTCACCTGGGTGAAAGGCAAGGTCACCGCGCTCGACGAGGCGGACGGGTGCGTCACCGTCGATATGGAGGCGGTCGACCAGCGCGGGCGGGTGACCGCGACGGCGCTCGCCGAGGTCATCCTGCCGCGCCGGTGATCGGCCCTATCCGCCCCTAGAGGGAGAGGCCCCATGCCCTCCGGACCCGACGACATGCACGCCCTCGGCTTTATCCGCGTCCTCGATCTCAGCGAGAACGTCGCCGGCCAGTTCTGCTGTCGCATGCTGGCCGACCATGGCGCGGACGTGACCCTGGTGGAGCCGCCCGCGGGCTCCGCGCTTCGCGCCGAGGGGCCGTTTCGCGAAACGGCGGATGGCCAGCGGGAGTCGCTGCTGTTCGAGCACCTGAATCTCGGCAAGAAGTCCGTCGCGCTCGATCCCGAGACGGAAGACGGCATGGCCCTGTTCGCCGAACTGGCGGCGGCGGCGGACGTGATCGTGGCGCCGGCCGGGTTCGACAAGGCCGCCCTGCATCGGATCAATCCGAACTGCATCGTCAACATCGTCAGCCCGTTCGGCGACGATGGGCCGAAACGCCATTGGCGCGGCGCCGAGATCATCTATCAGGCGATGTCGGGCATGATGAACCAGAACGGGCGCCGCGACCGCGAGCCGCTTTACGGCGTCGGTCAGCGCGCCTCCTATTGCACGGGCGTGGCGGCCTACAGCGCCATCGTCGCCGCGTTGATCCACCGGGAGGCGACGGGCGAAACGCAGGACCTGGCGGTCGACATCGCCCATACGGCGGCCTCGATGATGTACCCCCTCGCCTTGCAGTATTCCTACAACGGCACGTTCGAGCGGCGCGGCAGCACAGGCCTGCCGCTGATCGAGGTCGAGACTGCGAACGGCTGGATTTCGATCTGGATCCGCGCCGACAAGTTCGAGGCGACCTGCCGGGGCCTCGGCATGGCGGAAATGATCACGGACCCGCGTTTCGCCGACCCGAACGATCGCAAGACGAATTTCGGGACCTTCGTCGAGGAGGTGCAGAAACGCGTCCGCGAGCTCGACGGGGAAGAACTGGTCCGGTCCCTCCAGTCGGACCATGGCGTCGCCGCCGCCCGCTGTTACCGTCCATCCCAGCTCGGGCCGGACGCCCGGCATCTGGCGGAGCGCGATTACTGGAAGTCTATCCAGACGGATGACGGCGAACGGTTCGTTCTCGGCCCGCAGTTCCGCATGAGCCGCACGCCCGCCCGGCGCCCAACGCCGGCGCCGAAGCTTGGGCAGGCGAACGCCCGGAGCGCAGGATGAACCAGCCTCGAAATATCCTTCCCCCCGCCCGGCAGACCTCGCCCGCCCCGTCCGAAGGCCTGCCCCTCAGCGGCATGCGGATCGTCGAGCTTACGGTGGCGTGGGCCGGCCCCATGGCTGGGCGCGTGCTCTCCTATCTGGGCGCGGAGGTCATTCACGTAGAACCCGCGAACAACCTCGATTCCTGGCGCTCCTACATGCCGCTCTTCCTGCCCAAACGATATCCGGATCGCGAAGGCGGCGAACGACGCTACAACCGCGCCGCTCTCTTCAATTCCCAGAACACGGACAAGCTTTCCTTCTCCCTGGACATCAAGGCGCCGGGCGGCAAGGCGGTGTTCAACGACCTGATCGCTTCGGCGGACGGCCTGATCGCCAATTTCACGCCCGGCATGCTCGATCGCCTCGGCTACGCGAACGAGGCGCTCTGGGCGCTGAAGCCGGACCTTTGCATCGTCGAGATGCCCGGCTTCGGCAATTCCGGCGCCATGCGGGACTGGAAGGCGCTCGGCCCGACCATGGAGCAGGCGGCGGGCATGTGCGCGATCATCGGCTATGGCGACGGCAAGCCCGTTTCCACCGGCCCCGCCTATATGGACCCGATCGGCGGCTTCCACGGCGCCGCCGCCATGCTGACGGCGTTGCTGCACCGGCGGCGCACCGGCGAAGGGCAGTATGTCGAAGTTCCGCAGATCGAGGCGGCGATGCACCTGATCGGCGAACACCTGCTCCACGCGGCCGAAACCGGCGACGATCCGATCGCGGACGGCAACCGCCTGCCCGATGCCGCGCCCCACGACGCCTTCCGGGCCGAGGGCGAGGACGAATGGGTCGTCATCGCTGTTAGAAAAGAGGATGAATGGCGCGCCCTATGCGCCATTCCGGGCCTGGAAGCGCTCGCGCAGGACGCACGCTTCGCCACGCTCGAAGGCCGCATCGAGAACCAAGGCGCGCTCAAGGCGATGATCGAAGCCTGGACGATCGGGCGAGACAAGCACGCGACCGCCGGAGTATTGCAGGATGCCGGCGTCCCCGCCGCCGCCGTTTACAAGGCGAATGACGCGTTGACCTGCGACTATCTGAACGCGCGCGCGTTCTCGACGCCGCTAACCCATCCCGAGGCGGGAACCCATCCGCACCAAGGCATGCCCTATCGTTACGAGAAAACGCCCGTCTCTCATCGGCGCGCGGCGCCCTGCTTCGGCGAACACAACCACTACATTCTGCGGGACATCCTGAAGCGAACCGACGCCGATATCGCAGACCTGGAGCAAGCAGGAACGATCCGCTCGGTTCCGGACAGGATCTTCGAGATCAGGAAGCCGCGGAAACCGTCTGGCTGAGGGCGCGGCTGGCAAGCGAACGTCCCGCTTAGCGCTCGCCGGCCGCCGCGTCGCGGTGCGCTTCAAGCGCCGTCGTTTCGTCGATGCGCCGCGCATCCACGATCTGGCGGGCGATATGCTCGGGAAAGCCGATGCCGACAAGCAGGCTCTCGGTCAATTGCAGGCTCGCCTCCACGGTCTCGGGCACGACGTGATGGGCGCCGGCTTTCAGCAGCGCGCCCGCATGCGCCACATCCCGCGCCCTGGCGAAGATCGGCACATGGGGCCAGCGTCGTCGAACGGCGGCCGCGATCGCTTCCGCCGCGGCCGGGTCATTCATGGTGAGCACCAGGCCGGCGGCGTTGGCGATCCGGCAGCGTTCCAGGACATCCTCCCGGCTGGCGTCGCCGAAGGCGAGCGCGGCATCGCTCCGCCGGAGCCGCGCCACATCGCGCGCGCTGCTGTCGATCGCCAGATAGGGCGTCTCCGTTTTCGAAAGCGTATCGCCCAAAAGCTGGCCGACCCGTCCATAGCCCGCAATGACCACATGGCCTTCCAGGCCCTCGGCGGGAGCGAACGTCTGAGCGCCGACGCTTTCGAGCCGGCCCGCCAGCCGTTTCGCCAGATCGACCGCAAACGGCGTCGCGAGCATCGTCAGACTGGTGACAAGCATCATGAACTGCGCGACTTCGTTCGCCACCAGTCCGGTCGCGAGCGCTAGCGCCACGACGAGGAAGGCGAACTCGCCGCCCTGCCCCAACGTCAACGAAGTCTCGGCGGCGACGGCGACGCCCTGGCCGAACGCCCGGGCGAGCCCGTAGATGATCGCGCCCTTGATGGCGAACAGCCCGACGACGGAGGCGACAAGCCAAAGCGGGCGCGCCAGAACCTGCCCGACGTCGATGTTCATGCCGATCGAAACGAAGAACAGGCCGAGCAGCAGGCCCTTGAACGGCTCGATATCGGCTTCGATCGCGTGGCGATACTCGGTTTCGGCAAACAGGAGCCCCGCCAGAAAGGCCCCCAGGGCCATGGACAGCCCGGCGGACGCCGTCAACGAGGCGATGCCGATGATCGCCAGCAGAACGAACGCCAGGAACATCTCGCGGCTTTCCGTCACGCCGATAATGCGGAAGAAAGGCCGGATCACCAGTCGGCCAATGACGAAAATCGCCAGGACGGCCAGGCAGGCCTGCCCGATCGCGAGCCCGAAAGCGACGAGCGGCGAGCCCGACTGCGCGGTTCCGAACGCCGTCACCAGCAGAATGATCGGCAGAACGGCAAGGTCCTGAAACAGCAGAATAGCAAAGCTCGCGCGGCCGGAGGCCGTCGACAAGCGACGGCCCTCCGTCAGCAGCTGCATGACGATGGCGGTCGACGAGAGGGCAAAGCCCGCGCCAAGGACGATCGCCGCCTCGAGGCTGTTGCCGAACAGACTGGCGATGCCGGCGATGACCGCAGCCGTCGTCAGCACCTGCGCGCCGCCCAGGCAGAAAACCATCCGCCGGAGCGACCACAGCCGTTCGAGCGAAAGCTCCAACCCGATCATGAAGAGCAGGAAGACGACGCCCAGTTCGGCCAGCGCCCGGACGCTCGCCAGATCGTCGATCGCGCCGTAGGCGAGCCAGGGCAGCGCTTCCTCGAAGCGGACAAGCCCGTTCGGACCGATAGCGACGCCCACGGCAAGAAACCCGATGACCGAGTTCACGCCGAGCCTTCGCATCAGCGGCACCGCGACGCCGGCGGCGAACAGAAAAACCAGCACGTCCTCGAGATTGAGGTCCGACGTGTGCATCGCCTACGTCCCCCGCCAAGCGTCCGAAACGCCGTCTTCCGCCCCGGCCTTGCCTCGCTGCTTCGAGCCGGCCGCGGCGGCGATCACGACGCCACAGGCTTACCCGACTTGGCCGCTCCGCAATACTTTTTCGGCAAGCCCGACCAACAGGTCTTCCACCCGTTCCGATGTCGCCTCGTCGAACGCAAGGTCCGCGATCACGCCGGAACTGCCGCCGAGATAGGGCAGCAGCGCGTTCTCATGCACCCTGATCCTGCCCGTCGTACGGTCGGGAACGAACGTCAGGCTCGGCATCGTCAGCGTAAACCCGTGGTCTTCGGCGTCGGTCTGAACGTGCAGCTCGAAGGCGGCCCGGTCGGGCTCCGCCAGCACTTCGGAATGCACCTCGTGCGCCGCAAGCAATTCGGCGACGTCGCGCATGGCCGGCAGGATCGCGTCCCGGCAAACATGATCGAACGCCTGGTTGAACGTCTCCACCGTGGCGACGGCCTTATCCGCCTTGAGGTGGAGAAACTTCTTGTCGTGCGCGGCAAGCACCGCTTCCAGTTTTTGTATCGTTTGCGAACGCATTGGCGCGCCCTCCTCATCTAAGTTGACAACGGGCCGGCGCGTGCGCGCGCAATCGACCCAACGTCCTTGCCTCATCAGATGGGCGCCCGGACCCTCGTTCAAATTGATCCAGGTCATTTGCGCGAATGATCGCCTGCCTGTCGATCGCTCCGGCAGGCAGGCGCGCTCACGCGGCGGCTCGGCCAGAAGCCCGCCGCTCGACGCCTTCGACGATAGCCGATCGGCCGTTACCGGACCCGCTTATCGGCGTGCGCTGTGAATTCCACTGTCGTGTCCGCAGTCGCCACGGCGACCGATCCGTAGATGGGTCAGCGCTGCTTCCAGGCTTTGACGAAATAGCGCGCGTCTTCCTGGCTGACGCCCCAGAGCTCGAAGTCGACGCGTACGGCGTCGTAAAGCGAGACCTCGCCGCTTCTCGGCTTGTCGAAATCCCGATAGGCGCCGACCTTGACCTCCATGCCGTCGAGGGCGCGGCCCTCGGTCTTGGCGATCGTCTCGACCATGTTCACCGCACATGCGGCGACGGACGCGCAAAAGAGCTCGCCTGCCCCGACAGCTTCGCCGCCGGTATTCTCGGCCACCCAATGATGATTGCGCGCATTGCAGATCGACCGTCCGGCTATGCCGGAGCTATAGCTGCGCGCCTCATAGGCTAACGCCAGTTCAGCCATCGCTCACTCCCAAGCTGGTCTCGCACACGCAGTTTCGCATCGAAGGCCGGTCCGGGCAATCGCTTGCCAAGGCCGGTCCGACGAAGGCTATGGCCGGCTATCCGCTGAAAACGAAGTCCGCGTCCGACAGGTCGCCGATGTTCAGGCCGACGAGGCGCACCACGTCGGCGTTTCCGGCCAGGCGGATCTCTATCCCGGCGTTATTGCCGAAAATCAGGGGATCGATCTCGGAGAAGAGGCCGAAGCCGAACGCGCTGACATCCATCAGATCGGCCCCGAGATCGAAATCCAGGATCGTATCGACGCCCATACCCGTCGTCAGGACGAACAGGTCTTCGCCGCCGCCGCCGCGCATCTGATCTTCGCCGGCGCCGCCGTCGAAGATATCGCCGCCGCCGCCGCCGATCATCATGTCGTCGCCGGAGCCGCCTAGGAGTTCGTCCGCGCCGGTATTGCCGACCAGCAGGTCGTCGCCCGAACCGCCGTTCAGGCGATCCTTGCCCGCGCCGCCGCGCAGTTCGTCGTCCGCGCTGTTGCCGAACATTCTGTCGTCGCCCGCGCCGCCGTGAATATCGTCCGCTCCGGCGCGTCCGGCGAGGAAGTCGTCTTGATCGGCGCCGATGAGGATGTTCGCTTCGCCGTCGCCGCGAAGCTCATTTGGCCCGGCGCCGCCCTCGACGTTTTCGACATTCCGCACGATGGCGATATCGCCGTTCTCATGCAGAACTCGGCCATCCATCAGATCGACAAGGACGCCGCTGCCGAGCCCGACGAAGATGAGCGAGTCGACGCCCGCGCCGCCGTCGATATCGTCTGCCCCGCGCGCTGGCTCGAAGAAATTGTCGCCCGCGTCGCCGATGAGCACATCGGCGAAATCCCCGCCCTGGACGCCTTCGATGGAGAAGAGGGAATCGACGCCGCCGAAACCGTCATCCAATGCGATCGACGCCGAAAGATCGACGACCACGCCCGAGGGCGACGCGTCGTAGTTCACACGGTCGAGGCCCGCGCCGCCAAAGATCAGATCGTCGCCTTGCAGCCCTTCGAAGGATTCGAACGCGGGCAGCAACTGGGACGGCGATACGCCGGCCTGGCCGCCATCCGAGCCGAACAGGAAGTCGTTGAATGCGGTCGCGCGCACTTCGAACACGCCGCTGACCCGATCCAGGCCGAAACCGGGCGCATTGATCGCGCCCGCGCCAAGGTCCGCGAAGATCGCCCCATTGGCGCCAGCGCCATATTCGACGGTCGTTTGCCCGTCGCCGTTCACCACGTCGTCGCCCGGCTGGCTTTGGAATACGTTCGAGAGATCGCGCGTGATGGAAAGATCGACCGTACCGAACGCCGTTCCGCCGTTGCCGTCTTGCAATTGGTAGATGAAGCTGTCCGCGCCGGAGAAACTGGCGTCCGGCGTATAAATGAACTCGCCGTTCCTGGAAATCACGACGCCGCCGTGCGTCGGCGGGCTCGAAGCCGCTTCTGCGACCCGGAGCGTGTCTCCATCCGCATCGGAATCCAAGCCGAAGCCGTTATCGGCCAGCAGGTCCCCGATGATCTGTTCGCCCTGAAGGCCGACGAACTGGTCGTCCGCCGCGACCGGCCCCTGATTCCCGCCGCCGCGCACATTCACGACAAGGCGCTGATCGACGACGCCGCCCTCGCCATCGACGATATTGTAACGGAACCGCACGGACTCGAGCTCGCCGTCGGCGAGGAAGTCGTAGAAGCTTGGGTCGACCTCGATTTGGTTTCCGTTAAGCAGGAAGCCGCCGTCGTCGCCTCGAATGACGCGGAAGTCCTCGACGCTCAGAACCGCGGTCGCGTCCGGATCGACGGCGCCGTCCAGCAGATCGATCGAGAACGGCGCGTCGGCCGCTTCCGCCTTCTCTCGAATGGTGCCCTGGGTCGTCGGCGCGTCGTTCAGACCGACGATATCGATATCGACCTGACCGTCCGCCAACCCATTGGACCCGCCGGCGTCGACGATGCTGTAGGTAAAGCTGTCGCTGCCGGTCTCGCCGGCGCCGAGAAAGTCGAAAGCGCCGTTCGGATCGTAGGAGAACGTTCCGTCGGCGTTGACGATTACGATCGCGCCGGATGCAAGCATGACCGATTGGCCCGGCGCCCCGCCTTCGACCGCGGCGACGAAGATCGCATCGTCCTCGGGATCGACATCGTTGGCGAGGAGACCGAGGCCGGGGTCCGACACGGCAAGCGGCGTATCCTCATCGGTGGCGAAGCTGTCGTCTGCCGGAACCGGCTGGCCGCCGGCGACGTTGATGGTGACCGTCGCGCCGCCCAAGCCGCCATTGCTGTCCGTAATCTGATACTCGAACGTATCGGCGCCCAAGAAGCCCGGGTCCGGCGTATAGGTAAAGTCGCCATTCAGCAGGACGGTCAGAACCGCCCCCGACGGCAGGGTTATCGCCGTATTGACGTTCAGGGTGCTGCCTTCGACGGACACGATGCGCAGCGCATCGCCGTCCCCGTCCGAATCGACGCCATTGCCGTTGTCGTCGAGGATCAGGTTGCCGGAGACATCGGCGCCGACGCCGGTCGTAAACTCGTCGTCGGTGGCGACCGGCTGGTCCGGCACCTCGATGACCATGATCCCAACAAAGGCGGAGAACTGCCCGCCATTGCCGTCGTCGACAATGTAGGTGAACCCGTCCGAACCGCTGAAATTCGCGTTCGGCGTATAGGTAAACGTACCGTCCGGGTTGAATAGGAGGACGCCGTTCGTCGGGTCGCCCAGGCCCGGCGTCGGGTGTTTGCTGAACGTCAGAACATCGCCGTCGGGATCGATGTCGTTCCCGCTGACGTCACCGTTCAGAACCGTATCTTCGAGCGGCGAGAAACTGTCGGCCGCCGCGAAGGGCGCGTCGTTGACGCCCGTGACGGTGATCGTGGCCGTGCCTTCGCGGTCGCCATCGGCGCCGCCGATGTCCTGGACCGTATAGGCGAAGGTCTCTTGCGCTAACTCGCCGACCGCCAGGAAGTCGAAGACGCCGCGCGGATCGTAGGAGAACGTCCCATCCGCATTGACAAGCAGCGTCGCGCCGGACGCCAACGTGATCGCCGACCCTACGGACGCGATCTCGCCGTTGACGGTCGTGACCGTCACGGTATCGCCATTGGGGTCGATATCGTTGGCGACGATATCGTCCGCGAGCGCCGTGTCCTCGTTGGTCGTAAACGTATCGTCGAGAACAGCGGGACCCGCCGCGACGGCGTTGATCGCGATATTGACGGTTCCGGTCGCGAAACCGCCCTTCCCGTCGGTGACGTCGTAAACAAAGCTATCGACGCCGGCCGAGCCTGGATCCGCCGTGTAGGTGAACTGCCCATTGCTGAACAGCGTGAGCGATCCCCTGCTAGGCCCGACCACCGGCGTCGTATCGAGGAAGATAAAATCGCCGTCGGCATCGGAGTCGGCGAAGCCGGCGCCGCCGCTCAGGTTGCCATTCAGCACATTCGCGCCGGCGCCGCTGAACGTCTCGTTCTCATTGACCGTGAAGGCGTCGTCTATGCTTACGGGCGCCGTATTGAACGGGTCGGTCACCGGAAGATCGACCTCAGCCTCCAGAATCGCCTCGCCGTTCTGAAAATTGACGAACGAACCGCCCAGCCCGGTCGTCGTCCAACCCGCGTCCAGCAGTTCAATCGTGCTGCCGTTGCCCGCTACGCTGACGTCCGCCCTCAACGTATTCGAGGTGCTCGAAAGGTTGAGGATCGAAAGAGCGTCGAGACGCACCGTGACGGTGTTTGTCGCCTGGATCTGGAGCAACTCGATATCGGTGATGCGGCTGGAGCCGAGATCGGTGAGATCCAGGATGGCGCCGTCGATATCGATGCCCAGCCGGTCGATCCCGGTTCCGCCGTCGACGTGCAGGAAGTCGAGTTCCTGGACGACCAGGAAGTCATTGCCGGACCCGCCGATCAGGACATCCCGGAAGCCTGGGCTGGCGACGGCGACCAGCGAGTCGCCGCCAGCGCCGCCGACGATGACGCTGCCCGTCGCCGCTCCGGTAATGTTGTCGGTGTTCTCGCCGCCTAGATCGGTGACCGCGCCCGTATCGCCGCCGAAGATTACGTTCGCCTGTCCGGAATAGGCCCCGAGGCTGTTCACCCCATACGGCGTGCCGACAAGCAGATCGTCGAAGCCATCGCCGTTGATATCGCCCGCGACGCTGACGGCGCCGCCACTGGAATCGCCAGTGACGACGTCCGCGATGCGGAACCCGTCGGCTCCGTCCAGGTCGGCGATGTTGATCGTCGCGGCGAAACCGCCAAGCGTACCGAAGATGAGCGCCGAATCGCCAGGCACTTCCGAGCCGAGGCCCGGACCGCCGAGCAACAGGTCGTCGAGACCGTCGCCATTGAAATCGCCGGCGCCGGAGACCGAAAAGCCGAGTAGATTGAAGTCGTCGACGCCGTCGATCCGAAATCCGTTCGCGCCATCCAGGGCCGCCAAGTCGATTGTCGCAGCGAAGGCCGCGCCCGAGCCGAAGACGACAAAGACCGAACCCGATTGATAACCCGAATTCGCTGCCTGATGGGCGCCGACGATCAGGTCGTCGAACCCGTCGCCATTGATATCGCCGGCGCTGGAGACCTGCGTGTAGAATTCCGCATTCAGCAGGGTGAAGCCGTTCGAACCGTCCAGGGCCGCCAGATCGATGGTATCGCCGACGAGCGCATCGGTTCCGAAGACCACCGACACTTGGTCCGAGCTGCGCGCGCCGATAGCGACGTCGCTAAGGCCGTCGCCGTTCAGATCGCCGGCGCCGTTGACGCTGAACCCGGAAAGGTCGTTCGACTGGGCGCCGATGAGCTTGACGCCGTCCGTCCCGTTCAGCGCCTGGGCGGCGATGGAGGCGGCGAATCCGGCGTCCGTTCCGAAAACGATAAAACTGCCGCCAGCGTTGATGCGGCCCGTCGGATCGTACTGGAGGCCGCCGACGATAATGTCGTTGAAGCCGTCGCCGTTGAAATCGCCCGCCTCGCCGACGGCGTATCCCGTCTGGTCGAACGAGCTGAACCCGTCGATCCGGAAGCCGTCCGCGCCGTCCAGGCCGGTAAGGTCGATCGGCGCGGCGACGGGCGTATCGGTTCCGAAAACGACATAGCTGCGCCCATAAGCGCCGGGCCCGCCGTTTCCGCCGATAATGATGTCTGCAAAGCCATCGCCGTTGACGTCGCCGAGACCGCTGACCGACACGCCGGCATAGTCGTAGTCGCCGCCGATGAGGAGAAAGCCTTCGGCGCTGTCGAGATCGCTGACCGAGGCCAATTCCGGGAACGGCCCCAGCCCCCCGAAAACGACCGCCGCTCCGCCCAGCGCGCCGCTGCCAGAGCCGATATAGTTGGAGCCGGGCGCCCCGACGATGAAATCTTCGAAGCCGTCGCCGTTCACATCCCCCGCGCGACCGACGATGGCGAACATCTCGTCATCGTCCCCGCCTTCAATGACAAAGCCGTCCGCGCCGTCCAGGCCGCTCAAATCGAATACCGACAACAGCGGCAGATCGAAGGCGGCGAGGAACGGCAGGTTTTCATCGACCGTAAGCGCGGCCAGACCGTTCGTCAGCGTAACGCCGGCGCTCGACGCCTCGTCGACCGTCCATGCCCCCGCGTCGGTCAGCACGATGTCGCCGAGCCCGTCGCTGGAAACCTTCAGCACATTCGTCGTCGTCGACATGCCCAGGACCGAGAGCGTATCGAGCGTGACGGTGCTGCCGCCTACAAGCTCGATCGCCTCCACGTCCCTGACGTTCTGATCGCCATTGGCCGTGAAATCGATTGTGAGGCCGGCGCCATTGAGCCGCAGCGTATCCTCGCCAGTGCCGCCATCGACCTGCCGAAACGTCGTGTCCGTCACCTCGGCGAAATCGTCGCCGCCGCCGCCGCTGAACGCGTCCGCCCCGCCATTGCCGAAAACGGTGTCGTCGCCAAGCCCGCCGACAAAGCTTTCGGCCGCCGCCGTGCCGTTGACCACGTCGTCGGCATTGTCGCCGAGAAAATCGATTGTGTTGTCGAAATCCGCGCCGCGGACGAGAAAGACCGACCCGTAGGTCACCCGATTTATCGGGGCGCCCAGGAGAATGTCGTCCAGGCCGTCGCCATTGAAGTCGCCGGCGCTGGAGACGGACGCGCCGAGATTGTCCCCAGGCGAAACCCCGCCCGTGAAACGCACGCCGCTGGTCGCGTCCAGCGCCAACAGGTCGGACAGGTCGAAGTTCGCGTTGAACGTTTCGGCGCCGAACACGATGAAGCTTTCGCCGGCGCCGCCATTGACCCCCGTCGCCCCGATCAGGACATCGTCGAAACCGTCGCCGTTGACGTCGCCCGCCGCCGCGACGGATCGTCCGGACCCGTCGAAACTGTCGCCGCCGTTGATGATGAAGCCGTTGGAACCGTCGAGATCGTCCGCGGAAATCGAGGCGCCGAAGCCGGCGTCGCCGCCGAATATGACCAGGCTGCGGCCGGCATAGCGGGTTTCATAGGAGCCATAGGGCGTATCGTTGAACACGCCGACGATGATGTCGTCGAAACCGTCGCCATTGACGTCGCCGGCATTGCTGACCGAGTAGCCCGCCAGCACGCCGCCATAGCCGTTGTTGACGCCGTCGATGCGGAACCCGTCCGCCCCGTTCAGCGTATCGAGCGATTGCTGCGCGGCGCCTGGAGCCGACGAGCCGAAGACGACATAAACCTCGCCCGCATCCACGCCCTGGGCGTCGCCCCTGGGCGCGCTGACGAGCAGGTCCGCCAGCCCGTCGCCGTTGAAGTCGCCCCCGCCGCTGACGGAAAAACCCGCCTCATCGCCCGGATCGACGCCGATGAGCTTGAAGCCGTTGAAACCGTCGAGCGCCGTCAGGTCGAAGACGCCGCCAAGCCCCCCCGGATTCCCGAAGACGACGAAAGCCGCTCCGGTCTGGTAGACGCCGTCATACTCCTGATGGGCGCCGACAATAAAATCGTCGACGCCGTCGCCGTTGATGTCGCCGACAATGCTGACCGACGAGCCGACCCGTTCATAGGGATCGCCCGTTCCGGCGATGAACGACCCATCAGCGCCGTCCAGGGTCGTCAGATCAAACGCGACGCCGAACGGCGCGACGCCGGGTTGGCCGAAAACGATGAAGGCGTCGCCCGAACCGTCGTTCGGATCGACGGCATAGTTCGGCGCGCCGATGATCAGGTCGGCCAGACCATCGCCGTTAATGTCGCCGCCGCCGGAAACCGACTGCGCCGTATGGGCATAGTCGACCTGGTTTTCCAAACGAAAGCCGAACTCCGCCGCGAGACCGAGATTGAACAGGTCGAAACTCGCGCCGAACCCGGGTTCCCTGCCCAACATCACGAAGGCGCGGCCGGAGTCCGTAGCGCCGACGTCCGTCAGCGGCGCGCCGAGAATTATATCCTCGAAACCGTCGCCGTTGATGTCGCCGATCGACGAGACGGAAACGCCAAGCTGGCCTGTCGCGTTGAAGCCATTGATCTTCGTGCCGTCGACGCCGGGAAGAGAGCCAAGGTCAAGGTTGATCGTAGTCACGTTCTCATCGAATCCCTGTTGCCCGCGCGCCCGCCTGCGATGTCTGCCGCCGCGGCTCTCCCAAGGCGCATAACGCGGCGAACATTAACCATTCCGCGCCCCGCTTTAAAGCAATGCCGCGCCGATTTCCTTCAACGGGAGACGCAAGAGATTTCTCGACCAAGAGAGGGACGACGGCCGCGAGGCCAACCGCCCTTCCCCACGCGCGACTACCCCTCCTCCAATCGATAGGCCCGCGCCGCCGTGTCGTGATAGAGGCTCTGCTTTTCGGCGGCGCTATAGCCGGCCGTCAGGCGTTTGAAGGAGTTCCAAAGCACGTTGTAGCTGCAGGTCACCATGTCCACGGGGAAGTTCGATTCGAACATGCAACGGTCTACGCCGAAGCTTTCGATCGCGAACTCGTAATACCGGCGGGTCGCCTGCATCAGTTCCTCGCTGGTCGGCGGACGTTCCTGCTCATGCCAGTCGAAGCCGTTGATCTCCATGTTCAGGCCGCCGAGCTTCGCGACCACGTTCTCCGATTTCGCCAGTTCGGCGATGTCGCCGCGCCAGGTCTCGAAAATCTCATCGGCCTTGCCCCGATAAGGGCCAAGTCCCAGCGGGCCGCCGAAATGGTTCAGAATGATGGTCGTATCGGGGAACGCGCGCGCGAGGTCCGTCACCTGCGAAATCTGCGGGTGATAGCACCAAGCCTCGAAGCTGAGGCGCCGCGGCGCCAGTTCCGCGAAGCCTTCGCGGAAGCCGGGGTCCATGAACCTTTCAGGGCCGGTCGCGCCGCGCCCGCTCTTGGCGGCTTCGCCAGAGTCCCAATTGCCCTGGCAGCGAATGCCGCGAAATCTGCCGCCGCCGGCCTGGATATGCGCATCGAGCACAGCGCCCACCGCCGCGCCCGCGTTCAAATCGGCCGAACCGACGATCCCGGCCGCGATCCGGCAATCCCCATAGAGGCCAGAGGCGCTCATGGCCGCGATGCCGTTCACGAACTCGGTTTCGCCGACGACGCGAAACGCTTCCGGCCCGTCCGTCTTGTACATGGCGGCGCATTCGATGAAGACGGTGCTGACGATGTTGTGGCCTGCGTTCACGTCCGCCAGAATCTCGTCCAGCAGATATTTGTGGGCGACACGCTCCGTTCTGAACTCCCAGAGATGGTGGTGCGGATCGCAGATCGGCAGCTCCGGCTCCAGCGTTTCCTCGACGACCTGATCGAGCCAGGCCTTGTTCGTTGATGGGGTCATGTGACGTCGCCTTCCCTGTTTCGATCCGACGCGCCCCGGGAATGCCAAGCAGAAAGCGTTCGACTGGCGCGCCGCGCGTCCGATCTTCGAATGTTCGCCCGATAGCCTGCAATGGAGAGCGGTTGGAGTAAATCCGCCCTTGCCAGTCTGGCAGGCGCGGCCAACGCGCGTTCGCGAACGCGCGCCGCTCGCCAAGCGAATCGAATCCGCCATGGGAGCTGCGGCCGGAGCGTCCCATGCAGCGAGGGATCAGAACTGGAAACCGTTAGTCGCGCGAACCTCGCGGGCGACGGACAACCCGGCGCCCATGGCATAGCCTAGTTCGGCTGCTCGGACCGCGCCGATATCAATTCATCGAGCTGCGCGATGACGCTCTGAGACGCTTCGTTCGCCTGTTCGATCTTCGCGGCCGTGCCCTCAAGATCGCCCCGATCATAGGCTTCCGCCGCGGCGATTCCGGCCCGATGCGCCTCTTTATGGGGCGCAAGCAGCGCCTCCCATTCCGGAAGTTTCGTGAGGCCCGCATCCTGCTGGATGTTGTACCGCTTCCCAAGCCGGCAGGAGTTGTGGTCGGCCAGCGTCGATGCGACCTCGCCCATTCTGGCGGTGACCCGTTCGATGGCCTCGCTGAGGTCCGCCATTTTGGACCCGGCGGAGTTGATCGTCTCCTGGCCGGCGACGACCTGCGCGGCGCCGCTTTCGATGATGTCGCTCGTCTCGCGCATCTCCTGCCGCAGCAGCGGAACGCGGTTGCGAATATCGACCGTGGCCGCGGCCGTCTGGTTCGCCAGGTTCTTGACCTCGCCCGCGACGACGACGAACCCTTTCCTGGCCTCGCCCGCGCGGGCGGCTTCGATGGTCGCGTTCAAGGCGAGCAGATTGGTCTGCTTGGCGATCGCTTCGATGGTCGCGACGATCTCGCCGATCTGGTTCGATGCGTGGGACAAGGATTCGATCTTCTGCGTCGCGGATCGACCGGATCATCTCCGCCACCTGACGGATGCTGTTGTTGGCGACGGAGGAAATATCGGTCCAGCAGGCAAGCCGCCGGCCGCTGTCCGCCCTGCCGCGGGGCTCCGGCGGGTCTATGGGTTAGGGCAGGCGTTCTTCCGCATCGAGGGCCGCAGAAACGGACGCGTCGTCCTCGGCGGCGGCGACAGCGCTGTTCCAGGTCTTAAACATCAGACACCCCTCGTCTGCCGTCGCCTTAGCCTGGCGCAGCACCTGTTCGCTCCAATATAAAAAACTGCATTATCAGACGCTTAAACCGGAAAATAACGACCGGACGCAGCCGCGAACACGCTTCCGCCGACCCTCCGCGCGCTCGCATTCCCCCGCACTGTACGGCGCGCGCTCCCATGCAGTAGGTTGCCCGAAATCGCCCGCCCCGACGTAGTAAGGCAATGGACGAGCTCGACCTTCTGATCGACCTGCATCGATCCGGCCGCCGGCAGGGACCGGGCTCGGACGACGCGACGCGCCTGGCTGTTCGACTGGCGGGCCTGGAGGCGTCGCGCGGCCTTAAAATCGCGGATATCGGCTGCGGGACGGGCGCCTCGACGCTCCTGCTGGCGCGCGAGCTCGAGGCGGACGTCACGGCGGTCGACTTCCTGCAACCCTTTCTGGACGACCTGACGGCGTCCGCCGAGAAAGACGGCCTGAACGCGCGGATCGCGACGCTCGCTGTCTCCATGGACGCGCTTCCCTTCGAGGAGCAGTCCCTCGACGCAATCTGGTCGGAAGGCGCCATCTACAATATCGGCTTCGAGGCCGGGATTGCGGCCTGGCGGCGCTTTCTGAAACCGGGGGCCGTGCTCGCCGTTTCGGAGTTGAGCTGGTTCACGGGCGAACGGCCGGCCGAACTGGAGCGGCACTGGACGGAGCAGTATCCCGAGGTCGCGACCGCCTCCGCGAAACTGGCGGCGCTGGAAGCCAACGGCTACGCGCCGATCGGCTACTTTCCGCTGCCCGAAGACTGCTGGCTCGACAACTACTACCGCCCGATGCAGGCGCGCTTCGCGGCGTTCCTGGACCGAAACGGCGGCTCGACGGCGGCGCAGGCGATCGTCGAAGGCGAGAAACGGGAAATCGCCCTCTACGAGCGCTATTCCGCCTATTACGGCTACGGCTTCTATATCGCGCGGAAGATCGGGGCTTAGCGAGGCGGCGATTCCGCGGCCCGGATTGATTGATCAGATCGCCCAAGGCTGCGGCGGCGCGCTGACGGACGGGGACATGTTCGGGGAGATGGCGATCCTCGAGTTGAAGAACTAGCCGAAGCCGGCTCCGGCCTGGCGATTTGCGTCGGTCTTCCGCGCGCGCCTATCCTCGCCGAAACGTCTATCGGACGAACGGAAAGACATGGCGATCCGAAAACGAGTGCCCGGCCAAACCCGCGCGGCGTTGCTGAAGGCGGCGACGCGGGAGTTCGCGCGCTACGGTTTCGACGGCGCGCGGGTCGACCGCATCGTCAACCGCGCGCGGTGCAATACCCGCATGCTCTATCACTACTTCGGCAACAAGGAACGGCTCTATATCGCGGTGCTGGAAGAGGTGTACCGGGCGATCCGGGCCGAAGAGCAAGCGCTGGACATCGCGGCCGCCGAACCGCGCGAAGGCCTGGTCCGGCTGACGCGCTTCACCTGGACCCACCTGGCGGCCCAGCGGGTCTTCATCGACATCACCCGATACGAAAATCTGGCGCACGGCAAATATATCAGAAAGTCCGAGACGATCTCGGCCATGTCGTCGCCGCTGATCGAGCAACTACGGACCGTTCTGCGGAAAGGCGCCGAATCCCGCGTATTTCGGCACGAAGTCGACCCGCTCCAACTCTACGTCTCGATCGTGGCCCTGTCCGCCCACCACCTCAACAATGCGCATACGCTGAGCGCCACCTTCGCCACCGATCTCTCGGCCCCGGAATGGCTTGAGGCCCGCCGGGGCCATGTAGAGGCGATGGTTCTGCGCATGGTCGGCGCGGCGGAGGTTGATGGATCGCAGACGACGACATAAAGTAATTATACACTTACCTAATGGCGGCGGCGGGCGATGGGCAAAATCGAAGCGGAACTTTCCAAACGCGGCCTGGCGCTTCCGGACGTATGCGCGCCGCGCGGCGCATTCCTGCCTTATCGGGTCGAGAACGGCCTCGCCTTCATGGCGGGCCAGATCTGCGAATGGAATGGCGGCGTACCCTATGTCGGCCCGGTGCTGGACGCCGGTCAATCCGCGCCCGACGGCATCCCGGCGATTGATCTGGAAACAGGCTACAAGGCCGGCCAGACCTGCGCCCTCAATCTCCTGTTTCATCTGCGCGCCGCCGCCGGCGGCGACCTCGACCGGGTGCAGCGGATCGTCAGGCTCGGCGGTTTCGTTCAATGCCTTCCCGGCTTCGGCTCCTCGCCGGCCGTGGTGAACGGCGCCTCGGACCTGTTGATCGCGCTTTATGGCGAAGACGGCCGTCATGCGCGAACGGCGGTCGGAGTCTCCGGCCTGCCCGCGAACGCCTCGGTCGAAGTGGACGCAATCTTCAAGCTCGCCGACTAGCCGGCGCCGGCGGACTCGGCGTTGGCGGAAAACAGGGGCTCAACCGGCCGACGGCGCGCAAAAGCGCGGCATCCTCGCCAGGCGGCGCCGCAAGCAGGGCGCCCAGCGGCGCCCCCTCGACATCCAGCCCGCAGGGAATGGCGGCGAGCGGCCCGCCAAGCGCCGTCCACGGCGTCTGGTAACTCTGGTCCCCCGTCGTCGCCAGGCCTCTCGGCGCCGCGCCCGGCGCCGGATAAGCGAGCATCAAATCGAAGTCCGCCATGGACCGCCAGAACGCCGCCCGCCGTTCCAGCACGCGCGTGAGCGCGGCTTCCCTTTGCGATACCGAAATGCCCTTCCCTTCCCGTAGACCGGCTCTGAGCCGGGGCGGCAATTCCGCCTCCCGCCCGCCAGTGAGCGGCAGGACATCCTCCGCCGCTTCGCTGAGCATGATCAATCGGTGGTCGGCGATCAGATCGTCGAACGAGACCGTGGGCGCCGCCAGCGTCACCCGGTGACCGGCGTCGCGCAGGCCCGCCTCCAAACGGTCCATCGCGAGAACCATTTGCGGCTCGGGCGCCTGCTCCGGCGCGACCACGCGACCAATTCTGAGGGATGCGGGCTCCGGCTCGCTCGCCTTGACGCCAAACGCGTCGAACAGGACAGGGACGACGCGCGCCAACCATTCCTGGCCGGCCGCGATCACGCCGACCGCATCGAAACTTCGGGAAAGCGGGCGCATGCCGGCTGTCGGCCAGGCGCCGATGCTCGGCTTGAACGCATACGCGCCGCAGAATGCAGCCGGGCGGCACAGAGAGCCGGCGGTCTGGGTGCCAAGCGCAAACGGAACGACGCCTGCGCCGACGACGGAGCCGGATCCGCTGCTTGAGCCGCCCGGCGTCCGTTCAGGATCGTAAGGGTTTCGCGTCGTCGTCGGATCGACGAAGGCGAACGCCGTGGACCGGGTCTTGCCCACCGGGATCGCCCCGGCCGCCCGCAAGGCCGCGACGACGGCGGCGTCCCTCGGCTCCTTCTCGGCGGACGCCAACCCGTCCCAACCGCATCGCGTCGCCATGCCCGCGACGTCGATGACATCCTTGACCGCGAAGGGCGCGCCGGCGAGCAGCCCCGTATGGTTCATCGCCGCGGGCGTCTCGTCCGGCAGGTAGGACCAGGCGTCGATGGCGGGCTCCCACAGCTTCGCCCGGCTTAGCCACGCCGCGCCGTCCGCGCCTTCTCCAGTTTCCCGCATCGTTCCTCTCAAACTATCGAAGCCCGGAAACTGGCACGATTTTCGCTTAAAGTAAATCACTACTTACTTAAAGCGTCGGATATGGCTCCCCACTTTAGCCCCGGCGCCTGTTTTTTCAGCGCGAACGGCGCCGCCGCGCAAACAAAAGCGGCGCCGATCGACAACTAAGGAGGCGCACAATGTTCAAATCCAGAAAGACCGACGGCAGCCGGTCACAATTCCTCAAGGGCCTGCTTGGCGCGGCGCTGTTCGCCGGCGCGGCGATGACCGCCGGCGCAACCGCGAATGCGGCGGAGCTTCGCCTGCTCTCCAGCTTCAACAGCACTCAGAAACCCACCTACGCCGTGCTCGAGCAATATCTGGCGAATGTGGCGAATATCGGCGGCGACGCCGTGAAGATCCGGGTCAGCGGTCCCGAGGTCGTGCCGATCTTCGAGCAGTTGCAGCCGGTCGTCTCCGGCGTGTTCGATATGCTCTACACGCACCCGGTCTTCCATGCGGGCGAAGGCGGGCTCGCCTTGACCGTGGACGCAATCGACATCGACCCCATCGCCAGGCGCAAGGCGGGCGTATGGGACTATGTCGACGGGTTCTATCAAAAGACCCATGGCCTGAAGATGGTCGCGATGATGTCGGTCTGCATGTCCGGCTATCACCTCTTCACCAAGGAATCCCTTTCGGAAGCGGGCGATCTGGCCGGCCGCAAGGTGCGCGGCACGCCGACATATCACGGCGTGATCCGGGCGCTCGGCGCGGAACCGGTCGTGCTGCCGGGATCGCAGATCTACTCCGCGCTTCAGAAGGGCGTGGTCGAAGGCGCCGGCTGGCCCGCCGCCGGCATGGTCTCGATGAAGCACTATGAGGTGGCGAAGTACCGCCTCCGCCCGACCTTCGGCGTCGCGACCCAGCCGGTCTTCGTCAACCTCGCGGCTTGGAACAAGCTCTCGGCCGCCGAACAGGCCGTGCTGCTCGACGCCGGCGAGAAGACCGAGCTCCAGATGCCCTGGATCGGCAACGCCATTCAGGCGGAAGAAGACGCGGCCCTGGACAAGCTGGGGGTCGCGGTCGTGCAGCTCTCGCCGGCCATGGGGGCGAAGGTGCAGGATGCGTTCGTCGAAAGCATCTGGGAGCTTGGCGCCAAGTGCTGCGGCGACGCGGCGGGCGAGCTTCGCGACATCGCCAAGACCGCCGGCCTGACGAAGTAGGACACAGCGACCCATGCCGATAGCGACTGCGATACGCGCCCTGGACGGCCTGACGCGACTGGGCGCCATCGCAGCCGCTATCGCTTTGGCGGCCATCGTCGCCGCCTATGCCTATGAAGTGGTCGCCCGCTATCTGTTCGACGCGCCGACCTGGTGGTCGGCCGAGCTGGTGTCCTATCTCCTCTGCGTCCTCACCTTCTGCATGATGCCCCATGTCACGCGGACACGGGGCCAGGTGGCGGTGACGGTCCTGCTGGAGCGGCTGCCGCCGGCGAGCCAGGCCGTGACCGAACGGGTCATCTGGCTGCTCGGCTTTCTCGCCACCGCCGCCGTCGCCTGGTTCGCGGGCGGCGAGACCGCGCGGCAGATCGAACGGGGCGTCCAGATGATGGCCGCCTTCCCGATCCCGAAATGGTGGGTCTCGATCTGGATCGCCCTCGGCTTCGCGCTGACGGCCCTACAGTTTCTCCGCCTCGCCCTCGACAAAACCGTCCCGCCCGCGCCGGCGGCCGGCGACCTTCCGGCGGGGGACATCTAAAGCGATGGAATGGTGGGCGGTTCTCTTGTCGGCGGCGGGCCTGCTGTTCGGCCTGTTCCTCTCCGGCATGCCGATATTCCTGGCCTTCCTGGTCATCAATGTTGGCGGCGTCCTGATCTTCCTGGGCCCCGGCGCCTTCGGGATGGTGGTGAACTCCGTCTTCGACACCACGACGACCGGCACCCTGACGGCGATCCCCCTCTTCGTGCTCATGGGCGAAATCCTGTTCCGCTCCGGCTCCACCGACGTGCTCTTCGAAGCGGCCGACCGGGTGATCGGCAAAATTCGCGGCCGCCAGTTCGCGCTCTCCATGACGCTTGCGACCGTTTTCGGCGCGCTCTCGGGCTCCAACATGGCGGTCGCGGCCATGATGGGCCGCACGATCTATCCCGGCATGAAGGCCCGCGGCTATGACGAGCGCCTGTCCATCGGCATGATCCTTGCCGGCGCCAGCCTCGCGCCGATCATTCCGCCAAGCGTGCTCGCGATCATCATCGCAACCCTGGCCAATGTTTCCGTCGCCGGGCTGCTGATCGCCGGCATTCTGCCGGGCCTGCTGCTCGCGGCGATGTTTCTCGCCTATGCGCTCGTTCGCTGCCGGCTGAACCCGGGCCTGGCGCCCGCGACCGGCGACGCCGGGGACGCGGCCGGCGACGGACGGACGCCGACCGGCGTTCTGCTGCTGCGCTGCCTGCCGTTCGGGCTGATCATCTTCTCCGTCATGGGCTTCATCCTGACCGGCGTCGCCACGCCGTCGGAATCCGCCGCGACCGGCGTCGTGGGCGCGATCGCCACGGCCGCGCTGCTGCGCCGTCTGCGCCTCGACATGCTTTGGGACAGCCTGATGCAGGCCGCCTATATCGCCAGCATGATCCTGGTCATCATGGCGTCCTCGACGATGTTCAGCCAGCTTCTGGCGTTCAGCGGCGCCACGGGCGAACTCGCCTCCCTCGTCGCCGAAACCGCCTGGCCGGACTGGGCGCTGCTGCTGACGATGATGGCCATCGTTTTCGTCTGCTGCATGTTCATCGACCAGGTGGCGCTCATGCTGGTCGTGATCCCGATCTACCTGCCCGTCGTCGAAACGGCCGGTTTCGACCCGCTCTGGTTCTGGCTGTTGATGCTGCTGAACGTCGTGGTGGGCGGCATCACCCCGCCCTTCGGCTATGCGATGTTCACCTTCAAGGGCGTTGCGCCGGAGGTCGAGCTCCGCACGATCTTCCAGTCTGTCGCGCCGTTCGTCGCCCTGTTCCTCGTGGCCATGGCGATCATCTACTTCGTCCCCGACTTCGCGACCGCCCTGCCCAACCTGCTGAACTAACGTCAGGCAGGTCGCCTGGGCGCGAAGGCCATTGTAGGCTCTTCGGACAATCGTTCGGAGGGGCGCCCAGAATGCAAAGCAAGATGTGCGAGATGTTTGGGATCGACCTGCCGATCTTCGCATTCTCCCACTGCCGGGACGTCGTGGCGGCGGTTTCGAAAGCGGGCGGCCTGGGCGTGCTCGGCATGGCGCGCATGGACCCGGCCAAGGTCGAGGCCGAGCTCTCCTGGATCGACGACAACGTGGACGGCAAGCCCTACGGCATCGACGTGCTGATGCCGAGCCGCATCGACGACGTTTCCGACGCGAAGTTCGACCCCGAGACGCTGCTGCCGCCGGAGCAGACGGCCTTCGTCCGAGACATGCTGGACGCCGCCGGGGTGCCGCCCCTGCCGGAAGCGGAAGCCGCCGAACTGAAACGCGAGATCGTCAAAGGCATGAACTTCACGCCGCGCGAGAGCCTGGCGATGATCGAAACGGCGATGCGCCATCCCATTTCCGCCATCGTCAACGCCCTCGGCCCGCCGCCGGCTTCGATCGTGGAGCAGGCCCACGCCCGAGGCATCAAGGTCGGAGCGCTAGCCGGCAAGGCCCGCCACGCGATCCGCCACAAGGAGGCGGGCTGCGACTTCGTCGTGGCGGTCGGCACGGAGGCCGGCGGCCATACCGGCGAGGTCGCCTCCATGGTGCTCTGGCCGGAAATTGTGGACGCGGTCGCGCCGCTGCCGGTGCTGGGCGCCGGCGGCGTCGGCGGCGGCCGGCAGGTCGCGGCGGCGTTGGCGCTTGGCTGCGAAGGCGTATGGGCGGGCTCGCTTTGGCTGAAGACGGTCGAGAGCGAGGTCATGCCCGAGATCAAACAGAAGATGTTCGAGGCGGAAGCCGCCGACGCCATCCTGACGCCGACCGTGACCGGCAAGCCTTGCCGCACCTTGCGAAACGCCTTCTCGGAAGCCTGGAACGCGCCCGACGCGCCGCCGACCCTGCCGGCGCCGACGCAGAACTATCTCTGGTGGCAGGAAGGCCGCACCCGCGTCGAACGCGTCCGCGCGAAGGAATTCCTCACATATCCCGTCGGCCAGGTCGTCGGCGACATGCGGGAGGAAACCACCGTGCGCCAGGAAGTGTATCGGATCATGGAAGAAATGATCGCCGCCCGCGACCGCCTGAATACGATGCTCGGCTAAACGGCGTCCGCCCTCATCTCCAAGCAAGGCGCGAAACCATGCACCGCATTCTGGAAGGCGTCCGGGTTCTGGACCTGACGCAGTTCTTCTCCGGGCCGCAGGCCACGCTCTACCTGGCGGGCCTCGGCGCCGAGGTGATCCGCATCGATTCGCCCGCGACGGCGGCGACCGTAGCGAACGCCCCGCCCTATGCCGGATCGAAGGGCGTGTCGCTGGAACGCCAGTCGCCGGACGATATGAGCGTCAACTTCCTCAAGCGCGCCCGGGGCAAGAAGGCGATCTGCCTCGACCTGAAGCAGCCCGAAGGCGTCGAGCTTTTCATGCGGCTCGTCGATCGCGCCGACGTGGTGGTGGAGAACTTCAGCGTCGGCGTCGCCAAGCGTCTCGGCGTCGACTATGCCGCTGTAGCGGCGCGCAATCCACGCGCGATCTATTGCGCGTTGACAGGCTATGGCTCCACGGGGCCCGACGCCGCGCTCAAGGCCTATGACATCACGGTTCAGGCCGCGGCCGGCCTGATGAGCGTCACCGGTCTGCCCGGCCAGCCCCCGATGAAGGCCGGCACCGCCCTCTCGGACGCCATTTCCGGCGCCATGGCGATGTCCGGCATCGTCGCGGCCCTCTATGACCGGGAGAAGACCGGCGCCGGGCAGTTCGTCGACGTCTCCATGGTCGACTGCCTGTTTTCCCTTCTGTTCGACGACCCCATCGACTGGTACGAGCGCCTTGGGGTGCCGGTGCGCCAGGGCAATCGAATAATGCGGTTCTCGCCGATCAACGCCTATCAGGCGCGCGACGGCTGGGTCGTGCTCGGCGCCGCGACGGCGCCGCAATGGCAAGGCATGCTTCACGCGCTCGGCCGACAGGACCTCGCCGACGATCCGGACTGGTCCCGCATCGAATGGCGGGTCGCCAACAATGGCGCCGTGGATGCTTTGGTGCAGGGCTGGACGATCACCCAAACCGTCGAACACGCCGTCGAGGCCGTCCGTTCGGCCGGCGCGCTCGCGGCCGCCATTCACGGTCCCGAGGACCTGGCGAACTGGCCCCATCTGAAGGCCCGCGAGATGTATGAAACACTCCGCCATCCGACGCTCGGGCCGCTGGAAGGCGTCGGCGCGCCCGGGTTTCCGCTGAAGTTCAGCAATGCCGCGACCGGCTACGACACCCCAGCCGCCCCGCCCCGCACGCACAATCGGGAAATTCTGGGCGATCTGTTGGCGCTGGATGCGGACGAGATTGCGCGCCTGGAAGCGGCGGGCGTCATCTAAATCGCAGCGAGCGCCCTATCGCATTCCAATTATCTGATGCCGATAAGCCGAACGCGGCGGCGTGAGAATCCGCAAGGGCGGCCTCCCAATCAAGGAAGGCCGCCCTCGGGGCTTGAGATTAGGCGCCGGCCCCGTTCAGGGCGCGGTTGACGGCGCAGGTGATGGCGATGAGCGAGGCCGAGACGATGTTCGCGCTCTGGCCGACGCCATAGAGATGCTTGCCGTCCACCTCCGCCTCGACGAACGCGAACGCCGTCGTGTCGGCGCCGATGCCGACGGAGTGCTCGGAATAGCTGAACACCTTGATCTCAACGCCGGCCTCTTTCGAGAGCGCCGCCACGAAGGCGTCTATCGGCCCGGTGCCGGACCCTTCGATCTCGACCGTTTCGCCGTTCTTGAGCATGGTCGCGGACAAGAGCCGGACCTCCGAGGCGTTGGTCGCCATGCGGGTGATGTGATCCTTGAACTCATAGGGCGAACGGGCGTTCAGATATTCGTTCTCGAACGCGGCCCAGATATCTTCCGACTTCTGTTCCTCGCCGGTCCCATCCGAGATGCGCTGGACGACGCCGGAGAACTCCACCTGCAGCGCGCGCGGCATCTGCACGCCGAACTCCGTCTCCATAATGTAGGCGATGCCGCCCTTGCCGGACTGTGAGTTGATGCGAATCACCGCCTCGTAGCTGGCGCCGACGTCGGCCGGGTCGATCGGCAGATAGGGCACGTCCCATTTGACGCTGTTCGCGGTCTTCATCGCCTTCAGGCCCTTGTTGATGGCGTCCTGATGGCTGCCGGAAAAGGCCGTGAAGACGAGGTCCCCGGCATAGGGATGGCGCGGATGCACCGGCAACTGGTTGCAATACTCCGCCGTCGCCCGCAGCTCGCGCATATTGCGCATGTCGAGCCCGGCGTCGACGCCCTGGCTGACCATGTTCATCGCCAACGTAATCACGTCCACATTGCCCGTGCGCTCGCCATTGCCGAACAACGTGCCCTCGATGCGGTCCGCGCCGGCCATGACGCCGAACTCCGCCGCCGCGACGCCCGTGCCCCGGTCGTTGTGGGGATGCAGCGAGAGGATCACGCAATCCCGCTTGGAGAAGTTGCGGTGCATCCACTCGATCTGGTCGGCGTAGACGTTCGGCGTCGCCACTTCCACCGTCGCCGGCAGATTGATGATCGTCTTGTTCTCCGGCGTCGGCCGCCAGACGTCCATCACCGCCTCGCTGATCTCCAGCGCGTAGGGCAATTCCGTCTGGGTGAAGCTTTCCGGCGAATACTGATGGATGATCTTCGTGCCGTTCGCCGTCGCGCCGACCGCCAGTTCCTTGATGAGTTCGGCGCCGTCGGTCGCGATCTTGGTGATGCCGGGCATGTCCAGGTTGAACACGACCCGGCGCTGGGTGGTCGACGTGGAGTTGTAGAGGTGGACGATCGCCTGCTTGGCGCCTTCGATGGATTCGAAGGTCCGGCGGATCAGCTCCTCCCGGGACTGGGTCAGCACCTGGATAATGACGTCATCGGGGATAAGGTCTTCCTCGATGATCTTGCGGCAGAAGGCGAAATCCGTTTCGGACGCGGCCGGGAACCCGACCTCGATCTCCTTGAAGCCCATCTGGCAAAGCGCCTTGAACATGCGCAGCTTGCGTTCAGGGCCCATCGGCTCGATCAGCGCCTGGTTGCCGTCGCGCAGGTCGACGGAGCACCACATCGGCGCCTTGACGATGGTCTTTCCGGGCCAGGTTCGATCGGGCAGATCTATCGGCGGGAAAGCATGATATTTTTCAATCGGCATTACAGACATGTCGGCAGCTCATTCATTGTGCATCGTTCCCGTCGCCCATCCGGCGCCAGCGGCGTCTCGCCTGCCCGCCGGACATTTGGCGGTTCGCGCGTCGCGAACCTATAGGGTTACGGCGTAACGGAAAACGACTACGAATTTTAGAGGATAACGCCCACGAATGCGGCGCTTCGATACTTGCGCCTGGCCGCAGCCAAGCCAATCCCCGACGCAGTTAGTGCGCCGGGCAAATAAGTCGAAGGCTGAGGAGCCGCTGTACGTTCGTGTACGACATACGCGCGATTCTAACCGCTGCTGTGCTTCGAATGCAAGGAAGTTGTGACGTGTTGTGGTTACCGCTTGGTTGAGGCCGACGCATGGACCGGGCTGCCGGCGCGATCGCCGGCCGTCGCCATATCGGAATTTCTGGCGGAGCAAGGCTCGGGCTTTTTCCCCGAACGACAAGAGCATAAGGTTCCCGCGCATTGGAGGTGGACACTTGCGACGCAGGCTAGCGGCCATTCTGGCGGCGGACATTGTCGGCTATTCGCGCATGATGGGCCGGGACGAGGACGGCGCCTTGGCGGCGCTGCGCGACTTCCGCTCGACCGCGCTGACGCCGGCGGTCGCGGATCGCCATGGCCGGATCATCAAAAGCATGGGCGACGGCTGGCTGGTGGAGTTCGACAGCTCCACGGATGCGGTCGCCTGCGCGCTCGCCCTCCAGGAAAGCCTGAAGGACAATCGCCTCCTGCGCCTTCGCATCGGCGTCCACATCGGCGACATCGTGCACGAGGACGATGATATCTTCGGCGACGGCGTGAATATCGCGGCGCGCCTGCAGGAAGTCGCGGTGGAAGGCGGGATCGCGCTTTCCGGCTCCATCTACGACAGCATCGACCCCACGCTCGGCCAGGACTTCAGCGACGCCGGCCCTCATGCGTTGAAGAACATCGCCCGGCCCGTCCAGGTGTGGATGCGGGGACGGGCGAATGCGCCGACCGCCCGCAGCGCCGTGCTGGAAGGGTTTCCGAACATCACGATCCGCCCCTGCAGCCGGCCGGAGGAGAACGCCGAGCTCGCCGACCTGGCGGATGGGATCATCAGCGAAGTGGCTGGATCGCTCGCCGCCGCGGACTGGCTGAACGCCCGCATCCGCGCCCTGCCCGCCCCGGACGACTATGTGCTCGACGGGGCGCTTCGCGCGCGGGGCGACATGATCCGCCTGGAGATGACGCTGACCGCCCCATCCGGCGAACAGGCCTGGCGCCGCAGCTTCGACGGCGCGCTCTCGGACAGCTTCGCCTGGCAGGATCGCGCCAGCGCCGACATCGCGGCGGACGTTTTCGGCTGCCTGTTCGATTCGGAGCGCGAACGCGTGCTCGCGGTCCCGATGGAGGAGCTTTCGGCCGAGGATTGTCTGCTGGCCGGCGTGCTGGAGTTCTTCGAGGTGAGCGAAAGCGCTCTCGAAAGCGCGCTCGCCTGCTTCAAGCGCGCGACGGACCGCAGGCCGGACTTCGCGCTCGCCGCGGAACGGGCGGCCAAATGCGCGCTCGCCGGCTTCGCCGCCGGCTGCGGCCCGGGCCTGCAAGCCAGCCTTGCCCATATCCCGGAATGGCTGGCGGCAAGCCGGCCAAGCGCCGTGATAGACCTTGCCGATACGATGTGGCGACGGCGGTCGGCGCCAGACGACGACGCGCTCGGCGCGGCCGCCGGCCGCGCGCTCGCCGCGTCGCCGGACGACGGGGACGCGCTCTATCTCGCCGGCTGGGCCTATCTCTGGCTTGGCGTTCCGGAAACGGCCGCTAACTGTTTTCGCCGCTTCAGCCGCGAGAACCGCTACAGCGCCCTCACGACGGCGGCGCGCGCCGGCCTGGCGACCGCATGGGCGGAGGCGGGCCGCGATCTTGCGGCCATCGAGAACGCGGAGGACGTGATCGCCGTTTCCGACGACTTCGCCGCCCCCCTCCGCGCCAAGGCCGCAGCCGCCGCCCATCTCGGCCGCATGGACGAGGCCCGGCAGGCGGTCAAGGCGGCGCTCAGGATCGATCCCGGGGACAGCGTCGCCCGCCTCCGCGCGGCCGGCGGCTATGGCGACGCGCCCGCCGTCCAGAGGTTCCTGGACGGGCTCGAAAAAGCCGGGTTTCCGGAATAGGCCGTCGAGCCGTTCGCCTAGCTCGCGATCGCGCCGCGGACCTCGCGCAGCGTCAGGTCGCCGAAGCCATGCACAGCGCGCACGCCGATCTCATCCACCTTGAAATCGCCCGGAATGTCTTCCGCGCAGACGATCTGCATCGGCCCGGCATGGTCCCGCAGGCGGTGGGACAGCTTCACGGCGACGCCGAACACGTCATAGACGTACTTCTGCACGCCGACGACCGAGCCGATGACCGAGCCGCTGGCGATCCCGATCCGGCACCGCCACTGGTGGGGATGGGTCTTGTTCCGCCTTTCGAGAAAGCGGACGAACCGGAGCGCGGCATTGGCGAGCGCGGCGGCGTGATCGCCCTCCGGCTCCCTCAGGCCGCAGATGCAGATATAGGCGTCGCCCACGGTCTTGATGCGCTCGCTGCCGAACTGCTCGCCGATCCGGTCGAACGCCACGTAGATGTCGTTCATCTCGCTGACCATCACCGACGGCCCGACCTTCTCCGCCATCTCGTCGAAGTCGACGAAGTCCAGCGCGAGCACGGTCACGTCGTCATACTTTTGGGGCGTCACGACGCCGAACGTCTTGTATTCCTCATAGACGTTGCGGGGCATGATGTTCAGAAGCAGCTTCTCCACCCGCTCCTTCTCGCGCTCGATCTCGCGCGTATTCCGCTCGACCATCGAGGAATAGCTCTCGATCATCGTTTCGAGTTCGCGGATGCGGGTGATGTTCTGGCATTCCAGCAGCACGAAATCCGCGCTGGCCCGCGTAAACGTCAGCGCGACGATGAGCGTGCGCCGCTTGCGGCGAAAGCTCGCCTCGACCGAATAGCGGCTGTCGCTCTCGATCGCCGCGACGAGCGCTTCGAAGTCCAGGTCCGGGAACACGGACGTAATCGGCGCGCCCACTTCCGCCACGTCGAACCACTCGCCGAACGCCTGGTTCTGGAACTGAATCTCCCAGGCGCCCGGCGACAGGATCGCCACGCCCGCGCCGATCGCGCGCAGCAGCCGCTCGTTGATTGCCTCGATATTCATGCGGCCGATACGATCAGCGCCCGGCGGGCTTCGATCGCGGCCATCGCCGCGTCCCGGTCATCGGACTCGAAGCCGTGCTCGTCCAGGGTCTCGCCGAGAAGGCGCTTCATTTCATCGAAGTCCGAGCCTGAAATATCCAAGTGCGCGTGCAACTGCGCCAGGCGCTCGTCGGAATAGCTGGCGGGCCCGCCAAGCAACGCGGCGATGAACTTCGTCTGATGATCGATCAGACGCTTCATATCCACGTCGTCGAAGTATTCGCCGATATCGTCCGAATCCAGCATCTTGTCGTAGAAGGCCATGACCACGCGGCTGATCGAGCTGAAGCCGCCATATTTATCGAAAAGCGCCGTCATTCTCGAACCCCCTCCGGTGTCCTGCACGCCGCGCACGCATTGCGCGATGTCGCAGTCAGGATAGAGCCTCCATGCCGCCCGTGGAAGACAGACATTGAGGCTTGAGGCATCCAATCCTGATGCCCGAACGTGTCAGCCGGGTGTCTGGCGGCGTCCGGAATTGTTTGATTTGTTTCAGCCGGCGCCGGCGCGGGGCCGCGCGGTGTTACAATTGAAACAATTCGAGGCCTCGCAGAAAATCGATTGAAACATCGCTGGATTACGGATTGCCCTATGGACAATGCCCCGCTCAGCGCAGACTCGACGACGCTTCACGCGGAAATCGCCGCCGACGGCGGCCGCATCTTCGGCAGCGCTGGCTTTCTCGAACGCGGCGTCGCGGACATCTCCGCTTTCCTCGCCGGCTTCCTGACCATCGACGGCAAGGCGACGACGGCGGCCGTGGTGGACGCGGCCGCAGAGGCCTGGCGGGACGCGGGCGCGCCGATGACCGGCGTCGCGCCCGACGGCGGCCGCTGGATGCTCTGCGCGCACCCCACCCTCGCGGGCGGCTGCTCCCTGCTCGCGGCCCCGACGGGCGACGGCCCCGCCCGGCCGGACGGCGGGGAGTGGGCCGACGACGTGCTGGAGCGCCATCCCCTGCCCGTCTTCGCCTATGACGCGGATACGGGCGAGATATTCCTGCAGAACGCCCAGGCCCGCGCCTTGCTGGCGCCCAACGAAGCCCTCGCGCGGCCGGCGCGGATCACCGATTTCTTCTGGAAGGACGATCTCTATCTCCAGGCGATGGCGGCCTTGAAGGATTCGGGCCGGATCGCAAAACGCAGATTGCGGGCCGAAGCGTCGGACGGCCGCCAGCTCTGGGCGTTCGTCACCGGCGCGCTGATCAAGAAGAACGGCGTCGAGACGGTCGTGCTGACGATCGACGACGTCGCCTCGCTGGAGCGCCACGAAGCAGACATCGAAACCACGCACGAACTGTTGCAGGACGCGCTTCGCTCCCTCTCCGAAGGCTTTGCGCTCTTCGACGAAGACGGCCGCCTGATCGTCAGCAACGACCGCTATCGCGAGATCAACGCCGGCATCGCCGAATTCGTGATGCCGGGCGTCCATTGGGAGACCCTGCTGCGCGAGATGGCCCGCCGCAGGCTTCCCGTCTACGCCGCCGGCCGCATGAACGCCTGGATCAATGAAGTCATGCGCGCCACCGAGGCGTTCGAGAGCTTCGAGATCGAGCGCACGGACGGCGCCACGATCAACGTCGCCGTGAAACCGACCACCCTCGGCGGCTTCATCGTCACCACGTCGGACATCACCGCCCGGCGCATCGCCGAACAGAGCGCGTCCGATTCCGAGCAGATGCTTTCGACCATCCTCGAAGCCAGCCCGGCCAACCTCTGCATGTCCCGCATCGGCGACGGCGAGATCATCTATCAGTCGCCGAGCTGCATCAGGCTGTTCGGCGCAGGCGTTCCGGCCAAGCAACAGTTCGCCAACCCGATAGACCGGGCGGATTTCCTGACCGACCTGCTGCCCGTGGGCGCGGTGGAGGATTTCCCGGCCGACGCCAGAAATGCGGCCGGCGAAACCTTCCCGGCGTTGTTCTCCGGCCGGATCATCGATTTTCGGGGCGAGGATGTGCTCGTCTCCACCGTCACCGACCTGACCGAGATCAAGGCCGCCGAACGTGAAATCCGCGACGCCTCCCGCCGGCTTCGAGACGCGATCGAAGCGCTGAACGAAGGCTTCGTCATCTTCGACGCCGATCAGCGGGTGGTGAAGGCGAACCAGCGCTACCTCTCGATGAACGCGCCCTATTCCCACCTCATCAGGCCCGGCGCGCTGAACCGGGACATCATCGCCGCCGCCGCCGCGTCCGGCCACCTGATCGACGGCGAAGACTGGCTGAGGGTCTATGACGATGAACAGGCGGCGGGCCGGATCGCGACCCACCGCGTCGACGAGTTCCGTCTGGCGGACGGTTCCTGGATCCGCTCCCTCCGCCGGCCGACCCGCGAAGGCGGCATCGTCATTACCTGGGTCGACTTCACCGAGGAGAAACGCGCCGCGGCGGAGATTCGCCGTTCGAACGACCGGCTGCGGGATGCGATCGAATCGCTGGACGAGGGCTTCGCCCTCTATGACGCGGCCGACCGGCTCGTCACCTGGAACCAGCGCTACGAGGATCTGCACGACAATATCGCCGGCATGATGCGCGAGGGCGACCTCTACACCGACATCCTGGAAGCGGCCGTAGCGGCGAACCGGCTGCCGGAGACCGAAATCGAAAAGGTCCGCGTCGGCATGAGTCGGGGCGAGAGCAACGAGAAACGGCGCTTCGAGTTCCAGCACAGCGACGGCCGGTGGTTCGCCGTCGTGCGGCAGCCGACGTCGGAGAGCGGCTTCGTCATCACCCGCCAGGACATCACCGAACGAAAACTGGCCGAGCAGGCCGAACGCGAGGCCGACGAAACGTTGCGGCGGATCCTCGAAGCCTGCCCCGTGAACCTCATCATGTGCCGCATGAGCGACGGCAAGCTCACTTATGTGAGCGAGAACACGGCGGAGATTTTTGGCCGGCGCGACTATGTTTCGGAATACTGGGCGGACCGCGCCGAAGGCGTCGCCATGTCCCGCGAAATCCGGAAGAGCGGCCAGCTCGACCAACGGGTCATCGACCTGTTCAAACGCGACGGAACGCCGATCCGGGTCGCGCTCTCCAGCCGCAAGATCGTGCTGCAGGGCGAGGAGATGGTCGTCTCCCAGGCGTTCGACCTGACGGAGCGGATCAAGCTGGAAGAAGAACTCGCCCGCCAGCTCGAAATGCTGCATCAGAGCGAGAAGCTCTCGGCGCTGGGCGAACTCCTGGCCGGCGTCGCGCATGAACTGAATAACCCCCTCTCCGTCGTCGTCGGCCATGCGCTGATGCTGGAGGAGGAGATCGAGGATCCGGAGCTCCTGAAACGCACCAGCCGCATTTCCGCCGCGGCGGAGCGGTGCGCCAGGATCGTGAAGACCTTCCTCGCCATGGCGCGGCAGCGGCCCGCGCAAATGGAGCGAACCTCGATCAACGGCGTGATCGAAACCGCGCTGGACGTCGCCGGATACGGCCTCCGATCCGCGAACGTTCGGGTGGACAGCATCCTGACCGACGACCTGCCGCCGGTAATGGCGGACCCCGATCAACTGGCGCAGGTCTTCGCCAATCTGATCGTGAACGCGGAGAACGTGCTGGCGCCGCTCGGCAAGAAAGGCCGCCTGACGCTCCGAACGGCGCTGTCGGCTGAAGGCGGAGAAGTCGTCATCGACGTGATCGACAACGGCCCCGGCATCCCCGAGGCCATCCGCGCCCGCATCTTCGAACCGTTCTTCACCACCAAGAGTGTGGGCGAAGGAACCGGCATCGGCCTCGCTTTCTGCCATCGCATCGTCGCCAGCCACGAGGGCCGTATTTCAGTCAGCCAGGCGGACGGCGGCGGCGCCCGTTTCACCATTCACCTCGCCGTCGCGCCGCCGGAACATGGCGTCGACGACGCGACCGAGGCGCCCGCTAGCCAGCGCGGCGCGGTCCTGGTGATAGACGACGAACCGAACGTCGGCGAACTCATCGCCCAGATCCTGAAGAAGGACGGCTATGAGGTCGTCTTGGCGTCGTCGGCGGAAGACGCCCTGAAGCGGCTGCCCGGCGCCTTCGACTTGATCTTGAGTGATCTGAACATGCCAGGCCTCGGCGGCCGGGCGTTCTTCGATAAGGCGCAGCAGACCTGGCCGGCGCTGACCGAACGGATCGGCTTCATCACCGGCGACACCATGAGCCCCGGCGCCGAGGCTTTCCTGCAAGCCGCAGGACGGCCATATTTAGAGAAACCCGTCGTGCCGGCCGAGCTCAGGAAATTGGCGGCGTCCATGATGGCCGAGTTGTGAGGAGCGTCGATTTATGAGCGCGAACGCCCAGGCGCATATCTTGGTCTGCGACGATGAAGACGACGTTCGGGAAATGGTCGGCGAGTATCTGAACCGCCGCGGCTTCAAGGTCTCCACCGCCGAGAACGCCGATGTCCTCCGCGAGCGGATCGCCGAAGCGGACGTCGATGCGATCGTGCTCGACATCAACATGCCCGGGGAGGACGGCTTGAGCGCGCTCCGGGCGCTACGGGTCGAGAATGACGTGCCGGTCATCATGTTGACGGCGACGGCGGAAGTCGTGGACCGAATCCTCGGCCTGGAAATGGGCGCCGACGATTATCTGGGCAAACCCGTCGATCTCCGCGAACTGGAGGCGCGGCTGAAAACCGTTCTTCGCCGCAGAACGGCCTCCGCGCCGGCGGCGGACGCGGCAACGCCGGCGAAAGGCGGGAAAGGCCGCGTGGAGTTCGGCCCCTGTACGCTCGACCTGGACGGAGCCCGCCTGTTCGACCAGGACGGCGAGGAAGTGCCGATCACGTCCATGGAGTTCAGTCTGCTCAAGGTGTTCGCGAACAATCGCGGGCGCGTGCTCAATCGAGACCAGCTTCTCGATCAGGCGCATGACCGCGACTGGGACCCCTTCGACCGCTCCATCGACATTCGCATTTCGCGGCTTCGCCGGAAGATTGAACCCAACGCGCAAAAGCCCGAAGTCATCCGGACCGTGCGCGGCATCGGCTATATTTTCGGCGAACGCGGCTAAACGACGATCTCGGATTGCGTTTGCGGCTGGCGTCGCCGGGTTTCCTGACCGAGCCAAAGCAGAACGGCGCCGGCTGCTTTCCGCAACCGGCGCCGTCCGCCTTTCGCCGCCCTTATCCGCGCTTGGTCGCGACCACTTCCAGATAGGTCGCCGGCACGGCCATCGCGCCGTCCGTCGCCTCGTTGAAGCTTTCGGCCAGGGCGGTCATATCGGCCACGAGCTCTTCCTGTCGTTCCTTGCTCAGGTTCTGGAAGACCATATGGGTCGGGCCGTAATAGTCCCGGAACACTTCGATCCAGTGCGCGATGGAGCGATAGCGGAACACGAAGGTGCAGGTCGTCGCTTCCAGCTTCGCCATTTCGGGGCTGAGCAGGTTGGCGACATGCTCTTCCGTGCCCCACATTGCGGGCGCCCGAACGCCGGCCGGCGGCGGCGCATACTTGCCGATCGTCCGGAACAAGGCGCCGATGAAGCTGTCCGGCGTCCAGTTGGCCATGCCCACGAGCCCGCCCGGCCGGCAGACCCGCATCATCTCGGCCGCGGCCTTGTCCTGGTTCGGCGTGAACATCACGCCGAAGGTGGAGACCACCGCATCGAAGGAGTCGTCAGGGAACGGCAGGTCTTCGGCGTCGGCCTGCTGGAAACTCGCCATCAACCGGTCGGCCATCACCCTGGCGCGCCCGTCTTCCAGCAGCTCCAGCACATAGTCCGTCGAGATCACGTCGGCATAACGGCGGGCGGCGGCGAGCGTCGCGTTGCCGTTGCCGGCGGCGACGTCCAGAACCAGCTGGCCGGGACCGATGTTCATCGTTTCGACCAGGCGCTCGCCGACGATGTTCAACGTCGAACCGACCACCGAATAGTCGCCGGACGCCCAAGTGACTTTCTGTTTTTTCTTGATCTCGGCGTAGTCGGGCGTCATGCCGGTCGTGTTCTGCACGGTCGTGGCGGCGCGAACCAGAGTGTCGGTGGTCGTCATAGCGTTTTCCTTTCCTAGAACTTCCGTTTCAATTCAGAGCGCTCGGCTGCGCCCTATTTCGTTTTGCGTGATCTGAATTTGGGGCTTGCCCGTTTCAGAAGTTTTTCCGCTTATCCGGAACAAGGTTTCGTTTGTTTCAGCCAGTCGATCAGCCCACGGCGCCGACCAGGCCGAGCTGCGCGGACGAAGCGGCGGCGGCGGCCGAAAGGCGCTTGCGGTCCAGCTTCGCGCGAGCGCGGGCGGCGAGCGCCTGCTCGGCGGCGCTGAAGACCATGGCCGGCAGCCTGGCGAAGACCCCGAACATCGACTGGGTCCGCGCCGAGGCGAAGTCCTCGTCGGCGTCCACGACGGCGCCGGCGGCCAGGCGCTCGACCTGCGCCGGGGTGTGAAACATGCCGGCTTCGGCGAAGCGCAGGGAACCGGTCGCGGCGGCCCGCGTCTTGACGGCGGAGGACATCGAAGCCCGGATCGCCGCGACGAGCGCGGCGCCGGCCTTGTGTCCGCTCCGGTCGTCGATCGACCGAGACGAGACGCCGGTTTCGCCGAAACCGGCGAAAGGCGCGGCGCTGGCGATGTCGATTGCGTTGCTCATCGTCTTCTTCCCTTTCTCGCGAACCGCGGCTTGCGTCGGTTTTCGTCCGCGCCCCGGTTCGGGTCTTCGCTTGAAGGGAAAGATTGGGCCCCTACGTTTCGGAACCTTGTCTCGAAAGCAGGAGAAATGTTTCGATCGTTTCAGCGCCAATACAGAAATGCTTCAGCCATTGGCGCGGCGGGCGCGGAGGTACTAATCCGCTAGGATTTTCGGCGCCGCCGCATTTGCTGTGCGCTCAATGGCGCGCGAAATCCCGTGGCGCGCGCTGGTGACGTTCAATCCGATCTTTCGCGCGCCGAATGCGTGATCGCTCCGGCGGCGGCTTCCAGCGGCGCCGCCGCTCTGGCAAGACACGAGACCGCCTGTGACGCCGATCACTGACTACCGCAAATACTAGTACCGAGGGGCTATAGACCCCGCCACGCCGGCGCAGTAATTTTATTAAAAGTTTTATCAACCGCTTGGGAGTTTCGAGTATGCTGCGCAAATTCCTTGGAAGCGCTGTCGTCGCTTTCGGCGTCATGGCCGCGGCCACCGCCAGCCAAGCCGCATCGCTCGGCGAATTGACGCTCACGCTCACCAACGGCGTCGTCGTCAACCTGGACCAAGACGGCGGCCAAAGCATTTCCGCCGACTATGCGTTCATCAATACGCTGCCAGGCGGCGACGTCCTGGCCCGGTATGACCTTTCGGGCGATCTTTCGGTCAACGGCTCACCGTTAGCCGGCGGTTCGCTTCCGATCGGCGTGACGACGCTGAACCAAATCGAAACCGACGTGAACTTTCTGCTCGGCCTGTTCGCGCCGATCACCGTCTCCGACATCGGTTCGTTCCTGGCGTCTCTGCCGGCGGCTTCCGGCGGCGTCATCAGCCCGTTCGGCGTGGACATCGACGTCGATCTGTTCACGTTCACGTTCACGGCCGATGCTACGGGCGGGTTCGGACAGTTCATCCTCTCCTCGCCGTCCGATGAGAACTACTTCCCCTTCATCGACGATTTCCTCGACTTCGGCGAGTTCCAGGCGGAGTTCGCCGCTTCGGCCAGCCTGACGGCGTCGGAAGTGCCGGTCCCGGCCGCGCTGCCGCTGCTCGGCTCCGGCGTCCTGCTGATGGGCTTCATCGCGCGCCGTCGCCGCACGGCCTGACGCCAAACACACTGGCGGCGTTCTACGAGGGCGCGGGGATATTCCCCGCGCCCTTTTTGATTCGAGCATGGTCGGCGGCGCTCGCCCCGACTGAACCTGCGGGCTTCTTCGGTTTCGCCTTGCGATCCCGATGGTCGGCCGGCCCGATGCAGGCGCATGGCCGCGCCTGACAGCCGGGCGCGACCGCGCTATGGTCCGGGTCGTGCGTTCGCGGCATCTATTTCGCAATAGGCGACTTGCGCTCGCCCGTCGTTACGGGTCATCTGAACGCCTGAAAACAACCGTCCGACCGGCCGCCGCGCTTATGAACGCCGCGTCCGGGCATAAATTTGTGGGAGAGCACAGTCTTGTCGAAGTTTGAGCCCGTTATCATCGACGAGCATCCCGGCCGCAGCGCCCAGGCCTATGGCATCGCGCGCGAACTCGGGACCGATATGGACCTGATTCATGAGCCGTCCGTCGGCGTCATCGGCAACAAGGGCGACAGCCAGTGCTATATCGGCGTGCAGCGGAAGGTCGAGGCCATCCATGAGCGCCTTTTGAACGAGATCGGGCGCGAAGCCGGCAAGCTGCCGATGCGCCTGGTGCAGCCCGAATACACCGTCGCCACGTCCGACGGCATCCGCAACGGCACCCGCGAAATGCGCTATTCGCTGATCGGCCGCGAAGTCACCCATGACAGCGTTTGCGAGCATCTGAGCGCGAGCGGGCTCGCCGGCGTCGTCGCCGTCGTCGCCTGCGACAAGCCGCCAGTGGGCACGCTCGCCGCGCTCTTGGAGCACAACCGGCCGGCCATCATCATGTCCGACGGCTCGATCCATCCCGCCATCGACCCTATTTCGAACGAACCGATCGACCTCGTCTCCGCCTATCAGGTCGCCGGCCACGAGGACCCCGAGCATCGCCGGCAGATCGCCTGCGCCGCCTGCCCCGGCTATGGCTCCTGCGGCGGCATGTTCACCTACAACACCATGCAGACCTTCATCGGCGTCGTCGGCATGCAGCCCCTGCACATGGTCGCCCCGCCCTCCGACGATCCGCGCCGCATGGAGGAGTTCCCGGCGGAGCTCGTCCGCTATCTGCGGCAGATGATGGAGAAGGGCGTGACGCCGCGCGACATCGTCGGCAGGGATTCCATCCGGAACGCCGTCATCGTCGCCATGGCCGTGGGCGGCTCGACCAACGTCGTGCTGCACGCGCCGGAGATCGCCCGCGCGGCCGGCTACGGCAATTTCTGGCAAGACATCATGACGCCGGAGGACTTCAACCACCTCTCCCAGCATGTGGTGCCCGTGCTGACCGACGCCCGGCCCTATGGCCTCTACTCCATGGTCGACATCGACCGGGCGGGCGGCGTTCAGGTCATCGTCAAGGAGCTGATGGACGCCGGCCTGCTGAACGGCGACGTGCCGACCTGCACCGGCGAAACCCTGGCCGAGCAGGTCGCGCGCCTGAACCCGCCGGCGGCGGACGGCGTCGTCGTCTATCCGGTCAAGACGCCCTACAAGCCGACGGGCGGCCTCCGCCTGCTCGGCGGCAACCTCTCGCCGGAATACAGCGCCATCCTGAAGCTCGCCGGCGTCGAGGGCGGTCTCGAAGGCAATGTGTTCCGAGGCTCCGCCCGGGTGTTCGAGGGCGAAGCCGAGCTCTTGGAGACGCTGGACAAGGAGCCCGAGGTGCTGAGCGACGGCGACATGATCGTCGTGCGCTATGGCGGGCCAAGCGGCGCGCCCGGCATGCCGGAAATGCTGGATTCCACCTCCCGCATCACCACGCTTTGCCGCGAGCGCGGCATCGTCGTCGCCCTGATGACGGACGCCCGCTTCTCCGGCGGCTCCGTCGGCCTGGTGATCGGGCATGTGGGCCCCGAGGCGGCGCTCGGCGGGCCGATCGCCCTGATCGAGGACGGGGACGAGATCGTCGCCGACCTCAACAACAACGAACTGAACTGCACCGAGCTCAATGACCCCAAGGTGTTCGAGGCGCGCAAGGCGGCGTGGACCAAGGCGGTGGAGGCCAATGGCGGCATCCACCCCAATTGCGGCGACGCCGATACGCGCCTCTTGAACCGCATGCGCCGCTCCGGCGTCTCCGCCATTCAGGGCGGCGGCATGCACCCGGACCGCGAGCTTTGGGTGCATGAACCGCGCGAGCCGGTCGTCACGTCCTTCACCCCTGCCAACAAGTGGCGCTGACAAGCAAGCGGGCGGCCGCATAGCCGCCCGCCGTCGGCGCCGCGCCATACGGGAGTTCGCTCATGCCGAAGTTATCCGGGAAATGCCTCTGCGGCGCCGTTTCGTTCAGCGGCGACGCCGACGTCAAGATGGTGATGAACTGCCATTGCGACGATTGCCGCGCCGCGACGGGCTCCGTCTACGGCACGAACGTCTTCATCGCCGAAGCGGACGTCGCCGTAACCGGCGAGCTCAAGGTCTACACCCACAAGTCGGACAGCGGCACGGACATGGAGAAGCATTTCTGCCCGAACTGCGGCTCCCTGATGTTCGGCAAGAACTCCGGCCGGCCGGGCATGCTGACCGTCCGCGCCGGCGTCATCGACCAGAAGGACCTGGTCAAGCCGGCGGCGAACGTCTTCATGGACAGCCGCGTTCTCTCGACGCCGATCGACGCGAACCTGAAGGGCTTCCCGCGCATGCCCGGCTGAAGGCGCGCCAATTTCTCAACGACACGCAGGACCGCCGAAGCCATGACCAGCCAGACGCCCACGACCGCCGGCTGGCGCGACCAGCCGCGCTATCCGGACCCGCTGATCCACGTCCTCGATCCACGCTTCCAGCCCTATGTAATTTTCAGCGCGGCGGTGGAGCGCCTCTATACCGGCTGCCGCTGGTCCGAAGGCCCCGTCTATTTCGCCGACGGGCGCTATCTCCTCTGGAGCGACATTCCCAACAACCGCATCCTGAAATGGGAGGAGGAGACGGGCGCGGTCTCCGCCTTCCGCAAGCCCTCCAACTATGGCAACGGCAACACCCGCGACCGCCAGGGCCGCCTGATCACCTGCGAACACGGCCGCCGCGTCACCCGCACGGAATATGACGGGTCGATCACCGTCATCATGGACCAATGGCAGGGCAAGCCGCTCAATTCGCCCAACGACGTCGTGGTGAAGTCGGACGGCAGCATCTGGTTCACCGACCCGCCCTTCGGCATTCTCGGCAATTACGAGGGCGACAAGGCGCCGTCCGAAAACCAGATGGCCGTCTATCGGGTCGACGGCGAGACGCTGGAGGCGAGCGTCGTCACGGACGACGTTCTGGGGCCGAACGGCCTCGCCTTCTCGCCTAACGAAAGCATCCTTTACGTCGTCGAATCCCGCGGCGTCCCCAACCGGAAGATCCTGGCGTTCGACGTGGGCGCGGACGGCAAGACGATCTCCAACAAACGCGTCTTCATCGACGCCGGCCCGAAGGGCACGCCAGACGGCTTCCGCGTCGATCTGGACGGCAATCTCTGGTGCGGCTGGGGCATGGGCGCCGACGATCTGGACGGCGTCATGATCTTCGCGCCGGACGGCGACAAGATCGGCTTCATTCAACTTCCTGAGCGCTGCGCCAATGTGTGCTTCGGCGGGCCGAAGCGGAACCGCCTATTCATGGCGGCCAGCCAGTCGCTCTATTCGATCTATGTGAACACACAAGGCGTGGCGGGCGGCTGAACCGCCCCCGGAGGAAATTCCTATGCGGCTTCAAGGCAGATCGGCGCTCGTTTCGGGCGGGAGCGTCGGCATCGGCGCGGCGGTCGTGCGCCGGCTGGCGGCGGAAGGCGCCCATGTGGCGCTGGCGGACGTGAACGCGGCGGCGGCAGAGACCGTCGTCAAGGACGTCCAGGCGAGCGGCGGATCGGCCAGGTTTTATCCGCTCGACGTGACCGACGCCGCCCGCTGGCGCGAGATCGTGGCGGACATCATGGCCGAACGCGGCAAGCTCGACATCCTCGTCAACAATGCCGGCATCTACGCCCGCACGCCCATCGAGGACATCCCCGAAGCGGAGTGGGACCGCATTCTCGACGTGAACGCCAAGGGCGTGTTTCTCGGCGCCCAGGCCGCGATCCCGGCCATGCGGGAAAGCGGCGGCGGCTCGATCATCAACATCTCCTCGACGGCGGGCCTGCGCGGATCCATTGCGACGCACTATGGCGCATCGAAAGGCGCTGTCCGGCTGATGAGCAAGTCGATCGCGGTGCAATGCGCCAAACACGGCATCCGCTGCAATTCGGTGCATCCGGGGCCGGTCGACACCGCCATGGGCGCGGCCGCGGTGCCGGAAGCCGAGCGGGAAGCGCGCATGCGCCGAATTCCGCTCGGCCGCATGGCCCGCCCGGAAGAGATCGCCGGCGCGGTCTATTTCCTCGCCAGCGACGATTCCTCCTTCGTCACCGGCTCCGAAGTCGTGGTGGACGGCGGCGCCTTCGCCTCCTGACGCTGACCGCTATAACCCAAGCACCCGCTTGGCGATGATGTCCCGCTGAATCTCGTTGGTCCCGCCATAGATCGAGGACGCCCGGCGCAGCAGGTGCTCCGTCATGGCGCCGCGGCCATGGTCGGGGCCGACGAACTCGTTCGCGTCGATGCGCAGGCTGTCCCGCTCATAGGGCCCGGCATAATTGCCGAGCGCGAATACCAGCAGTTCGTTCAGCCCCTGCTCGATCTCCGTGCCGGCGATCTTTAGCATCGAAGCTTCCGAGCCGATCTTCCGGCCCTTCGCCTCGCGGCCGAGCATGCGCAGATTGGTGTGCTCGAGCGCCGTCAGCTTGGTCGCGAGTTCGGTCAGCTTCCCCCGGAACGCGGGATCGTCCCAAAGCGTCTCGCCGTCATTGCCCCGCTCCGCCATGGCGACGGCGGCGATCTTCTCGATCTTCCGCCGCGATTTGCCGACGCCGGCGATGCCCGTCCGCTCGTTGCCGAGCAGGAACTTGGCATAGGTCCAGCCCATGTTCTCCTCGCCGATGCGGTTGGCGACCGGCACCCGCACATCGGTGAAGAACACCTCGTTCAGATAGTGGCCTTTATCGATCGATATGATCGGGCGCACCTCAAGGCCGGGCGTCTTCATGTCGATCAGCAGGAAGCTGATGCCTTCCTGCCGCTTCTTGCTCGGGTCCGTGTCCGTGCGGACAAGCGCGAAAATCCAGTCCGCATGGTGGCCGTGGCTCGTCCAGATCTTCTGGCCGTTGACGATATAGTGGTCGCCATCGCGGACGGCGCGGGTCTTCAGCGACGCCAGATCGGAGCCCGCGCCCGGCTCGGAATAGCCCTGACACCAGACGATATCGCCGGAAAGGATCGGCTCGAGGTGCTGGGCCTTCTGCTCGGGCGAGCCGTAGGTGAAGATCACCGGGCCGACGAGGCCGATGCCGAAGCTGCTGAGACGCGGCGCATAGGCCCGCTGATATTCCTCCTCATAGATATGCTTCTGGATCGGCGTCCAGCCGGCGCCGCCATATTCCTTCGGCCAGCGCGGCGCGATCCAGCCCTGCTCATAGACGATCCGGTGCCAGGCCCGCGTGTCCGCCGCCGCCACATAGGAGGGCGCAAGCTGGGCCTGCCGTTTGATGTGCTCCGGCAGTTTCGCCCGAAAGAACGCGCGGACTTCCTCGCGGAACGCCTCGTCTGCGGGATCGAATGTCGCATCCATGGTCTAAAACCTCCCTCGCGGGGCGCCCGGCGACGCCGACCGCCCCTGATAAAATCCTGTTCGTCGCTATGGGAATCAGCGGCCCTTGAACACCGGCTTGCGCTTTTCGAGCTGCGCGGTGCGGGCTTCGAGCGCGTCTTCGGTCTTGGAGAGCTCATAGGTGAAGTTCTGCTCGAACCGATAGCCGTCCTTCTGGGGCATAAGCTGCACCAGATTGCAGCTGTTCTTGGCGTATTTGATGCCAAGCGGGCTCTTCGAGGCGATGCGCTCGGCCATGGCGACGGCCTGGGGCACCAGCTCCTCGCGCGGCCAGACGGAATCCAGAACGCCCAGGCGATGAAGTTCGCTCGCGGGCAGCCGGTCGCCGGTGAACATCATCCGCCTGACGTAAGTCTTGCTGAACAGCTCCGAAAGCATCGCCGCGCCGCCCGCGAGGCCGACGTCGATCTCCGGCATGCCGAACACGGCGTTCTCGGACGCCATCATGATGTCGCAAGCCGCCATAAGCCCCATGCCCGCGCCGAGCGCCGCCCCGTTCACGGCCGCGATCACCGGCTTCGTGCATTCCTTGATGGCGTTGCCGGTTTCCCGAACGCCCCGGTTATGCCGCCAATAGGCGCCGGGTTCGCTGACGTCCGGCCGGTCCTTCAAGTCCGCCCCGGCGCAGAAAACCTTGCCCGCCGCCGTCAAGACGATGCAACGAATATCGTCCCGGTCCGTCGCGGCGTCGAATATCTGCGTGAGCCGGTCTCTCAGCGCGGCGTTGACCGCATTGACCGGCGGCCGGTCGATCGTGATGACCCCGACAAAGTCTTTAACCTCAAAATGCGCACCGTCTTCGGCGGACATATTCTTATCTCCAAACTGCACTATATGTCTGGCTAGTTGAACGGCACGGGCGGCGAAACGCAAGCCAGGCCGGCCACGGCGAAAGGCGCGGGCCAGGTACGGAGATCGCCCGCGCGCAGGCCCTGAAATAACATTTCATCCACGGGAGCAAGCGCCGGACAAGACTTTATGGAGAACCTTTAATCCATTGAAAACCGGACTAATGTATTGATAGCGGTTGGCGTGCGCTTGGGCGGTTGAGCCAGGGCGCGCAGTTCGCAATCGGGGCTATACGCCGTTGCATATATCGCGCCATACGACCGAGGACCTCGATGATAGCCGCTCGCCTGCGAAAGCGACGGCCGTGAAGAAATCCGCGGTCATTTCGAAAGTTCGCCGCCGACGGGCTATCGCAAAGGCGCTGTCCTGGCGGATCATCGGCTCGTTGGACACGCTGCTGCTGTCCTTCGCGATCCTAACCGTGCTCGGCCCAGTCTTCGGCATCGAAGGCCGCTCCCACGTGGACAACGCCAAGGCGGCGACCCTCATCGCGGCGACGGAGATGGTCACCAAAATCATTCTCTACTATCTGCATGAGCGGGCCTGGGAGCGTTCGCATTGGGGCGTCGTGACCGACCGGCGCGGGCGCCCACATGACAATCGCCGCCGCTCGGTTACCAAAACAACAACATGGCGCGGCATCGCGAGCCTGGATACGGTCCTGCTGGCGCTGCTGTTCACCGGCAATCTCGGAGCCGCCTTTTCCATTGGCGGGCTCGAGGTGCTCACCAAGCTCGTGCTCTATTACGTGCACGAACGGGTATGGGACCGTATCTCCTGGGCGTGAGTATACGCCGCCAGATTAGACTTCGCGCCGCAAATCTATTCCGTAATTTCGCAGTTAATTGTGATCGTTACCGTATTTTCTTTAGCCAATTTCGCAAAACTCAAACGCTTGGCGCGCGCCTTCTGGCTCAATAGCTTCTCTATGTGCTCGCGCGCCGACGGATCGAGGTCATCGATATCCAACTGCAGCGAAATGGGCAGCTTGCTCTTTCGTTTCGGCGGCGACGCCTTCGCCTCTTTTCCGCCGAAAATGCTTTCCCAGCCGGCACGGTACTCGTCCGTCGACACGCTGGAAAAATAACTGATCGGACGGCTGGAGCCGGAGGAGTTCTTGGCGGGCGCGGACGCTTCGCTCGTTGCCGCCGCGCTGTCGGCCCCGGTCGTCTTCGGCGCCGCGCTTTCCGTGGCGGCGGGCTTCGCATCCTTTGCAGGCGCCGGCGCGGCGGTGCTTGGCTTCTTGCTCATTTTTGGATCGTTCCGATGTTCGAAAAGGCGAATTTGGACGCCCGAAATTACTGACCGGCCCGCCGCCGCTCAAGCCACAATCGTGCATCGCCAGTGAATTCGGCTCTCATCGACCGGATACCCGCCGGCCGCCGCATGCAACGTGCACCGATTATCCCAGGTGACGACATCGCCCACGCTCCACTGATGGCGATACTGAGCGTTCGAGGCCAGCATATGCTCGGCCAGTTCGGCGATCAGCGCATCGCTGTCCGCATCGCTCATATCGGCGATCTTGAGAATGTGGTGGGGATTGAAATACAGCGACGTTCGCCCCGTTTCCGGGTGCTTGCGGGCGAGCGGATATCGCGTCGGCGGGTTATCCCGGTCCGACGGCTCCAGCAGGTCCGCGCCGCGCCGCGCCGCGCCGCCATAGACGTAGTGGGCGTCGAGCCCATCGATGCGGTCCTTCAGCGCCGCCGGCAGCTCGTCATAGGCGCGGTACATGTTCGAGAACAGCGTATCGCCGCCGCTCGAGGGAATTTCGATGCCATAGAGCTGGGTCGCCTTGGTGATCTCGTGATCCCACGGCCCATCGGTATGCCAGCCCTGCCCGCGATTGCGGATCGATTTATCGAGCGCGCCGTCCGCCTTGCGGGCGCCGACGCCCATGACGGTCAGGTCCGGAAATTCCGGATGACGCGCCTTCTTGACCATATGGGGCTTCACGCGGCCGAAACGCCGGCCATAGCCGAGGAACGCTTCGATGCCGAGCTTCTGGCCCTTGAGCACCAGAACCGAATGTTCGAGCCAGGCGGCATAGAGCGCATCCCACTCGGCATCCGAAAGCGCGCCCGCGTCGACCCCGGTCACGACAGCCCCAATATGTTCGCCCGCAGGTTCGATATGCATCGCTTCGTCCACCTGTCCAGAAAATCGGCGGAAGCAAGAATACTCCGTTTGCCTAGTCTTCCAAGTCGGCGTGACGCAGCCTCAGCGCGTTCGAGATGACGGATACGGAGGACAGGCTCATCGCCGCCGCCGCGAACATCGGGGACATGAGAATGCCGAAGACGGGATAGAGCACGCCGGCGGCAAGCGGCACCCCGGCGGCATTATAGACAAGCGCGAAGAACAGGTTCTGGCGAATGTTCCGCATGGTCGCGTTCGCCAGGCGCCGCGCGCGCACGATCCCGGTGAGGTCGCCCTTGGCCAAGGTGATGCCCGCGCTTTCGATGGCGACGTCGGCGCCCGCCCCCATGGCGACCCCCACTTCCGCCTGGGCCAGCGCCGGCGCATCGTTCACGCCGTCGCCCGCCATCGCGACCACGCGGCCAGCGCCTTGCAGATCGCGCACGAGCGCCGCCTTGTCGCCGGGCAGCACGCCCGCATGCACGTTCTCAATGCCGAGACGATCCGCGACCGCGCGCGCCGTCCGCTCGTTGTCGCCCGTCGCCATAACGACTTCCAGGCCCATCCGCTTCAGCGCGGCGAGCGCCTTGGGCGTCGTCTCCTTGATGGGGTCGGCGATCGCAAGCGCGCCGGCGACCGCGCCGTCGATGACGGCGAACACCACCGTCTCGCCGAGATTGCGGCGGGTATCCGCCCAAGCCTCGAGAGAGCCCGCCTCCACGCCAAGCGCCGCCAGCAGCTTGGCGTCGCCGACGGCGAGTTCATGCCCGTCTACCGCGCCGGTGACGCCGCGACCGACCTGCGCCTCGAACCGATCCGCCGCCGCCAGCGCCAGCCCGCGCGCCTCCGCCGCGCGGGCCACCGCTTCGGCGAGCGGATGTTCGGAGCCCCGCTCCAGGCTGGCGACCAGCCTGAGAAGGTCGTTCTCGCCGTAGCTGTCGCTCCGCTCGATCGCGACGAGCTCGGGCTTGCCGGCCGTCAAAGTGCCGGTCTTGTCCACGACCAGAACGTCGACCTTGGCGAAGGCTTCCAACGCTTCGGCGTTCTTGATGAGAACGCCCGCCTGAGCGCCCCGTCCGGTCGCGGTCATGATCGATACCGGCGTCGCGAGACCGAGCGCGCAGGGACAGGCGATGATCAGAACCGAAACGCCCGCCACCAGGCCATAGGCCAAAGCCGGGGACGGCCCCCAGATCGCCCAGGCGACGAACGCTAGAACGGCGACCCCGATCACGGCCGGCACGAAGACGCCGGCGACCGCGTCCGCGACCTTCTGTATGGGCGCGCGGCTGCGCTGGGCCGCCGCCGCCATCTCGACGATCCGGGCGAGCATCGTGTCCTTGCCCACGCGCTCCGCCGTCATCATGAAGCTGCCTTGCCCGTTGATGGTCGCGCCGGTCACGACGTCGCCCGGCCCTTTCTCCACGGGCATCGGCTCGCCGGTCAGCATGCTTTCGTCGACGGTCGAACGGCCTTCGACCACCCGCCCGTCGACGGGCGTTTTCTCGCCGGGGCGGACGCGCAGCTTGTCGCCGATCGCCACGTCCTCAAGGGCGATCTCCTCCTCGCGCCCATCCTCTCGCACGATCCGCGCGGACTTGGCCGCGAGGTCGAGCAACGCGCGGATCGCCTCGCCGGTGCGCGCTCGCGCCCGCAGCTCCAACAACTGGCCCAGGAGCGCCAGGACGACGATCACCGCCGCCGCCTCGAAATAGACCGCCACGCCGCCGCCATGGCCCTGGAAGCCTTCCGGGAACAGCCCCGGCGCCAGCACCGCCACGACGCTGAAGCCATAGGCGGCCGCGACGCCCATGCCGATCAGGCTGAACATGTTCAGGTTCATGCTGCGGAAGGACTTTACGGCCCGGACCAGGAACGGCGCGCCGGACCACAGGACGACCGGGGTCGCCAGCGCCAGCTCGATCCATGGGCCGACGCCGTGGCCCAGCCACGAGGCGATCGGCAGCCCGAGCATCGGCCCCATGCTGACGATCAGCAGCGGCGCCGCGAGCGCCGCGCCTAGGATGAACCGGCGCCTGAAGTCTACATACTCGGCGCTAGGCCCCGTATCCTCCAGGCTCGGCATCATCGGCTCGAGCGCCATGCCGCAGATGGGGCAGTCGCCGGGGGCATCCTGCACGATCTCCGGATCCATCGGGCAGGTATAGACGGCGCCCTCCGGCGCCGGTTCGGGCGGCGGCCGGTCAGCGAGATAGGTTTGCGGGGCGGCGAGGAACGCGTCCTCGTTGCTCTTCGTTGCGAAATAGAAGCGCACGCCGCCGTGCTTCGCCATGTAGCGCGCGGTCTTGCGCGGGACCGGCATGCCGGAAACCGGGTCTTCGGACGTCAGATAGTCGTCCGGCGTCCTCGAGAAGCGGTCGCGGCAGCCCGAGGAACAGAAATGATAGTCCTCGCCCGCATGGGCATGGACGTGCGGCGTCGTCGCCGCATCGACCGTCATGCCGCACACGGGATCCCGCTCGATTTCCGTCGTCGTCGCCGCTGTGTCCATGCGCGTGACCTTTCCCTACGCTCCGGTAAGGAAGGTAGGGTCTCGCGGCGGCGTCAACCAGCGCGCATTTGCGCGCAGCGCCGCCGCCACGCGAGGCGGCGGCGGCGCGCCTGCTACTCCGCCGCCTGCCTGCGTCCCGCCACGATATCGGACGCCACGCGGCCGGTGATCTCCTGCAGGTGATCGGGCGCCCATTCGAACGCGCCGAGCCCCATCGTCTGGGACCGCAGTTCCTGGATCAGGCCGTGGATCTCCGCTTCCGGCAGGAAGACCTCCAGCTTTTCCCAGCCGGGCCAGCCGCCGCGCGCGTCGAAGCCCAGGATCTGCCCGCGCCGGCTGGTCGCGAGCCGCTGCAACGCGGCCGTATGCTCCGACGGCGCGTAGAGGCTGACCTTGCAGATCGGCTCCAGCAGCACCGGCTGGCAGCCCGGCAGCGCCTCGGCCATGGCCATGCGCCCCGCGGTTCGGAACGCCTGCTCCGAGCTGTCGACCGGATGATGCTTGCCGTCGACCAGCTTGACCGCGACGTCGACCACCGGGAAGCCGAGCGGCCCCGCCGCCAACGCGTCCATGACGCCGGATTCCACCGCCGGTATGAACTGGCGCGGCACGGCGCCGCCGACGACCGCATCCTCGAAGGCGAACCCTTCGCCCCGGGGCAGCGGGCGAATCTCGATGCGAACGTCGCCGAACTGGCCGTGGCCGCCCGTCTGGCGCTTGAAGCGGGCGTGATGGTCCGCCGCCTTCTTGATCGTCTCCCGATAGGCGGTCATCGGCGCTTCCGTCGCGACCGCGAGATTGAAGCGGGACTTCAGGCGATCGATCGCGACCGCCACATGGGCGTCGCCCTGCCCCCAGAGCAAGAGCTGGCGCGTCTCCGGCCGCTGCTCGACGGCGAGGCTGGCGTCTTCCTCGACAAGGCGGGCGAGCGCCCCCATCAGCTTCACTTCGTCATTGCGGTTCTCCGCATGGATCGCGACCGCATGGGTTCGGGGATAGGCGTCCGGCCAGTCGGCGGCCGGCGTCCGCTGATCCGCGCGAACCATATCGCCCGTCTGCAGCGTCTCCATGCGGCCGAGCGCCACGACGTCGCCGACGCCCGCGCCCGCGGCCTTCTCCAAGCCGGTCGCCATCGAACGGGAAACGGCGCCGATCCGCTGGCCGTCCAGCATGCTGTCGGCCGCAATGGCGCCGGACATGACCCGGACATAGGAGAGCTTGCCCACATGGGGCGCGTGGCGGGTGCGGAATACCTGGACCGCGAGGTCGCCGTCAAAGGACAGGCCTCGGCGCGCCGCCGTCGCTGTCACGGTCGGCGCATCGTGCCGGAGCGCCTTCAAGAGGCGGCGCACGCCGCCGTCCGTCTCGGCCGAGCCGATCAGCACCGGCGCCGCCACGCTTTCGCTGACGTCCCGGGCGATCGCGGCGTAGACCTCCGTCGCCTCCGGCGCTTCGTCCTCCAGCACCTTCTCCAGGATGCCGTCGTCGAAATCCGCGAGCGCCTCCAGCATCTCCTGCCGGCCTTCCTCCTCCCGCTCGCTCGCGCTCGCCGGCGCATCGATCAGCTCCGAGGCGGCGCCCGACCTGTAGGCGTAGGCGCGGTCCGCGACGAGGTCGATATAGCCGGTGATCTTCTCGCCGTCCCGGATCGGCACATGCCGCAGGATGAGCGGACGGCTCGCCACATCCTGATAGGCCGCGACGATGTCCCGAACGCGGGCGTCGGTCTGGTCGAGCTTGTTCACGAACAGCATGTAGGGGAGCTCCCGCTCCTCCAGGAAATGCAGGATCGGCGCGACGGCGACCGCGCGGGCCGGGTCCGGCTCGACGACGACGATCGCGACGTCCGCGACCAGCGCCGCCGCTTCCGCCGCCGCCTCGAAGTCGATCGCCCCCGGGCAGTCCAGGAACGTCCACGTATCCCCAAGATATTCCGTCGTGAAGACGCCGACTTCGGTCGTCATCTGGCGCGCGCGCGCCTCCTCCCCGGCGTCGCCGACGCTGTCCCCGGTCTTGACCGAACCCTTGCGCGGGATCGCGTCCGTTGCGTGCAGAAGCGCTTCCAGCAACGTCGTCTTGCCCGCCATGCGCGGGCCGACGAGCGCAGCGACACGTGATCTTTCGGCGTTTGGCATTTCGTCCCTCCTCTGCGGCATGCCTTTTGGCATGCGTGTTCATCGGAGGTTGGGCGAGGCGGGCACGGCGCGCCGCCCGCGCCCTCGCCCCCGTCCGGCGTGGTCTCGCCCGCCGGTTATGGAATGGTGACAGCCTTTTTCAGCCGAAGGCAAGAGGCATTCCGAGCCGCCCGTCGGGGAAGGTTCGGGATAAGGTCAGTCCGGAAAGGCGGGCGCCACGTCGCGCCCAAGGCGGGTCATCGCGGCCGCCGCCGTCTCGTAACCCATGTCGCCGAACGCCGTCTGGCACACCAGATGGCCGACGCCCGCGTCCCGGAGCGCCTCCACCGCGCCCCGCACCGTTTCCGGCGAGCCGAAGATGGAGCCGCTGCCCATCACGTCCGCCACGGCGTCCCCATCCGAGACCGCGGGATCGCTCCAGGGCGCCAGCGCCGCGGGATCGATCTCGAAGTCGGGCGGGTTCAATTCGGCGCGCACGTGCATCATGTGGCTGCGCGCCTCGGTCAGCCAATGGCTGAGCTCATCCTCCGCCTGGGCGTCGCTATCGGCGACATAGACGTTCCGCCAGACGCCGCTCTGGCGCAGCAGTTCGGCCTGCCGCGCCTCGCAGACGCCCCCGGCGGCCATGCCGTTGCGATAGAGCGCCCAGCGCGATGCAATGCGGTCCACCGGCAGACGCGCGGTCAGGATCGGAACGCCAAGACGGCCGCACTCGTCGAACGACGGCTCGGAGATGACGCTCCGCCAAAGCGGCGGCCCCGGCCGCTGCACCGGCGCCGGCCGCAACGCCGGCACCTTCACCGAATAGTACTCGCCTTCGAAATCCAGCGGGGTCTCCGTCCAGATGCGACGGAAGATCTCGAACGCCTCTTCCATGCGCGCCCGGCTATCCTTGCTGGAGAGGCCGTGCCCCAGGAACTCGTACTCGTTGTAGACGGTCCCCTTGCCGATGCCGACGTCGATTCGCCCGCCGGACAGATTGTCGAGCAGCGCCAGCTGCGAGGCCAGGGTAACAGGATGGTGAAACGGCATTTGAATGACGGCGAAGCCGATCCGCATCCGCTTGGTGCGGGAGGCGAGCGCGGCGGCGAAGGTCAGCGGGTCGTTGTAGACGCTCTCGCCGGTGAAATAATGCTCCGTCAGCCAGATGCCGGCATAGCCCAGCTCTTCCGCCAATTCCGCCAGTGCGAGCTGCTCCTGAATGCGGGCGCCGTCATCCGTTTCGGCGGGCGAAAGGGCGAGCGTTAGGCTGCTGAAGCGCATGAACTACTCCATGTCCGCGCGAGCGGCGGCAAGTTCTGGCCCGGCGAAATTCGCCTGAAAACGGCCATTGCGAATTTGACGGCGTCGACCGGGAAAAAGAAACTGGACCTTTGCATCGGTCTGCCGCCACAATGCGGCTAACATTATAAAAAACTAGCATCATGGACAGGCTGGCGGGAGAGAAATATGCAGGATTCGGCGCTCGACATTGAAAACTTATCCATCAAATTTCATCTCAAACGCGGCGTTTTAACGGCAGTCAACAATGTAAGTTTCCACGTTGGCAAGGGCGAAACGTTCGGCCTGGTCGGCGAGTCCGGATCGGGCAAGTCAGTAACCGCTCGCGCCATCATGCGCCTTATCCCCACGCCGCCCGGCGAAGTCGCTTCGGGCGGCGTCAACTTCGGCGGCCGTAGCATCTATGATTTGAGCGACGCCGAAATCCGCGAAATTCGCGGCAGCGAGATCGCCATGGTGTTTCAGGAGCCGATGAGCGCCCTGAACCCCGTCTTCACGGTCGGTTCCCAGATCGGCGACGTGCTGCGCACCAACCTTGGCCTCTCAAAGGCCGAAGCCCGCGAGCGGACGATCGAGCTGCTTTCCCTCGTCGGCATCCCCTCGCCCGCCTCCCGCATAGACAGCTATGTGCACGAGTTCTCCGGCGGCATGCGCCAGCGGGTGATGCTCGCCATGGCGCTCTCCTGCGACCCGACGTTCCTGATCGCGGACGAACCGACAACGGCGCTCGACGTGACGATCCAGGCGACGATCCTGGAGCTCATCAGCTCCATGATCGACCGTTTTGACATGTCGCTGCTCTTCATCACCCATAATCTGGGCGTCGTCGCCCATGCCTGCGACCGGATCGGCGTCATGTACGCCTCCCACCTGGTCGAGCTCGGCGAGAAGAGAGAGATCTTCGCGAACCCGCAGCACCCCTATACGGTCGGCCTGCTGAATTCGATCCCGCGCATGGATACGCAGTCGAAATATCTGACGCCGATCCGCGGCAGCGTGTGCAACATGATGGACCCGCCGAAGGGCTGCAAATTCAATCCGCGCTGCGATCACGCGATGGATATCTGCCGCCAGGTGACGCCGGAAATGAAGGAAGTGGCGCCCGGCCATTTCGCCGCCTGCCACCTGCACGACCAACCCACGGTTTGATCTCGGATCAGGAGGAGACGCATCCCATGAACGCCCCCCTGCTTGAGGTCGAGAACCTTACCAAGCATTTCACGCTGAACGGCGACTTCGTATCCAGGATCGCCGGCAAGACGCAGACCCTGAAAGCCGTCGACGACATCAGCTTCAAGGTCTACGAGGGCGAGACCCTCGGCCTCGTCGGCGAAAGCGGCTGCGGCAAGTCCACGACCGGACGGCTGATCACGCGCCTGATTGAACCGACTTCAGGAGACGTGCGCATACGCGGCGAGGATCTTCTGGCCTTCGACAACAATCAGATGCAGACCGCCCGCAGGAACATGCAGTTGGTCTTCCAGGACCCCTACTCGTCGCTCAACCCGCGCAAGACGATCATGCAGATCCTCGGGCGTCCCTTGGAGGTGCACGGCCTTGCGCCGGATTGGCATGGCAAACGCGAACGGGTGCTGGAGCTGCTCAATCTGGTCGGCCTCGGCAGCGAGCATATCGACCGGTATCCGCACGAGTTTTCAGGCGGCCAGCGCCAACGCATCGCCATCGCCCGCGCGCTTGCCGTCAACCCCGACCTGGTGATCGGCGACGAGCCGGTTTCCGCCCTCGACGTTTCGGTTCAGGCGCAGATTCTGAACCTGTTCCGGGAGTTGCAGGAAAAATTTAAGCTGACCTATCTGTTCATCGCCCATGACTTGAGCGTCGTCCGCCACATCAGCGACCGTGTCGCGGTGATGTATGTCGGCAAGATCGTCGAGACCGGGCCGGTGGAGGAAATCTTCTCTCGGCCCCAGCACCCCTACACCAAGGCGCTGATGGACGCGGTGCCGGAGGCGGACCCAAATAAGCCGCCGCCGAAACTGACCCTGAAGGGCGAGATTGCGACGCCCATCAATCCGCCGTCAGGCTGCCGCCTCTGCAAGCGCTGCCCGATCGCGACGCCAAATTGCGAAACGGACCCGCCGCCCTTGAAGGAGATGGCGCCGAACCACTTCGTGGCCTGTCACAATATCTGAATATGGATAGCTGGGGCGCGGCAGCCGCGCCCTGGCCAACAGACAGACCGAGATCGCCCGCCTGGCTCCAAGCCAGCGCGGGCTTTTTCGGGCCAGCATCGCGCCGGCGGCCTGCCAAGATTGATGTCGCCAAAAAAAACATGGCGCGCCGGTCGGGGCGCGCCATGCTTAGTTCAGAGCGCGGCGACTGGTTCGCCGCGCCAAGCTTTTGCCCCTACGGGGGCCGGCCGACCTAACGCTCAGCCAGCCTCGGATCGAGGATATCGCGCAGTCCGTCGCCGAACAGGTTGAAGGCCAGCACGCTGAAGCAGATCGCCAGCCCCGGGAACACCGCGATCATGGGGTGGGATTCCAAGTGATCCTGGGCCGCGCGCAAGTCGCTGCCCCAGTCAGGCGTCGGCGGCGAGGTGCCGAGGCCGAGGAAGCTCAGGGCCGCGATAATCAGGATCATGAAGCCGAGGCGCACGGTGGCGTTCACGATCAACGGCGAAATGCAGTTCGGCAGGATCTGGCCCATGGCGATGGACAAACGCCATTCGCCGATGGATCGGGCCGCCTCGACATACTCCTTCTTGGCCTCGACCAACGCCGTGCTGCGGGACAGGCGCGCAACTTCCGGCCAGAAGGCGAAGCCGAGCGCGAATACAAGGATGGCGTCGTTCCAGAACCCTTGGAGCTTGTACTCCCGCGCGACGGTCACGATGAGCAGATACAATAATAACCCCGGGAAGGCTAAGAACCCGTCGGTTATTCGCATCACGATGCTATCGAACCGTCCCCCGAAAAAGCCTGAAAGAATGCCGATCGGAATGCCGATCGACATGCCGAATATGACCGCTGCGATGCTGATAAGGACCGTTCGTTGGCCGCCGATCACCACACGGCTGAAGATATCCCGGCCGAATTTATCCGTGCCCATATAATGTTCGGTGCTGATCGGCGCGAGGCGCTCGCGGTAGTTCGATTTCACCGGGTTATGGGTGGCGATCGACTGGGCGAAAATCACCAGGAACATAAGCACGCAGATCATCGAAGCGCCGATGGTCGCCGTCCGGCTTTTGCGCAGTTCGTACCAGGCGTTCGCGAGGCCTGCCTTGACCCGGCGCATGCGGATGCGAAAGGCGGTTTCGTTCCGGTCGACGACATCGACCCTTTGACGCGCGGCGAGATCCGAATCTGGCATCGTTTCCTCCCTCCTGGCCTAACCGAGACTGACGCGCGGGTTCAGGACGCGGTACAACAAGTCAACCAGAAGATTGATGAGCACCACCTTGAAGCCGAGGAACAGGATGCCGGCTTGAATTACCGGATAGTCGCGTAATTGGATCGCCTGATAGATCGTCAACCCGATCCCAGGCCATGCGAATATGGTCTCGAGCACGACCGTGCCGCCCAACAGGTTGGCGAATTGCAGGCCGCTGATCGTAACCGTCGGGATAAGCGCGTTCCGCAGGGTGTATTTGTAGATGACCTTGCGCTCCGAAAGCCCGAGCGACCGCGCCGTGTTTACATAGTCCTTGTTGATCTCGTCCAGCATGCTGGAGCGGGTGAGACGGGTCGTGTAGGCCGCCTGGCGGAACCCGATCGCCACCGCCGGCAGGACCAGATACCAGATGCTCAGGCCGAAATCCTCGCCCGGCCCGACATACCCCGAGGACGGGAACAGGCCCAGGTGAAGAGAAAACAACAGGATGCACAGGATTGCGAACCAGAATTCAGGTATCGAGATGCCTAACAGCGATACGACCTGCGCCGCATAGTCTGTCTTGCTGTTCCGCCAGACCGCCGCGATCGTCCCCAACGGAATGGCGATGACCAGGGACAGCAGGATGCCAACGCCCGCCAGGTAGACCGTCGCGGGAATGCGCTCCAGCAGTTCGGTCGCGACCGGGCGGCGCGTCACCAGGGATTTGCCGAAATCTCCCTGAAGAATGTCGCCTAGCCAATAGGCATATTGAACGTAAATCGGTTGGTCGAGCCCGTACTCTTTTTCAAGCAGCGCTCGCGTCGCCGGATCGGCGCCGGATTCCATATCGGACAAAGTGTCGATGATATCGCCAGGCAGCGCCTGGACAAAACAGAACACCACGATCGTCAAAATGAAAACGATCGGAATGAGTTGAAGCAATCTATTAATGCTATAGATCAGCATGACGAGCGTACGCCTCTATCCGTCGACGTGAAGTCAGGCTCGCGCATGGCCAGTGCCTCCGCAAATCCGTCGCCAGCAAAGCCGGCCCGGCGGCAGCCCCATAGACTGGAGCTTCCGCCGGGCCCGAGTCTCAGCCTAGCTATCGAAGTATGCGGTGCGAACGCCGCCGTTATGGTAGTTCGGGCCGCCGCTCAACTGCGGCTCGTAACCCTTGAGGTTCTTCACTGCGGCGCCTGTCAGCGGCACGGAATGGTGGTAGATCAACGCGGCCTCGTCATTCACGATGCCGTCCACCTCCCGATACAGCTCCTTGCGCAAGTTGGCGTCAGTGCTCTGCTTCGCCTCGGTGATCAACTGATCGACCCGCTCGTTCTTGAAGCCGACCCGGCGTTTGTTGTCCGGGGCTTCGGAATGCAGCCAACGGGAATGCCAGCCATCCGGATCAAACCGGAAGCTCGACGCCGTGGAATCGACGCCCCAATCGTCACCGGGCTTGTCGTACTTCGCCTGCAGCGCGGGGTTGTCAAATACCTCGTTCGTCGCCGCGAAGCCAGCGTCCAGCAGCATGGCGTGGAGGATTTCGCCGCCATTACGCATGTACTGGTAGGACGAGCGCGCCACAACGTTGATCGGCATGTTCTGCATATTGAGCTTACGCAGAATAAAGCGCGACTTCTCGGGATCGTACTCTTTCTCGTTCTTGACCCCTTCCATGTGCCAGGGCGAACTGCTCACGTAGAACTGGTTCATTTTTTCGCCGAGCCCATTGAACACGGCCTGATGCACGCCTTCCTTGTCGATCGCATGGGCGACGGCTGCGCGCAGCATCTTGCCGTCCGGCGCATCCATCGCGAACGGGCTGCCGGACTTCGCATTGATATTGTAGTGCGCCAAGCCGACCTGCGGGCTGCTCCAGGTATTGAACTCGTCGGCATAGTCCTTCCGGAAGTCCGTCACGTCGAAGTAAGACATGTTCTCGATCATATCGACTTCGCCGGACCGAAGGGCGGTAAGTCGCACCTTGTCTTCGCGCTTCGGATAGGCCTCGACGCCATCGAGATAGGGCAGCGGCTTGCCGTCGGCGCCCATCTCGAAATAGTTCTCGAAACGCAGCAGTTCGGTCTTGGCGTAACGCTTCCAGGACTTGAACTTGAACGCGCCGCAACCGATCGGATGCTCGTCCGCCTGGTCCGCGCTGTCCGGCGCGATCAGGTTGACAGGGTAGTAGATCATGTTGGACGGGAAGATCGCGCTCGGCGTCTTCAGATAGAAGTGAACCAGCCACTTGCCGTCGGCTTCAACCCGCTCGACATTCGTCACCGCCGACCGCGTGAAGGCATGGCCGATCGTCGGGTCCTGAATCCGCTCGATGTTCCATTTCACCGATTCGGCGTCGATCGTGCGGTTGTTATGGTATTCCGCGCCCTGGCGCAGACGGAACGTCCACTTCTTAAGGTCCTTGGAGCTTTCCCATTCCAAGGCGACGCCGGGGGCCATAGCCATGTTCTTGTCGAGATCGACGAGCCCCATGGTCGTCAGCGCCATGGGGTTCGAGACGTAGTAGACAAAGCTCCGATGCGGATCGAGGCCACGGCCATCGACGCGACTGGAATATTTCAGAATGCCGCCGCGCTTCGGCGTCATCGCCTGCGCGCTGCTCGATGCGCTTCCGGCGACCGCCGCCGCGCCTGCCGCGGCAGTCGTGGTCGCCATGAATTCTCTACGATTCAGGCCTTTACCTGCCTCGGGCCTTTGATCGGTCATATCTTGGTCTCCCTATTTCCTCAAACCCGGTTGCGAAGTTCGCTCGGTCCTGTTCGGCTAAGTCACGCAAAGCCATGACGACGCTTCTTGCATCGTTTCTTTTCATAGGACGGAAGCCTAGGCTGAGGCTTACGACATTGGCAAGGGCGATATCATGAAAATTTTTTACCGCCTCAACTGATCGTCTTGAACATAAATGTCGCGTCCTCGAACCTTACTTCGACAGGGTGGCGCGCGAAGCCCGGAATTTCGCCAAATTTTCTGTAGCCGAGGCTGGCATAGAGGCGTTCCGATGGGTCGCCGGAGCGCGTATCGAGCACCAAGAGGGTGCGGCCCGTGTCGATCGCCTCCGCCTCGAGCGCAGTCATCAATCGGCGGGCGACGCCCCGTCGACGAAACGCGGGATGGGTCAGGACCTTCGCCACGTCGGCGCGGTGGCGCTGGTTGGCCGGCATGGCCAGCGCCAGTTGCGCGACGCCGGCGATCTGGCCGTCGATGCGCCCGGCCAATAGCCGCCGCGCGCCCGCCGACACCTCGGGCCGGATGGTTTCGAGCCAGAAGGCGCGCGCGTCGCCAAGGCCGAAGGGTGCGATGAAGCCGATGCTGGCGCCCCCCAAGACGCACGCGTGCAGGATTTCCGCCAGACGGTCCGCGTTCGCGTCGATGTCCTTGGCGGACAGGCGTTCGATCTGGATCCCAGCCATCTAACCGGCGAGCGCCAGGACATAACGGGCGGGTTCGGCGCCGAGCGCGGCAAACCGGCTTGTTCCATAGAGCCGCCAGCGGAGCGCGTCCCCCGTCGCCAGTTCGTAGGCCGCGCCCTCGATCGTGACCTGGAGCGCGCCCGCCAACAGCAACAGGTGATGTTCGAGCCCCGGCCGCGGCGGCCGGTCATACTGGATGTCCGCGCCGGCCGGCAGCGCGCACTCCAACAATTCCGCGGCGAAGCCCGGCGCGGGGGGCGAGGCCAGCCGCCGCTGGAACCCGGTGGCGGGGTCGGTCCATACCGCCTGGTCGGCGCGGCGCTGCAACGCCTCGGCGGGTTGCTCCACATCCGCCAGGAAGCGCGAGAGGCTCGTCCCGTGCGCCGCGCAGATCCGGTTCAGCGCCTCCGCCGTCGGGCTCGTCCCGCCGGTCTCGATCCGCGCCAGGGTAGCGCGGCTGACGCCGCTCCGCGCCGCCAGATCGTCCAGCGACCATCCGGCGGCCTGCCGCCGGCCGCGCAAATCGGTCGCCAGGCGCACGTTCATATCGTCTGAACTTCCCATACAAGAGAAATATTCTCATATATGGGATTTCGTCAATGCTTCAGGAGCGCGCGGCCTCCACCGTCTCCAGCCGCTCCAGCGCATCCATCCACCTGGCCTCCGCCGTCTCCAGCGCCGCCGCGACCTCCGCGAACTTCTTGTGCCAGGCCTCCACCTGCTCCGCCCCCTCGTCCGCGTAGACGGAAGGGTCGGCCAGTTTCAGGGCGAGCCGGTCGCGCAGGTCCGTCAGCTTGTCGACCCGCGCCTCGCATTTCCGGGCGTCCGCCCGCGCCGCCAGCGCCTGGTCCCGGCTCGGCCGCTTCGCCGGTTTGCCCGTCCCCTGAATCGCCCCCGCCTTGGCCTGTTTTGGCATGTCGCCCTGAAGCAGCGTCCGCCGGTAGTCCTCCAGATCGTCCTCATAGACGGAGACGCGGCCGTCCTTCACCAGCCAGAGCCGGTCGGCGACCATGGAAAGGAGATGCATGTCGTGGCTGATCAGAACGACCGCGCCGTTATAGGCCGACAACGCTTCGACCAGTCCTTCGCGGCTTTCGATATCCAGGTGGTTGGTGGGCTCGTCGAGGATCAATAGATGCGGCGCCGGCAACGTCGCCAGCAGCAGCGACAGCCGGGCCTTCTGGCCGCCGGAGAGGCGGCCGACAGGGGTTTCCGCCTGCTCCGCGCCAAGGCCGAAACCGGCGAGACGCGCCCTCAAACGCGGCGGCGGCTCGTCCGGACGCTCGCGCTGGATGTGCTGGAGCGGCGTCTCCTCGACATGCAGCTCCTCCACCTGATGCTGGGCGAAAAAGCCGACCCGGAGTTTCCGCTGGGAGACGATCCGCCCGCTTAGCGCCTCCAGCCGCCCGGATAGAAGCTTGGCGAGCGTGGTCTTGCCCTCGCCGTTCTTACCCAAGAGCGCGATCCGGTCGTCCTGGTCGATGCGGAGGTCGAGCCCCCGCAGCACGACCGTCTCCCCATAGCCGACCGAAACGCCCTCGGTCGCGACGATGGGAGGCGACAAGGGTTCGGGCTCCGGGAAGGTGAAGCGGGTGCGCGCGTCGTCTTCCGGCGCGCGGATGGTCTCCATCTTCTCGAGCATCTTGAGGCGGGACTGGGCCTGCTTCGCCTTGGACGCCTTGTAGCGAAACCGGTCGACGAAGCTCTGCATATGGGCGCGGCGCTGTTCCTGCTTCTTCGCCTGGGCGGCGAGCAGAACCCGGCGCTCCGCCCGCTGGCGCGCGAACTGGTCGTAGGGGCCGGCATAGTAGTCGAGACGGCGGTTCTCCAGATGGAGGATGCTGCCGACCGCGCGGTTCAGCAGGCCCCGGTCGTGGCTGATGACCAGCACGGTGTAGGGATACCTCGCGAGGTAGCTCTCGAGCCAGAGCGCGCCTTCCAGGTCCAGGTAGTTCGTCGGTTCGTCGAGCAGCAGATAATCCGGGGCGGAGAACAGAACGGCGGCGAGCGCGACCCGCATGCGCCAGCCCCCGGAAAAGTCCGAACAGGGCCGTTTCTGCTCGGCGTCGTCGAAGCCCATGCCTTTCAGAATGGTCGCGGCCCGCGCTTCGGCCGACCAGGCGTCGATATCCGCGAGGCGCGTCTGGATTTCAGCGATGCGGTCGGGGTCCGTCGCTGTCTCCGCTTCGGCCAACAGCGCGTGACGCTCCCGGTCCGCCTGGAGGACAGTGTCCAGAAGCGAGACCTCGTTGGAGGGAACCTCCTGATCGACGCCGCCAATGCGGGCGCGGGCGGGGATTGAAATCTCGCCGCCGTCGGTCTGCAGCTCGCCGCGGATGAGGCGGAACAGCGTCGTCTTGCCCGCGCCGTTGCGGCCGACCAGCCCGACCTTATGTCCGGTCGGAATGGTGGCGGTCGCGCCCTCGAACAGCGGGCGGCCCTCGATGGCGAAGTTCATGTCGACGATGCGCAGCATGGCGCGGGGTTTGGCCCAACCGGCCCCCTACGTCAACGCCGGGCGCCGGCGCTCGGCGCAATATCGCTACTCAGCCCAGCTTGAACGGCCCTGGATCGCCCAACGGCCGTCCTTGAACGTGACGATATAAAGGGACTTGTAGCTGCCGATCGCGCTGCCATCCGCCCGGTATCGGGTGAACTGAACGCGAAAATGCACCTTCTCCGGCCCTTCGTCGACGGGCTCCACATAGTCCCACGCCGTCCGCGCCCAGCCCTTCGACTGGCCCTGGCGCTCCCACACCCTCAAGCGCAAGTCTTCCGGCCGCTCCATCACCGACACCTGCCCGCTGTGGAAGCGCACATGGGGGAAGTGGAACCACGTCGTCCGCATCGCCTCGCCGTCCTCGGCGTTGAACGCGGTCATGAAGCCGTCCATGGCCGCGCGGGCGGCCGCGATCCCGTCGCCGTCGCTCACAGGGTCAGTCCCCCGCCGCCAGTTCCTGTTCCACCGCGAGGATCGGCGCGCCCTTCAAAGCGACCGAGGAACGGCCATCGACGCCGACCGGCGTGTCGCCGACGAGGGTGATCCGATAGAGCTGGCGGTCGTGGTCGCTTTCAAAGATATCCGTCGGCGCCAGATGCGCGGTCGCCCGGTTGTCCCACATGGCGACGTCGCCTGCCCGCCATTTGAACCGAACCGTATACTCCGTGCGGACGACATGCTCCCACAGGAGCTCCAGCATCTGTTCGCTCTCCCGGGGCGCCAGGCCGACGATAGACTTCAGGAAGGACGGGCTGACGAACAGCAGCCGCTCGCCGGTTTCCGGGTGGACGCGCACCAGCGGATGCTCCGTCTCCATCTCCCGCCGGTTGACGCTCTCGTCATAGGCGCTGACCTTGCCGGCGCCCGCCGGCGCCTGAAAGCGATGGACGCCGCGCAAGCCATCGACGAAGTCGCGCATGGTCTCCGACAGGCCCTGATAGGCGACGGCGAGATTGGTCCATAACGTGTCGCCGCCATAGGGCGGGATCGTGACGCCGCGCAGGATCGAGGCCATCGGCGGATTCAATGCGGCCGTGATATCCGTGTGCCAGCCGGTCCACGCCCGCTGCATCCGCGCCGCGCGATGCGCCTGCGCCGTGCGGTGCTTCGCGACCGAATAGATTTCCGGAAAGCCATCCACGTGGCCGAAGACGGCATGCCCGATCGTCGGCTCGCCCATCTGGCGCGCGAAGGCGATCTGGCCCGCATGATCGAGGTCCTGGTCCCGGAAGAAGACCACCTTCCATTTCAGGAAGGCCGCCCGGATGGCGGCGACCTCCGCGGCGGTCAACGGCTTCGAAAGATCGACGCCCGAAATCTCCGCCCCGATATGCAGGGTAAGCGGCGTTACGACGACATGCTCGGCTTCTGACGACATGGACGTTCCTCCGACGATAGATTTGCCGGGAAGTATGCGCCGGGCGCCTGCGACTGTCATTCCCGGTTGCGCGGCCGCCTGCACGGCGCCTACCATTCAACGACCTCGCCCGCCGACGGAAGCCGCGCCCTTGACCTTCACCATCGTCGCGAAATGTCCAACGACCGATCAGATCGGCGTCGGCATCGCCACCTATTCGCTGGGCGTCGGCGGCTACTGCCCGTTCTTCGCCCGTGGCCGCGCCGCGCTCTCGACCCAGGCCTTCGCCAATCCGCGCCTCGGGCCGATCGCGATCAAGGCGCTCGAAGACGGCGCCGCGCCGGAAGCGGCCCTGGCGGCGCTGGAAGCGATCGACCCCGGCTACAGCTATAGGCAGGTCTGCATCGTGGACGGCTCCGGCGCGGTCGCCATGCATACCGGCGCCGACACCCGTCCCTGGTCGGGCCACAGAGTCGGCAAGGGCTATGCCGCGTTCGGCAATGTCTTGGCCGGCGCCGCCACGGTCGATGCGATCCAGGCCGCATTCGAGGCCTCTGCCGGGGCGCCGCTCGCCGAACGTCTGCTCCGGGCCATCGAGGCCGGGCGCGACGCCGGCGGGCAGGCCGGCGCGGACGGCGCCCATTTGAACGAACGGTCGGCGGCCCTGCTGGTCCAGGGCGACGATATCGCCCGGGACATCAACCTTCGGGTCGACCTGCACGAAGACGCCGTCACCGAACTCCGCCGCGTGTACGAACGCTACGCGCCCTATCTCGACTACTATGCTCTCCGCGCCGACGACCCGGCGCGCACCCCGGCCCAGGACGCGTTCGCCCGGGCCAACAACCTGCCGGTCAACTGACTGACTGACTGACTGACTGACTGACTGGCTCGCCTCCTCCCCCCTCGAGACCGGAAACCGCCGATGCCGCCGACCCTCGCCATGTACGACGCCGCCCTCGCCCATATCGGCGACCGGCTGAACGTCCTCAAGCTCGATCTGAACGTCGTCACCTTCGACAAGAACGGCCAGTATATGATCGACGGGACGCCGACGCCGCCGGAAGAGGCGGAGATCGATTATCTCTGGTTTTCCCAGAGCCTGAACGCCGACAAGGCCTTCCCGGCAGCGTGCGACATGGCGCTCCGGACGAAATCCCTCGGCATTCTGCAGACCTTCAACGCGGGCCTCGACAACCCCTTCTACAGCAAGCTATCCGCTAAGGGCGTGCGCATTCTGAACAGCAGCGCCCAGGGCATCGCCATCGCGGAATACGTGATGGGCCAGACGCTCGCCGTGCTCCAGCCGATCGAGGAGCAGCGCCGCATGCAGGCGGCGAAGGAATGGCGGGTTACCCGGTTCCGCGAGATATCGCGCACCCACTGGCTGATCGCGGGCTTCGGCCCCATCGGCAGCGCCGTCGCCGCCCGCGCCAAGGCCTTCGGCGCTGAGATTTCCGTCCTCCGCCGCTCCAATAAGCCGTCCGAAAATGCGGACAGGGTCGGCGTGCTCGCCGACGCGGACGCGTTCGCCAAGGACGCCGACGTAATCGTGCTCGCCTGTCCGCTGAACGACGCGACGCGCGGCATGTGCGGCGAAAGCTTCTTCCAGGCGGCGAAGCCTGGCGCGATCCTGGTGAACATCGCGCGCGGCGGCCTGATCGACGACGCGGCCCTGATCCGCGCGCTGGACGACGAGCGTATATCCTCCGCCGTGCTCGACGTGTTCCACACCGAACCCCTGCCGGAAAGCGATCCGCTTTGGACCCATCCCAAGGTCCGCATTACGCCGCATACGTCTTTCGCCGGCGATGGAGTGCAGGCCAGGTGGGACGCGTTGTTCCTCGACAATATTCAGCGCTTCGCCAAGGGCGAGACGCTGTTGCAGGAAGTCGATCCAAGGGACATCATTTAAGGAAACGCGCGGCGACGCGGGCGTCCCGCGCCGCTGCCAATCGGAGGCGACGCCATGGCCCGACCCGACCTCACATTCGGCTGGTTTCTGCCGACCAGCGGCGACAGCACCTGCCTTGCCGATCCCAAGGGGCACATGCCGCAAAGCCGCGCCCTTTTCGACGAGATCGTCGATGTGGTGGACGATGGCGGGTTCAGCTACATGCTGATGCCGGTCAACGCCAATTGCTGGGAAGCGACGGTCGTCGGCTCATATTATCTGGCGAAGACCCGGAATGTGGCGCCCCTGGTGGCGCTGCGCGCCGGCTACTGCAATCCCGTGCTCTCGGCCAAGATGTTCGCGACCATGGACCAGATGTCCGGCGGGCGCATCTGCGTCAATCTCATCGCCGGCATCAATGACGACGACACCAAGGCCGACGGCATTCCCGACAGCAAGGCCGTCCGCTATGAGAAGATGGACGAAGAAGTCCAGATCATGAAAGGGCTATGGTCCTCGAACGAACCGATCGGGTTCGAGGGCAAGCACTACCGGATCAACGCCGCCATCGAGCCGAAACCGCTGCAACAACCGCATCCGCCCTTCTTCCTGGGCGGCGGGTCGGAGCATGCGCTGGAGATTTCCGCCAAGCACTCGACCGTCCACCTGTTCTGGGGCGACCGGCCGAGCGGGATCGCCGCCAAGGTCAAGGACCTGAAGGCGCGCGCCGCGGTCCACGGACGGGAAGACGCGCTCGGCTTCGGCATGCGCCTCCAGATCATCTGCGCCGACACGGAAGCGGAGGCCTGGGCGAACGCTGAACGCCTGGTCGCCGGCGCCAGCCGGGAAAACCTGAAACTCGCGAACATGCGCGGCAAGGCGTCGGCCGCCGACGGCATTCGCCGCACGTCGGAGGCCAACCGTCAGGTCTGGAAGCTCCTCGAGGAGTCCGGGGACGACATGCGCCTCGGCCCGCATCTCTGGGCCGGCATTTCCCAGGTGCGCGCCGGAGCGGGCATCGCTGTCGTCGGCAATCCGGAACAGGTCGCGGCGACGCTGGAAGAGTTCGTCGACGCCGGCTGCACCAGCTTCTGTCTTTCCGGATATCCCCACGCCCAGGCGGCGCGCATCTTCGCGGATAAGGTCATGCCCTATTTCCAGGGCCGTCTCGCCGGCGCGCTGCCGCAGGCCGCCTGAGGAATGCAGCGTCCCTATTTCGGCGTCTGGCCCGTAGCGCCCACGCCCTTCACCGAAGACGGCGCGGTCGACCTGGACGGGATGCGGCGGGTCATCGACTGCATGATCGACCAGGATGTGGACGGCATCTGCATCCTCGCCAACTTCTCCGAACAGTTCCTGCTGTCGGACGACGAACGCGCGATCCTAACGAAGCTCTGCCTTGAGCACGCGGCCAGCCGGGTTCCCATCGTCGTCACCGTCTCTCATTTCGCGACGGCGGTCGTCGAGGAACGGGCGCGCGAGGCGGCGGCCATGGGCGCGGCGATGCTGATGCTCATGCCGCCCTATCACGGCGCCCTCCTGCGCGCCGACGAGGAAGCAACCTACGAGCACTTCGCCCGCGCCAGCGACGCCGGCGGCATCCCGATCATGGTGCAGGACGCGCCGATCTCCGGCGTCGCGCTTTCCGTGCCGTTCCTGGCGCGGATGGCCCGCGAGATCGAACAGGTGAAGCTATTCAAGATCGAAACGCCCGGCGCCGCGGCGAAGCTCCGCGCCCTGATCGAAGCCGGCGGCGCGGCCATCGAAGGGCCGTTCGACGGCGAGGAAGCGATCACCCTGTTGCCGGACATGGACGCCGGCGCGACCGGCTCCATGACCTCCGCGACATTGCCGGACCTGATCCGCCCCGCGATCATGGCCCATCTCGAAGGACGGCGGGAGGAGGCCAAGGCGATCTATGCCCGCCTCCTGCCCCTGATCAATTTCGAGAACCGGCAATGCGGCTGGCGCTCGGCCAAGACGGTTATGAAGGAAGGCGGCGTCATCGCCTCCGACCATGTGCGCCACCCGACGCGGCCCCTGCATCCCGAGACCAAGGCGCAATTGCTGGAGTTGGCGCGGGAGGTGGAACCGCTGGCGCTCAGATGGGGCCTGTAGCGCGCGCCTCAAGGCTATGACGCGTTCGACCAGTCCCGCACAATCGCAACCAAGCGCGCGAAGGCGCCGAGGTCCCGCAGCGGATCGGAGGGCGCTTCGGCCGGCGTAAGGATGCCCGGCCCCGCGATCTGAGCCGCGCCCGCGAGCATAAGGTTCTCCGGCAGGCCGAAATCCTCAACCGACTGCCCGAACCCGTCGATCAGGTCTCCGTCGGGCCCTTTTCGCGCATCCGGAACCCGCTCCGCATAGGCTGCCGGGTGATTGGAATAGGCGAACACCGGCTTGCCCCGCGCCCGCATATAGCCGACCTCATAGGCCGTGCCGGCGTCCATGCCAGGCCCGCGAAACGGCGTCATGTTCGCGAGCATGACGTCGGAGATATCCATCGCCGCCTCGCACTTGGCGAATATGCCGATCGGACCGTCAGGCCTCGGCCCGTCCAGGGGCGAGACGCCGACCATGCCCGCCTCCGCGCAGATCGCCTGTTTCGCCGCCAGAACCTCGACCGCGTCCGGCAGGAAGACGTCAGGCCCGGCAAGATAGAGCTTCAGCTTCGACATGGCGGGGAGCCTCAGATCGGCGAGATCGCCCGGCGCTTCGGCGGGCCGGGGTCGGGGCGGCGTGGCGGTAGCATGGCGAACGCCTGGATCAGCTTATCCCGGGTTTCTCTCGGATCGATCACATCGTCGATGCCGAAGCCTTCCGCCGCATGGGCGGCGCCAATGCGGCTGCGGGTCTCGGCGATCAACTCCGCCCGACGCGCCGCCGGGTCGTCGGCCGCCGCGACTTCTCGGCGAAACGCCACGTCGACCGCCCCTTCCACCGACATGGCGCAGATTTCGGCCGTCGGCCAGGCGAAGGCGAAATCGCAGGCGAAACTGCGCCCGCCGCCCATGGCGATATAGCCGGAGCCGTAGCCCTTGCGCAGCGCCACCGAAATCCTCGGCACCGTGGCATGCGCCATCTCAAAGAACAGCCGTCCGCTGCGCCGGGCGAGGCCCGACGCTTCCGCCGCCGACCCGATGGCGAAACCGGGGACGTCGATCAACGTGATCAGCGGCAGGCCGAACGCATCGGCGAGCGCGACGAACCGGGCCGCCTTTTCCACCGCGCGCGCATCCAGCATGCCCGCCCGGCTCATCGGCTGATTGGCGACGACGGCGACGGGCTTGCCGTCCAGTCTGGCGAAACACGTGACGATGTTCCGGGCATATGTGGGCTTCATTTCGAAACGGCTCGCGCCGTCGAAGATCGCGTCGATGACCTTGCGGACGTCATAGGCCTTGCGCTGCTCGGCGGGCACGAGGTCGAGAAGGTCCTCGGCGGGAATGCTCGGCGGAACAGACGGCGCCACGGGCGGCGCCTGGTTTGAATTCGACGGCAGATAGGAGAGGAAGCGTCGGACGGCGGCGAGCGCCTCCGCCTCGTCGGCCACGCCCAGATCGGCCATGCCGTACTTGTCGACCTGGATGGAAGCGCCGCCGAGCCCTTCCTTGTCGATCTCCTCGCCCATGCCCGCCTTCACCAGCGCCGGTCCGGCCATGCCCATCTCGGAGGCGCCGCGCACCATCACGACAAAATCCGCAAGGCTGGCGTAGTTGGTGGGTCCGGCGAAGCCCGACCCCAGCACGGCGACGCACATCGGCGTCCAGCCGGAGTTAAGGCCCATGACGTGGAAGATTCTTGTGCCGGCGGCGAAATGACGGGAATTCTGGCCGTCCTGAATGCGATGACCGCCGCCTTCGACCAGCATAACCAGGGGCGCGCCGGCTTCTGTCGCCCGCTCGACGGCGGCATTGTTCTTCAGACTGCCGGCAATGCCGACCGAACCGCCATGAACGGTGAAATCATGGGCGACGACGCTGACCGGCCGCCCCTCGATCCGCCCCATGCCGGTGACGTTGCCATCGGACGGCGCCTCGATATCGGCGTTCCAGGGATTGTCCCGATGCGGCCCCGCCAGGGCGCCGACCTCCAGGAAACTGCCGGGATCGAGCAGTAAGTCGACCCGGGCGCGGGCCGACATCTTGCCGTCCCGGACGCGCTTCGCCATCGCCTCCGGCCGCGCGTCGTCCGCCACCGCCGCTTTGGCGGCGGCGATATCCGCCGCGAGCCGACGGGCGCTCGGCGCCTCGCCGCTCATGCCGACGCCGCCGGCTTCGCTGCGCGCCAATCCATGGCAAACACTCCTGGCTAGTAGGACTTCGGCAGGCCGAGCACGCGCTCGGCGATGTAGCAAAGGATGAGATGGGGCGTGATCGGCGCGATGCGGTGGATCAACGCCTCGCGCAGATAGCGCTCGACATGGAACTCCTTCGCATAGCCCATGCCGCCGTGGGTCAGGATCGCCGTATTGCAGGCGTTGAAGGCCGCCTCGCCCGCCAGATATTTGGCGGCGTTCGCCATGGCGCCGGCGTCCTCGCCGCGGTCGTAGAGCTGGGCCGCGCGAAAGGCCATGAGGTTCGCCGCCTCTAGTTCCGCCCAGTTCTGGGCGAGCGGATGCTGGATCGCCTGGTTCATGCCGATCGGCCGGCCGAACACCACCCGGTCCTTGGCATATTGGGTCGCCCGCGCCAGCGCCGCCCGACCGAGGCCGACCAGGCCGGCGGCGATCAGGATGCGTTCCGGGTTGATGCCATGCAGCAGGTAGCGGAAACCCTTGCCTTCCTCCCCGATCCGGTTCTCGACCGGGATTTCCAGGCCGTCGATAAAGAGCTGGTTCGAGTCGACGCATTCCCGGCCCATTTTCGGAATTTTCCGGATCTCGACCTTCTCCCGGTCGAGGTCCGTATAGAACAGCGTCAGCCCGTCGATCGGCTTTTCGCTTTCGCCATCGCCCCCCGTCCGCGCAATCAGCAGGATCTTGTTGGCGACCTGGGCGGTCGTCGTCCAGACCTTCTGGCCATGCACCACATAGCGGTCGCCCTCCCGGACGGCGCGGGTTTTCAGGCGCGTGGTGTCGAGCCCGGTTTCGGCCTCCGTCACGCCGAAACAGGCGATATCTTCCCGGCGGATGACCGGGGGCAGCATGCGGCGCTTCTGCTCCTCCGTGCCGTAGCGCACCACGGGGTTCAGCCCGAAAATGCCGAGGCTGACCGACGATACGCCCCCGTTGCCCGCGCCGGACTGGGAGATCGTCTGCATCAGGATCGCCGCCTCGGTGATGCCGAGGCCGGAACCGCCATAGGCTTCCGGCATGGCGATGCCCATGAAGCCCTGGTCGGCGATCGCCTGGCAGAAATCCTCCGGGAACCGCTCGTCATTGTCCCGGGCGAGCCAGTAGTCGTCGCCGAAATCGGCGCAGAGTCGCGCTACGCTTTCGCGGATCTGCGTCTGCTCCTCGCTGAAATCGACGCTCATGGCCGCTATCCTACCTGGTTGCGCGGCACCTCGCGGAACGGCCGGTCCGTATCCGTGCGCGGCTCCTTCGGCATGCGCAGGATGCGCTCGGAGATGATGTTCTTCTGGATTTCGTCCGTGCCGCCGGCGATGGAGGTGGCCGGCGTCGACACGAGGATTTCCGCGATGACGCCGTCCATATGACCGTCCTCGCCGGTCAGCATCGCGTCCGCGCCGGCGATCGCCGTGTGCGCCCGGTTCGCCTGACGCGCCACATTGCTGGAGGCGAGCTTGCCGAGCGAGCCTTCGGGCCCCGGCTCCCGGCCGAGCTTGCGCGCGGCAGCCGCACGGAGCGCTGTCCATTCGGCCGACTTCGCCAGCGTCAGCGTACGCGCGATCTCCTGGCGCACCGCCGGGTCGTCATAGCGGCCCTGCGCGCGGGCATGCTCGATCAGAAGGTCGACCCGGCCGGCGCGCTGGGGATACCAGACATAGGGCGCCATCATGTGGTCGATCTCTTCCTGCTCTTCCCGGTAGATACGGGCGGAGCGGTCGATCTCGGGGCTGTATTGGGGCTTCGGCTCGGCGCCGCGGCGCTCGTGCATCAAGGTCGTCGTGGCGATCTTCCAACCCTCGCCGGTCTCGCCCATCAGGAATTCCGGCTCGATGACGGCGTCCGTCAGGAAGACCTGGTTGAAGGAGGCGTGGCCGTTCATCTGCTTCAGCTGGTGCACGTCGACGCCCGGCTGGCGCATGTCGATCAGGAAGTAGCTGAGGCCCTTGTGCTTGACGGCGTCCCAGTCCGTCCGCGCCAGCAACAGCCCGTAATCCGCATGGTGGGCGGAGGTGTTCCAGACCTTCTGGCCGTTGACGATCCACTTGCCGTCCTTCAGGTCGGCGCGGGTGACGGCGCCGGCAAGGTCCGAGCCGCTGCCCGGTTCGCTGAAGAGCTGGCACCAGCCGTCTTCGCCCGTGAGGATGCCTTTCAGAAATTTCGCCTTATGCAGGTCCGAGCCGTGGGCCAGGATGGTCGCGGCCGCAAGCCGGCGCGTGCCCATCTTGGGCGTGCCGACGGCGCCGAACTTCGCGAACTCGTCCTCCACGACGGGCGCCATCGAGACAGGCAGGCCCCGTCCGTGCCATTCCTTCGGCCAATGGGGCGCCGCCCAGCCGGATTCGCAGAGCATCGTGCGCCATTCGACCAGGCCGCGATTGGGGTCCCAGTTCTCTTCCAGATAGGCGCGTACTTCCGCGCGGACCTGGTCCTCGGTCATCTCGCTCATGGTCTATTCGCTCCAGCAGCGCAGCAGGCGTTCACGGTGCAAATGGGCGTCCCCGAGGAAAACCTCGCTGGATTTCGCCCGCTTGAACCAGAGTTGGGTGTCGTTGTCGGCGGTGAAGCCGATGCCGCCATGCATCTGCACGGCGTGCACCGCCGTCTGCATGTAGGCGTCGGACGCCGAAGCCTTCGCGAGGGACGCGACCGCGCGGGCGTCCGCGTCGCCGTCGTCGAAGGCGGCGGCGGCGTAATAGGCGGCCGTCTTGCAGAGCTCCACGTCCAGCAGCATCTCCGCCGCCTTGTGCTTGGTCACCTGGAAGGACGCGATGGAACGGCCGAACTGCATACGCATGGCGACATACTCGAGCGCATCCTCGCGAAGCCGCTCCGCGCCGCCCGCCATCTCGTTCGCAAGGCAAATGAGCGCGACGTCGAGCGTCGTCTCATAGGCCGCCTCCCCCGGCGCGCCCGCAAGCAGGCTCGCCTGGGCGCCGTCGAAATCGATACGGGCGAGCTTGCGGGTCTGGTCCATGGAATTGAGCGGCGTCCGCCGAACGCCGGCCGCGTCCGCGGGAAGCGTAAACAATCCGACGCCGCCATTTGGCATTCGCGCGGCGACTACCAGCAGGTCGGCCGCCATGCCGTCCAGCACAAAGCTCTTGGCGCCGCTCAGCCGGTAGCCTTCGCCATCGGCCGTCGCCTGCATCTTGATGTCGTCGTTCATCCAACCGCCGCCGGGCTCGGCCGCCGCCAACGTGGCGATCGTCTCGCCGGACGCGAGGCCCGGAAGCAGCGCCTGCTTCTGGGCGTCGTCGCCGCCCTGGAGGATCGCCGTCGTCGCCATGACCGTGGAGGCGAAAAACGGCGACGGCGCAAGCGCGCGGCCCATCTCTTCCGCCGCGATCGCCAGTTCCGAAACGCCGAAGCCGGCGCCGCCATAGTTTTCGGGCACATGCAGCGCGGTCAGCGCCAGTTCCGCCCCCATCTGCTTCCAGATTTCGGCGTCGAAGCCGAGGTCGGTCTCCATCAGTTTTCGGGTCGCCGCCGTGGGCGCCTTGCTTTCCAGAAACCGCTTCAGGACCTCCCGAAACTGCTCCTGCTCCTCGGTGAAATTGAACTTCATACGACCGCCATGCTCCGAACCCGTGAAAAGCGAACAGGCCGAAGCTTCGCCCATCCCGCCGCCCCTTGCAACGCGGCCCCGAGGCAGGCGCTTTCGCCGCCGCGCCGCCCGCGCCGCGGCGCCGGAACGTCCGCCCCACAGGCTCGGGCCGCCCCGCACGGTCGCCCAAACGCCCCGGAAAGCCTGGGATATCGCCTAGTCTCGGCGTCGCCTTGCGCCCGAGAATTCGCCTGCCGATTTTCGGGTTGCCACGCCCCCGCCAATCAAGTAGCTTCCGCGCCTCTGACGTTCGGCGAAGCGCCAAACCGTCGATGCGCCCGTAGCTCAACTGGATAGAGCACCTGACTACGGATCAGGAGGTTAGGGGTTCGAATCCTCTCGGGCGCGCCACAGATTTCAGAAGCATTCGATGAATCCCCGCCCCGGCCGTCCGGTGTGTGGCTACATGGCGGGAACAAAGATGTCCCGCATTTCTCAAATCGTCCGCATCATTCCGGGGCGCCAGTTCGCTTCGTATCAGTTCCCCGTACACAGGGCGTTCGGCCAAGCCTGCATCGACTGGCCGGCGAGCTGGTTGAGAACCGAGTTGTCCACGTTCGGGCCGCACGGCATCGTCGATAGCGCGGAGCCGAGCGCCGCTTGGACGTACTCTATGGGGACGGGGCGCGTCGGATCGCAGCCGGGGGCATAGGGGTTGAAGCGGCACAAGCTGCCGTCAACGGCGACGACCCCGACGAACAGGTCGTCTCGCGCGAGCAGCGTCTCGATGGCGTAAGCGGGCGTCAGGCCGGACAGGCTGTTCGTCGGAACCAACACCACCGACTTCCGGTTGACGATCAGCCCATCGGGGCGGAAGAAGGGTTGGACGTAGCTCCAGTTCGCATCGAGCTGGCCCTGAAAGAGGCCGTAGCCTGTCAGCGCGTTCTCGAACTCCGTCGACTTGGCGACCGCGTCCGGGATATTCGCGACCGACAGGCCCGTAAACGCCATCTCCGTCAAACCGTCCGGCGCTTCGGCGGCGCACCAGCCTTCGTCGTCGTCCCGTTCGACTTCCCACCCCGCCGGAATCGCTATGGCCGCGCCGGTCGCTTCCTCGACATAGATATCGTAGGAAAATCCGCTTGGGTCGATGCCGGCCTGGGCGAGCGCGCCGAGAAACTGCTGCACCATCAATGGGCTGTCGCTGCCTTGCGCGAGCGCCGAGAAGGGCCGCGTTCTCAACATGCGAAACCGCCTGTCGCCGCAAGCCAGGACCTCGGAGGCCGGCTCCGCCGCCGAAGCCGGCGCGGTCGTCGCCCGAACCTCGGCCGCGAACAGGCTGGGCGCGGCCCTTGCGACGGCGGGCGTCGTCGTCGGCGGCTGCGCGGCCAGCGCTGCGATCTCGGCGGCCGGCACGCCCCAGCCGAGGCTCACCGTGCCTTGCTCCAACCCGCCGTCGCCAATGCCGACCACCCGGCCGCGCTCGTCTATGATGGGCGCGCCGGAAAGACCGGGCAGCAGGTGGCCGTGGATCCGCAGTATCTCCAGATCGAGCGCGGGCGTGCCGGCGTTTCGGACCTGGCGGAACGCCGTATCGTTCAGCGTGTCCCGCAACCGGTTGCCGCCGCTCGCGACCCGGAGATGGAAGTCGCTCTTCGTCGTCTGGCCTACGGCGTAGCCGACCGCGACCATGCGGTCGCCTGGCTGCAGACGATCCGGCGAAATGGCGAGAGGCTGCGTAGCGGCGGCGCGCTCCAGCCGCAGGATCGCCAGATCGCTGCGGGCCGAACTGTGGACGACCTCTGCGGGGATGGTCGTCTGGCTTTCCTCGAAATAGGCGTGGAGCGACCGGCAGCCGGCGACGACGTGAAGCGCCGTCACGACCCGCTCCGAGGTTTCGTACAGGAAGCCGCTGGCGTTCCGCCCGCCGCCGTCATCGCAGTCGCGGGCCTGCACCCGCGCCACCGATGGCCTGACCTCGGCGACGACTTGCGGCCCCGCCGGATCGCGCGCCGACGCCGACGGGCCGAGAAGCAGCGCCGCGGTCGCCGCTATGGCTAGACGCCGTCGCACATCGCCTCCCACGCCGCCCGCATCGCGGCGGCCTTGTCGCCGCTGCGTTCGACGAAGGCGCGAGCGAGGGACCAGTCCTCGCCTTCTGCCGACGCCAGGCCAAGCCAGCCCTGCACGGATTTGCCGGCGGGATCGAGCGCGCGGCAACTCTCCGCGTCGCCGGCGAACAGGACAGACGACCTGACGTCCTTGGCCGGAGCCACGATGTCGCCGACGCTTTCCGGCTTCACGCCTAAAATCTGCCAGGCGGCGTACTCGCGGGCGATCGTGGCGTCATAGCCGGCGTCGGTCCATTGGGCGACGCGGTCGGAGACGCTTTGGCTGAGGGTGTCGTTGCCGCGAATGAAAATGCCGGCGAGGAGGCCCACGACGCAGAGCGCGCCGAAGCCGAACATCCGCATCGGGTCGCCTGTCCCTTGCTCCTCCCCGCCCTTGCCGGTGCGAAGGCCAAGCACAGCGGCCAGCAGCGCCGCGATGCCGGTCAGGATGCCGCCAGCGACCGAGTTCACCGACAAGCCGACAAGCAAACCCGTCAGCGCGCCCATCCCGGCGCCCGCGAGCAAGTTCCGTCCTTCAGCCATGCCTGAACCCCCAATCCAAGCTCGGTCGCGCCAAGTGACTATCGAAGCGCCCTTTTACTATGGCTCGCATCGAGGAAGTTTGTCGAGCGCGAGGATAGAATTCGAGACGAATGCGCGCTCGGAGACTTGGCGGAGCGGCAGATCGGACCGGACCACGAACTGAGAAACGGCGACGCGCGAACAAACCGGCTTCTCTGGCCTAGCCTGCAAGACTTCACGTCGAACCCCTGATACTATGATCAAGCGCGCAGACGCGCCGCCAGCGAACGCCGATTGACCCCCTGCCGCCGCTTGCAGGACAATATGGCGTCGCAGAGACCAGCATGATCGGTAAGAGACATTGGACGCCAAAGCCCTCTATCGTTTGCTGATACGTCGGCTGTTCTTCGCCCAACTGGCGATACTGGGCGCCATCGGCGTCCTGGTCGTCATCGGCCTGCTGGCGCCTTCGCAGCTTTTCTCGCTGCCGATGGCGTTCCTGGCCGGCGGCGTCGGCGGCAGCATCGCGCTCATTCGCCGTCTGCCGAAAGTGGACGAAGCTGCGCTGGAAGCGCTCTCCTCCGGCTGGATAGAAACATGCATGCCGCTTCTCTACGGCAGCTTGATGGGCGTCGTGGCGTATTTCCTGTTCATGTCCGGCATCCTGACCGGAGACGGCGGCGGCGGCCTGTTCACAAGCAACCTGTTTCCGATCTTCGAAACCTCGGCGCCGACCGATACCGGCGAGCGCTTGAACATGGAAATTCTGCTGTATGCCCGGCCGCAAGACACCGTCAATCTCGGCAAGCTTCTGATCTGGTGCCTGATCGCCGGCCATTCCCAGAAATTTGTCCAAGGCGTCCTCGGCACGCTTGAAGACCGCAGCATCGGCGGCGGCGGCAAACGAAGCGAGTAGTCGCGGCGCGATGGCCGCGGATCGCGTGCGCGGGCCGCTCAGCGACGCCGCATCGGGCGTCGGTTCACCGCTATCGGATCTGCATGCGAACGCCGACGGTATGGCGGAGCGAGCATTCACCCACTAACATCCACCCTTGATCCGCAGACGGCGGCCAGCCGCTGGTATGGGGGTGGGATCACGATGCAGCGTCGCTTCGCACGCCGCTGCATAGCTAAACGGGGCCGAGCATGAAGCAGACGACCCTTTGCGTGCCTTTGGACGTTAAGCCGGAAAGTTGCGACCGCCTTTCGTCCATCGTCGAAGCCATTCGGATACGCGAGGACAAGGAACACAGCGCTCCGGCAAACTTCGCGCGAATCACGGAAGAAGCGCCGACGCTCCACTTCATGTCGCTCAGCGTCTTCACCGCGGCCGAGTACGACCCGCTGTTCATCCTCGAGGCGAATTTCGACGGGAGCGCGGCCGTCTTCTGGGGGCAGCTCGAGGCGCTCCTCGCGGACGATCTCCGCGCGATCATCCGATGCTGCAAGCGGCCGCTCGACGGCGACGGCGCGCTCTACGATGCGATCGCGGCGCCAGATTCCAAAGCGCCCATCGCGCCCTACCTAGAAGCGCGAACGCAGACGCCGAGCGTGTTTCACCACGGCAATCGCGGGATGACCCGCGACCGCATCCTGCAAGAAGCGGCGCTCTTCAACGCGATACGCACGGAAATCGACGAGCCTGATGGGCCAGGGCCAGGCTACCGCGGACTGAGCCCGGAAGCCGTGCATGACAGCCTGCGCGACAAGATGGCGGCGACGCATTCTTGGCTCAGAGCCCCGGCGCCCAGGCGCATCGGCCTTGCGGAGCGGGCGGGCGATATCGCCAAGCTCCTGGCGTTCGGCGTCGTGCTCATTTTCCTGCTGTCGCTTCCGGGCTTCGTGCTGGCCCTCCTGCTGCCGCCGTCGATCTACGCGCCATTGATGCTGGCGCTAGCGGCGATCGTCGGTTACGCGCTCTATCGCATCCGGGAGCCGTTGCCGGGCACGGGCGTCCCCACGGCGTTCAGCTTGGTCAAATTTGTCGGAAAGAACTGGCGTTTCATCGCGGGCTATGTGCTTGCGGCCACGCTCTGCCTGGCGCCGGCGGCGATGCTGGCGAGTTTCATTCTGTCCCTGTTCGAGGGCAGCGAGGCCTTAAGCTTTGGCGAGGCGCTCTCGCTTCTCGCGCCGGCGCTCGCTTGGGGCTTGCTCGGCGTGCTGGTCGTGGCGCCTCTGATCGTCCTCTGGCTGCGCTATCTTGAGCGTCGCGATTCATCGCACGACGCCCCGCCCGTGGATGAGCGGCTCCTGCGCGAAATGGTGCGGCGCGAGGATTGGGTCGCGCAGAACCACATGGGCTCAATCGTGCTCATCAAGCCTGGAGTGCTCAGGACCATCATCATCCGTGCGGGGCACCTCGGCCTCGGCCTGCTGCTGCGGGTCAAGGCGACCGAAGGCTACCTCGGCAGCATGCGGACGGTGCATTTCGCCCACTGGGCGTTTCTCAACAATGGCAGCCGGCTGCTGTTCTTCAGCAATTTTGATCACAGTTGGGATTCCTACCTCGACGACTTCGTCGAGAAGGCCCATACCGGTTTGACGCTCGCATGGGGCTGCGGCGTCGGTTTCCCGCCGACACGGTTCCTCATCTACGACGGCGCGAGCCATGGCCGGCGCTTCAAGAACTGGGCGCTGTCGTCACGCGCCGTCAGCCGCTTCTGGTATAGCGCCTACCCTACCCTCACCGTCGATCAGATCGAACGCAACAATCGGATTGCGAACGGCCTCCGTAAGGAGAGCCTGAGCAGCGAGGAGGCGCGCTTATGGATACGGGACCTGTGACCGACCAAGCGAACGGGCCCGCCGCCCGGCCCTGGCCCCACTGGAAGCTCCGGCCCGATATCGCGCCGCTGACGCAGGGCCTCATGGTCAGCGGTTTCGGCAAGCTGCCGACCGGTCTGGCCCTGTTTCTCGAGATCGCCGAAGGTCGAAGCGGCGGGGCATGGCTGAAAGCGCTGGAGAACGTCGCGCCGGTAACGACAGCCGAACCGCCCAGTGATGAAGCAGGCGAACGCGCCCCGGAGCACGCGGCGGCGCTGGCCTTCACCTGGACCGGCTTGCAGCGGATCGGCCTCGCGGAATCGGCGCTCGCGTCGTTTTCGCGTCCATTCCGCGAAGGCATGTTTCAGGAAGACCGGCTGCGCCGCCTCGGCGACCGGCGCGGCGGCGACTGGCAGGAGACGACCGGCGGAGACGCCCCGCTCTGGAGCGCCAACACGCCGTTGCGTTCTTCGACCGAGCACCGGGTTGGTCCGTACGAGGTTCCTTATGGCAACGAAGAGGAATTCTGCGGCACCGCGCTGACGGTGCACGCGGCGCTGCTCGTCTACGTCCGTGACGAGGCGGCGGCCGCGCAATTGGAGCAGCGGGTCGTCGCGGCGCTCGAACCGCATGGCGTCAGGGTGGTCCACCGGCGCGAGCTCGTTCTGGATGTCGAGAAACAGCGCGGCTATAGCCGAGAACACTTCGGTTTCGCCGACGGCCTGTCGCAACCGCAGCCCTTTGACGAGGATGGCGCGGTGACGGTGAACGGCGCGGCTGTCATCGAACCGGATCCGGTCCAAGGCGCGCCGCTCGGCGAGTTCTTGATCGGCTATCGCAACGGCCACCATGAGGTCGCGCCGGGACCTGTCGTTCCAGGGATGCTGGACAGTAAGACGGAGGACGACCGCCCCGAGGCTGCGGGGCTGACGCCACATTCGGAGGCCGAAGGCTTCTATGATTTCGGCCTGAACGGCTCCTATATGGTTGTGCGCGAACTTCGGCAGGATGTGGCGGCATTCTGGAATTCGATGGAGGCGAACGCCGAGGCGATCCGTGACGTCGACCCGACGCATTCAGGCCACGTAACCGGCGCCTGGCTCGCCGAGCGCGTGGTCGGACGGGACCGCGACGGCAACCTCCTCTGCCCCGGCGGCGTCCTGCCGGTCGACGAGCGCGGCAATCCCGACAATAAGTTCCTGTTCCTCGAACGCGACCCGCACGGCGCTGGCTGCCCCCTTGGCAGCCATGTTCGCCGGGCGAATCCGCGTGACGCGCTCGCCCCTAAGCCGGAGCTTGCCCGCAGCCTGCTGAATGCCGCCAACAACCACCGCATCCTCCGCAGAGGCCGGAAGTACGGACCCAAGATCGAGAATACGCGGGAAGACGACGGCCAGGAGCGCGGGCTTCTGTTCATGTGCCTGAACACCGATATCGCGCGGCAGTTCGAATTCGTGCAGCAGACGTGGCTGCTGAATTCCGACTTCGCGACGCTGTTTGACGAAGTCGATCCCCTCGTGGGCCCGATGGGCCATATGACCATCAACGAGGAGCCGCTCCGACGCAGGGTGAACGTGGAGACCTTCGTCAAGATGCGGGGCGGAGACTACTTCTTCCTGCCGAGCCTGCCGGCGTTACGCTACCTGGCCGCGCTATAACGGCGGTCGCGTCCGAGCCGAAGCCCGAACGCATGGGGCCGCCGGAATGGAAGCGGCGGCGCGCCATGGCTGGCCTTGTAACGCCGGCGAACCGCCGCTCTCGGCAAACCCGCCGAGCCCCGTTCAGCTCAACATCGCAATCACGCGCAGCATCTCCTGCCTTTGGCTCCGTAATATCTGGGCGGATTCGTCCTTCAGCGCCCTGATATTTCCGGTGTTGGCCGCATCCATGTCGTCCAGCGCGAGGTCCAGCTCCGTGTCGAAACGGAAATATTGCTGCTTGGATTTGTGCTTCTCGTCCCGCAAGAGAATGCGCATGTGATAGTCGGCGGCGTCCGCCTCTCCGTCCATCATCACGCTGATGATCGGACGGACCCAGCCGAGAGCGCCCCAATCCTTCGCGTCCTTGTACTTGATCTTGCGCGTGGCGACGCCCGTGCCGAGCGAAACCATCATTATCCCCTGGTCGGCGCCTGGAAGTTCCTGCGCCTCCGCATAAGCGCACATGGCCGGATTGTTTACGAAGACGCCGCCATCCACCAAGATCCGGCGCGTCCCTCTTCCGCCGACATTGCGCACTACGGCCGGTTCGAAGAACGTCGGCGCCGCGGACGTCGCGCGGGCGGCGTCGCGAAGATAATGGTTTCGCTTGGGATCTTCCGCTTTCGTCGACTTGAAAAAATAGGGTTGTCGACGTTCGATGTCGTAGGCTGTCACCACCAGCGGCGTCAGCACGCTCTTCAGCGTCGCCTCGCCCAGATAGTCCTTGAGCAGTTTCTCCAGCGGTTTCGCGCTATAGGTCTCGTCGCCGAGCCCGCCCAAGGACGTGACGCCCTTCCAGAAAGACCGCTCGAAGATCTTGTGGCCATCCCGCTCATACAGCTTCAGCATGTCCGCGGCGGTAAACTTCGGCTGCTTGGCGTTCGCGGACGCGGGCACGGTCAGTCCACAAGCCAAGATGCCGCCTGTCGAAGTGCCGACGACCAGATCGAACATTTCCGCGATCGGCTTGCCGACTTTCTCTTCCAGGTGTTGCAGAAGAACGGCAGGAATGACGCCCCGAATACCGCCCCCATCGATCGAAAGCACTCTCAGCATCGCCTGTCTCCACTTGTAGAATCCATAAATTTCAAAGCTTAGAACCACGTCATCGTATGCAAGCGCACGTTCCCGACACCGCCCGCAAGCGCGCCAACGTCGATAGCCTCCGCTGCAGACTTAGGCCAGCTGCAGCACGCCGATCCAAGGGAAGGTGCTTGAACCGCTGCGATAGGGCTTCAATCGGCCGGTCTCGTCGAGATCGAACGTCGCTTCCCGCACCGAATCGCTCTCATTGCCGCCGATGGTCGTGATCGTCTCCTTCTCGCGATCCACCGCGACGACGATAGCGGAATGCGACGGATAGAAGGTGTCGTTGGCATAGGCCGCCCGAGCGGCGGCGAATTCTAGGCGTTTGGCGTCGCCACGGCCGTGATGGACGATATCGCCCACCCCCAGGATGGCGTCGTTCGCGGGGACCGCCTGGAAAAGCCCTGGACGCGCCAGGCTGACGAAGTCCTGGAAGTAGTGGCAATGGGCGGCCGAGTACTTGAAGCGGTCGCCGGCCCCCGCCGCCCGCATGACGAATGAGATGAACGCCGCCGACCACGCCGGCCGCTCGCCGTTCACGAGCGTGCGGCCATTGTTCGGCGACCCGATGGCCTGCCAATAGTCGCCGACGCGAAGGAATTGCGGGTCATCCGTTTCTTTGGCCGCCCCGCCGTCAAAGCGGGCCAGCTCCTCGCGGCAGACGCGCAGCAGATCGTTCCGGAACTCGCGGTTCGAGGGCGGGCCGCCGACGGAACGGCCGGTCGCGCCAAAGATGCTGGCGACGCCATTTCTTTGGACCGCGTATGGCGGCGGCAAGGCGGTTCCCGGCGCGAAGCCATGGTAATGCACATCCTTGTCCGCCTCGCTGCCGAAAACCGCGACCGCGTTATCGGCGACATGCCTGCCCCAATTCGCCATCGCGCTGCCGCTGGCGAGATGCGGGTTGAGAAAATGCGTCGCTCCTTCGATCTCGCTGGCCTTGCCCGCGGCCCGGCCGGCCACATGCGCCTCCACGATTTGAGCAATATTCGGCCGCGCGATCGGCAGCCCGACCCAGGAGCCCGTTTCGTTGATCGCGGAAAACTGCAACGGCTGGTCCACGACCGCCTGAATCGTATCTGGCCAGCGCGGATGCGCTGTCCGGTTCAGGATCGTGTCGATCACCGCCGCAAGGCCGCCGCCTAGCTGCGCCGGGCCATACTTGCCGAAATGCCCGACTTCGCTTTGCGCCGTCCGCTGCAAGGCGTCGAGATCGACATCCGTGATGACGATCGTTCGAACGGGCGCCTCCGCAGCCGGCGCCACGGCGACGCCGGGCGTCTCCCCAGCGACAGCAGGAACGGCGGGAGCGGTCATGGCGGGCGCCGGAGCGATAGGAGGTGTTCCGCCCGTCGCCATAGGCGTCGTCGTCAGACCCAGTTCGTTCGCTTTTTCGATCAACCGATCGACGAAAAGGCGGTCCACCCGACGCTGCAGCGTCAATAGCGCCTGTTCCAGCTTCGCGGCGAACGCGTTGATCCGCGCGGCATGCGTCTCGAGCGCGGACAGGGCCAAACCCGCCAATTGGGACTTAAGCGGGTCGATTACGGAAGTCTCGATCTCGGCGGCGGCGGAGTCATCGCCGTGATCCTTGGCCGCGCGAAAGGCCGCATTTGCTTCCTCAAGCATCGAGCGCACTTTATCGAACGCATCCATCGTGCATCGTCTCCTGGCTGTGGAGGGCAGATTTGGTTTTAGTTCGCGCCGCCTGCGAGCGTTCGCCGGAAGTCTTGAGCGAGGCTGGAGAGCGTCTGGCTGGTCACGATAAGCTCGCCCACGCCGCCCGGCGTATCGTCGGCCGCGGCGACCGTCGCCGCTTCGAGCGCCCTTCGCGCAGCATTGAGCATTTCGACCCATTGGGCGAGCAGCAGCCGATTTTCATGAACGCGGTCCGGATCGGGCGTCTGACCGGCGGGAGTCGCCACGAACTCGGCGACCAAGAAGACTTTGAACATTGCAGGCGTGGCGTCGATCACGCCATCGAGCGCGCCCTCGATCGCATTTTTCTGTCCGAGCAACTGGTCGCGAAACTCCGCCCGCGTGACGAAACCGAACAGACCGGCGATGGGCGCCCGAAGCGCCGCGACGCTGGCGTTAATGCCGCCGATCGCCGCGCCTAAACTGCCCGCAGCCCCAGGCGGCGTCGCCGAGGACGCCGCAGACGAGGCGAGCGCCACAAGCTGCCCAATCTGGCCGGAGACCGCATCGGCGGTCTGGCCGCTGGCGAGAGCGCCTAAAGCGTCGGAATAGGCGGCGGTGGCCATCATCGCGCGTCGAAAAGCGCCAGCCTGGGGCGGATCGCCGGCCTCGATCAGGTAGGCCGCGTCCGCCGTCCGGAACGGCGTCGTGATCTTATCGAACTTCTTGCAGGCAGCCGGGTCGACCGTCGCATCGCCGCCGGCGTCGATCAGCACCGTATAGTTGGCGCAATAGCGCCAGACAGCGCGTTCGGCGACGGCCAAGCGGTCCAAAATGACATCCGACGCGCTTCTGGCCTGCTGGAAGGCTTCCTGGTAGGTCGCGAATTCCTGGACGCCGCGGTAGGTAGAACACCCCGATAGCAATAGAGCCGACAGGATGACGGTTGCGCCTAAACCCGCAATCTTCATGACCAAGCCCCCTTTTGATCAATTTTATCCGATTTTGTCGCTTGCAGTTTCCTATCTACGCTAGCGCCTAGTCCCTTTCGCCCATAAAAATTACCTGGATAATATTGTCGTTCTCTTCCGCTAGTTTGATGATGGCTCGGTATCGTCGGCTGTGCAACAACCTGAAATCACTCCGCCGACCGCGTCCCGCTCCAAGGGCCGGCGCTCTGTCTGAATATTCATTTCAATCAGCCGCACAGAGCGTTTCAATCTCAATTATGCGCTGGCATACAAGACAATCCGCCGGGGCCTGTCTCAGAACAGAAAGTCGGCTTCGGAGATGTTCGACACGTCGACGTTCTCCAGAACGATGAAATCGTCGGTGTCGGCGATGTCGCGGATGCGGGTGTCCGTGTCGCCGGAGCCGAAAGCCTGGATCTGAAGATCGTCGATGCTGTTGATGGTCGAGCGCTGGCGGAAATCCAGGAACTCCGGACCGTCCTCGAAGTCGATGATCTTGTCGAACTCGAAATCGTCGGCCATGACGAACCGGTCGACGCCGGCGCCGCCGAAGATGTTGTCCCGGCCGCCGCCGCCGATCAGCACGTCGTCGCCGTCTTCGTCCTGCAAGGTGTCGCGGCCGTCGCCGCCCCGATCAAAAGCTCCTCGAAGCCGTCGCCATTGACGTCGCCGACCGCCACCGCGCCGCCCGCCCGATCGCTCTCGTCAGCGCCGATCAGCGCGAAGCCGTTAGCGCCGTCGAGGGTCGAGGGATCGAAGATCTGGGGGAAACTCATGCCGCTTCTCCGTCTGGCCTTTATCGACGACCAGGCTCGCGAGACCATGCTTGCCAGGCTCGTTAACCAAGATATCAGCCCCAAGCTTGGCCGATCGGTCAAAGTCGGCGGCGACCAACGGCTTCGCCCGACCGTCGAACACGACATCCCCTCATGACGGAGAAAGCATCTATCGGGGCCAGGGAAGAGCTCGCTACTGTTCCCGCCCCGGACGGGCCTTATACGCGGGCAGCGACCAGGAGAAGTGCAGCGCGGCGCAGCGCAGAAAGAATGCCGTTCCCATGCCGACGCCGGCCGCGACGGGGCCGCCCGCCCCTGCACCAAGGGCTGCGACATATACGATCGCGCCCCCCAGCGAAGCCGTGACATAGATTTCCCGTCGCAGCAGGACGGAGGGCTCCTGGCCCAATACGTCTCTGAGGATGCCGCCGACCGTGGCGGTGACGACGCCCATTGCGACCGCAACGACGGGGCCCACGCCCAACTGCGCGGCTTTCGCAGCGCCCGCGATCGTCACCAAAGCCATTCCGGCGGCGTCGAACCACAAGATCAGGCGATAACGCGATTGGGCCAGATGGGCGGTGAAATGAATGACGATCGCCGTGGCGATGCAGACGACGATGGGCGTCGCGTCCTCGACCCAGAACACCGGCGCGCCCAGCACCAAGTCCCGCACCGTGCCGCCGCCGACGCCGGTAATGATCGCCAGCCAGACGAAGCCGACGATGTCCATCTCCTTCCTGGACGCGACCAGAGCCCCGGTCACGGCGAACACCATCGCGGCGGCGATGTCCACCACGAACGGCAGCGATGCTAGAGCCGACATCAGTCCCTCCCCAAGCCTTCTGCCTGGCGAACCCTAGATCGCCGCGCGGCGCAGACGGACGCGGCCGGACCTGGACGATCCGGCCGCGCCTGACGCCGTCGCTTACCCGAACTTCTTGATTTCGCCCGACTTCAAACGCGAGAGATAGCTGTGCATCTCCCGTTTGACGATAGGCATCAGGAAGTAGAGTGCGATGATGTTCACCACCGCCATGGCGAAAATGGCGGCGTCGGAGAAATCGATCACCGGTCCCAGGCTCGCCGCGGCGCCGATCACCACGAAGATGCAGAACAGCACCTTGAAGACCAGCTCCTTGCCTTTGCCCTCGCCGAACAGGAACGTCCAGGCCTTCAGGCCATAATAGGACCAGCTGATCATCGTCGAGAACGCGAACAGGATGACGGCGACCGCGAGCACATAGTTGAACCAGCCGAACGCCGAGGAGAAAGCCGCCGCCGTCAACGCGACGCCGGTGTTGCCGTCCACGGTGGCGATCGCGCTGCCCGCCTCGTTCAGCATGTAGTTTCCGTTCGCCGGGTCCGAGATCAGCTGGCCGGTGATGACGATGACCAGCGCGGTCATGGTGCAGATCACGACCGTATCGATGAACGGCTCAAGCAGCGACACGAAGCCTTCGGTGATCGGCTCCTTGGTGCGCACGGCGGAATGGGCGATGGCGGCAGAGCCGACGCCAGCTTCGTTGGAGAACGCGGCGCGCTTGAAGCCCTGAATGAGCGCCCCGACCATGCCGCCGGCGACGCCGAGGCCCGTAAACGCGCCCTCGAAGATCTGACCGATCGCCCAGCCGATCTTGTCGGCGTTCATCAGGATGATGACCAGGGCGGTCAGAACGTAGATCACGCCCATGAAGGGCACGACCTTCTCGGTCACGCGCGCGATGGACTTCAGCCCGCCCACGATCGTCGCGAACACCACCGCGGCCAAGGCCAGCCCCGTCACCCAACCGGGATATGTCCCGACGACGCTGGAAAGCTGCGCGTGCGCCTGATTGGCCTGGAACATGTTTCCGCCGCCGAAGGCGCCAAGGATGCAGAAGATCGCGAACAGCACGGCGAGGAACTTGCCGCCGGGCAAGCCGCGCTCGCCGAAACCCTTGGTCATGTAATACATCGGGCCGCCGGAGACCGTGCCGTCCGCGTACTCATTGCGGTACTTCACGCCCAACGTGCATTCCGTGAATTTCGACGCCATGCCCATGAGGCCGGCGAGGATCATCCAGAAAGTGGCGCCGGGACCGCCGATGCCGACAGCGACCGCCACGCCGGCGATGTTGCCGAGACCGACCGTGCCCGAAAGCGCCGTCGCCAGGGCCTGGAAGTGACTGACCTCGCCGGCGTCGTTCGGGTCTGAGTAGTCGCCCTTCACCAGCGCGATGGAATGCGGGAAGGCGCGAAACTGGATCAATCCGAAGTAGACGGTGAAGATCGTCGCCGCGACCACCAGCCACGCTACGATCCAGGGGAACGACGTTCCCGGGAACGGGCTGAAGATAAAGCTGACGAACCAGCCGGTGGAGTCTGCGAAGACGGCGTTGATCTGTTCGTCGATCGATTGGGCGAACGCGGGCCTTGCCGCAAGCGCCGTCATAGCGGCCGCGACTGCGGCCTGAAAGAAACGTGTCATGGGTCTCTCCTTGGAATGGCCGCTAGGGGACGATCGTCACCGGAACCGGGGCGCTCTGGGCAAGACTGCCCGCGACGGAGCCGAACAGCCGCGTCGCGATACCGGTTTCGCCGGTTCTGGCGACGATGATCTGCGCCGCGCCGGCATCCTTCGCGATCTTGCAAAGCGTGTCGGCCACATGACCGAACTTCAGCGCGGTTTCGACCGAGACGCCCGAGCCTTCCAGGATTTTCACGACAGGACCAAGGACAGCGGCCTCCGCGCGCTCCAACTCCATGGTGCGTCGCTTGTGCCGTTCCTCGATTTCCTCAGGAGTCAAGAATGAGTACGGAGACCATTCGAGCACATGCGCCACTATAAGGCCGCACCCCTCGGCCTTCGCGCGTTTGACGGCAAAGTCGAGCGCTCTTCGCGCCGCTTCACTGTCGTCGTATCCGACGACAATTTTACTGGACATTGCGCTACTCCCCCTCAGGTTCAATCGCCATTCAAGGCAGTCCAGCATAGCAGCCGTCGCAAACCCGTCACTTTTATTTAACGTTTCTTTCGAAAGGCGGTGGCGGACGATCGTCGCCCGCACCGCTGGCTGGGGCGGACGGCTTGAATCCAGGCGCGTTTCAACGTGAGGCGGCAAGGCTGGCGTAGACGGCCGAACAGGCGCGCGCGATCATCCGCCCGTCGCGGCGCGGGCGTGTTCCAGGCGTTCGACGTTCAACCAGGCGTCGATGCGCCCGAGAGCGCCAGGTCGGCGTCTCGGGCGCGCGACAATTCGAGCGTTCGACGCCTGGAGAGCGCTCGCCTCAGTTGACGCCTCGGGCGCGTTCGGCCGCACTTTCGCCGGCGATCTTGCCGAAGACGGCGCCGGCCATCAGGCCGCTGCCGCCCGGATAGTTCTCATAGAAGAGACCGCCGACCAGTTCGCCGGCGGCGAACAGACCCGGGATCGGGCGGTCATTCATATCCAGCACGGCGCCGCCTTCGTCGATCTTCAAGCCGCCGAAGGTGAAGGTCACGCCCGTCGTCGTGACATAAGCCTCGAACGGCGCCTCGTCTATCGGCAACGCCCAGTTCGTCTTGTTCGGACTAAGGCCTTCGGTCGAGACGCCGTCCAGGATCGACGGATTGAATTTCCCCGGTCGGCAGGCCCCGTTGAACTCGTCGATCGTCGCCTTGAGCGCGGCAGGGTCGATGTCCAGCTCGACGGCGAGGCCTTCGATGCTGTCAGCCGAAACCTTCGTCACCTGACGGATGCGATACTCGTCCCGCAGAAGCGGGATGGTCTTCTGGTCGAAAATCTGGATGGCCGTGCGATTGGGCTGGCCCATGATCGCCTTGCCGAACTTGACGTAGGTGTGGTTGCGCAGGTCCTCGCCTTCATCGACGAAGCGCTTGCCTTCCGTGTTGACCATAATCCCCCAGGGGTAGGAGTGCTTCTGGAAGTTATCCAGCACCTCGTAGTCGCCATATTCCGGCGCGGAAATATCCCAGCCGACAGAATGACAGCCGGACCAGTTGCCATAGGGCCGGGCGCCGATATCGATCGCCATGCGGATGCCGTCGCCCATATTGTGGCGCGTGCCTCTGACCCGGGCGAGATCCCAGCCCGGCCCCAGATAGCGCGCCCGCATTTCGGGGTTCGACTCGAACCCGCCGCACGCCAGCACGACGGCGCGCGCTTCGATCGTCTCATAGCCGTCCGGCCCGTTGATTTCGATCCCAGCGATGCGGCGCTGTTTGTCCTGGATCAGCCTGACGGCCGCCGTCTCATAGCGGATTTCGCAGCCAAGCTTCTTCGCCCGCTCGATTTCGGCCTCGACCAGTCCGGCGCCGCCGCCGACCGCTTCGATATTCACGCCGCCATAGAAGTGGTGCTTGCCATCCACCTTGAACGACTGCCGGCCGAACATCGGAATGAACCGGATGCCGTGCTGGCGGAGCCAGACCATGGTCGGCCGGGAATTGTCGATCAGCCGCCAGGCCATGTCCTCGTTCGCCTGATGCCGGGTGACCTTCATCAGCGCTTCATAGAAGACATTGCGGTCGTGCACGGGCAGCACGATCTGCTCGCGCTCGGCGTCCGAAAGGTCGGTCAACACGTCCGTGGCGGCGTCTTCCACGCCGGTATGGCAAAAGCGGAACCCCCCGGCGGTGAAGTAGGAGTTGCCGCCCTTCTCGTGTTCCGGCGCTTTCTCGAGAACGAGAACGGACGCCCCGTTCTCCCGCGCCGCCAAGGCTGACGACAAGGCTGCATTTCCCGCGCCCACCACAACAACATCATAGACCGCCATCGCTTTTCCTCCTGATCGCCGGCCGCCCGGACAGGCGGCGGATTTATTGCGGGCGGCATGTTGCCCGGGGACGCTTATTTGGTAAAATTATATAATTCAAATTATCATGCGGTTTTTCTGAATAGATGCACGACCGGTTCAGCCTGAAAGACATCGCCGCATTCGTGCGCGTGGCGGAGCTTGGGAGTTTCAAGGACGCTGCTTTCGATCTTCACCTGACGCCCTCCGCCTTGACCCAACGGCTGCAGAAGCTGGAGGACGCGTTCGGCGCCCGTCTGGTCGAGCGCACGACGCGCTTCGCCGCGCTGACGGCCGTCGGAACCGCGTTCCTGCCCTCGGCGCGCCGGCTGCTGGACCAGTTCGACCGTTCGATCTCCGACCTTGAGGACGTGATCGCGGCCCGGGGCGGCCATGTGACCATCGCGAGCCTGATCTCGGCCGCGACCTATGTGCTGCCCGGCGCGCTGGCCCGCTTCTCGGCCGCGCATCCCGAAGTTCGCGTGCGCCTGCTCGACGACGCCGAGCGGGAAATCGCCGACTATGTGCGCCGGGGCGAGGCGGAGTTCGCCATCGACATGTTCGCTTCCAAACCGACGGAAGACCCGGACCTGGAGCATGTCGCGATCGCGCGCGATCCGTTCGTCCTGGCCTGCCGGCCGGATCATGTCGCGGCGGGCGGCGGTCCGATCGAACTGGAGGCGCTGGCGGATCTTCCAACGGTCGCGCTCGGGCCACGAAGCGGCACGAGCCGTCTCCTGTCGGAGCATACGCCCGGCCGCGCGGCGACCCTGAACTGGCGCTATGAGGTTCAGCATCTGACGACGATGATCGGCTTCATCGAAGCCGGGATCGGCGTCGGCGTCATACCGCGCATGGCGCTGCGCGCCCTCGCCGGCCGGGAGTTGACCTACCGGCCCCTCGCCACGGAAGAGCTTACGCGCACGATCGTTATGACGACCCGTCGCGGCGCATCGCTCTCACCGAGCGCGCTCCGCCTGAAGACGTTCGTGCTGGAGGAATTTCGCGACGGGCATACAGGCGCGGCCATCGGCCAAGGACGAGCATAGCCGCGCCGCCGAACCCTTGGCCGCTGCGGCAAAAGGCCGGTCCCGCGCAGTGGATCGCCCAAGCGTTCTGCGCCATGGTTGCGCGCATCGATCGCCGCTCTGTCCGTGAGCTGGCCGCAACAGACGCAGCAGATGGAGACCGCCTTGAGCGACGCGCAGAAGGACCTGGAGTTCGGCTGGTTCATTCCGACCCGAGGCGACACGCTTGATTACAACGAGCCGAAGCAGCGGCCGCCGTCGCCCGAACTGTTCGAGCGCGTCATCGTTGCGGCGGAGAACAACGGCTTCGAGTATATCCTGTTGCCGGTCAACGCGTCCTGCTGGGACGCCTGGATGTCGAGCGCGTTCCTGATCGCGAAAACGAAGTCCATCAAGACGCTCGTCGCCGCCCGGCCCGCCTATATCAATCCCGTGCTGCTGGCGAAGATGATCGCGACCTTCGACCAGATGAGCAAAGGCCGCATCTGCATCAACCTGATCGCCGGCCAGAACGAGATGGAGAACGTCGCCGAAGGCGTCGGCCTGAAGAAGGACGACCGCTACGGGGCGATGCAGGAGGAGGTCGAGATCTGCAAGACGCTCTGGGCCGCCGGCGCTGACGTGAAGATCGACTATGAAGGCGAGCACTACCGGATCAAGCAGGCCCATATCGGCGCGCCGATCTACCAGCAACCGCACCCGAAGTTCTATCTGGGCGGCGGGTCGGATCAGGCCTCGGAGTTATCGGCCAAGCATTCCGACGTGCATCTGTTCTGGGGCGATACGGTAGAGCGCATCGCGGCGAATATGGTCGACATCCGCAAGCGCGCCGCCAAATACGGCCGCGAAGACAAGATCGGCTTCGGCATGCGCCTTCAGATCATCTGCCGCAAGACGGAGGCCGAGGCTTGGGACGTCGCCGAAGGCCTGATCCGCAACGTCACCGACGCCTTCAAGGAAGAAGTCCGCGTGATGTATGGCCAATCGGTCGCCAATCAAAGGGTGCGCCAGCTCCACGCCGAATATGGCGAGAAGATGGGCAAGCACATGTGGACGGGGCTGACCCAGGCGCGGCCCGGCGCCGGCATCGTCATCGTCGGCACGCCCGAGCAATGCGCCGACACGCTGCAGGACTATATCGACGTCGGCTGCCACTCCTTCTGCCTCTCCGGCTACTACCATGACGAGGAGGCCGAACGCTTCGGCCAGTGGGTCCGCCCGATCCTGGAGGCGCGCAACAAGGGCCGCATGAAGCCGCTGGCGGCCTAGAGGGCCATGCGCCGCATAGGGCGCAGCCCGGAGCTCTACCTTGTTGATTGCGGGCAAACTTGCCCGATCAATCCGATCCAGATCGATCGGATTTTGCCCTGGAGCGCGGACTAAGCGGACGACGCGTGCGCATTCAGGAAAGTGCGCACATGGCGAACGGCCATGGGAACGCGGCTTTCAGGCCGCTTCCAGGGATACAGGCTGACCTGGGCGTTCGGCGCCAGTTCCGCCGACTCCATGGCGGTGGCGAAGGGATGGGCCGGGATATCATCCGGCATGACCAGGATCGGCGTCTGGCATTGGCGCACGAAATCCCGGTCGACCGTGAAGACGAAATCGCCGCGGTTCAGGTACATGTTGGAAAGAAACTGCTCGACGCGATCCATCGTAATGTCCGGGCGCCGCTCGCAGAGTTCCGGTCCCCACGCCTTCATGTTGTTGTCGAAGAAGATCGTCGGCGCTTCGGGATTGTAGCCGCTCGGCTGCGCCAGAACCGCCGCGATGACCCTGTCGGGCGCGCGGCGCAGCAGATTCCAGATGAGCGGCCCGCCGACGCAGAACCCCAGCACCATGAAGCGGTCGACGCCCAGGTGATCCATAAGCGCGAGCTGGTCGTCCGTATAGGCGTCCCAGTTGCGCTCGATGTCCAGCGGACCGGTAGACTGCCCATGGTTCGAGTTTCTGAGGTCGAGCGCGATGCAGCGGCATAGGTCGTTCAGCTCGACCAGCGGATTGAACGGCGCCATCGGGCTGTAGGGCCGGCCCGTCGTCAGGGACGAGATGGCGGCGTTCAGACCGCCGCCGGGCAGAACCATCAACGGCGCGCCGGCCCCGGCTTCTTCATAGGCGATCCGCACCGGACCGATATCGTAGATCGGCATAGTTATCTCCCTGCATCGCGGCTTTCGACTGACGCCGCGCTTCGTATCGCCCCCAAGCTTGTCGCTTGGAATGTCCAATATCAATCCAATGGCGGATTGGCTCGTTCGCGGACCGGACGCTCGAGCAGCGATCCGCTCGCTCTGAACTGCGACAGCGAACCCCAGGCGCCAAGAGGCGACCTCGCCGGTCCTACGACATATAATGTCATCTGCCGGCTCCACGATATGGCGCACGCAAACCGAAGGAACTGAGCCATGAGCGTCGAGAACCTGCGTTTGGACCTTTTGCTCAAAGGCGGCCGGGTCGTCGACCCGGCGTCGGCTACGGATAGCGTGCTGGACGTCGGCGTCGCCGACGGCAAGATCGTCGCGATCGACGCCGATATCTCGCCCGCGCGCGCCGATGCGACCGTGGACGTTTCCGGCAAGCTCGTGCTTCCCGGCATGATCGACACCCACGCCCACATCTACGAACACGTCACCGGCGAGTTCGGCCTGAATCCGGACATGGTCGGAGTGCGGTCCGGAACAACGACGCTGGTGGACCAGGGCGGCCCGAGCTGCATGACGATCCCGGGATTCCGAGAGTATATCGTCGAGCCTTCCGCGAGCCGCGCGCTCTGCTTCATCAGTTGCTACCTGGTCGGCGGCCTGGAAGGTCATCTCTATCCGGAGCTTTACGGACCGAGCGGCGTCAACGTCGATCACACGGTGCGGGCGGCGAAAGAGAACCGCGATCTCGTGCGCGGGATCAAAGCCCATGCCGAGATCGGCGGCGCGTCTCGTTGGGGCCTGGACGTCATCAAGCTCGGCAAGGAGATCGCGCGCGAGGCGGACCTGCCGCTTTACATTCATCTGGGCCAGCTCTGGCCGACGGCGGATAGCGCCACGATCGATGCAGACGAGGTCGTGCAGGCGCTAATGCCGCTGATGGAGGAAGGCGATATCCTGGCGCATCCGTTCACGCGCCATCCCGGCGGCTTCGTCAGCGAAGAGACCGGCGAGGTTCACCCGGTCGTTTGGGAAGCGATCGCGCGGGGCGTCAAGGTCGACGTCGGCCATGGCTCGCACTTCAGCTTCGATATGGCCAAGCGCGTGCTGGACGCCGGCCTGAGGCCGGACACGCTCGGCGCGGACCTGCATGGCCTGAACGTCCGCAAGCCGAACGCCCGGCTCGGCGCCGGCCAGCGCGAGACTCATCCCTTCTTCGGCGTCGCGCCGTTCAGCCTCGCTATCGCCATGACGGAACTGCTGGCGCTTGGCATGACGTTGCCCGAGGTCGTCGCGACCGTGACCAGCAATCCCGCCGCCATGCTCGGCATGGGCGACGACATCGGCGCGATCGCGCTTGGCCGCGCGGCGGATATTTCCGTGATCGATCCGCTATCGGGTCGTTTTCGGTTAAGCGACAATGCCGGGTCGGAGCTGATTACCGAAACGCTGCTGCAGCCCGCCTTTTGCCTGAGAGCCGGGAAACGGCACGACGCCGACTCCCCTCTCCTGCCGGACGTCGGCCTGCTCGCCGCATAGCGCCGGCTGCTCGCCCTAGGCGCTGAGTTCGGCCGGAGTCTGGGTCTCGCGCCGGGTAGGCCGGGTGATCCGTCCGGTGATCAACGCCAGCAGCCAGATGGCGTTTCCGATCACCATGAGCGCGCCGATCAGTTCGAGCCACGCGCCTGCCGTCACGCCGGCGATCTGGAAATTGATCGCCGAGTCGATGCGGTGAAGGCTGACGGCGCGCGCGCCCGTTGTCGCGAGGATCAGGGAGAACCCCGTCATCGCCGTCATCGCCGAACGAAGGCCGCGACGCAGGCGCCACAGCACGAAGGCGACGGTCCCGCATGTCACGGCGAGCACGAGCATAAGATTGCCCTGCAATGTCCTGCGGGCGTTGTACCAGCCCTCGAGTCGGGCGAAGCAGCGGCCGACCTCAGTCATGCCTCCAAGCAGATCCAACTGCGCGTTGACCGCCAGGAAGGCGATGACCGCGCCCATCGCGCCCCACAATTTCTTGTCCGCTTTCCGTCGCCCTCTAAGCGCGATGAACCCGGCGGCGGCGGAAGCGAACGAAAAAGCCAGCACCACGGCCCAGCCGCCAGGCGACGCGGCTCCCGCTTTGATCGCCCAGTAGGAATCGACGCATGCGCGGATCGTCGCGACAGAAAGTTCGGCGGCCATGTGCGCTCCGGCGTCTCAGCGCGCGAAGGAGTTCGCGCGGCGTTTCATCGCGCGAAGGAGTTCGCGCGTCGTCTCCCACACTCTGCATGGCGACGGGTTGATGTTTGGTAAGCCCCGCCGCCCGCTATCGGAGCCACCGGAATATGCGGAACAGGTTGAAGGCCGAGACAAGCGCCGCCGCGACATAGGTAAACGCCGCGGCGCGCAGGATCTGGCGCGCGGCGGGCGCGTCGTCCGCCGGCACGTAGCCGGCGGCCAGGATCGGCAGCGCGCGATTGAAGCTGGCGTCGAACTCGACCGGAAGCGTGACCAGATTGGCGACGACCCGGATCATCCCGGAGGCCAGTATGAGGCCGCCGCCAACCAAAAGCAGGCGCGGCGAGATTGCGGCGCCGCCCGCGACCGACAGCACGAGAAGCGCCGCCGAGGCGAACTGGTCGATCCGGGAGGCCAGCACGACGATCCGCTGCCGCGCGGCGAGCGGGGAATAACCGTCCCGGTCCTGCAAAGCGTGGGCGACTTCATGGGCGGCGACCGCGACGGCGGTCAGGGAGCGGCCGTCGTGGTTCCCGGGCGAGAGGCGAACCGCCTTGGCGTTCGGGTCGTAGTGATCGCTCTCATGCGTCTCCACCGCGACCCCGGTCAGGCCGGCTTCATCCAACAGATGACGCGCCAGTTCGCCGCCCGTCCCCGGAAAATCCGGGCGCGGCGTCGCGTGCCGCGCCATGACGGCGCGCACCCAGAGCGTCGGTCCGAACAACAGGACCGCGAGCAGGATCAGACCGAAAATGACGATCATTCTCTCACCGCGCCTCTATGCGCCCATTCCATCGACGGGCTGAGATGAACCAGCGGCGCCACGGCGACGCCCAGTGCTTCGCAGCGCTCGGATGGCAATTCCCCTGCTATTTCCGTACATTATCAGCCAGTCAAATACACGTGCGATGACAGGCTTTCTAGCAAAGAAAATTATCGCCAGAATACTGTTCTTCCATCGGCCGTCGCCGGAACGCGGCGGCGTTTTCGCACGTAAACAGGGAAACCCCAATGGCTGCTTTCGCCGCTCGCTTGAGCGCAATTTTGTTACTTGTCGCCGGCTTCGCTCTACCTGCCGCCGCGCAGGAAAAGCCCACCATGGTCGTCAACTTGACCAGCAGCGACTTGGCGACGAGCCAGGCTGCATTCGAATTCGCCAGGCAGGTCCAGATGGACAACGGCGCCGTCGTCTTCTATCTGAATCTCGACGCCGCGGCGCTGGCCAGCACGCGGGCGCCGCAGCCGAAAGGCGCCGTCACCCACAAGAGCGCCAGCGACCTCATTGCCGAGATCGTCGCCGACGGCGGCAAGGTCTATGTCTGCGTCATGTGCCTTCAGCAATCCGGCCTCGCCATCCGCGACCGTATCGAGGGCGTAGCGCTCGGCGGTCCGGCGATGCGCGAAATCCTGATGTCGCCCTCGACCCGCATCATGAGCTTCTAGGCCGACCGACGCTCAGGACGTTTCACGTCTGGTCTGAAGCCGCGCGATGGTCCGTGTTCCATCGGGTCGCCGCGTCGCTTCGGACCAGCCGCGTCCCGGACGGCCTAAGGCTGCCTCATTCGCCAGGCGCTGTCACGCATCCGCGCCAAAGCCCTCGCCCTGCCTATTTTTCAGGCTCCGCGAGGGCATTCGCCCACCAAAACATCATTGATAAACAAAGACTTTTCGGACGATCGACGATACAATTCCTCGGAGTTTCGGCAATTGAATTGCGGTCAATCAGACCGCGCCCGCCAGCCCGCATTCGAGGGAAACGACGCCTTTGACCGCCGCCATTCCACATATCCCAGTCATCGACCTTTCACCGACGGCGACCGGCGACGACGACGGCTACCGGAAAGTGGCGCAGGAAATCTCTGCGGCCGCGCGCGAAAGCGGCTTCCTCTATGTCTCCGCTCATGGCGTGCCCCAAACCCTGATCGATGACGCCTTCGATGTGGCGCGCGCCTTCTTCGCGCTGCCGGAGGCGGAAAAGATGGCGATCTCGCTCGCCCACTCCCCCCATTTTCGCGGCTATCTGCCGATCGGCGGATTTGGCGAAAGCACGGAGCGCGCGGGCGATCTGCTGGAAGCGTTTCAGCTGATGCCGGAACTTCCGGCCGACGATCCGGACGTGCTCGCGGGCAAGCCGTTGCATGGCGAAAACCTCTGGCCGGAGAGCGTTCCGGGGTTTCGGCGGACCGTGCTCGACTACATGGACGCGATGGCCGCATTGGCGGAGCGAATGCTCCGCGCGTTCGCCGCGGCGCTCGACGTTCCGGCGGAAACGCTGCTGGAGAAGTTCCGGAAGCCCATCTCCCAATTGCGCCTCATGCACTATCCGCCGCAGCCGGCGATGAGCGAGCGCCTGGCGCAGGGCGTCAGCCCCCATACGGACACCGGCGCTTTCACGATCCTTGCACAGGACGAGAATGGCGGCCTGGAGGTCCAGAACCGGGACGGCGACTGGGTCGCCGCGCGCCCAATCCACGGCACGTTCGTCGTCAATATCGGCGACAGCGTGATGCGCTGGACAAACGACCAGTTCGTCTCGACGCCGCATAGGGTCGTAAACCGGTCGGGACGCGACCGGATATCCCTGCCCTATTTCGTCAACGCCGACTATGACGCCGTGATCGAATGCCTGCCGACCTGCCAGGGTCCAGGCAATCCGGCTAAATATCCGCCGTTGAACCAGGGACCGCTGGTCTACGACAAGTTCAAGCGGATTTGGCCATCGTCCGCCCGCTGAGCGACTCGTTATCGACGCGCTGGTCCTCGGCCAGAACCTCGCCATCCCGCACGGTCTGCACGTCGTCGACCCAGACCGACGGCCCCCGCAACGGAATATCCAGATGGCAGGGAACGTCCCGCGCGCCGCCGCCGGTGACGTTCGGGCCGGTCGAGAACAGGAAGTTGCCGTAGAACGCCCGTCCGTCCTGCCCTTCGATCACCGCCTTGTCGTAGCGGCCCAGCGCGCTCCACTGGGCGCGATGATCCAGACCCCAGCCGATATGGCTGACGGCGTAGACATCCGCGTCGTCGTAGGCGGCCAGATAGTCCCGCATATAGGCCGCATCAACGCCGCCCTCGATCGACCGGATGAAGCCGCCTTCAATCTCGAGCGTGATCGGGGTCTGCACGTAGGTCTTGTATGGAAAGACCATGTCGCCCGGCGCGATGACGACCCGGCCTTCGGCGCTACGCTCGTTTGGGTATGTCAGCGCGAATGCGCCAGGCCACTGGTCCCAATGCCCCGGCTCGTCGGCATAGCCGTACTGGCCAATGACCCGGAACTCGCCGAGGGCGGCGCGAAAATCGGTGCCCGACGGCGTCGTCGCGCGGAATGTCCGACCCGCGCTCAACACCCCGGCCGCCGCCCTGACGCGCGCCTTGTCCGCCGGCGTCGGAAACATCCGCGCCAATATTTCAGGCGGCTCAAGCACGACAAGGAACCGGGCGCCGCCGGCCAGCAGATCCTGCACGACAGGATCGTGGGCGAACGCCAGATCGATCACAAGATCAGCCTCCCGCAGCGCGGCGAGCGCCATTTCCGGCAAAGCATCGGTGCTCGGGGCTTCCAGATAGGCGACGTCCGCGCCCGCGAACCGGGCCGCCTCAAGTGCAATTTCCCGATAGGCCGGCGCGCCGCCGATCTTGTTCAGAACGATGACTTTCTCGCCCGGCTTCAATGCCGAAAGAGCAAGCATTTCATCCCACTGTCGCGCGAGGGTGCTGGCGACCTGACCCATGGCCGAACAATCCAAACGCCGGAGCGCAATGGCCGCGCGAGCGTTGCCGGCGTCAAAGCCGCGCGCTTGTTTTCAGGTTCCTGCTGCGACGCAGCAAAACTCTATTTCTTATAGCCGTCAATCGCTAAGAACGCCAGTAGATGGCGGCTTTCGTCGGGGACGCCGGCCGATCCGTCGCACCGTCGGCGGGAAGAGCAATCCCGTGGCGGCAATGGGCATTCGATCACAAGAGTTGGCCGTTTTAACTTGCGGCGGCGCCGCCCAGCATGTGAAGAAACCTCCGGCGATGGGTTCGCCATGGAGCCGATCTCGCCAATGCCGACATCTTCAACGGCCCCCGTAAGGCAGCCTCCCCCCTATGTGCCGCCCACGCCGCCACGCCCCAAGCGCCCCTATTCGCCGCTTATCGGCTTGTTCAAGGCCAGGCGGAACATGCTGGCGATCTGGCACGAAGCGGCGTTCGAGCAATACCTGATACCGGCGCGCCTGCCGAACCGGACCATTTATATCGCGAACGACGTCAACCTGATCAAACGGGTATTTCTGGACAACCACGACAACTACGATTCCAAAAGCCCTCAGATGAGAAAGGCCCTGACGCCGCTGTTAGGCGATGGGCTTTTCGTCAGCGACGGGGATGTTTGGCGTCGACGTCGAGCGATGGTCGCTCCGGCGGTCGCGGCGGCGCAGTTGCCGAACTACGCGCCGCTGATGGTCGCCTGCGCGGAGGACGCGCTCAACCGTTGGGATGAATTCGGCGAAGGCGCTTCCGTCGACGCCCTGACCGAAATGGCGGTTCTGACGGCGCGCATCATCGGGCGCACCGTGTTTGGCGACGGCGTCAGCGAGGAAGAGGCCGGGCGCGTCGTATGCGGCTTCTCCGACTATCAGGCCGTCATCGAGCAGATGGACTTTCTCTCCATGTTGGGCGGACCGAGCTGGCTGTCCGCTGGGCGGACAAAAGGAAAAGCGGCAAAGGCGGCGCACGAGGTCCAGTCCATGGTGGACATGATCTTGGCCCGCGCAAACGCCGATGTTTCGAACATGCGGCTCGCGGCGAGCCTGATGGCGTCCGCTCGCGAAATCGAAGCCGATCCGGCGGCGGCCGTTCGAAATGAGGCTATCGTCCTGTTCATGGCCGGGCACGAAACGACAGCGAATGCGCTCGCCTGGACCTGGAGCCTGTTGGCCATGGCGCCCGATGTAGAAGGACGCCTGCATGAAGAACTCGCGACCGTCCTAGGCGGCCGCTCGCCGACATTGGCGGACTTCAATCGGCTGCCGTATACCCGCGCCGTATTCGAAGAGACGTTGCGCCTTTATCCGCCGGTGCCGATCCTATCGCGCGAAGCGCGCGGGCCGGACATGCTAAGGAGCAAACATGTTCGGGGCGGCGACATCATCGTGATCGCGCCGTGGCTGGTGCAACGCCACCGGGCATATTGGCGACACCCCGACGCCTTCATTCCGGAGCGCTTCCTGCCCGATGCGCCTGAGAAGCCGCCAAAGTTCGCCTATATTCCATTCTCCGGCGGAGCCCGCGTTTGCCTGGGGGCGCGTTTCGGACTGGTGGAAGCCGTGCTTTGCCTCGCGACCCTCGCTCAAAGATTTCGATTGCGCCCGCCGCCTGGAGCGCCCTTCGCGCCCGAAATCGAATGCCGCCTCACTTTGCGCCCCAAGGGCGGCCTGCCGATGATCCTAGAACGCAGAGGCTAGGCCGAAACCGGCGGCTCGCGCCGATTGCCCGTGGGCCAGCCCGGTGGTCTATTGCGCGCCAATGCTCCCGCTTTGATCGATGCCTCAATTGCCCCAATCGACCGTCAAACGCCGACGCGCATTCTTCATCCACGGCTTCGATCCGCGCAGCGCGCGCGTTTACCACGCCAAATACCGGGATCAGGCCGCGCTCTATGTCGAGCGATTTGGCGGGAAACTGGACGTCGGCCCTATCGTCCGAAGCGGCGAACGGGACGCCGACTGGCAGATAGACGCCGTTATCGACGACGCCGCCGTGCGAACCGACTACACCTTTCTGAACTGGGGCGACCTCGCGTCCGGACATCTGCGCAACAGCTCCCTTTCGATCCTCCGCGAAGGCGCATGGACATGGTTCGAAATGCTGAGAACAGGCCATTGGCGCAACATCTGGCGGACCAATCGCGGGGCGGCGCTGTTGATCGCCTATCCGCACGTGATGATCTTCCTGTTGCCGCTCATGCTGGGCGGATTGGGCGCTGGCGCCTATTCGGCGGCCAACGACCTTGGAGCGCCCTGGTGGGCGGCGTTGGGAACGGCCGCTGCCGTCGTCAGCTTGTGCCTGCGCCTATTCCGACGCCTCGACCGCCGACATTACGTCTTTCACCTGCTGACCAGTTTCACGGACGCCGTGCGGCAAGCGCGCGGAGAGCGCCCGGAAACGAACGCGCGACTGGACGAATTCGCCGCGAGGATTTCGAACGCGGCAGACGGAGACTTCGACGAGGTGCTGGTCATCGGTCATTCCGTCGGCGGATATCAGGCGCTGGCGACGATGGCGCGGGCGCTTCGGGCATCGTCGCCAGACGCGCGGTTCTCGCTCTTGACGCTCGGCCAGAACGCGCCCTTCGCCTCTTTTCATCCGCGGGCGACGGCCTTGAGGCGCGCGTTTGCCGAGGTCGCTTCAGACGACCGAGCGACTTGGGTCGATATATCCAGCCCGCACGATTGGCTGTGTCACATATTGCTCGACCCGTCCTCGCCGCCAGACGTTCCGCGCCTTCCCAATTGCCGGGCGCCGAAGGTCCTTTCTGCCCGTTTGCCAGAAATCTTCTCGCGGGAAACCCTGAACCGGCTTCGGTTCGACTGGTTCGAATTCCATTTCCTGTATATGTACGCGAACGAGAAACCAGGGGCCTGGGACTGGTTCCGGACCACGGCAGGCCCGAGAAGCCTGGCCGACCTGTTCGCCAATGCTAAATCGTCGCCCCGGGCCGACCGTATGGCCAGCCCGGCGCGGTATCGAATGCCCGGCGTCGACGAGCGCGGATGACCGCGCTCCCGAAAACCTTTTACGGATTAAGATTCTTGGCAAAAAACGCCTGGGTTCGCGACCAGGCGAGCGCCGCGTCGTCTTCGTCATAGCGCCCGCCTGACGGGTTGGCGAAGGCGTGATTGGCGGTGTACCAGTGCACGGTCAGTTGGTCCGCCTTGCCGGCCGCCGCCATTTCGCGCTCGAACCCGCCCACCATCTTCTCGTCGATAAAGGCGTCGAGCGTGCCGAAATGGCCGAGGACCGGCCCCTTCAACGTTTTCAGATCCGCCGCGGGCCGCGTGACGCGCCCATAGTAGATGACCGTCGCGTCCACCGGCGCCGCGATGGACGCGTTGAGCGACCAGCCGCCGCCGAAGCACCAGCCGATCACGCCGACCTTGCCGTTCGACGCGTCATGGCTGCGCAAATGCGCGATGGCCCCGGCAAGGTGCGCCGTGCGCGTCTCCGCCGGCACGGACTGGGTCAACGCCCTCGCATCCGCCGCTTCGGTCGCGACCTTGCCGTCATGCAGATCAATCGCGAAGGCGATATAGCCAAGGCTCGCCAGCTCCGCCGCGACCGCCTTGATGCTGTCGTTCAGGCCCCACCATTCGTGGATCAGAACGACGGCCGGCGCCGGCATCTTTTCCGGCATGGCGATGACGCCTTTCGCGAACTCGCCGCCGCCAAGCGCGAATTCCGTCGGCGTCACGGTCGCGGCCTGGGCGGCCGCAAGGTCTGGATACGATAGAACCGCCGCCAACGGCAGCGCCGCCGCGCCTGCGAGGAACGCCCGGCGCTCCAGATCGGTGACGACTATCGGCGGCTTATCGGACTGCGGGCCGCACCCAATCTCATCGCACATGCAACTCTCCCCTCAGTTGTTGGGCCTGAAAAGCCGTCATCCGCGATTGGCTTTCCCAAGGAACGCGAACGCCGCTATTCTGTGCCTCAACTATGGCGAACGGGGGATCGGGCAATGAAAATCAAGCGCGTCGAGCATATCGCCATCGCGGTCAACGATATGGACGCCCATGGCCGCGCACTCGAAACGATTTTCGGGCTAAAGCAGGACTACGAGGAGCAGATCGGCGAAACCCGGCTGGCCATGTATCCCATCGGCGAGACGTCGCTCGAACTGCTCCAGGCGGTCGGCCCGTCGTCAAAGGTCGGCGAATGGGTCGCGGAGCGCGGCGAAAGCCTGTTTCACCTCTGCTTTGAGGTCGACGACATCGACGCCGCCCTGGCGGAGCTGAAGGCGAAGGGCGTGAAGCTCCGGGACGAAACCCCGCGCAACGGGCACGGCGGCAGCCGCATCGCTTTCATCGATCCGGAATCCACCGGAAACATCCTGATCGAACTGGCCGAACTTCCCGCCGACGGCCATTGAAACGGCGCCTCGCGCCAAGCGTCCCGCAAAATTGAATGTTGCACCGCACTAAAATGAGCAACATGCTGTAAAAGCGCTGAAAGCCCACTCCCACGCCGGGCAAGGTAAAGGAACTCGACATGCCGATCGCCAAGATTCTTGTCGCCAACCGTTCCGAAATCGCGATCCGCGTCTTCCGCGCCGCGAATGAACTGGGATTGCGCACCGTCGCGGTTTGGGCGGAGGAGGACAAGCTCGCGCTCCACCGCTTCAAGGCGGACGAATCGTATCGGATCGGACGCGGCCCGCACCTGGAGCGCGATCTCGGGCCTATCGAAAGCTATCTCTCTATCGACGAGATCATCCGCGTCGCCAAACTTTCGGGCGCGGACGCCATTCACCCCGGCTACGGCCTGCTCTCCGAAAGCCCGGAGTTCGCGGACGCCTGCGCGGAGAACGGCATCGTCTTCATCGGCCCGACGCCGGACACGATGCGCCGGCTCGGCAACAAAGTGGCCGCGCGCGATCTGGCCGTGGAGATCGGCGTGCCCGTCGTGCCGGCGACCGATCCATTGCCCGACGATCTGGACGAGGTGGAAAAGCTCGCGGCCGAAGTCGGCTACCCCCTGATGCTGAAGGCATCATGGGGCGGCGGCGGGCGCGGCATGCGCGCCATCCGCAAGCCCGAGGACCTGAAACGCGAAGTCGTCGAAGCCAAGCGCGAGGCGATGGCCGCCTTCGGCAAGGACGAAGTCTATCTGGAAAAGCTGGTCGAACGCGCCCGGCATGTAGAAGTGCAGATCCTGGGCGACAGCCACGGCAATGCCGTCCATCTGTTCGAGCGGGACTGTTCGATCCAGCGTCGGAACCAGAAGGTCGTCGAGCGCGCGCCCGCGCCCTACCTAAACGACGCCCAGCGCCAGGAACTGGCCGGCTACGGCCTTGCGATCGCCAAGGCGACCAGATACCGCGGCGCCGGGACCATCGAATTCCTGATGGATATGGACAGCGGCAGCTTCTACTTCATCGAGGTCAATCCGCGCATCCAGGTGGAGCACACGGTGACAGAGGAAGTCACCGGCATCGACATCGTCAAAGCCCAGATACGCATTCTGGAAGGCGCCGCCATCGGAACGCCGGAAAGCGGCGTGCCCGCACAGGAAGACATCCGTCTGAACGGCCACGCCCTGCAATGCCGGATCACGACGGAAGACCCAGAGCAGAACTTCATTCCTGACTACGGCCGCATCATCGCCTATCGGGGCGCCACCGGTTTCGGCATCCGCCTCGATGGCGGCACCGCCTATGCCGGCGCGGTGATCACGCGGTTCTACGATCCGCTGCTGGAGAAAATCACCGCCTGGGCGCCGTCGCCGGACGAAGCGATCCTGCGGATGGACCGCGCGCTCAGGGAGTTCCGGATCAGGGGCGTCGCCACGAACCTGACATTCCTGGAAGCGATCATCAGCCACCCGACATTCCGGGACAACAGCTATACGACGCGCTTCATCGACTCGACGCCGGAGCTGTTCGAGCATGTGCGCCGTCGGGACCGCGCGACGCGGCTGCTGACCTACGTGGCCGACGTCACGGTGAACGGCCACCCGGAAACGCGAGGCCGCGCACTGCCCCCGCCGTCGGCCCCGCCGGAGCCGCCGCTTATCGATAGCGACATTCCGGACGGCACGAAGCAGCGTCTCGACCGGGACGGCCCCGATGCGTTCGCCAAATGGATGCGCGAGCAGAAGCAAGTCCTGCTGACGGACACGACCATGCGGGACGCCCATCAGTCCCTGCTGGCGACGCGGATGCGCACCCACGATATCGCGCGCATCGCAGGCGTATATGCCCGCGCCCTGCCGAACCTGCTGTCGCTCGAGTGCTGGGGCGGCGCTACGTTCGACGTTGCAATGCGCTTCCTGACGGAAGACCCGTGGGAGCGCCTCGCCATGGTGCGGGAAGCCGCGCCGAACCTTTTGCTGCAGATGCTGCTGCGCGGCGCGAACGGCGTCGGCTACACCAATTATCCCGACAATGTGGTCCGCCATTTCGTGACCCAGGCCAAACAGGGCGGCGTCGACCTTTTCCGGGTATTCGACTGCCTGAACTGGGTCGAGAACATGCGCCTCGCCATGGACGCCGTCAGGGAGGAAAACGGCCTCTGCGAAGCGGCGCTTTGCTATACGGGCGACATTCTCTCCTCCGCCCGGCCGAAATACGACCTGAAATACTATGTCGATCTCGCCCAGGAGTTGGAGCAAGCCGGCGCTCATATCATCGCGGTCAAGGATATGGCGGGCCTGTTGAAGCCCGCGGCCGCCACGCAATTGTTCAAGGCGCTGCGCGACGCGACGGACCTGCCGATCCACTTCCACACCCATGATACGTCCGGCATATCGGCCGCCACCGTCCTGGCGGCGGTGGACGCCGGCGCGGACGCTGTCGACGCCGCCATGGACGCCTTCTCGGGCAACACCTCCCAACCTTGCCTCGGCTCGATCGTCGAGGCCTTGAAAGGCGGCGCCCGCGATCCGGGCCTCGACCCGGCGTGGATCCGAAGGATTTCGTTCTATTGGGAAGCGGTGCGCGCCCAGTACGCCGCCTTCGAAAGCGATCTCAAAGGCCCCGCTTCGGAAGTCTATCTGCACGAAATGCCGGGCGGGCAGTTCACCAATTTGAAGGAACAAGCCCGTTCGCTCGGCCTGGAGACGCGCTGGCATGAGGTCGCCCAGGCCTATGCGGATGCGAACGCCCTCTTCGGCGATATCGTGAAGGTCACGCCGTCCTCCAAAGTCGTCGGCGACATGGCGCTGATGATGGTGAGCCAGGATCTCACCACCAAGGACGTCGCCGACCCGGCGCGGGATATTTCATTCCCGGCCTCGGTCGTCTCCATGTTCAAGGGCGACCTCGGCCAGCCGCCGGGCGGCTGGCCCGAGGGGCTGAAGGCGAAAGCGCTCAAGGGCGAAGCCGGCTATGTGGAGCGTCCGGGATCGCTGCTGCCGGCCGCCGACCTCGCGGCGGAACGCGCCGCCGTCGAAGCCGCGGTCGACCGCAAGGTTACCGAAGCCGAACTTTCGTCATACCTCATGTATCCGAAGGTTTTCGTCGATTTCGCCCACGTCGAAGCCCAGTACGGCCCCGTCAGCCGCCTGCCGACGCCGGCATATTTCTATGGCCTTCCGGTCGGCGAGGAGCTCCAGGTCGACCTTGAGCCGGGCGTGACCCTGGTCATCGATACGCTCGCCCAATCGGAAGCGGACGAGGACGGCATGGTGACGGTCTTCTTCGAGCTGAACGGCCAGCCGCGACGCATCAAGGTGCCGGACCGAAGCCATGGCGCGGTCGGCAAGGCCGCGCGCCCGAAGGCGGACCCGACGAAGCCGGGGCATGTCTCGGCGCCGATGCCGGGCGTCATTTCCGTCGTCGCGGTCGAGGTCGGCCAGGTCATTGAGGCCGGCGACAATCTGATGTCGATCGAAGCGATGAAGATGGAAAGCGTCCTGCATGCCGAGCAGGGCGGCAAGGTCATGGAAGTGCTGGCGAAGCCCGGCGACCAGATCGACGCCAAGGACCTGCTTGTGGTTCTCGACGTGGAGCCCGCGCTCGAAGACGCCTGAGGCCGCCGGCCGATGTGGAGCATGCCGGGAGCATCGTCGGTTCAAGCAGGCTCCTGGCAGGTGCAGGCTCTACAGATATTTTTCCGCGATATCGATCGAGCTTTCCTTGCCGACCTTGTCGAGGTGCGCCTCGACCCAGGCATCCGCCTTCGAACGCCCGATCTCGAACAGATGCATCAGGAAATCCCAATTGGCGTTCAGCTTTGACGAGACGTTGAGATTCCGCATTTCAGCCTCGGCTTCGACCACATGGATGTTGAGCTGCTTGTAGCGCTCCTTGTCCAAATGACCGTCGTCGATCAAACGTCCGACAAAGTCGATAATCCGCATCTCGCGCATCAGCGACGAGTTGAAGCTGAGCGTATTGATCCGGTCCATGATCGCCTGCGCCGTCGTTGGCAGTTCCTCTATCTGAATAGGGTTGATCTGGCAGATGAGGATGTCGCTTGTTTCCGTGCCGTAGATCAACGGATACAGCGGCGGATTGCCCATGTAACCGCCATCCCAGTAGTAATGGCCATCGATTTCGACCGCCTGGAACAGAAACGGCAGACAGGCGGACGCTAGTACAGCGTCCACGGAAATTTCCTCTCCCTTGAACACGTGGATCTTGCCATTCATGCAATCCGTCGCACACAGAAACAGCTTCAATTTCGTGACATGGCACAGCCAATCGAAATCGACCACGCTCGCCAGCGTGTCCCGCAACGGATTGAGATTCAACGGATTCAACTGATAGGGCGAGAACATCTTGGAAAGGGAATCAGCCATGATCCACATGGGTGAAAAGTCCATGTTGCCTGGCGAGAACATCTGATCGATCAGGCTAGGCTGCATCGGCCCCTTTTTCGCCTCTTCGGAAATCGCCGACCAGAACTCGTGCAGCTTGGCGCGCGCCCCTTCCGGCCCGTCGTGCGCGAGACCGTATGCGACGACCGCCGCGTTCATCGCGCCGGCGCTGGTGCCGACGATCCCTTCGATTTCGAACAGGTCGAGTTCGAATATCCGGTCCAGCACGCCCCAGGTAAAGGCGCCGTGCGCGCCCCCGCCCTGCAGCGCCAGATTGATGTGCGGCTTCTCCGTCTTCCGCGCCCGTGTCGCCATGCCCCTACTCCGCCAGGTAATCGTGCAGGACGCGGCCATAAGGCAGCGTGAGGTCCGCGATGAAATGACGGCCGCCGACGATGCGGCGAACCGGCAGGTCCGCCACGGGCGCATTCACATGCGGCACCAGATGCAAACGGCAAGGGCCTGACCAATAGCCCTTTACGGTGATGTCCTCCAGATTGTAGGCGACAAGCTGGGCCACTTTCGGGCTGCCGTCGACATCGGGAATGAGCTTCAGGTTCACCTGCGTCAGCGCCATCATTTCGGCGCGGTCCTGCGGGTCCTTGAACGAGCCTTCGTGCTTGTAGCCCATGGTTCCGAGCGCCACCCGTTCGCCCGAATAGTCGAGCGTCCCAGTCAGCGTGTCGGTCTTGACCGTAAGCCGGGGTTCGCCCCAGCGCTTCGGAAAGCCCCAGATTTCGCGGCCGGCGGAGATCGGCGGCTCGTCGTTCAGGAACATCATCGCCGTGTAGTTCACATCCTCGCCGTTGAACGTGCACGGGATGACGATGCCGCTTTCCTCATAGGACCCGAAACCGGAAGAGTCCGGCATGTTGATCCACTCATAGAAGACGCGGTTGGAGCCGTTCGGCTTCAGCGGTTCCGGCACCGCGGCCTCAATCGCCTCGGGATCGCTCTCGTAGACGATGATGAAATATTCCCGATCGATGAAACGATATGGCCCCTCGGGATAGCTGGGGTTCATTAGGGGCATCGAGGGGGTTTTGAGAATAGCTTCCGTTTTCATGGCGCATCCTTTCTGGGCGGCCGGGCGGACGGCTGAGCGAGCTTCGGAAAGGCCCTACTGGGCCGTCCACCCGCCATCGACGGCGATCGACTGGCCGGTGATCTGAGCCGCGGGCTCCGTCGAGAGGAAGACAGCGAGCGCGCCGATCTGCTCCGGCGTCGCGAACTCCAGGGAGGGCTGCTTCTCGGCGACCAGCTTCAGCTTCTCGATTTCATAGGTCGTGCCGTTCTCTTCGGCGCGCGCGTGAATCTGCTTCTCGACGAGCGGCGTCAGGACCCAACCGGGGCAGATGCAATTGCAGGTGACGTTGGTCTCCGCCGTCTCGAGCGCCATCACCTTGGTGAGGCCGATCACGCCGTGCTTCGCCGCCACATAGGCCGCCTTCTCCTTGGAAGCGACCAGCCCATGCACCGAGGCGACGTTGATGATCCGACCGAACCCCTGGGCCAGCATCGCAGGCAGCACAGCCTGCGCGCCGTGGAACACCGAGGACAGGTTCACATTGATGATCTGGTCCCACTTTTCGGCCGGAAAATCGACGACCGTCTCCGTGTGCTGGATGCCGGCGTTCTGAACGAGCACGTCGACGCGGCCAAACGCCTGCGTCGTCGTAGCGACCATTTCCGCAACCTGTTCCGGCAGGCTGATGTCGGCGCCGGCGAATACGACGTTGTCGGCGCCGTATGCGGCCTGGAACTCATCCAATGCGGCCTTAGCGGCATCGTTCATCCGGCGGCCGTTCAACGCGACCTTAGCGCCGGACTTGGCGAAACAGTGCGCCACCCCCATGCCGATGCCGCTGGTCGATCCGGTGACGATTACGCTTAGTGGTTCGGACATTGCTCGCATCCCCCTTTAGTAGGGCCCCGCGCGCACCGCCGCGCGCGGACCGCCCCGTGCGAAACTGGTCCGAGATAACCGCCAGGCGCAAAAATAAGCAAGACAATTTTGTGCATCGCACTATATTCAAGCGGCAACGCATCAAATTGATGCAATATGCTTATTTTATCGCCACATATACTGCTTTTCCAAGGTATGTAATTAATCTGAAGTATGCAATTCGCGCGAAGCAATACTGCGTCGCACCCATGTCGAGTCGCCCATCTCGCCGCGCCCGACGTCCCGACGCGGCGGCAGTCATCGTCAAACGCTTGACCGTCCGCCCCTCGACCGGGACTATCTGGCCTGTAGGAAGCATCAATCCAGAGGCGCGGGTCGCCGCAGCTGCCTGCCGGCGGCGGCGCGGTCGCCAGCCCGAGAACGCAAGGGAGACGTCAAATGCCCGCAGCAACGGGGCCGCTCGCCGGCGTCAAAGCGATCGCCTGTTCGACCGCGCAGGCCGGCACCGTGCCCTATATGCTGATGGCGGACCTTGGCGCCGACGTGATCAAGATCGAAGCGCCGGGCAGCGGCGACAGCTCGCGCCAAGCCGGTGAGCGCCTTGGCGAGAACGGAGAGATCTCCTCCTTCTTCGAGACCAACAATCGCGGGGTCAAAAGCCTGACGCTGGACCTCCGGACGGAGGAAGGCCGGGCAATTCTGTACGAACTCGTCAAGGACGCCGACATATTCGGGCAGAACTTCCGCCCGGGCGCGGCTGAGCGGCGGGGTTTCGGCTACGAGGACCTAAAAAAGATCAATCCGCGCATCGTCTACGCATCCATATCCGCCTACGGACCCTATGGGCCGCATGCGGAACTGCCCGGCACGGACGCCGTCGGCCAGGCGTTAAGCGGGGTCGCGGAAGCCTATTCGGCGCCGGGCCAGCCGATGCGCACGGGCGTGGTGTCCATCGCCGATGAAAGCTGCGCCATTCTCACATTCGGCGGCCTGTTGGCGGCGCTTATCCACGCGCGCGAAACCGGCGTCGGCCAGAAGATCGAAACGTCCCTGGCGGGAAGCGCCGTCCGTCTGATGGGGTGGACCCTGACGACGACGATGTGGCGGGATAAGAACCCTATCACCGGCGCCCGCATCAACGGAACGCCCGCCCGCCCGGGCATCGCCGCGAGCTTCAACGACCGGGACGACAAGCCGCTCGTCTTTCAACTCGACGGCGCGCAGTGGCCCAAGGCCATGCGAGCGCTCGGCTTTTACGAGACGCTGGAGGCGCGCGGCGCGGCCGACCTTGGAAAAGCGCTGACGGACGAGGCGCACAAGGACCTTGTCTTGGCGACGCTGCGGGAGCTCTTCAGGACAGGGCGGCGGGACGATTGGATCGAAACGCTGCGGCAGGCCGACATCGTCGCCGCGCCGATCAATACGCTACTGGAAGCGTCCCGCGACCCGGACAACCTGGCGAACGGTTATATCCAGGAGGTCGAATACCCTGAACTCGGACAGAAGCTGAAGGTTCACGGCACGCCCTGGCGCTTTTCGGAAACGCCCGCCCGTCCCGGCCGCGCGCCGAAGCTCGGCGAACACAACGCAGAGATATTGTCCGACCTGGGATACAGCGCCGATCAGATCGAAGACCTGGCCGAGCGCAAGATCATTTAGGCGCCGCAGCGCTCGCAGATGCGGCGCGCGCTACGTCGCGCCGGCCCAAGCCGATGGACGACGGCCGCCGATGGAGCGGCCGTCGTCCTCGCGGACGTCAGGCGTCGGACATTACATGGATGACGCGGTTTTCCAGCAGATCCTTCGTCTTCGCGCCATAAGCCTTCATATGCGGCGACGCCGCATGGGCGCCGAGCGCCTTCAGGCTGGCCCACTTCTCCACGACCACGAAGGTATCGTCGCCGAATTTCGTCGCGAAACCGGCCTCCGCGCAGTCGACCGTTGCGCCGTACTCGATGCAGCCGTCCTCCTCAAGCACCGCCGGCACATTGGCGCGGAAAGCCGCCAATACCTCGTCGCGTTTTCCGGGCTTGGCGGTGATGACGGCGATGACATGAACGCGGGACATATACTTCTCTCCTAAGGTTGGGCAGCGGAATGGTACGGCCGGGCGCCTGCCTGTCAATGCGGGCGCCCGCCTCACTCGGCGGCGCGCAGACGCTCGAAATAGGCGATCAGACTTTCGATCTGCTCGACGGAAAACTCGAACTCCGGCATGTCCTCGTGCCCGACCATCGCGCCTTCCGCAAAGGTCTCCGCCAGCGCTTCCGGCGGATAGCGCTGCGCGATCTCCACGAATGGCGGCGCATCCGGACGGGGGCGCGGATCATCGGGCGCTATGGCGTGGCAGGACGCGCAGAGCGCTTTCGCCATCGCCTTGCCGGCGATCTCGTCCGCCCAGGCTTCGGCGGCGAAGCAAAACACAGTCACGGTCAGAAGCACCGCCCCGATCCACACGCGCATAATCTGTCTCTAACTCGCCCCGCCCGTGCTTCAGATATCGTCCAGCGGATAGATCGGCCGCCGCACATGCTTGAACGTCAGGGCGTCATAGTCCGACGTGCACACGCCGTCACCGGCGCATTCGACCGTTTCGGCCGCGATCCGCTTGAAACCCGCCCGATAGTGAATGCGGGACTTCAGCATGAGAAAGCGTTTCTCCGTCGGCTCGATGCCGAGGCTCCGCATGCAATTAAGGTCGTTCGGCTCCTGGTTCTTGGTGGTGACCACGATCTGGACCTTGCCCGTGTTCAGCACCGCCGTCGGCCCCATATCCATCAGCACGCCGCGCGCGGCCGGCCCTTCGTTTCGGTAGAGGCCGTCGCTGAGGGTTTCGACCCGGCCGGACACCCGGAGCGGCTTGCCGGCCGCGCCGATCGAGGGCATCGCCGTCTTGCCGCCCAAGTCCAGCGTCATGTTGGCGCCGACGCCGGCGGCATGCATCGCCGCCGCCGCGCCGGCGTCCCGGATCGCGAAGGCGCATACATCCTCGAAGCCGGCATCCAGTATGCCCGCCAGAACCGTCATGCAATCCATCGTGCCGCCGGAGGCCGCATTGTCATAGTGGTCCAGAAGCACGATCGGCCCGCCGGTCATGCGCCGCGCGCGCGCAAGGCTCTCCGCCAAGGGCTCAATCTTGTAGACGAACGCCTCGCGATTGCTCCAAGCGAACTCGAGCAATTCGTCCCGCCAGGCCTCCGCCTGCGCCATATCGCCGTCGGCGACGACGACGGCGGAAAGACCCGCCATGGAAATGTCGGCGTGGGGAAACCCGGTGAACAGCGTCGCGGCGAGCGCGCCATCCCGTTCCATCCGCCGGGTCATCTCCTGAAGTTCGCGATTGGGGAAATCGTCCGTGCCCTGTCGCATGACGTGGGGCAGCATCGGCTTCGCGCCCCAGGCGAGCGTCGGACGCGCCTCGCCCTTGATCGCCGCGATCGTCGCCTTGCCCGCCCGGATGCCGGTCTCGTAGCCGTCGATATGCGGATAGGTCTGATATCCGGCGAGCGCGGTCACGTTCTCCGCGATCGCCGGATAGAGGTTCGTGTGCATATCGAGCGCGACGCCGATCGGCACGTCCGGCGCGACCGCGCGCAGCCGCGCCAGCAGCGCGCCTTCCCCGTCCTCCAGCGACTGGGTGACCATCGCGCCGTGCAGATCAAGCAGGATGCCGTCGCAGCCGCCTGACGCCGCCTCGACGATGCGGTCCGTGATGTAGGCATAGGCGTCGTCATGCACCGGGCCGGAAGGCCAGGCGCCCGCCGCGATCGGCGTAACGATCTCCGCCCCCTCCGCCTCCGCCAGGTCGAGGAACCCCGCGATGGACGAGCCCGTGCCCTTGAAGGCCTCGACGACCCCCGCGTTCTCAGGCACGGAAACGGCGCCCCGGGCGAAGCTTTCCAGCGGCGTCGGCACCGGCGAGAACGTATTGGTTTCGTGCTTCATCATGGCGATGACGAGCCGCATATAGAGCCTCCCTGCCGCGGCCGGCATGGCCGACCGCACTGACCGTCAGGGAAGCTTGCGACGCCCCGGCGGAATCGGCAACCGCCGCCGCCGGACGGCGCATCTTAGCGTTCGGAGAATACGTTGCTCAGGGAGTCGTAGACGGGGCGAATCAGGTAGCGAAGGAAGGATCGTTCGCCCGTGACGATGCTGGCGCTGACCGCCATGCCCGGCCTGAGGGCGCTCGCCAGGCCCTGGTTTTTCGTTTCAGCCCTGTCGACGGCGAGGTTGGCCAGAAAAAAGGCGTCGCCATTGTCCTCAATGACGGTGGAGGCCGACACGTGCACCAGCGTGCCCCGAAGGGTGCTGAACCTTGAAATATCAAAGCCGTCGACCGTTATCTTCGCTTTCTGCCCCATCTCCAGGAACCCGACGTCGCGCGGCAAAATCTTGGCCTCGACGATCAATGCTTCGTCGTTCGGCACGATCTCCGCGATGACGTCGCCGGGGGCGATCACGGCGCCCGGCGTCTTAAACCGCAGCTTGTGCACGATGCCGCCGCGGGGCGCCACGACCAGGAGTCTGTCGACGGAACCGCGCAGACGCGCGCGCGTCTCCCGCACCTGGGCCAACGTCGCGGAGACTTCGCCCAGCCGGTCGACGACCTTCTGCAACTCGGCCGATTCGAACTCCGCCACCGTCGCTTCGGACTCGGCGATCGAAGCCTCGGACGCCGCCAGTTCCGACTGCGATTCCGAAATCGCGCTTTGAACGCGCGACAGTTCCTTGCGCGATTCGAGATAGCGGATCTTCGAGGCGTAACCTTTATCGAACAACTCTTTGAAAATATTATACTCTTCAAGGAGCACGCCATATTCGGCGCGGAGCCCGCGGATACGTTTGCGCAAGGCGTCCGCATTGGCTCTCGCCTGGTTGCCGCGCTCCATCAGGGCGGCGCGCTGTTTCTCACGCGCCTGAAGCGTCTGGCTATGGATCGCGGCCTGCGCGAGCGCCAGATCGGACCGATCCGGCGGCAGGGCCGTGAAGTCCGGCTCGCGGCCGTCGGCCAATGCGCGCAGGCGCTCGGCTTCCGCCAGATTGGCGAAATACTCGGCGTCGACCTGGTCGAACCGCTTCTTGTCGTCGTCTCCGCTCAGCCGAAGGATCGGGTCGCCGGCTTCGAGCAATGCGCCGTCGCGCACATAGATTTCCGCGATCGAACCGCCCACAAGATGCTGGATCGGCTTGACCGCGCCCATCGGCGTCACGGTCCCGCGCGCATTCGCCGACGAGACGACCGGCATTATCGCCGCGCCGACAGTCGCGAAGATCATCAGCCCGACGATGATCAACACGCCGTACATAACGATATGCGGCGGCTCGTACTCTTCCAAAGCCACCGCCTGCGACAGCAGCCGAGCGGATTTGATCGAGCCTTTCTTCACCTTGAACATCGCCAAGCCTATGCCTCGCTCTTACGGGCGCGGCGCGGACGCAAGACGGATTCCGGCTGCGGCGATGTATTGGAGAAATTGATGCAAGACATCTACCGCCGTCCCTAACTGGCTTTCTTCTTGTCGGAAATCGCCAACTTATCGAGGATGGACGGCATCACATCCTCCGGCTTCCCATTCTCGATGAGACGCCCCTCTTCCAACATCAGAACGCGATCCGCGAGCCGCATGTGGCTTGGCCTGTGGGTCACCATAACGATGGTAGTATGCCCGCGCAGGCTTTCGATGCACTTAAGGAGACGGCCTTCCAATTCCTCGTCGAGCCCATCGTGCGCTTCGTCGAGCAAAAGCACCGCCGGCCGGCGCAGCATCGCCGCCGCGACCGAGAGGCAATTCAGGAACCCGGTTGGCAATTGCCCAGTCATCTGATCGCCGAAGCGGGTCTCGAATCCCTCCGGCATGCGCTGAATGACCTCGAGAATGCCGATCCTGTCGCAGACTTCCTCCAGCTCCGCCATCGTCGCCGCCGGCTGATACAGCCGGAGGTTCTGGGTAAGCGTGCCATACAGAAGCTTGGGATATTGCGGCGCATAGCCGATCGATCGTCTGAGTTCCGGCGGCGCCACCTGACGGATATCGATTTCATCAATGAACAGGGCGCCGGATTGCGGCTCCTGCAATCGCAGCATCACCTTGGCGAGGGTCGACTTGCCGGACCCGCTGCGACCGACGATGACGGCGAACTCGCCTTGAGCGATCTCGAAATTGACGCCCAACAACGCTGCTTGGGTGTTCCGGCCAAACCGCAGGCTGACATTGTGACACCGGATCACGCCATGGGCGATCCGCCGCTCAAGATTGCTCGCTTCGCCCCGGCTTTCGATCGGAATGCGCATCAGCGCATTGAGCTGCCGAGCCGTCAGCCAGACTTTCTCCAAGCTGGATATGAACTTGAGGCCGCTCTGGATCGGCGAGAGCACGCGCCAGGTGAGCGCCATAACCGCGATCAAGGCGCCGGAATGCACCTCGCCGATGATCGCGAGATAGACCGCCAAAGACATCGTGGCGACGCCGGACATCACCATGACCACGTGGGACAGATCCTGCAGGGCGAAGTTCGCCCGCGCGGCGTCGAAGCTGGCGGTCGCCGCCCTGCCGCTGATCGCGCGAAACCGCGCCGCCCAGATTTCCTCTGCGCCCAACTGCTTGATAGCCTGCATCTGCCGCAGCATCTCAACAAGAAATGCGTGCCGGTCCGAACGCATCCGGCCCGCCAGATCGGTCTTGCGCTTCAATCCTTTGAGCAGCAGTTGGCCGATCGCCATGTAGACCAGAAGCGCCACCACCGGCACGAACGCGACCGGGCCGGCGATGATCCAGATCGTCAGCACATAGATCGGCAGGAATGGCAGTTCGAGGATGACCGCCGCCATCGGGCTGGCGACAAGATCGCGAACGGCCTGAAACGCCCTGAGGCGCGCCGCCTGGTCGCCGACGGTCGCCGTCGTGGTCATCATCGCCGGCATTCGAATGACCTGCTCGAACGCGCCGGTAGACACAAGGTAATCCACCCGTCCCGCGATATAGGCCTGCAATCCCGCCCGGAGGCGCCGCAGGCCGACCTCGGCCAATAGGCAGGCCAGCACCGCAGCGGTGATGTAGGGAATCATCGACGCCGCATCATACGGCAGAACGGCGATGTAGAGGGCCATGATGCCAAGCGGCGCGATCAGGCTGAGCAACGTCATGCCGAAAGTCAGCGCCAGGGCGATGGCGACGAGCTTCCGGAACCGGAACGCCACCTCGAACAGCCAGGACCCAGGAGCGACGCTTTCCGTGTCGGCTTCTTCCTTGCGCGGCAAGAAGATCGCCGTGCCGCTAAGGCGGCCCTCCGCGCCAGAAAGCGAGATATCCCGATAGCCGTCGACGGCGCTGTCAAACACCCATGCCCGGTCGCCGTCGACCGCCATCACGACAAGCGGATCGGAGCCTTCGGGCAGGAAAACGCAGGGCGAGAAATCAGCCGCGGCGGCCGCGAGGGACGTGCGCGCGAGACGCGGCGTCAATCCAAGGCACGACATGGCGTTCCGAAAATCGACCAGATCGATCTCGACCGCGGCATGGGGAAGCGCTTCCGCAATCTCTCGCGCGTCGCCGCGCCAGTCGATCGCGGAAAGGAAGGGAAAAATGCAGGCGGCGAGCCCTTCCAGACCGTTGGAATCGCCCTGGGCGATCCGAACGTTCAACTGATGCAGCCGCTGTTGCGCCCCGCCGCTCGCATCCATGTGCGCCGCCGCCGCCATCAGGCCGTCGCCTTCCGCAGCGACCGCGGCTGCGCTGCCGCTGGCGCTGCGGCTTTCTTGCGTCCGGCCACGACCTTCAGCTTGCCGCTGGAGGCGATGATTTTCTGGCGCGCGGCGTCCGGGAACGGCGCGGCCGCGGCGTTCGGATCCTGATCGATCATGATCACGCGGTCGGCCATGCGCCTGTAGGCCCGCCGCGGCGTCACCATGATCATCGTCGATTCGCCCTTCAGGGAATCGATCAGATCGACCAGCCGTTGATCCGACTCAAGGTCGAGGCCGCCATTGGGCTGATCGAACAGAACGATGCGCGGACGCCGCGCCAATGCGCGCACGATCCCGATCTGCTGGCGAATGCCCAAGGGCAACAGGTCCGCCAGATCGTCGCCGACCTCCGTATCGAAGCCGTCCGGCAGCTTCGCGATCGCACGGTCCAGTTTCAGCGCCGTCGCCAGTTCCATCGCCCGATCGAGATAACGCTCGGGTTCGAACAGCGTCAGGTTCTCCAGGATCGTGCCCCGGAACAGAACCGCATTCTCCGGCATGTAGGTCACCTGCCGGCGCACCAATGTGGGATCGAGTTCCTTCAGGTCGACGCCATCCAGCCGGACCGCGCCGCTGTCCGGCTCGACCAGCCCAGCGACGAGCCTTAGCAACGTCGACTTTCCCGACCCGAAATACCCGTCGATCAGCACCGTCTCGCCGGCTTCGACCGAAAAACTCAGATCCTTGAATACGGTCTTCTCGCCATAGGCCTTGTCGATGTTCTCGAAGGTCACCCGTCCGTCGATCTTGACGGTCTGTTCAGTATCGCCAACCGACTCTGATTGGTAGGCAAGCACCGTCTCGAGGTTTTCCTGGGCGATGCTGACTGACTGGTACTCGCTCCAGAACGCCATGCTCCGCAGGAACGGCTGGGTCGCGCGGCCTGCCAGAAGCGAACAGGCCGCCAACGCGCCCTGGCTCAAGGCGCCGTCGATGACCATGTAGGCGCCGACGGCGGCCGTGCCGAAAAGGACGAAGTAGCTGAAGAAGGCGCCGCAGGCGTGCGACATCGCCGACAACCGGGCGAGTTCGCAGTTCTCTATGGCCGCGGTGGATTGCAGCCGCTCATACCGGCGCTGCATAAACGCTTCCAACGCCTGGCTTTTGACATGCTGCAAGCCGTTCAGAACCTCAAGGATGAAGTTGAACCGCTGCATATCGACCTTGTTTCGCGTTTCGATCTGCGTCTTGAGCTTCTCGCCGATCAGGTAGGCGATGGCGCCGCAGCAGATGAACAGGCCGAGCGGCACAAATCCCAGCGGCCCGCCGATCAGAAAGATCGTCACAAGGAACAGAACGACGAACGGCGTCTCGAGCAGATTGATCAAGCCCGTGCCGCCGTAGAAATCGCGAAGCGTCTCGATGGATTGCAGATGTTCGAGATGGCGGCCCACCGGCGCGCGCTCGAACGCCTGCAAGGAGGCGCCGGTCAAGCTGCGCACGGACTGACAGGCCATGATGTGTTCGAAACGAGAGCCCTGCCAGGCGATCGCGTAGGAGCGGGCCGCCCGCAGCAGGCCGTCCAATAGGATGACGAAGGCCATCCCGCCCATGAGATAGGCGAACGTATCCAGCGCCGCGTTCGGCAATATCCGTTGATAAACCTGCAACATCACAAGCGGCAGCGCGAGGCTCAGCAGGTTAATTCCGAACGTGCTCAAAAGGATGGACGGATTGCGCCAGAACATCGACTTGAAGGTCGAATAGTCCGGAATGACCGCCTTCTCTAGCTTCGGCGGCAGTTCGGCGAGGCGCGCGGCGACCGACGGGTCCAGCCGTGCGCGGACATAGCTCTTCTTTAGAACGGCGATTGTCACTCGAACGAAGCCCCAAGATCCGCGCAGCCGCAAACGGCATTCCGAATTTCAATTGCATTCTGCGGGTTTACGGTAAATCTTCGATTAAGCATCCGTCGTAATGACTAGAGCCGCGCCGGGCCGCGACATACGCTGCGTATCAATAAAATCCATGGGCCAAATACAGTTCTCCTATAAGTTTTTAACGCATCTCTCGCATTTGGCGCCGCCGCCGCGCTATTGCGCGCGCGGTCAATCGACGCAGCCGCAACCGCGCGCGCGGGGCATCGCATCGGGCATACGCGTCATCCCCGCGGCGATATCGTCAGGCCATGAGCGAATGGCATTGCGAATCGGGCGCTAGAACTGGATGCGCTCAATATCTTCGAACGAGATCTGCGTGCCGTCGGCCAGGTCGATCGTGCCGTCGGAGCCGTCCGTCAACTCAAAGAAATCGTCGCCGGACGACTCCACCCCGCCTGAAGTGAAGGTCACCGTCCAATCCGTCCCGAACGCGCCGAGGTCGCCGTCGGTCGCTTCGAGCTGAATTGTGTCTGTCCACGACCCCTCGCCGCCATCAATCGTGTCGTTCCCCTGCCCTTCGCCGACCAGGAACAAATCATCGCCTTGGCCGCCATCCATTTCATCATTCCCGGCGCCGCCGACGATGATGTCGTCGCCCTCGCCGCCGGAAATGTCGTCGTCGCCGTCGCCGCCGAACAGGACGTCATCGCCGGACTCGCCGAATATGTCGTCCGATCCGTCGCCGCCGATCACCCGGTCGTCGCTCGAGCCGCCTTCAAGGAAGTCGTCGCCGCCGGCGCCGATGACCTCGTCGTCGCCATATCTGCCGTCCAAGGTGTTCGACCCGCCGTCGCCGACATGAACGCCGTGGTCCGAATCCTGGGCGCCGTCATCCGCCACATCGAACTGGATGACCTCGCTGTATTCATTTCCCTCGTTGTCGGTGACGATAACCGTAACGCTATGGCTTTCCTGGTTCTCGAAGTCGATCAGGTCCCCGTTCGCAACAGTGATTTCTCCCGTCGTTTCGTCGATCGCGAACCTGCCGCCATTGTCGTCGCCAAGGCTGAAAGAGAACGTGTCGCCGGCGTCCGCGTCCACGGCGGTCGCCGTACCGAGCACCGTTCCGTCCGGCGCGCCTTCGGACACCAAGAACTCGCCGCTTTCGCCGGCGACGAACGTCCGCGTCACGATTTCGCGGCCCGAACCGGAGGATTTCGGCGTATCCCACGTGAACACCAGCGACCCGTCGCCCCGTTGGACGACGATCGGCGAGCCCTGGTCGCCGCTCGTTTCGACGTTCACCTGGAACTCCGAACCGGATGGCGCGCCGTCGCCGCCATAAATCTGGGCGAAGACGCCCTCGCCCGACCCGTCCTGACCGTCGGATTCCCAGGTAACGACGAAACCGCCATCGTCCAGCGACGTCACGTTCACCTCATCCTGATTGTTGGATGTCGTCGTGTTCACCTGGAACTCGCCATTTACGGGATCGCCGTTGGAATCGTAAATCTGGCCGAACACGCCGCGACCGCTGCCATCCTGATCGCTGGATTCCCATACGATGACATATCCGCCGCCGCTTAGGCCCGTAACCGAGGCGTCGTCTTGATTGCCGGACGTTTCGCTGTTCGCCTGCACCTCGCCGCCGACCGGATTGTTATTTACGTCATAGCGCTGAGCGATTACGGCATTGCTGCTGCCGTCCGCGCCATAGTCTTCCCAGACGACGACATAGCCGCCGTCCTCCAGCGCCGCGACGCTGGGCGTATCCTGGCCCGCCCCGCTGGTCGTCGTGTTCACTTGGAATTCGCCGCCGACCTCATCGCCGGCGCTGTCGTAGCGCTGGGCGAAGATGCCGTCATTTTCGCCGTCCTGGCCATACGATTCCCAAACGACGACATAGCCGCCGTCCGACAGCCCCGTTACGGAAGCCGCCTCCTGGTCATTGCCAGTCGCCGAGTTCACGCGGAACTCGCCGCCGACCTCGTCGCCCGAACCGTCATATGCCTGGCCATAGACGCCTTCTCCGCTGCCGTCCTGGTTCTCCGACGTCCAGACCACAACGAACCCGCCATCGCCGGTCGCCGCGATCGACGGCTCGAACTGCATGTTGCTCGTATGGGAGTTAACATGCAGCTCGCCGCCAACCGGGTCTCCATCGGCGTCGAACTTTTGAGCGAAGATGCCGCGGTCGCTGTCGTCCGTATAGGCTCGCGTCCATACGATGGCATAGCCGCCGTCGCTCAACGCGACCATCGCCGGATCGTACTGATCGTAACCGCCAGTAGAGTTCGCGAGCTCCTCATCCCCGCCAACCAGACTCGGCGTCTCAAACACCAGATCGTTCGGCGCCTCGTTGACGTCCGTCAGGCTGATCGTAAAGGTCTCGCTCGACGACGACCCGTCCTCGGACGTCGCCAGCACCGTCACCGTGTGCGAGGACGCCGTCTCGAAGTCCAGCTTCGACCCATCGGCTACCGTGATCTCGCCCGTCGCCGCGTCGATCTCGAAGCCGCCGCTCGAGCTGTCTGCGCTCAGGCTGTAGGTCACGCCGTTGTCCGTGCCGTCCGCGTCCGTCGCCCCGGCCGTGATGCCGACGGACGAACCATCGGCGGCGTCTTCCG